>TARA_R110002020_G_scaffold105961_2_pt1 | contig 187428 bp, 180 predicted proteins | sample TARA_R110002020 | Tara Oceans TARA_R110002020 (sample SAMEA4396489) | marine metagenome | biome: Westerlies Biome; feature: [MES] marine water layer (ENVO:01000295) within the mesopelagic zone...; material: water (ENVO:00002006), including particulate matter (ENVO:01000060)... | reverse complement strand
GCCACGCTTCCGAAATCCTATGGTGAGATTGCGCCGGAAGACGATGTCCTCGGGCCGCCACTGCCGGGGGATCTTGGCACACCGATCCTGAAGGCGCAGCGCGAAGGGCGGATGGGGCTGCCTGAACAGGATGCGCCTGAATCTGATCCGATGCGCGGACAATTAACGGCACTGGAGGCAGAGCTGCGCGCGCGTGAAGCGGCGCTCTCCGATGCCGCGCGGGGGAGCGGGGTTTTTTTCCAGGTTGGGGCGAGTACGGGTTCGAAGAGCGTTGGAGGAGGCGTTGCGAGTCCATCAGCGGCCTCGATCAGTTTTCCGGACCTGTCGGCATTTGCGCCATCTGGCGGCAGTGCGTTTGGGTCATCCTTAAATGAAGATCCAAACCGGCAGGCCCGCAAGCTTGATTTTCTGGGCGCAGAAACCGATCCCTCGATCTACAATCCGCATCGGCTGGAGACACCGGTTTCTCCCTACCAGCTGATGGCTGGAACGATTATTCCGGCAACCCTGCTGACAGGGGTGAACTCCGACCTTCCGGGGCAGGTCATCGCGCAGGTGACAAGCCCGGTTTATGACACCGTCACTGGAGAGAGCGTTCTCGTGCCTCAGGGCGCGAGGCTCATTGGCCGCTATGACAGCGTCATCGCGTTCGGTCAGTCACGGGCGCTCCTCGTCTGGAGCCGGATCGTCATGCCGGATGGATCGTCGATCCGCATCGACAATCTCGCCGGCGTCGATGCCCGTGGCTATGCCGGCCTCGAAGACAAAGTCGACTATCATTCCTGGAAGCTGTTGCAGGGCGTCGCGCTCTCCACCTTGCTCGGCGTGGGATCAGAACTCGCGAGCGATGATGAGGGCGACATTGCCCGCGCGCTTCGCCGCTCCGCACAGACGGGCGCGAATGAGGCGGGCCAGGAAATCGTGCGTCGCAATCTCGACGTCCAACCCTCGATCACGATCCGGCCTGGCTGGCGGCTCGCAGTGCTCGTCAACAAGGATATCGTTCTGAAACCCTATCAAGGAGGCAATCAGCCATGAGTGAAGTCAGTCTGAAAATTGGGCCGCTTCCGGACCGGACACCGCAGAAACTGTCGATCAGTCTCGAGCCACCTCTGGCTGCGGACCTCGAAGCGTATTCTCGGATCCATGCTGCCACCTACGGAGCTGAGGCATCGGTGGCTGTGCTGGTTCCTCTGATGCTTGAAGCTTTCCTTTCAAGCGATCCTGGCTTTCGTAAGGCCATGAAGACTCAAACCTACCGGTGATGTCGAGCAATGGCCCGGACGCAGATACCTCCCCATCTTAAAACCTGTGAAATCAAGCGCCGTCTCAAAACGCTGATCGCTGCAGCGAAAGATACAGGATTTGATGTGTGCGGCGTTCGGCTAATGCCTGACGGCGAAATTACGCTTCTGGACAAGGCCTCTCTCAGGCTCGAAACTGATTCGGAGGCGAAATGGCTAGGGAGCTGAGCATGTCCATCAAGGGACTTCATGTAATTGCGAAGAAGCTCGCGACTGGTCAGACCCGATACTATTATTATGCGTTTCGAGGTGGGCCCAAATTTTGGACGAGTGAAGGATCCAGATTGGACGGAGCCGGCAAGCGATTGCCTCCAGAATTCATCCAGGCCTATTCAGAGGTGATGGAGGATGAGAGAGCGCCGGTCGCAGATTCGTTCGCTATGGCGGTCATGCTTTATCGGAAGAAGTCTCCCGCATTCAGAAAGATGAAGACAAAAGGGCAAACTGCCAGGATCAAGTACCTCGACAAGTGGTTGGAAATGCCCCTGAAGGCGGGCCAGCCAGCTGCGAACGCACCGCTTTCGGTTTTCGATAGCAGACGCATTATCAAGTTTATCACCTCCCACCGCGATCGTGTTTGGGGTCACTCTCCGAGCGCTGCTGATGAGGCCGTCCTGGCTCTGTCGGCCTTCCTGACCTGGTGCAAAAAGGACGGGCGGCTGGACTGGAACCGAGCGCATGGCATCGAACCGCTTTACGAGCGGCCGACGGAAGCGCGTATTTGGTCTCTGGAAGAGCAGGCAAAGTTTCTCGAAACCGCGTCAGCTCATTTGGCATGGGCGTTCAAACTGGCTCTTCACACTGGACTTCGCCGTGAAGACCTTACCCGCTTGCCACTTTCGGCGATCACGAAGCAGCATCTGATCATTCCTACGGGCAAGAGCCGTGGCCGCAACACTGCACTTATCCCCATCACGCCTCCGCTCCGGTCGTTGCTTGATGAAATCGATGCGGCGCGCGCCAAACTCGCGACTGCGCCCCTCACGATTCTTTTCTCCAGCAAGGGCAAGCCTTGGACTGCAGAAGGGTTCGGCACGAGCTTTGATCGCCATCGCAGCCGTATGGGACTTGGCCCGGAAAACGATGGACCAACCATCCACGACATGCGCAAGACATGCGCGACGAATATGGTCATCCTTCAGCACCTCTACCCGGCTCTGATATCAGATCAGGTTCTGACTGATTTGTTTGGCTGGACGCCGGGCACGCTCGCGAAAATGAAGCGGATTTACGTGTCAGATGCAGCTGTTATTGAAGCGATGACGACTTCGATCTAGTAGCCAGGTCTCGTAAAGGCTGCCACCTGCATAGGCAAGAAATCGCTTAGTGCTGATTTGCACCAATTTGGTGATTTTCTTTACACGTTAGCTGGACATGTAAAGAAAATTGCGTTTCTTTGACACATCATGTCGAAATTACCAGATTCCTCGTACAAATTGCCAGACCTTCCGCCACCCGTCGAGATCGAGACGATACCGGTGCTGAAGGCACTTGCACGCGCCAACAGGGCACTGGCGGAATTGAAGGGCGCAGCCAAAGCCATCCCCAACCAGGGTATCTTGATCGACACGCTGGCCTTGCAGGAGGCCAAGGCAAGTTCTGAAATTGAAAACATCGTCACCACTCAAGATGAACTGTTCCAAGCAGACTTGTTCCCGGAAGGACCTGGCTCAGCCGCAGCAAAAGAGGTCGCGCTCTATCGTGATGCCCTGAGACTTGGATTTGACCAGCTACGCAAGACGCAAGGTTTGATCACCAACCGCATCATCATCGACATGTTCCGTTTGTTGAAGGGGCGAGACGATGGCTTCAGAACGCAGGCCGGAACAGAGCTGAAGAATGATCGCACAGGCGAAACCGTCTATGTGCCACCACAGGGCCCGCGTGAGATTGAAGCCCTTATGGCTGGACTCGAAGTCTTCATCAACGATGATGACGCCTGCGATCTGGACCCGCTCATCAAAATGGCGATCATTCACCATCAATTTGAGAGCATCCACCCGTTCCCGGATGGCAATGGCCGGATCGGGCGTATCCTCAATGTACTTTATCTGACGCGCACGGGCCTGCTCGACATTCCCATTCTCTATCTCAGCCGGCACATCACAGGTACGAAAAACGACTATTATCAATTGCTGCAGGCCGTGCGAGACGACGGCGCCTGGGAAGATTGGGTACTCTACATTCTGGAAGCGGTGGCAGAGACATCTCAGACTACCCTACAGCTGATCGAAGGTTTGCGCGCCCAGATGGCGGACTACAAGAAACGGATGCGAGCAGAGCTCGGCAAGATCTACAGTCAGGACTTGTTGAACAACCTCTTCCGCCACCCTTACACGCGCATCGATTACGTGATGAACGACCTGCATGTCAGCCGACCTACCGCCACCAAGTATCTCGACCAGCTAGCCGAAGCGGGCTTCGTGACCAAGCATCAGGCCGGCCGGAACAATTACTATATCAACGAACCACTTCTCGCATTGTTCATGCGTGTATCCGACGGTGGTGGACGGCAAGAAGCGAAGTAATCCAGCAACTGCTAAGCCGGGACCGCTTCACTGATTAAGTCCTCACCGATCTGTTCGACTGGACACCCAAGACATGCATAAAAAATCAAGCGCGCACACACGTTCGACGCGACCGTTCTGGGCGCAAGAGCGCCACATTTTAAGGACGGAACAAGAACAGAACCTGTAAACTATGCTGTAAACTGTTCTCTGATGTTCTTTTTTCCACAGGCTAGTGCCTTGTTTTTATGGTGGGCGGTAACGGGCTCGAACCGCTGACCCTCTCGGTGTAAACGAGATGCTCTACCAACTGAGCTAACCGCCCTATTCCATCGCGGGCTTTTGCGGATTCCTGCACCAAAAAGCAAGAGAGCGCGTGCGAAAAACACGCGCTCTCTGCATTTGGAAGTCTAAGCCGCCATCTCGGCAATAGCCTTGACGACGGACGTATCGCCCTGCGCCATCTCGAACACTTTGCCTTCGATACCAGCCTGCGAAACGGATGCAGACAGGACAGCAGCCACATCTTCGCGCGTTACCTGACCGTCGCGGTCGACATGTTCGGCGAGCGTAACGGCGCCTTTGCCTTCATCATCACTGAGGCTGATCGGCCGAACGATGACATAGGGCACATTCGATTGCTTCAGGTGGGCGTCAGCGTCGTGCTTGGCCTCGAGATAGTGGCGAAGGCCATCCGAGCCTTGCGAAGGATCGTCTGCGCCAACAGAGCTGAGCATCACGAACCGGCCGATCTTGGCCTTGGCGGCGGCGTCGATCAGCGCGATCGCGCCGTCACGGTCCACCTTGTCGGTCATATCCTTGCCCGTGTTGCCGCCTGAGCCGGCCGCGAAAACGACGGCATCCACGTCACGCACGACGTCGCTCTTCAGGTCGGTAAGGTCAGCCATGCGGATTTCACAGCCCGCGGGCAGGACGCTCGTATCGGAACTCTCCCGCGCCATGGCGACCGGTGTGTGGCCAGCATCGGTGAGTTTATGCACAAGCCGTGCGCCTGTATTGCCTGTGGCGCCTGCAACGAGAATTCTCATATCATGTCTCCTGTCAGTTTGATTTCCTGACAGACCAATGGGTGCAGGCGCGCAACGTTCCGCCTTGTCCGCAGGCACAAAAAAAAGCGGCCGCATCAATGACGCGGCCGCTTTCCGGTTTTGTGTCAGTCCTTAGTGAGGACGAACCGTATCCGAGGTGGAGGCCGGCTGGCCCGAAAGGCTTGCCTGAAGGGCAGCCTCGTCAGCTTCCGACCATACAATCGGGCTCAGGGGCTCGCTGAGTGCAAGTTCCAGGACCTCGTTGATGTCCGACACGGGGATGATCCGCAGGCCGTTCTTCACGTTTTCCGGAATCTCCTCGAGATCCTTCTCGTTCTCTTCCGGGATCAGCACCGTCTTGATGCCGCCGCGCAGCGCCGCCAGGAGTTTCTCCTTCAGGCCGCCAATCGGCAACACGCGACCACGCAGCGAAATCTCGCCCGTCATCGCGACCTCACGGTTCACCGGAATGCCGGTGAGCAGCGAGACGATGGCTGTGGTCATTGCCGCACCGGCACTCGGACCATCCTTCGGCGTCGCGCCATCGGGCACGTGCACGTGGATGTCATTCGTGCTGAACACGGTCGGCTTGATGCCCAGGACAACCGAGCGGGACCGGACCAGCGAGCTGGCCGCCTGGATCGATTCCTTCATGACGTCGCGCAGGTTACCCGTGACCTTCATGTTGCCACGACCCGGCATCTTGACCGCCTCGATGGTGAGAAGGTCGCCGCCGGATTCCGTCCAGGCAAGGCCGGTGACGGCACCGATCTGATCGGTCTCATCGGCAAGGCCATAACGGAATTTCTTCACGCCGGCATATTCGGCCAGGTTCTGGGCATTGATCGTCAACGACGTGAGCGACTCGTCTGTTGCCAGCTTGCGCACGACCTTGCGGGCAAGCCGCGCGATCTCACGCTTGAGCGAACGCACACCGGCCTCACGGGTATAGTACCGCGCAAGGTCGCGAACGGCTTCGTCGGTGACGATCCATTCGTCGGCTTTCAGGCCATGATCCTCACGCACCTGAGGGATCAGGTGGCGCTTGGTGATCTCGACTTTCTCGTCCTCGGTGTAACCGGCGATCCGGATGATCTCCATGCGGTCCAGCAGGGGCTGGGGCATGTTGAGCGAGTTCGCCGTGGTGACGAACATCACATCCGAAAGGTCATAGTCGACTTCGAGATAGTGGTCGTTGAACGTGGCGTTCTGTTCCGGGTCGAGCACTTCGAGCAGGGCCGAGGCAGGATCGCCGCGATGGTCCATGCCCATCTTGTCGATCTCATCCAGCAGGAAGAGCGGGTTGCCCGTCTTCGCCTTTTTCAGCGACTGCACGATCCGGCCCGGCATAGAGCCGATATAGGTACGACGGTGACCGCGGATCTCGGACTCATCACGTACGCCGCCCAGAGATACGCGCACGAAGTCGCGTCCCGTGGCTTCAGCGATGGACTTGCCGAGCGAGGTCTTGCCGACGCCGGGAGGGCCGACGAGGCAGAGGATCGGGCCTTTCAGCTTGCCGGTGCGTTTCTGCACGGCAAGATATTCAATGATCCGTTCCTTGACCTTCTCGAGACCGTAATGGTCGTCATCGAGTTGCTTCTCGGCCTTCACAAGGTCCGTCTGGATATCCTTGCGCTTGCCCCATGGGAGGGACAGCAGCCAGTCGAGATAATTGCGCACGACGGTGGATTCCGCCGACATCGGCGACATCTGGCGCAGTTTCTTGACCTCGGCTTCAGCCTTGGCGCGGGCTTCCTCGGTGAACGGCGTGTCGGCAATCTTCTGCTCGAGTTCGGCCACTTCGTCGCGTTCGCCGCCGTCGCCGCCCTGTTCGCCCAGCTCGCGCTGGATCGCCTTCATCTGTTCATTGAGATAATACTCGCGCTGGGTCTTCTCCATCTGCCGCTTGACGCGGTTTTTGATCTTCCGCTCCATTTGCAGCATGCCCATTTCGCCTTCCATCAGGGCGAACACCTTCTCGAGGCGGTCCTTGATGTCTGACAGTTCGAGCAGTTCCTGCTTGTCGGAAATCTTCACCGACAGTTGCGAGGCAACGGCATCAGCCAGTTTACCCGGCTCGGTGAGCTGGCTGATCGTGGTGACGGATTCCGGCGGGATCTTGCGGTTCAGTTTGACGTAATTCTCGAACTGCTCCTGCACGGCGCGCATCAGCGCCTGTACATCGCCGCCGTCTGTATCGGCTTCAGGAATTGTTTCAACTTCAGCTTCGAAATAGTCGCCGCGATCATGCAGCGCTTTAAGGCGCGCACGCGTCTGCCCTTCAACGAGGACCTTCACGGTGCCATCAGGCAATTTCAGAAGCTGGAGGATGGTGGCGATCGTGCCAATCGGATGCACGTCATCGGCGCCAGGATCGTCGATCGCGGCGTCGCGCTGGGCCACCAGCATGATTTCATTGTCGCCCTCATCGATCATTTCGAGGGCACGAACGGACTTGTCACGGCCCACGAAAAGCGGTGCGACCATGTCCGGAAACACAACGATGTCCCGAAGCGGCAACACCGGAAGGTTCTTCAGTCTTGGCATTTGAATGCCTCCTTGGAATTCGGGCCCCGCATGGCGGCGACCCCTCTGTGCACCCTGCCCGTCAATCATGACGAGAGTCGGGCGGATAACTAAGATGTGGATCGCAAGGGCCGGTGCTTCAAGCCGAAGAATGCGCAAGAATCTGGGGAATTGAAAAACCGCCTGATATCAAGGCATCGCGGCCCGCCATTCCTTGGCACTTTCCGTCTCTTTCTTCTGATGGGCCATGAACGCCTTCAGCACGCCTAGCTTGGGGTTAGTCGGCTTGCCGTCACCGAGCAGTCTTATCTGTTCATAATACCAGCCCTGAGCCCCGAAACCGTTAAGGGCCTTGATGAGCTTGATTGGCGAGTTCGGGCCGAAAATGCCCGGCCCTATGCGAAGCTCTGCCTCCCATTTGGTGGCATCGGCCTCACCGGACAAGAGCTTTGCGGGCGTCGCCGGATCAACACAGAGCGGACGGCCAAGGCCGATCAGGTCAGCTTCATGCGCCTCAAACGCTGCATCCATTGCAGATCGCGTGCGGAAGCCGCCGGTGACCATCAGGGGCATTCCGGCCCGTTCCTGCACCGATTTGGCATATGATAGGAAATAGGCCTCCCGTTCACGCGTAGAGCTGCGGCGGGCATCCTCGAAAGAGGGCTCAAGCCCCTCCATGTCCATCATGGCAGGCTGCTCGTAATTGCCGCCGGAAATCTCCACGAAATCAACGCCGAGCCCGTTCAGTATGTCGATCACGGCAAGGCAGTCTGCATGGCTGAAGCCGCCCTTCTGGAAATCGGCGGAATTGAGCTTCACCGACACCGAAAAGCCCGGCCCGCCCTGCACTTTGGCTTCGCGCACGCTGTCGACCAGCAGGCGGGCGCGGTTCTCCAGAGGACCACCCCAGTCATCCTCGCGGCGATTGGCGAGGGGTGAAAGGAAGGAGCTGAGCAGATAGCCGTGGGCGGCATGGACCTGAATGCCGTCAAAACCCGCTCGTTTTCCCACACGCGCCGCCCTGCCGAAGCCCTCAACCACCGCCTTTATCTCATCAGCCGTCATCGCGCGCGGCTCGCCAAACTGCCCGCCGGGCAGCCCGAGAGCGACCGGACTCGGCGCGGCAGGGCGTGGATTGACCAGTTTGGGCGTCTGCCGCCCGTCATGGCTGACCTGCATGATGAAGGCCGCGCCATGCGACTTCGCCGCTTCGGCCCAGCGCGACAGGCCATCCAGCACATCGTCGCCGGATGTCGCATCGATCACGACATTTCCGACGCGCTCCAGGTGATAGCGGTCAATCTGGACGTTTCCGGTCAGCAGGCCGCCTGCCCCGCCCTCGGCCCAGCGGCGATAGAGGGTTACATGTTCCTCAGTTGGCCGGTTGCGCGAATCCGCGAGTCCCTCTGTCATGGCAGCCTTCACAAGACGGTTCGGGAAGGTCAGCCCACTCGGCAGGGTTAACGGGGTATTAATCGTGACAGGCATTATGTTCTCCCAATATCGACACTGAGTCGCACGCCCTTTAAGGGAGACCAACTATGGCCGCCGCCAATCAAGCAAAGCTGTTCGACACTATGGTACCAGATTCTTCCGGCTATTCGGCCAAAGATATTGAAGTTCTTGAGGGCCTTGAACCGGTCCGCAAACGGCCCGGCATGTATATTGGCGGCACGGATGAGCGCGCCTATCACCACCTGTTCGCCGAAGTGCTCGACAACTCGATGGATGAGGCTGTCGCTGGCCACGCCAACCGGATCGAAATCCACCTCGATGCCGAGGGCTTCCTAACGGTCGTCGACAATGGACGCGGCATCCCGGTCGACCCGCACCCGAAATTCCCCAAGAAATCGGCGCTGGAAGTCATCATGACGACGCTCCACGCGGGCGGCAAGTTCTCCGACAAGGCCTATGAAACGGCCGGCGGCCTTCACGGCGTGGGTATCTCGGTGGTGAACGCGCTGTCGGAACTGGTCGAAGTGGAAGTTGCGCGCGACAAGATTCTTTACCGCCAGTCCTTCTCCCGTGGCCTGCCACAGGGAAAGCTCGAAAAGATCGGCGCCGCGCCGAACCGCCGGGGCACATCGGTCAAGTTCCGCCCCGATACCCAGATTTTCGGCGAGAAGCTGCGCTTCCGCCCGGCCCGCCTGTTCCAGATGGCGCGCTCGAAGGCCTATCTCTATCGCGGCGTGGAAGTACGCTGGAGCTGTGATCCGAGTCTGCTGCCAGAAGATTCGAAAATCCCCGCAGAAGCCACACTGTCATACCCGAACGGCCTCGCTGACCAGCTGGACGAAGTGTTTGCCGACAAGGCGACGATCACTGAAACGGCCTTCACGGGCCTGGTCGACGCTGGCAAGGAAGGCAAGGTCGAATGGGCGATTGCCTGGACGCGTGCCGGTTTCGGCGAGGCAGACGGTTTTGCCCGCTCCTATTGTAACACGATCCCGACGCCCGAAGGCGGCACGCATGAAGCGGGTTTCCGCTCTGCCATTACCAAGGGCCTGCGCAACTTTGCCGAGCTGACGGGCCAGAAGAAGGGCGCCGATATCACGGCCGAAGACATCATGGGCCATTCGGGCCTGCTGCTGTCGGTCTTCATCCGCAACCCGGAATTCGTTGGCCAGACCAAGGACAAGCTTTCGACCACGGCGGCCTTCCGCCTCGTTGAAAATGCGGTTCGCGACCGGTTCGACCACTGGCTGGCCGGCAGCCCGAAAGAGGCTGACAAGCTGCTGACCTGGGCGATCGACCGGGCCGAAGAGCGCGCCAACCGCCGCAAGCAAAAAGAGATCAGCCGCAAGTCGGTCACCAAGAAACTCCGCCTGCCGGGCAAGCTCGCTGACTGCGCCGAAAAGGGCCCGGAAGGCACCGAGCTTTTCCTCGTCGAAGGTGACTCCGCTGGCGGCAGCGCCAAGCAGGCGCGCGACCGGAAAACGCAGGCCATCCTTCCCCTGCGCGGCAAGATCCTGAACGTGGAAAGCGCCTCGGCCGACAAGCTGGCCGGCAACCAGGAACTCAACGATCTTGCCCTCGCACTTGGCACACAGCTCGGTCGCAAGTTCGACCTCGACGAGCTGCGCTACGAGCGCATCATCATCATGACCGATGCTGACGTCGACGGCGCGCATATCGCGGCGCTGCTGATCACCTTCTTCTATCGCCTGACGCCGGGCCTGATCGAGAGCGGACGCCTTTTCATGGCCCAGCCGCCGCTGTTCCGCCTGTCGAACAAGGGCACGATTGCCTACGCAATGAACGAGGAACACCGGACCGAAGTTATGGCCAAGCATTTCAAGCCGAACCAGAAGGTCGACATGGTGCGATTCAAGGGTCTCGGCGAGATGAACCCGTCGCAGCTGAAAGAGACGACGATGAACCCGGCGACCCGCACGCTGGCGCGCGTCACGCTGCCGGACTCGATGGACGAGCTGACGGAAATGAAGCCTTCCGAACTCATCAACACGCTGATGGGCAAGAAGGCCGAAACCCGGTTCAAATTCATCCAGGACAATGCCGCCTTCGTGGAAGAGCTGGATATCTAGCGCTTTAATGCCGAGCCGCCCGGGCCATGGATTTACCATGGCCTCCTTTCGCAAAATCCCACGCTTGTCTCCATGTAGGCGAATGGTTCGCCTTTATGGATGAGGTTTTGGGTGATGAAGCGGTTTGCAGTAGCTTTGGTTGCGTTGGGGATGGCAACGGCGTGCGGCGGGCCGGCTGATGCCAAGGCCCCTGATGAGAAAGCCAAGACAGCCATGACACCCATGGATATGGCGGCCCTGCCGGCCGATGCGCTGGTGCTGAGTCGCACCCAGATCGAAGACCCTGGCGTGATTGCGCAAATGAACGCGCTGAACATTCTGGTGCCGAAGGACTGGACCACGCAAGGTGGCCTCGTTCCATCCCGCGACCGATGTTCGGAAATCTTCGGCGTCGACTGGAGCGCCAAGTCGCCAGACGGCAAATCCGTCGTTTTCATCTTTCCAACGGAAGGCTGGCAGGCGACGAATGCCATGCTTCAGCTGATGTGCCCGCCGGCCGAATTCCAGAGTGCGCAGCAATACCTGTCGACACGCGTCGGGCAAATGTTCCCCGGCGCGCGGATCGAGAATTACCGGGCACGAGACGACCTCGCCCGCGCTGCCGCCGACTTTGCCAGCGACATGCAGCAGATGTCACAGCAGAACGGCATCGATATGCAGATCTGGGCTGACGGGGGCGAGCTGACCTTCACGTTCAGTCGCGACGGGGTGAAAATGAAGGGAATGCTGGCGGTAACGGGGATGTACTTCGTCTCATCGACCTACAATCCGATGGGCGGTCCTCCGATGCAGACCCTGACGGGCAATACGCTCGGCACGTTCGGCGCAATTATGCCGGAAGAGCGCTATAATCCGGAACTTGCCGAGGCCGTGCGCCGCTCGGTAACGCCGGATCCAGAATGGCTGAAGCACTTGTTCGGCATCAAAAACGAGCTGGGCAAGATCGCCGTGGCGGACACAAAGAAACGCGCCGCCATGATCGTTGCGGGTGGCGCTGCGGCCACGCGGCAGAACATAGCGGCGTTTGAGGGTATGACGGCAGCGACACGCGCCAATGGCATGCCTGACCCGATAAAGACCGCCGATTACCCGACAAGGTCAACAACGGACGAAACAGATGACCGCATACAGCGCGAAAGCATTGAGGGCGTTCGGGGCGTCGAGACGTATCACGACCCAATTGGCGAGGTGAACGTTCAGCTGGACGCGACTTACGACAATGCGTGGCGTGTCACAAATGACGATACTTACATCCTGACGAATGATCCGAACTTCAATCCGGGCCAATACAATATCGAAGCGACACAATTACAGGTGTTGAAGTAGGAAAGCGCTGCGACCGGCCGGGTCCGCGAGGGGATACGGAGGCCGATCGCAGCGCCCAGTCCTCAGGCGGCGCCGGTTGGGGCGGGTGGCACTTGGCCTGTGGCGGGTTTGCGTGACGTGCTGTCGTCACCGCGAAGGCTGTCACGGACAGTATCCGTAAGCCGTCCGAGCACGGAGTCTTCACCAGTCAGATGGTGCTTGTCGGCTTCGGTTTTGACATTCGAGAACAAGCGACCGAGTTTCTTGCGATTGGCGTAGCCGGCAACGGCAGCGAGGCCGAGCAGTGCGATGGTGGAGGGATATGACTTGCTAGACATTGGTGTAGTCCTTTTCTTTTCGGGGTTACGCGTGAGTGCGACGTGAGAAGAAGTTCCAGATGACAAGAACGATGATCGCGCCGAGCGTGGCGCCGATCAGGCCTGCGCCGTCACCTTCGCCATAGAAGCCGAGCGTCTGGCCGAGGAAGGTGAACACGAACGCACCGACAACGCCGAGCAGCATCGTGAGCAGGAAGCCTTTCGGCTCGTTCTTGCCGGGGTGGAGAAACTTGGCGATGACACCGGCAATGAGGCCGATGAAGAGAGTCATGAGAAAGCCCATTGGCGGGGGTCCTTTATGGCTGGATTGCTAAATTAATCCGCGCCAATGACTTTCGTTCCGGGCTTACAGAATGATTATTCGCTGAGTTGCTGCGGCGGCGCGCGACGGGCCTCGGCGACAAAATCGACAAAGGCGCGCAGTGGCGCTGGCATGAAACGGCGGTTGTAGAAATAGAGCTGGGGCCCTTCAAACTCGGGCCACCAATCCTGAAGCACCGGCTCAAGCGCGCCGGAGGTGAAGTGAGGCTCTATCCAGTTGCGGAAGGTCTGGATGATGCCGAAGCCGTTGATCGCGCTTCTGACTGCGGCGCTTCCACCGGCCGTGCCGACGATCAGGCGGCCTTCCGGCTCGACAACCAGTTCCTCGTCCTCTCGCGCGAACTCCCAGGGGATCATGGCGCCGCTCGAGAAGCGCAGACGGATGCAGTCATGCTGCAGCAGGTCGCGCGGGTGGTCAGGGCGACCGTGGGCATCGAGATAGGCGCGCGAGGCGCCACAGGCTGCCTGCTGCATGACGGGCCCGATGGGCACCGCGATCATGTCCTGTGCGAGGCGCTCGCCGTACCGGATGCCAGCATCGCACCCGGCCGCAACGGCGTCGACAAAGCGGTCGTCGACCATGATCTCGATACTGACTTCAGGATGGCGCAGGAGGAATGCCTCGACCAGCGGCGGCAGGATATCGAACATCACGGCGCCAGGCACATTGAGTCGCAAAGTGCCCCGCACGGCGTTGCCCGAACTCATGGCCGACTCGACGGCAGCACGGGCCTCGGCGAGGATAGGCTCGAGCCGCATAGCCAGATCACGGCCTGCTTCTGTCGGTGTAACAGATCGAGTGGTCCGGCTCAGGAGCCGAACGCCCATGCTGGCTTCAAGGCGCGAGAGCGTTTCGCTGACCGTCGAGGGCGAGACGCCAAGTTGGCGCGCGGCGTCGCGGAATCCACCAGCGCGCACGATGGCGAGGAAGACGGAGAGCTCGTCGAGGGAGGCCGGCGTATTGTTCGACATGCCGATCAGTCTATTCGGCATTGGCCGAATTATCAATGTGAGGCTGCGGCGCTATCTCGATAGGCGAAAAGGAGATTCCCAATGACCCAGACCGATAAAAAACCCTCAGCTGCCGCCGCTGGCCGCTTCACGTTTCCGGGTACGGAGATCAGCGTCAACCGCATGGGCTATGGCGCCATGCAGCTCGCGGGGCCCGGCGTGTTCGGGCCGCCGAAGGACGAAGCCGTGGCGCGCGACGTGCTGCGTGAGGCCATCGCTCTGGGGGTCGACCATATCGACACGAGCGACTTCTACGGGCCGTATGTGACCAACCGGCTGATCCGGGAGGCGCTGTATCCCTACCCGGTAAACCTGACGCTCGTCACAAAGGTCGGCGCCTACCGGGATGACAAGGGCGCATGGCTGCATGATATCACGCCGGACTTCCTGAAGCGCTCGGTCGAGGAGAACCTCGAGAACCTGAAGCTGGAACGGATGGATGTGGTCAACCTGCGCATCGCAGGACCGGGCGAGGACGTGACTGAAGCCATGAAGGCGCTGCGCGACCTGCAGGATGAAGGCCTGATTGACCATATCGGGATGAGCACCGTGACGATGGATCAGCTGCGCGCGGGCCAGGATGTCGCCCCCGTCGTGTGCGTGCAGAACATGTACAATGTGGTGTACCGCGAGGACGACGCGATGATCGACCAGCTCGCCGAGGCAGGCATTGCCTATGTGCCCTATTTCCCGCTGGGCGGGTTCTCGCCGATCCAGTCGGCCGGGCTCGACGCGGTGGCAATGGACCTCGGCACCACGCCGCAGCAGGTAGCGCTCGCCTGGCTGCTGCAGCGCAGCCCGAACATGCTGCTGATCCCCGGCACGGGCTCGATTGCGCACCTGCACGAGAATATCGCGGCGGCGGCGCTCGAACTGACGCCGGAGGCCAAGGGCAAGCTGGACCGTCTGGCCAGCGGATAATTGAGCTGCCGTCGATTGCTTAAAGGCGCGCATCCACCTAAATGCTCAGAATGAGCAAAGTACTGGATATTCTCGCCGCGCAGCTGAACCCCGTGGTTGGCGACATCAACGGCAACCTGGCGCTGGCCCGTGAGGCCTATGCCGAGGCGAAGGAACGGGACGCTGACCTGCTGGTTCTTAGCGAGCTGTTCATCCTCGGCTATCCGGCAGAGGATCTGGTGCTGAAGCCGAGCGCCGTCGAGCTTTCCATGGCCGCGGTGCAGACGCTGGCAGGCGAGACTGCCGAAGGGCCCGCCATCCTGATCGGCTGCCCGTGGGATGTGGACGGGAAAGTGCACAATTCATCCGTCTTGTTGAAGGATGGCAAGGTGGCCGGGCGCTGCGACAAGCGCGAGCTGCCGAACTATGGCGTGTTCGACGAGAAGCGCATCTTCGCGCCGGGCGAAGGCGCGCCCTTTGTGTTCACGCTGAAGGGCGTGAAAGTGGGCGTCGCGATCTGTGAGGACATCTGGTTCGAGCGGGTGCCGCTGTCGCTCAAGGCGGCGGGCGCGGAAATGCTGATCGTACCGAACGGATCGCCCTGGCGCAGGACCGTGCATGCGGAGCGGCACAGCACGTTCTCAGCCTGGCGCAAGACCGGCCTGCCCTACCTCTTCGTCAACCAGGTCGGCGGGCAGGACGAACTTGTCTTTGACGGGTCGAGCTATGCGGTGGACGATGATGGCACCGAGCACCAGTTGCTGGGCGATTTCGAGACGGGCACGGCCATGGTATCGTTCGATGGCGCGACCGGCAGTTTCCAGAGCGGGCCAAAGGCCACGCTGACCGAGGGCTGGGAAGCGGAATACCGCGCAGCCGTTCTGGCGCTGGGCGACTATGTGAACAAGAACCGGTTTCCCGGCGTGGTGCTCGGCATGTCGGGCGGCATCGACTCGGCGCTGACGGCGGCGATCGCCGTGGATGCACTCGGGGCAGAGCGCGTCTGGTGTGTGATGATGCCCTCGAAATACACCAGCAGCGACAGCCTCGAGGACGCCAAGGCCTGCGCCGAGATGCTGGGCTGTAGATATGACATCATCAACATCCGTCCGGGCGTGGATGCGCTGGACGAGATGCTGGCAGACCAGTTCGCCGAGACGCAGCCGAACACGACTGAAGAAAACATCCAATCGCGTCTGCGCGGGCTGACGCTGATGGCCCTGTCGAACAAGTTCGGCCACATGGTGGTGACGACCGGCAACAAGAGCGAGATGGCCGTCGGCTATGCGACGCTCTATGGCGACATGTGCGGCGGCTACAATGCGCTGAAGGATTTCTACAAGACCGAAGTGTTCGAACTGGCCAAGTGGCGCAACACGGCCATCCCGCGCGGGGCTCTCGGACCCGGCGGCGAAGTGATCCCTGTGCGTATCATCACCAAGCCGCCGTCGGCCGAGCTGCGCGAAGACCAGCGCGACGATGACAGCCTGCCGCCCTATGACGTGCTGGACGATATCCTGCGCGGCCTTGTGGACCTTGAAGAGGACATTGATGACATCCTCGCGCGCGGCCATGACGTGGCCACCGTGCGCCGCATCGAGCATCTGCTCTATATCGCCGAATACAAGCGCCGCCAGGCCCCGCCCGGCGTGAAAGTGGGCGGCAAGAATTTCGGCCGCGACCGGCGCTATCCGATCACCAACCGGTTCCGGGACGACTGAGGCCTACTCGATAGGTCCTTCGCCGAGGCTGCCAGCCAGCGCGGCGTTCTGCTCCGCTTCGGCGCGGATGCCTTCCACCTGGTCCAGCGTGATGTCTGACGCATCGCCATAACCGGTGATCGGCGACGGCACGATGCCCGGCACGGTGACGACCTCGTCATAGAGCAGCCAGGCCTTGGAGCCATCGGTGCAGGTCACACGCAGCCATTCATCTTCCTGGCCCTTGGTGGCCTGGATATCGGTAATGTCCATCAGCTCGGCTTCGTTGATGTCATATTCGATGCCGCCATAGGAAAGGATGGCAAAGCCTTCGCCGAGATAGCGCAGATAGTTCAGCTGCTCGCCCTGCTTCAGGTCCAGATTCTGCATGCTGCCCGCATCGCTGATATATTCGATCTGGGCATCTTGGTTGAGCGTGACGGGGAAGGTCTTCGTCGCGACGAAGAACTCCAGCTCGTCGGACGAGACGCGCGGATTGTTCCAGAGCTGGTAATTGGCGAGCTGCGGCAGCGTGCAGGCCTTGTCCTGAGGCGAAGCGGGGTTGGGCTTTGCCCGGCCCATGACGCTGATGCCCTCGTCCAGAATGACAAAGCCTGCCGGATATTCACCCGGCCAACCGGGCGAAATATACCAGCCCTCGCCATAGCCGGAGAGCTTGGCAAAGTCCGGCGCCACATAGTCGCTCGCCTGAGGCGTCTCGCTCAGCGAACCCGGCTCGGCCATTTCATGGTCCTCGACAGGCACGATGTCGCTTTCCTGCGGCACGTCCTTGGGCTGGCCACAGGCGCCCAGCAGGATGGCGGCGGTGAGGATCCAGCCATATTTCATATCCGACTCCTTCGAGCGACTCGCTCAAGTCTCGTTGTTTAGCATAAACAATAGCAAGTTTGTGACCTCCATACCTTGGCTTTTTAGTCAATTTGATGTCGAAAGCGGCTTGGAATGACTGGAAAACAACGCCCATGACCCACCCGATTGTCCGCTTTGCCCCTTCGCCCACCGGGCGCCTGCACGTTGGCAACGTTCGCACAGCCCTGATCAACTGGCTGTTTGCGCACGCGAAGGGCGGCAAATTCATCCTGCGTATCGACGACACAGACCTTGAGCGCTCCACCAAGGCCTATGAAGACGGCCTGCGCGAAGACCTGACCTGGCTCGGCCTCGTCTGGGCCGACACGTTCAGCCAATCCGACCGCTTTGCCGAATATGACAAGGCTGCCGCGCGCCTCAAGGAGATGGGCCTCCTCTATGCCTGCTACGAAACCGCCGACGAACTGGAGCGCAAGCGCAAGATCGCCCTCTCGCGCGGCCGCCCGCCCGTCTATGACCGCGCCTCGCTCGACCTGAGCGACGACGAGAAAGCCAAGCTCGAAGCCGATGGCGTGAAGCCCCACTGGCGCTTCAAGCTCTCCGGCAACCGCGTCGAATGGGACGACTTGGTGCGCGGCCCGCAAAGCATCGACACATCGAGCCTCTCAGACCCCGTGCTGATCCGCGAGGACGGCTCGTACCTCTACACGATGCCTTCGGTCGTCGATGATATCGACGCCGGAATCACGCATGTCGTGCGCGGCGAAGACCATGTCACCAATTCCGGCGCCCAGATCGAGATCTTCCTCGCACTCGGCGGAACGGCGCCGCAAATGGCCCACACCCCGCTGCTGATCGGCGCCGACGGCCAGGGCCTCTCCAAACGCCTCGGCTCGCTCTCCATGGGCGAGCTGCGCGAACAGGGCTATGAGCCAATGGCGATCACGAGCCTGCTCGCCAAGATCGGCACGTCCGACAATGTCGAGGCGCGCACCAGCCTTGATGAGCTGGCCGGCGAATTCGACTTCGGCAAGATCGGCCGTGCCCCGGCGCGCTTTGACGAGGCAGACCTCCTGTCTCTCAACGCGCATATCCTCCACGGCCTTCCCTTTGAGGATGTGAAGGACCGGCTCGCCGCGATTGATCCGAAAGCGGCTGATGAAGCCTTCTGGACCGTCGTGCGCCAGAACTGTTCGCTGCTGCCGAACGTGTCAGCCTGGGTCGATGTCGTATTCGGCGACACCGCGCCGCTGGTCGATGCCGAGGACAAGGACTTCGTGCTGCAGGCCGCTGACCTGCTGCCCGAAGGCGAGCTGACCGCCGAGACCTGGAGCGAATGGACCAATGCTGTCAAAGCCGCGACGGGCCGCAAGGGCAAGGGCCTCTTCATGACCCTCCGCAAGGCCCTGACGGGACAGGAACACGGGCCGGACATGGCGAGCCTGATGCCGCTGATCGGACGGGACCGGGCGCTGGCGCGGTTGAAGGCGGCTTAGGCCCTCACCTCCCAAAGGGAGAGGGGTTTGACCGGAAGAGCCACTTAACCCCTCTCCCTCTGGGAGAGGAGGGGCCCATCGCACAGCGATGGGAGGTGAGGGCTTTGCTTGAAACAAAGGCTCGTCCTTCGACTTCGCTCAGGATGAGCGCTCAGTTGTCAGGCCTCTTCCACCAGCTGAACCAGCACCACGCCTTCAGCCACCTGTTCACCCACCGCGCCTGACACCGCTTCCACCACGCCATCGCGCGGCGCGGCGAGGCTGTGTTCCATCTTCATGGCTTCCATCACGGCCAGCGTCTGGCCGTGGGTGACCGTGTCCCCGACCTTCACATTCATCGCGATGATCTTGCCGGGCATCGGCGCCTTCACCGCGTCGCCGCCGAGCAGGGCTTCAACATCGGCGTCATAGTCCGGCACCTCGACCAGCACGCTGTCGCCCGCCGTGGTGACGGCAAAGCGGCGGGGCGAGAGGTCCGTCACGAGGGGGAGCGGGATGTCCTCGGGCAGGTCATAGGAAAGCGGATCAAACCAGTCGGAGACCCCGCCTACAGCCAGGGAAACCTGGCGCATCGGCCACGCATTCGCGCGCCAGCCATCCTTGATCTCCCACGGCTGCAGAGCGCCGGGCGCATCAAGCTGGATGTCGGCGACGGCGAGAATGGAGGCCATTTCATGCTCTCCCGGCGCGTCGGTCAGCGCATCGCCCTGCTCCGCGATCCAGTTCACATGGTGCGTGGCCTCAAGGAAGGCGTCCGACATGGCGCAGCGGCGCAGGAACCCGGCATTGGAGGGCACGCCGGCAAGCTGCGTGTGGGCCAGCGCGTCGATCAGGCGGTCGGCGGCCTCTTCGCGATCCTCGCCCCAGACGATCAGCTTGGCGATCATGGAATCATAGCTCGACGGCACGCGGTCGCCGCTTTCAAAGCCCGCATCCCAGCGGACCGTTTCGCCATCCACCTCTTCCAGCAGGCCGAATTCAAGGATCAGGCCCGCGCCGGGGCGGAAGCCTTCGGATGGATCTTCGGCGCAGATGCGCGCCTCAATGGCGTGGCCATTGAGCGTGATCTCGTCCTGCGTGAGGGGCAGCTCGCCGCCCGAAGCGACATGCAGCTGCCATTCGACAAGGTCGGTGCCGGTGACCATTTCCGTCACAGGATGCTCCACCTGCAGGCGCGTGTTCATCTCAAGGAACCAGAAACTGTCGAGGCTCAGCGGGCGGCTGCCATCGACGATGAATTCCACCGTACCGGCGCCCTCATATTTGACCGCCGCAGCGAGCTTCACGGCGGCGTCCGTCATCGCCTTGCGCACATCATCCGGCATGCCGGGCGCTGGCGCCTCTTCCAGCACTTTCTGGCGGCGGCGTTGCAGCGAGCAATCGCGCTCGAACAGGTGGACGGTGTTGCCGTGGCTATCGCCGAACACCTGCACTTCGATATGCCGGGGCTGTTCGACCAGTTTCTCCAGCATGACGCGGCCGTCGCCAAAGGCGCTTGTCGCCTCGCGCACGGCACTTTCCAGCTCGTCTTTCAGGTCGGCGGCCTTGGTGACGAGGCGGATGCCCCTGCCCCCGCCGCCCGCAATGGCCTTGATCAGGATCGGATAGCCGATCTCTTTTGCTGCTGTGGTCAGCGTTTTCAGGTCCTGCGCCTCGCCGCGATAGCCGGGCAGCACGGGCACGCCCGCTTCCTCGGCAATGCGCTTCGCCTCGTCCTTAAGGCCCATCGCACGGATGGCCGATGGCGGTGGGCCGACCCAGATGAGCCCGGCCTCGCGCACGTCTTCGGCGAACTCCGCGTTCTCCGACAGGAAGCCGTAACCGGGGTGGATGGCGTCAGCGCCCGTGGCCTTTGCAGCAGCAAGGATACGGTCGGCGTTGAGATAGCTTTCGGCGGCAGGGGCCGGGCCGATGTGCACAGCTTCGTCGGCTTCGCGGACGTGTTTGGCGCGGGCGTCGGCGTCGGAATAGACGGCGACCGTGCGGATTCCCATGTCGCGGCAGGTGGCCATGATACGGCAGGCGATCTCGCCGCGATTGGCAATGAGGAGGCTTTTGATCATGGCCGCAGCAAGACCCGATTTCGCCGCAAAAGACAAGTTGCGGGGCCGGAAGCGCGTGCCTAAGCTGGCAGGCCATCAAGGATGAGAACGCCATGCGCCGACTGACCGCCCTGATTGCCTCCGCCACGCTGTTAACCATGGGCACGGCTGCCGCCGCACCGAAAGACGAGGCATCCGTCGCCAAGGCGTGGGAGAAACAATGCCGCGTCGATGTCGCCGCTGAGGGCGTGTCGAAGGCGCGGGCCAGGCCTTTCTGCAAGTGCGCAAAATCAGAAGTCGCCGACTGGATCGACAAGGCCGACGGCAACGAGCGCGCCCTGCGACTCTGGTCGGCCTATTACCAGGGCGATCCGGACATGAGTGAAGATGAATTCTATGAAGGCGCCGCAGCGGCGGGCCTGAACCCGGACGAGCTCAAGGCCCTGCTCGTCTCGCTCTTCTTCGACCCGGGCAAGTTCTACGCGCCTTGCGTGGACATCATCGAGTGATCTTAGCCGGCCGCGCGCGGTGAACCGTCGCGACCAGCACGAAGCTGATGATCATCAGCAGGTACCATGAGCCGAGCTTGGCGAGGGAGACCATCTCCCAGCCATTCTCCTGCCCCGGATAGGCCCAGGCTTTCGCGAACGTGCCGAGGTTTTCCGCAAACCAGATGAAAAGTGCCACCAGCAGGAAGCCGACCACGAGCGGCATCCGGCGGTAGGCCACATCCGGCCGAAAATGAACCCAGCAGCGGCCATAGATAAGCGCCGTCGCCGCAAAGAGGCCAAGCCGGATGTCCGGCAGCCAATGGTGCGCAAAGAAGTTCACATAGATCACGGCGGCGAGGAGCCCCTGCAGCCAGAGCGGCGGGAAGTGCGTGAACCGGAAAGCAAAGATGCGCCAGACGCGAGCGAGATATGATCCCACCGCCGCATACATGAAGCCCGAGAAGAGCGGCACGGCGCCGATGCGGAGATAACTATCCTCCGGATAGATCCAGCTGCCTGCATGCGTCTTGAACAGCTCCATGATCGTGCCAACGACATGGAAAACGAGGATGATGCGCGCTTCTTCCCATGTCTCCAGCCCGGTCAGCAGCATGGTCACCTGAATGGCCACGGCCGCGAGCACTAGGAAGTCGTAGCGCGAGATCGGCGCCCCGTCCGGATAGAACAGGAAGGTGAGCATCAGGAGGCCCAGCATCGCCCCGCCAAACAGGCACGCCCAAGCCTGCTTGATGCCGAAGGCGAGGAATTCAAACGCCGCCTGGCTGACCGGACCATGCACCCAGCGCGCATGAAGCGCGGCGCGCGACGCATGGAGGCGACGCTGAAGGGCATTGGGCGGCGGCGGGGGCTGTATGGACGTCATGGCACCCTCCTTCGGCCCGGAAACAGGCAGGTTTAGGGCCGGAAACGGTCACGGAACGGTCCGTAAGGCGGTGAAATTCCGGCTTTCTGCCGCCTGCGGCTTGTCGTAAGGGTTAACCATAGTCAATCGAGGGGACTAAACATGGCCTATGCATCCGGAGTTCAGTTGAGCGGTCTTGCCGGCGTGGTCGGCGCGGCCGTTGGCGGCTATATCGGCTATTCGCAGGCAGCAGACGTCAGCAACCTGACGCCCATTGCCGGGGCACTCATCCTTGGCGGCGTTGGCCTTGTGGCGGGCAGCGCTGGCGCCTTCCTGCTCAAATCGGCGATGCAGTTCATCATCTACATCATCATGTTCGGCGTGCTGGTTTACGTGTTCCAGACACCGATAACGAACATGACCGGGATAAACCCCGTGGCCGCGACCCTCGAATTCCTGGGCGACATGGGCCTGCCCGTGAAGACCGCGACCGAGAAGCTGGTTACCGGCTCCAACTAGGCTTGCGCTTCTCAAGGAAGGCCGCGACGCCTTCCTTGCCTTCATCAGATGACCGACGCGCCGCAATGCGGCGGGCCGTCTCGTGGCCAAGATCCTTGTCGATGATCTCGCCGGTCACGTCGGCGACCAGTTTCTTGGCGTCCGCAATTGCGCCAGGCGCAGCAGCGAAAACGAGATTGGCGATGTGCTCTTCCATGGCGGTCATGCCAGCCTGGTCAGCCACCACGTAATGCACGAGGCCCATGCGCTCTGCATATTCGGCATCAAACGTTTCCGCCGTCACGAACAGGGCCCGCGCCCGGCGCGGGCCGACGGCGTCGATAACATAAGGACTGATCGTGGCGGGCGTCAGGCCAAGGCGCACTTCTGAAAAGCGGAACTTCGTGCCGGTCATCGCCACGGCAACATCGCACGCTGCAACAAGGCCCGCCCCGCCGCCCATGGCCGCGCCATGGACCAGCGCCAGCGTCATCTGAGGCATGTCGTAGAGCGCCTGCAGCATGGCCGCGAGCTTCTGCGCGTCATCCTCATTGTCGTCCTTCGTGTGGAGTTCAGCGGCCTGCTTCATCCAGTTAAGGTCAGCCCCTGCCGAAAAGGACGGGCCGTTGCCACGCAGGATCATCATCCGGATGGTTTCCTGATCGGAAATCACCTCGAACGCGTCCGTAAGCTCCTCAATGACAAGCGCATTGAACGCATTGTGAACGTCAGGCCGGTTGAGCGTCACGACAGCGAGGCCCTCCTGCGTGGCCTGTAGCGAGATGGTTTCGTAAACTGTGTCGGTCATGCGGTTTCCTGACGTTTGACGGTGTGTTCGGTTCCAGCGGTCTGCCGGTAGTGGCTGGACGGCCGCAGCGCTGGCTTCTCGACACTATGCCAGAGAAGCAGGCTCGCGGCGAATACGATAAAGCCCGTAAGGGCAAAGGCTGCAATGGGGCCAACTGCAGCAAAAAGCCCAAGCATCACAAGCGCCTGCAGGATCGGGAAATGGGTGATGTAGACCCCGTAGCTGACGTCACCGAACCGGGCGACATTGAGAACCGGCCCCGGCACGAATGCCACGCAGGCGATCAGGCCGGTGAGGCCTGCGGCGCGGGCCGACACAAGGGCGGGATGGGCAAAAGACAGGAGGACAAGGCCGAGGCCCACGGCGCCAAAGAGCAGCGGGCGGGCTTTCGCGAGGTCCCACAAGCGCCAAAGGGCGATGCCGCTGGCGAAGAAGGCCATCTGGCCGGGCAACTGCCGAGCAAGGATCTGGCCCTCAGGACCGTGCCAGACATGCGGCAAACCCAGCCGCCAAATCTCGCCGCCGATATAGAGGACCACGACGCCCAACCACCAGAACCGCCCCATGCGGCGCAGGACCAAAGCGATCAAGGGCAGTGCCATATAGAACATGACCTCGATCTTGAGGGTCCAGAGCGCACCGTTGACCTCTGTGAAGCGCTGGCCATCAAAAAGGCCCGGCAGATTGGGGGCGAGAAAGTTTAGGAAGGTGAGATTAGCGCCGAGATAGGCAAGCACACCGGGCAGATCCCGACCGAGCGCGAGTGAGATCAGCGCCGGAATAAGGATGACTGTCGCATAGGCCGGATACAGGCGGCGCACCCGCTTGCCGAAATAGTCTGCGAGCGTGGGCGCGCGGGCGAGTGAGCCGGATACAAGTGCACCGGAGGCTATGAAGAAGCCCTCAATGGCCATCTCTGCGCCGTAACCCAGCACATGTTCTAACGAGCCTGGCGCGCGCACCGAAGTCAGCGCGACGGCATGTAAGACGCAAACAACAGCCGCAAAGACGAGGCGCAGCAAATCGAATCTATTTGTCTGCACGGCCAACATCCTCCGGCGCCACTGGTCACAGCCACTGGCCCGGAAATCAAGTCTGCATATGCGCCCAAAATGCAAAGAGGGCCTGCCAGGGGACAGGCCCTCTCCCCTTCCATGTCAGGCGCAATTACTGACTGTTCGCCAGATCGGTTGCGGACACGGATGTCTCGTCTGTCTCGCCGCGCCATGCCTGGACGGCGCGGAAAAGCTCTTCTTCGGAAACGGTATGGTTCTGATCGCGGTCGAGCCCGGCAAACTTGGCGATGGCTTCGGATTCAGATGCCTTGCGTGTGCCGGTCTGCTGGGAGACGTATTCGTCCTCCGAGATCAGGCCGTCATCGTCGACATCAAACAGGGAAAAACCGGGTAACTGGTCGGCATGGCCGATGAGGGCCGTCATCATTGCCGCCGCTAAAAGGAAACTCGCTCGTCTCACCATCGTCGCCTGTCCTCTACGCTTTGCCGCGCTTTCCGCGACAGGCAAACCTTACGACAATACGGCTTTAATGGGGCGTGAAAAGCCGTTCACGAACGAGATGTAATGTTTACATCCTGAAGACGCCAAAGCCGCGTTCGGGGAACGGGGCGTTGAGGCTGGCGGAGAGGGCGAGGCCGAGGACGCGGCGCGTGTCGGCAGGGTCGATGATGCCGTCGTCCCAGAGGCGCGCGGTGGAGAAATACGGGTTGCCCTCTTCCTCGTAGAGATCGCGGATCGGCTGTTTGAAGGCTTCTTCCTCCTGCGCCGGCCACTCACCACCCTTGCGCTCAATGCCTTCACGCTTGACCGTGGCGAGCACGGAGGCGGCCTGTTCGCCGCCCATGACCGAGATGCGCGCATTCGGCCACATGAAGAGGAAGCGGGGCGAATAGGCCCGGCCACACATGCCGTAATTGCCTGCCCCGAAGCTGCCGCCGGTGACGACGGTGAACTTGGGCACGCTGGCGGTGGCGACGGCCGTGACCATCTTGGCGCCATCCTTGGCGATGCCGCCGGCCTCGTATTTCGAACCGACCATGAAGCCGGTCAGGTTCTGCAGGAAGACGAGCGGGATGCGGCGCTGGTCGGCAAGTTCGATGAAGTGGGCCGCCTTCTGGGCGCTCTCGGAGAAGAGTATGCCGTTGTTAGCGAGGATCGCGACGGGCATGCCGTAGAGCCGGGCAAAGCCGCAGACGAGCGTTTCGCCATAGAGCTTCTTGAACTCGTGGAATTCCGAGCCGTCGACGAGGCGGGCGATGACTTCGCGCGCGTCATAGGTCTCTTTCAGGTCCGGCGGGACGAGGCCGTGGAGTTCGGCGGGGTCATATAGGGGCTCGGCTGGCACGGTCAGCTCGAAAGGCTGGGGCTTGGGCGTGGCCAGCGTGCGGATGATAGAGCGCACGATCGCGAGCGCGTGGGAATCGTGGGCGGCGTAATGGTCAGCCACGCCCGATTGGCGCGCGTGGACGTCGGCGCCGCCGAGGTCTTCCGCCGAGATGACCTCCCCGGTCGCAGCCTTCACCAGTGGTGGGCCACCAAGGAAGATGGTGCCCTGCTTGCGTACGATGATGGTCTCGTCGCTCATGGCGGGCACATAGGCGCCGCCGGCGGTGCAGCTGCCCATGACGGCGGCGATCTGGGGGATGCCCTTCGCGCTCATCTGGGCCTGATTGTAGAAGATGCGGCCGAAGTGTTCGCGGTCAGGGAAGATTTCGGACTGGTGCGGCAGGTTTGCGCCACCTGAGTCCACCAGATAGATGCAAGGAAGGCGGTTCTCGAGGGCAATCTCCTGCGCGCGCAGGTGTTTCTTGACCGTCAGGGGGTAGTAGGTGCCCCCTTTCACGGTGGCATCATTGCACACGATCATGCATTCGCGGCCTTCGATACGGCCGACGCCTGTGATGATGCCAGCACCGGGCGCATCGCCATCATACATGCCGTGGGCGGCCAGCGCACCGATCTCGAGGAAAGCGCTGCCCGGATCGACCAGCCGCTCGACCCGCTCACGGGGGAGTAGCTTGCCTCGCTCTGTATGGCGATGGCGGGCGGCTTCCGGCCCGCCAAGCGCAGCCGCAGCCGTCTTTTCGGCCAGTTCGTCCAGCAGGGCCTGCATGGCAGCGCGATTGCGGGCAAAACCCGGCCCGGCAACGTCGAGACTCGATTTCAGTACGGGCATGAATGCCTCCCTAAAGGGCTTGGAGCCTGCTTAGCGAGGGCGCGGGCCGCTGTCACGCGGCTGTAACCCAATATTGAGAGAGTTCAGGTATGGTTCCCACTTGGAAGGACCTTCTGGAATGGGCATCTTCAAACCTATGAGCATCGACATTACCCCGGCCCTTAAGAACATCCCGTTCCTCAAGGACGTGCCGGCGCGGGCCATGAAAGCGGCGGGCAAAGAGGCCCAATGGTATTCGCTGCCCGCGGGCGGCGCCCTGTTCAAGACAGGCGAACCCGCCGATTCGATCTATTTTGTCCTCTCCGGAACGCTGGGCGCGTTCCATGAAGGCCCTGAAGGTGCGAGCGAGTTCATCGGCCATATCCGCGCAGGCGAGCCTTGCGGAGAGATGGCGCTTTTCCTGGGTGGACTGGACGTTGACGGCGACGGCTCCCCGGAAAACGCGCCGCATACGGGCTCTGTCTACGCGATACGCGATTCCGAAGTGATCGCGATCACCCGAAAGGGCTGGCAGCGCATGGTGAAGGCCGAGCCGGAACTGCTGGAAGCCATGATAAGGGTGATCCTGCGTCGCCTTGGCAAGGCGGGCCAGCGCTCGACACGCGCCGCGCCCAAAGTGTTCACGCTGGTTGGCACATCGCCCACCATCGACCTCAGCCTGCGGGCCAAGGCCCTGGCGGACAGCCTCTCTCGTGCCGGCAAGACGAGCGTGATTATTGCCGAGGCCGAAGGCGACGAAAAGCCGGCCGCCTTCTTTGACGATCTCGAACTGCGTCATGATGTGGTGATCCTGATCTCGACCATCGGCGACAATACCTGGTTCAGGCTGTCAATCCGGCAGGCAGACCGGATATGGGTCATGGCGCGGGCCGATGCGCACCCATCCATTCCCCTCATGCCAACAGAAGACTCCCCGGCACTGGCCCTGAAACTGGTCGACGTCGTGCTGCTCCATCATGGCAATGAGCGACGCGCCGCCCGTCCGGTCGAGTGGCTGGATGCATCCGGCGGCAGCCGCGTTTTTCACTGGACCGGCGTACAGGGACCAAGTTGCGCGCGGCTGGCACGTGTCATGTCAGGCAGGTCTGTCGGGGTGGTGATGTCAGGCGGCGGGGCACGGGCTTATTCCCATATCGGCATGGTGCGCGCCATCCGCGAGGAAGGTATCCCCATCGACTTTGTCGGCGGCTCATCCATGGGCGCCGTTATCGCCGCCTGCGTCGCCATGGGCTGGGACAATGACGAGATCGACCGCCGCATCCGCAAGGCCTTTGTCGAGACCAATCCGTTGGGGGACTATAACCTGCCCGTTGTCGGCATGGTCAAAGGCGCGCGCGTGAATGCGCGCCTGAAAGAGCATTTCGGCGAGGCGGAAATCTGCGACCTGGATATTCCCTTCTTCGCCACCTCGACCAACCTCACCACCGGCACATTACGCCTGCATCGCACAGGCCTCCTGCGCGAGGCCTTGCGGGCAACCATTTCCCTGCCCGGCATCCTGCCGCCTGTGGTGGACGGCCATGATGTACTGGTTGACGGCGCTGTACTGAACAATTTCCCGGTCGACGTGATGCGCGAGATGCACCGGGGCTTCGTGGTTGGCTGCGACGTGACGCAACAGGCCGAAGGGCTGGATGTGGAAGAGTTCATCAACCCGCCAAACTTCTTCCGCTGGGTTCTGGGGAACGGGTTCTCGGCGGCCCCGCCGATCGCCGGCCTGCTGATGCGCGCTGCCACGATCCGCGCTGACCGCACATTTGGCCGCGACATGACCGATGTGCTTATCCTGCCGGACCTGATCGACACGGAGCTACGCGACTGGGAGGCCTATGACGCGACTGTCGAGGCAGGATACGAGGCGACCAAGAAAGTGCTCGCGACCAGCGACCTAAAGGAAAAGTGCTGCACCGGTTGATCCGTGCTCAGCGGCGCCCTGAAAGGACCCGTTAACCGAGATCAGTCCATTCTACACACGCTGTGGAGGCAAAGATGTCGCGCAGCATCCTGGGGAGGAAAATTGGCATGGACGAAACCATCATCGACATGTTGCCTTTGACGATTGTCGAGCTGGCGCCCGTGCGGGATGATCAGGGCCAGATCGTGGATTTCATCTGGGTCTATGCAAATGAGATGGCCAATCGCGTTGTTTTACCGGAAGGCGGTTCAGTCGTCGGCCAGCGCGTATGCGACATTGATCCGGCCTATCGCGAATCCGACATGTTTGCCGATGCCGTGCTCTGCATCGAGACGGGCAAGCCACGCGAATTGTTCAATAGCGGCCGCACACCAACACCGCACGGACGCCTCAAGCACCTGGAAGGCACTGTTGTTCGCTATTCCATCCTGCCCAAAGGCGAAGGATGCGTTATCTGCTCGGTTGAGATCACTGATCTCGTCCATGCACGCGATGAGGCCAATGACTGGCTGGAAATGTTCCGCTCGGCCTTTGACCATGCCGTGCAGGCCATCACGCTGACGACGGAAACCAGCCGGATTATCTATGCGAACCAGGCCCTGTACGACCTGCTTGGCTATGCCCCCGGAGAGCTCGAAGGAAAGTCGACCCAGGTCATCATGCGCCCGGAAGACCACGAGGCCGTGGTAAAGGCCGGCACAAAAATGTGGGGCGGCAAGATCGAGCAGCAGATTACCGACCTGACGCTTATCGGCAAATCCGGCGAGGAAATCGTCGTCTCCAATGCCTTGAGCAGCATCTATTCCGAAGTGCGCGGCGAGCGCATATTCATCTCCCACGCCCGCGATGTCCGCGCCGACCGCAAGCTTGCCCATGATCTCGCCTCGGCTGTGCAGAAGGCAGAACACGCCACACAGCTGAAGTCAGAATTCCTTGCCAACATGAGCCATGAACTGCGAACGCCGCTGAACGGCATTCTCGGCATGGCGCAAGTCCTGACCGGTGGCGACCTCAGTTCGGCGCAGGCCGAACAGGTCAGCATCATCCTGGAATCGGGCCAGTCATTGCTGGCGATCCTGAACGATATTCTGGATCTCTCCAAGATTGAAGCCGGCCGAATGGAGCTGTCATTTGTCGAGGCTGACTTGCGGCACAAACTGACGCGCGTCTGCAAACTTTACGAGCCCATTGCAGAAGACAAGGGCATAAAGCTCCGGCTTGTTGTCGACCCGAGCGTGCCATCGCGCCTGATGCTGGATCCGGTACGTGTGCGCCAATGCGTCGGAAACCTGATCTCGAATGCGGTGAAGTTCGCAGAGAGCGGCGACATCCTCATCGTCGCAACCGCCGAAGCCCGCGGACGCGACGCGACGCAGCTCACGGTCCACGTGTCGGATAATGGATGCGGCATTCCGGCCGAAAAGGTAGCCCAGATTTTCGAGTCCTTTGTCCAGGCCGATGGCACCACCACACGCAAGTATGGCGGCAGCGGCCTCGGCCTGCCCATCTCGCGAAAGCTCGCCCGCATGATGGGCGGCGACATAACGGTCGCCAGCGAGCTCGGCAAAGGATCAATCTTTACCCTGACGCTTGAGAGCCAGATCGTGCATCAGGAGAAACCCGCGGCTGTTCCCTCATCCAACAGAGACACGAGCGCCAAAACGATCTCGGACGAGGGAGGGCGCGTCGCACCGCGTGTCCTGGTCGTGGATGACAATGCGATCAACCGGCGGGTCGCACGCTCCTTCCTCGAACAGAACCATTACGAGGTTCAGGAAGCGTCTGACGGACTTCAGGCGCTCGGCAGGCTTGATAGCGAAATTTTCGACCTTGTGCTGATGGACATCAACATGCCTGAGCTGGACGGCCAGCGCGCGCTGGACCGGTTGCGCGCCGGAGATGGCCCCAACGCAAACGTTCCCGTGATTGCCCTCACTGCCGATTCGATGCGCGGTGACCGTGAGAAATACATCGCGCGTGGCTTCAACGGCTATGTCTCAAAGCCGATTGACCAGCGTTCGATATTGACCGTGATGGAATACTGCCTCGCCGCCGCGGACCCAAATCCGGAACGGCGGATCGCCTAGGCGCAAAGCGCAGGCTGCAGCCATATACTTTACAGAGTTAGCATCGCTAAGGCCTGCAACTGAAGGCGTAAGCATCCGCATAGGGCGTGCCTAAGCAGTTAAGAAAGCCGTCAACAGTATCGAGGTTTGCCGGCCAGGTCGGCGGGGGATAGTTAGGGAACCGTTCGCGGAACCGAGCCGCCCCCTCGTCAAACCCATCCGGCTTTGGCAAAGCCGCCAGCCTGTCGCGAGCAGCCTGCAAGGCAACGCGGTCTTTTTGGTAAAAAGCGATCTCCGCCTCATGGTAGATTCGGTTGGAAAGCTCCGGCTCTGTCTTTTGGATTTCCTCGATAAGGTCAATAGCGGCCGGGTAATCGCCGACGGAGGCCCTGAGCTGGGCTTCGTGGTGCAGCAGGCTCCGCATCTGCCTTGCCGTCTTTGAGTCTCGATATTGCTTTATGAGGTCAGCGGCCGCTGCTTCACAGCCCGGAATATCGGCAAGTTTCCGCCAGCCGGTTCGAGTTTCCGGATCATCAAAGGATTCATTGTCCAACCCCAAGCCGTCCTTCATGGGATAGCTACAATCTGGCGTAGGCGGAGTCTCTGCCCATGCGGAGCCAGCAAGGACAAGTATTGCAATGACTGCACGCATATCGCGCCTCTTGATTGGCAACCCAAGAGTGAACGACCAGAGTTCGCGTGTCTAGGCCGTCTCGCCGAACAATTCACGTCCGATCAGCCAGCGGCGGATTTCGCTTGTGCCTGCACCGATCTCGTAGAGTTTCGCGTCGCGCAGCAGGCGGCCGGTCGGGTATTCGTTAATATAGCCGTTGCCACCAAGAATCTGGATCGCTTCGAGCGCCAGTTTCGTAGCCGTTTCGGCGGCATAGAGGATCGCCCCGGCGGCATCCTTGCGCGCCGTCTCGCCCCGGTCGCACGCCTTGGCGACAGCATAGACATAGGCCTTGGCCGCATTCATCTGGACATACATGTCAGCCAGCTTGCCCTGGATCAGCTGGAACTCGCCGATCGACTGGCCGAACTGTTTCCTGTCATGGATGTAGGGGATGACCACATCCATACAGGCCTGCATGATACCTGTGGGGCCCGCTGACAGCACGGCGCGCTCATAGTCGAGCCCGCTCATCAGGATGCGCGCACCGGCGCCCACCGGGCCCATGACGTTCTCTTCAGGCACTTCGCAATTATCGAACACAAGTTCGCCCGTCTCGGAGCCGCGCATGCCCAGCTTGTCGAGCTTCTGCGCCACGGAATAGCCCTTGAAGCCCCGTTCAATCAGGAAGGCCGTAATGCCCTTGGAGCCACCCTGAGGGTCGGTCTTGGCATAGACCACCAGCGTATCGGCATCAGGCGAATTGGTGATCCACATCTTGGTGCCGTTGAGCACATAGCGGTCGCCCTTCTTGTCGGCGCGCAGCTTCATCGAGATAACGTCAGAGCCCGCCCCGCTCTCGCTCATGGCGAGGGCGCCGAGATGCTCGCCGGAGATCAGTTTCGGCAGGTAACGGGCCTTCTGGTCGTCAGTGCCCCAGCGGCGCAGCTGGTTGACGCAGAGGTTCGAGTGGGCGCCGTAGGACAAGCCAACGGAGGCCGAGGCGCGGGAGATTTCCTCCATCGCCACGACATGTTCGAGATAGCCAAGACCGGTGCCGCCCCATTCCTCTTCGACGGTAATGCCGAGCAGGCCAAGCTCGCCCATCTTTGGCAGCAGGTCACGCGGGAAGGTGTCAGTCCGGTCGATCTCGGCCGCACGCGGCGCAATCTCGTTCTGGGCAAAGCTTGCCACGGTTTCGCGGATCATGTCGGCGGTTTCGCCGAGATCGAAGTTCAGGGTGGGATATGTGTTCGGGATCATGCTGCCTGACTAGCAGGGCCTGCCCCGCATGTCAGCGGAAAATGCGTCAGGTGCGACGTACAAGGACACGCATCAGGTAATAAGCAGAGATCACGAGGATAACGCCGCTGCCGAGCGCCAGAAGCGGTCCGACATAGATATCCGATGTGCGGTCGGCCAGCTTGTAGGCCTCACGGAAGAAGCGGTCGATGCCGATCAGGAAGCCGATAATGCCGAGCCCCGCAAGCAGGGCAAAGGGCCAGCCTTCGCGCATCACTTCATACCATGTGTCGTCATGATAATTGTCATTTTCGGCGATGCGGCGCTCGATCTCTTCGTCACTGATGCGGACCTGTTCCAGATCATCCACGATGATCGGTTCGGCCGGCGGCAGCATAGCCCCGCCAAATTCGAGGGGAGAACCATAGAGCGGCGCCGAAGGCGTTCGCGGCGTGCGGCGGCGCTCGATGCCGTCCGGTGGGCCCTTGGCCACGTCGATCACGCTGGAGGGCTCGTCCATGCCGAGCGGATCGGCGAGCGCGGAGACCGCGCGCGTAATCTCGTCAATGCTGGCGCCATCATGCGAACTGTCATTATCGGCGACAGGCGGCGTCTGGCCAGATGCGAGGGTAGCGTTTTCGCCAAGGATACGCGTCAGGCGCTCGTTCACCGCCCGCGCAGCGGCCTGTGGAGAATTGGCTGCAGGCTTGGCCTTGGCGGCAGTCGCGCGATCACCGTCAACACGGGTCTCAACGATGACGGCCCGCTCGCGCGGTGTCATCAGCGACGCGGCGACATCCAAAATCGGGGTAACCAGCGCCGACGGCACGGAGGCCCGGCCTGACGGATGCTCCAGGAACATGGCCTTTTCAGTAGCACGGCGACGGACCAGCGCATCGATGACGCGCATCTCGCCCTCAATCTGCCCTTTGCGCCAGAAGGTCAGCGCGTCAGCGGCCTGGAGCCGGTCGCCGCTATTGAGATGCGCCAGCACATCGGAGGCAATAAAGGCCTCGACACCGATATTGAAGACGAACGAGACCAGCGCATCGAACTCATTCTGGTTCAAAGGCGCCAGAACGCGGTCGACAATCGCCTGTTCAATCGCCAGCAAATCATGATGGCGCAGGAGAAGTTCGGCGTCCGACGCGCTAACCGTCAGGCCCCTGCGGGCCGATTGGGTATGCCCATAACCGATGATCCATATACCCGTTGGCAACTGGGCCGCACGCGCACGGAAACCCTCAAAGCTCTTGATGAGCTCGAGACCCTGTCGAGACGTTCGCATTGGCCGGGCCATTCGGATGGCTCCCGTATTGATACAATTGGACTTTTACTATCGCGCTACCCTGCAAATGGCGCGCCTGTTCGCCTGCTCGGCGAAATCACTGCCCAGGAACACCCCAAATTACAGCAGAATCAGGGTCGCGAGGCCCAGGAAACTGAAAAATGCCATCACGTCTGTCAGCGTCAGAACGAAGACCGAAGAGGCCACCGCGGGGTCAGCGCCCAAGCGCTTGAGGCTCAGCGGCACCAGGATGCCGGAGAGGCCAGCCCACATGAATGTGGCCAGCATCGACACGGCAATTACGAGGGCCAGCTTGACCTGATGGAACCAGAGGAAGGCGATAATGCCGACGCCGATCGCGAAGATAACGCCGTTCACCGTCCCGCTCAGGAATTCGCGCAACACGGCCCGGCGCGCGGCCGGCCCGTCAAGCTCGCGCTCGGCGATCGCGCGAACGGCCACGGCAAGGCCTTGGCTGCCGGCATTGCCGCCAAGCGCCGCCACAACGGGCATGAGCACGGCGAGCGCGACCAGCTGCTCGATTGTGCCCTCGAAAATCGAAATGATGGCTGAAGCAATGAAGGCGGTGAAAAGGTTCACCGCGAGCCAGGGCGCGCGCGCTTTCACCGTGTCCCAGACATTATCCGAGCCGTCGGCCGAGCTGACGTTCAGCAGGGACAGAAGGTCTTCGGTGTTTTCAGACTGGATGACGTCCACCATGTCGTCGACCGTGATCATGCCTACGAGACGCCCGGCGGCGTCCTTTACCGGCGCAGAGGCCAGCGAGTATTTCTGGAACTGGTAGGCGACCTCTTCCTGGTCCAGGTCGGTTGTGATGTTGGACATCGGGTCTTCCATGATGTCCGACAATTGCGAATCACGGGGTGTCCTCAGAAGCGTCGCCAGAGAGACAACGCCAATCAGCCTATGGGCAGGATCGGTGACATAAACCTCGTAGAAGACTTCCGGCAGTTCCGTCCCCAGCTTCCGGGCATGGTCGATGGAATGACCGACGGTCCAGAACTCGGGCAAGGCCACGAATTCTGTCTGCATGAGACGACCGGCGGTCTCTTCCTCATAGGCGAGACCGCGTTCAAGCTGAGCCCGGTCAATGGGGGCGAGGTCTTCAAGGATGCGCTCGCGGCGGTCATCCTCAAGGTCATCCAGAATGGTCGTCGCATCATCTGAATCAAGCTCGTCGAGCGCGTTGACAACCGCATGGTCCGGCAGGACGTCGACAGCGCCTTCGCGATAGGAATCGCGCAGCTCGATCAGGATATCCGGCGGCAGCTCCCCGCCGAGCAGTTCGACGGCTTCCTCGAACGTGTCATAGGGCAATTGTTCCAGCGCATCGGCGGCGTCGGCCGGGTGCATGCGCTGCAGTGTACGGGCGAGCCAGCGGACATCCCGTTCCTCAACGGCATCCGACATGTCCGCAAGCAGGGCGGCATCAATCTCGGCGGCGTCCGGCGCCGGAGGCGTGGTTTGCGAAGTGTCCGTCATGCCGGTGTTCTTGCCGGGCTTAGCGCGTTTCGGCAAGCGGAGAGGTTGCGAGGCCCATTCTCACTAATCCCGTGCGTCAGCATCGAGGATGCGCTGCGTCTCAGACGCGAGCATGCGCTTTTCCTCGGCGATGATGTTTTCCACAGCAAAAGCCGCATTGGGCACCGCTCCTGGATCTTCATTATAGTCTTTCGGGCCAAAATCCTCAGCCACAAAGGCGCGGACCCAGTCTGATAGCGGCCCACCGGCCCGGTCACAGGCGGCGAGCAGTTCGGCGAGCACTTGGCGCTGCGCCAGCAGGCGGCCTTCCAGTGTGGCATCCTGTATCTCGGTCATGGCATCCTCCTGCGAAACATTGTGCGATACGAAAGGGGCCGATGCCAATGGCACCGGCCCCGGATCCGTTAGTGAGGGATCCTAGGCGATCGGAATCCAGTATGGCGTATGGCCATAGTGGGAGTAAATCGCTGCGCCATAGATGCGATCCTTCAGGCGGTCGTACTCGTCTTTGCCCAATGTCGGCGCGGACTTAAGCTCTTCTGTCGTCATATTGACGACATAGCCGTCCTTGCGCTCGTCATAGTCCAGTGATTGCCATGGCAGCGGGTGATATTGCTCACCGATGCCAAGGAACCCGCCGAACGACATGACGGCATAGGCGACCTTGCCTTCATATTTGTCGATCATGATGGCGTCGACGGTACCGAGCTTCTCACCCTGTGCGTTATAGACATGCGTGCCTTCAACGCGAGCCGAGCTGATCAGCGAATTGTTCGATTGGGTGGATGGGCGTGTCATTGTATCAGTCATGCTTTCCTCTCCATTCATTTGAGTGCGGGATATAACCCCCTGTTGAATCAACAAATGAAGGCGCTGTCCGTTCCGTTCTTGACGGAAATTTCCACACCGGGTCGTGACGCTGAAAAAGGCGCCGTCTGGCTGGTTAATCTGCGGGAACCAAAACCGGCATCGCCGGTTATAATCTGCATGAAACGCACGTCCTCCCCCCAACAGTCCTTCACTGCCACCCTTCGGAGAGGCGGAAACCTCGCCAGCCTGCGCCACGTTATCTCGACCGGTAACATTCGCGCCGCCTGCGCGATGGTCTTCACCGGTCTTGCCTGTGCCCTGACATGCGTAATGCAACGCGCCGGTCTTGCGACCAGCCTCAGGCGTCGCAAGGTCCTCCTGCTGACCTATCAAGCCCCTGCCCGCCAGCAAATCCAGGCCTGACCAATGCCGCCCTCAATGGGCGGCTTTTTCATGACGGTTTCTCTTTCCGGATCAGCCAGCGATAAATTCCGAACACATTCACAGCCGTTAGCGCCACATTCTGGATGATCAGCGGTGGCTCACCCTTGAGCGTGCCGACAACGACCCAGACAATCGACGAGACCGTGAAAACGATAAAGGCATAGCCGGTAATCTTGCGGCTGAGATTCGCTGACACAAGCACAGCGGCGATGATGCCGGTTGTCATGGCCACATATCCGAGAAAATCGCTCATCCACTGGTTCCCCGCGCATTATGACAGCGCCGCAAGACATACGTGACCCGCACCGATAGGTTGCGATGTCCGTATTGTCAGGAAAGACCGGCCTTCAAAGAAGGCCAGATGGTGCGGTCAAGAGGACTCGAACCTCCACGGGTTGCCCCACAGCGACCTCAACGCTGCGCGTCTACCAATTCCGCCATGACCGCACACAGGTCTGTAGTAGGCAGACGGGCCGTATAAGGCGCGCGCCAACCTTTGTGAAGCCCCGATTATCGCCTATATGCCACCCATCATGCAGAAATTTCCCACCGTCGAATGGGCCGTCTCAGATGCGCCCGTGCCATATGAGGCCGCTGTCGCCTTCATGGAGGCCCGTGCGCGGGCGATTCGTGAGGGGGAAGCGCCCGAACTTGTGTGGTTTCTGGAGCATCCACCGCTCTACACATCCGGCACTTCCGCCAAGGCTGAAGACCTCAAGGCACCGGACCGTTTTCCCGTTTTTGATGCCGGCCGGGGCGGCCAGTACACCTATCACGGTCCTGGCCAGAGGGTTGCCTATGTGCTGCTCGACGTCGCTGCCCGTGGGCGCGACGTGCGCGCTTTCGTACAGAACCTAGAGACCTGGATCATCGCCGCCCTTGCCGCCTTCAATGTCGAGGCAGGCCCGCGTGACGGCCGCGTCGGCGTCTGGGTCGACCGGACACAGGCGGGCGGCTCATTGCGCGAGGACAAGATCGCCGCGATCGGCGTACGCCTCAAACGCTGGGTCAGCTATCACGGCATCTCGCTGAACGTGGAGCCTGACCTCGAGCATTTCTCGGGAATCACGCCCTGCGGCATCGCTGATCCACGCTATGGTGTTACCAGCCTGGTAGACCTTGGCATTCCGGCCAGCATGGACGACGTCGACATCGCCCTGCGTGACGCCTTCGAGCGAGTCTTCGCCAGCCGTCTTGTGACCGTTCCGTGTCCGCTTCAGGCCATTTCGTAAGGGCGTCGCAGGGCTTCATTTTCCGGAATATGGCTGCCGGTGCGGAATTCGCCCACGCCGCCATTCGGCATGCGCGCGACATAGAGTAGTGTCCACAGCATGGCGCCGAAGGAAGCCAGCATCCAGATCGGGAGGGCCAGGCCAATCCCGCCACCAATCGCCATCTGACGCGCCGTCTTCGGTTCAGCAGGCGGGCCAGGCCGCTGCGGCGCTTTCGCCGCATCCGCATTCGCTTCCGCCTTGGCAGCAGCGGCTTTTGCAGGATCGGCAGCAATTTCCTTTTCCAGCGCCACCTTGGCGACCTGCGCGTCGTGCTGCGCGATGCCACCTGCCACGCCTCCTGCGAAGGCAAGCATGGCAAGGATCAGCGGGATCAACACAATGCCTGCCAGCAGGGTGGAGCGCCCGGCTTCCGCCAGCCGACGCATGTGCGCCACGAAGGATGTATACTCGGTCACCAGCACGAATACGACAAAGGGCACCAGAAGCGTCGGCACCGGTACGGGGCCCAGATTGACCGGCTCGTTCAGTATCGCCGTCTGCACGCCTGCCACGGCCAGCACAGCCACCACACAGGTCGGCACGATGTAGAGCAGCAGGCGCCCCATGAACATGAAGGTCCAGGCGCGGCTGAAATGCAGCTTGCTGGACTTGCCCATCGGATTGAACAGGGTCTGGAGCCAGTTCATCGCAGCCGGGTCGTCCCGGCGATCAAGGATCCAGGGGCGGTGCGGGTCGATGAGGGCGGGAGATTCTTGCATCTGGGATGTGTCCTGCGAAAGCATCAAGAGAATGTATCGGGCTGGTCTGACCGGGCGGTTGGCGGGCCATAGACATTGCTTGAGGGATCAGACTTCAGCCGTCCGCCGATAAGACCCAGAATACCGCTGGCGATCAGGAAGGTGACAATCGTGGTCAGAACGGATTGCCGCGCGAGTTTCTGAGCGTCCTCGGTCATGGCCTCGAACGCCGCTGCGATGCCGCCGGACTGCGCCAGTTTCTGGAATTCCGCCTGCATCGAGAAGGCATCTGGCGAGAGCACAGGCAGAAGAAATGCACTGCCAACCGTCACGATGAAGAAATAGCCGGCGAGGAAGGCCAGATACAGCCATGCTGTGCGGCCGCCATCATGCAGGCGTTTGCCGAACACGCAGACATAGGAGAATACCAGCGGGTATTGCAGGATCCCGAAAGCGGGCGAGACCAAGGCTGCGGCGATCTGCACAAGCATCATCACCCCCGTCAGCAGGATCAGGCCGCGACCGAAGTCGCTGGGGCCAATGCGGCCCTTGGGGCTAAGCAGGACATTTTGCACGTCCATGAGTGGGCAGTCTCCTCGGTATGACGCCGTTTGGCGCCCGTATTAGCGCCTTTGGCGCCTCTTATCAATAAACGATAAATTCATGCAAGACAAAAGAGCCGAAGACAGGCTCCGGCTCTTCCAAATCATATCACGATACGCAGAAGCTCAGGCGAATGTATCTTGCGGTACCATGCCGGGAGGCGTGCCGTACTTGTTCGGTCCGGGTGTGGACTTGAACAGGCTCATGACGAACCCGATCACACCGGTGACGATAGCGGTCGACAGCAGGTTCGGAAGAAGCTGAGCTTGCGAGATCTTTTTCGAAGCTTCCATGCTTGCCGCAATCATTGCGCCCGGATCATTACTCGCTGATATGTCCTCCATATCGCGCATCATTTCTTCCTGCATCGCGATCATGTCGACGCCAAACAGCGCCGGCAGGATAAAGCCGAGGATCATCGAAAGAACGATCGCGAGCACCACCATGCCCACGGTGATCCAGCCGGTCTGGTCCGCATCATGGAAGCGCTACACGTGCAGCACGATCCATGGCCAGATGACAATCAGGCCAAGAATGCCGAGGAAGGGCGAGACAAAGGCGGAGACAACAGAAATGACTGCGCTGATGACGAAAAGCGTGATCACGCCTCGCCAATAGGTGGGCTGATCAATACGCCCGTTCGGGCTGAGATAAAGATTCATGAGGCGCTCCCTGCATGGCCTCCACGCAAGGTAACGGAAACACCGGCCCGGGGCCAGTGAAATGCCTATGATTGTCTTGTCTACTCAGGCCCGATCAAGCGAACTCGACCATGATCTCGTCGGCCGCGACGCTGGCGCCCGCTGAGACATTGATCGCCTTCACAGTACCGGTCGCTTCGGCGCGGATGATGTTTTGCATCTTCATCGCCTCGACGACACAGACCGCTTCGCCGGCCTGCACTTCCTGGCCGACTTCCACGTCCATCGACACGACAAGGCCCGGCATCGGCGAGATGACGAGTTTCGACGTATCCGGCTTTTCCTTCTCGGGAAGGCGCGAATGCAGGTCTGCCACGGTTGGCGTGCAAACCAGCGCGCGCAGGGCCACGCCGCGGTGGCGGAAGAGATAGCCTTCGGTCCGGTCAGCGAACTTCACCGCAAAGGACTTGCCGTCCAGCACGCCCTCGATCAGGTGCTGGCCCGGCTCCCAGCTCGTCACCAGCGAATGCGGCTTACCGCCATTGATCGTGATTTGCGCATCACCATCCTCGCCCAGTTCAAGATGTACCGGATGATGCTTGTCGCCCAGAATGACGACCCAGTCCTTGCGTGCTTCCGGTACGGGCGACATGCGGCCTGTGACCAGCTGCGCGCGGCGCGACATGAAGCCGTGGACATAGGCAGCCGACGTAATCAGCTGCGTTTCCTGAAGCTTTGTTGGTTCCACGCCGTGGAAACCCTCGGGGAACTCGTCCTTGATATAGGCGGTGGTGATATTTCCGGACCGGAAGCGTTTCTCGTCCATCACGGCCGCGATGAACGGGATATTGTCCTGGATGCCTTCAATGTAGAAACGGTCGAGCGCCTCGGCCTGCGTGTCGAGCGCGGTGTCGCGATCCTTGCCCCAGGTGATCAGCTTGGCGATCATCGGATCATAGAACATGGAGATCTCGTCGCCTTCGCGCACACCGCTGTCCATGCGCACTTCGCCCTTGCCCAGCTTGCCTTCGACAGGCGGATGGAAGCGCTTGAGGCGGCCGATGGATGGCAGGAAGTTACGATAAGGGTCTTCCGCATACACACGGGTTTCGACGGCCCAGCCATTGATGCCGATATCAGACTGCTTGAGCTTCATCGTCTCGCCATAGGCCGACAGAAGCATCTGCTCGACCAGGTCGACACCCGTGATCATCTCGGTCACCGGGTGCTCCACCTGCAGGCGGGTGTTCATTTCAAGGAAATAGAAACCCTTGTCCTTGCCCGACGCAACGAATTCCACCGTGCCGGCGCTGTCATAGTTCACGGCCTTGGCCAGTGCGACGGCCTGCTCGCCCATCTTCTTGCGCGTTTCCGGATCAAGCAGCGGCGAAGGCGCCTCTTCGATGACCTTCTGGTTACGGCGCTGGATCGAGCATTCGCGTTCATTCAGGTAGATGCAGTTGCCATGCTTATCGCCCAGAACCTGGATTTCGATATGGCGCGGCTCGAGGATGAATTTCTCGATGAAGACGCGGTCGTCGCCGAACGAAGACTTGGCTTCAGCCTTCACGGCCGGGAAGCCTTCTTCGACTTCCTTGTCATTGGCGGCCACGCGGATGCCCTTGCCGCCACCGCCGGCGGACGCCTTGATCATCACAGGGTAGCCGATCTCGCGCGAGATCTTCACGGCTTCCTTGGTGTCCTCGATCAGGCCCATATGGCCCGGCACAGTCGAGACGCCGGCTTCAGCGGCCAGCTTCTTGGATGAAATCTTGTCGCCCATCGCCTCAATGGCGTGCGCATTCGGGCCGATCCAGCCGATGCCCTCTTTTTCGAGACGCTTGGCGAAAACAGGGTTCTCGGAGAGGAAACCGAAGCCCGGGTGGATGGCTTCAGCGCCGGTCTTCTTCACCGCGTCGATGATCTTGTCGGCGACAAGGTAGGATTCAGACGCTGGCGAGCCGCCGATATGGACAGTCTCGTCGGCCATCTCCACGGCCATCGAGCCGGCATCGGCATCGGAATACACCACCACGGTTTTCACGCCCAGGCGGCGGCATGTCTTGATCACACGAACAGCAATTTCGCCGCGGTTGGCTATGAGAATCTTCTTGAACATTTCACCCCTGGCCTGTTTGGCAATTCATATCGGGTTCGAGTTAAGCTGCGGGCTCGCTCTTGTCCACACTGCCCAAGCGTCAAATTGGCTTGCCAGAACCGGCCACGCATGTTAGCAAACGCTCACAATAGATAGTGAGCGTTCACATGCAGGCCATTCGTCTCGATCTGGAAGCCCTCGTTCAGCAGGGGCAAATCTCACCGCAAGAGGCCGCGCGGCTGAAAGGCTTTGCCCTGCCAGACCAGAAGGGTAGCCTGTTCATCAACCTGCTCCTGATCTTCGGGGCACTCTCGGTCGCTGCGGGAACGATTGCACTTGTACCTAATCCAGCCACAGGACTCGTCCTTGCGCTCGCAGCGCTTGGCGGGGCTGAAGTCTTGAGAAGAATGGATGTGGATGACTCGCTGAAAGTGCTTAGCGCCGGGCTCACGCTGATGGGCGCCCTCGGCCTGGCCGGCTGGATCGGCTGGGAGTTCCGCGAATCAGCGGAGTCGCTCTATCCGACGCTTGCCATAGCGGGCGTGCTGGCCGCCGCGGCAATCTGGTTCCGCTCGCCTTTCCTGGTGGCGCCCGCTGTGCTGGCCCTCGGCGCGACGCTCGGATCCGGCACCGGCTACTGGCATGCCAGCTATGGCATCTTCGTGGAGGAGCCGACGCTGACCATCCTCCTGTTCGGCGCCCTGACGGCCGGGTTCTATGCTGTACGGGGCAAGCTTGCCGACGCCTATGAAAGCCTTGCCACCATTGCGGCGCGGACATCGCTCTTCATGGTCAATTTCGCGTTCTGGGTCGGCACGCTCTGGGGCGACCACATCGGCCAGCACTGGTTAGCGCCGGACGAATGGCGCGCCCGCCAGGACTGGGAGGCGCAGGCGATCGACATCCCTGACACGGTCTTCACCCTCGGTTGGGCAGCGTTCCTGATCGCCATGATCGTCAAAGCCCGGCGCGGCGGCTTTCTCTCGACCCTCTCGATCGTCTTCCTGTCGATCCACTTCTACACCCAGTATTTCGAACTGCTGGGCGCCAATCCGGGCAGCCTTGTCGTCGGCGGTGTCATTCTGGTGGGACTGGCCGTCGGCGGCACGCGCCTGTTCCGGGCAAGCCGGGCCTAGTCCTCGAGCTTTTCGATATCGGCCTCAAAAGCCCTGACGCGGGCTGTAACGGCCACGAGGAAAGCGGTGGACCAGCCGATCAACAGGAAGCCGTTGGCCGCCTCGGCTGCACCCAGCATGCGCCAGTCATCACCCAGCACGACATCGCCAAACCCCACTGTGGTGAAGGCCGAGGTCGAGAAATACAGTGCCTCTTCCAGCCCGCTGAATTGGCCAAGGGCGAGATAGGCGAAGGCATAGGTCCATATCTGGATCGAGTGCAGGCCGAACAGGCTGATCACGACGAACAGGATCGACACGCCCTGTCCGAACACCGAGGTCAGGTTGACCGGATGCACCCGCCGCTCGCGGAGGATGGCAGACAACACGACAAGGCCCACGAAGTGGATCGTGAAAGTCAGCGTGACCATGCCGCTCGCGACGAGGAGGTTCAGCCAGAGCATGGAAATCACCGTTAAGCGATCAGGCCGCCACGGCAAGCCCTTGCGTGAAACCCGGCGCTTCCAGCTTGAGAAAATCGATCAGCGTCCGTTCGGCCAGACTGACGGATTTCTCTTCGCCGACACATTTGAGGAACCAGGAGGCTTCGTCATCCGTGCTGATATCCGCTTCGCGGCGGGCGGCGTGATGCGCGGCGCGACGGGCGGCCTCTGCCCGGTCTTCATCCTGGCTGATTGGCGCGAACCATCCGCCTTCTGAAAAGCTGGCGCGCACATCCTCAAGGAAAGTGCCGGGCTCAGGCCGCATGTCACCGATCCAGTGGTCACGCGAAAGAAGGGATGTCTCCGATTTTGGCTCCGGATGGGCCCGCGCCATGAGATGATTGGCAATTGCGCGGGCAAACAGGTCGTTCCACGACGGATCATTGGCGGCAAAGCCGATCTTGTCATTCGTGCGCACCAGCAGCTCGGCCTCGGCGCCGGTGACCCAGCCGCCGCCTTCACCAGCCGGCACGATCAGCGCACGGCGAACGCGCTCCACATCCTCGGCCGTCGCTTTGCCGAGATCGGAAATGCGGGCGCAGGCCACTTTCAGCGTATAATAACCGAGCCGCTCGGGCACGCCTTCGGCATAGCGCATGATCTGAAGCAGCAGGTCCACTTCGGATGCGATCGGGCATGTCCCCTGACGGTCGATCTGCTCGATCAGCCAGTCGGCTTCGTCTTCCGTCACCCAGTTCCGGGGATCGCTATGAAGAAGAACATAGTCACGCACCGCGCTGACAAACAGCCGGTCCCATGTCGTGTCACTTCCGGCGAGGCGGGCATTGATGTCGAACAGGGCGGCTCCGTCGGTCAGCGAAGTGACGCCGCCACGGTAGAGTTCGGTTGAGATGCGGTGCGCATCTTCCTCAGACAGCTTCATAACGCCTGAGATCTGAGAGAGCAGCGCCTCGAACCCCTGATCCATCCACCAAGCCTCCAACTTGATGATCCTGTATAATTTGCAACAGTTTCCGGATCGTTGACAGGGTTGTCATGAATTCGCTTTGTCGGGAAACTTGACTTTCCGCAGCGGCAGGCTTCTTCAGGTCACAAAACAATTCTTAAACCAAGGTGGACCTGACATGGCAGAACTTCGTGATCTTTCCGGACGCACAGCAGTGGTTACGGGCTCGGCAACGGGGCTCGGCCGGTCCATTGCCCTGAAGCTTGCAGAGCGCGGCGCCGAAGTGGTCATCAATTGCAGCCGGTCCTTCGCCGATGGCGAGGCAACGGTCGCAGACTGCCAGGCGCTGGGCTCGCAGGCCCGTCTCGTACAGGCAGATGTGTCCACTGAAGAAGGTTGCCGCAAGCTGGCCGATGCCGCCAGTTCCCATGGCCGTCTCGACATCCTCGTCAACAATGCCGGCATCACGCGCCACGCCCGGGACCATTCGGATCTCGATGCGCTGAGCAAGGAAGATTTCCTCGACACTTATGCGGTCAATGTGGTCGGGCCCTTTCTGATGATGCAGGCCTGCCGCGATCTGCTGGCGGCCACCTATTCCCAGACAGGCCGTGCGGCCGCGGTTCTGAACGTGTCTTCCATTGCAGGCGTTACAGGAATTGGCTCGTCCGTCGCCTATGCCGCCACCAAGGGCGCACTGAACACGATGACGCTTTCCCTGGCGCGCGCACTGGCACCCGCCATACGCGTTAACGCGGTCTGCCCCGGCTTTATCGGCACACGCTGGTTCAAGGACGAGATGAGCGCTGATCAGTACGCGAAAATGGAAGCCGGCGTCGCTGCGTCAACGCCCCTGAATGTTGCAAGCGGCCCAGACGACATCGCCGATTCAGCCGTGTTTTTCCTGACCGATGCTTCACGCCACGTCACCGGTGAAACCCTGCTCGTGGACGCCGGAATGCACCTTGGATACGCCCCATTGTCCGCCCGGTGACGATAAGCTGAATGCTCGATTGGCAGGCATTCTCAATTGCCGAATGCACAAAAGTTCAGCGTTCGGAAGACAGGCTATCCCTGATAGAGATTTTGGTTCGAAACGGGCGGAATCGCGCGCAATCCTCGGTCTTGCGCTCCAGATAAGGAGTGGTTCGAAAACGGGGTACTAACAATGAAAACCAAGGTATCACGGGCGGGGGTCGCCCTTGTTGCTCTTCTGGCCACGGCGGGAACCGCCATGGCTGAAGGTGAATGGTCAGGAAACGTTGCAATGACGTCAGACTATGTCTGGCGCGGCGTCTCTCAGTCCAACGAAGATCCGGCCATCCAGGGCGGCTTCGATTATGCCAATGGCAGCTTCTATGCTGGCACATGGGCATCCAACGTCGATTTCGGTGACGATTCCGACACCAATATCGAAGCTGACTTCTACGGCGGCTTCGCTGGCGCATTCGAGAACGGCATGAGCTGGGATGTCGGCGTGATCTATTACGCCTACCCGGATGCAGATGAATCCGATCTCGACTTCCTGGAAATCAAGGGCGCCCTTGGCTACGAATTTGCCAGCGGTCTCGCCATCGGTGGCGAAGCATATTGGGATCCGGACAACCAGAACGTCTACCTCAACGCAACGGCTGGGTACGGCCTGTCGGATGTCCTGTCGATTGACGCCAGCGTTGGCAATTACAGCTTTGACGGTGGCGGCGACTACACCAACTGGTCGCTCGGCGGCACCTACAGCACACCGGTCGGTATCGATGTCGACCTGCGCTACTGGGGCACCGATGTTGATGATGTCGACATCTCTGACGACCGCTTCGTGCTGACACTTTCGAAGAGCCTCTAAGGCAAGGCAATATCTTTCTCCTGTACTGTGTGTGGAGTTGATTGCCCTCCCCGCGCGCAGCAAGGTGAAGGCCGCCAGTCCGAAATGGACTTGGCGGCCTTTGTAATTCTGGCTCGGAGCTACTAGGTTCTATGGAGCCCTGCGGGGCAGTCCCATCAACAGGAGACACGAACGACGCATGGCCGCAGAACTGACCCCAGTCGAGGCGCTTATTCCAGCAATTACCCTTCTCGGCTTTGGCGCGGCTGCCGCCCTTGCATCGAAAGCCCTAAGGCTCAGCCCGATCGTGGGATACCTGATCGCAGGCATCCTGATCGGCCCCAGTGTTTTCGGCTTGATCGAGGAAAGCAGCGCGACCCACCTGATGGCGGAACTCGGCGTCGTCTTCCTCCTGTTCGACATCGGCATGCATGTCTCCCTGCGCGAGCTGAATGAGAGCCGTCGAGACCTCCTGCGACTCGCGCCGATGCATCTCTTCATGACCGGCCTGATCGCCGCCGCCGCCTTGGCCATGATCGGCGTGGCCTGGCCCATCGCGCTCGCCGTCGGTCTCAGCCTCGGACTCTCATCAACGGCCGTCGTCGCCCGTATCCTCACGGAGCGCGAACAGAACTCCTGCCCTATTGGCCGCTCGGCCACGCACGTCCTGATCTTCCAGGACATTGTCGCCATCTTCCTGATGATCTTTGCCAGCTCACTGGGCGATTCCGATGTTGGCGCCCAGGGCCTTGCCGGCCTCGTGTCCGACTATCTGCTCGGCGGCGCCAGCGTACCGCTCTATGCCGCCCTCGGCCTCTCGGTCGTCCAGACCATCATCGCTTTCTGCGCCGCACTTCTGGCAGGCAAATACCTGATCAACCCCGTCTTCCGCACACTTGTGGCTACCCGTAACGCCGAGGCCTTCACCGCCTTCACCCTGCTGCTGGTGCTCGCGGCTGCCTGCGCTACGGCCCTCATCGGACTGTCGCTCACGCTCGGCGCCTTCCTGGCGGGCCTTGCGGTCTCGGGCACACCCTTCCGCCACCAGGTGCAGACCGAGATGGGACCGTTCCGCGGGCTTCTCCTTTCCTTCTTCTTCATCAGCGTTGGCCTCTCGATCGACGTGCCTGCCCTCTTGTCCCACCTGCCGCTCGTCCTGCTGAGCGCGGCCGGCATCCTGCTCATGAAAACAGCGCTTGGCTATGTTGCCGCCCGCCTGAACAAGTGGACCGTACCGGGCGCCACCCAGCTCGCCTTCCTGCTCGCACAGGGCTCTGAATTCACGCTTGTTGTCCTGTCGCTCGGCGCCATTGTCTCCGGCTTGTCGTCCGGCCTGATGAGCAGCATCGTCGCCGCCGTTGCACTGTCGCTGGCACTGGCGCCCACCTGGGCCGCCCTCGGGGTGCGCCTCTCCCGCAAACTGGCCGAGCGCAGCAAGACCGCCATCGAGACCGCGCCTTCGGCCACGTCCATCGCCGACAGGCCGGTCATCGTCATCGGCATGTCGTCGGCTGGCCGCCTCGCCATCGACGCGCTGGTCGACCACGACATCCCCTATATTGCACTCGAAGCCGATCCGGACCGCTTCCTGGCCGCCGTGGCCGATGGCTACAAGGTTTCCTTCGGTGATGCGACCAACATGAAGCTCGTCGAGGCCGTCGGCGGCAGCAATGCCCGCGCCGTGGTGCTCGGCTTTGCCCGTTACGAGATTTCGCGCGAAGTGACCCCCACGATTACGCGCCGTTTCCCGGACCTCCAGCGCTTCGTCGCCGTGGATTCCCGTCGCGACCTGGAGCGCTATCTCGATATCGGCGTCCGCGCCCACCTTGCAGGTGGCCAGCCCAAGGGCATCGAAATGGTGGCAGACATCCTGCTCACGCTCGACATTCCGGAACCTGAAGTCCGCGAATGGATGGAGGAAGAGGCCGAACGCTTCGCCATCGGCGACGCCTCCAGCGTTGAGGAAAAAATAGATGTCGAGGAGATCATCGACGAAGCCGCTTGAGGTGGACTAGGATTCCAGGAGATGCGGGTATATAGGCATATCCTGCCCCAAGGAGAACCATTATGCGCATTGGCGTCCCAACGGAGATCAAGAAACAGGAATCGCGTGTCGGCCTGACACCCGAAAGTGTCAGCGAACTCGTCCGCGCGGGGCATCACGTCAATGTCCAGTCAGGCGCCGGGCTCGGCTCGGGTTTCGCAAACGAAGCGTACACCATGGTCGGCGCGACCATCCTGCCGGACGCCGCCGCCGTGTTTGCCGACAGCGAACTGATCGTGAAGGTCAAGGAGCCCCAGCCTGAGGAAACGGCCCGTCTCACATCGGCGCACACACTTTTCACCTATCTCCACCTAGCGCCAGACCCGGTGCAGGCCAAAGGCCTTATGGAGTCCGGCTGCCTCGCCATCGCCTATGAGACCGTGACCGACGATGAGGGTGGCCTGCCGCTGCTGCGCCCCATGAGTCAGGTCGCGGGCCGAATGTCGCTCCAGGTCGCGGCATGGGCCCTGATGCGTACCAAGCGCGGTCGCGGCATCCTGCTCGGCGGCGTGCCCGGCGTCATGCCGTCGAAAGTTGTCATCATTGGCGGCGGCGTCTCAGGCACACATGCCGCCGAAATCGCGGTGGGCATGCGCGCCGATGTCACCATTTTCGACCGCAACAATAACCGCCTCGCCGAACTCGATGAACAGTTCCGTGGCAGCCTGAAGACCATGTATTCCACCGCCCATTCTCTGGCGGAAGCGATCAAGGATGCCGACCTGGTTATCGGCGCCGTCCTGATCCCCGGCGCGTCAGCCCCCAAGCTGATTAGCCGCGAACAGCTGAAGACAATGAAGCCCGGCGCCGTACTCGTCGATATCGCCATCGACCAGGGCGGCTGTTTCGAAACCAGTCACGCAACCACGCACGAAGACCCGATCTATGACGTCGACGGCATCCTGCACTATTGCGTCGCCAACATGCCGGGCGCCGTGCCGCGCACGTCCACATATGCTCTGAACAATGCGACACTGCCCTTCGTGCTGCAGATTGCCAACAAGGGCGCGCGTGCGGCCATCAACGACAACCCGCACCTCGCCAATGGACTCACCGTCGATGCCGGCAAGATCGCCCATGAAGCAGTCGCCCATGATCTCGGCGAGCCCTATGTCCGGCCTGACTGGCTCACCACCTAGGCCGGACGGGGAAACAATCGCTTAGGCGTGTTTTCTTTTGGCGGCTTCAACCCGGTCAATCTTGCTCTTCTCCCCGATGAATACAGGCGTCTTCTGGTGCAGGGATTCAACAGGAACATCGAGAAGTGACTGGTCGCCATCAGTGGAAGACCCGCCCATGGCGGCGATAAGGAACGACATCGGAATGGCCTCATAGACGAGGCGAAGCTTGCCCTCTTCATAGCCCTTGATATTGGCGCGCGGATAAACAAACAGGCCGCCTTGCAGGACCATGCGCTTCATGTCTGAAACCATGGACGCGTACCAGCGCATATTGTGGGGTTTGGCCGTTCCGTTGTGCGTGCTGAGGAGGTCCGCATAGTGCGCCTGCAGCCACGCATCCCAAACCATCTGGTTCTGGCCATTGATCGCCAGGACGTCTGCCGACGGCAGGCCACCTTCAATCGGCAGAACCTTCCACTCGGACGTATCCTGGTTGAAGATGCCCTTGTAGACCTTGTCGCCATCCGCGAAGTAAGCCTCGAGGTTCATGCCGAAAACGAAGAATCCCCCGCTGACGATATTCTTGCCGTTGAAGTCCCTGGCAACTTCAGCATTCTCGAAAACGCCGAAAATGGCCCCTGACGGGATGCCGACCAGCGCGGATTTGGAGCCGTCCAGCGGATCAAGGGCCACGCTGTAGCGTCCATCCGAAACCTTGTTCAGGCCCGGCCGCTCTTCGGAGACGACGTACCTGACATTTCCGTCGCTCTTGAGCGCATCAAAGAAGGCTTCGTCGGCAATCACATCCAGTTCGATCTGGTCATCACCCGACTCGTTGCTCGATATGGCAAACTTCAGGCCAGCGCCTTTCTTGAGTTCGGCGTAAATGATTTCGGCCGCGGAAAACAAGGCGGCGTAAATTCCATCCAGATTCTGGAGCTGGCTCTTGAAGTTCAAAGACATTGTCGAATAGGTCCCCTGATAATGTTGAGGGGAAACTGCCCCAATCAACGCAACATCACAACCAAGTAGAGGGCGCCAGCTGCCTGACGCCCTCTTTGAATTTATCACTTGTGAGTGGCTGGCTTACCCTCAGGAATCCAGCGCAGCAATGGCGTCATCAATCGTGGCGCGCGGCTTGTCGAGAATGGCCGCAATCTGGGCGCGTTGCTCAATGGCGAGCCACAGGCCAAGCACTTCCACGTCAACGACGCGCCATTCGCCATTCCGCTCGATCACACGCCAGCGCACAGTTTGGGAATCTTCACCTTCCTGCGTCACACGGGTTTCAACCACGGAATCCTTGTCGTTGCGGTCAACCGAGCCGATCACGTCGACCTTGGCATTCTTGAGCTTGTTCTTCTGGTTCTGGAACGTGCCAACGAGGAACTTCTCGAATGCGGTCTTGAAGCGCGCCTTGTCGGCATCGCTGACCTGGCGCGAATACTTGCCAAGCGTGAAGTTCGCGATGGCGTCAATGTCCACAGCCTGCTTGATGGTGTTTTCGCTGGCTTCAGCATTCGAAATTTCAGTCGCAGTGCCCGCGATCAAGGCTTCAGCCTCGGGGCTGGCCTGTGCAGAGAGCGCCATGATGGCGAAACTGGTGGAGACGATAAGAGAGCGTAGCATCATGTTTGTCCTTCGAGTCAGATTTTCCCGATCCGCTCTGTAGATATGTCTTCCGGACCCGATTGGTTCCGTCGGGCGCTATATAGGTGTCATTCCCTATTTGTATGGGGGGATAGAGCGCGAATATGGCGCCATGCGGGCCATAAGCCCTCAGATTCCGGAAAATGTGATATTTTGGATACACTGCACCCAAGCCATAAGGTGTGGTGCGGGCGGCCGGGCTTGAACCGGCAAGGCCTTGCGGCCGAGGGATTTTAAGTCCCTTGCGTATACCAATTTCGCCACGCCCGCGTGCAGTTCGTGAGTATTCTCAGCCGCCGGGCTTGGCAAGCGCCAGCCCGGCCGTCGGCTATCAGGAAACCCGTTCGAACACGGCGGCGAGGCCCTGCCCGCCACCAATACACATGGTTTCCAAGCCGTAACGCGCTTCCTGCCGATCCATCTCACGCAGCAGGGTCGTCAGAATTCTCACACCCGTTGCACCCACCGGATGGCCAAGCGAAATGCCCGATCCATTGGGATTCAACCGCTGCATGTCGCCATCCGTGAAGCCCAACGCCTTGGTGCAAGCCAGAACCTGCGAAGCGAAAGCCTCGTTCAGCTCGATAACATCGAGGTCCTTGATCTCAATACCGGCCTGTTTCAGCGCCTTCTGCGTTGAAGGCACAGGCCCGATGCCCATGACTTCCGGCCCCACGCCGGCCACAGACCAGGAAACCAGTCGCCCAAGCGGCTTCAGCCCATACTTCTCCGCCGCCTCGCGCGTGCAGACAATACAGGCCGCCGCGCCATCATTCTGGCCGGACGCATTGCCCGCCGTGACGGTGGCATCCGGATCTGCCTTGCCGCGGATCGCCCGAAGGGATGACAGCTTCTCCAGCGTCGAATCCGGACGGATATGCTCGTCTTCCGCCACAACCGTGTCGCCCTTGCGGCCCTTCACGGTGAACGGAACGATCTCGTCGGCAAACTTGCCCGACTTCTGGGCTGCTGCGGCTTTCTGGTGAGAGGCGAGCGCAAATTCATCCTGCGCTTCGCGCGTGATCTGATAGTCGCGGCGCAGGTTCTCCGCCGTCTCGATCATGCCGCCCGGAACCGGGTGGAACTTGCCGCCTGCCGTGTAGCGCCCGCGCGACAGGCCATCCTGCAGCATCACGCCTTCGCCCTTGATGTCCCAGCGCATGTCGATCGAGAAGAAAGGCGCATTCGACATGCTCTCCGCCCCGCCAGCGAGGACAAGGTCATTTGCACCGGTTGCCACCTGCATCACCGCATTGATCACCGCCTGCAGGCCCGATCCGCAGCGCCGGTCGATCTGGTAGCCGCCTGTCGTTGTGGTCAGCCCGGCATCCAGCGCCACCATCCGCCCGAAGGCCGGTGCTTCCATGGTCGGATAGCATTGCGCGAAAAGGCAGTCCTCGACCGCTTCGGCCGGCACGCTGGTCCGCGCCATGAGTTCGCGGATGACATGGCTCGCCAGCTCATGCGCATGAACGGTCTTGTAGGCCCCGCCAAAGCCACCCACGGCCGTACGAACCGGTTCACAGATTACGACGTCTCTCATTGCTATTTCCTCTGTAGTCTAGTTCAGGCCGCGGCCGCGCTCGGTGACCTTCTTGCGGGCCGCCTCGACACTTTCTGCGGTGACGCTGGCAGCGTGGGCAGCCGAACGGCGAACCTCTTCCTTCAGGGCCTCGCCGAACGGCATGGCAAACCCGTCATCGATCATCTTCTTGTAACCGCGCAGCAGGACGGGATCACAGCTTGTCATATCGTGCGCCATCTTGCGCGCGGCCGGCACCAGCTCGTCGGCCTTGTAGACGCGGTTGACGAGGCCCCAACGCTCGGCGGTTTCGGCGTCGAGGAAGTTACCGGTGAAGGACAGTTCCTTGGCCCGGCTCGTGCCGATCAGGCGTGACAGTTTCTGCGACAGGCCCCAGCCCGGCATGATGCCGACGCGGGCATGTGTATCGGCGAACTTCGCATTCTCGGACGCCAGCAGGACATCGCACATCAGCGCCAGCTCGAAGCCGCCCGTGATGGCGAAGCCATTGATCGCGCCGATCACCGGCCACGGATATTCGCCAATCGCCTTGGCAATATCGATCGAGCCTCCGTCGGCGCCGAGTGCAAAGCCCGTCTCGCCGGCTTCTTTCAGGTCAACGCCCGCCGTGAAGGCCCGGCCTGCGCCCGTCAGTACGACAGCGCGAATCTCGGGGTCGCCCTTCAGCTCCATGAACACGCGGGAAATCTCTGTGCGCAGCGCGCGGCTGAGGGCGTTCAGCGCATCCGGCCGGTTCAGCGTGACAATGGCAACCGCGCCGTCGCGCTCAACCTGGATAATGTTCTCGGCCATGATGCCGTCTCCTTCTGATACTTGTTGGCGGTGGGCCAGTCCGTTCCGGTCAGGCTTTCCGTTTTCGGAAAAGATGAGCCACGGCAATGACCAGGGCGATGAGGGCGATCGCCGCAGCGAGGAAAAACAGCCCGAACTTGAGGGGCGTCAACCATGACTTTGCGTCAAGCGCATCCGCCGCGCCGGACAGGGCCAGCGCCTGAACCGTGTTCTCCGTCAGGTCGACAATGATGGTTGCAAGCGCGGGCAAGGCAGCAAGGGGCCCGTACCGCCCGAAGAAGCGCAGGGCCATCGCCGCGAAAAACCCGCCATAGGCCAGCGGATAAGCCGTATCGAGCAGCACGGTGACCCAGAAATGCGCATTGCGCTGGGCCTCGGTCATCCCGGCAATCAGGGCGCGCCCGGCCTCACCACTTGTCACGGTATCAAGATACTGCCCGCCGACAGCATCACTGAACAAAGCGAATCCGGGAAAGATCAGGAGCTGCGCAATGAACAGGCCCCAGATCACCGGTGTGCGCTTCAGGAAAGCGATCATCCGGCGTCCTCCATCACGCGTTCCGGCGTGACGCCCGTGGCAGCGATAATCGCTTCCAGTCGCTGGACGATCGTGTCGATCAGTTCGGGATGGATGGTGCTGGCCACGAGATGAACGCCATTGTCGCCCACAGAACGGAACCAGGGGTAAGAGCCATAGGACACGTTCGGCATCTCCACCGCCAGCGCGCCCAATGGCTCGGCAATGTCGCCCTCCCGCAGGCCGACGCCGCGAATGGTTACCTTGTGCACGACGGCGCCGGTGCGAAGGCGCGGACCGATATCTTCCAGCATGGCGCGGGCCACCTGCGGCACACCCGCCAGCGTGAACACGTTCTCCATCTGAAAGCCTGGCGCGCCCGATACCGGATTGGCCACGAGGCTTGCCCCATGCGGTACACGCGCCATTCGACGCCGCGCCGGGGTGAACTCGGTCTTCATCTCGGCATAGCGCTCGGCAAGCATGGCAATAACTTCCGGATGTTCACCGATGCCGACGCCAAAGGCCGCCGCAATGGCATCCGCCGTGATGTCATCATGCGTCGGGCCAATGCCTCCGGTCGTGAAGACATAAGTGTATTCCGCGCGCAGGTCGTTCACCGCCTTGACGATGCTTGCCTGCACATCGGAAACGGTCCGCGACTCAACGACCGGTATACCGAGCGGCCCGAGATAGGTGGCGATCTGCTGCAAATTGATATCGCGGGTCCGCCCCGAGAGAAGCTCGTCGCCGATGAGCAGCACGGCTGCGGTGGGTTGAGTTTCGGTCACTCTTCGAGAGCCTCATAGACGAGGGCTTGCGACGTGCGCCGCAGTGCCTGGTCGATACTTCCGCCCGGGAAAACCTGGACCATGCCAATGAAGACAAGGTCATTCACCGGATCAATCCAGAACCAGGTACCCGCCGCCCCGCCCCAGTAATAGCTCCCAGCTGGCATCTTCGTGCCCGTTGCGGACGGGTCAACGATCACGCCAAAATCAAGCCCGAAGCCATGACCTGCCGTGTTGAGATTAGTCGTGGTGCCATCCGAGAAGAGACTGAACGTATCAGGCAGAACATTCGTACGCATCAGTTCGACTGTCTCGGGCTTGAGAATGCGCGTGCCGTTCAGCTCGCCGCCGTCCACCAGCATCTGGCAGAAGCGCGCATAGTCGGCGAGCGTTGAGGCCAGACCATGGCCACCCGCTTCCATGCCGAACGCACCTTCCCGATAGGCAAAGCGCGGATCATCGAGCGGCACCAAGTCGCCTGTTTCGGGATTGCGTGTGAAGACATCCGAAAACCTGTCTCTTTTGGCCTCCGGCACAAAGAAGGCCGTATCGGTCATACCGAGCGGCGTGAAGATTTTCTCCTGCAGGTACGAGCCGAAGGACTGCCCCGATATCTTCTGAACGATATAGCCTTGGATATCGACGGCCGTGCTGTAGGACCAGTTGCTGCCCGGTTGAAACAGGAGCGGAATGCCCGCGACTTTCGAAATGTACGTGTCGAGATCTGGAGAAGCGAGCACGCCCTGATCGCGGAAGGCCTTGTTGACGGGATCGTCACCGCCGAGGCCATAGCCGAAGCCCGCCGTGTGGCTCATTAGCTCGCGCATTGTCGGCACATGGTCCGTCGCTTCAAGGATCATCTGGCCGTCCGCGTCCACGCCTTTCATCACTTTGAGATCAGCGAACTCCGGCACGAATTTCGTAACCGGGTCATCCAGGCTGAAAGCGCCCTGCTCGTAGAGCGTCATCAAGGCGACACCCGTGATCGGCTTGGACATGGAATAGATACGGAAGATCGTATCTTCCTTGATCGGGGCCTGATCCGATGCGCGCCGAACGCCATGCTCGTAATAGTGGGCCACATGCCCGTCCTTCACGAGCAGGGTGGAAATGCCTTTGACCGCGCCATCATCCACTGCCGCGGCCATGGCCGTGTCCAGGGCAGCAAGGCCCGCCTGTGTGAACCTCTTGCCGGAGGCCGACGCTTCAAGGGCGTCAAACGTCTTGTCAGCAGGAGCAGGCGCCGCTGTGGCCTCTGGCGCCACGGCAGCTGGGGATGGTGACGCTTTGGTGGGCCCAGCGGCGCAGGCCGCTGCACCCGCAAGGAGCAAACTGGCCGCAAGGCCTCTCAGATAGTGAGCAGGTTGTCTCATGGCATTCGTCTCCCCTGTTTGATTTTGCGGGAGGATAGCTCCCATCCCCGGCAAAGCAACAAGGAACCCAATGGCAAGCCCCAGTGCTGAGGACGGTACCGGAACATCGTCCCACGCGGCGCATTCCCTTCACTGAACCCTGAAATCCCAAAGCAAGGAGCTCCCCATGAAACGTCATGCAACAGCCATCTGGAAAGGCGCCCTCAAGGATGGCACCGGAACCATCGATACACAAAGCGGCGCGCTGCAGAACCATGGCTATTCGTTCAAAGCCCGGTTCGAGGACGAGAGCGGCAAGTCTGGCACCAATCCGGAAGAATTGCTCGCGGCCGCCCATGCAGGCTGCTTCGCGATGCAACTCTCTGCCATGCTGGCTGATAACGGCACGCCTGCCGACAAGCTTGATGCCAAGGCTGTCGTTACAGTCGAGCCTAAAGACGGCGGCGGCTTCAAGATCACCAGCAGTGCCATTACCCTCGTGGGCAAGGTTCCAGGGGCCAGCGAGGCTGATTTCAAGGCAACCGCCTCAAAAGCCAAGGAAACCTGCCCGTTGTCCGTGGCGCTGGGCGCCATCGACATCAGCCTGGATGCCAGTCTGGAAGCCTGATTTCACAGGGCGCGGGGTAGAAATTTTCCGCAATCACTGCCACATTGGGGCACATAGACCGGAAAGCCATCCTCATGAACGACACAACCGCCCTTCTTCCCATGCGCACTGGCGAAATACGCATCCATGATGCGGAAGGCTTCGAAGGCATGCGCAAGGCCGGGCGACTGGTTGCAGAATGCCTCGACATGCTCGTCGGTGAAGTGAAACCCGGTGTAACGACACAGCATCTGGACGATCTGGTGCGCGACTTTGTGCTCGACCACGGCGCACAGTCCGCCACGATCGGGTATCGCGGCTACCGCCACGCGTCCTGCATCTCGCTCAATCACGTGATCTGCCATGGCATTCCGGGCCCCAAGCCCCTCAAGGAAGGCGACATCGCCAATATTGATGTGACCTGCATTGTCGATGGCTGGCATGGCGACCATTCGCGCATGTATGGCATCGGCGAAGTGAAGCGGAAGGCCGAGCGCCTGATGGATATCACCTATGAAGCCATGATGGCCGGCATCAATGCCGTGAAGCCCGGCGCGCGTTTCGGCGACATTGGCGGGGCGATTTCCGAGATTGCCCGCCTGAACCGGTTGTCCGTGGTTGAAGACTTCTGCGGCCATGGTCTCGGGCGCCTTTTCCACGACGAGCCGAACGTGGTGCACTCTTCCGACTATGGCACTGGCCCGGAACTCCGCCCCGGCATGTTCTTCACCATCGAGCCGATGCTGAACATTGGCCGCAAGGACGCGGCAATCCTGCCCGATGGCTGGACCGCCGTGACCCGCGACCGCCAGCTGTCAGCGCAGTTCGAACATTCGATCGGTGTCACAGAGACCGGCTTCGAGGTATTCACCAAGTCGCCCAAGGGCCTGGATACGCCCCACACGGTCAAGCCATAGGCCATGCCGGGGGGCACAGACGGCCAGCCTGATGCAAAGCCGCACTGGCAAGGCCATCGCGAGCGCTTGCGCGGCAAACTGCTGAAGCGCGGCGCCGGAGCGCTTGAGGATTATGAAGTGCTTGAGGTTATCCTCATGGCCTTCATTCCCCGCCGCGACGTCAAACCCATGGCCAAAGCCCTGATGACCCGTTTCGGTAGCCTCTCAGGCATCCTCGCCGCGCCGGGATCCGATCTGGTCAAGGTCGAAGGGATCGGCGAGACTGTCGCCGCTTACATCAAGGCCATCGCCGAACTGCAATCACGCGCCTCCCGCGAGGAGATAAGCAAGCGCCCGGCGATTTCGTCCTGGAGCGCCCTGATCGACTATGTCCGAACCGAACTCCAGCATGAGAAACGCGAGCAGTTTCGCGTCATCTTCCTCGACCGCAAGAACCAGCTGATCGCGGACGAGGTGATGGGACTCGGAACGGTCGACCATGCCCCCGTCTACCCCCGTGAAATCGCCCGCCGGGCCCTCGAATTGCAGGCATCAAGCCTCATCCTCGTCCACAACCACCCGTCAGGCGACACAACGCCGTCACGCGCCGATATTGATATGACACGCGAGATTATCGATGTGCTCGACCCGTTCGACATTACGGTTCACGACCATCTCATCGCCGGCACCGGCGGCGTCACCAGCTTCCGCTCCTCAGGCCTGATCTGAAGCTGACCTTGCGATAATGCTTGCAGATGACCGGCAGGCCGTTACCGTGCGCGCAACAAACAAAGCGCCGTCAGATGCGCGGGAATCATTACAGGGAGGCTGACAGCGCATGAGCGACACAACCGCGTCGAACGGACAGATAACCGGCTTTGGTACAAAGGGTTACCGTTCATATGTCCTGATCGCCTTGATGCTGATCTACACGCTGAACTTCATCGACCGGACACTCATTTCCGTTGTCGCCCAGCCGATCATCAACACATTCAGCCTCAATGACACCCAGTGGGGCCTGCTGTCCGGCCCGCCTTTTGCCCTCTTCTATGCCCTGATGGGCATTCCGATCGCGATGTGGGCTGACCGCAGCAACCGCGTGATGGTCATCGCGCTCTGCGTCATCGTCTGGTCGATCATGACCGCGCTTTGCGGCATGGCGACGGCCTTTCTCTGGCTGCTCGTGTTCCGCGTCGGCGTGGCTATCGGCGAAGCCGGCTGCACACCGCCCGCCAACTCCATCATCACCGACTATTACCCCCCCAAGAGCCGCGCCAATGCCATCGGCATCTATTCCATGGGCGTCACCCTCGGCGGCGTTCTGGCGCAACTGTTTGGCGGTACGATTGCCTCGATCCAGGGCGCGGATTTCGGCGCATGGATCAATTCAATCGGTCTCGGCTTTCTCTTCTCGCACATGGACTGGACGACGGTCGAAGGCTGGCGCATCGCCTTCGTCGTCATCGGCGCACCGGGCGCGATCATCGCGCTGATCCTGTGGTTCACGATCAAGGAACCACCGCGCGGCTATTCCGACCCGCCAGATGCTGACCCAACGCGCAAGGCACCCTTCTTTGAGGCCTTCCAGGAATTCGGCGTAAAGCCCACCTTCTGGTGGCTGGCAATCGGCGCGGCCCTCGTCGCCTTTGTTGGCTATGGACTGATCAGCTTCCAGGCGCCCTTCCTGCAGCGCGTGCATGGCATTGGCGTTCGTGAAGCTGCCATCATGTATGGCGCGCCTCTGGCCGCTTTCGCGGCGTTCGGAACATTCATCGGCGGCCTCTTGTCCGAGAAGCTTAGCGGCCGATACCCTGCTGTGGTGGCCTGGCTGCCAGCTGTTGGCCTGCTCATCGCCGTGCCGGCCTATATCGCCGCCTTCTTCAGCCCAACACTCACCATGGCCTTTGCCCTCTGGGCCATTGCGGCGATTGGGCATTATGCCTATCTCGGCGCGCAATATTCAGTCGGTACGGGCATTGTCAGCCCGCGCTCGCGCGCGACAACGATTGCTGTCCTGCTTCTCATCATCAGCTTGATCGGCAACGGCATCGGCCCCCTCTTCGTCGGCGCGATGAGTGACTTCTTCATGGCACGAGAGATCGGCCTGTCTGGCTATGGTGACCTGGCCGCGACTTTCGATCCCAAGATGTGCGGCGCGAAAGTCCTCGAACTCGGTGAAGCCGGGCCAGCGCTCTGCGCCGCCTACGGTAACGGCCTTCGCCAATCGATGGCGGCAACCGTGCTTGTCTTCCTCGCTGCAGCGGGCTGTTATTACATGGCCAGCCGGACCTATGTCCGCGACCGCTACAATCCGGACGGCCTGTGAAACCGGGTGCCGCCCGTTAAAATTATCTGACCTGACCTGACTGACTGGAGACGCCAATGACCGACGCCCCCACAGCCCGCCCGGGCCACGAAACCGGATTCGGCACGCGAACTTATCGAACGTACGTGCTTTCTTCGCTTTTGGTTGTGTACATATTCAACTTCATCGACCGATCGATCTTCGCGATCCTGACCGAGCCGATCAAGACGAGCCTGAGGCTTGAAGACTGGCATATGGGGCTGCTCGGCGGACTGGCTTTTGCCATGTTCTACACGACGCTTGGCATACCGATCGCACGTGTCGCCGAACGCAAGAGCCGGATGATGATTATCATCACTTCGCTGACGGTGTGGAGCCTGATGACCGTGCTCTGCGGCTTCGCCACGAGCTTCCTGACGCTGTTCATTTTCCGCCTTCTCGTGGGTGTTGGTGAGGCAGGCTGTACGCCGCCGGCCCAGTCGGTGATTGCAGACTATTTCAAGCCGACGAGCCGCGCGACCGCCGCGTCGATCTATGCGCTGGGCGTCCCGTTGGGCGGCATGCTGGCCGGCCTCTCCGCCGGACCGATCAACGACTATATCACGGGCCATAATGTCCACGCGCTGTTCGGCAGCTGGGGCTGGACCTGGGCACAGAACGTGATTGCCTGGGAAAATGTCGAAGGGTGGAGAATTGCATTTGTTGCAGTTGGCCTTCCCGGTGTGATCTTCGCGATCATCATTGGCCTGACAGTCAAGGAGCCGCCACGCGGCTACAGCGATCCGCCAAACGCAAACAGCAAAAAAGCCCCGGACGGATTCATCGTTGCGCTCAAGGGCCTGATGCGCAAACCCACCTATGTGCACGTCGTCACCGGTGCTGCGATTGCCTCTTTTGCGGGCTATGGCATCGCCGCCTTCTCGACCTCGTTTCTATTGCGCACACACCACCTGACGCTGACCGAAGCTGCCTTGATCTTCTCGCTGGTGCTTGGCCTGATGGCGGCCATCGGCGTGTTCCTGTCCGGCTACCTCGCAGACAAGCTTTCGAAGCGATATCCGACCGCGCTGTCGTGGATGCCGGCACTGGGCATGGGACTGTCCGTTCCGCTCTACTGGATGGGCTATCTCAGCCCGACGGTGGCCATGATGATCCCGCCGCTCATGCTCGCAGCCATGCTTCACTACTTCTACCTCGGCCCGATGTATGCCGTCTCTGCGGGCGTCGTGGACAGCCGCACGCGCGCAACGGCCGTGGCAATCACCCTGTTCGCGGTAAACCTTATCGGTATTGGTCTCGGCCCGACGCTCGCCGGTGTGCTCTCGTCGGTGCTCAAATCCATGATGCTATCGAACGCCGATCTCGGCCTGTCGATCGAGGCGTGCAAGATCGTCTCGGACCTCAGCGCGGAACAAGCGGCAGCCTGCACCAGTGCCAATGCACGCGGCCTGCAGTGGACCATCGTGATCTTCGCCTCCCTCTATGGCTGGGCGGCAATCCACTATCTGCTCGCGGGCAAAACACTGCACCGTGACATGCTCTCGAAAACTGCGTAAACCGCCGCCGATGGCGGTTTACACTCAAGTTTCTGACGAGGCTCTGGCGGAGTTCCTTTCCGCTTACGATCTCGGTACGGCTCTCGCGTTCAAGGGCATTGCCGAAGGCGTGGAGAATTCGAACTATTATCTCGAAACCTCGAAGGGGCGTTTCATCCTCACCCTTTTCGAGAAGCGGGTGAACGCCGACGACCTGCCCTATTTTATCGGCCTGAAGCAGCACCTTGCCGCCAAAGGCTATCCCTGCCCGGAACCCATCATGGGCAAGGATGGCAGCGCCCTGCGCATGCTGGAAGGCCGTCACGCCGTCATCATTTCTTTCCTTGATGGCCTATCGCCCCGTCGGCCAAACGTGGCCCAGTGCCGGGCGCTCGGCGAAGGACTCGGGCGCATGCATCTCGCGCTTGCTGACTTCGGCATGACACGGAAAAATTCGCTGGGTCCATCCGCCTGGCCAAAGCTGTGGGAGGGGCGCCGATCAAGTGCAGATGCCCTTCTTCAGGGACTTGGGGGGCGTATCGAGTCTGACATCGCCGCCATTGCCGAAGCTGATCCTGACAGCCTGCCTTTGCCCCGCGGCACGATCCACGCTGACCTCTTCCCGGATAACGCCTTCTTCCTCGGCGATGATTTCTCCGGCGCCATCGACTTCTATTTCGCCTGCACCGATGCCCTGGCCTATGACCTCGCCGTCTGCCTCAATGCCTGGGCGTTCGAGGATGGTGCGGCTGGCGAGGCAGCAGGCCTGCAGTTCAATTTCTCGAAGGGTGCCAGCCTGATCGCGGGTTATGAAAGCGTACGTCCGCTGGAGCCCGCCGAGCGAGAGGCGCTGCCCATCCTCGCGCGCGGCGCTGCTCTGCGTTTCTTCCTGACGCGCCTGGTCGACTGGACCGACACGCCGGAAGGTGCCCTCGTAAGACCCAAGAATCCCCTCGAATATGCCGGACGCCTGTCCTTTCATCGCAAGGTGACCAGCGCCGCCGGCTATGGCGGGTAAGCTTCGCCAGGGGGGCGCCATGACGAACCAAACCGCCACGCCCGCCATTCTCCCACTCCCCGCCTATGCTGACGGATCGCTGCGCACGCATATCAGGCGCGTGAAACTCGGCCTGTTTCTCAGCTCCCTCGCTGCCTGTCTTGGTGTCTCGGTGATTGGCTGGCTCATGCTGGGGTTCGCGCACATGTTGTTCGGCCTTTTTGGTATGAACGGCACGCAGCCCTTTCAAAGCACGCTCATGAGCGGTGTCCTCACGGGACTTCAGCTGGCGGCGCTCAATTTCGTCCTGTTCCTCGTGACGGTCCCGGCCGCATGGCTCGCGCTTGGCCTGTCGATCGGCCGGATGCCGCACCGCCGGATCGCTGCCCGCAAACCTTATATCCGTTGGGCCGCCATCTGGGGTGCAATCCTGGTTGGCGGCACGACCTTTATCTTCGGGCTGATCGAGAGCATCCCGACAGCCTTCGGCGCGCTTGTCTCTGGCGCGAGCGTAGGTGCGCTCGCCGGTGTCGGCTGTGGCTTCCTGTTCTATGCCATTGTGCGGCCAGATGAGCAGCTGCGTGATGTCGACATCAGCGTGTTCTGAAGCAGGCTTGACGGCTCTCGCGAAGCCCATCACCTGACACGTCATGACTGACTTGATCGAAATCTGGACGGATGGCGCCTGTAGCGGCAATCCCGGGCCCGGCGGCTGGGGCGCCCTGCTCATTGCCGGCGGCAATCGCAAGGAACTGTTCGGCGGCGAAAAGCTGACGACCAATAACCGCATGGAAATGATGGCCGCCATCGAAGCGCTGAATGCGCTGAAGCAACCGTCGAAAGTCACTCTGCACGTGGACTCAACCTATGTGAAGGACGGCCTGACCAAGTGGATCAAGGGCTGGAAACGCAATGGCTGGAAAACCGCCTCGAAACAGCCCGTGAAGAACCAGGACCTGTGGCAGGCGCTCGACGATGCCTGCCAGCGCCACGACATCACGTGGAAATGGGTCAAAGGCCACGATGGCGATCCGGGCAATGAACGCGCCGACGAACTCGCCCGCATGGGCACGGCGCAAGCGCGCGGTTAGGCTTTGGCGCGCATGGCCTCTGCGGCAGCCACTATGTCTGCCGGGGAGAGCGCATCCAGCTCCACGACCTGAACAGGCGTGTCCTCGCGTCGCTTCCGGCTGCGCGCATAGAGCGGGTCATAGTGTTCCAGCATCAGGACTTCCGCGAGCTTGCGATGATCGCCTGCATCGGCGATCGCCTGCCATTCGGCGATGGTTTCCTTTGAATGCAGCGGCTTCAGCAGGTCCAGCGACTGGGCGACGCTTTCGCTGTCACGAACAGCATCGCCATAGGCCGAAACGAGGAACGCACTGCGCGCGGCAGGTGGCACATGGATTTCCACCCGCGGCGCCGCCAGCATGCTGTGCCACAGGCGGCGCGGCACCCGGCGCAGGCCCACACGCGCCGACTCGGCCTCGACATAGATGGGCTGGGAGAGGTCGAACTGGCGCAGCTGGTCCCAGATCACGGTCTCGAACAGGCGTTGGGCTGGCTGGGGCAAATCATCGAACCCGCCAAAGGCAGAGCCGCGATGATTGGCAATGCCCTCCAGGTCGATCACCTGCCCGCCCTGCTGCGCGATCTCGGTCAGGATCGCGGTCTTCCCGCTGCCAGTTGGGCCATCGACAAGGATAACGGGCAGTGGCGTCTCATCCAGCTCAAGCCCGCCAACGACCTCGCGCCGCCATGTCTTGTACCCGCCCTTCACGAGGCCTACAGGCCAGCCAACGGACGAGAGGATCGTCGCCATGGCGTTCGAGCGCATGCCTCCGCGCCAGCAATAAACCAGAGGGCGCCACCCACGGGGCATGTCCGTCAGTGCTGTGTCGAGGTGGTGCGCGATGTTCCGCGCCACGATGGCGCCGCCGATACGGTTGGCGCGAAACGGGCTCTCCTGCTTGTAGATCGTGCCAACCACGGCGCGCTCGTCATTCGACAGTACAGGCAGGCTGATCGCCCCCGGCAGGTGGTCGTCAATAAACTCGGCGGGCGAGCGCACATCGATGATGGCATCGAAGCGTGACAGGGATTCGGGGCCAAGGTCGGTGACGGTTTCAAGGTAAGGCATCACTGTCACGCTTAGCAGGTTTTCATTGCCTCGCCAGAGGCCCGCGCGCTAAGCCCTTGGGCAGACAAGGACCAGACCCCATGCCCGACACGCTGACACCAGAACCGCTACTGACCTCTCTCGCCCATGGCGGCGGCTGCGGCTGCAAGCTGGCACCGAACGTGCTGGCGGATATCCTCAGCGAAATGCCGCTGGCGCTTGGCAGTTCCGACCTGATTGTCGACGCGGCCACCAGCGACGACGCAGCCGTCTACCGCGTGAACGAGACGACCGCGCTGGTCGCAACCACGGACTTCTTCACGCCCATCGTGGACGACCCGCATACGTTCGGGCGGATTGCCGCGACCAACGCCCTTTCAGACGTGTTCGCTATGGGCGCGAAACCGATCTTCTCGCTGGCCATTGTCGGCATGCCCATCGGCAAGATCTCGAACGAGACGATCCGGGCGATCCTCGCAGGCGGCCAATCTGTTGCCGAAGCAGCAGGCGCCCCGATTGCGGGCGGACACTCGATTGACGCAGCCGAACCGATTTATGGCCTCGTGGCGCTCGGCCTCGTGCATCCGGACAAGATGCTCTTGAACTCGGGCGCCCGCGCGGGCGATGTGCTCATTCTCGGCAAGCCGCTCGGTGTGGGGATATACAGCGCGGCGCTCAAGCGCGGCATCATTGAGGCCGCCGACTATGCCGAGATGATTGCATCCACCACCCGTCTGAATACGCCCGGAACCGACCTAGCGGGCATGGAAGGCGTCCACGCCGCCACCGACGTGACCGGCTTTGGCCTGCTCGGTCACCTGTCAGAGATGTGCCGAGGCGCAGGGCTGACGGGCGTTGTCGACAGCGATCAGGTGCCCGTGTTCGCAGGCGCCCGACGGCTCGCCGATACGGGTGTCAAAACAGGGGCCTCCGGGCGCAACTGGGATTCAGTCAAAGCCGCCGTGTCGCTGGAGCGCGACCTGTCGCCCTCCACACTCGACATCCTTTGCGACCCACAGACCAGTGGCGGCCTGCTCGTGTCCTGTACGCCTGACGCGGCCCAAAGCGTGCTCGATACATTCGCACGCCACGGCCACGAGGGCGCTGCCGTCATCGGTCGCATGGAAGCTGGCGCGCCCGGCGTGGTTGTTGTCTGAAATTAGCCTGTCGGCGTCGCCGGCTCTTCGGGCGTTTCCACTGGCGGTCCGAACTTGCATTCGTCGACGTCCTCGCCCTTTTCTGTGCCGCCAACCCGGGCCAGTGCGTCCTTCACGTCGAGCCACAGATCGTCCTTCGCGGCACATGCGACGGCAAAGTTGAAGACGTTGCGCATGCTCTCTGTTTCGAAGTCCAGGGAGCCGGCGAACGGCATGGCCGCCGGGATACTAGCATATTTCAAATTCATGCCGTGCTGCTGCGCGAACGAGGCGGTCAGAACCAGTTCCGTGCGGGCCATATACATCAACACCACGGAAAAGCCGCGCATCGTGATCGGCACGGTGCTGACAGGCGTTGCGTGCGGCAGCGTCGAGAGCTGGCCATTGATGACGACATAGATGTTCACGTCCTTCAGATCTTCGAGCTTCTCGTCGGTTATGAAGGCCGCATGCGGCGCGATGAAGAAGGGCACGGTCGTGCCGCCGTCCACGTGCATTTCCTGATAGGCGCCATTATCGGCGTCGACATCGAACATGACCGGCGGAAAGACGCCGGGCACGCTGGACGAGGCGACCAGCACATTGATGAACAGCTCTCGCGCCGTGTCGCCACCTTGCTCCGCGATGGCGCCAAGATCCCAGATCACAGGCTCTTCGCTGTCGAGATTGGTGGTCGCCGCCAGGAGTATGCGCCCCTTGGCGCTTTCGCGGGCGACCGCTTCGATCAATTCGGGCGTTACGTAGTGCTCAACCATTTCACGCAGGGACGTGTCGTCGTACACTCCCACGCGAAACATGGTGCCAATGCCGGGCCGACCCAAGAGGGTGGCGCTCATGCCACCGACATAAGCGTCCGTCAGTTCATCGTCCCATTCAGGTCCGAGAAAGGCAAAGGGCGCGATCAGGGCGCCCGTACTGACACCCGTGACGATCTCGAATTCGGGCCGCTTACCGGAATAGGTCATGCCGACGACTGCGCCTGCGCCAAACGCACCGCCAGCCCCGCCGCCGGAGAGCGCAAGAATATCGATCGCGTCATTGCCGGGCCGCGCCTCGAGGCGTTTGATGGTTTTGGACATGCGCGCAATGAAAGCATCGCCGTCAGCGCCTATCATGCGCACATCAGGGCTGAATCCGGCCACATAGGCGTTCTGGGTCAGATCCTGAACGGGCGCATCGCCACGTCCCAGAGTCACGCATCCGCACAATAGGAAGGGCGCGATCAGAAGTACGGATATCCTACGAAAGTTCATGGCCGGTCTCTCATCAAGCGTATCCCTCACAGCTAGAGAGACACCTACGCGTGAAATGGGAAAACATTTTTACGTTACTGTAAAAAACCCGCCCCCGAATGCAAAAAAGCCCGGCTATCATAGCCGGGCTTTCAGGAATTCTAGGCATTCAGGGGCGCCTCAGGCGGCCTCTTCAACCTCGTTGGAACGCGAGCTCGGGCGCGGATCGCGCAGCACATAGCCACGGCCCCAGACGGTTTCGATATAATGCTGGCCGCCGGTCGCCTGCTGCAGCTTCTTGCGGAGCTTACAGATGAACACGTCGATGATCTTGAGTTCAGGCTCGTCCATGCCGCCATAGAGGTGATTCAGGAACATTTCCTTGGTGAGCGTCGTACCCTTGCGCAGGGAGAGCAGCTCGAACATCTGGTATTCCTTGCCGGTCAGGTGGACGCGCTCGTCGTCGACTTCGACCGTCTTGGCGTCCAGGTTGACCAGGATTTCGCCGGTGCGGATGACGCTTTCAGCGTGACCCTTGGAACGACGCACGATCGCCGTGATACGGGCAATCAGCTCATCCTTGTTGAATGGCTTGGTGAGATAGTCGTCAGCGCCGTAGCCGAGCGTTTTCACCTTGGCTTCGATGTCAGGGTTGCCCGAGAGGATCATGACTGGCGTGTTCACACGGCCCATACGGAGCTGTTTGAGCACTTCGTAGCCGGAGATATCTGGCAGCGACAGGTCGAGCACGATCATGTCGTATTCGTAGACTTTGCCGAGATCGACACCTTCTTCACCAAGGTCCGTGGTGTAGATGTTGAAGCCAGCGGCCTTCAACATCAGCTCGATAGAACGCGCTACGGCGCTATCGTCTTCAATTAATAGGACGCGCATCGCTCGTCTCCCGAATCAGCCTACGACAAACCTAGTCGCTTTGTTTAACCTTGTGAATCCTACAGGCGCTTCCTTTAACGAAGGTTAACGTTAAGTACGGATTCCCTTGTGTAATTCCACTTTATTCACACTGATTAATAGCCAAGCTCCGCCGCGGGGGCGTTACCTATCAGCATCTGGGAGATGGCGATCGCATCCTGGATCGGCTGTGCTTGCTGGTCAGTCGAGATCAGCGTCTTCTGGCAACGGATCGCATCACGCACCTTCGGATCGCGCATAACGATGCCTGCGAGGTGTGGACGGAATCCCAAGAAAGTCTGGCAGGCTCGCGCAATGGCTTCATATGTACGCTGGCCAGCGGCCCGTGTGTCGGCCTGGTTAATACAGATCACGGGCTCGACGTTTGGCGCGTAGCCACGGAGTACCTTGATGAACGCATAGGCGTCCGTCATCGATGTCGGCTCGTCCGTGATAACCATCAGCGCCTTGTCGGCCGCACGGGCAAGCCGCATGCAATTGGCTTCGATACCGGCACCGAGGTCGAGCACGACCTGGTCGTATTGAAGCGCAAGCGCCGAGAGGCCGGCGGCGAGGCGCGCAACTTCTTCCGGTGGCAGTTCAGCGAGTGCGCCGGAACCGGAACGGCCCGGCAATACATCGAAGCCGCCGCCAGCAGCGCCGCCATCAACAGGTGTCACCGCATCGTCGAGTTCAACCCAACCCGCAATCACTGCAGCCAGATCGGTCTCAGGGGCGATACCGAGCTGGACGTCGACATTGGCGAGGCCAAGGTCGCCATCGACAAGCAGGGTTCGCTTACCGGCCTGGGCGAAGGCCGAGGCAAGCGTGATCGCCATGAAGGTCTTGCCGACACCACCCTTGCCACTGGCAACAGCGATGATCGAGGCGGGGGCCACGCGTGGGGTCGGTCGCGCTTGCGGCCGATCCTGGGATTTTCGAAGCATGAAACTCATAGGGCTACGCGGCTCCTTTCATGGCGATGACATCGCCGGGGGCGTCTTCCATCAAGAGAGCGGCCAGGCGCGAGGGCGCGGCCGGAACGAGGCCGCCGCCGATAAACGGCGTCACGGCCAGATGCGAAAAGGCGATGCCGGCAGACGACAGCGCAGAGATGGAGCCGCCGCGGCGGCGGACAACATCAAGCTTGGTAAGGATGGCACGCTTCACACCAGCGCGGGCATAGCACTTGGCTGCCTCAGCCTGGTCTTCAGGGTGGCCTTCCGCCGACAGGACGAGCACGGGCTCAGCGCGAATGACCGAGATAAGGTCTTGCAGGCTCGCCATATCGTCTTCGTCAAAGGGATTGATTGCCGGCATGTCGATGATGCAGCGGCGGTTCTGGGCACGCAGAGTCCGAAGCGTCGCAAACAGGGCATCCGGCGTTTGCACGCTGCGGATCTGGTCCTGCTCAAGCTCCAGATAAGCGGCAAGCTGCTGGCCACCGGCCGTGCCATCAAGGTCGGCTGCGACCGGCATGACTTCGCAACGTGCGACGGCGGCGCGGCGGGTCAGCTTTGCAGCGGTCGCTGTACGGCCATGGCCGGGCGGACCGACGAGAACGATATCGCGATCAAGTCGCGGGAGGATCGGATCGCAGGCGACGAGGCGCGAGACGCCTTCCGCGATTGCGTCTTCCGGATCGGTAAACTGGACACCGTTGCGGCCCGCGCTCTCGGCGGCCACACGGTCGGCGAAGCGCTGGGGCGCGCCATGCCAGAGCAGTGCATCGCGAACGCGGCTGAACAGCGGGTTTTCAATGCCACGCCCATGACCGCCGCCACCGCGCGCTTCGCGCAGGAACAGGGGCTCGTTGGGCACCATGCCACCGCCCATCTTGTCGGTAGCCGCGCGCACTTCCACGCCGCCATCAATCTCACGCTCCGACAGAATAACCGCGTCGGCGCCCATCTCGGCGAATATCATCGCCTTGGCGGCCTCGAAGGACTCGGCTGCGAACATCTTCATGCGCATAGGTGCGGCATCCTCGTAACTTGTGGACCTTCCCGCGCAGCCCTCACCACGTGACAGGTCGGTTCCTGAACACGTTTAGTTAACGCCCGAAAAGGTTAACAAAAGCCTGTGATGAGTTAGGATTTACCATACATGACAGCAGATTCACGAAAGCCCCCATTTACTCACAGGGCATCATCCACGGCATATACAGACTTGTGAGGGGCCTAAGCGGCGGCCCGTTCGTCGACGATTTCGGAAAGGGTGACGCCCAGCTGGCCATCTGCAACCACGAGGCGGCCACGGGCCATCAGGCGGTCGGATACGTAAATGTCGATCATTTCATTGGTGCGCCGCTCAAGGGCGACAATCTCGCCGGGCGACAGGGCCATCAGTTCCTCGATCGGCATGCGCACTTCGCCCAGCACCACATCGACGCGCACGGGCACATCCATCAGTGATTTTTCAAGGGCGGGATTGGCAGGTTGCATGGGCCGGACGATTCCTTGGGACTGCTCTAGCCGTTAAAGTGTAGCGAGTGTGCGTGTCAAATCGTTAACGCGCCGCAAACAGGTCGCCCTGACCATCAATGATGCGCTGGGCGGTGGCATTGATGAGGTCCAGCGACTTGGCAACATCGAGCCCCTCATACGCGCCTGTCTCGATATGGCGGGCCAGTGTGACGAGATCGGCGAGGGCGTCGTTCAGCTTCAGCGTGACCGCCTGCATGCGCTCTTCCGTTTGCGACGCTTCAAGCCGGGTTGCCTCGGCGAGGCCTTCGGCGCGGGCTTCAGACAGGAGGCGGGCCAGCTCTGGCGCCGACAGGTCCATCTGTTCGCGCGGCGGTTGTTCAGGCTCCGTAGGGAGCGTGAAATCACTTCGGAATTCAAAGGCTTGCACAGACTTCACAGCACGCTGGGTCATTCGATCAATTCCTCGTCTTGCCGGCCATCACCGGCGCGGATGTCACCTTGGGCCTTGAGCTCACGCGCCAGCGAGACCAGCGCCTGACGGGCGGCCTCGACTTCGCTGCGGCGCACGGCGCCCTGAGCGGTGATCTCGTCACGCAGCAGGTCACCTGCGCGACGGGTCATGTTCTTGAAGAAGGCAGCGGCGGTCTCCTCACGGGCGCCTTTAAGGGCAATGACAAGGGTGGACCTGTCAGACGAGGCCAGCAGTGTCTGCAGGCCAGCCGCATCGAGATGCGCAAGATCGTCGAAGGTGAACATGAGCGCGCGGACTTTCTCGCCAGCGCCGGGTTCTGCTGTGTCCAGTGCAGCGAGGAAGGACTTTTCGAGCCGGCTGTCGAGCCGGTCGAAGATGCGGGCGACACGCTCGTGTCCGCCTTGGTGTGCGTTGCCCTGCAAGCTGTCCATCTGTTGCGCGATATGCGATTCGAGGCTCGCAGCCGCCCCCGGATGAATGGGGCCCAGGTGCAACAGGCGGTGCATGGCATCGATGGCAACACGCGGGCTGAGGGCGCGCAGGAGACGGGCGGAGGCGTCGCCCTGAAGCTTGGACAGAACAAGCGCGAGGGTCTGGGGGTGCTCGTCGGCAAACAGTTTGGCGAGCGCGCCCGTATCGAGCGCTGACAGGCGAGACCAGACGGAACCTGTTGTTTTTGCTACAGGACCGAGGCGGCGGTGCGCGTCGAGAAAATCACGCGAAACCTCAGCTTCGCCGTCCATATTGTCGTCGAGGGCGTCCATGGCGGCGGTGAGGGCGCGCGCTTCTTTGGGATCTAGCTCGGCCCAGATGCCGGCCGCCTCAGGACCGAGGGCGCGCATCAGGCGCGCGGAGCGGGCAAGGCCGTCCCGCGCTGTAACGTTTGCTGCAGGAATGACTGCGAGGGCGCTCATGCTGCGTCCGTCCCGTTCTTCATCCAGCCGCGCAGGATAACTGCGGCGCGGGCCGGATCCTTGCGGGCCAGTTCAGCGACATCGCTGGTTACCGGTACGGTTCGAAGGGGGCGCACAGCGGTCGTCGCGAGAGGACGCACCGGTGCTTCAATGGGCGCCTGAGGGTGTTCCGTGACCGTTCTTGGGACTTCTGAGTCCGTTCTTGACGCAAAGCCGAGCCAACCGGCCAAACCTGCGAGGAGCGCAAGAAGCGCAAGCTCGCCATAGGCCTCGGCATCGGGCCGTCCAGGCGCGCCGCGTGCAAAGGGGGCGGTCTGGATGACGAGCAGGTCACCGGCGGCGACATCGAGGCGCGCGGCGGTGGTGACGAGGCTTTCGATCGTAGAGGCCTTGGCGGCCTCGGCGGCGTCGAGCAGGACAAGGACGGTGCGACCGCCGGTGGCAGTCGTGGTGACGCTGATGCGTGCATTGCCGGCGCCGGCAACGGGATCAACCAGGTTCATGAGGGAGGCTTCGAGCGGTGTCGCTGAAGCTGGGAGCGGATGGTCGGCGGTGAGCAGCGTGCTGCCGCGCCAGGCCAACAGGCCGAGGGCAATGACAAACGCTGCCGTCGCGAGCGCCCGTGAAGAGGGCCCCGCGCCGGGTTTACGTTTGCCGGATCTGCCTGCCATCAACCCCTCCTGAATACTCCGGAAAAACGGAGTCCAGTTCAGGTGATAGCGGCCTGCCCGTAAATTTGTGTTTAACGGGCAGGCTGTTGGTAACGAATACCGCTCCGGCTAGCGGCGGTACTTCTGGAGCCGCGTTGTGCGCAGGCCCTTGATGCCGTGGCGGGAGTAAAGTTTCTCCCAGCCTTCAAATTCCTCATCCGTCAGGTTGTAGCGTTCGCACGCAGCCTTGCGCGAAAGCAATCCACCTGAAACGGCTGCAACAACCTCTGCCTTGCGGCGTGTCACCCACCGGGAGATCCCCGGGGATGGCAGGTCTGCCAGGGTGAGCGTCTGGCCATCCGGGCCCTTGACGCTCGTCATGTTTGCGTTCTGCATTTCCATATCCACACACCATTCTTCGGTCATGTCGTAACCCGACTTCTTCAGGCCCTCAGACAGTGGTGTACACGAGTGGATTTAAGCCCACGCATAAGGAGACGTGTGAGTTTCGCACCCCGCGTTAGGAGGATGTTTGGAAACCTGTCCCGCACCGGGACAAATGCCATTTTTCCCCGGTTTTATTGCGATTCACATTAAAAATAATTCAGGTGAGAAGGACGAGCGCGTCATTGTCACGGGCCTGCGCAGCATGCCTGCGGAGCATGGTGAGGAACATCTCGTCACCCCGTTCTGTCTGCTTCACGAGCATGGCTGCGCCGAAGGCAACCGACATGCCGTAGAACGAAAACCAGCGGTAATCGTCATAGAGGTCGCTGAAGCTGTAGCTGGTCACGCCGGCCTCCGTGAGCCGGTCATGGTAATAGCGCAGCAGGGCCTTTTCATGCTTGGGCCGTTCTTCACGCGTCAGGCCTGCACCGATGAAATAGGCGACATCATTGGCTGGCGCACCCTTGGCCGCCGTCTGCCAGTCAACCAGTGCAATCGGCTTTGGCGCGCCGGGCTTGCCGAACAGCATGTTGTCGAGCCGGAAGTCATTATGGGTGAGCGCAAAGGGGCCCTCATGGGCTTCGCTCCAGCGCGGCAAGGCGGCCGCATAGAGATCGCCCACCTCGATCACGTCAGATGTGAGCTGGACCTTGTAGCGTTCCTTGAACCCGGCCCACAGACCGGCGACCTGTTCGGGCGTCAGCGCAGGCGGCGGCGCCGCATCGGTGCCCTGCAACCAGTCATGCTGATCAAGGCTTTCGTCCTGCCAGTAAGCCGCATGAAGAACGGCGGCCGATGCCAGCGCCAGTTCGGCTTCAGCCACGGAACAGCCTTTCAACTGGTCGCCCTGTTCGGAGGGGGCCATGTCTTCCATGATCAGAGCGAAACGATTGGTGGCCTCGTCATAGTCTGTGTAGAAGGCGCCGGGCGTGATCTGACCGGCCACTTTCGGGAAGGTGCGGTAGAACATGACCTCACGCTTGTAATGGCCGAGCATTTTGGCCGTCATCAGGCTCGCTTCGCTGCCGGACGGGAACTTGCCGACCAGCGTGTCGGGGGCGCCTTCGCCCTTGTGGGCATAGTCGAGCACGAAGCGGACATTCTCGCCGATCTGGCCCGTTCCGATTACCTTTGCGGTGAGGCCTTTGACTTCGCCCTCAATCCCGATTGTTTCAAACAGGTCGTTGAACCAGCCGGGCGTCAGCTCCAGCGGGTTTCCGTCTAATCCCGGACGGTTCATGCATTTTACTCCCCAGTGGCACCTTGTTCCGGTGCATCGTTTTCTTGTGTTGGTTTTGGTATGTTTGACGAGAACCGCCCGCTGAAGCGCGAGATCCAGCCCATGCGCGCCTCGGCAGCGCGCAATGATTTATCCAGTGCAGCCATGGTGAGCGCGAAATCGCCGCTGGTTTCCTTGCGCCAGGCACGTTCGGTGCGGGCGATGACGAAAGCGATGGCCAGGACTTTCAGGTTGAGCGGACCGCCGCTGTCATCATCAAGCCCGGCAGAGGCCAGTGCCCAGCGGCCGGAGGCGGCGCGGGCAGCGGGAAGACGCACCAGATGTTCCGGCGCGGTTTCACGATAGCTGAAAAGGGATTTCAGCCCATCGCGATAGTCTTCCATCGCCTCAAAGCGCAGCATGATGACTTCGAACAGGCGCTCGCGGGGAAGGTCGTCACTGGCGACGCCTTCAGCCGACATGGCGCGGTCGAAATGCGCGTCGACAGCATCGGCCAGCGTCTCGCGCGTGGCAATGCCGTGAAAGTCGTTGAGGGTGAGGTCAGCGCGCAGTGCAATCTCGCCAAGTGTCAGCGAGGCCCATGGCTTCTCCGCCGCCAATTCCAGCGCGGCGCGGAGGCCTTTGTCGATGATGCTTGTATCGTGCGCCACGGGCAGTCCCTCGTCTAATCCTTTTGGCGAGAGAGGTCCCGTTCACGGTTGGCCGCCGCACGCAGGGCCTTTCTCATCAGGGCTGGCATCCCACCTTCATCCATGAGGATGTCAAGGGCAGCTTGCGTCACTCCCTTGGGTGAAGTGACCGCTTTACGCAGCGTATCCGGGGCTTCGCCGGTGGATGCCATAAGGGCAGCTGCGCCTTCGACCGTCTTGCGGGCAAGCCGCGCAGAAAGGTCTGCCGGCAGGCCCTCGGCCTCACCCGCCATGGCCATCACTTCAGCCAGAAGGAAGACATAGGCCGGACCACAGCCCGAAACGCCAGCGGCCGCTGATATCAGTTTCTCGTCGATGGGCCCTTCGACATCGCCGAGCGGCTTAAGCAGGCCGGTGATGATTTCGATGTCAGCTGCATCGGCGCCCGGCGGCGCCGTGATGACCGTGATGCCTTGCCCGATGGCCCCCGGCGTATTCGGCATGGCGCGGATCACGCGGGGCGTATCAAACGCAGCCGCCAGCTGCTTCATCAATATGCCCGCCATGACCGACACGATGAGCGTCTTGGGGCCGACAAAAGCGGCAGCATCCTCAACAACGGACGTGAACACCTGCGGCTTCAAACAGAGGACGAGGATATCGGCGGCCTGAGGCGCGGGGTTCAGCTGGACCTTGCCGGCCTCGGCCCAGCCGGTCACTTCCTCGGACGGCGTGGGATCAATCAGGATGATGCGTGACTTGGTCTTGGCGGCGAGCCAGCCGCGCACGAGCGCTGCGCCCATGCGCCCCGCGCCGATCATTACGATAGTCGGAGCGGTCGCTGCCTTGCCTGCCATGTGTCTCTGTCTCAGGCTTCGCCGTGGGTTTCGAACATGACCGCCTCAATCGCCTCGCGGGGCGACTTGCCGGCCCAGATGAGGAAGTTGAAAGCAGGCACGAACCGGTCAACCGCGCTCACACCCGCAGCGATGGCGGCGCGTGCCTCGCCTGGGGAGACTTCATCCCGGTCGAGCATGGCAAAAGTGTAGCGGAAGATGATGACGCCTTCATCGGCCCAGTAATCGAAATGGCCGAGCCAGAGGCGCTCGTTCGCCATCATGATGAGTTCGGCAATGGCGGCCCGGCGTGCCGGCACCGGCTTCACGTCCAGCGTCATCGAGAAATGGATTGCGGAGGGGTCTGGGCGATAGGCAAACAGGGCGCCCATGTCGCCCCACTTGGTTTCGGCCACGGCCTGGATCGTGCCATCATCGTCACGGTCATACTGCCAGCCAGCCGTTTCCAGCGCTTCTTCGACCCGTTCAAGCGGGTCTGGCAGATCAATCTCGCTACGGGAGAGATCAAGACTCATGATGGGTTCCCCTTTCGGTCTCGTATGCACGGTGCAGGATTCGCATGCCGAGGCCAAGGGCAGCTAAGCAAGTGCGTAAAGGCGCGTCTACCTAAGTCTACAGGTTAACGGCACTATTCTACAGGTTGGGCCTATTTCGCTTTCGCGTCGGCTTCGAGCGCCGCAACGCGGGCTTCGAGTGTCTCGACACGTTCAAGCGCGGCGGTTGCGAGGGCCTTCAGGGCCTCGACTTCATCACGCCCGGCCAGGTCCATGTCGGCAATGAGGGCACGCACACGTGACTGGGCGGCCGTCTTGGCTTCCTCACCTGCTGCACGGGCAGCGCCCATGGCGCCGGTCATCAGGCCCGCAATGTCATCGAGCAGTGGATTTGTGTTCGCCATGAGGCTACTCCTTCGCGCGGGGGCGGCTGGGCATGATTGTCTGCTGCCTAACAGATAGGACGCGTTCCAGACAGGGAAAAGACGCCGCATGACAGACCTTGTGAGTTTGATGGCCCTGCCGATGGCGGCGGAGGCCCTTCATTTCCCGGAAATCAGCCCGGCGCTCGTGTCGATCGACTTCGGATTTGTCGGCCTCGGAACATTCCACCTGCGCTGGTATGCGCTGGCCTATATCGCGGGCATCATGCTGGCCTGGCAGTATGCAACGGCGCTGATCAGCCGTCCGGCCATGTTCGGCGGCAAGGCCCCGGCGACGAAAGACGATCTCGACGACATCATGTTCTGGATCATCCTGGGCATCATCCTCGGCGGGCGCCTTGGTTATGTCCTGTTCTACATGGTGCCCTACCAGCAGGACGTGATCGCCGCGAACCCGATGAGCGTGCTGAAGATATGGGATGGCGGCATGTCGTTCCATGGCGGGCTGATCGGTGTGACATTGGCGATCATCCTGATTGCCCGGCAGCGCAAGCTGAGCCTGCTGCCACTGGGCGATATCGCGGGCGTCGTGGCGCCGATCGGCATCATGTTCGGGCGCCTCGCCAATTTCATCAATGCCGAGCTTTATGGCCGCAAGACTGACAGCGCCGTGGGCATGATCTTTCCCGAGGGCGTCGTGCCGGGGTCGACCCCGCCTGCCTATGACTGGGTGGCGAAGCAATGGATCTATAATGGCCATGAATTCGCGCGCCATCCGAGCCAGCTTTACGAAGCGGCCCTGGAAGGCCTGCTGCCAGTCGTCCTGCTCTCGATCCTGATCTGGAAGTTCGGCGCGCTGAAGAAGCATGGCCTGATCGCCGGCCTGTTCCTGCTGATGTATGGCACCGGGCGCTCCATCGTCGAGAATTTCCGCCTGCCGGACTCCTTCGCCAATGACCTGCCCTTCGGCCTGACCATGGGCATGATCCTGTCGACACCTATGTGGATTGGCGGGGCATGGCTGGTCTGGAACGCGCTCAAGCCAAAGCCCCTGCACTCACCTGACTAGACTGATATGACCCTGAAAGAACGCCTCATTCGCCTGATCGAAACCGGCGGGCCGATTCCGGTTTCGACCTATATGCAGCTCGCGCTGCACGACCGGCAGGACGGCTATTACGCCACCCGTCCCGGCCTCGGACGGGACTTCATCACGGCGCCGGAAACAAGCCAGGTGTTCGGCGAACTGCTGGGCCTTTGGGTGGTGCATGAGTGGCAGGCCATCGGGTCGCCAACGGAATTCTGCCTGGTCGAGATCGGACCGGGACGCGGCGTGCTGATGCAGGACGCGCTGCGCATGGCCTTCGTTGCGGGCGGCAAGCCGTTTGCCGACGCGATGAAGCTCTACCTCGTCGAGTCGAGCCCAGCGCTGCGCGATGTGCAGGTGGAGCGGCTTGCCGTGTACGAGCCGGAATTTGCAGATCATGCGTCCGAAGTGCCAGCCTTGCCGACCATCATCCTGGCCAACGAATATCTCGACTGCCTGCCTGCCCGCCAGTTCCGCCGTGATGGCGAGGAATGGCGCGAATGTGTTGTGGGGCTGGATGCAGAAGGCGCACTGGCTTTCGGCCTCGCCGCCGATGGTCGTAGTGCACCCGAGGGCGCGGCAAACACTTCCAATTGCGTTGAAGTGCAGATCGGGCTCGACATTCTGGTAGCTGAGCTGGCCACCCGCGCGGCCAATGGCCTGCCAGTGCATGCGTTGCTGATCGACTATGGCCCGGCCGACCGCGCGCCGGGGGATTCGCTGCGGGCCTTCAAGGACGGGGCGCAGGTCTCGCCACTCCTCGCGCCGGGCGAGACGGACCTGACCGTCGACGTGGATTTCGGCCGACTGAAACGGATTGCGACAAGCGCCGGGCTCGACGTGCACGGGCCGACGCCGCAAGGCATGTTCCTGCTGGGCCTCGGCGCGCAGGCACGGCTAAACCAGCTGGTAAAAGCCAATGAGGACGATGCCGAAGCGATTTTCAACGCCGCCCAGCGCTTGATCGACCCGAAAGACATGGGCGAGCGCTTCAAGGTGATCTGTCTTTCCGGCAAGGACCTGCCGAAACCCGCCGGTTTCTAGCGCGCGCCGATATTCGCCTCGACGAAGTCTGCCATGGCACGCAGCGTCTCGATGCGGGTGGCGCCGTCGGAGAGCCAATGGTCCTCGCCATCGAGGCGGATGAACTTGACGGGCTTGCCAGCCTTCTCGAGCGCGCGCTGCATCACTTCGCTCTGGCTAATCGGCACGACCGTATCGTTCTTTCCGTGGATGAGCAGGACGGGTGCCTCGAATGCGGCGGCGCTGTTGGCAGGCGAGATGGCGTCGATATCGACATCAGGCGACTTGGGATTGCCCATCAGGTCCTTCCAATAGTCAACTACCCAGTGGCGCGACCCCAGATCGGATGACACGTCGGATATCATCTTGCGGAGGTCTGAGACCGGCGCGACAGAGACCACGCATTTGTAGAGGTCGGGCGTGAAGGCGCCGCCTGCCAGGGCGGAATAGCCCCCATAGCTGGCGCCAACGATGCAGACGCGGGCCGGATCCACCAGCCCCTCGGCGATCATCGCCGCGACGCCGTCGCTGACATCGTCCTGCATCTTCGCACCCCATTCGCCATAACCGGCATGCAGGAACGCGCGCCCGTAACCGTCAGAACCGCGGAAATTCGGCTGAAGCACGAGATAGCCACGATTGGCAAAATACTGCGCCATCCAGTCGAAGCTGACGCCGTCATATGCGGCAGGCCCACCGTGGGGCATGACCACCATGGGGAGGTTGGCGAGGTCGGCAGAGCTGACGCCCGCCGGGAGCGTGAGGATGGCAGGAATGTCGAGACCGTCACGCGCAGGATAGGAGATCGCCAGAACCTGTCCGACGGCCTCCACCGGAATATCGTCCCGGTCATCCATCAGGCCGATCAGCTCGCCCGACTTGCGGTCGAGCACGACGTATTTGTTCACGCCATAGGAATTGAAAACGGACACGAGGATCCTGTTCCAGTCGCTGCTATGGCTTTCAATCTCCACGGAGCCGCCTTCAAAACGGTCCACCAGGGCCTGCACGTCCTTGTTGAGCGCTTCATCATAGAAAAAGTAGCTGGGCGAGGCGCCAGCATAGCGTATGCCTTCAACGATGCGGTTCTTGTCGCGGAAGACGCTCTCCATGTCGGAATCTTCGCGCGACAGGATGGGCCCGGTAATCTCGCCATCCATGCCAAGCTCAAACAGCGCGTCGAAGCCTTCATTGTCTTCGGCGTCACTGACGAATATGAGGGCGGACCTGTCTGGCTTGACTCCCATAATGTCGAAGGGGGGACGGGAGGCCTGCTCCTCGTAAATGGGGCCGCGTCCATCCGACAGGTCGCTGTAGATGCGGTACATGTTGGTGGAGTTGTTATATTCCTCGCGGGCAAGGACCGTGCCCTTCGGGTCGACGAACCAGTCGATCGTGTAGGGCGCGCCCGATTTGAAACTTTTGCCAAAACCGGAGTCCAGATCGACCTTGAGCAGGTCGAACTCGGGGATGCCCGACCGGTTGGACTGGCGGAGCATATAGGCTGGCATCAGGGCCTGGTCGGCCTCGCTGTCCACGCCGACGATCTTGCCGAGGCCGGATTGCGCCGGATAGATATCCCGCGTCGCCCGCAGCAATTGTTGCGACTTGTTGGTCTCGAGGTTCAGGGAAAAGGATTCCGAGTATTCGAAGCTGCCCTTGAAGCCTTAAAGGTCCTTGGTGTCGGAGACGCTGAGGATGAGGTGCTTGCCGTCGGCGAACCAGATATTACGGGTGGCGATATTGTCGACCGACAGGCGCGGCGTGATGGCCTTAGTGGCAATATCCAGCGTGGCGATAACGTCAGAGCCATTCTGGCGATAGACGAAAGCCACCGTCTTGCCGTCAGGCGACAGGGCCATGTGGCGCACGCGCGGCAGCTCGCCATAGGCTTCAAGGGAAGGGTGCGGTGCTTCGGCCTGCGCTGACTGCCCAAGCACAAAGATCATCAATCCCAGTATCAATGCACGCATGATTCCCCCGCAACGCGTTGTTTGCGTTAGAGACTGCGCGAGGGTTGCGCGGGTTTCAACCTTGAAATTATGAAATAGGGTGCGGCGCGGATCAGGCCGGGATTTTTATCTCGTTGGCGTCGTCGAGCAGCACGACGGTCGGCGCATGCTGACGGGCTTTTTCGGCCTCAATGCTGGCGAAGGCCGCAATGATGATCTTGTCGCCCACCGCGAAATGACGGGCCGCAGCGCCGTTGACGCCGATCGTGCGCGAGCCACGCGGGGCTTCGAGCGCGTACGTCTGCAGGCGGGCACCATTGGTGACGTTCCACAGGTCCACACGCTCATGCGGCAGGATGCCGGATGCGTCGAGCAGGTCCTGGTCGATGGAGATCGAGCCTTCATAGTGCAGGTCACACTGGGTGACCGTGGCAGAGTGAAGCTTGGCTTTCAACATGTTGAGCAACAAGGATGTGCCCTCCCGGCGATTAGACAGCGTGGCGAATATGCTCACAGTGAGTATATGGGGTTCTGCTGCCCCGTCGGCAAGCGGCTTATGGCATTGCAGCCTCTGCAGCGTAAAGCCCTATTCTGCAACAGATCGCAAAATCCCATGGGTCCTCTGGATGCAATATTCCGGCCAGTTGCACGCCTTGCTTGAAACGCACTCATGGGGCTCGCGCTGAGCGCCGGGCAGTGTTACCGTTTTGTTAACAATGGGACGGAACGCAGATAAAGGGGACGCGCGTCATGAGATATGGACAGGTTGGGGTTTTGGCCATCGTACTGGTTGCGACGGCATGCGCATCCAAGCAGGTGGCAGAGGGCGGATCGACACCGACAACAGAAGCTCCGCCTCCGCCTGCCCCGCCACCACCGCCGCCGCCTCCTCCGCCTCCGCCAGTCTATGCTGAAGAGGATAGCGATTACGGCCCTGATCGCGGCCTGCCTTACCCCTCGACCGGAATGGAAACGCCGCCTCCGCCCATGGTCGGGTCGTCCGGCCCAAGCCGTGGATCAGATCGGCCAATCGGCCGCGCCGTGAGCAATGCAAAGCCCGGCAAGGACTACCTGCCCTTCATCGATGTCGCGATCGACGAGGCCGCACTTTACTCCGAATACGGCCTTATGCTGCAGGACCGTTATACGCGCATCCAGATCGTGACTCTGAAGCCGGACGCCTATGACATTGAAGGCGTCTCCACCGGCACGCGCAAGGAACCGGTCGAGATGCGCAACTATAACAAGGAGAGCCGCAACTGGTTCTCGCGCATGATGGGCTCGCGCAATGTGACCCGTACACTGATCGCTGAGTTCGATGTCGCCAAGCCGGACATCAAGGCGACCAAGGCCCTGTTCTCGGCTACCTTCTCGTCCGACAGCAAGGAAGGCGAAGCCTGGACGACGAATGAAAGCATCGCCGTCTACGCCACGCCTTATTTCAAGGTGGGCCCCAACACGACAATCGAAGGGCGTTTCCGGCTGCAGCTGTCAGACGAGCGGCAAGGGAGCGCCGGGGCGAGCGTCATGGGCGCGCTGACCACGGCGGCCAACCTGATCGCGCCCGCCTCGACGCTGGTGACCTATTTCAACCAGCCGCTGATGCTGGAAGCCTCGAACTTCCTGAACACGCAGTCGACGACGCTGTTCGGCCAGTCAATCACGGAACAATCGACCAGCGCCTTCTCGGTAAAGTCGTGGAGCGATACGCCGATCCTCGTTGTCTCGGCCGAGTTGCCGGATGCGGGCAATATCAAGCAGACCAAGGGCAAGGGATCGATCGGCCAGTGGGCGGTCTATCTCGACCAGCCGATCCCGTCGATCTTCACGGCCGCCGCATCTGACTATGATGGCCAGGAGCCGGACTATACGGGCATCCCGTCGGGCGACATTCTGGCCTTCGATGTGGGCGAAGACCTGACCGTCTATGACTATATCTTCTCGCGGCTAGACCTCGCCGACCGGATCGCCACGCTGAACGACACGGGCGACGCCGACGTCGCGCGCCTGATCTGCAGCCGTATCGAACGGGGCATGTCGGAGATCGGCTTTACCAGCTTCGATGCCGCCGCTGCTGTCTGGGCCGCTTCAGCGAGTGACCAGTTCAATTACGGCGCGCAGCAGGCACTGCAACAGGAAGGCCTCTGCCAGGCCATGGATCTGTGGCACGCCATGGGCGGCTGATATCGCGCGCCTTGGGGAGGCCCCACACGTCTCGAAATTATCTTGTCTTTGATATGGACAGGAAGGTTAGCGAGCGTTAACACTTCACTCAAGGGTTGCGTGGGTTGGGACAATGCTGATCGAAGATGTAAGGTGCGCGCTGGCCGCAGCGCGGGCGGCTTGGCACGGCCAATCGCAGAGGACGCGCGGCGTTTACGGCGTCTATCTGGTTGAGGGATATTCCCTTCCCGGGCTGACGGCGGCCGATGACGGGCTGCTCTATATCGGTCATAACATGACGGGCGCTTCCCATCTCGACCATTTGGCAGCGGGCGCTGATGCGACGTCCGCCCTTCGCAGTCTCGGCGCACTGCTGCAGCGCGAGCTGGCGCTTGAACTGGCCCCGTCGACCGCATGGGATGATGGCTTCTCTTTCTCCTTCACAGCGCCGAGCGAAGCCCGTCTCTCGGCCTGGATGGCCAAGGCCCTGCATGTTGCGCAGCTGCCGCTCGGGGGTGACACCGCGCAGACGCGAGCCCTGCTCGTGGGCCAGCTGGAACCACCGCTGAACCTGTCGGGTTGGCGCAATCCCCAGCGCAGCCATATCCTGTCCATGCGCCGCGCCTGCGCCTATGGCGCCCATACCGATCTCGCCTGATTTCTGTCCTGACAAGGCGACAGCCTGAAGCGACCGGTCAAGGTTCGGGAAACTCCGGGCGCTCTTGTGCGTTTGGGGCTGGGCTGAGACAGTAATGTCGGCCAAACTGAGCAAGCCCGGACACAGGCCTCCGGCATATCAGGGAGACGGATTTCATGCGGTGGCAAGGCGGACGCAAAGGCGGCAAGGTCGAAGACAGACGGGGCATGAGCGGCGGCACCGTCGCCGGTGGCGGCATCGGTGTGCTGGTCATCGCGCTGATCGGCTATTTCGTGTTCGGCATTGATCCGTCGCAAACGACGCAATTGCTGGAGCAGACGGGCGCGACAACTTCAATCTCGCAGGAACAGGCGCCCGTGGGCACACCGGAAGACCAGGCCGGCCAGTTCGTCGATGTCATCGGCACCAATATCGACGACGTCTGGCGCTCCCAGATGGAGGGCTACCAGCCACCCAATACCGTTCTCTACACGCAAGGCACCAATACCGGCTGCGGCTTCGGCCAGGCCGCCATGGGCCCCTTCTACTGCCCGAACGACCAGACCGTGTATCTCGACCTCTCCTTCTGGCAGGAAATGGAAACCAAGCTCGGCGCATCCGGCGCAGACTTTGCCCGCGCCTATGTCATCGCCCATGAGTTTGGCCACCATGTGCAAACACTGACCGGCACATCGGCGAAAGTGCGCGAAGCCCAGCAGGGCGCGCGCAGCCAGGCCGAGGCCAACAAGTATTCCGTCGCCCTGGAACTGCAGGCCGATTGCTATGCCGGCGTCTGGGCGGCACATGCGGCTGATGCCTCCGGCGGACAGGTCGCGCTCGAACAGGGCGATGTGGAAGAAGGTATGAAGACCGCCAACGCGATCGGCGATGACATGCTTCAGAAGCGCTCGACGGGCCGTGTCTCGCCAGAAGGCTTCACGCATGGCACGTCTGCCCAGCGGATGGAGTGGCTGCGCCGCGGCATCAGCACCGGCGACCCAAGGCAGTGCGATACGTTTTCTGCACTTTAGACTGCAGATCGTTTCCCAGTTGGGTGCCAGCAGGCCTTGAAAACCAATGATGCTGGCGCTCAAGCCAGGAACGGGAACATATGCCGTTATGTGGCTTGGGTCGCGTGACTGGATGAGGCACATCCCGATGCGAACAGCACAAAGAAGATAGCGTTAACACTCGATTCGCGAACTTCCATTATTTTCACTCGAAAATAGATCGGGGGAACGCGCATGTCAGCCAAGGATGGCACATCACCGCTCGTCGACAACATCGCTGAGCTGATGCAGGCATTCCTGGATGCCCTGCCCGATCCGGTATTCATCAAGGATGAAAACCTGAAACTTATCTATGGCAACGCCGCGCTGGATCGCTTCATCCTGAAAGCGACGGGGATGACTGACTATCTGGGCCGCCCCGACCGGGACATCTACCCAAGGGACCAGTGGGAGGTATTTGAGCGGGAGGATCGGAAGGTTCTCGCGAAAGGCATTTCGCTCAGTGAAGAGAAGATTGGCCCCGAGATGACGGCCCTCACCAAGAAGCTGCCGGTCCGCCTGCCATCCGGAAAGATCGGCATTGCCGGCATCAGTTTTGACATTACAGCCTACAAGATAACCGAAGCCCGGGCCCGCGAGACCGAGGCCGCCAGCCATGCCAAATCACAATTCCTGGCGTCGATGAGCCACGAGATACGCACGCCGCTCAATGGCATTCTCGGCATGGCGCAATCCCTGATGTCGGATCCGGACCTGACACCCTCACAGCATGACAAGGTCGAAATCCTGCTCGACTCGGGCCGCACCCTGCTGTCGCTCGTCGACGATGTTCTCGACCTGTCAAAGATCGAGGCCGGCAAGCTGCATATCGACGCCGTGGATGGCGACCTGCGCCATGCGGTCAAACGCGTCGTCCGGCTGTTCGAGCCGCGAGCGCGCGAAAAGGGAATCGATCTGGTCGTCTCGATGGATGATCCGATCACCAGCGCCCTGCGCTTCGATCCCGTCCGTGTCCGGCAATGCCTCTCCAATCTCATATCAAACGCCATCAAGTTTACAGATGCCGGTCAGGTGCAAGTCTGCGTGGCCACCGGGCAGGAGGACAACCACTGCCGCGTGACAATTCAAGTCCGCGATTCCGGTATTGGAATAACCGACGAAGCGCTCTCCGGCCTCTTCGCTGATTTCTCGCAGGCGGATTCCTCCACGACACGCCGGTTTGGGGGCACCGGCCTTGGCCTGTCGATCACGCGGCGCCTTGCCCGCATGATGGGCGGCGACGTGGTTGCGCAAAGCGAACCGGGCAAGGGTTCCATGTTCACAATGACCTTCATGGCCGAGCCGGCAGCGCACCATAGCCCGACATCGCGCGCAGGCGAGACGCCCGTGATTGCCGCAAAATCACTTACTGGCCTGCGCATTCTTCTGGCCGACGACAACCGCGTGAACCGGGAAGTGGTGAAACTCTTCCTGACGCCGTATGACGTGCAGATCACCGAGACAGAAAACGGACAGCAATTGCTCGATGCGCTTGCGCGCGGCACATTCGATGTCGTGCTTCTGGATGTTCATATGCCCGTGATGGATGGCATGGAGGCACTGGCGATCCTGCGCTCTACAGATACGCCGTACCGTGACATTCCGGTCATTGCACTGACGGCCGACGCCATGGCCGGAGACCGTGAGCGCTTCCTTTCGAAAGGCGCGAATGGCTATGTCACCAAGCCGATCGATCAGGGCGACCTGGTTAACGCCATCGCGCGTGTGAATGGGCGCCCCGCCTCCGGTGGCACATCCACTGATCCTCTGCTCGATTTGCTCACGGGACTGGAATGCACGGATACCCACAAGGCGTCGCCCAATGATGCGCTCGACATCCTGCGTCAGGAATGGCTGGCATCCACGCATATCCAGCTGCGCGGTCTGATCTACGCACTGGACGGGGATGACGATATCGAGGCGGAAGCCGTCCACCGCATCGCACACGACTGCCATGGACAGGGACCATTCTTTGGATTCGAGCTGTTCGGCTCCATCGCCAGCGACCTCTGCTTCATCCTGCGCGCCCGGTCCGGGCCAATGAATGAAGAGATGCGCGTACTGACGGGGCGCTATCTGCGCGCCTTGCTCTATCTGCTGGAACAGGGCATCAGCGGAACCGGCGGCCCGTCAGGCAGCGCGCTTCGCCTGAAGCTGGCGGCGTGATCGGCTGTCAGCTTAGCCGTTCGGTCAGCGCCTTGGCGCCGAAAATGAAAAAGGTGAACACATGCGCCGGCTGGTTCCGGTAGAAGGTGGAACTGATCTCGATGGCGGTCAGCTGCCGGCGATTTGATCGCGGACCTGGATCAGTCGCTGAAAGCGGTGGGTTGAACCAAATAGAAGAAATTCAACCAAAGCGTTCAACCTGACATAAGCGCTTGTCTGTCATCATCACCTGCTCGGAAAGGGCCGGTGATGATTTCAGAAGACATACGCACTGCGCTGAAGATGGCAGCGCAAGCCTGGTTACCGGCCTCACCGGCTCAGACAGGCGTTTATGCAGTCTACCTGAACGACGGCGCCAGACTGCCTGAACTCGATATTCCGCCGGACGGGCTGCTCTATGTCGGCATGACGAAAAAGGGTTTTGCGGCGCGGGACCATTTCTATCCGCAGAACGGATCGAGCGGCAGCACGCTCCGACGCTCCCTGGGCGCCCTCCTGAAGGACGACCTGAATCTGACTGCCCTGCCCCGGGACAAATCCGACCGATGGCAGAGCCATTATAATTACCGCTTCCCGGTCGAGGGCGAAGCGGCCCTGTCGGAATGGATGTTCCGCTCCCTGACGCTGGCGCGCATCCCGTTCGAAGGCGACATTGCCGCCGCCGAGAGCAAGCTGATCGCGCTGCTCAAACCGCCGCTGAACCTGACAGGATGGTCAAACAGGCAACGCGCAATGTTGCTCGATTACCGCCGTGTTTGCGCGACAGAAGCGAAACAGGCATTAGGCGCATCTGCAGCCTGAGACATCGGATAAAGAACAAAACAAAAAGGGCAGCCAAGCAGCCGCCCTATTCATTTTTTCCTACGGATAGCGTTACTGCTTCTGCCAGTTTTCCGGGAACCATTCCTTGCTGAGGATTTCATCGGTCGGCCCGTAAATCCGCATGACGACGTTCAACTGGATATCCTTGTTCCAGGTGCTCGGGATCCAGTTGGGGACATAGTCGGCGTCTTCCGGCGGCTCAGGTGAGATGAAGAGACGAAGTGATCCGTCCCCCTCATATTTCAGGCCCGGCGTATTGTCGCCGATCCGGAACTTGTCCCAATCATTCGCAATAAGCTGCGCCGTTGCCATATCGTACAATGTGATGGACCAGAATTCCTTGACAGGAGGCGGTGATGCAAGCCGCAACTCATAGGACTCCCCGCCTGTCATATTCTTCCGGTCAGAATCCAGCGTCGTGGTGATGTAGACGGATTCCTCTTTCACGTTCACGAGGATGCCGTACTCCGTCAGTGCTGCCCGCAGCAGCCACGACCAGTCTGGTGTGGAGACCTCCGGCGGGGTCATGCTCCAGCCCCGCAGGCGAGATGCGAAAGGAGTTGTCCGGATCATGCGCTGGCTATCCCGCGCCGTTTCCTTCAGCCCCGCTATAAAGGCCGGATTGGGTTGCAGGCCGGCGCCTGGAATGATTTCCTCGAAGATATCCGCCGCGTAGGCATCTTTTCCGTAGGGCGGATTGCGCCGGAGGATTTCGCGGTAATTGTCGAAAATGGCGAGCGTTTGCCGCGCATTCGGGTCAATCAGCCCATAGCTCTGCCCCGGCACGGCGCCTGCCGGCACGGGTACGTCCATGATCGTGCTTAGCGGCGCCACCTCTACCGCATCGAGAATTGTCTGCGCCTTTGCCACATCTTCCGGGATTTCGGGACTGACGCGGATACGCCCCAGCAGCGCCACTGTGTTTGTCGGCGAGTCCAGGCGAATAGCGCCCTCAGGCAATTCCCCCTGCCAGCCCGGACCGACCAGCGCGACCTGCTGGCCACCTTGCGGATGATGCTGGCGCGAGACGTTGGCGATGATGTTATGCCAGGCATCCACGAACATGAACGTGTAATAGCGGCCATCCTCGATAGGCGGGATCGTCAGGATCTGCGGCTGCTGCGCGAGATCGAAAAACGAGACGATGTTCAGAACATCAAGATTCGGCGTGACATAGATCTCATCCTCGGCAGTGGGCGGATCACGGTACTTGAGGAGCGAATTGATCGCAGCGCCATTTTTCAGGACAAAGTCCCGCTCTTCCAGGATCATGCGCCAGCGGCCGTAGAACCAGAGATAGGCCTGCCCACCGAGGTCATAAGCGTGCTTCTCGGCAAACTCGATGGGCGGATAGGGTTTCACATCGCCGAGTTCGGAAACAGACGCATCGCCCATGCCGGAGGTTGCAGCACGAATGCCTGCGCTGACAGCGCCATTCTTCGCAACAAAGACGGCGGTCAGCACGCACGCGACGATCAGGACGACGCCGATCACTATGCCGGTCAGGATACGCTTCAATTTCAGCCCCCTTGTTTTTGCTCTTTGAGGGACGAGGTATAGACTGGACGCAATTTAATGCAATCGCATTACTACGGCCGACGGATATAATGAAGATACAAAAAAACGGGCGCCGAAGCGCCCGTTTTGCAATGCGGATCGCGGAAACGGTCCCGATCGCTTACGTATCCAGGAAGCTGCGCAGTTTGCGGCTGCGGCTTGGGTGCTTGAGTTTCCTCAGCGCTTTCGCTTCAATCTGGCGGATACGTTCGCGGGTCACCGAGAATTGCTGGCCGACTTCTTCCAGCGTGTGATCGGTGTTCATGCCGATGCCGAAACGCATGCGCAGCACGCGTTCTTCACGCGGGGTGAGCGAAGCGAGCACGCGGGTCGTCGTTTCGCGCAGGTTCGACTGGATCGCGGCGTCGACGGGCAGAAGCGCCATCTTGTCCTCGATGAAGTCGCCGAGGTTTGAATCCTCGTCGTCGCCAATCGGTGTTTCCAGCGAGATCGGCTCTTTCGCGATTTTCAGAACCTTGCGGATCTTCTCCAGCGGCAGGCCCAGCTTTTCGGCCAGTTCTTCCGGGGTCGGCTCGCGACCAATCTCGTGCAGCATCTGGCGCTGGGTCCGGATGATCTTGTTGATCGTCTCGATCATGTGCACCGGGATACGGATCGTGCGGGCCTGGTCCGCGATGGAGCGGGTAATGGCCTGACGGATCCACCATGTGGCATAGGTCGAGAACTTGTAACCGCGACGGTATTCGAACTTGTCGACGGCTTTCATGAGGCCAATGTTGCCTTCCTGGATGAGATCCAGGAATTGCAGGCCACGGTTCGTGTATTTCTTGGCAATCGAGATCACGAGACGCAGGTTGGCTTCGACCATTTCCTTCTTGGCGATGCGCGCTTCGCGCTCACCCTTCTGGACGGTCTGAACCAGCACGCGATAGTCATCGATCGGAATGCCGATTTCCTGCGCGATTTCGGAAATCTCGCCGCGCACGGCTTCGATCTCGTCATCCTTGCCTTCGATGAAGCGTTTCCACTTCGCCGACAGCGCTTTGACGCGCTCGCCCCATTCCGGCTCAAGCTCATGGCCGAAATAGTTCTCGAGGAATTCCTTGCGTGGCACGCCATGGGCGTCGGCCATGCGCATCAGCTTGCCTTCCAGGCCCATCAGCTTCTTGTTGATGGCGTAGAGCTGCTCGACCAGTGCCTCGATACGGGCATTGTTGATGTGGATGGTCTTGAGGCTATCGACGATATTGTTCGACAGCTCGTCATATTCGGCCTGGGCCTTGGGTGTCAGGTCCTTGCCTTCGAGACGACGGCCAACCAGCTTGTCCTGCAGCTTGCGGTAACGGCCGAAACCGTCCGCAATCTCGTCGAGCTTGGCGAGCACGCCTTCGCGCAGTTCCGCTTCCATGGCCGACATGGACATTGCCGCTGCATCGTCCTCGTCGTCCTCATCGTCGTCGGTTGCGCCTTCTTCGCCTTCGGCTTTCGCCTCGTCGGCTTCGTCTTCTTCTTCCTTGGGCTTGGGCTCAGGCGGCGGGTTTTCCGCGCCATAGGTTGCCTCAAGGTCGATCAGGTCGCGCAGGAGGATGCGCTCGTTGATCAGCTCGTCACGCCACACCATCATGGCTTCGAAGGTCAGCGGGCTTTCGCACAGGCCGCGGATCATCGCGTCCCGGCCGGCCTCGATACGCTTCGCAATGGCGATTTCGCCTTCACGCGAGAGCAGCTCGACGGCGCCCATTTCGCGCAGGTACATGCGCACAGGGTCATCCGTGCGGTCAGAGCCGCGCGCATTGCCCTTCTTGGTGACAACTTTCTTGTCTTCGATCTTGGTGAGCGCCTTGCCTTCGGCTTCCGCCTCTTCCTCGCTCTCGACCACAGCAATGCCCATCTCCGAGATCTGGGACATCACGTCCTCGATCTGGTCCGAGGTCATGTCCTCGGCTGGCAACAGGGCGTTGACTTCGTCATGCGTAATGAAGCCGCGCTTCTGGGCGCGCTTCAGGACTTTTTTGACGTCGGTTGCGTTGAAGTCGACGAGGGCGGTTTCGCCGTCCTTTTCGTCTTCACCTTCACCATCACCCGCGGTGTTCTTCTTTTTGGTGGCTGTTGCCATTCAATTCTCTCCTGTGGGTGCTCCGGCATCTGCCCTGCCGGATTGCCCAAAATTGCCCTGCGCCTTCAGCTTTCGCCGACTTTTCCTGCTGCCTCGTTCATGCGGGCCTTGAGGGCCCTACGTTCCGCGACAAGCTGATGCCTTCGGCGCCACGCAGATGGCGACGCCGTTGACTCCCCGCTCGCAGCTTCTGTGCCAGAGCCGGGATCATGCCCGTCGGAACCTCTCACCGCCATGTATTGCTCGAGGGCTATAAGCCATTCCCGTGCCTCGGGCCCATCGGCCGCTATCTGAGGCGTGTCAGGATAATCTTTGAGCAATCTGGATGCGCGCATGTTCCCAGTTTCGAGTAAATGGGCGCTCATGACGCTGCGGTCAATAGCTTTCCCTGCGTTCACAAAGTCCAGCACGCAGTCGCGTATCTGGCTGACATCCGGATCAGGGAAGATGGAGGCCGCCAGCGTTTCCGTGCCGAGCGCCAGAAGGAAGGGACTGTCAATCGCCCGGGCAATGGCGCCGAGGCCACGTAGCTTTGCGGGCGCGCCACTCTTCAAAGCCGCCTGACCGGACTCGCCCGCGGCGGGATTCTGTCCCGTTCCGGGCCGCTTCCTGTTGTTGTAGCTGTTGTTAGGAGCGCTGTTACGGGGGGCGTTATTGCTGCGACTGGCCTGGCGCACCTGCCAGAAATGGTCGCGCATGCGTGCTTTCAGATCGCGCTCATAGGCAGCCCGCACACCCGGATGCTGGATCAGGGCCGATGCCGCCGCGAGGCGCGCCTCAAGGCCGGCTTGGCGTTCCGGCGTGTCGAGTGGCTCGGCATCGCGCTCGCGGCGCCAGAGCAGTTCCGAAAGGGCAAGGCGATTGTCGAGGGCCTCGGTCATGGCGGCCGGGCCGCGCTCCCGAATCAGGTCGTCGGGGTCCATGCCATCGGGCAGCAACACGAAATAGAGCGAGCGGCCAGGCTCGACATGCGGCAGCGCACGGTCGAGCGCCCGGAACGCAGCACCGACGCCCGCCTTGTCGCCATCGAAGCAGAGCACGGGCTCCGGCCCGGCGCGCCAGAGGAGCGAAATCTGGTCTTCGGTGAGCGCTGTTCCGAGCGGCGCGACGGCGTGCCCGAAGCCGGCCTCGGTCAGCGCAATCGCATCCATATAGCCTTCGCAGACGATCAGGCCGCCGCCGTCGCCCGAACCCAGCGCCTCACGCGCCGCCTTGTAGCGATAGAGCACGCGCGACTTGTGGAAGAGCGGTGTATCGCCCGAGTTCAGGTATTTTGGCTTGGCGTCAGGCGTCAGCCCCCTGCCCCCGAATGCGATGATGCCGCCCCGGGAATCCGGGATCGGGAACATCAGGCGCCCCCGGAAGGCATCATAGGGCTCGCCGCCCTTATCGCTTTCCTTGGCGAGTCCCGCCTCAAGGATTTCCGGCATCGTGAAGCCTTCAGACTTCAGGTGCTCGATTGTCTTGCGCCAGTCATCGGGGGAATAGCCGAGCCTGTGGCGCCGCCAGGCCGCTGGCAGGAGGCCGCGCCCTTCCAGGTAGGCCCGCGCTGCCGCGCCTTCTGTCGATTGCAGGCGATCCTCATAATAGCTGGCCGCTGCTTCACACACGGCTTGCAAGCGCTTGCGGTGATCATATTCTTCGGCCGCCTCGGGGCTCGCCTTGGGCAGGGTCATGCCCGCTTCTTCGGCAAGTTTCTCGACCGCTTCCATGAACGAGAGGCGCTCGGTCTCCATGATGAAGCTGATGACATCGCCGCCCATACCGGAGGAGAAGCATTTGAAAATGCGCTTCTGGTCGTTGACGTAGAAGCTCGGGCTTTTCTCGTTGGTGAAGGGCGACAGCCCGACCCATTCCTTGCCCTTCTTGACCAGCTTCACCTTGCGCCCGATCACGTCCGAAGGCCGGATACGGGCCTTCAGTTCTTCAACGAAGCCATCGGGGATGCGCACGGTCTGGGACATTGAATTGAGTGTAGCGCGTTGCGGCATTTCGGGAAACGCGGAAATAGCCGGATGGGCTGCCAATATGAAAATGGCCCCACCTTGCGGCAGGGCCATTCCAACAGGTGCCGGATTATCCGGCGCGGGGTCTGTTACATGTCGTGCAGGACCGGTGCGGTCTTCATCTGCTCTGGCGTCTTGTTGACCATGACTTCACCTTCGCTGTCACCCTGGACAACCGTGATGTCGTCGAAGTCGATGACGAGGCGTTCGTCGGAGGCAACACCCGACACACCATCAGTCACGACGGCATGTTTCACATGGCCTTCCGTATCCATGATCAGGTCAGTGATACGCGTATAATTGTCGGCAACCGCCAGCTCGGCATTCGTGCCGATCAGCTCGGAAGCAAGACTGTAATCGTTCATGCCATCCTGCTTGAACTCAGCAACGCCTTCCAGCGACTCGTCAACAAGGGCGGCCGAAACTTCAGGTTCGCCTTCAGCATCGAGCTTAACGGAGACAGAGCTGAACGGGAGCGTGCCGAGGTCGCCAGCAACGCCGAGGATGCCGCCGTCACGGAAAACGATCTGGCCAGGTGCACCATCCTTGCCGATAAGGACATCGGCAACCGTAGCGATCTTTTCACCATCAGCACCAATGATGTCATCGCCGATGAGGTCGGAGGCTTCATATTCGCCAGCCGCCATCACATAGGATGCGCGCGCCATTTCGGTCTCGTCCATGTTGGTATTGTCGACCGTTGTATCCGCCATGTCGGTGGATTCAGTCTGGGCTGTCGTGTCGTTCATACCAGCAGTATCAACGGTCGTATCAGCGCCGGAGCAGGCAGCCAGAAGGGCGATAGCAGCGACAGCACCGATAGGGGCAATATAATGTTTCATAGTAAGGGTCCTTTCCTTGCAATAACACCCGCTCAACGCGATGTGACGCCGCCCGGTTCCCCTTAAGGTCTGCATTTTCAGAAAGGAATCGCGAAGGGACCACGCCATGCGCAGTCCTTTCAACGGGTTTCAATATTGAATTGTGTCAGGAGCGGGAGAGCGCTTCGCGGACAGCTTTGCCGGCGCTGCCCGTGTCAATCATGCCCGGAAACTTCTTCTTCAGCGCCGACATGCAACGGCCGACATCCTTCAGCTTGGATGCGCCGAGATCCTCGACAATATCCTTCACCGCCGCTTCCAGCTTGGCACCGCTCAGCGGCACCGGAAGGAATTTCTGGATAACCTCGATTTCCTCACGCTCGCGGATGGCATCCTCGAGACGTCCGGCTTCTTCATGCTCGCGTGCGGAAACTTCGCGCTGGGCGACCATGGTTTCGAGCACAGAGCGCACATCGGCGTCCGGGCAACCTTCACCGACACCACGGCCACGGGCACAGACATCCCTGTCCCGCACGGCGCATTCGATCAGTCGAAGCGTCGCCATACGGACATCGCTTGCGCCTTTTTCGGTCTCGGATTTCAATGCCTGGACGATGCGCGCCTTGAGCGACATCGTATCAGTTGTATCCTCTCGGCCCATGCCGTTATTGCCTTTCACATGCCGCATGCGCCACTTTGCTTGACGATGCGCAGACTCAGCCCCATTAACCGGACAAAATCTTCGGTCGGTTGGGTTAACGACCGGGAAACGGCCCGGAAGCGAAATGAGATATGACTAAAGACACCAAAGTTCAAGCTGACTCACCAGCGACGGGAGCCGTCGCCCTTGCGGATGGTACTGTTTTCCTGGGTTTCGGAGCAGGCGCTGCAGGAACAAATGTTGGTGAGATCTGCTTCAATACCAGTATCACTGGCTATGAGGAGATCCTGACGGACCCTTCCTATGCCTCGCAAGTGGTCCTCTTCACCTTCCCGCATATCGGAAATGTCGGCGCCAATGCCGACGATCAGGAAGAATCGTCTCCTGAGGGCATGAAGGCCGCCCGCGGCGCCATTTTCCGCGAGCCAATCACCGCCCCCTCCAACTTCCGCTCCACCAGCCACTTTGATGCCTGGATGAAGACGCGGGGCATAATCGGCCTCTCGGGCGTTGATACGCGCGCGATGACCCGGCTGATCCGCGAAAAGGGCATGCAGAAGGTCGCCATCTGCCACAAGCCTGAAGGCGGCATCGATACCGACGCCCTCATCGCGCAGGCCCGCGCATGGAAAGGCCTCGACGATGCAGACCTTGCGGCCGATGTCGTCGGCGAGTCCCGCTACCAGAACAATGAGCAGCTCTGGCAAGCCGGCAGCGGCTATGGCGCGCTTGAAGACGCGAAATTCCACGTCGTCGTGGTCGATTTCGGCGTGAAGAAAAACATCCTGCGCAATCTCGCCAGTGTCGGCGCGCGCAGCACGGTTGTGAACGGTGATGCGACGGCGGCCGAGATCGCGGCGCTGAAGCCTGATGGCGTTGTCTTCTCCAACGGCCCCGGCGATCCGGCAGCCACCATCCTGCGCTCCGGCGACATGATCCGTGATGTCATTGCCAGCGGCACGCCCATCCTCGGCATCTGCCTCGGCCACCAGCTCCTGGCCCTCGCGCTCGGCGCCAAGACAATGAAAATGGCTCAGGGCCACCATGGCGCCAACCACCCGGTCAAGGACCATGCCACCGGCAAGGTCGAGATCGTGTCCATGAACCATGGCTTCACGGTTGACCCGTCGACGCTGCCGGCCGGCGTCGAGGAGAGCCACACGTCGCTGTTCGACGGCACCAATTCCGGTCTCAGCGTCGCTGGCAAGCCGATCATCTCGGTGCAGCATCACCCTGAGGCCTCGCCCGGCCCGCAGGACAGCTTCTACCTGTTCGACCGCTTTGCCGGCCTTATGGCCGACCATCGTGGGTAGCTTTTCCGGCGCAGGCCGGATCGTCCTGCACGCCTGACCCGCTTGGACATCGCTGTCGCGCCTCCCGGTGACAACAGGCTCGGCGTTATTGCCGGGGACCTGTCGCTGAAGGGCTGGAGCTGGCAGCCGGACATGCTGCCCGAAGCGCTGGTGTCCGCGCTCCGCACCGAAATCCTCGAACGCGACAAGGAGCAGGATCTGGCCCCGGCCGGCATCGGCCGCGAGGACATGTTCCAGCTGGCCCGCGACGTGCGCCGCACCCGTATCTCGTGGATGGATGGCTCAAGCCCCGCCCAGACAGCGTTTCTTGCCTGGGCCGAACCGATCCGGGAAAGCCTGAACCGCGCGCTGATGCTCGGCCTGTTCGACTTCGAGGCCTGCTTCGCCGTCTACCCGGTGGAAGGCTTCTATGATCGCCACCTCGACAGTTTCGAAGGCGCGCGCAACCGCGTCATATCGCTGGTCGTCTATCTCAATGCCGATTGGAAAGTTGATCATGGCGGCGCCCTCGTCATCTGGCCGGAGGGTGCTGGCGAAGCGGATGCCCCGGTTGCCCGGCTGCTGCCCGAAGGGGCCGGCGCTGTGTTCATGCTGTCGGAAACCGTGCCCCATGCTGTCGAGGTCACGAAGGCGCGCCGTTACGGCATTGCCGGGTGGTGGCGCATCAACCAGTCGGGCGACGGCCGGGTCGATCCGCTGACCTAGCGCAGGCCGCGCAGCAATTCCTCGAACGCCTCGAACAGGTTGTCAGCCGTAACGCCGGGATCCTTGCGCGACAAGGAAAACCCCGCACCGTTCAGCGCGTTGAGCAGCATGACCGACATCGGAACGATGCGCTCCTGGCTGATATGGCCCTGCTTCGCCAGATAGCGCAGGCCAGTCGCAACATTGTTGCGCCCGAGCCTGTCATCATCTTCCTGCCAACGCTCAAGCCCCATGACGGCCCGCCCGTCTGTCAGCACGATCCGCTGATAGGCCTCCGTGGAAGCCCATTTGAAATAGACCCGCGTACCTGCAAGGAAGGCGGCATAGGGATCGGTCGGCGAGATGGCGCCCGCCGCAGCGGCCCGCGTCTCTGCGTCCATTTCCAGCTGCACTGCGGTCCAGACTTCCCTGAAAAGGGCTTCCTTGCTGGCAAAATGATGGAAAAGGGCACCCTTTGTGGTGCCTGCCTCGTCAACGATGGCCGCGATGGATGTGTCCGTATATCCCTTTGTTTCAAACAGGCGCCGGGCCGCGGCAAGTATCTTGCGACGCGTCTCCTCAGCTTGTTCGGGCGTACGCTTGACCATCGGACAATTCGCCTATTGTTGCTTTATCATACCAGTGGTATGTAAAAATTACAATTGGATGGGTTTCCTCCGTGAAATTTGACCAATCGAAGTTACGCAGGCTGGGTGGGGATCCGTACGCCTGCTGATGGTGGACAGAAAGGCCGCTCTGGCGCCTGTTTAGGCCGCTGGGGCGGTCTTTTTCTTTGCTTCCAGGCGATCTGCCCTCAGCGCCTTCAGCTCGGCACCGAGATGTTCCCCGAAATAGCTGTCACAGCCGAGGCACATGTTGGCGACTTCCCTGCCCTTTCCATCGATCGCAACAGATTTATGCCGGAATACATCCCGGCTCCAGCCAGAAGCCTCACCCATTCGTTCCGGATCGCCATCGTTAAGCGCCTGTATGGCGGGCAGAGCGGCTACACTGGCCAGGATGGCCTCCAGCCTTTCCTCGGCAAGCGAGCCGAGCGGTGCCTTTGTCTTCAGGCAGCAGGGATAAATCGAGCCATCGGGCTCTATGGCGATCTCGCTGCCAGCTTCGTGCATCTTCAGGAAGTTGCGCCCGCCTGACCAGCGCGCACAGAAGTTGGTGTCATAACCCGCATTGGACAGGCCGTTCGACCAGGCACGGCCGCGCGGCCATAGCTCGCCAATCCAAAGGTCTTCCTGCGCGCCGAAGAACAGGAAAGTCGGTCCGTCGCCCTTCGTGCGCTTTGACGGATCCGGCGATTTCAGCTTCTCGCTCTTCGCCCCGCCAATCGCGACTTCCCGGACGCCCCGGCTCTCCATCAGCAAGCGCACATCCTGCATGAAGCGGAATTTCTTCTCGCCTTTCATGCCGACATGGAAATCGTCGATCGAGGCGATCGCAATGCCCGTCACGCCGCGCGTCAGCACTTCATCCAGGATTTCCGGCGTCACGATATCACCCGTCGTTTGGATCGAGATGCGAGGCCCTGCATCGCCCCAGCGGGCGCGAATTGCATCGAGCGCCGGATAGAACAACTCTTCGCGCACGCCGTCGATAAGCAGTTCACCGCCGGCCAGAATGAGTGTCGTCCGCTCGCGCTGGCCGCTCTCGGCGTTCGTCCAGCTCATGTCATCCGGCAGGTTGGCAATGATCTTCTCATACGCATGCTTGCCCTCGGCCACGACGCGGGTCAGCGCATCGCGCACATAGGGTCGGAACCGGTCATCATAGCAATGCGCGCATTTACGATGGCAGGCCCAGGTGAGGACCCAGTAGATGGACTGCATATGGTATCTCCGACCCTTTTGCGGAGAGCCTAGGGGGTCGCCTGAACGGCGTCGAGGGCACTCACGCCGAGTTGACCGCACGTCATCCACCCCATGAAATCATCGGAAATGCTTCACGAACGGGTCTCGCGTCGCTATCTTTGGCTCATGACTGATCAAGCCCCCCAGCCCAAGCTCGAAATCCGGATCATTCCGGTGACGCCCCTGCAGCAGAACACGTCCATGATCTGGTCCACCGCGACCATGGAAGGTGTCTTCATTGATCCGGGTGGCGAGGTCGACCGGCTGATGGCCGCCGCCGAACAATTCGGCGTCAAGATCGTCGCCGTCTGGCTGACCCATGGCCACCTAGACCATGCTGGCGCCGCGACGGCCGTTTCAGAACGCACAGGCTGCCCGATCATCGGCCCGCACGAGGACGACCAGTGGCTGCTCGACGAAGTCGAAGCACAGGGCGCCAAATATGGCATCACCGATGGCAAGAACGTCACTCCCACGCGCTATCTGCATGACGGTGACGAGCTGGAACTTGGCGGCACGACATTCGGCGTCGCCCACTGCCCCGGCCATACGCCCGGCCATGTCGTGATCTATAACAAGGAAGGCGCGCTCGCCTTTGTTGGTGATGTCCTCTTCCAGGGCTCGGTCGGCCGGACAGACTTTCCGCGCGGCAATCACCAGCAGCTGATCGACTCCATCACAGGCAAGCTCTGGCCGCTCGGCAATGACATGCGTTTCGTGCCAGGCCACGGCCCGATTTCCACGTTCGGGCATGAACGCCAGTCCAATCCCTTCGTCGCCGACAGCGTCACGGGATACCAGGGCGCGGCGCGCGAAGAGGCAGACGTCATGAGCCAGAAACTGTCCAAGCGCTGGACCTGAACGGGCGCACGTAACGGGTTTCCTAAACAGCTTGTAACAGCAAACTTTGGAACCGCTCCTGACAACGGGACGTTTGCACCCCGTGATCAAGATAAGGAGCACACAATGACAACCTATATGAAGCTCTTCGCAGCAGGCGCTAGCGCCATTGTCCTCGCCGCTTGTACATCCAGCGGTACGACCGAGAGGAACGCCGCTTATGGCGCAGCAGCCGGCGCCGTTGCAGGTGCAGTGATCGGTAACAATGTCGGTGATGGCGATGCCCAGCGTGGCGCCGTTATTGGTGGTGTGCTCGGTGGTGCAGCCGGTGCAGCCAAAGGCTGTTCGGAGTCTGAAGACTGCGACATGCCCGGCGTGAAAGATCAGGAAGACGAACGTGACGCTGATGGCGACGGCTATGCCAACGCCTATGACCGTTACCCATACGACTCGCGCCGCTGGTAGGCAGCAAGTCAAAGGCGACTGAACATCGCCATGGCAAGCCCCGTATCCTTTGGATGCGGGGCTTTTCTTTGTCTGCGATACAGGGCGGAGGCATGCCACAATCCGCCCCTTTTCTGCCCTTGAATGACCTTTGCCGGTCCGGGAACGGGCCGGCTTGTGTGGCCGTTTGATCCAGGTCCGCACACTTGCCGGACGCAGAACTGGAGACCCGCATGCCGCGCGCCGAAATGACGCTGCCTGCCAATGCCCCTTTCCTCGCCATGGTGCCCCGCCGGTCACCGGAGGCTGCCGTGCGCGACCGCGTCAAAGCGTGGTGCAACGCATGGTCCAGCGAGACCTGCGCGACAGATATGGAAACCCTGCGTCCGCTATTGGGCAAAGGCGCCCTGCACATGATGAATGATTTCGGCTCGGATATCGCCTTGAGCGACTCCTTCGATACCTATCAGGCCGTCTGGATGCCGGTCCTGCCCGATACGTTTCGCAACTGGCATCTGGTACTGGCCTCGGACGTTGACCTTCGCGTGTCGCAAAGCCTCGCTTCGGCCGCCTATTTCACCGTGTTCGAAGGCGAGACGCATCAAGGCACACGCATGGTCCAGCGTCAGGCTGTGTCAACTGTCTGGGAGATGCAGGATGGCGAATGGCGACTCGTGCATGAACATACGAGCATCGATTCCGAGGGCCGCATGGCCTGACAGCACCAGCGTCGCTGCTGCGACAACAAGCCCCCCTCTTCCCCCCTGCACGCCGCGGCCTCAATACGATAGCAGCCACGCACCTGTTTATCCTTGCCCTCGGGACCGACTCCCCGCTATGAGGCAGCCGTTTGCCCGGGAGAGAGAATTACCATGCCGAAGCGCACTGATATCAAATCGATCCTCGTCATCGGTGCCGGCCCGATCATCATTGGCCAGGCCTGCGAGTTCGACTATTCCGGCGTGCAGGCCGTCAAGGCGCTGAAGTCCGAAGGCTACCGGGTTATCCTGGTGAACTCGAACCCGGCGACGATCATGACCGACCCGGACCTGGCCGACGCCACTTATATCGAGCCGATCACGCCCGAGATTGTCGAGAAGATCATCGAAGTCGAAAAGCCTGACGCCCTGCTGCCCACGATGGGTGGCCAGACGGCGCTGAACTGCGCGCTCGACCTTCACTATTCAGGTGTCCTCGAAAAGCACGGTGTCGAGCTGATCGGCGCCAAGGCCGAAGCCATCGAGATGGCCGAAGACCGCAAGCTGTTCCGCGAAGCCATGGACCGGATCGGCCTCGAAAACCCGCGCGCCGCCATTATCGCATCGCCCGAAATTCGCGGCGAGAACAACAAGATCAAAGGCTATGACCGCCTCTCCGGCCTGAAGGCCGCAATGGACGCCCTCGAAACGGTCGGCCTGCCCGCCATCATCCGCCCCGCCTTCACCCTTGGCGGCACCGGCGGCGGCATCGCGTACAATGTGGAAGAGTACGAGGAAATCTGCCGCTCGGGCCTCGCGGCCTCGCCGAATGCCCAGATCCTGATCGACGAAAGCCTGCTCGGCTGGAAAGAGTACGAGATGGAAGTCGTCCGCGACACGGCGGACAATTGCATCATCATCTGCTCCATCGAGAACATCGACCCAATGGGCGTGCATACAGGCGACTCCATCACCGTCGCCCCGGCCCTGACGCTGACCGACAAAGAATACCAGATCATGCGCAACGCCTCGATTGCGGTCCTGCGCGAGATCGGCGTCGAGACGGGCGGTTCGAACGTGCAGTTCGCCGTGAACCCGAAAGACGGTCGCCTCATCGTCATCGAGATGAACCCCCGCGTGTCGCGCTCCTCGGCGCTGGCCTCGAAAGCCACCGGCTTCCCGATTGCCAAGATCGCCGCCAAGCTTGCCGTCGGCTACACGCTCGACGAACTCGACAATGACATCACAGGCGTCACGCCCGCCTCATTCGAGCCGACCATCGACTATGTGGTCACCAAGATCCCGCGCTTCGCCTTCGAGAAGTACAAGGGCGCCGATCCGGTCCTCACCACGGCCATGAAATCAGTCGGCGAAGCCATGGCCATCGGCCGGAGCTTCCAGGAAAGCCTCCAGAAAGCGCTCTGCTCGCTCGAGACAGGCCTTTGCGGCCTGGATGACCTGCCCTTCGAAACTGATGCCGCGCTGCGCCAGGCCCTCGCCCTGCCCACGCAAGACCGCCTGCGCGTCGTCGCCCAGGCCTTCCGGGAAGGCATGAGCGTTGAGGAAGTGCATAGCGTCACCTCCATCGACCCCTGGTTCCTCCGCCAGATCCAGGAAATTACCGAAGTCGAGGCCAAGGTCCGCGCCAATGGCCTGCCTGACGATGCCAATGCCCTCATCGAACTCAAGTCCATGGGCTTTTCCGACAAGCGTCTCGGCCAGCTGGTCGACAAGACTGAAGGCTGGATACGCGGCTATCGCCACACGCTGAACGTGCGCCCCGTCTACAAGCGCATCGACACCTGCGCGGCCGAGTTCGCGGCCAAGACGCCCTATCTCTACTCCACCTACGAGCATGCCTCGTACGGCACCGAAGCGCCCGACTGCGAGGCCCTGCCCTCGACCCGCGACAAGGCCATCATCCTCGGCGGCGGCCCCAACCGGATAGGCCAGGGCATCGAGTTCGACTATTGCTGCTGCCACGCCGCCTACGCGATGGAAGACCTCGGCATCGAGTCGATCATGGTCAACTGCAACCCGGAAACCGTCTCGACCGACTATGACACGTCCGACCGTCTCTATTTCGAGCCGCTGACCGACGAGCATGTCCTCGAGATCATCCACAAGGAACAGAGCGCCGGCACGCTGAAAGGCATGATCGTCCAGTTCGGCGGCCAGACGCCGCTCAAGCTCGCCAGCACACTGGATGCCGAGAACGTGCCGATCCTCGGCACCAGCCCCGACTCCATAGACCTCGCAGAAGACCGCGAACGCTTCGCCGCCCTGCTCGACAAGCTGAACATCCAGCAGGCCCCCTCGCGCGTCGCCCGCAGCGTGGAAGAAGCCGAAGTGAAGGCCCACGAGATCGGCTATCCGGTCATGCTGCGTCCATCCTTCGTCCTCGGTGGCCGCGCCATGGAAATCGCCCGCGACGACGAAGACCTGCGCAAGTTCGCCGCCGAGGCCCTGAAAGTCTCCGGCGACGCCTCGCTCTTCATCGACCGCTACCTGTCGGACGCCATTGAAGTCGATGTGGACGCCATCTGCGACGGCACCAATGTCCACGTCGCGGGCATCATGGAGCATATCGAGGAAGCCGGCGTCCATTCCGGTGACAGCGCCTGCGCCCTGCCGCCTTACACGCTGTCACCTGCCCTGCAGGCCCGCCTCGCCGAACAGACAAAAGCCCTCGCGCTTGCCCTCAAGGTGCGCGGCCTCATCAATATCCAGTTCGCGGTCAAGGGTGACGAGATCTACGTCCTCGAAGCCAACCCGCGCGCCAGCCGTACCGTGCCCTTCGTGGCCAAGGCCGTCGGCGCCCCGATTGCCGGCATTGCCGCCAAGATCATGGCCGGCGAGGCGCTGACAAGCTTCGACCTGACCAATGCCAATCCCCGCCGCGTCGCCGTCAAGGAAGCCGTCTTCCCGTTCGCCCGCTTCCCGGGTGTCGACCCGCAGCTCGGCCCGGAAATGCGCTCGACCGGCGAAGTCATGGGCTGGGATGATGATTTCGGCATGGCCTTCCTGAAGTCCCAGCTCGGCGTTGGCGTCCGCCTGCCCGAAAGCGGCAAGGTCTTCATCTCGGTGCGCGATTCCGACAAGAAAGCGATTGCCGAAGCGGCCCGCAAACTGGTCGACATGGGCTTCACTTTGATCGCCACCAGCGGCACCGCCACCTTCTTTGAAGAGCAGGGCCTGCCAGTCCAGCGGGTCAACAAGGTGCTCGAAGGCCAGCCCCATATCGTTGACGCCATGATCAATGGCGACGTGCAACTGATGTTTAATACAACTGAAGGCGCCGCGTCCCTGTCCGATAGCGCGTCGATCCGACGGACGGCCGTTAACCGCAAGATCCCCTATTTCACAACACTTTCAGCCTCGATTGCCTCCGTTCAGGCCATCACAAGCCTGAAAACACGGGAAATCTCGGTGCGTGCCTTGCAATCGGTCTGATCGGGGCCCACTTGACGGCCTCTGATTTTGCGACAAGCATTTCGCGCCAATATACAAATACAAAGGACCTGACATGGAACGCATTCCCATGACCGCTGAAGGCCATGCTGCGCTTCAGACAGAACTGAAGGCTCTGAAATCCGTCGAACGCCCGAGCATCATTGCGGCGATCGCGGAAGCGCGCGCACATGGTGACCTCTCCGAGAACGCTGAATATCATGCCGCCAAGGAGAAGCAGAGCTTCATCGAAGGCCGAATCAGCGAGATTGACGACAAGCTCGCACGCGCTGACGTCATTGATGTCTCGAAATTCTCCGGCACCAAGATCCGCTTCGGCGCGACCGTCACCATTGTCGACGTCGATACCGAAGAGGAGCAGACCTACAAGATCGTCGGCGAGGACGAGGCCTCCGTGAAACTCGGCAAGATTTCCGTCACCTCGCCCATCGCCCGCGCCCTGATCGGCAAGGAGGAAGGCGACGAAGCCGAAGTCTCCGCCCCGTCCGGCGCCCGCGCCTACGAGATAGCCAAGGTCGAGTACAAATAATGGGCGGGCCCGGCCCGCTCGGACCTTCAGTCTGGGCGGTGTCCGATGGCCGCGCAGGTAACGCCTCACAGGTGCGCGCCATCCTGCAGGCGCTTGGCGAAACACGCCGCTGGATGAAGATCGCCCATATTGACGGGGCCGCCCACCGCGCCGATCCGGTCACACTGAGCCCCCGCGCGCCCTGGACGTGGCTGCCCGCCGACAAATGGCCCTTGCTCCCCCACTCCATCCCTGCCGCCCAGCGGGGCGTCCTGGAGGGCCCTTGGCCTACTGTCTGGATTGCCGCCGGCCGCCGCTCAGCCCCCTTCACGCGGGCCGTGCGCGAACTCTCAGGCGGCAAGACGCTCACTGTCCAGATCCTCGACCCCAATATCGACCCATCCAATTTCGACATGCTGGTCGTGCCCAGCCATGACGAAGTCACCGGTCCGAACGTGATCGAGACAATCGGTTCGCCCTCTTATTTCGCCCCAGACACGATCGAGGACGCAGGCCAGTCCTTCGCCGACCTTGCCGACGAGCGCGCCAAGAGCGCCATTGTCATCATCGGCGGCGATTCCAAGACCCATACATTCACTGAGGCGGCTGCCGAGCGCCTCGAAGGCCAGTTGCGCCAGCTCGCCGGCCTTGGCTGGCGCCTGCGCATCACGACGTCGCGCCGTACGCCGCTGCAGATGGTCACCCGTTTCCGCAACCTGGCGGACCAGACTGGCGCCCGCTTCTGGTCAGGCCCGGAAGATGGCCAGAACCCCTATATCGCCTGGCTCGCCTTCTCCGATGTCGCCATCGTCACCGAAGACAGTTCAAACATGCTGTCTGACGCGGCATGGCATGGCCTGCCGATCCATATCGCGCGCCTCGAAGGCCGCCACGACAAGTTCGACCGCCTGCATGACAGCCTGATCAAGCATGGCGCCGCCCGCTGGTTCGGTGGCTCGCTCGAAACCTGGACCTACAAGCCGCTCCGCGAGGCCGACCGCGTCGCTGACGCCATCGTCGCCAGACTGCTGGAACGCTACCCCCAGCCCAACATGCCCGCCAGCGGCACCCACGTCGCCCCACCCGACTGGATGAGTTGAGGCCAGACGGAGGGGGACTTATCCAACCTCAATCCACCCCGGCGTATAATACGCCCGATGCCAGACTTCACCCTCCTCCGCCCCATGCCGGGCCTGCCTTGGTACTTGCTGCCAATCTGGCCGCTGATCTATTTCCGGATCCAGCGCCTGCGCGCATGGTTCAAGGCGAACGGCGGCCCCGGCTCACAGATGCTCTGGGCCGTCACAAGCCATGGACGTGTCGACGTGGTCTTCCTTTCAGATGACCTATCCGTGCATCGTTCGTGCAGTTTCCGGGCTCCGGTATCGGATCGGCTCGCCCGCGCGCTCGCTGGTGAAACCATAGCCCCGTGTCCCCTGCGCAGGCAGGGGCGGCGAATCCCGGTCCTTCGCACGCCTGCGCACCAGTTTTCGCTGGGGATACGGCTCTCCATGGAAAAACCGGGACCAATCCCGGACACCTGACCCGGAATCCAATCCCGAAAATCAGAAACACACCCCCAAGCGCCCTCCCAGGCGTCGCAGGCGCACCAGCCTAAGCCGCCACCACCCGCTCATCCGCCGGGATCGCCTTCAGAATAAATCCGCCGCCGAGAATCTGCGTCCCGCCCGCCGGATCATACAGCACCGCTGCCTGACCACGGGCCACGCCTTCTTCCGGCTCATCGAACCAGATCACCGGAATGTCGCCCTGCCAGCCGAGCCTGCCCATCACAGGCGGCCGTGTCGACCGCACACGCACCAAGACTGGCGCGCCAGCATCGGCCGCAGATTCAAGGCTTCCGGCGCCAAGCCAGTTCAGTTCTTCCAGCAACAGGCCGGAGGTCATCAGCGCCTCGCGCGGGCCAACAACCACCCGCCGGTTCGGCGCGTCGATCTTGACCACAAACAAAGGCTCGCCCACGGCCACGTTCAGTCCGCGCCGCTGACCGATCGTGTAGTGGATAACGCCTTCGTGGTTTCCGAGAACGCGGCCATCAAGGTGCACGATTTCGCCCCCCCGCCCGGAACCGGGGCGGAGCTTCTCCACGACTTTGGCGTAGGAGCCTTCCGGCACGAAACAGATGTCCTGGCTATCGGGCTTGGCCGCGACTGGCAGGTTGAACGCGTCGGCCAGTTCGCGCACTTCCGTCTTCGGCAGGCCGCCGAGCGGGAAGCGGATATAGTCCAGCTGCTCGCGCGTCGTGGCGAACAGGAAGTAGGACTGGTCGCGGCTGGCATCCGCCGCACGGTGCAGTTCGGGTCCGGCTTCGCCATCCGTACGCCGAATATAGTGGCCCGTTGCAAGGCAATCGGCGCCCAGCTCCTTCGCGGTGCGAAGCAGGTCCGAGAACTTGACGGTCTGGTTACAGCGGATGCATGGGATCGGCGTTGATCCTGCAAGATAGGTGTCGGCGAAATCTTCCATCACCTGCTCGCGGAAACGGCTTTCGTAGTCCAGCACATAGTGCGGAATGCCGATCTGGTCGGCCACATTGCGCGCGTCGTGGATATCCTGGCCCGCGCAGCAAGCGCCCTTCTTCTCGATGGCGGCGCCATGATCATAGAGCTGGAGCGTGATGCCGATCACGTCATAGCCCTCGGCCTTCAGCATCGCAGCCACAACCGAGCTGTCGACCCCGCCCGACATGGCGGCGACAACCCGCGTATCCGCAGGCGATTTCGCAAATCCGAGGGAATTCACGCCGCCCGTCCAGGCAGCGGTTTTGGTATCTGTCATCTCATACTCCCACCGGGTTCAAGGCCCGGAGCAGCTTCAGGAACGGCGCATATAGCGCGGGAAAATGAAAATTGCGAGGGCGGACCTCAGAACCAGGCCCGCACGCCTGCCACGAACACTGCGCGGTCCCTGTCCTCGTCTGCCGCTTCAAGATAGTCCGCCGTGCCACCGAAACTGCCCTGCCACTCGACCCCGATATAAGGCGCGAACTCTCGAACGATTTCATAGCGCAGACGCAGGCCGACATTGAGGCTGGCCAGACCGGAGCCCGTTTCCAGTTCCGGAATATCCTGAGCCGACAGCTCCGCTTCAAGCCTCGGCTGCAGGATCAGGCGTTGAGTCAGGCGGAACTCATATTCCGCCTCCATGCGCGCGGTCAGGTCGCCCTCACTGCTGAGGAAGGCCGCGGCATCCACTTCAAACCAGTAGGGCGCGAGGCCCTGAATGCCGAGCACGGCATGCGTGCGCCCCTTGGGCTCAAGGTCGTAGCGAACTCCGCCCTGCAGGTCGAAATAGGGTGAGATAGCATGCGACCAGAGCGCCTGAACTTCGGCGTCTTCGAGTTTGTCCGTCTCCAGCGAATAATCACCCTCGCTCTTCAGCCAGAGCTTGTTCACATCGCCGCCATACCAGGCATTGCCTTCCCAGACGAGCGTATCGCCTTCATCCGAGGACTGCACTTCCAGCCTGTCAGCCATAATGGATAGCTGGCGCGTAGCGCCATGATGGTCGAGCACATGATGGCGCGCGTGGGCCATTTCATCGGCATCGAAATACTGATCTGCCATAGACCAGGGCGGCGAGGACTCTTCAGCGAAGACAGGTGCTGAAGCTGAAACAGCAAAGATAAAAAGCGCTAAAGTACGGATCATCGCTTCATGTCCTCTTCGCTCATGGCATCATGATTCATCTTGGAATGGTCCATCTTCGAATGATCCATCTCACCTTGTCCCATGGATGAATGATCCATGGTGGAATGGTCCATCATCTCGTGTCCCTGATGATCTGCCATCGGCATCACCTCTGCCGGCAGGATGGTCACGACCTGCATCATGCCCGCTGCCATGTGGTAAAGCAGGTGGCAGTGGAACGCCCAGTCGCCAACATGCTCGGCGGAGATATCCACAGACACCTTGTCCGCCGGCTTCACGATCACAGTATGCTTGCGTGGCAGGCGGCCGCTCGTTTCGGCACCAGGAATGACGAGGTCGAAGAACATGCCATGCAGGTGGATAGGGTGAGGCATCATCGTGTCATTGATCAGGGTCAGCCGCACGCGCTCGCCCTCATGGAAGCGGATGGACTCGGTCACCTCGGAAAACTTCACGCCGTCAAACGACCACATGTAGCGTTCCATGTTGCTGGTCAGGTGAATGACAAGCTCACGGCCCGGCGCGCGCGTATCAGGGTTCGGCTCAAGGCTGCGCAACTGGCTATAAGTCATTGTCCGATGGCCCACATCGTCAAGGCCAATGCCGGGCTCGTCCAGCCGGCTCATCGGCATGGCGGCAATATTGGCAACGCCGGGGCCCTTTTCGATATCGGCTTCGATGGACACCATCTGGACAGCAGGGCCCTTTGGGTCGGGCATCACATGGCCCATCGCAGCGTGGTCCATCTTGCTGTGATCCATGGCGCCATGATCCATCGGCATCGCCATGCCGTGATCCATGCCCTCCATGGAATGATCCATGGCTGCGGGTGCGTCGGCGTCCATCTCCATCGAGCCATGGCCCATGGCCCCGTGGTCCATGCCCATGTCCTTCATCGAGAGCGTCGGCACGGCACGCAACTGGGGCGTATTGGCGCGCATGCCCGGCCGGGGCCCCAGCGTCGCAACCGCCTGCCCCGACCGGTCAATCGACTCGGCCACGAACGCGAACGCCTCGGCGACCTGCGGCGTCACGATGACATCATAGGTCTCGGCCACGCCCATCTGGAACTCGTCCACTTCAAGCGGCTGCACGTGCTGGCCATCTGCCTGAACGATCGTCATGGGCAGGCCCGGCATGCGCACATTGAACAGGGTCATGGCCGAGCCATTGATGATCCTCAGGCGCACGCGCTCACCGGGATTGAACACCATGTTGAAATTGTCCGCCGTCGAGCGGCCATTGATCAGATAAGTATAGGTCGGCGCGCCAACGTCTGCGAGATCGCGCGGCGACATGCGCATGGCGCCCCACATGGCCCGGTCATCGAGCACCTTGCCCAGGCCTTCCTCCGATGCGTCGTGCAGGAAGTCTCCCACGGTGCGCTGCTGAAAATTCTGGCTGTCGGAATGTTTCTTCAGTTTGGCAAACAGGCGCTCCGGCGTGCCATAGGTCCAGTCGCTCAGTACGAGGACATATTCACGGTCATAGGCGACGGGGTCCGCGCCCTTAGGATCAATGATGATCGGCCCGTAATGGCCGCTCTGCTCCTGCAGGCCGGAATGGGAATGGTACCAATAGGTGCCGTTCTGCGGCACCGCATATTTATAGCTGAACGTCTCGCCGGGCCGGATTCCCGGGAAGGACACGCCCGGCACGCCGTCCATCTGGAAGGGCACGAGCAGGCCGTGCCAGTGTATCGATGTATCCACATCCAGCGTGTTGGAAACGTTCAGCGTGATCTCGTCGCCTTCGCGAAAGCGCAGCAGCGGCCCCGGCACCGAACCGTTCACGCCGGTCGCTTCCGTCGCGCGTCCATTGATGCGCACCGGGAACTTGCCGACCGTCAGGTCGAACTGATTGCCTCGCAGCATGGGGATACCGAAATTGCCTTCACCGGACGTGCGCGCCCAAGCGGGGGCTGCAATGGCGCCAGTGGCCATTCCGGCAGCGGTGTATTGCAGAAAGCGACGTCGAGTGAACATGGGCAGTCTCGCACGGTCAGGAACAGGAATTCCCTGCCATATAGCGTGATTACCCGTTACCAGCAAAGATACCCCGCAGGGGTATTTGGTCACATCAGGGTGATCAGTGCCCGCCGCCGAAGACGCCCGTGCGAACATTGTAGTCCACGGCCAGCGCGTAGTCCGGATCGTCGTCCGCATCGATCATCAACTGCCCGGCCCGTTTCAGCAGCTTGTGGCAGTCGTGGCTAAGGTGGCGCAGACGAAGGGTCTTGCCCTCGGCCTCGTAGCGCGCCGCGAGGTCCTCGATGGCCTGCAGGGCGGACTGGTCGACGACGCGGCTGCGCCGGAAGTCGACGATCACGACGTCCGGGTCGGTTGCCGGGTGGAAGAGATCAGCGAAGCTGTCTGTCGAGCCGAAGAAGAGTGGGCCTTCGATCTCATAGACATGTGCGCCGGGCGTGCGGACACTGTCGCGTTCGATGACATGGATGCGCCGCGCATTGTTCCAGGCATAGGCCAGCGCCGAGACGATGACGCCGACCACGACAGCCGTGGCAAGGTCATAGGCCACGGTCACACCCGTCACGAGCACGATGACAAAGGCATCCATCAGCGGGATGCGCGTCATGATGCGAAGGCTCTGCCAGGCGAAGGTGCCGATCACGACCATGAACATCACGCCGACCAGAGCGGCCAGCGGAATGCGCTCGATCAGGCTCGATCCGACGAGGATGAAGGCGAGCAGGCACAGCGACGCTGTCACACCCGAGAGGCGCGTGCGGCCGCCGGATTTCACGTTGATCATCGACTGGCCGATCATCGCACAGCCACCCATGCCGCCGAAAAAGCCGGTGACGACATTGGCCGTGCCCTGCGCCAGGCATTCCTGCGAGGCACCGCCGCGCTTGCCGGTAATCTCGCCCACCAGGTTCAGGGTCAGGAGGCTCTCAATCAGGCCGATGGCGGCGAGGATGAGCGCATAGGGGAAGATGATTTCGAGTGTTTCGAGAGTCAGCGGCACCGCCGGGATTGCGAACGGTGGCAGACCACCCTTCACCGAGGCGAGATCGCCCACGGTGGGCACGTTGAGGCCAAAGCCGATGACGATGCCTGCGACAATACCGATCCCGGCGAGCGGCGCGGGAATGATCTTGGTCAGCTTCGGCATGCCCCAGATGATTGCCATGGTGAGAGCCGTAAGCCCCAGCATGATGGCCAGCGGGGCGCCGTTCATCCACTCTCCACCCGCAAAGCCGTGGCCACCGCCGACGGACGTGCCCGGCAACTTGAACTGGCCCAGCTGGGCCAGGAAGATCACGATGGCGAGCCCGTTGACGAAGCCAAGCATGACCGGATGCGGCACGAGACGCATGAACTTGCCGAGCTTGAATATGCCAGCCAGCAGCTGAAGCACGCCCATCAGCACGACGGTCGCGAAAAGGTATTGCGCCCCCATGTCGCCCACGCGCGGATCATGCACCAGCCCGACCATGACAACGGCCAGCGCGCCGGTTGCGCCGGAAATCATGCCGGGCCGTCCGCCGAAAAGTGCCGTAATCAAGCCGACGATGAACGCTGCGTACAGACCAACTAGCGGCGCAACGCCCGCCACGAAGGCGAAGGCCACAGCCTCGGGCACGAGGGCCAGTGCGACAGTCAGGCCGGCCAGCAGCTCGGTCTTCACACGCATCGGCGTCATCGCCGACAGGCCATTGCCTGCCCAGTCGGCACGCGAGATGCGATCGGCAAATGCCGCGAATGTCGATTTTACCATGTCTGGGGCCTGCCTGTGTGTTTCAGCCGTAAGGAGGTGTGCCCCTCATACAGGCATCAAGCTGCATTGCAACGTTGGGGCTGAAGGCTGCTCAGGCCGCCGAAGCGGCTGCGTTGGCTGTTCCGGCGGCAACCCATGCACCGCGGAAGTCCCTTGCGGGCTCCAGCTTCTCGGTCAGGCCGATCAGGCCTTCGCCCTGCCCCAGCAGAATGAGACCGCCCGGCATGAGCTGGTTGGTGAGGTTATCGATGACGGCAACCCGGGCCGAACGCGCCATGCCCGACAGCACGTTGCGACAGATGATGACATCAAACTTGCCGAGGCCTGCGGCGCTTTCCAGCAGGTTATGCTGGCGGAAGCTGACATGGCCCCTGAGCGCTTCGCTGGCTTCCCACTGCCCGGTCTCTAGGCGCGTGAAATGCTTGGTCAGGCGGTGGATCGAGAGGCCTTTCTGGATATCATAATGGCCATAGCGGCCGATCCGGGCCTTCTCGGTGGATACTTTGCAGATGTCGGTCGACAGGATCTCGATCTTGGCGCCGCGCAGGGCAGCCGGGAGTTCGTCTTCGAGCAGGATGGACAGCGAATAGGCTTCCTGTCCCGTCGAGCCGCCCGCAAACCAGATTTTCAGGCGCCCGGTATTCGAGGCCTTCAGGCGCGCCGGCAGAACCTCTTCCAGCATACGCTGAAGCGTTGCGCGCTCCCGGAAGAAGCGCGTGTCCTTCGAAACGAGTGCAGCGGCGATTTCAGCGATGAAAGCAGGATTTGCGCGGGATTTCACACAATGGACCAAATCTTCCATTGATCCGAAGCCTTCGCGGCGCGCGATCGGTGCCAATCGGGCCTCGATCAGGTAGGCTTTGGATTTAGGAATCGACGTGCCAGCACCCTTCAGGGCCAGATCCGCCAATTCGTTAAACACCTCGTCCTGCATATCCCGCTCCGCAACCGGGCTTTTCTAACCCTTAATAGTTACCAATATCCGTGCTTTTATTAAGAAATCTTTCAGATAAGTCCGACTTCTGCAAACTTGCTTTCGAGAATATCGGCGTCAAATGGCTTCATGATGAACTCATCTGCGCCGGAGCGTATGGCCTCATTGATGTGTTCGGCGTCATTCTCAATAGAGCAAAACACCACAAGCGGTTTCTTGCCGCCTTCTTCCCGGCGCAGGGCCCGCAGGAAATCAAGGCCGTTCATGACCGGCATGTTCCAGTCCAGCAGCACGGCATCAGGCATGCTTTCGCGGCAGGCCTTCAGCGCCTCGGCGCCGTCGCCTGCTTCCCTGACATCGAATTTCAAGTCCTGGATGATACGGGCCGCAACTTTGCGGACGACACGCGAGTCATCAACGATCAGGCAGGATTTCATGGTCTGTCTCCAAAAACGGGCGAACGCGTCAGGTTAACAGGTGCCCCATGAGCGTTAAGAAATCGCTGCCGACGGCTGATAAACCTGAAGATGCCGTGTTCAGCCCTCCGCCCGGATCTGCGTGGCCATGATGATCGCCACGTCATCACCCTGTTTGGCGGTGATTTCGCCCTCCAGGCTGTCGCAGATCATCTTGGCAAACAGGGGCTGGATATTGTCGGGCTTCCAGCCGTCTTCCGGCTCGATGCCCTGAACGGACCGCGCAGCCTCGTCCTTCAGCTTCACCCGCTCCCCGCGACTGGAAACGGTCATCGTCATGCCGGCGGCTTCATTGCGAACCCGCGCATGGATCACACCACCGCGCGGCAATGTGTCGATAGCCATCATGATCAGGTTCATCAGCAGACGCGCATGGGAATAGCTGAGGTGATCGGTTGCGATATCCCACTCGATGCTGGGCTTGAGGCCATTCAGGAAGTTCTCGGTGATCTTCTTGAAGTCGTGCATGTCGGCCGTGCCCGCCTGCAGACCGAGTGAGCCATAGGCATAGCGAAGGAACTGGATCGTCGCAGCTGCTTTGCGGGCGCTGCTGCGAAGCAATTCCTCGAACTGCTCGTCCATGTCGGAATCGCCCGGCTCATCCAGCATCTCGAGCGCGCTGGTGACGCCTGAGACGGGGGATACGAGGTCATGGCAGATACGCGACGCGATGAAGGCTGAAAGCCGTGCAGGATCGATCATGGAAGGTCCAGCCCGTTGTTTGAATACGAATGTCCGCAAAATCGAGTGAGCCGCGCTTCCTGTCAATCAACCCGGCATGAAACTCTTGCGACAGGCTGCATCAATCCTCGGGCGTTTCAGGTCGGTCGATATCGTCATAGCCGTGCCTGGCACTGTGGAATGACAGCAGAAAGAGGCCAGCCGAGAGCGCCAGCGTGAATACACCGCCCGCAATATAGGCGCCCCAGCCAAGGCCGGTCACTTCAACGCCCATGCCCTGCCAAAAGAAGGTCAGCCCCCACAGCACGGCTGCGAGGGCTGCAAAGGCAATAACAATAACCAGAACCAGCTTGCGGGACATGGCGACGCTATTTCTGTTTCCAGGCGCCGGATTCGTCCATGTAGTACTGGCCAGCCGATGTTTTCGCGATCTGCTTTTCGCCGGTCACGCGGGCCACCTGGGCGACCGTTGTGCCTGTCTGCTGGGACAGCTGCTCATACAGGGCGCGGCGCTTGTTGTTAATTTCCTGGACCTTGCGGACCACAGCCGGATCGGCCGAGCCAACCACGCCCAGATAGCCGTCGATACGCTCACCCACCTGGCCTGCGGAAATGGCAGCTTCAAGTTGCGGGTCGGCCGCGTGGGCCGCAGGCGCACTGACAATGGCCAGCGAGGCGATGCTCAATGCGATGAAGATATTCTTGATCATGTTCATGACGATATCCTTTCGTCGCTATTCGGGGAACAGGTCAGGGTTGCTGGAGATCAGGTCTTCGACTTCCTTGTCGAGCTTGATGCGCACTTCCTGATCAATCTTGACGTTCAGATTGATGGTGATGGGCTTGTCGGAGGGCTCAATGCGGATCGTCGGCGTGCAGGCCGACGCAAGTGCAACGCAACCAACCATAAGAATTGTCTTTGGCGGGGTCATCAGAAGGGGACTCCTTTCATTCACGGGCGAACATGACACGGTTCGCCTTAACGTCAATCGATCAGACGGTTGCCTGTCATTCAGTTTCAGTGCCCGGCTTGGACTTTGCCAGGTCGACGATGATATCCACGAACTTGTCCTGTTGGGTCGCATAGGAGCTGCTTTTCACGAGCTCGCCGAGCTGGGAATCGAGCGTGAGATTGAACTCGAATGCCTGCCCCTTCGGCATGGTCAGATTTTTCCCGAAGGCCAGCGGCCCTGTATTCTTTCCCAACAAGTGCACGCTCGCCACAGTCCGGTCCATCAGGTTTCCAGTGAGGCCGACCTCAAGCACCGAGAATTGCAGGTCTTTCAGCGCGTCAAAGGCCAGTTTCGCGTTGGGGTCGCTCTCGGCTGCAGAGTCCACGGCGTCACCCGTGTAGGAGATGCGACCGCCCTTTGCGTCAGCTGACAGGCGCGCATCGCGCACCTGAACCTCATTATCGACGAAATCGACCGGGAATCGGCCACTGACGGTCCCGGTCGCCTGAACGTCAGGAAGCTTCAGGACAGATACAAGCTGGCTCAGCTCGATGGATTCTGCCGTCACTTCCACGCGCTGGTTATCGCCGCCAAGCGTCCATTCGAGCGGCGAAAGCGCCACACGCCCGCCCGCAAACGGGAAGTAGGCCTTCTCGACCCCGATGACCTGACCGTCATCAAGATGGAATTCGATATGCCCATCCGCCAAGGGCACACCGATATTCATCAAGCCGACCGTCACGACCTGGCCCTTGTCAGTTGTCAGGGCAAGAAGGTCGCTGAAGTGAATATGCCCCTCAACGCCCGTAACGCGGCCGAGGCGGGTCGTCTGGAAGCCGAAATTACCGACTGTGACTTCGCCCGTGCCGAACAGCTTCCCGGAATTGATATCGATATCTGCCAAGGCAGACATGTCGCCTTCCGCAAAGGTGAAGACACCGCGCAACCGTTCGGAGAGCATGACCGGCTGCAGACCGCCGGTCCGGAACTGGAGTGGCTTCGAACGGACCTCCGCCTTACCGGTCAGCGCGATGATGTCCATGTTCAGCGTTGTATCGGCCACGGTCACACCGCCCGCCTTGAGGCGAAGCGGACCGGTCATCAACAGCTGGCCGTCGGTGAGCGTTGCGCTCAGTTCGGCTATCAGTGGCTGGTAAAGCGGATCGTCCCGATAATCCCTGATCAGCACGGCATTCGCCTTGAGTGCCCCTGACAGGCCGCCCTTCCCGCTGCTGCCATCAAAGGAAAAGCTGTCGGCCGAAACTGTCGCGGGCACAAGCGTGCCACCGAAACGGGTTGCCCCCAGACGCGCCGACAGACGGGGCGCGCCCTTTCCTGTCGCAACACCCATACGCAAGGTGTCGCCTTCTATTGTCAGCGTGCGGTCACCTATGGTGAGCGGCAGATCCAGCTTCTTCGCCAGGATGGTCATGGCGAGACCGCCCTTGGACGACCAGTCGACTGTGGCATTGGGAAGCCCCAGCGTGCCGGACGTTGATCCCGTCGTGAACGGAAGATTCACATTGCCGAGCGTGACGGCCCCTTCGGGATCAGTTGTGTCCTCGCGAATGAATCCTTTGCCCTGAGGGCATATATCAAGGCTGACCGGATCGGCCTTGATACTGCCAAAGACAAACCCCTTGCTCGACGCCCTGACGCATTTCGCGCCTTCTGGCGTCACCTGCCAGCCCGTCTCGCCCCGCGTAACATGTATGCCGCCAGAGAGGTCGGTACTCTTGAGATCGACGCCCGACACCAGCCCGGCGAGCGACAGTCGCCCGAGCGTGCGCAGGTCAAATACATCGGTCCCGCTAGACAGGCTGAATGTCGACAGATCGGCAGAGACCGTCTTGCCACCTGCCGCCCATGGCTTCAGACGTAAGTCATGCGCCTTGATGTCGAAACCGGCCGCGCCCTGCTGCAGCTCATCGAGGCCCAGCTGAAGCGTCGGGGCACCTCCGCCCGCAAGACTTATATCCCCGCTCACCAACACGTCCTGCCCGCGAACCGACAGCCACGGACCATCGGCACCCGGCACAATGCCTAGCCGCATGCCAGACTTTGTCGCCAGCACGGTCTCACCGCGGCTGGAGATTGATATGAGGTCGGCGCGTCGGCCCACGCTGAAATTCATTGTGAGATCGAAGTCCGTCAGGGCGCGATCAATGGTTGCCCGCAAGGCGGCGCCATGATCCGATAGGGTGCCCGGAAGGGTGATTGGCTTGGTGACCTTGCTGCGCGTTTCCGGCGAAAGCTGCGTCGACTGTGTGATCACGCTGCCCGTGTACAGCAATGTGCCTTCTGCTGAACGGCTGAGTACGCCGCTCGCCGACACATTCCCTGCCTTGCCCTGTGGCGCGGCGACCTGATTGGCTTCGACCGCGACAGGTCCGCCGATATTGCCGCCGTCACCTTTCAGGTCCGCTTCGAGGTTCAGGGAATTTGCGCCATAGCCCCCTTGGCTGATTTTCTCGGCTTCCAGCGTGAAACTCGCCTGCGTCAGGGCCGTCATCACTGCATCAGTGGACAGGCTGGGCAATTCGGCAAATGCCGCCGAACCGCTTGTGCGGGCAGCGCGAAGCTCTCCACCGGGGAACGCGGCCTCGGCAACGGAGCCCGTCCAGTTCACCTGCATCGGGCCATCGCCCACATCGGCCGCATCCATCGTCATTTCGAGTAGCGCGTCCCTGACCGAAATGCCCTTAAGGTTCGCCTGCTCCAGAACGACATTGGCCCCGCCCGAAATCAGGCCATTGTCGGCAGAGAGGGAAACCACACCCTCAGACCACTGAAATTCGGAATCCTGCGTTTGCAGTGATGCCGGATCCAGAACAAGATCAAGCTTGCCCTTCTGAGGGAAGGTTCCGTTCATCGACACTGAAGCAGAGAGCTCACCGGCATCCGTGGCAAGGAAGATGCGACCACCTGTTATATCGATAGCGGGAAGCTTGAGTTCGCTGCTTCCCTGTTCACTGGATGAGCTGGCGAGTTTCTCCAGCCCGTAAAATTTGACGCCCTTGTCATCAAGCGTGCCGCGGATAATGGGTGCATCGATCACGACGCCCGTGAGCTCAGGCGTAAAGAGCCCCGGCCAGCCAAGGCGCGCAGTCACTTCCTGCGCTTGGAGGGGGACGTCTCCGCTTGCGCTGATCTTCAGCGCGCGGATCGTCGCCCCGCCAAGGCCAAGCTGCGTGACTTTCCCTTCACACACGAGATTTCGGGCATCGCACCAGCCTGCAAGGACGCGTTCAGCCACGGCTTTCCGCATCAGCCATCCGGTCGTGAGCAGGGCAACAAGCAGCACAATACCCGCCAGAACCGCCCAACGCCCCCAACGAACGGGCTCGATCAGCGATTCATCGACCGATTTGCCTACATTTTTGTCATCTAGTGTATTCACTGTGCGATCCGGCTTGCATCTTGCTAGTCCTGAAACCTAAAGTCCTAATAAGGCAAGAAGGCCAAATTTAGCGTGTTCTGGATTCTTTAACACGCAAATGACAGAATGGATGCTTGTTCAGCCGCACCTGCTGTTTTGGGAGCGGAAGAGCTTGGGAGAAACGGGACGTACGCGTGGAACAAAACACGGAAACTGAACCCCAGAAAGTGCCGCATGCAAAGCGGAACTTGTCACAGGGTCTGAAAAGCCTCGCTGTCCTGTTCGTGCTGGGGTCTGCCTCCGCTGTCGCCGGGCTCTTCATGGTGGATTCCACCGGCCAGCCCACGCATGGCACCGCAGACGCCGCAACTCCACTACCGCTCGCTGTTACGCTGCTCAGTGCGCGAGACATGGCCCAACCGAAAATTCTCGAACACGAAACCGGCACTTTGAAGCCGCGCGAAACGCTAACGGAGCTGGTGGTCAGCCTTGGCGCCAACCACCAGGACGCCAATAGCGCGCTCCAGACACTTTATTCAGGCGACCTCCTCGATGCCCGCCGTCTTCGGCCGGGCCTCAAGGCCGAAACCTATCTCGAGGGCGACAGGCTGACGGCCCTTACGATCCGCGCCGAAGCCGACCGCAGCCTGCTAATCACGCGCGATCAGGATGGCACCTGGGAAGCAACCGCCCTCAATGCGCGCCTGACACCCAGCTACAAGCGCATCGCCGCATCAATCAATACGTCGATCTATGAGACAGCCCGCAGCCTCGGAGCCGGTGACCAGCAGGTCGTCGATTTTGCCGATGCCTTTGCCTACGATGTGGACTTCCAGCGCGAAATCCATCCCGGCGACAAGTTCGAGATTGTTTACGAAACATATGTCGACGAGCGCGGGAACCCTGTGAAAACGGGCAATGTGCTCTTCGCCTCGCTGGATGGCCAGGCGCTGAGCCGTGACTTTTATCGCTTCACGCCCAGCGACGACCAGACGCCGGATTATTATGACAGCAAGGGCGAAAGCGCGACCAAGTTCCTCATGAAGACGCCCATCAATGGTGCACGTCTCTCGTCCTCTTTCGGCACGCGGCGTCACCCGATTTCCGGCTATACGAGGCAACACAAGGGCACGGACTTTGCCGCGCCAACCGGCACACCGATCTACGCGGCAGGCAATGGCGTTGTCGTACGCGCCAATCGCTACGGCACTTTCGGAAACTATGTGAAGATCAAGCACGCCAACGGCTATGAAACGGCCTATGCGCACCTCTCGCGCTTCGGCAAAGGCATCAAGGCAGGTTCCCGCGTACGTCAGGGCGATATCATCGCCTATGTTGGCACAACAGGCGCGTCGACCGGCCCTCACCTCCACTATGAAGTCCATATCAAGGGCGTTGCAGTCAACGCGATGGCCCTGAAACTGCCGACGGGACGCAAACTCGCCGAAACGCCTGCAATTCTTGAGGAATTTGCCGAGAAGAAAGCCGAAATCGACCATATCCGGGCCGAGAGCGGCGCAGAATTCAATCAGGCCCTGCTGGTTTCAGCGACGACCCACCAGCCCTGATTCCCCTTTAGACGCAGTTTGACACCCGAAAACGCCGCCAATGGCGTATTTCTTGCTTTTTCTGACCTGAAACACTTCGCGCGGCCTTCCTTGAGGCCCGTCAGGGATATCAGGCATGAAACAGCAGATACAAAGACCGGCACGTGTCGACCGGTCGCTACGACCACATCACGTGGCTGAACGTGCCGTTGCAGGCCTTGTCGTGCTGGGCATGCTGACCCTGTTTGTCTTCGTGCGTCCGCAACAGCCGGCAAACCTGACCAGCGCAGATGCCGCGCAGGCCATGCTGGACTTTCGCGACAACATGCCTGCGGCCTCCACGGCAGAGCGCATCGGTCAGGTCACGTCCGGCGCTGCGGCGGCCGACGTACTCGAAGTGTTGGGTGCCAGCGCAACGGATGCCGCGGCGGCCGTCGCCGCCCTTCGCCAGACGGGCCTGGTCGACCGCAAGCGCATGCGCCCCGGCACGGCACTTACCGCCTATTTCGACGAGAGCACGATGGACGGCGAGACGAGCCGCCTGATTGCCGTATCGATCAAGCCAAATGCCAAGAACACCCTTCTGGCAACCCGACAGGCCGATGACAGCTTTTTCGTGAGCGTCCTGACAGCCCGCTTGGTCACTTCCCACCGCCGGGCAGCAGGTGTGATCGAGACGGACCTGCAGACGGCCCTCGTGGCCGCTGGCGGCACACCTGCGCATACCACAAGCTTTGCCGCACTGTTTCCGGATGATGTCGCCCTCGCCGAAGGCGGCCATTCAGGAGACCGCTTTGATACCGTGTTCGAGGTCGCCGAAGACGAACGCGGAAACTTCATCGAAAATGGCGATCTTGTCTTTGCCGCCTACAATGGCGCGACCAGCCATGGCAGCTGGTATCGCTACACACCGGGCGACACGGGCCGGACCGAATTCTTCGATGCGAACGGTGTGGCCGCGCAGCCTTTCCTGACGCGCTATCCCATCGGCCGGGTTCCGATCAATTCAGGCTTTGGCCAACGTTATCATCCTCTGACGGGGCAGCTGCACCTTCACACCGGTGTCGACTACCGCGCCCCTGCCGGCACGCCCATCCAAGTGGCCGGGGACGGCACAATCGCATTCATAGGTTTCAGCGAAGGCTATGGGCGTCATGTCCGGATCAAACACAAGCGCGGTTTTGAGACGCTCTATGCCCATATGTCAGGGTTCGCAGGCATCAAGGAAGGTGACGCGGTCAAGGCAGGCGATGTCCTCGGATACGTCGGAGATTCCGGCTCGGCAACGGGCGAGCACCTTCACTACGAAATCCGGCGGGACGGGCGCTGGGTCAATCCGATGACGCTTGAACTGCCCTCCGGCCGCAATCTCGCGTCAGATCCGGCGGAACTGTCCGCCTTCATGAAGCAGAAGTCCGAGATCGACGCTCTCAGAGGGGCGACCCAGGCGACAGAGCTCGCCACAGCCGCCACCTTGCTGCCGGTCGTCCAGCCGAACAGTCCGTAGGAGGCCTTAATTTTCGGGCAGCTGTGCAGCGAGGAATTCCAAACTGTTTGACAAGACATCGTACCGAGCGCGTGTGGATTCAAGATAATGGTCCTCACCTTCGATTTTCACCAGCTTCACATTCCCATTTTTCCTGCCCGCCCGATTCAATTGTTCACTCTGTTCAAAGGGAACAGTGGAATCCTCCTTGCTCGCGATAAGCAAGATCGGCGCTTTATACTCCGCAACGCGAGCTATAGGCGATATGCTTTCGCGAGCAGCGTCTTCGCTGAACCGCGCAACACCGAGATATCGCTGAAAATAATTGTGAGTGAATCCACCTTCTGGAAATGAGGCAAGAAAGCCGAACGGATTAGTCACGGGATTAACAGCCACAATACAGCTTACAGCCGATGCATCGTGCAAAGCTGACATCAAGGCTGAGTATCCACCATAGCTGGCCCCAACCACACAGGATCGTCCTTCTACCGATATATTCTTTGAAACTGCCCAAGTGGCAGCGTCAAGAACGTCAGTAACCATCTTGTTTCCAAACTCCCCATAACCCGCATCCCGGAACTCAGTTCCATATCCACTTGAGCCGCGAAAATTAGGCTGAAGTACCGCGTATCCCGCCGCTGCATATGCTTGAGACCACCAGTCAAATCCCATTGAATCATGCGCCTCAGGGCCACCATGCGGCATCAATATTAAGGGAAAGGGACCATCAGCTTGCGTCTTGCCTGGTGGGAGCGTGAGGTATCCATGTATGGCAAGGCCATCACGCGCTAAGTAGGATATTGGCTCAATGCGTCCAAGCTGGCGCCCTTCGAGATGCGGCGCAACATTTCCCAGAGGAGACAAGGCACCTAGCTCCGCCTCAAACAAAAAATAGTCGATTGGTCGTCCAGGAGTCTCGGATGCGACAACACTAAGCGCTCGATCATTGGACCAAGACTGCAGGGTCGCAGCCGTGACAGGCATAGCAGCGGAAACCGCAGCCAGCTGATCTCGTAAATTCGTATCATCAAATACCTGTGTTTTGGGATCACCAAATAGTTCGTAGCCCACGACATTTTGTGACTGCAGGTCAATGATCGGAGCAATTGTACCGCTGTTTGCTGGAAGCTCTATCGACGAAAGCGTTCCATCCATCAGGGACATGCGATGAAGCCCGTAGGGTTCGCCCTCATCCAAGAACACCACTAAATTCTCGCCGGACAAGTCTCGTCCCCAGACCGACATAGGATTAAACCGCATATCATGCCGCTCAATCAAAGTGCGCCCTTGCGCTGTGATCGAAAGTGTATTTCCGCCGGACGAGTCTTCCCGAAATCGCACTTCTGCGACGGAGCTTCCATCCGGACGATGGACAATGTCTGAGACAGATCCATTTTCAGATTCAAGCTTGCGGCCTTTGCCATTATCCAAGCTTACTTTGTACAACGCGTAGTAGGGAATACCGATCCCAACGCTATATTGGTTCATGGAAAACAATACCGACGACGGGTCATCTGGAAGTACAGCGGCTAAATCGTTCGCATCAAGCCAACCGCCTTGCCCATCCATCAACATGACGGGTTTCCGGTTTTCCAGATTGTATGAAACGGCGCGCTCAAACGTAAAGTTCTTCGGACCATCGGATGTTTTCAATGTTTTGAATATTTCGATATCGAATACGACCGTCTCATTGCTGGCCCAATAGAACCGCTTCATCCGGGCGTCCGCAACAGTAGGCACGACGAGTGAGTCTCCAGATGCCAGATCGAAGACACAGATGGTCGGCTTTCCTTGTGGAGCGCAACGCATCGCAATGTGTTCGCCATCCGGAGAAACCCGCACATGCCCGATGGCATCTGCGCGTCCAAAAAGCTCAGCAATTTCGTTCAGCGTCTCCGCATATGCGCCTGATAGAACGCAACACAAATTTATGCCGACCGCAGCCAGTAACTTGACCAGCTTCATGATATTTCTCCCGCCGCATCAGCTGTTATTCGCTAACGTGGCGGGAGAAATAATTCAAGTGCAGGTTGTCGTCAGTTGAGAACGGCGCGCCCCTTGGCGAAGTCATTCGGCACGCCATTGATCGAGAGCATGTCGCCTTCAACGCCGACATGGATCGTCTCGCCATCGGCAATGCGACCTTCCAGCAGCAGCCGGGCCAGCGGGTCCTGCAATTCCTTCTGGATCACACGCTTCAGCGGCCGGGCGCCATAGACCGGATCATAACCGCGTGCGGCCAGCCAGTTACGGGCATCAAGGCTGAGGTCCAGCTTCATCTTGCGCGCAGACAGCAGCTTTTCAAGATGAACCATCTGGATGTCCACGATATGATCGATCTCGCCACGACCGAGACGTTTGAAGAAGACGATCTCATCGATACGGTTGATGAATTCCGGCCGGAAATGCATCCGGATGGCCCCCATCACGCTTTCGCGCACGTCCTCTGACAACTCGCCTTCAGCGCCGCTGGCAAGAGCGTCCGAGCCGAGGTTCGACGTCATGATGATGATCGTGTTCTTGAAGTCCACAGTGCGGCCCTGACCATCGGTCAGGCGGCCGTCATCCAGCACTTGCAACAGTGTGTTGAAAAGGTCCGGGTGGGCCTTCTCGACTTCATCGAACAGGATGACCTGATACGGGCGCCGCCGAACGGCTTCCGTCAGGGCGCCGCCTTCATCATAGCCGACATAGCCCGGAGGTGCGCCGATCAGGCGGGCCACCGAATGCTTCTCGGAATATTCCGACATGTCGAGACGCAGGATCGCGGTGTCGTCATCAAACATGAACTCGGCGAGCGCCTTGGTCAGCTCGGTCTTGCCGACACCTGTCGGGCCGACAAACAGGAATGAGCCGATCGGACGGTTCGGATCCTGCAGACCAGCGCGGGCGCGGCGAACTGCATTCGAGACCGCTTCAAGGGCGGCATCCTGACCGACCACACGGGCCCGCAGAGCATCCTCCATATGGAGCAGCTTCTCGCGTTCGCCTTCCATCATCTTGTCGACGGGAATGCCGGTCCACTTGGAAACGACACCGGCAATATGCTCTGGGCGGACGACTTCGGAAACCAGTCCGTCTTCGTCATCCTCAGCGCCCTCGACATCCTTGATCTGCTTTTCAAGCGCAGGGATGGTCGAGAACTTCAGCTCCGAGGCCCGCGTCAGGTCACCCGTGCGCTGCGCTTCAGCCATGTCGGCATAGGCCCGGTCGAGCAGGTCCTTGGCATTCGCCGTGCCTTTCAGCTTGTTCTTCTCGGCCGACCAGGCGGAGGTCAGCTCGTCAGACTTGGCCTGCAGATCAGCAATATCGCCTTCGATCGTCTTCAGACGGTCAATCGATGCGGTATCCTTCTCCTTCTTCAGCGCCTCGGCTTCGATCTTCAGCTGCAGGAGCCGACGATCAATCTCGTCCAGCGCTTCCGGCTTGGAGTCGACCTGCATGCGCAGACGCGATGCGGCCTCGTCCATCAGGTCGATAGCCTTGTCGGGCAGGAAGCGGTCCGTGATGTAACGGTTGGACAGCGTCGCGGCCGACACAATCGCCGCATCCGACACACGCACACCATGGTGGGCCTCATAGCGAGCCTTCAGGCCACGGAGAATCGAGATCGTATCATCAACCGAAGGCTCGTCCACGAACACCGCCATGAAACGGCGGGCCAGCGCCGGATCGCCTTCCACATATTTACGATACTCATCCAGCGTCGTCGCGCCGATACAGTGAAGCTCACCGCGTGCAAGGGCCGGCTTCAACAGGTTCGAAGCATCCATTGCGCCATCGGATTTGCCCGCGCCGACAAGCGTGTGCATCTCGTCAATGAACAGGATCACGCCGCCGGCCGCTTGCTGAACCTCGTTGAGCACGGCTTTCAGCCGCTCTTCGAATTCGCCGCGAAACTTGGCACCGGCAATCAGCGCGCCCATGTCGAGCGCAAGCAACCGCTTGCCCTTCAGGCTTTCGGGCACATCCCCATTGATGATGCGCAGCGCAAGGCCCTCGGCAATCGCCGTCTTGCCAACACCCGGCTCACCGATGAGAACCGGGTTATTCTTGGACCGTCGGGACAGAACCTGCATTGTACGGCGTATTTCCTCGTCACGGCCGATCACCGGGTCGAGCTTGCCGTCACGCGCATCCTTGGTCAGGTCGCGGGCATATTTCTTGAGCGCCTCATAGCCCTCCTCGGCATTGGCACTGTCCGCCGTGCGCCCCTGGCGCAGTTCCGTGATCGCAGTCTCAAGTGATTTTGTCGTAACGCCGGAGCTTTTCAGGGCCTCAGCGGCCGGATCGCCCGGCAGGGCCACAAGTGCCAGCAACATGCGTTCCGTCGTGACAAAGGAATCACCGGCTTTCTTCGCGCCGGCTTCCGCATCCTGGAATAGTTTGGCCGACGCCTGCTCTAGCCGAAGGCCAGTGTTGGCACCGGTCACCTTGGGAATTTTGCCAAGCGCCGTGTCAACAGCCTGGACAAGCAGTTCCGGGCGGCCACCAGCCGCACGTATCAGGTTCACGGCCAACTGGTCGCGATCCTCCAACATGGTTTTCAGGATGTGCGCTGGCGTCAGCGTCTGGTGCCCGCTCGCCAGGGCAGCGGTCTGGGCGCTCTGAACAATCGCACGGGCGCGTTCGGTGTACAGGTCAATATTCATTTTTATCCCCTTCCAAAGGCAGATTCGGTTTGGTCGCGGCCCCGCTCAGCGGCGGCCTGCAGTGTTAAATTGGATTTGGGGAGTGAGGCCGCGCCATACAAGGCGCGCGACATGCGACACGATCAATCGCGTCTCAGGATATATTCTAGGTCCACCTGTTCGCCGACAGGGAAGTTGTATTCCCCCACCTTGTAGAACCCGTAGCGGACGTAGAAACGCTGTGCGCCCTCATTGCCGGACCATACGCCAAGGAACAGGGGCGGGCGGCCCGCAGCGTCCACCCATTCGAGCACGCGCGTCATCAGGGCGCCGCCTATTCCAGACGAATAAGCGCCCGGGCGCACATAAAGTCGGTGCAATTGAAGGGCGCCATCAGGAACAGGATCGACCGGCAGCTCGCAAGGACTGGCCTGTGCATAGCCAGCCAAATGACCGTCCGGGGCTTCGGCAAGCCAGATCGAGTGACCTGTCTGGCCGATCTGGCGCTTCCAGATATCCAGCGCATAGTTTTCGGCCAAAAAGGCCTGGAGATCGGCCGAGCTGTAGAGATGCCCGAAGGCCGCAACAAAGGAAGAGATGCCGAGATCCCTGAGGGCCTCCGCATCTCTGATTGTTGCCAGCCGTATCAATGTTTCAAAGCCGCATAAGGGCGATACCGCCCGGCTCAGTCGGCAGTTGTCTCAGCCGAATCATCTGCGCGCGCAGGCTCGTCCGTATCGGACGATGCCGCTTTGCGGCGGCCACGCGACAAGGTCTTCATCACGCCATCCGTCACGGCTTCAGGCTCATCCGATGCATCCTTGGCGCGATAAGGCTTCCGGCGCGACTTCGGGCGATCGCCCTCGGCCTTGGGCTTCGGACGGCTCTCTTGGGGCGCCTCGGTCGTGCTGGAATCCGAATCGTCACTGGCGTCGATGACTTTCAGCGAGTCCGGCTTGCCATTGTCATTGTCATCGTCCGTGTCGCGGTCATTGTCACGATCGTTTCGATTCTCGTCCTGGCGCGAACGCGATGTCACCTGAACGGTGGCTTCCTCGTTGTTGTCATCGGAGTTTGAATCATCGTCGGACGAATCATTACGATTGTCGCGGTCATCACGGCGATTGTCACGGTCGTCACGGCCGTTGCGCTGTTGCGGCTGCTGGCGATCCTTGGCTTCCATCTGTTTTGCAACGATGCGCTGGTAATGCTCGGCAAACTGGAAGTAGGCCTCAGACAACACGCGGTCACCGCTGGTATGCGCGTCCCGGGCGTATTGCTGGTACTTTTCCAGCACCTGCTGAGCAGATCCACGGATCTTCACGTCCGGACCAACACTTTCATAGTGCCTGTTCGGATTGTTGTGATTGTTGTTGCTGTTATTGTTATTGCCGCCTGAGCGACGATTGCGCCCGCGTGAGCGTTTCATGAATGTATATCCCGTTTCATGCGCCTGCTTTTTGTCCTGCAGGCATTTCCCAGCGCAATTGCCGAAGGAAGTGCTGTGGCCGAGCCCCGTTTGCGAGAGTCTGACGAGGGTGGAGCAGACTTGCCATACGCGGCTTCCAGCACCTCACGCATAGCTTCTAGCCTGTATTATTCACTCCGCCAAGCAAAAATATGCGTATTAACCAACCGGCTTACGCGCCCATACAACCCGGTCACTCCCGCCCAGATCCTGTGCACTTCCGATATTCGTCAATCCGGCGGCCGAAAGGATCGCACGTACATCCTCTTGCTGATCATAACCGATCTCGAAAACCACCAACGCTCCGGGCTTCAGGCGGGCCTCGGCCAGCGTTGCCAGCTCCCGATAGGCACCAAGGCCGTCAGCCCCACCATCAAGGGCCGCATCCGGGTCGTGAAGGCGCACTTCGGGGTCGAGAGAGGCAATAACCTCGGTGCGAATATAGGGCGGGTTGGAGATGATCAGGTCCACTGATCCCCAGCCGGACCATTCGGACCATCGCTGCACGGCCAGGTCTGCACGGCTTTCCAGCCCATGCTGAGCGATATTCTCTGCCGCCAGGGAGGCGGCAGCCGCATCTGCCTCAACGCCAGTTCCCGACACATCCGGCCGCGTCACAAGCAAAGCAATAAGGAGGCACCCCGAGCCGGTGCCGAGGTCCGCTATTTCCAGCCCAGGACCATCCGGCAACAACCTGAGCGCCGCCTCAACCACAGCTTCACTGTCGGCGCGCGGCACCAGCGCACGCGAATCCGAGATAAAATCCAGGCCGAAAAAGGAAGTCGTTCCGGCAATATGCTGGAAAGGCACACGGGCTTCGCGCTGACGAACCATGCGATCGAAAGACTCGCTCAAATCATCCGGAGCGGCCAGATGCCCCCTCAGGATCAGCTGGGATGTGGTCAGGCCGGACGCCAGCGACATCAGCAAACGGGCTTCCCGTTGTGGTGCCTCGATGCCGGCCTGCCGGAAGCGTCCGGCGGCTCCAGCCATCAGATCCGTATAGGTCGGGCGGCTCAGTTCTCGTTCTCCATGGCCGCCAGTTTGCGGGCCTGGTCTTCCGTGATGAGGGCTTCGACCACATCGTTCAGCTTGTCACCCGTAATGATCCGGTCGAGCGAATAGAGTGTCAGGCCGATACGGTGATCGGTCATCCGGTTTTCCGGGAAGTTATAGGTCCGCACTTTCTGGCTGCGGTCACCAGAACCAATCTGGCTTGCACGCGCTTCGGCGCGCTCCGCGTCCTTGGCCGAGCGTTCGCGCTCGTAAAGGCGGATCTTGAGCTGATCCATCGCCTTTTCGCGGTTCACGTGCTGGGATTTTTCCGAACTGGTCGCAACCAGGCCGGTCGGCAAGTGCGTGATGCGCACGGCCGAGTCGGTCGTATTGACGTGCTGGCCGCCTGCGCCCGACGAGCGCATCGTATCAATACGGATATCTTCAGGGCGAATATCAATCTCGACATTCTCAGGCGCTGGCAGCACAGCCACAGTGGCCGCTGACGTATGGATGCGCCCTTGTGTTTCGGTCGCCGGAACGCGCTGCACGCGGTGCACGCCGCTTTCCCACTTCATGTGCCCGAACACACCGTCGCCGGACACATTGGCGATCAATTCCTTGTAACCGCCGGCATCACCTTCAGACGCGTCCACGATATCGACCTTCCAGCCCATGATCTGGAAATAGCGCGAATACATGCGGAACAGGTCGCCAGCGAAAAGAGCCGCTTCATCACCGCCGGTACCAGCGCGCAATTCGATGACGATATCAGCCTTGTCGTCGACATCCTTCGGCAGCAGCAGGACCTGAACTTCCTGCTCAAGCGCAGGCAATAGGTCCTTGAGCTCCTCGACTTCGTCGCGCGCAAGTTCCGCCATGTCGGGGTCGCCGCTGGCGACAAGCGCTTCAGCTTCGCTGAGTTGCTTGCGGGCCGACATCAGCTCGCGGGCCTTGTCGACAACCGGCTTCAGGTCGGAATGTTCTCTGGAGAGGGCGATGATTTCAGCAGTTTCGGTGGCAGCGCCCATGCGGGCTTCGACCTGTTCAAAACGGTCGATCACCTGCTGCAGTCTGGAAGGAGAAATAGTGGCCATAGCGGCCCTTTAGAGCGGTTTTGAGGGCGCGTGAAGCGCCCTCGCTGCCACATCTGCCTGCTTAGAGCAGAATTCGCACGACCTCATGACCCGCCATGATGAACAAAGTGATCGAGGCCAGGGCGAAGACCATGAAGCGCAACATCACCTTCGGTGAGAGAATCTGGACGAAGGAATGGACAATACGCAGGCCCACATAGATCCATGCCATCAGTTCCATGAAGTTGCCCTGCCCGCCTGTAAGGGCCGCGAAGAACATCAGGGCATAAAAGATGGTCGGCTGCTCATGCAGGTGGTTGTAGTTGTCGGCCACGGAACGGACATTGGCGGGCATTCGATCGCCATACGTGCCCGGATGCCGGGCCGCGTCCGGATCAATCTGGGCCTTCTGCATCGCCGGAATGCGCGTGGCATACATCCAGAGCCACATTACGAGCGTCCAGCAGATCAGGGCCGGAACAGGTAGTAGAAGTTCAACAATTACAGACATTTACAGCTCCCTCAGCTTTCATTTTGAGGGAGACTAGGGGTCAATTCGCCATTTGAACAGCAGTTTCAGGAGGCGCCGCCTTGTCCAAATGCGCCGCCAGGAAAGACGTGAAGGCGTCGATATCCCTTGGCACGATGCTGTGCCCGCCGGGGCGCAGCCAATAGGCGAGGTTCGATTCAGGGTCGAACGAACGCATGCCTGAGTCTGAAAGCCCCTTCGCTGCATCCGCTTCGTAAACGGCAGACGCGGCCTCAGCGGCGCGATACGTGGAATTCGGGTCAGACCAGACGTCCCGTCTGCCATTGCCCAGCAGGACCGGCGTTGGCGCCAGAAGGGCCAGCAGCTCATGCTGATCGACGGGCAGGCTGGCCAGGTCTGTCAGGTAGGCCTGCACATTTGGCGACAGCCAGTGCGGATAGGATTTTGCCATGCGCGCAAGCCCCTCGCCTGTTTCAGACCGCGAGAGCGCCGCCCCGGCAAAACCGGACTGGTGGGCGATCACGGCCGCAACGCGTCGATCCCAGACACCGGCAATCAGCGCGGACTTGCCATGCCGGGAATGGCCCATCACAGCCATCCGTTTGCTATCAATGCGCGGGTCAGCTTCCAGCGCGTCCAGCGCCGCCGAGAAACCATAGGACCAGGCCATCAACGCACTCGTCGGATTGATGGGACCGCCCATTTTGGCCATCACGGCCTGCGCTTCGCCATTCTTGTCCGGCACAAGCTCACTGGCATAGAAGCTGGCATAGGCCAGTCCCGCATCGAAATAGCGCGCGACCGGCACCTCAGCTATGTAGCGGCCGAAAATCTGGGTCACCAGCTTTCCCATCACGCCATCCATTTCAGACCCAGCACAAACCGACATGTCAGCTGCGGTGAGAGGCTCCCCGGGAAATGCGGCGCAATTGGTCGAGAATGTCTGGCTGACGACGACAGGCGAAGGTCGGTCTGACTTCGGGAAGGCCGCCACAAGATGGAAGAGGCGCGCGCCCTCGCCCGAGCCTATCGTCACTTCCGATTCCTCAAGCGTGCCCCGGCCGTCCAGGTAATCGGGATCGACGACATGCCATTCGCTGAAGGCGACGGCCATGCCGGTCGGCCATGGGCCGTAAAGCGTGTCCTCGAAGCCCTGCTTGAGCTGATCACGGGTTGCCGCGTTCCCGGCGACCGCCTGAACATCAAGAGGCGGTTGGGGCTGAGGCTTGTTGCCAGTGTCGAGGCTCGCATAGTTCATGCCCAGCATGGTACAATTGGACATCACCAGAACCGTTACCCCCAACACAACAAGCAGCGGAATCCGCTTCAGGAACCAGATCATGCGGGCAAACCTCTTTTGCTGGCGATACGTTGGTGCCAGTCATATCGCCATTTGTCGATTTGGGCAGGCCCTTCACGAAAACGTGGCTGCCCCATGATCCAGTCTCATACACCGCCTCTGTGCTGATGAGTTCACAGCAATTTTCGTACTTGCAGGGTCAACCTCGTTCTGTACCATGAATTGATGAAATGGATGGCGCTTATTGTTGGTTGTGTCTTCGGCCTCGCTGCAGGTACGGCATCTGCTCTCGCTGCGGCGGGTATCGTAGGCCCCGGAATGCGTCTGAGCGGCGTTGTTGACGTCGATGGCTGGCTGAGTGACTGGACCGTCGGGTCTCCCAGCGCCAATCCCTGGACACGGGCATATATCGCCCGCCGCGGCCTCCTCGCCCTTACCAAGGAAGAAGCCGTCTACTTCACCCGCGCAAAAGACGACTCCGGAAAGCCCCTTAGGGAAGATTGCACCTATCGTGTCAGCGGCGACGCAATGCCCACGCTCTGGTGGTCGGTTACGCTGTATGACGCCAAGAATTACCTGCCCCCCAACACCGATCAGGCGCTCTCCTATGATCTGACCAAAGCAAGTGATGCCGGTCAGGCCGCACATTGGTCATTCATCGTTGCACCGGCGCGCCCTTCCGAAGGCGATTGGGTATCAAGTCATGCAGCTGGCAACTTCGACCTGACATTGCGCCTCTACAAGCCAGACGCCGCCCTGATCGACGATCCGGAATCAGTCCTGCCCCCGCCGTCGATTGTGCGCCTGTCGTGCGGAGGCCAATCCTGATGCGCAACTTCCTGACAGGTTTCGTCGCCTTTGTTGTCACTTTTGCCTTGGCGCATTTCATTGTGCTGAATGCCGCGCCTGGCAAGATAATGTCAAAGGTGCGTGAACGGATGATGGCAGGCGGCCTGCCCGCGCAGCATTGGCAGATGACACCTCGCGTCTCCCCGGAAAACCAGCGGGTCGTTCGTCCGGCACCTGATCTCGCTTATGCCATCTGCATAATCGACCTGGCAAAAGGCCCCGTCGAACTCGATGTCCCGGCCTGGAATGCCTATGGCTCGCTATCTGTCTTTTCTGCGCAGACAGATAATGTCTACGCAGGCTCTCTTGATGCCCGTGCGGCCGGCACACCGGATATGAGGCGCGTCGTCGTGGCGACAAGCAAGCAGGATGTTTCTGCGGCAGGGGACGCTGAAATCGTGCGGGTTGAGCAACCTGAGGCCCTCGCGCTCATTCGCCGGCTGGCCCCGACGCAGGAGGCTTATGACGCAGCCGTCGCCCTCATGCCCGAAAGCCAGTGCAAACCGCTCTAGCGCCTATTCCGCCGCGACTTCCGCCTGTTCCCGCTCGGCCCGAAGCCGTTCAGCCTTCTGCTCAACAAGATCGACAATGTGTTCGATCATGTCGGTATTCGACACGTTGTGATCCGCGCGGCCGGCAATAAACATCTTGCCACTTTCCTTGCCACCACCGGTGAAACCAAGATCGGTCATCGCGGCTTCGCCTGGACCGTTGACGACGCAGCCGATGATGGAAAGGGAGATGGGTTCCGAGATATGGGCCAGTCGCTTCTCGAGCGTCTCGACGGTCGTGATAACGTCAAAGCCCTGCCGCGCGCAGGACGGGCACGCAATGATGTTGACGCCGCGTGTGCGCAAGCCGAGTGACTTCAGCATCTCGAAGCCGACTTTCACTTCCTCAACCGGGTCTGCAGACAGAGACACGCGGATCGTATCGCCAATCCCGGCCCAGAGCAGATTGCCCATACCGATGGAAGATTTGACCGTGCCTGTCCGCAGGCCACCCGCTTCGGTGATTCCGAGATGGAGCGGCGCGTCTGTCGCTTCGGCCAGCTGGTGATAGGCCGCAGCGGTCATGAACATGTCCGACGCCTTGACGCTGATCTTGTACTCGTGGAAGCCAAGGTCATCGAGAATGCGCGCATGGTCCAGCGCGCTCTCGACCATCGCATCAGGACAAGGCTCGCCGTACTTTTCAAGCAGGTGGCGCTCCAGCGAACCGCCATTGACGCCGATCCGGATGGAACAGCCATTGGCGCGCGCCGCGTTGACGACTTCCTTCACACGCGCCTGCGAGCCGATATTGCCCGGATTGATACGCAGGCATGCGGCGCCAGCTTCAGCGGCCTCGATGGCGCGCTTGTAGTGGAAATGGATGTCCGCAACGATCGGCACCGGAGAGGCCTTGCAGATCGCCTTCATGGCTGCCGTTGAATCTTCTGTCGGGCAGGAGACGCGCACGATATCGGCGCCGGCCTCAGCCGCCCGCTCGATTTGCGCAATGGTGGCAGCCGCGTCTTCGGTTGGCGTATTGGTCATGGTCTGGACAGCAATCGGCGCATCACCGCCAACTTCGACCGACCCAACGCGGATCTTGCGCGAAACGCGGCGGTCAATATTGCGCCATGGCCGGATCGGATTGTGGCTCATGAGACGTGGGTACCCCTGCGGCTGATTGCTGGGCCTGATGTGGCGCTTGCAGGGCCTTGCGTAAAGGCCTCACCGCACATTATGGCCCTAACGTGTTGCCTTGGCCGCGCCGTTCGAGGCAACGGTTGGCGCAGCCATTTCCGCAGCTTCCGCCAGCTTCTGGTCGACACTAACCGAGAATACGGCCCCGCCTTCGGCTCCAAGAGGACCGATCACAACGTCGCCTACGCGCCACTGGAAGGCACCGCCGTCCTTGGCTGACACGGTCCAGCCTGCATCAAGACGCGGGAAATAGTTCTCACCTGCAGCCATGATACGGCTGCGGAAAATCGTGCCGTCGGCGCCGCGAATTTCCAGCCAGCCCTGACGGACGGCCACAAGCTCAAGCTGAATATTCGTCGGCAATGGCCGCTCGGCCTCGCTCGTATCTTCAAACAGGCTGTGACGTGCACCGTTGACCGCAACAATTGCAGGGGCCGGGGCCAGTTCAGGGCCAGGCTTGACGATTTGCGTCACACCAATGGCAACCCCGGCAAAGAGGGTCATCACGGCCGCAGTAGCCACCATAAGGGGCCATTTCGGCTTGGGCGGCGCGATATCGCCAATCTTGGGCACAGGCGCGGAATGTTTAACTTCCGACACGGCGCCGCATTCCAGCGTGTACTGGGCGATGACTTCACTGTCCGGCAAGCCCAGCTCGACGCAATAGGCACGCAGGTAGGGTGTCAGGTAGCCTTTGGGGATCTGGCCGATCTCCATGCGCTCAATCCACATCAGGAAATCCTGACGCAGCAGCGACTTGCGCGACACGTCTGCGATTTCAAGGCCGAGTGTCTCGCGAACACGGCGCAATACCTGCCCCATGCGCAGGCTCTCGCCATTGAACTTGCGGCTTTTGAAAATCGCCATGGCCCGCTCACGCGGGGTCATTTCCGTTACGGCCTCGGAAGTGGAGTCCGACACATGCGAATCCTCAATGGAACGGTCCGTTCCGCTATCAGCGGAGCGTACATCGTCCAGAGACTCTGGGCCTTGTGTGTCGAAGGTTTCGTCGTGTCCCATATTCTTCCAATCCAGCCGTCCGTCGGGATGTTCGCCAAAAGACGAGCAAGTTCTGGTCCAGAAACATGGTGATTTTTGGACCAGCGGCTTTAACCGTCGGACAATTCCACCCCATGATCGGCCGCCAAGGCTAATACTTGGTTACGGAACGCATCGTCCGGTACATCCAGCACCTTGAGAAAGTCCTCCCGGAACGCCTCAAGGTTAACAGACCTTACCATGCGTTTGACCGGGCCGATAGCACCAGCGGGCATGGAAAGGGCGTGGAATCCCAATGATATAAAGCAAAGTGCGGAGAGGGGAGACGCCGTTGCCTCGCCGCAAGCCGACATCCGGATGGAATGGTTGGTACAGGTCTCCGACACCTGCCTGAGGAAACGCATGGCCGCCGGGCTCACCAGATCATATCGATCTGATACAGATGGCGTCATACGGTCAGCGGCAAAGAAGAACTGCATCAGGTCGTTCGTGCCGACCGACAGGAAATCCGCTTCACCGGCAAGCTCCGACAGGCTGAACGCGAGCGCGGGCGTCTCAAGCATCACGCCCACTTCAAGCTTGGACGGCCTCTTGCCTGTCTGTTCCTCACTCCAGGCCACTTCCTTCATCAGCAGGTCGCGGGCCTCGAAGAATTCGCTGGGGACCGTGACCATGGGAAACATGACGGTCAGTGGGTCGGTGCCGGCCGCCCGGACAAGCGCCCTCAGCTGGCGCCGGAAGAGGCCCTTGTGATCAAGCGCGAAACGGATCGAGCGCCAGCCAAGCGCCGGGTTTTCCTCACGCTTCAGGTTCAGGGCGGGCAAAACCTTGTCGCCGCCAAGATCGACCGTCCGGAAGATCACCCGTTTGCCATCGGCCTTTTCAAGAACGCGCTTGTAGAGCGCGACCTGGTCGTTGAGGCGCGGCAGTGTCTCGGAGACCAGGAACTGGAATTCAGTGCGGAACAGGCCGACGCCGTCAGCCCCCGCCTGATCGAGCATGTCGAGATCGAGGTCGAGACCGGCGTTCAGATAGAGCGATACGTGCGTCCCATCCTTTGTCTTGGCCGGCAGGCCGCGCAGTGCGGCGTAGGTGGCCTGACGCTCGGACCGCAAGGCCACACGGCCCTTGTAGGCATCATAGAGCGTATCATCGGGACGAATATGGAGAATGCCCTTTTCTGCATCCACGATCACCCAGTCGCCCTGGTCGACCCGCGTTGTCAGGCCGTCTATCCCACCCAGCGTTGGAATGCCCAGCGCCCGCGCCACAATCGCGGCATGAGATGACACGGCGGCCTCTTCCATAAGGATCGCCCGAAGCCCCGCATTCGCATAGTCGAGCAGTTCCGCCGGGCCGAGCCGCCGCGCAACCAGTACGCTGCGTTCTTCACTGATCTGCGGCTTGCCATCGTCACCCGCCAGAACGCGCAGCAGGCGGTTGTCCAGGTCTTCAAGGTCGTTCAGCCGTTCACGCAGATAGGGGTCGCGGGCACTCTGCAGGCGGGCCCTGTGTTCGCGCCGCGCGCGGTCAACGGACGCCTCAGCGGAAAGGCCCGAACGGACACCCTCCCGCAGCTTTTCCGCCCATGAGGGATCGTGCGCCAGAAGCCGATAGGTCTCCATCACATCGCGAGGGTCATCGCCCAGCGCAGCGCCATCCAGCGCCATCATCTGGTCGATGGATTCCTTCAGGCCCTGAAGGGCATCCTTCAGGCGCTGGGCTTCGATATTCTGGTCAGCCGCGAAGAATTTGGCCGCCGGAACCACAGGATCGTGCAGCACGGCGCGGCCATACCCGAGGCCTTCGCAAAGCACGCGGCCATTGAGGGAGGCAAGGTTGCGCTCCTTCTTCGTGCCGTCGCCATTGGACATGTGCTCCGGATCCATGCGGTCGACAATCTCGGCCAGCACCATGGCAATGGTCTGAAGCGTATCGATCTCGTCATCGCCATAGGCCCGCTCGGTCCGGTTCTGGACCGTCAGGACCCCCAGAACGCGGCCGCCGCGCAGGATGGGCATGCCGAGGAAGGCGTGGAAGGGATCTTCGCCGGTTTCCGGGCGGTAGGAGAACGAGGGATGCCGTGGAGCATCCTGGATGGCCATGGGCTCAGCCCGCCGGGCAACGAGGCCAACGAGGCCTTCATTCGACCCCAGCCGTGTGGCCGATACGGCTTCAGGCTTAAGGCCCTCTGTCGCAATCAGCAGCAAGGCCCCGTCATTCAGTCGCAAATAGATCGAGCAGACGTCCGCCACCATGGTGGACGCAATGATGCGCACCACCTGATCCAACCGGAAACGCGTATCGCCGTCTTCCGCCATCACCTGGCGGAGGCGGTTCATCAGGAGACGCGTGGCCGGCAGATTATAGGGCATGGTTCTCCTGAGTTTCGCAGTCGGGTTTACACTGCGTCAAGTCCGAACGCCGTGTGGAGGGCACGAACAGCCAATTCGGTATAAGGTGCAGCAATCAGAACCGAGATCTTGATCTCCGATGTCGAAATGACGTCGATATTGATCCCTTTCTCATAGAGCGCCGTGAACATGGTTTCGGCAACACCCGTGTGGCTCTTCATGCCGACACCGATGATCGAGATCTTCGACACATCGCGGGTCACCTCAAGCTGCTCATACCCGATATCCGCAGCCATGTTCTCAAGCGTCTGCTTGGCGATCGGGCTGTCGCGGTCTGTACAGGTGAACACCATGTTGGCCCGTTCGGGGCCACGCGCATTGGCCTGCACGATCATGTCGACATTGACGCCCGCACGCGCCAGCGCCGAGAAGATCTTGGCGGAAACGCCGGGCTTGTCGGCCACGCCATACAATGTGACTTTTGCTTCGTCCCGCGAATAGGCAACGCCGCTAACAACCTGTTTTTCCACGATTTTTTCCTCTGAGCAGACAAGGGTTCCGGGGTTAGGCTCACCTGGTTTCAGGAAGCTGGAGAGCACGCGCACCGGCACATTATGGTTCATCGCGAGTTCCACAGACCGCGTCTGCAGGACTTTCGCGCCGAGGGACGCCATTTCAAGCATCTCCTCATACGATATTTTGGGGATCCGCCGGGCCTTGGGCACCATGCGCGGATCGGTAGTGTAGACGCCATCAACATCCGTGTAGATGTCACAGACCGTAGCATTGAGGGCCGCAGCCACAGCGACGGCGCTGGTATCGGACCCGCCGCGGCCAAGCGTGGCCACACGATCATCATCCGTCACGCCCTGGAAACCCGCGACAACGGCGATCTCGCCCCGGTCCACGGAATCCGGCAGGCCGCTATTCTCAAATCCAATAATACGGGCCCGGCCATGGGCCTCATCCGTCTTGAGGCGCAATTGCCAACCGAGCCAGCTGCGGGCCTTGAGCCCGCGTCGTCGCAGCGCCAGTGCCAGAAGGCCAGCGGTCACCTGCTCACCCGAGGCGACGATCACGTCATACTCGTCATGGAACAGGTCGCGTCCAAGATCCTGCCCGGCGGCACCTTCGGCAAGCGCGACCAGCTTGTTGGTTTCGCCCGCCATGGCTGACACCACGACGGCCATGAGTTCGCCGCGTGCTGCACGATCTGCAACGATATCCGCCACATTGGCAATACGATCGAGGTCGCCAACTGACGTCCCGCCGAATTTGAGAACTGTACGCGCCATTTCGCCCCATATCCTGTGAAGTGAAGGGTTTGCCCTTTATATGCGCCCTCATAGGGTTAAGTTCGACGCTGATCAAACGGGAACGCCACAAGATGGTAAAAACAATCGAAGGTTCGCGCGCCGCGCCCCGTACGCCCAGCATCGATGCGGATGAGGTGGCCAAGTTTTCCGCCATGGCGGCCGACTGGTGGAACCCCACCGGCAAGTTCAAACCGCTCCACCGGTTCAACCCCGTTCGCTTGAAATTCATTCGCGAGACAGCCGAACGCCATTTCGGCATCGCGCCGGGCGCTCTGAAGCCTCTCGACGGCCTGCGCTTGCTGGACATCGGGTGCGGCGGTGGCCTCGTCAGCGAGCCCATGGCCCGCCTCGGCGCCAGCGTTACAGCGGTCGATGCGTCGGAAGCGAACATCAAGACCGCACTGACCCATGCCTCCGAACAGGGCCTGGACATCGACTACCGCGCCGGAACGGCTGAGGGACTGATCGATGCCGGCGAGGCGCCCTTCGACATTGTGCTGAATCTGGAAGTGGTCGAGCATGTCGCTGACGCCCATCAGTTCCTGAAGGATACGGCCAGCCTCGTGCGGCCCGGCGGCCTGATGATCGTCGCCAGCCTCAACCGGACAGCCAAAGCCCTCGCAACCGCCGTGATCGGCGCCGAATACGTGCTCGGCTGGCTGCCGCGCGGCACACATGACTGGTCCAAATTCGTAACGCCGGACGAAGTGCGCACAGCCTTGCTGGCCGCCGGCATGGCACCCGAGAAAGCGACGGGCGTCGTCTTCAAGCCGCTGTCGGGCGCCTGGGTCCTGTCAGATGATACAGCCGTCAATTTCATGGTCGTCGCAAGGAGGCCGGAGGCATGAGTGCATTACCGAAACCGGCCGACATTCTCGATTTCTGGATTGGCGATGCCAGCCAGTCAGGCAAGGCGGCAGACGAAAAGAACAAGATGTGGTTTGCCAAGTCGCCCGAACTCGATGCCGAGATTAGCGAGCGCTTTCTGACCTTGCTGGAAACCTTGGCCGCTGGCCCGCTCGCTCAGGAATGGGCTGCGCAGGGGCCGCGCGAACGGCTCGCGGCCATCATCGTGCTGGATCAGTTCAGCCGGAACATTTTCCGGGGCAGCCCGCGATCCTTTTCTCAGGACATGCTGGCCCTGCGCCTCTGCAAGGAAGGCCTCGCCTTGCGCGAGGACCTTTCGCTCAGCGAAGCGGAGCGGATGTTCTTCTACCTGCCACTCGAACATTCGGAAGACATTGGCGACCAGTCACGGTCCGTTGAAATGTTTGCCGCCCTGCGACGTGATGCACGCGAAGACTTCCAGAAACTTACCGAAAGCGTTCTGGAATATGCCTATGCCCACCAGTCGGTCATCGACCGTTTCGGTCATTTCCCGCACCGCAATGACGTGGTTGCGCGACAATCCACACCCGAGGAAGAAGCCTATCTCGCCAAGCCCGGCAGCGGCTTCTAGTCGAGCGTCTGCGGCCCGCGCGGATCCAAACTGCGCGACACATCCTGCTGCATGGCGCGCGACAGGGGATAGGTCCACGACGCGAATGATGCCCCAAGATACAACGCACCTGGAAGCAGGCAGAAGATCATCAGAAGACCATTCACGGCCTCTGGCGAATTGACCTCGCCAGGATGGAATCCGGCCAACTGGCCCACCATCAGATAGCCGACGCCAAATGCCAGGCTCGAGCCAATCTTGTAGGCGCTCGTCAGTAGTGAATAATAGATGCCAGCGCGGCTCTCGCCTGTCTTGGCAGCATGCCACTCTACCACATCGGCCGTCATCGAGCGCGTCAAGACAATCGGCGCGCTAAACGCTGTGCCATTTATCACCGCGCCAATGAACAGGGGCCAGAAGCCCCCCATTTGCCCAAAGAAATAGTAGAGGATGTAGCTGCACGCCGCCAAAAGCGTGGACAGCCGAAATGCGATGTTCTTCTCGGTACGCGAAGCGAGCCAAAGCCAGAGCGGCATCGCTGCAGCCGCAACCATGAAGAAGACCATCAGGATGAGGCTGGACTGCATATCGCTGAGCCCGAAGGCATATTCCGCAACGAAGAGATAGTTCGAAGCCGTCACCGCGATGGCCGTGCCCGCAAGCAATTCCATGATGAGGATACGGCCGAGCATCTTGTTCTTCACGGCAGCCCAGAGTGGCTTCAACTCGAACTTCATCACCGCGCCCTTGTCGCCGGGAACAGGCCGATCCGGGACAAAGAAGAAAGCCAAGGCGCCCGCGATTGGCAGCGATATGAGAAGCATGCCTCCCATCACCGCTACCTGACCGAACCTGTCGAGATTGAACCCGAACAGCGGCAGCAGCGCCGGAAGCGCCAACAAGGTCAGCATCGACAGGATGCTCACGATTTCCGGCCAGAGGAAAAGGCGCGACCGCTCGTCATAGCTGTCAGCAATCGCGGGCACCCAGGCGGAACGTGACGTCTGCAGCAGAGTGAAGCCAATGTAGAAAAGCAGCATCCATCCGACGAAATAGGCCGGTCCGGCGCCCGTGCGCGGCGGCATGTAGACGAAATAAGTCGCGACCGCGAGAAGCGGCACGCTTAGCAGGATCCAGTGGCGCACGCGCCCAAGCGGACTGCGATAGCGGTCCACGAGATAGCCCATGACCGGGTCCGTGAAGATATCCCAGAACCGCAACACCATAAACAGGAGCCCGGTCATTTCGAGACCAAGGCCGACCTCGTGCGCATAGAGCGGTGACAGGTAAACGGCCAATGGCAGCCCGACACCTGCGAGCGGAATACTCAGACTCGAAAAGGCGAGGACGCGTGGTAGGGAAAGGCGTCGGGAAGGCGCTGCTGTCATATTTTCAGACTGCCTACACAATTCGTGACGGCCAAGTCATTTTTATGCTGCACTGCGGCTTGACGCTGCGGCCTTTAGTCGTGAGTTTCCGGCCAAATTCAAAGTAAAGGCTGACTGATAATGCTAAAAAAACTGATGCTTGGCGTGCTGGGACTTGTCGTCCTGGTCGTCGGAATCATACTCGTGCGAACCTTTACTTATGGCGGCTCGCCCGTAGGTGGCCGCGTTGACCTGCCGGCCACGCCCGATATTTCCGCAGAATCAGCTGCTGAGCATCTGGCCGAAGCCATCCGGTTCAAGACAGTCACGCTGTCCGGCGGAGACCCGCGCCCCGGCCAGGAAGGCGCATGGCTGGCCCTGCAGGACTGGCTTGTGGTGACCTATCCTGCCGCACATGCCGCGATGACGCGTGAAACCGTACCCGGCACACTGACCTTGCTCTACACATGGAAGGGCAGCGACCCGTCCCTGAAGCCGCTCCTCCTGATGGCGCACCAGGATGTCGTGCCTGTGAATATCGGTACCGAGGGGGACTGGACCGGCGCGCCTTTTGCCGGAGAGATCATCGACGGCTATGTTTACGGACGCGGCGCAATTGACGACAAGGGCAACCTTGTCGGGCTGATGGAAGCCGCCGAAGGGCTCGCTGCTTCAGGCTTCCAGCCCCAGCGGACCGTCATGTTCATGTTCGGCCATGACGAAGAAGTGCTGGGTTCTGGTGCCCAAGCTGGCGTCGCCCTGCTGAAATCACGCGGCATTGAGCCGGAAATGGCCCTCGATGAAGGCTTCATGGTGATTGATCCTTCGCCAATCACCGGCAAGTCCATGGCCTTTGTGGGTGTCTCCGAGAAAGGCTATATCACGCTCAAGCTGACCGTCGTGGCCGCTGGCGGGCACTCGTCGCAACCGCCACGCAACTCCGCGGACGTGGCGCTTGCGCGCGCCATTGTCGCCCTCGATGAAAACCAGATGCCGGCCGATTTCTCGAAGCCGCCGGTTTCAGAACTCTTCCTGGCCTCCGGACAGGACATGCCTTTCATGCAGCGCATGGCCCTCGCCAACCTCTGGCTGTTCCAGGGCGCCGTAGAAGCCTCGATGGCTAACGTGCCGGCAGGCAATGCCATGATCCGCACCACGACCGCGCCGACCATGCTGAGCGGCTCGGCCAAGGAAAACGTTCTGCCGCAACGGGCCATGGCCATGGTCAATTTCCGGATCCACCCGAATGACACGCCCGAGTCTGTGATGGCGCACGCCAAGGAAGTGACGAAGGACATTGAAGGCCTCGAGATCGAAATCGGTGGCGACGGCATCAGCAGCCCGGCATCGCCAGTCTCACCGACTGACAACCGCGCCTATGCCGTTCTGGCAAGCGTTGCGGCGGAAGTTGGCAATGGTGCCCCGGTGGCGCCTGCGCTGGTGATTGGGGCAACGGATTCCCGTCACGCTGCGGCCATCACATCCAACATTTATCGCTTCGCGCCCGCGCTAATGTCACCGGAAGACCTCACGGGCTTTCACGGCACGAACGAGCGCATCTCGGTTGAGAACATGGCGCGCCTGTCAAAGGGCTATGCGCAGATCATTCTGGGTATGGACGGCCCTGATTCCTGAGGCCTGATTTCTGACACTTGAACCGAAAAGGCCCGGCCGTACCCCAAAGGAACGGCCGGGCTTGATTCAGGCCTAGCTGACCGGGTCGGTCACCCGTTCGATCGGGATCGAATAGTGCCGGGCGCAGAACTGGCAATCTATGGCCAGTGTTCCGTCGGGCTCCACCATTTCGCGCAGGGCATTGTCCGGCATGCTCTGCAGTGTGGCGACAAGGCGGTCTTCATTGCAGGTACAGCTGTCGAGCAAGCCAACACGGTCTTCCATCCGTACGCCCTGTTCGTGGAACAGGCGGAACAGGAGGTCCGGCACGGCTAGGTCGGGATCGACCAGCTCGGCATCGCTGAGCGTGCCAAACAGGGCTTCGGCCTCGCGCCAGACTTCGGTCGTATCGCCGCGATTTTCGTCGCCTGCAATACGCTGCACCATCATGCCGCCGGACACCCAGATCGGCTTCTCGCCCTTGCGGTCGAGTTCGGCCACGGCGAGCTTGATACGGCTCGGCACCTGCTCGGACTGGGCGAAATAGTCTTCCGCACATTCCGACAGCGTGCCTTTCTCGAGCGGCACGATGCCCTGATAGGGCGCAATCGAGGGATCGTCCTGAATGAGGATCAGGGCGAGGCGGCCGGTCGGGCCGAACAGTTGCGGCATGTGCGGCGCGGCACCCTTGTTCACCTTCTCAAGGTGAGCCCAGCGGTCGGCGTCGAACTTGGCATAGCCGCGCACGCCGCCATCGGTGCGGTATTCACCGACCAGCATGGAGACGGGGCCATCACCCTCGGCCTGGACCAGGATACGGCCTTCAAACTTAAGCGAAGCGCCGACCATCGCGGCCAGCGTCACGGCCTCACCCAGGATGCGGGCAAGGTGGCGCGGATAGTCATGGCGCTGGAGGATCGGCGAGAGGCTTCCAGCGCCCATGCGCACGGCACGGCCGCGCACGGGGCGCTGGTCGATCTGGAAATTGACGACAAAGTCACTGTCTGGACGGGCAATATCGGTCATGGGGCACGCTTTCAGGCGGGGCGGATGGATGCCCCCATGTGGCAGTGCAGGTCCCCTGCGGCAAGGGGGCGCCCCTTCAAGCTGAACAGCTGCCCCCGCCAAGGACGCAAAAACTGGCGCACCAGGCATGGTTCAGGCGAACAGGTTCGGCCGTTGCTTCGCCCAGCGTCGCGCCAAGTTCGAAGGCCGGATCGTCGACCAGAAGCGTGCAGGCGGTGACGGTCGCCCGGCCGGCGCCCTTGCGGCGGATGACCATGCGCTGGTTGGCACACATGATGTCAGCCGGGTCCTTCGAAAGGATCTGCCAGCAGGCCGTGGTGATTTCCGGCGGATCATCCCGCGCGATCATTTCAGGAAAGAGAACCAGCTGGGATGTGTTGGCAGGGTCCAGCTTCAACCCGAGCCGGGCGGCAAGCTCGCCATAGGCGGCCCGCGCTGAAGCATCATCCTCATTGAGGGCCTGACGCCCCGCCAGCGCAACCTGAATGCCCTGCCCGGCCAGCCATCCGAGCCCCTTGCAAGCCTCGGCAAAGGCGCCTTCGCCGCGCTCGGCATTGTGTGCCGCCTCATCGTGGGAATCGAGCGAGACTCGCAAGGTGAGCCGATCCCCAAAGCGAACGTGCAGGTCCTGCAAGCCCGCCTGAATGCGCGGACGCATCATGGGCCGCATGGCATTGGTGAGTAGCAACAGGCGATGGCCGCGCTGCAGCGCATTCTCCATAATAGGCAGGATGTCGGGGCACATGAATGGCTCGCCGCCGGTAATGCCGATCTCTTTCGGCCCCTCGCCGAGTGCGTCGATCTCGTCAAGGAAAGGTGTTACGTCAGCGAGCGTCAGGTAGACCAGCCGGTCATTGGTGGGCGAACTCAGGATATAGCAATTGGCGCACTCGATATTGCAGAGCGTGCCGGTGTTCAGCCAAAGCGTCTTCAGGCCGCGCCAGTCGACGCTGGCACGGGTCTCGCCCTTGGCTGTGATGTGCGGGTTCGAGAATTTCTCGCGCGGGAAAACAGTGTGAGCCATCGCATATCTCTAACAAGATGCACCCTCCGGGCGCCAGCGCCTTCTCGCAGACGTGATGGCGCGTGAAGCCGACCACAGGCCATTGCCGCTCCGCCTGACTCGTATAGATCATTCTTTATGGCACGCGAGACACATGACCTGATCTTCCAGATGCTGACATCGGGCGACGATGGGCGCGTCTGCAAGGACATTCCGGAGAATGCCTGCCAAGAGGAAGCACGCAGCTTCACGACACATGTCATGGCCCTGTCGACCAGCAAGATCGCCGACGGGCTGATCGACCCGAAACTGGTCCTGAGCTGGCTGCTGGCGACCCTGGGCGCGCCAGCGCTGTTCATCGGCCTGCTCGTGCCCGTTCGCGAGGCAGGCTCGCTGCTCCCGCAACTGTTCACCGCCGGAGCGCTACGTCGTTTGCCCCTGCGCAAATGGGCCTGGGCAGGCGGGGCGCTCGTGCAGGGTCTGGCAGCATTGGCAATCGCCGTCGCCGCCTTCACCCTTGAAGGCCAAGCGGCAGGCATAGCCATCATTGGCGCGCTCGCGGTGCTGGCTGTGGCACGATCCGTCTGCTCGGTGACGTACAAGGATGTGCTGGGCAAGACAGTGTCCAAGTCCCGGCGCGGGTCAGCGACAGGCGCGGCCAGCACGGTTGGCGCCGCCGCCGTGCTGGGCTTCGGCGCCCTGCTCACATCCGGCATCTTGCCCCGCATGGACATTGTCGAGGCCGGCCTGATCGGCGCAGGCGTTTTCTGGATCGCAGGCGCAGCCATCTTCCTCCAGCTGCGCGAAGTTCCGGGCGCAACCGAGGGCGGCGCCAACCCGATCAGCGCTGTGATGGAGAATTTCGGCCTCCTGCGCAGCGACGCCCAGCTGCGCCGGTTCATCGCTGTGCGAGGCCTGCTCGTCTCGACCGCACTGGCTCCGCCTTTCATGGTGGCGCTGGCGGCGCGTGAGCATGGCCCGGATGGCAGCGACGGATTTGGCGGGCTCGGACTGCTGGTGATCGCATCGGCGGGCGCAGGCCTCCTTAGCTCCTATGTCTGGGGAAGGCTCGCCGACAAGTCGAGCCGCAAGGTCCTGATCCTGACATCGGCTTCAGCGACGATTGCCCTCTGTGCCACGCTCGCCCTCAACGCGGCGGGCCTGCTCGGCGCAGTCTGGGCACTGCCACTGGTCCTGTTTGCTCTGATGATCGCCTATCAGGGCGTGCGGCTTGGCCGCTCGACGCATCTTGTCGACATGGCGACGCTGGAAACGCGCGCGGCCTATACGGCGCTTTCCAACACCATCATCGGCGCGCTGCTCCTGCTTGGCGGCGGGTTCAGCCTGGTCGCGCAGTTTGCGGGCGAGGCTGTCGTCATCGGCCTGCTCGCCGTCATGAGCGCGCTGGCCCTGCCGGTTGCCCTTGGGCTGGAAGAGGTTCAGGCAGAAGCCTGAGCCCTATTTATCGAGACACCAGCGCAGGATGGCCTTCTGAGCGTGGAGACGGTTCTCGGCCTCGTCCCAGATCAGGGAGTTCGGACCATCGATGACTTCGGCGTCCACTTCCTCGCCCCGGTGTGCGGGCAGGCAGTGGAGGAACTTCGCGCCACCCGCCGCCAGTTCCATCAGCTCTTCGGTCACTGCATAGGGCTCAAGGATTTCAAGACGGCGCTCGGCATCCTTGTCACCCATGGAAACGAACGTATCGGCAATCACCACATCGGCGCCAGCGACAGCCTCTTCGGCGGTCTCGTAGAGGTCGACACGGCCCTGCAATTCGCGGGCGATCTCGACATCCTCATCATCGGGCGCGAAACGTTGCGGCGTGCCCACGGCCAGCGAGAATCCGAACTTGGCCGCAGCGTGCATGAAGCTCGCGCAGACATTGTTGCCATCGCCGACCCATGCGAGGCGCGCACCGCGCAGAGTGAGGCCATTCTCTTCCAGCGTCTGGAGGTCGGCCATGATCTGGCATGGGTGCGACCGGTCCGTGAGACCATTGATGACCGGCACGCTGGAGAATTCTGCAAACGTCTCCACATCGCTATGATCGTTCGCGCGGATCATCACAGCATCGATATAGCGGCTCAGCACACGGGCCGTGTCTTCGATCGTCTCGCCCCGGCCAAGCTGCATGTCGATGCTCGTGGCCGTGATCGAGCTGCCGCCGAGCTGGCGCATGCCCATGTCGAACGAAAAACGCGTCCGGGTCGACGATTTCTCGAAGATCATCGCGAGCGTGTGGCCTTCCAGCGGCGCGCCGGTATCAACGCGGCCCTTGGGCCAGCCCTGACGCGCCTTCTTGGCCCGGTGGGCCTCATCAAGGATTGCGCGCAGGTCAGCCGACTCAAGGTGCCAGATGTCGAGGAAATGGCGCGGTGTCGAAGGCGTGGTCATGGGCGGGCGCTCCCGTTGAAAAAGGAAGCGCGGGGGATAGCGCGTTTCACGCTGCGGCGCCAGTCGTGCAGTAAAAGCAATCCGGCGGGCTCGCAAACGCGTAAACCAAGGGATCACCCAAGGATAATGGACATGAGCCTCAAGACCCTCGCCCTCTGCTGCGCTGCCCCCGTCATCCTGATGGCCTGCGCCACCACGCCAGCCCCCGCGGGCGACTGGCTATCCTTCGCGACGCTTGAGCCCGGCTTGCCGACAAACCGCGCCCTGGCCTGCGATCCGGACATCTGTCTCGCGGCAGACGCCTCTCGCCCCGCCGCGACCTATGACGCATCCGCCGAGGCTGTAGCGGCGGTCCTCGCGAAACTGGAGCCCGGCGCCGAATTCCGCACCGAAGCCAATGGCGACATCCGCGCACGCTATGTCGACACGACGGCCGTGCTCCGCTTCCGCGACGATGTGGACGTGCTGATCCGGCCGGTGACAGACACGTCGGCCAAGGTGGCAATCTATTCCCGCTCGCGCGTCGGCCTCTCCGATCTCGGCAAGAATGGCGCGCGCATTGAGGCGCTGGAGAAGGCCCTGGCAGCCGAATTCGCGAGCTGATCCGCCATTTCCGAATATCTGGCCAAAAAGTAATTGAGAATGACTTGCAAATAGCGCGCGAGCGTGGCAGGTTTTGAGAATGGTTCGCAATATGGTGGGCCACCGAAACGGAGGTCCTGCTCGATGTGTTTACCCTTGGATGATGTGGCGATGGTCTGCTGGCTGAGACAGCAGGTACGCGTGCTGGAAGCCTGGCGCGAGGAACTCGCCTGCCGTCCTGAAATCGAAATCGCAATGGTGACGCGCCTTGAGCGTCACTATGCGTGGCTGACATCGGAAATCATGCGGCTCGAAGCGCCTCGTCGCGCCGCCTGATGTCAGTCCGTGCCGCGGCGCGTGAACGAGACGTGCGTTTCCTCCCAGACGCCTTGCTCCGCGCTGCGGCACTTACTGGTAATAGCGTCAGGCGCGCTTCAGGACCCGAACGACGAGCAGAAGCAGCACGGCACCAATCGTGGCATGTATAATGGCGCCGACGATACCGGCGCCCAGGCTCACATTCAGGGCGGGGAAGAGGTAGCCGGCAATGAAGGCGCCGACGATGCCGACCACGATATTGCCGATGATGCCAAAACCGAACCCCTTGACGATGAGGCCGGCCAACCAGCCGGCGACAGCGCCGATCAGCAGAAAAATGATAAGGCTTTCAAGGGTCATTTTGCGTTTCCTCGTTTTTATTGGGCCGCACATGCGGCCCTCTTGTTATGGAGCCGGTCACCCTAGGCGCGTTTGCCCACGGACACCAACACGCCCTCTTTAAGGTCGCCTTGTCGCTCCGGGTGCTCCAGCCCCGGTCTCATCTCTCCACTGGCGAAGGCCCGCGCTTTGCCCTATGTGACGGGCAAGCCCACCGGCCCCTCTAATCTCAGGAGAGACAGGACTAATGGACACCGTACTCATCATCGGCGCTGGCGCCGCCGGCTCAGTCGTCGCGCAGAAATGCGCCATGGACCGCGATACGTTCAAGCATATCACGCTGGCCTCGCGCCGCATCGAAAGCTGCGAGAAAGTCGCCAAGATGTGCAAGACGCCCATCGAGATCGCACAGGTCGACGCCGACAATGTCGCCGAGGTCGTCGCACTCATCAACAAGGTGAAGCCGGACCTGCTGATCAACATGGCCCTGCCCTATCAGGACCTGCCGATCATGGACGCCTGCGTCGAGACCGGCACCAATTACATGGACACCGCAAACTACGAGCCGCGCGAAATCGCCAAGTTCGAATATAGCTGGCAGTGGGCCTATCAGGACAAGTTCGTCGAGAAAGGCATCACCGCCATTCTCGGCTGCGGCTTTGATCCCGGCGTGTCGAACATCTGGTGCGCCTATGCGCAGGAACACCTGTTCGACGAGATCGAATATATCGACATTGTCGACTGTAATGCCGGCGATCACGGCAAGACGTTCGCGACCAATTTCAACCCGGAAATCAACATCCGCGAAGTGACGCAGGACGGCAAATACTGGAAAGACGGCGAGTGGATCGAAATCCCTGCCCTCTCCATCCGCTGCGATATCGACTATCCGGAAGTCGGCCCGAAAGCCTCCTACCTGATCTATCACGAGGAAGAGGAAAGCCTTGTGAAGAACATCAAGGGCCTGAAGCAGATCCGCTTCTGGATGACCTTTGGCGAGCAGTACATCAAGCACCTCGAAGTGTTCAAATCCATCGGCCTGATCGGCCTCGAACCGATCAAGCACAAGGGCATGGACATCATCCCGATGGAATTCCTGAAGGACCTGCTGCCCGTGCCGTCATCCCTCGCCGAAGGCTATACCGGCAAGACGTCGATCGGCGTGATCGTCCGTGGCAAGAAGGATGGCAAGCCGCTCACCAAGATGCTCTACAACGTCTCCGACCATGCCGAGACGAACAAGGAAGTCAGCGCGCAGGCCGTGTCCTACACGACCGGCGTGCCGCCGGTTTCCGGCGCGGCCATGTTCTTCAAGGGCATCTGGAGCGGCAAAGGCGTTTTCAACGTCGAGCAGTTCCCGTCAGCGCCGTTCCTCGAAGACGTCGCCAAGCGCGGCCTGCCAACGACGATTGTCGACCTTGAGCCCGGCGCGCAGGACGAACTGTTCGCGGTCAAAACCTGATCTCTATCCTCTCCCGCATGCGGGGGAGGATAAAAACGGAAACCACCTATGCCAAGCCACACTTTCGACCTGCCAACCCCCGCCTTCGTCCTCGACGTTGCGCGCCTCCGGACAAACCTGGAGACCGCCCAGCGCGTGCGCGAGGAGGCCGATTGCAAAGTGCTGCTCGCCACCAAGGCGTTCGCCATGCCAGCCGTGTTCCCGATGATGCGCGACTATCTCGATGGCACGACCGCCAGCGGCGAGCATGAGGCCATCATGGGCGCCGAGGAATTCGGCAAGGAAGTGCACGTCTATTCGCCTGCCTATACGGAAGACGAAGTGCAGCGCCTCACCAAGATCGCCCAGCACATCTATTTCAACTCGGCAGAACAGCTGGCCCGCTTCGGCGCTATCGCCCGCGATGCCGGTTGCAAGGTCGGCCTGCGGGTGAACCCCGGCTATTCCAATGCCACACTCGGCGGCGACCTTTACAACCCGACCGCCCCCGGCAGCCGCTTTGGCGAAGTGCCCGGCCTGCTGGACAGCGTCGACTGGTCCGGCGTCGATATCTTCCACGTCCACGCCCTGTGCGAAAGCCTCGCTGAAGGCTCCGTCGGCCTCATCGAATTCGTGGCCGACAAATTCAGGAAATACATTGAGCAAGTCTCCGCCGTGAATTTCGGCGGCGGCCACTTCCTCAACAAGCCCGGCTATGATGTCGACGCACTGATCGCCGCCATCAAGGCCTTCAAAGCGAAATTCAATGTCGAGGTCGTTCTCGAGCCCGGCGCAGGCCTCGTCGTCAACACGGGCGAACTCTACGCAACCGTCCTCGCGCTCCATAAAAACGAGATCAACCTCGCCATCCTCGACGCCTCCGCCTCAACGCACATGCCCGATGTGCTCGAAGTGCCCTACCGGCCCGATATCACCGGCGCGGGCGACCCCGGCGAACTCGCGCACACCTATCGCCTCGGTGGCAAGACCTGCATGACCGGCGACGTGCTCGGCGATTATTCCTTCCCCGAACCGCTCGTGCCCGGCCAGCAGCTGATCTTCACCGACCAGATGCACTACAGCTTCGTCAAAACGAACACGTTCAACGGCACACCGCTCGCCAACCTCGCCGTGCGCTGGGAAGATGGCGTCATCGAACCGCTCTCGAATTTCGGCTACGAGGAATTCCGTCGACGTCTGGGCCGCTAGGCGCCGGGCCTTGGCAGGCACATCAATTGCGACGTGCCGCTGACCAGCAACCGGCCTTCAAGGTCATGGATTTCACCGTCGGTTGACATCAGGCCGCCCTCGGCGATCCCCGCCCTGATGCGCATGTGCAGCCATTCCGCTTCTGTGGTCGGGCGGTGGAAGCGATAATGATAATCCATGTTCGGGGCGATCCAGGGCGACGGGTCATCTTCCGGATGCGCCGGGTATTGTGCCATCCAGCCATAGGTATCGAGCAGGACCATCGCGCGCGCAGTATCAACGAACGTGTTCTCCACCCGCGCCCTTGGCCGGAAGCGATAGAGCCCTGTCAGCTCCGGATCGCGCGCGGCATCCCCGGCCTCCGGCATGCCCTTTATGGGGCGCTGATCAATGCGCTGAAGGAACGGAGGCGCAGGTTTGTCCGGATACAGTTCTTCATAACTCTTGAGCGACTCTGGGGGCGGCATGTTCTCAAGGCGTGACGCATCATGCTGAAGCCCCGGTGAGTCATCCTGCACGCACCAGACATGGCAAATCAGAAGGACATTGCCCTCCTGAACGAGTTCTATTCTGACGAGTTCACTGCGGCGGCCTGACTTCAAAATCTCGGCGCGCAGTTCGGCGGGGCCATACTTGCCCATGCGGAGGAAATGACAGGTCATGCTAGCCGGGCGCGGCAACCGCGTCGCCTCACCGGCAGCCCGCAAAGCCAGCGCAGAGATGAACCCACCTGCGGGACTCCAAAGCCCCCAATCCGCTCGAAGGTCGACCGCCCAGCTTTGGTCATCCAGCCGCTCAAGCCGTGTCGCCGCCTCAAAGTCATCAACGCGGTCCATCTCATCCCTCCCCCATGAACACTCTGATTTTTATGGCAGGACACTAGCAACCCCTACGGGAAACAAAAGCGATGAAGCCGAGAAACATCGCCCCTCGGTTAGGGCGCTGATTGACACGCAATGTCGGCGAACCTAGATCGGAAAGACGCAAAAGGATTACCAGAGCGATGAACTAGTGGCACCGGACCTTCCGGAAACGATCAAAGCCAACGGGCGCAGTGTGCCCGCCGTTCACGACAACTGGAACTTCACATCATGCAACGACTACAGAACAAGACCGCCCTGATCACGGGCGCAGCAAGCGGCATTGGCAAAGCCATCGCCGAGGCCTTTTCCAATGAAGGCGCCCACGTCATCGTCACCGACATTGACGATGCGGCGGGCATGGACGCCGCCAATGCCATCGGCGCGCGCTACGAACATCTCGATGTCTCAAACGAGGCCGACTGGCTGTGTATCGCTGAAGCCATCCCTGCCCTCGACGTGCTCGTCAACAATGCCGGCATCACCGGCTTCGAAAGCAGCGAGATGGTCCACGACCCGGAGAATGCCTCGCTGTCTGCCTGGCGCGCAGTCCATGCCGTCAATCTCGACGGCACGTTCATGGGCTGCCGCTATGCGATTGGCGCCATGAAGCAAAAGGGCGCGGGCAGCATCATCAACATCTCGTCGCGCTCCGGTCTTGTCGGCATTCCCGGCGCAGCGGCATATGCCTCGTCCAAAGCGGCGATCCGCAATCATTCCAAATCGGTCGCGCTCTATTGCGCGCAAAATGGCTGGAACATCCGCTGCAACTCGGTCCACCCCGCCGCCATCCTGACGCCAATCTGGGAACCCATGCTGGGCGAGGGACCTGACCGGGACGCCCGCATGGCTGCCCTCGTCGCCGACACGCCGATGAAACGGTTCGGCATGCCGGAAGAAGTGGCCGCCATCTGTGTCATGCTGGCGAGCGATGAGGCCGCCTACATGACGGGCGCCGAACTCACGCTGGATGGCGGGCTTCTCGCGGGCTCTGCCGCGTCGCCCGGCAGCTAGACCGGAACCGACCTAGAAGCTCTGATTATTGCCCAGCGAAGGGATACGCGCACGCGCCTTGTCGACCTGATCCAGGTCGAGGTCAGCCCAGATCACACCCGGCTCATCGCCGTCCGCTTCGGCTAAAATCTCGCCCCAGGGCGAGATGATCAGCGAGTGGCCATAGGTCTCGCGACCATCTTCATGCTTGCCACCCTGCGCCGGGGCGACCACGAAGCAGCCGGTCTCGATGGCGCGGGCGCGCAGCAGCACATGCCAGTGCGCCTCGCCCGTCACCCGCGTGAACGCGGCAGGCACAGTGAGTATCTGCGCGCCAGCCTGCGCCAGCGAACGGTAGAGCGCCGCAAAGCGCAGGTCATAGCAGATCGTCATGCCAACGCGTCCGATGCCGGCATTGGCAAGCGTTGTGGACGTGCCCGGCCGATACGTACGCGATTCCCGATAGGTCTGGCCGTCGCCGACTTCCACATCGAACATGTGGATCTTGTCGTAATGCGCGACCACGTCCCCATCCGGTGCGATCAGGAACGACCGGTTGGCCAGCCGATCCTCGCCTTCCGCCGTGACAGCTATCGATCCGAGCAGCAGCCATACGCCAAGTTCAGCCGCCAGCGCCCGGAACGCCACCAGTGTCGCATCATCTTCCTGCGCGACAATCTTCGGTCGCGCCATGCCGGGCCGAATGTCCAGCAGGTTGGTCATTTCCGGCGTGGCAATGAACACTGCCCCCGCCTCCGCCGCCTGCCGCACCAGCGCGCTCGCCGCAGCAATGTTCTCCGCCACCGCCGTGGACGAGCGCATCTGCACGCAGGCGGCACGGATCATTGTCATGCGGCTATCCTCAGGTTTGTATAAGTCACCATATCAATACTCATGGGAATCTATCCATGCGACCGCAGCGGCCAGCGCCATATCGGGCCCGGCTCCATTGTCGGCCGTCACAAGATGGGGCGGAAGCCAGGCGTAGCGCGGCGTGCCATTCAGATGCGCCAGATCATAGGTGGGAATGCGGACTGTCGTGCCGGATGCTTTCAACTTGAAATCCTCCACGCCGCCAGCGAGACCCGCCATCGCCGTGCCGAACACGTCGCCCCTGCGCATGCCATCAATACCAATGGTCATGCCTTCGCCCATACTACCGGTCCAGCGCCCGGAAAGCACGGCGAGTGGCCCGGCAGCGGTCCACCCACCATGCGGCGCCGCTGTCTTCACCCAGGCTTTCTTATGAGGTGGGCGGATCAGCTGATAGCGTGCTTTTTCGTCAATGAAGTGCCCCATCACGGGCTCGGCCACATCCGTGCTGCCGCCCCCCGGCGTATCTCGCAGGTCAAGGATCCAGCCGCGCGCGCCCCGCAGCCCGTCCATGGCGGCATCAAAGGCCGCGACGGTCCCGGAATCGCCAAGAGAATTGTTGAAACGGATGTATCCGATCCGGCCCGGCAGCATTTCGCTGCTCACAGGCTCACCACCCGCGTCCGGCAGGTCCACGTCCAACGACAAGACGACCGGCTCGCCATCCCGCATCACGGTGACCGAATGCGCCCTGTCGCGATAGCCAGCCCCCGCCGCATTTGCGGCCCAGGCTAGCTGCGAAGGCGTCGGCGCAACGCCTTGTGGCTCAAGACGCTCCGCGATGGCAGCTTCCAGTGCCTGGCCGTCCATCTCCACGACGACATCACCGACCACCAGTCCCGCCATGGCGGCCGCACTTCCCACCCTCACGGCTGTGACACGCCCGTTCTCGATCCAGTAGTCGCTGCCTGATGGCACAAGGCGTGGCGACATGCCGGAATTCCGGCCGAAGCTCGCATGTGGATCGTGGAGCACATCAAGCAGGTCTTCCAGCACCCGCAATTGCTCGCCGCTCGTGCTGGCGCCAACAGCGCGGGCCGGTACGTCGGCGCAGGCTTGTTCCCACGCCGCCTCCTTGCCCGAGAAGAACACATATTGCTCACGCACCAACGCACACAATTGTGCACCGTCAGCGACCAGGTCCGCCTGCGAGCGTGTCAGTCCCGGCGCCGCCTCGGGTTGCGACACACACGCCGCCAAGGCCAGCAGAAGGCCAGCTGTGAAGCGTCTCGTCAGATGTCCCACTCCGTCAGGGCCGCATCAATGATGCCCGTCGCTTCGCGCACGTTCTCGTCCGTGATGATCAGCGGCGGCGCAAGGCGCAGCACGTTGGCTCCGGCCACGCCGACCAACAGGTTCTTGTCGCGGCAGATGCCCTGCAGGCCCTTGGGATCGGCTTTCATCTTGAGACCGGTCAGCAGGCCCTTGCCCGTGACGCCTTCAACCTTGTCCGGGTGGCTATCAGCGAGGCTCTTCAGGCCCTGCGCCAGCGTGCCGGAAACGCGGCGCACTTCGGCGAGGAAGTCATCATTCGCAATCATGTCCCAGATCACATTGCCGACGGCCATGGCCAGCGGATTGCCGCCATAGGTCGAGCCGTGGCTGCCGGGCTGCATATGCTCGCCGCACGCCTCGGTCGTCAGGCAGGCACCGAACGGGAAGCCGCCGCCAATACCCTTCGCCGCGCAAAGGATGTCAGGCTCGGCGCCCTCCACCCAGTCATGCGCGAACAGCTTGCCGGTCCGGCCCATGCCGCACTGCACTTCGTCAAAGATCAGCACGAGGCCATGCTCGTCGCATAGCTTGCGAAGGCCGATCAGGCACTGGTCCGGCATGGCGCGCACGCCGCCTTCACCCTGCACGGGCTCAACCAGAACAGCCGCCGCCGTCGGGCGGGCCGCCGCTTCCTTCAGCGCCTCATGGTCACCCCATTCAAGATGCACGAAGCCGGGCAGCGCGGGGCCGAAGCCTTCAAGGTATTTCGGATTGCCGCCGGCATTGATCGCGCCAATCGAGCGGCCATGGAAAGCGCCGGTGAACGTGATGATGTCGATGCGCTCTTCGCGGCCATTGGCCCAATGATACTTGCGCGCAGATTTAATCGCGCACTCGATCGCCTCGGTGCCGGAGTTCGTGAAGAACACCCGGTCGGCAAACGTGTCACGGCAGATCTTGTCAGCCAGTTCCTCAGCGCCGCGCACGCGGAACATGTTGGACGTGTGCCACAGCTTGCCCGCCTGGTCGCGCAGGGCATCAACCATGGCCGGATGCGCATGGCCAAGGGCGTTCACCGCGATACCGGCGATGAAGTCGAGATAGCGTGTGCCATCTTCCGTGAAGAGGTAGGGGCCTTGGCCCTCGACGAAAACCTCTTCCGGTGGCCGGTAGACGGGCATGATATGCTGGCGCGGATCGCTCATGATTTCTCCTGCGATTAGCAAGTATGATGAAGTTGCGCGTACGCTTGGCGAGACGCTGACCGTAAGTCAACAGCTTGACCACTCCCGGCCCGCATAGCGGCGTCACACGATTGCAATCCTATGGCTTTACAAGATGGCTTTTGTGACAGGTGGAGGACACGATGATCAGGATATGTCTTGTGGGCGCCATGCTGGCCATCGCCTCCCCGCCGCTCCAGGCCCAGATCATAAATGGATCAGGAGAGGTCGTGACGGATACGACCGAGACAGTCTCTGTTACCGCTACCAACCAGCCTGTCATCAGCAGACGCATCGTCCGCACAGATCGCGATGGGCGCAAGACGGAGACGGAATCGCTCACATTACCATTGGATGCAGCCAGCGAAGCCGAAGCCCTCCCCGCGGTGTCCACTCTTAGAACGATCGTTTACAAACGCGATGCGGAACTCGACCTGCTCGAGATCGTCGCGCGTGCCGATACGATCACGGAAACCGCCACACCAGATGGCACCACACGGATCATCCGGATTATTCCGGAAAGCGGCCAGGGCGCCACGCTGATCACGATTACAAAAGATTAATCGAAAAACGATAATTATACTTGACGATTATCGATAATAAGATATTGCTAATCGGGAAGACGAGGCGGATCGAAGCGATGTCCAAAACGCCCCCTACCTCACCTGAGCCGTCGTAACGGTTCGTCTCGGCCTTCTTAGATCTGCGTGCTCCCCTGACATGCGGAGGACTTCAATACCTCAACACATCTCCAAAACGGAAAGAGGCGCAAGACCTGAAACAGGGTCTCGCGCCTCTCCACCGTTTGCAGCGTTTCCTCCCAGAAACTTGCTTGCTTATACGCCACCAGTTTCACACATGTGTCAAGAATGTGTTCAACAAATTTTTTGCACTCGGGCTTGCATCGGGACCCATCCGTTCCAGAAGCTTGAGGCAAGAAGCCTGCGCTTGCTCGCTCCAGTCAGCAGCAGGCGACAAGGCAAGCGAGGCCTCGCTCTTCAGGATAATCCCATCATCCAGAATCTTCAGGCCATTGGCCCGCAGTGTCGCTCCCGTCGATGTGATGTCGACGATCACGTCAGCCGCGCCGGTCGTCGGCGCCGCTTCAGTCGCGCCCGCGCTTTCGACGAGTCGGTACTCGCCAACTGACTTTGCCGCAAAGAAGCGCCGCGTTAGGCGCATATACTTGGTCGCCACGCGCAGCCGCCGGTGGTGCAGCTTTCGGAAGGCTGCGCCTGCCGCCTCAAGGTCTGCCATCGTATCCACATCGAGCCAGGCCTGCGGCACCGCCACGATCACGTCTGCGCCGCCAAAGCCGAGCTGCCGGACAATGCGGAATTCAGATGCGCCGTCAGGTGCGAAATCATGCAGCAGGTCTTCACCCGTCACGCCAATATGCAGGCTGCCATCAATCAGGCCGCGCGCGATCTCGCTTGCTGACAGCAGCCGCATTTCCACGTCGCCCAGCCCGGCAATCTCTGCCTGATAGCCACGCTCGCCGCCAATCTGGCTGACGGGAAATCCCAGCTCGGCCAGCCACTGCTCGGTCTGTTCCTTGAGCCGCCCCTTGGACGGTATGGCGAAAGACAGCTTGCTCATGCCACATTATCCCGTGCACGGATTACCCGGTCAGGCCGAACGACACCGCCAATGCCCGACGCCCGCGCCCGCCCACCGGACAGGCCAGCGATCAGGCCGTCATAGCGCCCGCCTGCCGCGATAGGCTGGCGCTCGCTGAGTGCACCCGCAAAGATCTCGAAGACAAAGCCATCATAATAGGTGAAACGCCGGCCGAAGCCCGAACGGAACTTGCCAGCCTCTGCAACACGCGGAACAGCGGCGATGATCGCCTCTACCCGGCGCGTCACGCGTTCGATCACGCTGTCCAGGCCTTGCAGGCCATGCGCACGCGCGATGCCAGACAGAGCCTCTGCCGTTTCAGGCGCGCTGCAATTTACGCCAGCAAGGGCGGCGAGCACCTTGCGGGCATCTTCCGGCACGCCCCCGGCATCGGCCGCAGCCGCTTTCGCCTTCAGGCCCTCGATGATCTCGGCGACCGAGCGCGTGCCAATCATCGGAATGGACCGCTCACGCAAAGCATCGAGGAACGCAGGCGCAGCCGCCTCCGGTGCAGATGCCGACAATTGATGCGCGAGATCGACCTCAGGCGCGTACGGTGCCCCGGCCAGCAGTTCAGCCACGCCACCTTCCTGGCGGAAAGCCCGCTTTAGCAGGCTGGCGGTGACGCCGTGCAGGCCGAGTGCATCCACGAAAGCCGGGAAGACAGAGAGGTCGCCCATCACCATGCGCCAGTCGTCAATCCCGCAGGCCGCGACAGCCGCCTGAACTAACGCGAACGCATCCGCATCCTCGTCCGGGCTGGACTCGCGTCCGAACCGTTCAAACCCAACTTGCGTGAATTCCATCGGATCGTCCGGCGAAGCCGGCAGTCGGAAGGCGCGCGCCGCATAGGTATAGGCTTCCGGGCCATTGTGACCCGACGCCAGCCGGTCGGCTTCCATGCCTGCCACAGGCAGGGTCAGGTCAGGCCGCATGACCATCTCGTTGCCACGATGATCGGTGAAGACGCACAGCCGCGCCCGCACCGCTTCGCCCGACAATTCCAGCGGAACGTCGGACGCCAGCACATAAGCCGGGTCGACCGGCCGCGCGCCGGTCCGCGCGAAGACCGCGCTGGCCGCTTCGACAATCTGTTCCGGCGTCATCCCTGCGCCTCGACGATCCGCCGTACAGCTTCCACCATTTCAGCGCGTGGCACTTCAATCTGTCCCGGGCGCGCTTCGCGGTATTCATCGTTCGACTGGATCGCCTTGGCTTTCAGGGCGCCCATTTCGAGATCCTTGATCGTCACGGTCCCCGCTTCGATTTCATTGCTGCCAACCATGACCACGGCAGGCGCGCCACGACGGTCGGCATATTTCATCTGACCCTTCATGCCGGAGCCGCCCATATAGGCCTCCACGCGCAGGCCTGCCCGGCGCAGCATGGTCGCGATTTCCAGCGCCACAGCCGGGCTGTCCTTGTCGAGGTTCAGCACGACAACCGGGCCATCCAGTTTCACCGTCTCGCCCATGATGGCGAGCGCCGACGCCAGACGCGAGATACCAACCGAGAAACCCGTCGCCGGAACCGTCTCGCCGGTAAACCGAGCCACGAGATCGTCATAACGTCCGCCGCCACCAATCGAGCCGATGCGATAGGTCTTGCCATCGTCGCCCGTCACTTCGCGCAGGAGTTCGGCCTCGTAGACCGGGCCGGTATAATATTCGAGGCCGCGCACAACCGACGGATCAATCACGACATCGCCTTCCGGCGCGCCAAGCGCTTCCAGCGCCACGGCAATCGCCTCCAGCTCAGCGAGGCCCGCCTTGCCTTCCTCACTATTGCCCGCCGCCTTCGAAAGGTTCGCCAGCGTCTCGGCCCGCGTTTTCGCGCCAGCCTCGGCAAATGCCAGAACCGCCTTCACCTCCGCATCGCCAAGGCCAGCACCCTTGGTAAAGTCACCGCTCTCATCCATCCGCCCCTTGCCGAGCAGGTCGGCGACACCGGACGATCCGAGCCGGTCCAGCTTGTCCAGCGCACGCAGGATAGCGAGGCGCGTGTCAGCCGATGCCGCGCCGACGCTTTCAAGCACACCATTGAGCAGGCGCCGCGTATTCACGCGGATAACGAACTCACCCGTCTCCATGCCCACAGCGCGCAGCGCTTCGGCGCCCATGGCGATCATCTCGGCATCGGCATGGAAACCGGGTGCGCCGACCGTATCGGCGTCGCACTGCCAGAATTCACGGAAACGGCCGGGGCCGGGCTTCTCATTGCGCCACACAGGACCCGCAGCATACCTGCGGAACGGTCTTCCAACGGTCTGGCCTGCCTCGGCAATGAACCGCGCAAGGGGCGCCGTCAGGTCGTAGCGCAGCGACATCCACTGCTCGTCATCGTCCTGGATGGCGAACACGCCGGCATTGGGCCGGTCATCGTCTGGCAGGAACTTGCCCAGGGCATCGGCATATTCGAAGGCGCCCGTTTCCAGCGCCTCGAAGCCCCATTTGCGATAGACGCCGGTGACCGTTTCCACCAGTTTCGCCTGGGCATGGATGAGGCCCTCGCGCTTGTCGGGAAAGCCGCGTGGCTTGCGGGCAAGATCCTTGCCGGTGAGAGGCTGGGTGTCCTTGTCGCTCATATCTATCAGGTCCTGTTTACCGCCGCGCTCCGCATAGACGGAGACGGTCTGGATGGGAAGGCAACACGTTGCAGAAGCGTGAGCCTGTCGCAGCTCGCCTCATCTGGTCTGGTTCTGGGAGATGAACACTTGCAGGAGGCGCAGCCGGACCGGTTCGCGCCTCATTGGCGCGTCACGCGTGGTGGTGATGGTGGTGCAGTGCGATGTTCATTGGGCAGGCGGATACTGACGGCCCGGATGAAAGTCAACCTGTTAGCCACGCCCTGGCGCGTCGTCGCGGCGGGGGATCAGCTTGAAAATGCCGGTGCCCCGCATCAGCAGCTTGTCGCCTGTCCAGATGCGCCCCTCGACCGTGATGATGTCATCAGCCACACCGACCACCTCGCCCTTGCCCTCGATAAAGCTGCCCAGAGGCGCGCCGGAGAGGAAGTCGCACATCAGGCGGATGGTCACCCACCAGGTGTCCTCGTCCTTCTCGACGGCACCGCCCCAGGCCATGTCGGCAAAGGTCATGAGCATCCCGCCATGGGCATTCAGCATGCCATTCGTGTGATGCTCCTCGACACGGAAAGCGCGCGTCAGGCCGCTCGCATCCCGCTTCTCGAACAGCGGCCCGACCTGGCGGCCAAAGCCCCTGTGCCAGGGCAGCTCCTTATAGTCAGCAGGAATGTCGAAGGTCTGGCTTCTGGTAAAATCGTCGGTCATGACGCGCTGTTACCTCCGCTTGATACGCAATGCCAGCCCCTGTCACGCCAAATCGCCCGGCCCGAACCGGCGGGCGCTCAAAGCTCGATCATGTCAAAGTCAGACTTCGGCGTGCCGCATAGCGGGCAGATCCAGTCATCCGGAATATCCGCCCAGCGCGTGCCCGGCGCGAGCCCCTCATTCGGATCGCCTTCGGCCTCTTCATAGATATAGCCGCAGGTGCGGCACTGCCATGTCTTGAAGGGCTCGCTCATGTTTTTTGCTCCTTGGGGACTGGCGCCAGACTCGCCCGCAATGATGCGAGCAGGGCATCACGGACCGGCTCGATCTGTGTCGCCGGATCGATCAGGCACTGCATCCTGAGGCCCAGCAGGGCACAACCTGTCATCACCGCCTGGGCATCGGCGTCTACATCAGCGCGAATATCGCCAGCCGCCTGACCGCGCTCGATCATCGCCCGAATGAGGAGGCGTTCAATGGCGTGCGAGTCAGCAAAGGCTGCGCAGAAGTCGAGTTGGTCAGCAACGGCTGCAGCGAGGAGCATGAAATAGGCCTTGGCCTCATCATGCCCTTCCAGTGTCTGGCAATGGACGCCCACTAAAATGCACAACGCTGTGAGGCCGTCCATGTCGGCGACCCGCTCACGCTCCAATGCCTCGCCTTGCCAGCCGTGCAGATAGTCGATCAAGGCACGGATCAGGCCATCCTTCGACCCAAATCGCTGGGTGATCATGCCACGCGAATACCCTGCCTCCCGGCCAATCATATCAAACGTCGCCGCTGACACACCATTCTCGGACACAACGCGGATGGTGGCTTCCAGCAATTCCCGCTCGGACCGGTCACGGCGTTCGGCCTGTGTCAGGCGCTGGGAGTCCGCTTCGAGTGTACCAGGTGCATCGCTCATAACACCTCCTAACATATTTGTTGGTCGGATAGCAAGTGTATGATAATGCATCCGTTAACGACCCGCCGCGTGCGCGGGCAGAAGGAGGAAGAAGACCATGGCCATCCCAAGTCACATCGCCCAAAATGTTGTGGATCCCAAAGCCTATGCTGACTGGGACAAGTCGCATCAGGCCTTCGCCTGGCTGCGCAAGAACGCGCCGCTGGACGTTGCCGAGATCGAGGGCTTCGATCCCTTCTGGGTCGTTTCGCGCCATGCAGACATCCTGAATATAGAGCGCCAGAACGACCTCTTTCACAATGAAGACCGCTCCGCGACGCTGACCAATATCGAGACCGACCAGAAAATCCGCGCGATGATGGGCGGCTCGCCCAACCTGCTACGCTCGCTCGTCCAGATGGATAATCCCGACCACATGCAATACCGGCGCCTGACGCAGGCCTGGTTCATGCCGCAGAACCTGCGCAAGCTGGAAGACCGGATCCGCGAGATCGCGCGCGGCTTCATCGACAAGATGGCAGCCCACGGCAACGAGTGCGACTTTGCCCGCGACGTCGCTTTCCTCTATCCGCTGCACGTCATCATGGAAGTGATGGGCGTTCCGGAAATCGACGAAGCGCGCATGCTGAAGCTGACACAGGAACTGTTCGGCGCACAGGACCCGGAAGTGAACCGCACCGGCGCCGACGTGCTCGACTCCGATACCGGTCTTGCCAGCATCCAGGCCACGGTCGCGGACTTCTTCACCTACTTCATGGAAATGACGGAGAGCCGTCGGAAGAACCCGCGCGAAGACCTCGCCAGCGTGATCGCGAACGGCGAAGTCTATGGCAAGCCACTCGGCCACCTCGAAGCCATGTCATATTACATCATCGCCGCGACAGCCGGGCATGACACGACTTCCAACACGACCGGCGGCGCACTCTGGGCGCTGGCTGAAAACCAGGACCAGTTCCGCAGGCTGAAGGATGATCTCTCGCTGATCCCGAGCATGGTCGAGGAATCGATCCGCTGGGAAACGCCGGTGAAGCACTTCATGCGCACCGCAACCGCCGACACGGAAGTCTCAGGCAAGCAGATCAAGAAGAATGACTGGCTGTTCCTGTCCTATCCGTCCGGCAACCGGGACGAAGACGTGTTCGACGATCCCTACAGCTTCAAGATCGACCGCTCGCCCAACAAGCATGTTGCTTTCGGCTATGGCGCGCACGTCTGCATTGGCCAACACCTTGGCCGGATGGAAATGCGCATCCTGTGGGAAGAGCTTCTGCCGCGCCTCAAGTCTGTTGAGTTGAACGGGACACCGACGCGGGTTCAAGCAAACTTTGTTTCCGGGCCGAAGAGCATCCCGATCAAGTTCAAGATGACCTAGGCCTCAGGCCAGGCCGGTCGCTTTCAGTGCATCGGCCTGGCGTTTCGCCACGAGCTTTACATCAAAGCCTTCAAGGCTTTCCTCGAACAGGCGGTGATAGTTCACTTCCGCCTTGAGGCGCAGATAGGCGGCGCCAAGCCCGATGGCCGCGCGGTCCATGAACACGAACTCACGCGGGATCTTCACCGGCCCCTTTTCCTTCAGCAGCTTACGCACCTGGAAGGCTTCCTTGCGACCATACTCGCCGGCCGTCACGCCATCCGCCACGGTGCGCACTCTGTCGTCGAGCAGCGGGCCATAGATGAAGCGCGCCCAGATATTGAGCACCTCAACCAGCTCCCGCGACAGGTTCTGGAAGCCCCATTTCTCATACGCCGCATAGGCCGCATCGAAATCGTCACGCAGCATGGCGCGGTAGAGATCGACCACGCCTTCCACAAAATTGGGCGGGAACACGCGTATGCAACCAAAGTCCAACAGGTTGATGCCCGTGCCGCCGCCGGTCACCTGATAGTTCCCCAGATGCGGGTCGCCATGGATCACGGCATGGCTGTTGAATGGCCCCCACCAGGTCCAGAACAGCATTTCGGCAATATGGTTGCGTGTCTCCTGCGGCGCGTCTTCAAAGGCGCCAAGGCGCTCGCCATCCAGCCATGTCATCGTGAGCAGCCGGTCCGTCGACAGGTCCGGCACGGGCTCTGGCACCTGCACGAAATCCTTGTCCGCCAGCATGCGTGCATAGAGCGCCATATGCTTGGCCTCGCGGCCATAATCGAGTTCCTCGCGCAGGCGGTCGGTCACTTCGCCGACCATTTCGGTCAGGTCGATCGAGCCATCCATCCGCTTGAACAGGCCCAGCATGGCCTTCAGCTGGCCTACATCCGATTCCACCGCGCTCGACATGTCCGGATATTGCAGCTTGCAGGCAACCCGGCGGCCATCATGCAGCGTCGCCTGGTGCACCTGCCCCAGCGAGGCCGCATGAGAGGCCTCTTTCTCGAACGTCGCAAACCGATCGTCCCAACCGGGTCCAAGTTCGCCTCGCATCCGACGCTTCACGAACGGCCAGCCCATGGCAGGCGCCTCGGCCTGCAACTGGCTGAGTTCGGCAGCATATTCGGCAGGCAGGAAATCCGGGATGGTCGACACCATCTGAGCAACCTTCATCAGCGGCCCCTTGGACTTGCCCAGAGCGGCTGCAAGCGCCTTGGCGATGCGCTCATCGCTCTGGTCGCCGCCAAACAGCGAGTTGGCGGCAAAGCTGATGCCAGCCCCGGACAGGTTTGCGCCCACGCGCGCGGTGCGGACAAGGCGCCCGCTCAATCGGTTGCGTTCCGGATCGGGCGCGTCAGGCGTATCGGTCATGCGAGTGATATAGGCGGTTTTGCCGGGATTGGCAGAGGTATTGATGCCGCGCCTCAGCCCGTCTTCTGCTGGTGCTCCATATAGGAGCGCAGAATCTGGTTGATCCGCGTCTGGTATCCCTTGCCGGCATCCTTGAAGAAATCGATCACATCACTGTCGAGGCGAATGGATACAGGTTTCTTCACAACCGGTTCGACAAGCTGGACATCGGCTTCAGCCCAGTCGATCTCTGGAAAGTGCGGATCATCGCCGCGACGCGCACGGATCTCGGCATCCGTCATGGCGCCAAGCTTCTTGAAATCCGTCTTGCCCGCAGAAGCGCGGTCTTTAATCGGATTGAGATAGAGTTTTGTAGAATGTGGTTTTGGCATCATGTGTTGCAACGTCCACAGCGAAAATGATGAGGTGAAGATCAAACCTGCACCGGGCTTCAAAGACAATTCCCTGAACTTCTATGAGTGACATGAAATCTTCAGGTCCATTCAGCTCCAGCCGAACATGTGGCTTGGCAAAGCCCGACTGGATATCTTCAAATGCTATCCCGTATTTTCGTCTGTTTCTCTCGTTGTCCTTTTCATCCCAATCTATGTTTCCGTGATGGGGCTCTGAGGGGAAGGGTGCATCCATTTTTCACCTTTTTTACGCTCGATTAATACCAAACCGCTTCCGCGAATCCGGACCAATCAGCCCCCAAAGCCACGCTCAATGTATATACAAACTGTATTTATTGCAAGGGGTCAAAGCTTGACTTCTGCTTCTCGTCCCAACACGTCAGAATAAAGCAAGCGCTGGAGGCTGCCCATGAACCCATCTGCAGAGTTCGATGTCGTCATCTATGGCGCGACTGGTTTCACCGGTCGCCTTGTGGCCGAGTACATGAATGAGACCTATGGCGTGGGCAATGATGTCGCCTGGGCCATGGCCGGGCGCTCACTCGAAAAGCTCAAGACCGTGCGGGACGAAATGGGCATCCCGAAGTCGGTCGAGCTGATCGTCGCGGACGCTTCCGACCCGAAATCGCTTGAGGACATGGTGAAATCCGCCAAATGCGTCCTTACCACGGTCGGCCCCTACCAGCTTTATGGCACGCCCCTCGTCGAGGCCTGCGCCGCCAATGGCACCGATTATGTCGACCTGTCCGGCGAGGTCGCCTGGATGCATGACATGATCAAGGCCTATCAGGACAAGGCCAAGAAGAGTGGCGCGCGCATCGTCTTCTCCTGCGGCTTTGACTCGATCCCTTTCGATCTCGGCGTCCTGTTCCTGCAGAATGAATCCATGCGCAAGTTCGGCAAACCAGCCGTTCGCGTGAAGGGCCGCATGCGCAAGATGAAGGGCACCTTCTCGGGCGGCACGGCAGCATCTGGCCGCGAGACCATGGCCCGCGCCATGCGCGACCCTGAAGTCATGGCCGTACTGCGCAATCCCTTCTCGCTGACAGGCGGCTTTGTCGGCCCTGACCAGCCCCACGGCATGACAGTGATGGAGGACGAGGATTTCGGCGCCTGGGCCGCGCCCTTTATCATGGCGCCCATCAATACGAAGAACATCCACCGCTCAAACGCGCTAATGGGCCACCCTTACGGCGAGGATTTCGTCTATGACGAGATGATGCTCACCGGCCCCGGCGAAGGCGGAAAGGCCGCAGCCGAAGCCGTCGCTAGCGACAATTCCATGGGCGGCGAAGACGGTCCCAAGCCCGGCGAAGGCCCCTCAAAGGAAGAACGCGAGGCCGGACTCTATGATTTCGCCCTCCTGGGCATCACCAAGGACGGGGATCGCCTGCGGGCGACTGTCACTGGTGACAAGGACCCCGGCTATGGCTCGACGTCCAAGATCATCTCCGAAGCCGCACTCTGCCTCGTGAAAGATTGCGCAGACCTTTCGGGCGGCATTTACACGCCCGCCGCTGCCATGGGCCTCAGCCTTGTCGGCCGCCTGCAGTCCCATGCCGGAATGACCTTCGACATCGACAATTGAGGCAAAAGGGTGACAAGCCCCCTTTTTTCAGGCTATAGCGCGCGCGTCCGCCCCTGATCGCGGTCGCAACACGAGAGTCGTTAGTCGCCTCAACCCCAGCCGGACATGATGATCCGGGCATGTTATGTACCCCCAAATAAACCAATCCGGCCGCTGCGACCAAAACGCCAGCGCCGATGGCCGGATCATCCGGCCGCAAGAAGGACCTGTCGCCCTATGTCGTACAAGACCCTGCTGACCGAGTTTGATGCCGAGACCGGCGTCGCCGTCATTACGCTTAACCGCCCGGACCATCTCAACGCCCTGAACGACGAGATGATGACCGAGCTAACCCATGCGATTAACCGCGTCGAGGCCGACAAGGATATTGGCTGCATCGTGCTGACCGGCTCGCGCAAGGCGTTCTCGGGCGGCGCTGACGTGCGCGAGCTTATGGATCAGGATTATCCGGCCGCCTATTATGAAGACCTCATCACCCGCAACTGGGAACGCACGTCGAGCGCCCGCAAACCGATGATCGCAGCGGTCAGCGGCTATGCCGTCGGCGGCGGCTGCGAACTCGCCATGATGTGCGACATCGTAATTGCGGCCGACACAGCCCGCTTTGGACAGCCCGAGATTCGCCTTGGCGTCATGCCAGGCGCTGGCGGCACACAAAGACTTGCTCGTTTTATAGGCAAGTCGAAAGCCATGGAACTCTGCCTGACCGGCCGGATGATGGAAGCGGCCGAGGCTGAACGTTGCGGTCTGGTGGCACGCGTGGTCCCCGCTGACGACCTCATGGACACCGTAAAAGAGATGGCCCGTACGATTGCCGCAATGCCGCGTGCTGCAGCAATGATGACGAAAGAGGCCATCAACGCCGCCTACGAGACACCCATGTCGCAGGGCATCCGTTTCGAGCGTCGCCTGTTCCAGTCTCTCTTCGCAACCGAGGACCAGAAGGAAGGCATGGCCGCTTATGTCGAAAAGCGGTCGGCCCACTTCAAGGACCGGTAGAAGGGCTTACTGAGCCCAACTATTCTCTATTCGGACAGGATTGTGCTACCTTGCAGGCGCCTAGGGGACGGGGCGGTTAGACAGCAGGGGGACAAGCCTATGGCTGAGGTAGATGCAGTATCAACAGGACTGATCATCAGTGTACTGGTGGCCCTGTTTGTCGTTGGCTGTGCCGTCGCGGCCTTCGTGTACAGGACGCGTGTGCCCAGCCTGGTACCGGGCGACGACGAGACCTACCTGATCAGGAGCCCTGAAGGGCGCATCCAGACCCTGACAGCCGATATGAAAGTCCGGCCCGAAGATCCCCGCATCGTGCAGTTCCAGAACCGCAAGCAGCTGCGCTTCCCCGTCTACGACCCGCGCTTCAACGCGCTCAGTCATGACCGACTCGTAACGGATACGGGCGCCATCTCCCTTCGCATCCACACAACCACGCCTTTCCCCTTCACGGCCGTCACCAATGACGGCCACACCGTGACAGTCACCCCCTCTGTCAGCTTCGGCGTCGATCCTGCCCGTGTGACGGATCTCGCCCGGCTGGGCGATTTCGGCGACCAGTTCGAACGGCGTATCCGGTCTGCCTTTTCTGGCGCCATCGGCCGCCGCAAGGATGAGCAGCTGCGGGAAAGCCATCACCAGATTGAAACCGAGGTGACGGAAGAGCTGGCCGGGGTCGAGGCAGGCACTGACGCCTTGGGCGTTCCGCTGGGCATTACGGTGTTTGAAGCTCGCTTCAGCTATCGCGATGGCGCGGCGCTTCCCAGTGAAGTCGTTATCGCGTCCGATCCGGGCTCCACTGCCGACACCGCTCTCAGCCCCGCAGACGCGTCCGACAATGCCCCCGCTTCGCCCCAGCGCGTCGCCCTGGCCCCTGCCGCCAAGGCATCCGAAAGCGCGGCCCTTGGCAGCGAAACACCCGGCGCCATGCAATTCCTCGGCACCGATCTCGATAAATTGCTCGACCAGTTCCGGGACCGCAGCCCGGAGCAGATTGCCACCCTGCTCAGCCTCATGGAAATGCAGACCCGGCAAAACATTGTCTCGATGCTCAGTAAATCCGGGGGACTCGTGGTGTTTTCAGCCCGGGAACTGGGCCTGGCAGGCAACCCTGTGCTACAGGAACGCCTCAGCGCCACCTCTGAAGCGGAGGATGAACAGCCGGAAACTGAATAGAGGCGGCCGTCTGGCTCAGTTTTCTATCAGCATCCCAGTTGACGCCTTCGCACCGTTTATGTATGCCCCCGCCTTCAGCTTGAGGGAGGTTTCCCCCCGGCTTCAGGAGTTAGATATGGCAAATACCCGTTCCGCCAAGAAGATGGTCCGCAAGATCGCGGCTCGTACCGAAGTCAACAAAGCGCGCCGCTCGCGTGTGCGCACCTATGTACGCAAGGTCGAGGAAGCCATCGCTGCAGGCGACAAGACAGCTGCACAGGAAGCCCTGCGCGTAGCACAACCCGAGTTGATGCGCGCCGTCACCAAGGGCGTGATGCACAAGAATACATCTTCGCGCAAAGTCTCGCGCCTTTCGGCTCGCGTCGGCGCAATGGGCTGAGGCCCTCCCCGGACGAACGTCCAGGATCAAAATTTCAAACCCGCCCGGTTCGCGCTTGGCGGGTTTTTTATTGCCTCGAATTCAGGATTATCGCCTCGCCATGAAGGGCCGGATGTGATCTGTTCGAGGCATGTCTTTTCGGGAGCCATTTCTGCATTTTCAGGCAGCACAAGACGCAAGATCTGCACGTTTGGCGGCTTTGCAAAATGTGCAAAAATTTACTTCAGAAAACGCCCGAATTTCACAGCCAATATCCCGTAGGTGGTGTTGACAGAACATTAGCGAACAATTGCGCGGAACGACTCACTCACAAAAAAAATGCACAGGATAAACGGCTGATTTTGATGGCCTTTTGTTTACATGCCGAAAGAGTCAACCAGCCAATTCCCGCGATAGAAAAAAAGTAACACTTGTCAGTAAATCCGCTGGAAGTTACCTTGTGGATACCAGCTGAAAACTCTCCCTGCACGGAGTACTTACGGGGCCCAGATCTAATCTGGAGGGAGAGTTGCGTGCCTGCTGGTCAGGACGAAACATAACAAGAAAATGGGGCTCGGCGATGGACCGAAATACACTTTTTGATTCTGAGCATAGCGTAGAGTTTTCGGGCGTGGAAAAAGGCAGCAATATCCCCGGTCAGTCGATCTGGAAGCAGGTCCGGGCGAAGCTCGCGACCGTATTGAATGCAACCGACTATGATCGTTGGATCGAAGACCTGCGACTTATCGCAGAGGTTGACGGCGAGATCGTGATCGCGGCACGCGACCCGCTTGCCTATGATCGTGTTCTGGCAGAGCACAAGCGTCTGATCCAGCGCACCTGGCGCGACTTTGACCCGGCACGCCGCGGCATCCGTCTGGAATGCTGGCGCAATGCCCGTGCAGAAGTGCGCGAGCTGGTATCAGATCCTTGGGCCGAGACGGCGCCAGATGTGGCGCCACAGCCCGCACCGGCTTCTGCGTCCGGCGGCAATGGCAGTGACGGCGGCAAGACGACGGTTGCACCAACAGCCACCGGCGCGCCTGACATGACCTTCGGTACGCTCGTCACCGGCGAGTCCAACGAGATCGCTGTGCAGCTCGCACAGCGCATCGCACTGGGCCAGACCGTCGGCACATCGACAGCGCTCATCTATGGGCGTCAGGGCACCGGCAAGACGCACCTCCTCTATGCCCTCAAGCATGAGGTCGAAGCGCATGATCCTGAGCGCGTCGTCGTCTACCTGACGGCCGAGGAATTCATGTCGGCCTATCATGATGGCGTGAAGGTGAAGGACACGAGCGCCCTGAAGAAGCGCCTGCGGTCTGCCACTCTCCTGCTGATCGATGACCTGCACCGGATTGCCGGCAAGCCCGGCACGGAAACCGAGCTCTACCAGAACATCCGCGAAGTTACCGGCAATGGCGGCCTCGTGGTTCTGGCTGGCGATGAAGCTCCGGGCGACGTCACCGGCTTCGGCCCTCGCATGCGGGCTGAACTCAAGGGCTCAATCGCTGTCGAGGTCGGCCTGCCCGATGCCGGCATGCGCCGCGAGATCCTCGTGCGACTGGCAGCCCATATCGAGGCTGGTCACCCGAGCTTCGTCCTGTCGGACGAAATGATCGCCCGCATCAATGCAGGCATCCGGGGTCCGGGCCGTGAACTCACGGGCGCGATCTGGAGCCTCTACACCGAAGCCGGCTTCGGTGAGCGCGCGCCGACCATGGACATGCTCGACCGCGTCATCCGCCGCCATCAGGGAGAAGTGAAAGTGCCGACAATCGAATTGGTGAAGCGTGCCACGATGAAAGTCTTCGGTATTTCGAAGAGCGACCTCGAAAGCCCGTGCAAGGCTCGCGCCGTGGTGTATCCGCGTCAGGTGGCAATGTATCTCTGCCGCGAGAAAACCGGCAAGTCCCTGCCCCAGATCGGTCACAGCTTCGGCAAGCGGGATCACACGACGATCCTCTATGCCCACCGCAAGGTGTCCAAGAACATCGCATCGGATCCAGAGCTGGCCGGTGACATTGCCCGCGTCTCGGAGACGATCTTCGAACTGCAGGCCGCAGGCGTAAACTAGCCCCATCAGGTTGCCCTCGGGCAATTCTGCATCGGCGCTTGGCTTTTCCGCCCGATTGTTTAAGTGTTCTTAGCCCGCTCTCCACCGGAGGGCGGGCTGATTCTACCACGGGCTACCCGCCCGACCGGAACGAACCAGCCCTATTGAAACAAGCAAGGCAGACAGGCGCGATCCGGCGCCCGTGATGGACGGACCAACAGATGAAGCTAACGATTGAACGCAGCGATCTCCTCAATGCCCTTTCGCATGTGCAGAACGTTGTCGAACGCCGCAACACCATTCCGATCCTCTCCAACGTGCTGCTTCAGGCCGCCAAGGGCGAGCTGAAGCTTACGGCGACCGACCTTGATATCGAGGCCGTCGACAGCGCTGATGCCAAGGTCTCCCACGAGGGCGCGGTCACTGCGCCGGCCGGCACACTGTTCGACGTGATCCGCAAGCTGCCTGCGGGCGCCGAGGTCGAGCTTGAAACCCAGGCCGACAACCAGCGCCTCACGATCCGCGCCGGTCGCTCGCATTTCGAGCTGCCGACCCTGCCAGCCTCGGACTTCCAGACGATGAGCGGCGATGATGGCGCGACGGCCTTTTCGGTCGACGCGAAGGACTTTGCCCGCCTGATCGACAAGACGCGTTTTGCCATCTCCACCGAAGAGACCCGCTACTACCTGAACGGCGTCTACCTGCACGGTGCCAAGAATGACGACGGCGACGCGGTTCTGCGCACCGTCGCCACAGACGGCCACCGCCTCGCCCTTGCCGAGATCCCTGCCCCCAAGGGCGCAGAGAACCTCGAAGGCGTCATCGTGCCCCGCAAGGCCGTGGCTGAAGCGCGCCGCCTCATCGACTCTGCCGATGGCGATATCGACATCGAAGTGTCCGACACAAAGATCGTCGTGCGTGCTGGCCGCGCCGTGCTCACCTCGAAACTGATCGACGGCTCGTTCCCGGACTATGCCCGCGTCATTCCCAAGGGCAATGACAAGAAACTCATCGTCGACAACAAGGCCTTCGAAGCCGCCGTTGATCGCGTCTCGACCGTCTCCGCCGAACGCTCGCGCTCGGTGAAGCTCTCCCTGTCGGAGGGCAAGCTGACCCTCGCGGTCAACCATGCCGAAACCGGTGCCGGTACCGAGGAAATCGAAGCCGAGTACAGCTCCGACGCCATGGAGATCGGGTTCAACGCGAAATACCTGCTCGACATCGCTGGCCAGATCGAAGCCGACACGGCCGAGTTCATGTTCAACGACCCGGCCTCGCCTGCGCTCGTCCTGGATCCGTCAGACGATTCCGCACGCTATGTGCTGATGCCGTTGAGAGTGTAACGCGTCACGTTTGGTGACGCCGCGCCATTGGAGAAGATCGGGTCCCGGCTTTTGACGCGTAGCCGCCAACTATCTTGCATGCAGCCATGACCGCGCTCACTCGCCTCTCGTTGACGGACTTCCGCAACTACGCGTCTCTCTCCCTGCCGCTTGACGGACGCCACGTCTGCCTGTTTGGAGCAAATGGCGCCGGCAAGACGAACCTGCTCGAAGCCGTCAGCCAGCTCGGCCCGGGGCGCGGGCTGCGCTCGGCCACCTTGCCAGAGATGATGCGCAAGGATGCCCCCGGCGGCTGGACCGTCGCCGCCACGCTCGACAATGACCAGAAGATCGGTGTCGCCCTCGAAACCGGATCCGGCGCCAAGCGCAACGTGCGCATCGATGGCGCCTCCGCGACCGCATCAGACCTGGCTGACCTCATCCGCATCGTCTGGCTCACGCCTTCCATGGACGGCGTCTTCCGCGGCGGCGCATCCGACCGGCGCCGCTTCCTCGACCGTCAGGTCATGGCGCATATTCCCACCCATGGCCGCGCCGCCAGCCGCTATGAACAGGCCATGCGCGAGCGCAATGCCCTCCTTGAACGCGGCCATGTCGATCCGGCCTGGGCCGATGCCATCGAGGCGCGCATGGCAGAGGCCGGCGCCGAGATGTCCATCAACCGGGCCAATGTGCTTGAGGCGCTGCAGGTCGCCATTGAGCTGCGCCCTGACGGCCACTTTCCCAAGGCCGATCTCACCCTCGAAGGTGACGCGGAGCAGGCCGCCCTCAGTGGCGACGATTTCAAGTCCATCTTCGAAACGCTCGCCGAAACCTTCCGCACGACCCGCCGCCGCGACATTGCCGCCGGCCGCACGATTGATGGTCCCCACCGCTCAGACCTCGTCGTCATTCACCGTCCCACGGGCGCACCCGCACGCGATGCCTCAACCGGTCAGCAGAAGGCGCTGTTGATTGGCCTGATCCTCGCTTCGGCTGGCGCCCTGCGCGCGGATGGCGATGGCCCCGCGCCTCTTCTCCTGCTCGATGAAGCCGCCGCGCATCTCGATCCCGACAGGCGCGCAGCGCTTTACGAAGAACTTGGCGCCCTCGGCGGTCAGGCCTGGCTCACCGGTACAGAGCGTTTCCTCTTCGAAGCGTTTGGCGACCGGGCCCAGCGTGTCCGTGTCGAGGACGGCGCAGCCCGCGTCGAGGACTAGTCAGCCACGGCCTGCGAGAACCAGTCCACCAGCATGGGATTGACCTCCTCATGCCGCTGATAGTTCAGGCCGTGCGTGCCGCCGCCAATGATCCGGACATCGGCGCCCGGAATCAGCGCAACCAGCTTGGCCGCGCTCGATATCCCGACCGTTTGGTCTTCATCCCCGAACACCGCCATCACGGGCGTTTCGGTTTTCTGAGCGACAGAACTGAAGAGGATTTCCCGGTTCGACATCGGAAAATTGCGCAACGTCGACAGCAGGGCCTTGCCATAGCCGCGATACTCCATCTGACGGGTGACATCACCCTGCAGGCGGTTGTTCAGTTCCAGCGCGCTCTCGTCATATTGCGGATCACTCAGCAGGATGCCGCGGCCGAACACCCGCCAGATCCAGTCACCCACCACCGGCAACCGCACCAGCGCCGCAGACAGGCCGCTATCGCCATCAACATCCAGCCCGGCCGGCACGAACAGGAATACCCGCGACACACGCTCCGGATGACGCCCGGCAAAGGCCATCACGATCGGCCCGCCCATGGACAGGCCGACCAAGCCAACCGGCTCGACCAGCCCGAGACCATCGAGCAGGTCCATCAGCTCCCGGTCATAGAAATCATCATCATAGGGCCCATCCGGCCGGTCAGACCAGCCGCGCCCGAAATGGTCATACTGGACGACCCGGAAACCGGACTCGATCAGCGCCTCGGCATTCTGCTCGAAAATGAAGCCCGGCGTCGAAAAGCCATGCACCATGACGATCACATTGCCCTCTTCGGGCCCACGCGTCTGATAATGCAGCTGGCCGTCTGTCACCTGCAGAAATTTGCCCGGCGCCTCGGCCCGCGCGTCGGCGTCCATCGCCTTCAGGTCCTTGCCAGCCCACCAATAGGTGCCGGCCAGAACGGCAACAACCAACCCGACCGCCCACAGCAATACCTTTAACATATACGCATCCCGCTTCAGCCCGAACCGGCGCCCCGCCAGCTTTCTGTCCTCATCGATATTTATCGAGCCAAATTCGCAATTTTTGCAAGGATGGAATGAGCGCATCAATCTCGGAGGGCGACAATGCGGCGTTAAGCTCGCCGAGTGACGGCCCCGCAGCCGATAGCGCAGCTTCGCGTGCGAGGACGCCCGCTTCGGTCAGTCTCACCTGTTTCGCGCGCCCATCTGAAGGGTCGGCCTCCAGCGAGATGAATCCCTTGGTCACCAGGCGCTGCAAAGTGCTCGACATTGTGCCCTTCGTCACCTGAAATGCCGCTGCCAGCCGTGCCGGCGACCAGTCGCCCTCAAGGCGCACGAGATGATTGAGCACGCTGAACTGCGCAACAGTCAGGCCGTGCGGCAATATGCGCTCAAAACGGGCACTCGATAGCTGGCTGATAATGCCAATCTCGTTGAACAGGGTGAACAGCACCTGTTGCTTGGGCGTCAGTGTCTTCATGCGGGCCCCCTCAGGCGATCAGGTGTGTGTCCATCGGCCAGCGCGGTGCAGCGATGACCGGTTTCGCATAGCCTACACGCACCAGCATCTGAAGCCTTTGGCCGTTTCCGATCAGGTCATGCACTTCTTTGTAAAGATCCGCCATCTCCGGATATTCCTGCAGCGACTGGCTCCAGGGGTGCACTTTCAGCCCTTCGCGTTCCGCCGCCAGGACCAACCGCATATAGGCGCGACCCGCCGATATCTGCGAGGCACGCGTTGTCCCGGAATTTCCCAGCCAGGCATAGGCGCGGGCCGACATGGCGGCCTCATGGAACATCGCCATCCCCTGCTGCGACGCGCTGGAATTTGGATCGGACAGGGCCTCCCGACTGACCACTCCTGCCAGCTGGCCAAGGCCGATCATCGGCCCTTCGAGGAACAAGCCATCCGGATTGGCGGCAACTTCCCTGGCGCCAATCCGCATCAGATCAACGCTTTCCTGATTCGTGTAGTCGGTCGTCATTTCCACGCTGTGCGCGCGCCATGTGAGATCGCGCAGCTGCCCAGCGAGCGCGTCATTGCCGCACCCGTTCGCCGTCACGCCCTGCACATTGCCGCTCGATAGTGTGGCCGCCAACGCATCCACATCCACATCGCGCGCATCAAACGGACTGCGGTTCGTGTGCCGCGCCAGTACTGAGGCAAACAAGGGGTTCGGTTTAGCGCCGCCTTCAATGAAGCGCACGCGGGCAACGGGTCGCTCGTCCAGCGTCGCCATGTCTTCGCCTTCGGGGAACGGCGTGACCTCTGTTCCGTACCCGTCTTCGGCCGCGGCCAGCGCCAGCAATTCAAGAAAAGCGCCATGCCCGATCACAATCTGCCGATCATAGGGATCGGTCGCCGGCAGGCGCCGGTCCAGGTCGCAATAGAGCGTAAGGGCATCCTCGCCATCGAGCCGCACACGCCAGGGCTGACGATTGTGGGGATTGGGAGCAAGGATGGCATAGGACAGGGCCCGCCTGCGGAACTCGGTCTCTTGCCCGGCCTCCCGCCACGGCGCCCAGGCCGAGCGCGACGGTCCATTCGCCGCCACAAAGCCACCTGCGCCCACGGCCGCCAGTATACAGCCGCCTCCCACCAATGTCAGCACGCCGCGTCGCGTCACCATGATCTCGATCCTTTTAGTTCGATACCAAACCATTTAGTTTGATACCATACTAATGTCAATCGCTTTCGGGGTGTGGATCATCTCGCTCAGGCGGTCTAGGTAGGGGGCAACACAATATCCGGAGACTGCCCCATGAAGACCCGCGCCGCCGTTGCCTTTGAAGCCAAGAAACCGCTCGAAATCGTCGAGCTGGACCTGGAAGGCCCGAAGGCGGGCGAAGTCCTCGTTGAAATCATGGCGACAGGCATCTGCCACACGGACGCCTACACGCTGGACGGGCTGGACAGTGAAGGCCTCTTCCCCAGCGTGCTCGGCCACGAAGGCGCGGGCATCGTCCGCGAGGTCGGCGCAGGCGTCACCAGCGTGAAGCCGGGCGACCACGTGATCCCGCTTTACACGCCGGAATGCCGCCAGTGCAAAAGCTGCCTCTCCGGCAAGACCAACCTCTGCACCGCCATCCGCGCCACGCAGGGCAAGGGCCTGATGCCAGACGGCACCAGCCGCTTCTCCTACAAGGGCCAGACCATCTACCATTACATGGGCTGCTCCACCTTCTCGAACTTCACGGTCCTGCCCGAGATCGCCGTCGCGAAAATCCGCACCGACGCGCCTTTCGACAAGGCCTGCTATGTCGGCTGCGGCGTCACCACCGGCGTGGGCGCCGTGACCAACACGGCCAAGGTCCAGGTGGGTGATAATGTCGTCGTGTTCGGCCTTGGCGGCATCGGCCTCAACGTGCTGCAGGGCGCACGCATGGCCGGCGCCGACAAGATCATCGGCGTCGACATCAACGACTCCAAGAAGGAATGGGGCGAGAAATTCGGCATGACGCATTTCGTCAATCCGAAGAACACCAAGGACGTCGTCGCCCACATCGTCGAACTGACCGATGGCGGCGCCGACTATTCCTTTGACTGTACCGGCAATACAGACGTGATGCGCCAGGCCCTCGAGTGCTGCCATCGCGGCTGGGGCACGTCGATCATCATCGGCGTGGCAGAGGCCGGCAAGGAAATCTCGACCCGTCCCTTCCAACTCGTCACAGGCCGCAACTGGCGCGGCACGGCCTTCGGCGGCGCCAAAGGCCGCACTGATGTTCCCAAAATTGTCGACTGGTACATGAACGGCAAGATCCAGATCGACCCGATGATCACCCACGTGATGGGCCTCGAAAAGATCAACGACGCTTTCGACCTGATGCACGCTGGCGAAAGCATCCGGAGTGTGGTGGTGTACTAGTCGGTACAAATCGGAGGAAAAAAACCAATGTACAGCCATATGATGGTCGGCACGAACGACATCGAAAAATCCAAGACCTTCTACGACGCCCTGTTCACATCGGTCGGCGGCAAGACCGCCATCACCGATCCGAAGGGTCGCCTCATCTACATGCACAATGGCGGCATCTTCCTCGTGACACCGCCCATCGACGGCCAGCCTGCCACGCACGCCAATGGCGGCACGATCGGCTTCGCGATGTCTTCCCCGGAAGAAGCGGACACATGGCACAAGGCCGGCGCCGCTGCGGGCGGCACGCCTATCGAGGATGCGCCCGGCTGGCGCGGTGAAGGTGCAGGCCGCCTCTACCTCGCCTACCTGCGCGACCCGGACGGCAACAAGCTCTGCGCCCTGCATCGCGGCTAGGCCAAGCATGACGGACTGGAACCTTCCCTGGAAGGCCAGCTGCCTGTGCGGCGGCGTGCAGATGAAAATCTCCGCGCCGCCCATGGTCACCATGGCCTGCCACTGCCGTGGCTGCCAGAAACTGACCAGCGGGCCCTACTCGCTCTCCATGTTCCTGCCGGATGAGGGTTTCGAAGTGACCAGCGGCGAGCCCGTGATCGGCGCACTCAAGGGCGAGCACAGGCACTTCTACTGCCCGGACTGCATGTCCTGGCTCTTCACGCGCCCGGCGGGCATGGACTTGGTCAATCTGAGGTCGACCATGCTCGATAATGCCGCCTGGGCGGCGCCGATCATGGAAACGGGCACGGCCACCCGTTTGCCTTTCGCGCAAACCGGGGCAGAGTTCTCATATGAGGGGTTCCCCGAAATGTCTGACTTCCCGACGATCATGCAGGCCTTTGCAGATCACGGCGCCAGACCGGACAACAGCTGATGGAAAGAGAGACGAACATGATGAAATGGGCATTGATGGGCGTGGCCCTTGCCACCCTTACGGGCTGCATTGCGGTCGAAGCGAATGAAACCACCTACAGAAGCGGCGTGACGCATGTCGGCAGCCAGTCGCTTGGCGGCACGACACTGCCCTTCTCCAAGGCCGTCGTCGTCGACAACCTCATCTTCATCTCCGGCGAACTCGGCATCGATCCCGCGACAGGCAAGATCGTTCCCGGCGGCACAGGGCCGGAAACCACCCAGATTTTCAAGAATATCGAAACCACGCTGGCCGGCCTTGATTCCGACCTGTCCAACGTCGTGAAGTGCACGGTCTATATCGGCGACATGGCCAATTATGCCGAAATGAACGCTGCCTATAAACTGGCCCTGCCGGATCCCAAACCGTCCCGCGCGACGGTCGGCGTCAACGGCCTCGCGGCTGGCGCCAGCCTTGAGATCGACTGCATCGCCGTGAAGTCATGAGCGACGCGGCTAACAAGGACTGGAAACTGAAGCTCCGCTACGGACAGACAGACACCAATTTCGCTCATTTCGCCATGGTCGCCGACGGCGCCGTGGTCGAAGCCAATGCCGACTTCAAGACAGAGGTCGGCCCGTCCGTTCTCTCGATGAAGGCCTGGGCCAAGGACACCGAAGAAGCCGCTGAAATGATGATCGCGATCAGCAATCATCTCGGCTTCAAGATGTCCGGAAAGATCGAGATTTACGCCACTGAGCCGGACGCGCCGCCGAAGGAAAAGCCCTACGGCTACGATCTTAAATTCACGCCCTACGTAGCGGACACAACGTTGCAATAGAATGTTCGGCCGCGATGATCCCCCATCGCTGGAGCCGATTGAGTCGGCATCCATCCGTTGGATCATCGAGGCGGCAATTGCGGAGGGTAACAGGGTTAGCGTGATTGCAACTTGGACGCTCGCTCTCGTTGCCCATATGCGCGACCCGCTGTCAGACGCGTTGCGTCAGACCATCGCGAAGCGGTTCCCGGCCTTGGCGCATTTCACCGAGGCCGGCACACCTCACAATCGCGCCCATGAAGGCTATATCGACGCGGGTTTCTCCGTGTCATTCCCGCTGCCGGACTAGGCCAGCTTCAGCCGGAAGTCCCTGCGTGCCAGTCGCGCCGGCAGGCGGAAGTCCATCAGCGGCGCCCCGCCCACACGGTCGAGCAACACTTCCAGCCGCACCTTTTCGTCCGGCGTCATCGCATCAATCTCATCCGTCACCGCCTGCAGCCGCCAGAGCGGGAAGCTCCGCGCCGCGCAGTCGCCATCGAAACCGCCGGTCATGAATTCCACCATGCCAAAGCCGCGCGGCACATCCGCTCCGGCTTTCACCGTCGTGGCCCATTCGCCAAACAGCGCCGCCGTCTTCACCAGCATCGGCATCTGCTCACTCATCTGACGACTGAGTATCGGCTCCAGCGTCTTCGGCACGCCATCATCCGGCAACAGCTCGCCATTGCCCTGTTCGCCCGCCTGCACACTGCGCACATAATCGGCCACCTTCGGCGCCAGCCGTTCCATGATCCGCCCGCTCTCCGGGTCGCGCAGCAGGTGGGCATAAAGCGGCCCGTTCAGCGCAAAGTCACCCAGCGACGGCCGACCACCCAGCAGGTAGGCGTGATGGCGCAAATGCTCCGTCATGTCCTTCAGGAAGGCCTCATAGGCCGCTTCGACGCCCGGGATATTCTCCTCGCCGACGCCCAGCATGGCCACTGCGCCCTTGAACCGCTCGCCATTCTTGCGCCCGATGGCATACTGTTCGGCCGGTGGCGCATCCGGCGCCGAGATGCGCCCGAACTCGCCATAGGCCCAGTCCTCGTTATAGTTCCAACGGTAATGCATGGCGGGCAGCACCAACCACTCGTCGGCATAGAGTTCCATCAGCCGTGACACGACCCGCTGCACCGGACCGTCCGGCATCACGCGCGGCCCGTCGGGCGTCGCCGCCTCAACCGCGTCGATGATGTCTGCCGTGTCCTGCACCACCTCGCCGTCCGGCATCGCCATGACGGGAATCACCGGCCAGCCAACCTTTGGCAGAATCACATCGCGGTAGACTTCGCGCGTGGCGATACGCTCCTCGAAATCTGCCCCGCGCCAGCGCAGATAGGCGCGCGCCTTGCCCGAAAAGTAACTGACCTCCGCGCCATAGAGAACATAACCGCTCATGCCTTGATCCTTCCGCCCGGTTCGGGCCATGCTTGGCGCCAACCCGAAGGAGCGCTTTTTCATGACCCTAACCCTCGTATCCTCATGGGCAAGCTTTGGCGGCACACTCTCTGTGCATGACCATGAAAGCACAGTCACCGGCACACCGATGCGCTTTGCCGTCTACAGCCCACCACAGGCGAAAAAGGGCCCCGTCCCGGTCCTCTGGTACCTGTCCGGTCTCACCTGCACCTGGGCCAATGTGATGGAAAAGTCCGGCCTCCAGCGCGCCGCCTCCGAACATGGCATCATGATCATCGCGCCCGACACCAGCCCGCGCGGACCGGGCGTGCCGGATGATGAAGCCTATGATCTCGGTCAGGGCGCCGGCTTCTATCTCACCGCCACCGAGGCGCCGTGGGACAAGCATTTCCGCATGGACCAGTATGTCACTCGCGAACTGAACGCCCTTGTCGCCGCCAACTTCCCGGCCGACATGGAACGCCAGGGCATCTTCGGTCATTCCATGGGCGGCCACGGCGCGCTGACGCTCCACTTCAAGTATCCCGACACCTACCGCTCCTGCTCGGCCTTCTCGCCGATCACCAGCCCGTCGCGCGTGCCATGGGGCGAGAAAGCCTTCACCGCCTATATCGGGCCGCCTTCAATTGCGTGGGAACAGTATGACGCGACCGAACTCGTCCAGAACCGCCAGACCGATGCCCACATCCTTATCGACACCGGCAAGGCCGACCAGTTCCTCGAACCCCAGCTGAAGCCCGACATCTTCATCGAGGCCTGCGAAAATTCAGGACAGGCGCTGACCTACCGCCTGCATGAAGGCTACGGGCATGACTATTATTTCATCGCCACGTTTATGAGCGATCATATCGCGCATCATGCCAAGGCCCTGAAAGCCTAGACCGCTTTCGCGTGGCGGCGCGGCGCCGGTTTGAAACGACCGTCAAAACTCTGCGCCACGGTGCGCAGCATCACCCGCGCCGATAGCGGCACGGTCACGACGCCGCCATTCACCGTGCACAAGCCCGCAGGCACAAGGAAACGCGCCGTCTCCAGCGCATCGTCCAGCGCATTTGGCGCGGCGCCCATCTCGGCGCACACCTCCGCCACGTCGACCCGCAGATCACACATCAGCCGCTCGATCGCACGGGCGCGAAGCCGGTCATCATCGGTCAGCGCGATGCCCCGTTCGCTGGGCAGCCGACCGGCTTTGATAGCCTCCCGCCAGGCGTTGCGATCCTTCTGGTTCTGCACATAGCCTTCAGCAAATTGCGAGATGGACGACGTGCCAAGCCCGACAAGTGTGTCGCACGGATCGTCGGTATAGCCCTGGAAATTGCGGCGCAAACGCCCCGCCTGTGCCGCCACCGCGAGGCTGTCATCCTCCCGCGCGAAATGGTCGAGCCCAACCGGAACATAGCCGGCGTCCAGCAGGATCGCCGTTCCCGCCTCGGCCTGCGCAAACCGCGCCTCGATATCGGGCAGCATGTCTTCGCGGATCGCCGCCTGGTGCTTGGCGAACCATGGCACATGCGCATAGCCGAACACCGAGATGCGCGACGTGCCCTGCAGCACGGCAAAGGCGGCTGCCTCTTCCACATCGGCCACTGTCTGGCCCGGCAGGCCATACATCAGGTCCATATTATGCTTGGTGATGCCAGCGGCATTGAGGCGGGCAATCACTCGCTCCACCTGCGCGCGCGGCTGCACCCGGTTGATGGCTTTCTGCACATCCAGGTTCAGCGTCTGCACGCCAAGGCTCACGCGATTGACGCCCGCCCCCGCCATGGCCTCGACCTGCGCCTCTGAAAGCACACGCGGGTCCAGCTCCATCGCGATCTCGGCATCGGCCCGTAGATTGAACCGCTTGCCGATATGGCCGATCAGCGAAGTCATGTCCTCCGGCCGCAGCGAATTGGGAGAACCGCCCCCAAAGTGCAGGTGCGCCAGCCCGCCATGCGGCCCCATCGCATCTGCCCAGAGATCGATCTCGGCATGCAGCGTTTCGACATAGGCCGCGATCCGGTCATAGCCGTTCGGCACCGTTGTCGCGCAGCCGCAATACCAGCACAGCTTGTCGCAAAAGGGGATGTGCGCATAAACCGAGATCGCAGACCCGGGTCTCACGCCCCCCGCCCAGGCCTGCGCCTCCCCCGCTCCCACGGCTGGCGCAAAGTCTGCGGCCGTCGGATAGCTTGTGTAACGCGGCACCGGCCGCTGCGCGAAGGTCATCCAGCTCTGTTTCATGCAGGAACAGCTAGCAAAACGGGCAAGCGGCGGAACTCCGGAAAACCCCCTAGTCCCGCGCTCGACCCGCCCGGATACGGGTGCTAGCGTTCCGGCAAAGGAGCCCTTCATGATCAAATCTCTCGCCACACTCGCTGTCACGCTTTGCCTGGCCACTGCCGCCCACGCCGGCGAGAACGATTTCGTCGCCGGAACGCTGGTGCCTGACTATGGCAAGTATGCGCCCCGCGAGAGCGCCAGGCTGCCCGAAGGCACGGTCATGAAAGTGGCGTTCGACATGTCGAAGGCCGCGCCTGACGGCGAGATCAGCAGCGATCTCGTCAAAGTGGCACGTTTTCTCAACATGCACGCCGGTTCTGGCGTCGCGCTCGAAAACCTCTCCGCCGCCATCGTCGTTCACGGCGCGGCCTCGGCTGACCTCCTGACAGAAGAAAAGCTCGGCCATGCGAACCCGAATGTGGAACTGATCGCCGAACTCCTCGCCGCAGGCGCCACAATCGATCTCTGCGGCACCACCTCGGCGGCGCGTGACATCGCACAGGAAGATCTGCTCCCGGGAATCACGATTTCCCTGTCCGCGATGACCTCCCATGCCCTGCTGCAGCAGCAGGGATACACCCTCAATCCTTTCTGACGGCAATGTCAGCCGCAGTAGCAATGCGGCCTGAAACGTGCAATGAGCGGCAAAACCTCGCTCCGTTCCACGCAAGAACGGTGCGCTGCGCATGGATTCCCCGCGCACGCCCTTGAAAGACATATGCTAAATGACTGATACCCCCCTCGTTCCTCCGGCCCTTGCCGAGGCGCTCGCCGCACGTGGCTATGAGAGCCTCACACAAGTGCAATCCGGTGTGATTGCTACAGAGCTGGCCGGACAAGACCTCCTCGTTTCCGCCCAAACAGGCTCCGGCAAGACCGTCGCCTTCGGCCTCGCCATGGCTGGCGACCTGCTCGACGGCGCCGAAAAGTTCGGAAATGCCGATGCGCCGCTGGCCCTGATCGTCGCCCCGACCCGTGAATTGGCCCAGCAAGTCGCCCGCGAACTGCAGTGGCTGTACGCCTCCACCGGCGCCCGCATGGCCACCTGCGTCGGCGGCATGGACATGCGCGAAGAGAAAAAAGCCCTCGCACGCGGCGCCCATATCGTCGTCGGCACCCCGGGCCGCCTCTCCGACCACATCAAGCGTGGCTCGCTCGTCACCTCCGACATGCGCGTTGTCGTCCTCGACGAGGCCGATGAAATGCTCGACATGGGCTTCCGCGACGAGCTTGAGCACATCCTGCAGGACACGCCCGCCACGCGCCGCACGCTGCTCTTCTCCGCAACTGTGCCAAAAGGCATCGCCGCCCTCGCAGGTCGCTACCAGCGCAACGCAGTGCGCGTCACGACCGAAGCCGAGAAATCCCAGCACGTCGACATCGAATACAAGGCCTTGCTCGTTGCTCCCGGCGACGAAGAGAACGCCATCGTCAATATCGTCCGCCATTCCGACAGCGAAAGCGCGCTGGTCTTCTGCACGACCCGCGCAGCCGTCAACAAGCTGATGAGCCGCATGGGCAACCGGGGCTTCCCCGTTGTCGCCCTCTCCGGCGAACTCAGCCAGAAGGAACGCTCCAACGCGCTCCAGTCCCTGCGTGACGGCCGCGCCCGCGTCTGTATCGCAACCGACGTTGCCGCTCGCGGCCTCGACCTGCAGAACCTCGGCCTGGTCATCCACGCCGACCTGCCGCGTGACCCGCAGACCCTGCTCCACCGTTCGGGCCGTACAGGCCGCGCGGGCCGCAAGGGCGTCAGCGCCCTTCTGGTCGCCCCAAAAGGCCGCCGCCGCGTCGAACGCCTGCTCAATGATGCCAAGATCGACGCGACCTGGGGCAAGCCGCCCACGGCCGAAGAAATCAACGCTCTCGATGATGCCCGCCTGCTCGCCGATCCGGCCCTCAGCCGTCCGATCCACGAGAGCGAAGCCGAGATGATCGCCAAGCTGATCGAAACGCACGGCGCCGAACAGGTCGTTGCTGCCTTCCTGCGCAAGAGCCGTGAAGGCCGCTCGGCCCCCGAAGACCTGCGCGATGTCGACGACCGCGCCCCACCGGCCCGCAAGGAACGCGGCGACCGTTCTGACTGGACCGATCGCAATGACAGCGGCCCGCGCGAGAAACGCCCCCGTCAGGAACGCCAGGGCTTCGAGAACGCTGCCTGGGTGTCGCTGAACATCGGCCGCAAGAAAAACGCTGAAGCCCGCTGGCTCCTGCCCATGCTCTGCAAGGCGGGTGGCCTCTCCCGTGAGGATATCGGCGCCATCCGCATCAACCCGGCCAATACGCATGTCGAGCTGACCCGCGAAGCCGCTGACCGCTTCTTCGCGTCCCTCGGTGAAGGCGCCTCGCTCGAGAAGGGCATCCGCGCCTTCCCGCTCGACGGCCCGCCTGCCAAGGAATTAGACGACGAGCGTCCGGCGCGCCCGGCCCGCCCGCCACACGTCAAACCGCCCTTCAAGAAGGCCTCGGCCAAGGGTGAAGGCAACTGGAACCCTGACGCCAAGCCGGCCTACAAGTCGAAAAAGCCGAAATGGGAAGAGGGCGGCCCTGCCAAGGCCCCCAAGGATCCTTCGCTGGCCGACTACATCCAGCACGATGGCCCGAACGACAAGAAATCCTACAAGGCCAAGCCGAAAGCGGCTGGCGCAGCCTCCGGCGGGAAGCCCCCTTTCAAGGGGAAACCAGCCTTCGCAAAAGGCGCAAAACCGGCAAAATCCTTCAAGAAAAAACCCCCTCAGGGTTGAACCTGACCCCGGCACCTGAAAAGGCTGGAATCCCACTAAATAAGCCCCTGTTTTCATTGCGAAAAACGGGGGCTTTTTTGCACTGCTAAATAGACCCCGATTCATTTCCCTTATGGGCCGAAACCCCCTATATTTATGGGGTTATCTGACGAATCGACGAGGATGCTGGCATGGCCGACGAAATCATGGGCGAAACCCCCGAATATGGCGCAGACAGCATCAAGGTCCTGAAGGGCCTGGAAGCCGTCCGCAAACGCCCGGGCATGTACATAGGCGACACGGACGACGGCTCAGGCCTGCACCACATGATCTACGAAGTCGTCGACAACGCGATCGACGAGGCCCTTGCCGGCCATGCCGACCGCGTCACCGTCACGCTCCTGCCCGATGGCAGCGCCGAGATCACCGATAATGGCCGGGGCATCCCCGTCGGCAAGCACACCGGCGAAGGCGTCTCCGCCGCTGAGGTCATCATGACCCAGCTCCACGCTGGCGGTAAATTCGACCAGAACTCCTACAAGGTCTCCGGCGGCCTGCACGGCGTCGGCGTCTCGGTCGTCAACGCCCTGTCCGACTGGCTGGAACTGACCATCCACCGCGAAGGCAACGAACACTGGGTCCGCTTCGTCGATGGGGGCCGCGTCGAGGCACCGCTCATCACGCGCGGCCCATCGCCGATGACCGACAAGGGCAAGCCCTTCACCGGCACGGCCGTGCGCTTCATGGTCTCCGCCTCCACGTTCACGATGACCGACTATGACCGCAAGACGCTGGAACACCGTCTGCGCGAACTCGCCTTCCTCAACAGCGGCGTCCACATCATCTTCCGCGACGAACGCGAAGCCGACGTCTACGAGATCGACCTGATGTACGAGGGCGGCGTCAAAGCCTTCGTCCAGCACCTTGACCGCCAGAAAACGCCCATCGTGCCGGACCCGATCTATGTCATCGGCGAGAAGGACGGCGTTACCGTCGAGGCCGCGCTCGAGTGGAATGACAGCTACCACGAGAACGTGCTCTGCTTCACCAACAACATCCCCCAGCGCGACGGCGGCACCCACCTTGCCGGCTTCCGTGGCGCGCTGACGCGTATCATCAACAAATATGCCAACGAGACCGGCATCGCGAAAAAGTCCAAGGTCGAAATCTCGGGCGACGATGCCCGCGAAGGCCTCACCTGCGTGCTCAGCGTGAAAGTGCCTGACCCGAAATTCAGCTCACAGACGAAAGACAAGCTTGTCTCGTCCGAAGTGCGCCCCGTGGTCGAATCGCTGATGGGCGAGAAACTGTCGGAATGGTTCGAGGAGCATCCGAAGGAAGCTCACGAGATCATGATGAAGATCGTCGAGGCTGCTGCCGCCCGCGAAGCCGCCCGCAAGGCGCGCGAACTGACGCGCCGCAAGTCTGCGCTCGACATCACAAGTCTGCCCGGCAAGCTTGCTGACTGCCAGGAAAAAGACCCGGCCAAATCCGAAATCTTCATCGTCGAAGGTGACTCCGCTGGCGGCTCCGCCAAGCAGGGCCGGTCACGCGACAATCAGGCCATCCTGCCCCTGCGCGGCAAGATCCTGAACGTCGAGCGCGCCCGCTTCGACAAGATGCTGTCCTCCGATCAGGTCGGCACGCTGATCATGGCCCTTGGCGCCGGCATTGGCCGCGACGAGTTCAACATCGAAAAGCTGCGCTAC
>TARA_R110002020_G_scaffold475905_3_pt1 | contig 189075 bp, 169 predicted proteins | sample TARA_R110002020 | Tara Oceans TARA_R110002020 (sample SAMEA4396489) | marine metagenome | biome: Westerlies Biome; feature: [MES] marine water layer (ENVO:01000295) within the mesopelagic zone...; material: water (ENVO:00002006), including particulate matter (ENVO:01000060)... | reverse complement strand
CGACGGCGGCAGCGGGCACGACGGCGTGACCGTCAACGCCATTCCCTCTGGCGCTTTCATGGCGACCGTCAACTATGTGCACGACGGCGACACCCTCTATCTCGATAATGGCACCGCCGAAGTGAAGGTGCGCCTGATCGGGATCGACACCCCAGAACTCTCTAGCGCACAGCGACCGGATGCCGAAGAATGCTACGGGATCGAAGCGCGAGAGCTGCTGCGCGACTTTCTTCCCGAGGGCACCGCCGTGTGGGCCCTGCATGACCGCGAGCCCGAAGATCGCTATGGTCGCTCACTGCTCTACGTCTACCTTCAGGACGGCACTTTCATCAATCTCGCCATGGTCGAGCTCGGTGCCGCCGAGGCCCTCAAAGTGGGTCCCAATGACCGCTACTGGTCTGAGCTCAGGAACGCTGAAGACGAAGCCTCTTCAGCGAGGCTCGGCATGTGGGCTGCCTGCTAATCTCCGAGGACACCGCTAGATTGGTCTGACCACAGACCGAGGGAAGGGTACTCGTGATTCGTATTGACGCAGTCAATCTGCACGTAACAGCAATCCACACACGAATTCCGTTTCGCTATGGAATCGCCGAGATGACTGCCGCCCCGCACGTCATCGTCGAACTGAGAGCGAGCAACGGCGTGACATCGGCACGCGGATTTGCCTCTGAGCACCTTCCTCCGAAATGGTTCACCAAGAACCCCGATTCACTCTTTGTTGATGACGTCGAGGAGCTCGTGGGAGCAATCCAGAACGCCGCCGCCCTCGCCCGCAACGCGCAGGCAGAGACAGTCTTCGATCTCTGGCAATCGCTTGAGCGAGACCAAGCATCCTGGGCAATGACAAACGAAGTGCCGGGCCTCGTCGCTGGACTCGGCACGAGCATGATCGAACGCGCGCTCATCGATGCCAGCTGTCGCCTGCTCGGTACACCCTTCGTGAAAGCTATCCATAGCGACACCTTCGGAATAGACATCGGTCGCATTCATCCAGAGCTCCGGGGTCGCCCGCTTGCCGAGTTCACCGTTAACGAAGCCGCACCGACGATCGCGATTCGCCACACTGTGGGACTCTCGGATCCCCTCACTGATGACGAAGTGCGCGATGACCCCCGAGACGGGCTTCCAGTGAGCCTCGCATCCGTACTCGCACGGTACGGCGCGAAATACTTGAAGATTAAGACCGCGGGAAACGCGAGCGACGACATCACTCGCTTGAAGCGCATCGATGAGGTCTGTCGTGCCCACGATTGCTCTCCCCAGTGGACGATCGACGGCAACGAATCCATGACAACGGCTGAAGCCCTAGAAAACTGGCTCAACGCGCTCACCGCTGACCCCACAATCGATGCCCTCCTTCGCGAGAAGCTGATTGCCATCGAGCAGCCCATCCATCGCAGTCATGCCCTAGACGAATCGAGCCGTACCGCGTTGCGCTCCATCGGTGAACGATTTTCGGTGATCATTGACGAGTCGGACGAGGCACTCGACACGGTTCGCAGAGCGATGGATCTCGGTTATGCCGGCGGAACCTACAAAGGCTGCAAAGGAGTGATTCGCGGCCTTGCCAACGCGGCCCTCGTCGCGTCTCGTCACGTCAATGACAGCAGCCAAGCAGCCACCATTCTGACCGCAGAGGATCTTTCCACGGTTGCCCCACTCACCATCAATCAAGACCTTGTCGTGGCAGCCACGATGGGCCTCACTCATATCGAGCGCAATGGCCACCACTACTGGGGAACGCCCGCACCATTGGCAGTCGACGTCAATGACCTTCTCCTTGATGCTCACCCCGACGCCTTCGTTCGCGAAGGCAACTCCCCCGCCCGATTGCACGTCACTGCCGGAGCCGTAACATTGAACACCATGATGGATGCGCCGTTCGGCACAGGGTTTGAACTCGACCTCAGCGGGCTTGAACCGTTGAACGTTGACAGTGCTCGGAGAATAGCGCGTGGATGACACAACCGCGAAACGCGGGCGATTTACGGTCCTCCCCCTCGCAAATGGTGCCGTCTACAACCTGGTGCTGCAGCAGCTACTGGAGTTCATAGAGGGACTTGAATCGGGTGACCGCATACCCTCGGAGCGCGCGCTCTCCGAGAAGTTCTCGGTCAGTAGAGTCTCCCTTCGCGAAGCTCTTCGCTCGCTTGAGAGCATGGGACGTATCGAGATTCGCCGCAATTCCGGCAGCTTCGTGAGAGAACCGTTGGCCAATCCGATGACGGACTATATTCGTCGGGTAACGCCCGGCAGCGAGGAGTCGCTCAATCAATTGGTCTCTGTGCGTGCAGCGCTTGAAGACCGCGTAGTACTCATCCTCGGCGATGGAGACCATGACTTCTCTCACGTGCACGCGCACCTCCTCGAGGTGGAAAGCGAAGTTGCGGACACCTCCCCCGCCGGCAGCGTTGACGTTCGTTTCGAAGCGCTCCTCGCCCGCCTCACAAACAACCGATTACTGATCGAGTTCCAGCGGACAACGCATGAGTTGTGGATAGAGACGTGGGGTGGATGCGGTCAAGGCCCCGGAGATCGCAAGAGTCTGCTCGCTGAGCACTGGGGCATCCTCGATGCACTCCGAGAAGGCGATACTGCCGCTGCTCGCGAGCGGATGGCGGCCCATGTCGACCGCACAGTGGCGTAGCCGCTAGCCGCGAGTTCGTCCGCTTCACTCCACGTGGTCTACTGATTCTGCATTCGTTTCTGGAAACGATTGCGAAGCCTCGGTGGTTTGTGGTTTGATCGTGAGCGACAAAGGGAAGGTGACGATGAAGTCTTCGTCTGGAATCGATTCTGAGCAAGCTGCTTATGACGTACTGCATGCGGGAACCGTCATTCCTGCCCACTTGCTCTCCCTCACTGCTGAACGCGCTCTCGACGAAACTCGACAACGTGCGCTCACTCGCTACTACCTTGACTCCGGCGTCGGAGGACTCGCCGTAGGCGTTCACACCACGCAGTTCGCAATTCGTGAACGAGGAATGTTCGAGCGAGTCCTCGAACTTGCTGCGGAGGAGTCCCGCACCTGGACCTCGCGCCCCATCGCTCTCGTCGCCGGCCTCGTCGGGGATACGGAGCAAGCGCGTGCTGAAGCTCAAATAGCGAGACGCCACGGCTACCACGCCGGTCTCCTCAACCTCGCGGCACTCAAATCATGGAACGAAGTCCAGCTTCTCGAACACTGTCGCGCCGTCGCCGCCGAGATACCTCTCATTGGATTTGCGCTTCTGCCCGAAGTCGGAGGTTTCCACCTCTCGTTCGACTTTTGGCACCAGTTCGCGGCAATCGAGAACGTCATCGCGATAAAGATGGCTCCCTTTAACCGCTATCGAACCCTCGAGATCGTGCGTGCCGTCGTTGCCGCAAGGGCAGAGGACCGAGTCACGCTCTACACGGGCAACGACGACCACATCGTTCTCGATCTCCTTCAGCCGTTCGCGATTCCCCGCGATGGTACGACAGTGACCGTTCGCATCCGTGGGGGATTATTGGGGCACTGGAGCGTCTGGACACGCGCTGCGGTTCAGCAGTTCAACGAGCTCACGCAAGAGCGCAACGCAACACCCCAGCACTTGCTCGCGCTCGACTCCATCGTCACTGACTGCAATAGCGCTATATACGATGCAGCCCACGACTTTGCCGGCTGCATTCCCGGATGCCACGAGATTTTGAGAAGGCAGGGACTGTTCGAAGGCACGTGGTGCCTCGACGAGAACGAAGCGCTCTCCCCCGGCCAGCTCGCTGAAATCGAGCGCATCTATGCGCAGCATCCGCACATGAACGACGACTCTTTCGTGCGCGAAAATCTTGACCGCTGGCTGAGCAATCACCCAGCAGAGCCATTGACCACCACTCACTGAGGAACATCACTATGACTGAACGCACCGTCGCGTCCACTCTCGATACCGCTGAGCTGCCCAGCCATTTCGACGACGCCGCACATCTCGAGGACTTCATGTCGCTGCCCACCCAGGCGACGATTGACGAGTTAGCTACCCTCGACGGCGATATTGTGATCTTGGGTGTCGCGGGAAAAATGGGAGTCACTCTTGCTCGAATGATCAAGCGAGCGGCCCCGACTAAGCGCGTCATCGGAGTTGCACGCTTTAGCGAGGCGGGCTCTCAAGAACACCTCAATAGTTTCGGCGTTGAGACCATTGTCTGCGATCTGCTCAACCCGGATGCCGTCGCCGCGCTACCCCGCGTCGCCAACGTCATCTACATGGCTGGTCTCAAGTTCGATTTCCGCGGCCGCGAAGGCTTCCTGTGGGCCATGAATACCTACGTCCCCTCTCTCGTCGCGCAGCATTACCGCGAGTCGCGGATCGTTGCGCTATCGACCATCCACGTCTACCCCTGGAGCGATTCGCGACAAGGCGGCGTCACGGAAGACAACCTTCCGCTGGCGCGACCAGGAGAGTACGCAAACTCAGTGGTCGGCCGAGAGCGCATGTTCCAATACTTTTCTGAAGTCAATAACACTCCCGGTCGGCTCGTTCGCTTTGTCTACGCCATCGATATGCGTTACGGCGTATTTCAAGAGATCGCCGATTGGGTGTACAACGAAGTACCGATCCCGCTCGAGACGGGCAATGTCAACGTGATGTGGCAGGGCGATGCAATCAACCACTTCGCGCGCCTCCTTACTCGCTGCGAAACTCCCTCAACTCCGATCAATATCGGCGGGCCAGAAACCGTGAGCGTGCGCTACCTAGCAGAAGCCTTCGGTCGAGAATTCGGCAAGACACCGCTTTTCGAAGGCACCGAGAGCGACTCAAGCCTGACGGTGAATTGCGACCGTGCCGCCGAAGAACTCGGCAACCCGATTGTTCCGATCAACGCCATGGTGAGGTGGGTTGCTCACTGGGTCAGTTCCGGCGGCGATACCTACGGCAAACCGAGCAAGTTCCAGGTACGAACTGGCGTTTTTTAGATCACTCATATCAACAACGATGGGCAACAGCATGCTTTCCGGAATCCGAGTACTCAGCTTCACCCACTTTCTTCAGGGTCCGTCAGCGAGCCAGATTCTCGCCGACCTCGGCGCTGATGTCATCAAAGTGGAACCTCCGCACGGAGCCTTCGAGCGCTCGTGGACTGGCCCGGGTCGCCTGATCAATGGGCTGAGCCCGTTCTTCACTCTCGCCAATCGCAACGTGCGGAGTTTGGCGGTGGATCTGAAGAATCCGGATGCGCTTGAACCACTGCTCGAACTCGTGCGGTCGAGCGATGTTCTGATCGAGAGCTTCCGCCCCGGAGCCCTCGACCGCCTGGGACTTGGCTACGACGCCCTCAAAGCCATCAATCCGAAACTGATCTACTGCTCACTCTCGGGGTATGGTTCCGACGGCCCGTACGTCGACCGCCCGGGCCAAGACGTTCTCGTGCAGGCGATGTCTGGGCTAGCTGCGGCGACCGGACGGGCGGATCAGGACCCCACACCGGTGGGCGCTTGTGTTGTCGATCAACACGCGGCAGTACTGGGCGCCATGGGCATCCTCGCGGCGCTCCACGGTCGTGAACGAAGCGGTGTCGGAACCCGAGTGGAAAGCAATCTGCTCAATGCCGCGCTCGATCTGCAGATTGAACCGCTCAACTACGCCCTCAACGGCTGGGATGACTCTCGCTCAGCCTCGGGGGTCTCGTCGTCTTATTACAAAGCCCCCTACGGAGTCTTCGCTGCGGCGGACGGACACGTGTGCATTTCCCTGACGAGCCTTGCGACTCTCAGCGAACTTTTCGACGACGAATGGTTTGCCTCAATCGGAGAGGAGAATTCTTTCGAACGACGCGATGAGATCAACGATCGCGTAGCAAACTACATCGTCGAGCGCCCAACATCGGAATGGTTCGAGATCTTTGATGACCACAGAATCTGGTCCGCTCCGGTTCAGAACTACCAGCAGGTCATTGATGACCCGCAAGTGAATCACAACAATAGTTTCGATTCCTTTGACCATGACACAGCGGGTCACATTCGAGTGCTCCGTCATCCTGTCAGCTACGGCGGCGAACGTCCCGGTGTTCGCACCGCCCCACCGGCGCTCGGCGATCACACCACAGAGATCCTTGCCGAGGCCGGCTACTCTCCAGAGGCGATCGCAACGCTCACCGCGAACAAGGTGTTCCGATGATTGCCGGCGCCGACCGGAGCACCGCAACCACTGCACCCAGCCACGGCGGCGATGAACTGATCCAAGTGGAGCGCTTGGGGTCGATCGCAATAATCCGCCTCAATCGGCCGGCGAAAAGAAACAGTCTCAATCGCGAAATGATCGATTCCCTCATCGACGTTTTCACTGCGCTGCGCGATAGCGCTGACGGCACCGCCACGATCGACGCAGTCGTACTCGCGGGAGCCCCAGGCGCATTCTGCGCCGGAGCTGACATCGCCAGCTACCACCGCGCTTCCGCCGCGGACCTCGCGGAGTTCACTCAGCGCGCACTCACGCTCGTCAATCTCGTTCGCTCGGCTCCAGTGCCCGTCATCGCGAGCATTGACGGAATGGCCTTGGGCGGCGGTCTTGAACTTGCCCTCGCGGCAGACTTCATCGTGGCAAGCGAGCGCGCAACTTTAGGACTGCCAGAGACGCGCATCGGGCTAATCCCAGGTTGGGCCGGCACCGCGAGCCTGACCGAAGCGATCGGAGTCCGTCGCGCGAAGCAACTCATTTATTCAGGGATGACTCTCAGTGCCCAGCAAGCGCTGCAGTGGGGACTCGTCAATCACGTGGCACCGGAAGGGACATCAGATAAGGCTGCCCAGATGTTGGCTACTGAGATCGCACAGCGGGCACCGCTAGCTGTTCGGGCTGCCAAGCGCGCGGTGCATGCCGCGAGCGCCACAACGATCGGCACAACCACAGAAACTGACGAGCTTCTCGATCTCTTTGCCAGCGCTGACGGCATTGAAGGTGTCGCCGCCTTCGTAGAAAAACGCCCTGCTCGGTTCCGAAGTCTGTGACGTTCCTCGCCCGTGATAAGAAAGGTCAGCTCATGACACGCACTCCCGTAGAGACCGCGTTTGCGCTCTGGCAGCTTCCTCAGCGCCACACCCTGTCGCACGACTTGCCGGTTCTCGCCGACGTCGATGTCGTTGTTGTCGGCGCTGGCCCCGCTGGCGTAGCGGCGGCCACCGTTGCGTCTGAAGCAGGGCTCTCTGTCATCGTTGTCGAAGGATACGGCTTTGCAGGCGGATCAGCCGTCGCCGGCCTCTCCGCGACGATCTGCGGACTTTACCTTGCATCAGAGACCCACGCACCGCCCGTTCAAGTGGTGCACGGCTTTGCGGAGAGATTCCGTGCTGCGCTCGAGGCTCGTTCAGGTGTCACATCGCCGCAGAGATACGGACTGACCTACACGGTGGCGCACGATCCGCTGGTCTGGCGCGAGGTGGCAGATTCGTTGCTTTTCAACTCCGGCGTTCGCGTAATGTTTCACACTCAGGTGACCGGCGTGATCCTGGATGCCGACCGCTATGCCGGCGTTGTCATCCATTCCAAAGCAGGCCTCAGCGCCATCCACGCCCGTCGAGTAATTGATGCCTCAGGCGACGCTGCAGTGGTCGCTCGCGGCGGCGGCCAGTACTTCTTTGGAGATGAGGGCCGTATCCAGAACCCCACAATGTTCTTCCGTCTGGGTGGGGTGGATACGGACGCGTTTTGGGAGGAGTGGGGCGACGACACGATTAGCCCTCCCACGATCACCGCCGCGATAGCGAGCCAGAGGGAGGCTGGTGCCGATCTGCCCCGTGAGAAGATCTGGGTCTTCCGGTCAACTCGTCCCGGCGAATTGCTCGTGAATGCCACTCGATTGAGCGATAGCGACGGAAGGATGCTCAACGTTGTTGACCCTGAAGACTTTACGATCGCCGAGATGTTGGGACGCAAGCAAGTGCGCGCTTATGCGCAGTTCTTCTCCGCCACTGTTGCCGGATGCCGTAACGCGTACGTAGTCGATACGGGTGTTGAAGCGGGAATCCGTCAGACCCGGAGCATTGTCGGAGTAGAAACGCTGAGCAATGAACACGTCGTTGAATGCCGCAAGAGCGAGGACGGAATCGTGCGTTCTCCGTGGCCCATTGAGTTACACAGCGGCAATCGGCCAAAATTGCACTGGTTACTCGATGATTATTATGAAGTGCCCTACAACACGCTCGTCCCCGCAGTGGGCGAAAACATCATTGTGGCTGGTCGTTGCTTGAGTGCAGAGCACGAAGCACTCGCTTCTGCACGAGTCACAGCCCAGTGCTTCGAACTGGGCCATGCCGCCGCCGTCGCTACCGTTCTTTCGTTGACGACCGATACTGGTTATCGCGACCTTGAGGGCTCACAGGTCCGCGCGGTGATGGCCGCCAACGGCAGTTCGCTCTAGAGCCCTAGGCCCGCTAGCGACGCTAAGTCCTAGAGAGCCAAATCGGCGCGAACAGCGTCGACATCTACGAGCCCGTCATAGATCGCGAGACGATGGCGCAACTCGAGCGAGCTCGCCACCGGAACCGTGTACGCGGTTTCGTAGGCGCCAGCCCAGCCGATCGCCGGGAAGTCCTCAAAGCGATAAAGCCACGCTTGGTCACCAACCGGATCAGGATCCGCGAAGGCGAGCCCGAGTGTGACAGCCTCTCCCGCTCCGGTGGTGCCTGACAGGACCAGAGTGCGCGAGCGCGCTCCTGAAGAAGTGATCTCACCTGATTCTCCCGTGAGGGCGACGGGGGTAAATCCTTCAGCGAGGCGGAGAAATAGGCCACCATAGCCGCCGTCACTTCGACCACGCTGGGCGGGAGTCGCCAACGTTAGTTCCTCAGACGTTGCATTGCTGAGCACAGAATCGAAGTCCAGAATCCATCCGGCTCTCGACGCAACGCTTGCGCTCAGCGCAACCGTTCGGCTCTCCGCCAGGAGCGGCTCGCGATTGTGCCCAATCCAATCGAGCTGCTCGGTCCAGCCAACGTCAGCGCCCTCGTTGACGCGCTGATCCCAGCGTTGATGAGCGATTTTCCCCTGATCCGCAACGATCTTGTAGCCCTCCTCAGGACCGAAATACGTTCCGCCGCCCCATAGGTTGTGGTCCCCGACGCGGGGAAAAGCGAACTGAAGACCCTGATGCCAGGGGTGATCCTCTGGAGCAAAATCCGTTATCTGAGCCCCGCCGAGAGTGCGCAGCGGGTGGAAGTGCGGCTTAGGAGTATTGACGGCGTCAATCTCGCTGCCTAGTCGATACTCCGCGATGACGACGTCGTTTGCGATGACATCGAGGCCATCAGTCTGATCGGTGATCCGCATGCTACTTCTTACCTTCCGCCCGAGACGGGCCACCCGCATCGATTGCTTCATAGAAAGGATCGCCCGCGACGATATCGCCGCGCTTAACCAATGTTCCGGTGGCAGCAGACTTATAGAGAGCAGTCAAGAACTCGATAGTCGCGCGCGCTTCAGCGACCATGAGCTCCGGCCTCTCACCGGCACGCCAGTGGGCCAAAATGTTGGCCAATTGCTCGCGGTGTGCTTGCTTTTCTCCTTCAGGCTCCGCCCAGTCTTCGACTACGCGAGACTGGCCTTCGGCATCGACCTGGCGAACAGTCCACTCCCCCATCAACGGCATATAGAGCGTTTCGAGGTCGACCGTTGCCTTCTGCGCGGTGACTTGAATTCGGGTCTCCTGCTGGTGGCTCAGCACTTGTGAAAGCAGCGTTGCCATTCCACCGCCGGCGAAACGCACAACCGCAGTACTAGCGTCTTCAACTTCAATCGGCCGATCAAGAGTGTCGGCGAATCCAGCAACACTCGACCAGTCACCCATTAGCCAGAGCAACAGGTCAATCGCGTGGTGAGCTTGAGTTGTCGTCGCTCCGGCGAACTCGGTGGCGAACTTTCCACGCCAACTCGTTTGCCAATATTCCGGCCCGCGATACCAGGAGGTGTTTGCATATCCCGTGAGCACTGAGCCCCAGTCGCCGCCTCGCAGCTTGTCGCGCACTTGACGCGCGCCACCCGAGTAGCGAAACTGTGACACCGTCACGCACGCTTGGCCAGTTTCAGCTTCGACCGCAGCGATCCGATCGACCGATGCCAGCGACCCGGTCATGGGCTTTTCGCAAAAGACCCATGCCCCCGCCCGCATTACTTGGATCGCGAGAGGTTCGTGCGTATGGGGCGGCGTTGCAAGAACAACGATGTCTGGATGCTGCTCCGCCATCATCAGCGCGAGGTCGCTGTAGAGCCTGTCTGTGCCAAAACGTTCACCGGCCTCAGTTCGGCGTGCATCATCGAGATCGACGATGCCGACAAGCTCAGCCTGATCGGGAAGCGCAGTAATGGCCGGCAGATGGGCTGCCGCCCCGATACCTCCTGCGCCAACAACTGCAATGCGTGCTTTCTTCATGAAACTGAGCTATCCCTTCAAACCTGTCGTGGCAATACCGCTCGTTAGGTACTTCTGACCTGCGAGGAAGAATCCGAACAATGGCCCCAAGGAGAGAACCGCCATAGCGAACATCGGGCCCCACGATGACTCCCCCGTTGAATCGAGGAAGGAGTTCAAACCGAGTGGCACCGTATATAGCCGCGGGTCGCTCAAGTAGATGGTGGGGGTAAAGAAGTCGTTCCATGTCCAGATGAACGTGAAGATCGCGGTGGTCGCGAGTGCTGGCACGGTCAGCGGGAGAATGATCCTCCAATAGATTTGCCATGGGCCCGCGCCATCCACTCTCGCTGCTTGATCGAGTTCGGTCGGCAATCCCCGCATGAACTGAACCATGAGGAAGATGAAGAACGAGTCGACCGCCAAAAACTTGGGAGCGACGAGCGGAAGGAACGTGTTCACCCAGTCAAGCTGCGCGAACAAAATGTACTGCGGTACGATCACCACGTGATACGGCAACATGATCGTGGCCAACATCGCTCCGAACAACACCCGACGCAACCTAAAGTCGAGTCGCGCAAAGGCGTAGGCGGCTAGCGAACACGCGATGAGGTTTCCGGCAACGGCCAGTACGGCCACGATTGTCGAGTTCATGAAATACGTGGAGAACCCAATGCCGGCGCCTTCCCAGCCGCGCTGGTAGTTATCCGTCACGACAGGGTTTGGGATCAACGAGACTTCGCTAAAGATCTGCGCAGTGTCTTTGAAAGAGCTTCCGATCATCCACAGAACCGGGTACAGCATGAGCATGCCAAACCCGATGATGAGGAAATGCGAGAGAGCCTTACGCCCCTTGCTTTTCTTCGCTCCGACAATTCCGGTGAGATTAGTCGTCATAGTGCACCCAATACCTTGAAAGCCAGAAGTTGATTCCGGTGATCGCCGCGATCACAAGCAGAAGTGCCCATGCCATCGCGCTGGCGTAACCCATCTCGAGGCCGGTGAAGCCTCGCTGATACAGATACAACGTGTAGAACAGCGTTGAGTTTGCGGGACCGCCGGTTCCGCCTGACACCACGTAGGCCGGCGTAAACGCCTGCATCGCACCGATCAGTTGCAAGATCATGTTGAAGAGCACGATAGGGGTCAACATCGGGAACGTAATGTGCCGGAATCTTCCCCATGCGCCGACACCGTCGACGGCGGCAGCTTCGTAGAGGTAGACAGGCACTTGTCGAAGCGCCGCCAGGAAGATAACCATGGGCGACCCGAAGGTCCACACGTTCAAAATGATCAGTGTGCTCAGGGCGGTGTCCGGATGCCCGATCCACGATTGCCCGTCGATACCGATGAGCGCGAGAACCTGATTTACCAATCCTGACTGGCCGAACATCTGTCGCCACAGAATCGCGATCGCAACACTGCCACCGATCAGCGACGGAATGTAGTAAATCGATCGGTAAATTGCCAATCCCCTGATGCCGCGGTTGAGCGCCATTGCGACAAGAAGTGCGAAAGCCAACTGAAGTGGCACAGAGACAAAGACGTAGATCGCCGTAACCCGCACCGACTCTAGGTACTTCGGATCGGCTGTAAACATGCGCTCGTAATTCTCGAAACCGACGAACTCGGGCGGGCTCAGCAGGCTGTAGTCGGTGAACGACAAGTACAGCGAGACGAGCATGGGCCCGAAGGTGATGACGACAAAGCCGATCAGCCACGGGGCAAGAAAGAGGTAAGGCGCAGCGCGGTCGAGCATCATTCTGCGACGCAACGAGCGCGTACCCCCGGGCCGGGGAGCCTTGATGGCTCTCCGACCCGGACGCGACTCGGACCGTCCGCGCGCGTCAGCAAGATCTGACGCGTCGTTAGAGGTCTGAGGCAGTGACATTGTGTACTAGCTCAGTTCCTGTTCGGCGCGCTCGATGAAGCTAGCAACAGCATCCTCGATGCTCATGCGATCGAACTGAACCTCTTGAGCGAGCTCCGCGAATAGTGCGTTCACGTTACCGGCGCCGGGCTTCGGCGGCACGGGTGGAGCTGCGCCGTCGGCACGAACACCGTCGATAACGGTCAGACCCTTCGCTGTTACGTCGTCAACGTCGGCCGTGGCGGCGTCTCCGACAGCGGGGTTAGCAGGAACACCACGGTCGATGCCCAGGATTTCGTAGGCCTCAGGGTCGTTGAGCAAGAAGTCAACGAGCATTGCTGCCTCCTTGGGGTGCTCAGTCTTCGATCCGATGGCAATATTCATCGCGGTGCGCAAGTACGAACCGGCCGTGGGGGTTTCGCCCGGCATCCGGTCTACGGCGATTTCAGCTTCGATGCTCGACTGAACGGCAGCCATCTGGTTCGCGAAGATGAAGCCCGATGCCGCCTTGCTGGCGATAATTGCATCGAACGGGGTGGGGTATTCCGAAGTCAACGATCCTGGCGTTGCTGCACCGGATGCACGCAGGTCGGCCCAGTACTGCCAGAACTCTTCAAGGGTTTCCGCAGAGAAGCCGAGGCCCTCATCGGTGAGGTAGGCCTCACCGTTCTGATTCGCCCACACCTCGAACACTTGATAGCCGGTCGAGAGATCAGTAACGCCGAAGGTTCCAGCGTCAGTGCCATCGCTGACCTGCTTGGCTGCGGTTGCAAGGTCGTCCCAGCTCCACCCCTCTGTGGGGATCGAGACGCCTGCTTGGTCGAACAGCTCGGTGTTGAAAATGAACGCCTGGGTGGTGAGGCCAAACTGAAGAGCCGAGAGCGACCCATCGATTGTGCTCGTGTCGAGAAGCGCCTGATCCCAGCCTTCAAGGTTCAAACCTTGGCTCGTTGCTTCGTTGAGGTCGTAAAGCTGGCCACGCGAGGCGAATTCGCGAAGCACCTCTTCGTACAACTGAAAAACGTCGGGAGAGTTGTTGCCTGCAGCTTGAGTGAGCAGCTTGTCGATGTATCCATCGAAGCCCCCGAAGTCACGAACAACCGTAATTCCGGGGTTCTTTTCCTCGAACAGGTCAAGCGCCTCGTTGGTCAATTCGTGACGTGAGTCCGTTCCCCACCAGGAGAAACGAATTTCAACTTCGCCCTGTTCAGCTTCGGATGCTGGCGCGCAGCCCACCATCGCAATGCCGACTGCAACAGCTGCAGCCGCGGCGAGTGCTGCTCGCCGGATTCGGTTCTGTACCACTGTGTGTCCCATCTCTTCGTTGAGAATTGCTGAGCCGATTGATTGATCTGTGGACTGACCAATTCGTTTACCGGCGGCGGACCGTCGGTGACCCGGCCCTGCACGAAGCGACCAGGTCGGCCGCGTTGCACTGTGGCGATACTAACCACCTAGAACCGATTCCGTCAACGTTTCTGGAAAGGATTCCGGAAACTCCCGGTAGTGGTCTCTTTCTTGCTAGACAACCAAGCCCACGCGCCGTAAAACCAGACGAACCGTTCTGCTCTCGCTGAGCATCAGACTGGCGGCGCGGCCACACACCCGCCAACGCGGTACTCAGTCGACAGCACCACTTCCCGTGGTGCTGCTCCGCGCAGGCCCTCAAGCATCAGTCCCGCCGCAACCGCGCCCAATTCCTGACGATCTCGCCAAATCGTGTCGAGCGCTGGAGTCATAAACTCGGCGAGAGGGACCGGATCACACGTCACCAAACTCACGTCAGCTGGTGCCCTGAGGCCGAGATCGCGGAGCGCAGTAAACACACCGACAAGAATTTGATTGCTTCCCGCCACGATCGCAGTGGGACGCTGGGCACTCGAAACCACGGCTCGCGTCGCCTCCTCACCGTGCTCCGCAGAAAAGGTGCCGGAAATCACGTCGATTGTGACACCTGGATGCGCTTCGGCCGCCGCCCGTGCTGCCGCGGCTCGCTCCATCGCGGGCAAGACGTTCGGAATTCCATTGATCAATGCAATTCGCTTGTGCCCCAAGCCAATCAGCTTGTGAATCACTTCAGACATTCCAGCGCGATGGTCGCTCAACACACGAGACGCTCCCGCCGTTCCCAAGTGACGGTCAATCAGGACGGTAGGGAGGCCAGAATTAGCTATGGCATCCACGATGGGTCCGCCGTCTTCTTCTCCCACCGAAACCAATAGTCCGTCGACTCGACGCTTGATAAGCATCCGGAGCTGTTTCACCGCGATCTCGGGGTCGTTGAGAGAATTCGCGACAAAAGTTGAATAGCCCTCTGCGCGCAACACCGTTTCTGCACCGTGTGAAATTTCGGCGAAGAGCTGATTCGAGATGTCGGCAACGAGGACGCCGATAGTACGCGTCGCACCAGTGCGAAGACTCTGAGCGAGGACGTCAGGCTCGTACCCCAGCTCTTCGACAGCAGCGAGCACTTTCTCGCGCATGCGATCACTCACGTCAGGGTGGTCAGAGAGCACTCGTGACACCGAAGACATCGCCACCCCCGCGCGGTCTGCAACGTCTTTCATGCCTGCAAGTTTGAACTCGCGGTTCGGCTCGTGTGTCACAGTTCCTGCTCTCTTCTGCGCTCAAGCGAGCGCACCACGTCGTCATTCACGCCGGATAGCGTCCGCACGATCCCACCCGTGGGCAGACTATTGCGGATTGTCCCGCTGGTCAACGATTCTGGAATGGGTTCCAGATTACACTCGCATTCTCGTGGCACGATTGGTTCATGCTTGACCCCGAGAACCCGCTCATGCTCGCCCTCCTGTGGGTCACACTCCTCGGTGTATTGGCGGCATTGGCGTTGCGAACACTCCGCCGGGACAAGCGCGAATACCGCCGATTCAAAAGGTTCCGCACAACTCGACGTCGACAACTGATGCTGCGCCGCTGGCTACTCATTTCGTTCTTCTTATTCGGTGGCCTAGCTCTGGCGTCTCTACTCGCGAGCGGACAATTCGCCACTCCCCTGCTCGCTGAAGTGCGAGCGTGGCCGTGGGTGACCTCACTGCTCGGTGTTCTTTCTGCCCGCCCTGGCGTCACCGCCGGTGTAATAGCGGGTCTTGCCGTCGGCGTCATCGCCGTCACCGTCGTAGCCATCATCTCGGTGCGAAAAGAGGGGGACGAAGTAGTGAGCGTTGGCGACGTTCAAGCGATACTCCCCCGCAATCGTCAAGAGCTCGTGCTGGGCGGGCTGCTTTCACTCAACGCTGGATTGGTCGAGGAACTCCTCTTTCGTCTCGCGCTACCCGCTCTGCTGTTCGCGACCACCGGGAACGCAATCGTCGCGATCACAGTCAGCCTTCTCCTGTTCGGCCTCATGCACTCGTACCAAGGACTGGCCGGCATCATTGTCACGACAGTGCTCGGTGCAGCCTTTATGGCGCTCTATGTGCTCACAGGAAGCATCCTCATCACGATCATCGCGCACGCGCTACTTGACCTTCGTTCGCTCGTGCTGATCCCGATGGCAATCGGGCGCGTCCACCGCATTGATGGTCGACGCACCCCCTTTATGCACTCCCCGAAACCCCGGCCAACCTCAGTTGAGCCGACCGCGGACACGGCGGATGCTGCCGAAGTGGATGCCGTCGCGCCCGCCGCTGGTTCACCCGACGTGGCCTAACGACGTGCCGAGCGCCACACTCAGCTACTGAGCTGATGTGGGTGCGGCACCGGCATCCTTCGCCACTTCTGCTCGCTCAGCAGCTTTCGCCGCCGCTTTGTCGGCCGCAAGCTTCTCTGCGGCTTCGGCAGCGAGAGCGACCTCGGCGAGTTCCTCGGCGGTGTCTTGCGCGCCAAACACTGACACGAGAAGGTCTTTCGTCCACTCGATCAGCGCACCATCGTCAGCGCCCGTCGGTAGCGGGATGATCGCCGCTGAGGCTGCAGAATGATACTTCGACCCCGGATACATGCGCTGCAACCGCACTTGCTTAGAATCGAGAAGTTCAGCCGGAGCGATGCGTAGTTTGTCGCCCATGACGACCACTTCGCTCAGTCGTAGGCGCTGCGACATCCGGCGCAATCGCGACACCGCAATGAGGTGTTTCACTTCCTCGGGAGGCTCGCCATACCGGTCGGTTAGCTCTTCCAGCACCCGATCGATGCTGTCGGCGGATGCCGAGGGCGCACTTGCCGCGGAAAGCTTCTGGTAGGCCTCAAGCCGCAATCGCTCGCTCTCGACGTATTCCTCGGGGATGCTGGCATCCACGGGCAACTCGAGCCGCAGTTCGGTCTGACCTTCGGCAACATCACCGCGGAACGCCGAGACGGCTTCGCCAATCATGCGCAGGTAAAGGTCAAAACCGACGCCAGCGATGTGGCCAGACTGCTCACCTCCGAGCAGGTTTCCGGCACCACGAATTTCGAGGTCCTTCATGGCGATCTGCATTCCGGCACCGAGCTCATTGTTCGCGGCGATCGTATCGAGTCGTTCGTGGGCGGTTTCGCTCAGCGGCTTCTCTTCGTCATACAGGAAGTACGCGTAGGCGCGCTCACGACCACGCCCCACTCGACCACGCAACTGGTGCAACTGGCTAAGGCCGTACTTGTCGGCACGATCGATGATGAGCGTGTTCGCGTTGGGGATGTCGAGCCCGGTCTCCACGATCGTGGTGGAGACGAGCACATCAAATTTGCGATCCCAGAAGTCGACCATCACTTGCTCAAGGGCCGACTCGGGCATTTGGCCGTGGGCGATCGCGATGCGAGCATCCGGAACCAGTTCGGCAATCTTGGCGGCAACCCGGTTGATGGAACTCACCCGGTTGTGCACGTAAAAGACTTGCCCCTCTCGCAGAAGCTCGCGGCGGATCGCCGCGCCAACCTGACGCTCAGAGTAGGGCCCGACAAAGCTCAGGATCGGATGCCGATCTTCGGGCGGAGTAGCCAAAGTCGACATCTCGCGGATGCCCGTGACAGCCATCTCCAAGGTGCGCGGAATCGGGGTTGCCGTCATCGCCAAGATGTCGACGTTGGTCTTAAGTTTCTTGAGAGCATCCTTGTGCTCAACACCAAAGCGTTGCTCTTCGTCAATGATGACGAGGCCGAGATCTTTGAAACCGACGCCCTTCGAGAGCAACCGGTGGGTGCCGATGACAACATCCACGGTTCCGTCGGCGAGCCCGGCGATCGTTTCGCGAGACTCTTTTTCCGTCTGAAAACGACTGAGTGCTCTCAAATGCACGGGGAACCCGGCAAAGCGGTCGGCAAAGGTCTCCATGTGTTGGCGAACGAGCAGGGTCGTTGGCACGATCATGGCGACCTGTTTACCGTCTTGAACAGCCTTGAACGCGGCCCGAACGGCAACTTCAGTCTTTCCGTATCCCACATCACCGCTGAGCAGCCGGTCCATCGGAACCGGGCTCTGCATGTCAGCTTTCACTTCATCGATCGTCGTGAGCTGATCAGGAGTTTCGGCGTAAGCGAACGCCTCTTCTAGCTCGCGCTGCCAGGGAGTATCCGGCCCAAAGGCAAAGCCCTTGCTCGCCATGCGGGCGCTGTAGAGCTTGACGAGTTCGACCGCAATATCGCGAACGGCCTTGCGCGCTTTGCTCTTGGCCGCCGACCAATCGGTACCGCCCATTTTGTTGAGCGAGGGAGCTTCGCCACCGACGTAGCGCGAGAGCAAGTCAAGCTGGTCAGTGGGCACATACAGTTTGTCGCCGGGATAGCCACGCTTGTTCGGCGCATACTCCAGCACAAGAAATTCGCGCTGAGTTTTGACCGCATTGCGACCACCGGTGCTGACCTCACGCGATACCAACTCGATGAACTTGCCGATGCCGTGGGTCTGGTGCACCACATGGTCACCGCTCTTGAGCTGAAGCGGATCAACAACGTTCTTGCGTCGGGTGGCGAGCTTGCGAGCAGGTCGCGAGGCGTATCCGACAGATCGGCCAAAAAACTCGCCCTCACTCAGTACCGCAAGCTTGGCTTCAGGCATGGCAAAACCGTGATCGACGGAGGCCCGCAGCAAGTACGCAACGCCGGGTTCTGTCTCGGCCGGAAAAGCCTCGACCGCACGCCCGGAGAGCTCCCGCTCGCCGAGCAGATCTGCCGTGCGTTCGACAAGACCCGCCCCCTCCGCAACGATCGCCACAGTCCAGCCGTCGGCAAGCAGCGTGCCCACGTGGTCGAGGGCGCCGTCAACGGTTCCCGCGAACGAGGGCGTAGCCGTGGCATCGATGCGCACATATTCGGATGCCTCTTCTGCAGCATCGAGCAGCGTCGCCGCATCCGCCTCTCCCGAGTCGAACGTGCTGAGGGTCCACCAGGGGCGCTCCCCCGCGGACGCTCGAAGCGCGTTGAGCGTGAGAAAGTCTCCCGCATCCAAATCAATGGGAGCCTCGGCACCCGCGGTGGCCGCGTTCCACGCCGCACTCAAGAATTCTTGGTTGGTCTCGGCGAGATTGACGGCTCGTGAAGACACCTTTTCTGGCGAGAGCACAGCGATTGCGGCATCCGTTGGCAGGTAGTGAGTGAGCGGAACGAGCTTGTCGACGAGCGCCGGCGCGAGCGACTCCATGCCATCGACCGGGATGCCCTCCGCGATTTTCGCGAGCATCGTTGAGAGGCTCGGAAACTCGTGCTGCATTTCGCGAGCACGTTGACGCACCGAATCGCTCAGCAGAAGTTCGCGACTCGGCACCAGCTCGGCATGCTCGATATCGCCGTCGATCGAGCGCTGATCGGCGACCGAAAACTCGCGCAATTGTTCGAGCTCATCACCAAAGAATTCAAGCCGCAGCGGATGCTCGTGGTTGGGAGCGAACACGTCGAGAATGCCACCCCGCACAGCGAACTCCCCGCGCCGGGTCACCATGTCGACACGGGAATATGCCAGAGCAACAAGTCGCTCCGAAAGCGCCGACAGGTCGTAGTTGCGGCCACCCTTGGCGAGCACAACGGGTTCGATAGTGATGAGGTTGTCGGCAATGGGCTGCAACGCTGCCCGCACAGACGCCACCAACACAAACTGGCCAACCGGATTCTCTCGCCACTTAGCGAGGTCACGCAAAGCCTGCATTCGCTTGCCCACGGTTTCGGCACTGGGGCTCAATCTCTCGTGCGGCAGAGTCTCCCATGCCGGAAACTCCACGATCTGGGCACCCGGGAGGTAACTTGCCAGCGACCGGCGCAGAGATTCAGACTCACGCCCGGTAGCGGTGACAGCGAGCATCGATCGCGGCGAATCTGTCGCGGTGAGCAGACCACCGATGAGGGGCGCACGTAACCCTTCGACGAGGGAGAAGTCGGCACTGCGCGCAGAGAAACGCAGGGCGCTCTCTACCGTTTGGGCGCGCGAAAGCGCTGAGATAATTCCGTCGAGAGTCACCGGATTACTCTACTCGCGGCCACCGACGCTCCGATGAGAGTTCACCCACAGCGCAGAGACGCCGTCGCAGGCGAGACAGTTTCCCGCCCGAACTAGCGCGGGCTATGGAAACGTTGCTGAGCCGCTTCGAGACCCTCTTTGGCGACCAGCGCCACGGCATCCGCAGCATCACCGAGCAGGTTCGGCAGAACCGTGCGCTCCTCGCCCGAGAAGTCACGCAACACGAAGTCGGCGGCGGGTTGACGACCGGGCGGGCGGCCAATGCCGACGCGAACCCGCGTGAAGTCGGGTGATCCGACGGCGGCAGCGATATCCCGGATGCCGTTGTGGCCGCCATGACCACCACCGGTTTTGAGCTTCACCGTGTCGAAGTCGATATCGAGTTCATCGTGCACGACGATGAGTCGCTCAACAGGAAGCTTGTAGAACCGCATGAGTGCAGCGGTCGGGCCACCCGAAAGGTTCATAAAAGAATTGGGCTTAGCCAGAATCAGTTTGGGGCCATCCCCAAAACTGCGACCTTCTGCCACAGCAGCGTTTGCTTTGTGGTTCTTAAACGTGGCCGACAGTTCGTCGGCCAAGTGGGCCAACACCATGTGGCCCACGTTGTGGCGATTACCGGCGTAGCCGGGCCCGGGGTTACCGAGCCCGACTACTAGCCATTGGTCATCCACGATTTCTCGCTTGCGGAAGAATCTGATTATTCAGCAGCCTCGGCGCTAGCAGCTTCAGCAGCAACAGCTGCGGCTTCTTCTTCAGCAGCTTCAGCCTCGACCGATGCACGCGGCATGCTGACACCGATAACGAGCAGCTCGGGGTCGGAAAGCAGTTCCGAACCTTCGATGAGCGTGATGTCCTTGGCGTAGATGTGAGCGCCTTCTTCGCGGCCCTCAATGTCGACGGTGAAGTACTCAGGAATGTGAGTTGCTTCAGCCTCAACCGAGATGGTCGGTGCGTCGAGGTTTGCGATCGTTCCAGGAGCGGACTCTCCGGTGACGTGGATCGGCACATCAACAATGACCTTCTCACCCTTGCGAATGACGACGAGGTCGATGTGCTCGATGATCTGGCGAACGGGGTCCTTCTGAACGTCTTTAACGAGAGCGAGCTGGCTCTTGCCGTTGATGTCGAGGTCCAAGATCTGGTTCGACTTACGCAGGATCAGCGCAATCTCGTGGCCGGGAAGGGCAACGTGGATGGGGTCGGTGCCGTGACCGTAGATGACGGCAGGAATCTTGCCCGCAGCGCGAAGCTTGCGGGCAGCGCCCTTACCGAAGGACTCACGGGCATCCGTGACGACGTGGTTTACGCCTGGCTTAGCCATAGTTTTTCTCCTCTGAAGACCGAAGTCTGTTGTGGGCCTGACACCTGCAACGAGCGGAGTTCTCGTGGCGGGCGCAGTGCCCAGATCATTGTCTGTAGTTCAACTCGAACGCCGGCAGACCATAGATCTGCCACGTGAGGAAAAGCCCTGTGACTTGCCCGCCGCGTCGATAACGGAACCAGATGGTTCCCTCGCCGAAGTTCAACTGCTGAGTTTACACGGAAAATCGCCGAATTAACCCACTGATGGCCTGCAGCAGTGCCGCAGGCCATCAGACCGTACAGAACGTTCCGAGTTGACCGATTAGTCCTCTACTTCAGCAAATTCGATTTCTGGCGGCAGCTTCTTAAATCCCCGGGTAATGACGCCCAGAATCACAACACCGATGGCGAGCCAGACCAGGCCAAGTGTGATCGCGTTCGAATCGAGTTGCGTCATGAGGTAAAGCGTGACGATGCCACCGATCGCAGGAACGACCAGGTACATCACCGGGTTCAGACTCGTGCCTTCACTCTTTCGCTTGACGTAGTAAACGATGACCGACACATTGACCATCGCGAAGGCAATGAATGCACCGAAGTTAATAAACGAGGTCGAGGTTGCGACATCAAGGAACAGCGCGACGAACCCAACAACTCCTACCGTGACAAGACTGAACACGGGCGAACGGAAGCGCTTGCTGACCGCAGCGAAGAAACGTCGCGGCAACACTCCGTCACGACCCATTGCAAAGAGCAAGCGTGATGCGGATGCTTGGGCAGCGAGTCCCGAAGCGAACTGCGCCAAAATCAGGCCGGCAAGGAACACCGCGCTAAAGAGATTGCCACCGATCTGGAAAGCGATATCAAAGGCCGCGGAATCTTGGTTCTCGAACACGCCACCGGGGTAGACGAGCTGTGTTGTGTACGACACGAGAACGAAGATCACGCCACCAATGAGCGCAATAAGGAGGATCGCGCGCGGGACGGTCTTTCGCGGCTCAATCGTCTCTTCAGTGAGCGTCGTCACCGCGTCGAACCCGAGGAATGCATAAGCGGCGATTGCTGCACCCGCTGCGACGCTAGCAAACGAGCTCTCGATACCCGTGAATGGCGCGGGGCTCACGAGCCCAGCGGCACCGTCAGCCGCGACAACCGAGCCAATGGACAGCGCGACAAAAAGGCCAATAACGAGCACTTGGAACGCCATCAAAATGTAGTTAGCGCGATTGGCGACTTTAATGCCAAGGATGTTCAGCGCCGTGGTAATCGCAATGAAACTGACGATCCAGACCCACGTCGGAACGGCTGGAAACTGCGCTTGAAGATAGGCAGCACCGATCAACCAGATCACCATCGGCAAAAAGAGGTAGTCGAGCAAGACAGCCCAGCCGACCATGAAGCCAACGCGAGCATCAATGGTGCGCCGAACGTAGGTATACGCCGAACCAGCCAACGGATAGGCCGCAGCCATTCGTCCGTAGCTGAATGCGGTGAACAACATGGCGACCGTAGCGACGAGGTATGCCGCCGCGCTGGCTCCGCTCGTGACAGACGCGACGACACCGAAGATGCCGAGCACGATGAGCGGAGTCATATAGGCGAGCCCAAAAAGCACCAGGGAGGGCAGCTTGAGAGTTCGGGCAAGGGTCTGGTTAGTGGTCATGGTCGAGCATCCTCTTGGTTAGGTAGTGCTGATTGCGGTGTCCAACGCGAAGGTGAGATGCGTCCGCTGTAAATCGGCAACTCGAGCGTTGGGTCTTCGGGGGTGAACTGGGACCACATGCGATTGACGCCTGCGGTGCCGACCTCGCGAACGTGAGTGACGTCGTCGAGGTCGAGGGTGTGGAGAAGCACGGAGGCAGCGTCATCCGCTTCATCGAGTACTTCTCCTTCTGGCCCGACCACAATGCTGCGGCCCTGACCGATCGGTGCCGCACAGTTGATGCTGACCGTGAAAGTCTGGTTGACGATGGAATTCGCGCGGGCGAGAACAAGCTCTTGAGCACGGTCAGGCGTTGTCGTCTTGACAATGTTCAGCACGACCTCGGCCCCCATCCAGGCGAGCTGTCGCGCTGATTCGGGGAACCACGCGTCGTAGCAAATAGAGAGACCACAGCGACCGATGCCATCGATGTCGAAGACGACGAACTGATCGCCCATGTCGTAAGGCTCTGACGGGCGCCACGGAAAGACCTTGCGATAGTGCGAGACCAGCTCGCCGTCAGGTGAGAATACGAGTGCCGTATTGAACAGTTCTCCGTGCGGACCTCGCTCGCAGATGCTGCCAGGCACAAGCCACACTCCGGCCCGCTTCGCAATCTGCCCAAGCTCTTTCACGTACTCGCTATCGAGCGGCACGGCAGCTCGACGCAGGGCGTCGTTGCGGTCGGCAACCGCGATTGCGTCGGCTCCATACAGATGCAGCTCCGGAAAGACGACGATGTCGACGGCTCCGGATGTCGCGAGTACATTCTCGAGCTCGTCGCTCAACGCGGTGAGTGGCGCACCGATCGAGTGCGGTGTTGCTTGCACTCCGGCGATCGTTATCTGCCTTGGCATTACACTCCCCTGTTTCGACTTCTGCGTCATTCTGCACCCGTCACCGTCCTGCGTTGCGTGGTACAGAAAACAAAATAGATCATAATGATCAGTTAAGTCCAGCCCTCAGGCTTTAGTCTTGAATAATGGGGAGCACAGCACAGGACGGTACCGGCGCCGCTGCCAGCGTCGACGCCCTCTATTCGCCCGCGATTTCAGGCATCACACGCTTGAGCGCGGTCGACACCGTTCGGGCCAGAATTGCGCTCTCGATCCAACTCGGCCTGCTCAAGCCGGGCGAAGCACTCCCGGCAGACTCTGAAGTCGCCGAAGCACTCGAAGTGAGTGAGATAACCGTTCGCCGAGCCCTGAAAAGCCTCGCCGACGACAACCTCCTTGTTCGCAAACGCGGACGAGGAGGCGGCACTTTCGTCAGCGAAACCCCCAGCGACATTCCGCTCGATGCCGTCGCAGCATTCCGCGCGGACACGACCGAAGTTCGCGCGCTCATCAATAAACGAACCCTGCTAGAAACGGCATTGGCTCACCACGCCGCCCTGAGCGCCAGCGCAGAGCAACTCAACGCTCTCGATGACCTCGTGCTGCAAGCCGGGAACTCTCACACCTGGGCCGAATACCACGCCGCCGACGAGAAACTTCACACGGCGATCGCCGCGGCGAGCGGACTCGACTGGGCAGTCCCCCTCTACCGGGATGCCCTCCACGAGCTCTATCGCTACTTTTTGCCCTATCCGATCGAATTTCTGCACCACGACAACGAAGAGCACGCTCAACTCGTGCAAGCCCTCCGCGACCGCGACCCGGTAGCCGCAGTCGCCATTATCGAGCGCCACGTCTTGATTCTTCACGAGACGATGTTTGTGGGACTAGACGACAGGCCCACGCGGACCTAAGCCACTACTCTTGAAGCATGTCCGGAGGCCTTCACGCACGCGTGCTCAACGATCTCGGGCTGAGTATCGTGTCGGGCGAGATCTCCCCCGAATCCACGGTGCTCGCTGAACAACTCGAAGAACGCTACAGCGTGTCCCGTTCAGTCGTACGAGAAGCCGTGCGCGTTCTTCAATCGCTCGGCATGGTCGCCTCAGTAAAGCGAGTAGGCATGCGCGTGCAACCCATGGCGCAGTGGAGCCTCTACGACCCCCTCGTGATTCGCTGGCGCCTCGAGCAAACCGAAAACGGGCGCCAACTGCGCTCACTCACCGAACTGCGCAGCGCGATCGAACCCCAAGCCGCACAGCTCGCCGCAACCCACGCCTCCGACGAAGCCGCCGGCGAGCTACTCGCGCTCGCCGCGCGAATGCGAGCCGTGGGGCGCTCAGGCGACCTTGAATTGTTTCTCGAACTCGACATCCGTTTTCATTCGCTCGTGCTGGCAGCGAGCGGCAACGAAATGTTCGCGCGCCTCGACCGCGTGATCGCCGAAGTGCTCACGGGCCGCACCAACCGCGGCCTCATGCCGTCCACACCGCACGAAGAAGCACTGCAACTGCACGTGGACGTTGCGGATGCCATTCAGGGCAAACGCCCCGAAGACGCGTTCGCCTCTATGGAACGCATCATGAGCCGCACCATCGAAGAGGTCGAGCCCATCTGGGCTGGCGAACCTCGCATATTTCTCGACTGAGAACGTCGCGACGCTAGAAGCGAAGCAGCACCTTGCCGCTGTTCTCCGAGTCCGTGGCCGTGGCAAACGCGTCATGAGCATCGGATGCCGCAAACTCGTGCGTCACGATCGGAGCAACAACGAGGCTGCCATCGGCGAGCGCCGCAATCACGTCATCAATCTCGTCGGTGAAACGGAATGACCCTACAAGCTCCAACTCGCGCGTAATGGCGAGCGAAATGAGCGCGGGCTGCTGACCAGACGGCAAGAGCCCGACCATGACGACGCGACCACCACGAGTCGCACCGCGCACGGCAGACTCGAGACCGCGATAGTTGCCCGATGATTCGAAGACGATGTCGGCGTCGACGGCGGCGATGGCATCCGCATCGGTCGCGTGAAGCGTGTCGGTTGCGCCGACCTGGCGTGCAATCGCGAGCGGACCGGCGAACATGTCGACGGCCACGATCTCGCTGGCACCTGCTCTCTTGAGAACGGCGACGATGAGCGCACCGATCGGGCCAGCGCCGATGACGAGGGCTCGCTTTCCGCGAACGTCTCCGGCACGGGAAACCGCATGCCAAGCCACGCTGGCGGGCTCGACGAGTGCGGCATCGCGCAGCGTCAGAGAGTTAGGGAGTGCTCGCAGCATCCGGCTCGGCAAGGTGACGAACTCGGCAAAGGCACCCTCGGTGTGCGGAAAACGTGCGGCACTGCCGAGGTAGGTGCAGCCGGGCGAAAGGTTAGGGCGGTCTTCTGGCCAGCGCGGCTCGGTTCCACCGGGGGTTGCCGGATGCACGGCGACAGGCGTTCCCGCAACGGGACCACTGCCATCAGCAGCCTGCTGAACGACGGTGCCGACCACTTCGTGGCCGAGAATCATCGGAGCTTTGAGAATCGACTCCCCCGCAGCCCCGTGCGACCAGTAGTGCAGGTCTGACCCGCAGACCCCGCCGAACGCAATCTGAACCACGGCTTCGTTGGCGGCCGGGGCGGCCAAGGGAATGCTCTCCACGCGCAAGTCATCTTGAGCGTGAATCGTGACCGCGAGAGTTTCGGCGGGGGCTGCACTTGTCATAACAATCTTTTCTGTAGAACTAAACCGAGCGCGAGGCTCGGCACTATGGCAGGGAGTTAGACGACAACCGTCATGCCGCCATCAATGAAGATGACTTGGCCGTTGACATAGTCAGAACCACTCGAGGCGAGCCACACTGCGGGGCCACCGAGGTCGGCGGGAGTGCCCCAGCGACCGGCAGGTGTGCGCCCGAGAATCCAGTTATTGAAGGTGTCGTCATCGACGAGCGCCTGAGTCATCTCGGTGTGGATGTAGCCGGGAGCAATCGCATTGATCTGCAGCCCGCCGCTCGCCCACTCTGCCGTCATGGCACGAGTGAGATTGCGGATGCCACCCTTCGAGACCGTGTACGGCCCGATGGTCGGCCGCGCGAGATCGGTCTGCACCGACGCAATATTAATGATCTTGCCCTCACCCCGCGTCAACATGTGGCGCGCAACTTCACGCCCGACGAGGAACGCGCTCGTGAGGTTGGTGGAGATGACCCGGTTCCAGTCCTCCACGTCGAGGTCGAGCATCGGCTCGCGATGCTGAATGCCCGCGTTGTTCACGAGCACCCCGATCGAACCAATGGATGTCTCAATCTCGGCAATCGCGGTGGCGACAGCCGTGGCATCCGCTACATCAAACGCACGAGCGTAGACGCGTTCGGCCCCGAACTCGGAGCTGAAGTCGGCGTGAGTGGCGGCAAGGCGTTCTTCATCGCGACCATTCAGCACGATCGTTGCTCCCGCCTCAGCGAGGGCCTGCGCGATTACGCGACCAATGCCTCGGCTCGAGCCAGTAACAAGGGCGATTCGCCCGGTGAGGTCAAACAGGGTAGATGCCACAGCTATCTCCTAGAACATTCCGGCGACGAGGAAGATGACGAACGCGATCGCGAAGCCCATGACACCAATGAGTGCCTGGCCAACGGTCCACGTGCGCAGGGTGGTCTGGGTGTCCATGCCGAAGAAGCGGCTGACCAACCAGAAGCCCGAGTCGTTCACGTGACCAGCAAAAACTGAACCGGCGGCGAGCGCGAGCACGATGGCAGCGAGTTCGACCGGGTTGAGCGAAGAATCAGCCAAAACAACGGGCTGGATGAGCGCTGCCGCAGTCGTGAGGGCAACGGTTGCGGAACCCTGAGCAACACGGATGATCGCAGCAATCACGAAGCCGGCAACGATGAGCGGCATGCCGATCGATTCAAGCGACGTAGCAATGCTCGCGCCGATTCCGCTGGCACGAAGAACGCCACCGAACATTCCACCAGCACCGGTGATGAGGATGATCGAGCTAACCGGGCCGAGCGCGCTGTCAACGATGGTCTCGATGAGGGTGCGCTCCTTGTTGCGCTTCCACCCGAGCAGCCACATTCCGAAGACGACGGTGATGAGCAGAGCGATTGGGGTCTCGCCGAGGAGGCGCAGAACCTGAACGACAGGGTTGTCCAGGTCAACAACTCCCGCGGTCGCGAGAGCGTTGAGTCCCGTGTTCATGAAGATCAGAACGAGAGGCAGCAGGAGCAGGAACAGGATGGTGCCGAGCTTGGGGTTCGACTTGAACTGCGCCGCCTTCTCGTCATCCTGGCTTCCGAAGAGGATGTTGGGGATAGCAATGTCGAATCGTTTGCCCGTCCAGGTGCCGAACTTGTATCCGACGACATACCAGGTGGGCAACGCGACGATGAGTCCGAAGATCAAGACGAGTCCGACGTCAGCGCCGAGCAGACCGGTTGCCGCTACGGGGCCAGGGTGCGGCGGAACAAAGATGTGCATGACGGAGAACGCGACGGCTGCCGGGAAGGCGTAGAAGAGGAGCGATCCGCCCAGTCGACGAGCGACCGTGAAGATAATCGGCAACATCACGACGAGACCGGCGTCAAAGAAGATGGGGAACCCCATCATGAGCGACGCTACGGCGAGAGCGAGAGGAGCGCGCTTTTCACCGAACCGACCGATGAGCGAGTCGGCGAGCACTTGTGCACCACCGCTCATCTCGAGCATCCGCCCGAGCATCGCTCCCAAACCGACCAGCAGCGCGACGCTCGCGAGAGTGCCACCGAAGCCCGAGGTGAGAGTCGGAATTATCTGGTTTGTCGGGATGCCCGCAGCCACGGCGGTTACCAAGCTGACAATGATCAGGGAGAGGAACGCGTGAACGCGGCCCACGATGATCAGTAGCAGCAGCAGCGCAATAGCGCCTGCGGCAAGCAAGAGCAGGCCCCAGGTGGGCAACTCCCACAGCAATTGGAGGTCGGTCATCATTGTCCTAACTTCTTTTGTGCAGCTCAGCCGACGAAGTTGTCGGTGAGGTCTTTTTTGATGGACCGGACGATCTCGTCCGGAGTCTGGGTGAGATCAACGAGCACGCTGCGCTCGTCATCCTGAAGCGGTTCAAGGGTCTTGAACTGGGAATCGAGAAGACTGTTGGGCATGTATTCGTGGTTGCGGTGAGATTGCCGTTCAGCAATAACGTCGCGCTCACCCTGAAGGTGCACGAATACTGTCGTCGGCGCGTAGGCCGTGAGAATGCGGCGGTACGAACGCTTGAGGGATGAGCAAGCAACGATGATGGGGTTGCCCTCGGCGAGTTCTGCGCCGATGCGTTCGGCGATGATCTCAAGCCAAGGGGCTCGGTCTTCGTCGTTCAGGGCGTGACCGGCAGCCATCTTTTCTTTGTTAGCACGGGGGTGGAGGTCGTCACCGTCGATGAATTGCATGCCCAGTTCTTGGCTGAGGGCAGCGCCAACAGTCGATTTACCTGATCCAGAGACACCCATCACGATGAGGGGTGGAAATTGTGAAGCCACAGTATTCCTAACATTCGACGCATCGTTACGTCTGATATCAATCTGACTAGTGTGCCTTAAAGCAGACTTAATGCAAACTTTCTGAGCACATATCTCCCCACACGGGTCGTGAATGCGCGGATAAGACTCTGGCGTGACGCCCGGGGTGATGGGAGTATTGGGGCAGGGAAGGAATTGCTATGAGCGAGAACCTGAACGATCCGGTCGAGGAACTATCACCAGAAACCTGCTGGGAACTGCTACGCAGCGCCAGCCTCGGCAGGATAGCGGTGAGCTTCCAAGGAGAGCCTGAGATCACTCCTGTCAATTTCATCGCCGTCAACAATCGGCTGATGCTGCGCACAGCGCAGGGCACGAAGCTGCTGAAACTCACGATCAACGATCGAGTCGCGTTCGAAACCGACTATGTTGGCCCACACTCTGCCTGGAGCGTTGTGCTCAAAGGAACGGCCCGCATCATCGAATCTCAGGACGAGATTTACGAAGCCGACCAGCTACCACTCACACCGCTCATCCCGACACTCAAATACGTCTGGGTAGAAATCAAGCCGACGGGAGTGACCGGACGCCGCTTCACCCTCGGGCCCGAGCCCGAGCGCTACTGACACACGTCAACGCTCAGACGCCCTCGGTCGAGACACACTGCGGCTTCATCTCAGGGCTGAACGGATGCCGCAAGACTGCTGCGCGGTGTGCCCTAGGCTTGATGATTGGGCCAACCAGCCATGAACATGGGGCCCGCAACTGTGTCCCAGAGTCAAGGAGTGAACGACATGACCGCTGCTGAGCAAGCATCCGCAAACATTGGCGTAGTAGGGCTCGCAGTTATGGGCTCCAATCTGGCCCGCAACCTCGCAAGCCGCGAAGGCAACACCGTCGCGATCTACAACCGCTCCTACTCGAAGACCGAGACTCTGCTCACCGAGCACCCCGAAGCTAATTTCGTTCCGGCATCCGACTATGCCGAATTCGCCGCATCGCTGTCGAAGCCACGCACCGCCATCATCATGGTGCAGGCCGGCAAAGGCACGGATGCCGTGATCGATGCTCTGACCGAAGCTTTCGAGCCCGGTGACATCATCGTCGATGGCGGCAACGCACTCTTTACCGACACCATCCGTCGCGAAAAGGCAGTGCGCGAGACTGGCATCAACTTCGTCGGCGCCGGGATCTCCGGCGGCGAAGAGGGCGCGCTGCTCGGCCCATCGATCATGCCCGGCGGTTCTGCTGAGGCCTGGGAAACTCTCGGCCCGATCCTCAAGTCGATCGCCGCTGTTGCCGAAGGCGAGCCGTGCGTAACTCACGTCGGAACCGACGGTGCCGGTCACTTCGTCAAAATGATCCACAACGGCATCGAGTACGCCGATATGCAGCTCATCGCTGAGGCTTACGACCTCATCCGTCAGGGCACCGGTGCTACCCCCGCCGAGATCGCCGACATCTTCGCCGAGTGGAACAAGGGCGAGCTCGAAAGCTACCTCATCGAAATCACCGCCGAAGTATTGCGTCAGGTCGACACCAAGACCGACAAGCCTCTCGTGGACATCATCCTCGACCAGGCTGGTTCTAAGGGAACCGGCGTGTGGACCGTGCAGACCGCGCTCAACCTCGGAGTGCCCGTCTCCGGAATTGCCGAAGCTGTCTTCGCCCGCGCTGTCTCCTCGAAGCCTGCCCAGCGTGCGGCATCCGCAGCACTGCCCGGCCCCAGCTCGGTGCCGACGATCGACGACAAAGCGGCATTCATCGAAGACGTTCGCCAGGCCCTCTACGCCTCGAAGATCATTGCGTACAGCCAGGGCTTCGACGCCATCGTTGCCGGCGCTGAAGAGTACAACTGGGACATCAAGAAGGGCGAGATCGCTAAGATCTGGCGCGGTGGTTGCATCATCCGTGCGCGCTTCTTGAACCGCATCACCGAGGCCTACGCCGAGAACCCCGGTCTCGTGGCCCTCGTCAGCGCCCCGTACTTCACCGACGCGATGGCAGGCACTCAGGACTCGTGGCGACGCGTTGTCGCTGGGGCGGCAGCAGCCGGCATCCCGACCCCCGCGTTCTCATCATCGCTCGCCTATTACGACAGCCTGCGCGCACCGCGCCTGCCCGCCGCCCTCGTTCAGGGACAGCGCGACTTCTTCGGAGCGCACACCTACAAGCGAGTCGACATGGATGGCACCTTCCACACCCTGTGGTCAGGCGACCGTAGCGAGATCGAAGCGACTGACTCGCACTAAGCACAGGCACTTACCGAGATGGCGGCGAACGACTAGTTCGCCGCCATTCGTGTCGTGAGGGTTCGCGCCGCACGATACCCAGCGGCGAGTGACAGAATGGCTGCACAATGAGCAACTTCGAGGAGAATCCCGAACTCGCAGGCTACGAGCCCCACGGGGAACGGCCGCTGCGTTCGCGCGCGTTCGTGTGGGTGATGCGCGTTGTTGTTGTGCTCGGGCTTATCGGCCTCGTCGTGCCCGGAATCGTCTCGGCCATGGGCACAGCGAACAACACCGCTAATCGCACGTGCGCTGTGTACACCGAGTATTTGGCACCTCAAGCGGTGTCCTACGACATCCGTTTCGAGCTTTCGGGCGACGGAGAACCGGGCTGGAAATGCTACGCGGTCGCTTTCAACGGAAATGAGACGCTGCTGCGATCTCTCGGGCTCATCCCCGGCCCCGCCATCATTCCCACGGGCCCGGCAGACAACACCTAGTTGCCTGCGAGCAATTGCTCGCGCACTTCACGACGCAAAACCTTGCCGATGAGGGATCGTGGCAGTTCGTCCACGACGACGACGCGCTTGGGCACTTTGTACGCTGCTAGATTCGCCCGCAACGACTCCCGTACCGCGTTCTCGTCGAGAGACTCGCCGTCGGCCAGAACGACAGCGGCGACGACATCTTCGCCGCTGTGCTCACTCGGTAAGCCGACGACCGCAGCATCCGCTATCGAGGGATGCTGTCGCAGCGCATCTTCCACTTCGCTCGGGGCAACGTTGAATCCGCCCGTGATGATGAGTTCTTTAATGCGGTCGACAATGCTCACAAAGCCGTCGCTATCGACCGCAACAATGTCGCCGGTGCGGAACCAGTCTTTGCCACCGTCGGTCGCGGAGACGAACACTTCAGCGGTCTCGTCTGGCTTTTGCCAGTAGCCCGAGAATACTTGCGGACCGCGCACGAGAAGCTCGCCCTTTTCGCCCGCTTGCCGATCCACCGTCGGGTTCTCGGGATCCACGACGCGGATCTCAGTATTGGGCAAGGGCAGCCCGACGGTTCCTGGGCGACGAGTAGGGCCGACAGGATTGGCCATCAGCACGGGGCTCGTCTCCGAGAGACCATAGCCTTCCACGAGAGTTCCGCCCGTACGCTCCTCCCACGGCTCCACGACGGACGCCGACAGGGGCATCGCCCCGGAGATCGCGATCTCGATGCCATTGAGGGAGACCCCTGCTGCGTCAGCTGCAGTAGTGAGGCGTTCGTAGATCGGGGGAACGGCCGGCAGGAACGTCGCCGGCCGCTTCTTGATGACGGCGAGCACAAGATCGGGGTCGAACTTGGGAAAGAGCACGAGTCGCGCGCCCATGCTCATCGCAAACGTCAGACAGAGGGTGAGGCCATAGGCGTGAAACATCGGGAGCACCGCGTAAACGACGGCCTTGCCACGGGGCACAGCAGGAACCCAGGCGCGCGCTTGCGCAGCATTGGTCGAGAGGTTCACGTGCGTGAGCATCGCTCCCTTAGGATTGCCCGTTGTCCCACTCGTGTACTGGATGAGTGCGAGATCATCAGCGTCGGGGCGCACGATGCGGGCATCGATGGGCTCAGACTTCAGCAAGTCTTCCCACACGATCGTTCCGCTGACCGGTGTGGTCAGGGCGGTTCGCGATTCTCGCGCTTTCGCTATCGGCAAACGCAAGAGCGCTCGAGTGATAAACGGCATTGAGCGTGTCACGTCGACAGAAATGATGGTTTCTGCGGCAATATCCGCGGGCAGATCCTGAACGGTAGAGACCACGTTGTTCCACGCAATCACGACACGCGCCTCGTGGTCTTCGAACTGATGCCGCAACTCGCGAGGAGTGTAGAGCGGGTTGTGCTCCACGACAACGGCACCGAGTCGCAGCACGGCATAGAACGCGACAATGTGCTGGGGACAGTTGGGCAAGACGAGTGCCACCCGGTCACCCTTTTGTACGCCGAGCAGTCGCAGGCCCTCGGCCGCACGGTCGATCTGATCGCCCAGTTCGCTGTAGGTGGTCTCACGACCAAAGAACTCCAGCGCGATCCCGCGCGGATACTCGGCGATAGACGCAGCCACGAGATCGTAGAGCGATCCCTCGGGCAGCGAGATCTCTTCAGGAACGCCGTCAGCGTAGTGAGCGAACCAGGGTCGGTCGGACAACACAGTCATGGCTTAACTGTATGTTGCGGATCGTCTAGCCAACTACACGATGGGCGCGGAGAACTCTCTCAGTGGTTAAGCAGCACCATCGAACATCGAGGTGACCGATCCATCATCGAATACTTCGTGGATGGCGCGAGCCAGCAACGGAGCGATCGGCAGGATCGTGAGCGTCGGGAACCGCTTGTGTTCCGGCACGGGCAGGGTGTCGGTAACAACTACTGAGTCGATGAAATCGCTTTGCAAAATCGTGGGAGCGGGGTCGGAGAAGATCGCGTGAGTTGCAGCGACAACGACCTTGAGGGCTCCAGCACGCTTGAGCGCTTCAGCAGCCTTAACGATCGTTCCGCCGGTGTCGATCATGTCGTCAACGAGCAGGCAAACTCGGCCATCAACATCACCAACGATGTCGTGAACGGTGACCTGGTTGGGAACCAGCGGGTCACGGCGCTTGTGGATGATCGCAAGAGGTGCGCCGAGCTTGTCGCTCCAGATATCGGCAACGCGAACGCGGCCCATATCGGGGCTGACCACCGTGAGGGTTTCAGGGTCAAGCTGCTGCTTGAAATGCTCAAGCAGCACCGGCATGGCGAAAAGGTGGTCGACAGGGCCGTCAAAGAATCCCTGAATCTGAGCAGCATGCAAATCGACACTCATGATGCGGTCTGCGCCTGCGGCCTTGTACAGATCAGCAATGAGGCGCGCGCTGATCGGCTCGCGACCGCGACCCTTTTTGTCTTGACGGGCGTAGGGGTAGAAGGGCGAGACAACAGTGATGCGCTTGGCGGAAGCACGTTTGAGGGCATCCACCATGATCAGTTGCTCCATGAGCCACTCGTTGATGGGCTCGGTGTGCGACTGGATGACGAAGGCATCGCAACCGCGAACGCTTTCGTCGTAGCGGGCGTAGATTTCACCATTCGCGAAGGTGCGTGCGTCGGTGGGCACGAGCTCGCTGCCGAGCTCTTCAGCAATGTCGATCGCGAGTTGCGGGTGCGCGCGCCCGGATACAAGCACGAGTCGCTTTTGACCGGAAATCTTGATGCTGGCCACGTGGGGACTCGCTCTCTGCCGCGGTTACGGCGTGCTTCGGTCAGGCGTCGTTATCGTCGTTTGCTGCTGCAGCTGCCTGAGCTGCTGCAGTACCCGCCCGATTGGTTTCAACCCAGCCACTGATATTGCGCTGTGGAGCGACGTTGATGCCTAGTGAGCCCGCCGGTACATCTTTTCGGATGACCGAACCGGCTCCGGTGTACGCTCCGTCACCAATCCTAACCGGAGCGACGAACACGTTGTGCGATCCGCTGCGCACATGCGAGCCCACTACTGTTCGGTTTTTGTTCACGCCGTCGTAATTTGCCGTGATCGTTCCGGCACCTACATTGGACTGTTCACCCACTTCGGTGTCACCGATGTAGCTGAGGTGAGGCACCTTGCTGCCCTCACCAATGCTGGAATTCTTTGTTTCGACGAAGGTGCCGATCTTGCCGCTGACGCCCAACCGGGTGTTGGGGCGCAGGTAGGCGAAGGGCCCGACAGAGGCGTTGGCACCGATCACGCTGAGAGTTGCATCAGTGCGCTTCACGACAGCATTCTCGCCAACCTCACAGTCAACAAGGGTCGTGTCTGGCCCGATGATGGCACCGGATTGAACCAGCGTTGCGCCCTTGAGCTGAGTGCCCGGCAAGATTTCAACATCGGGGTTGAGGGTGACGTCGGCATCGATCCAGGTCGTTGCAGGGTCTTCAATCGTGACGCCAGCGCGCTGCCATTTCTGCACGATGAGTTCGTTCATACGACGAGCAGCTTCGGCCAGTTGCACGCGGTCGTTGACCCCGGCGACCATCCAGCCGGCGGTCACGGGCATAGCAGCGACCGTTGCGCCGACCCCGCGAAGCAGACCGACAACATCGGTGATGTATTTCTCGGCTTGAGCGTTGTCAGTTGTGATGCGAACGAGTTGCTCGCGCAATGGCCCGACCTGGAACACGTAGGTTCCCGAATTGATTTCTGTGATCGCAATCTCGTCGGCGTTGGCATCTTTTTGCTCAACGATGCGGTCGAGGCCACCATCGGCACCGCGAACGACGCGGCCGTAGCCTGTGGCATCGTCGAGGATGGCAGAGAGCACGGTTGCCGCGGCCGACTGCGTGCGGTGCTGCTCAAGAAGCGACGCAAGAGTGGCCGAGTCGAGGAGGGGAACATCGCCGCTGACGACAACGACATCCCCATCGAAGTCGGCAGGCAAGGAATCAACGGCAACCTCGACGGCGCGACCGGTGCCCGGAATGTCATCTTGATCAACGATCAGGATGTCGGGCATGAGTTCGGTGAGCGTTGCTACCACTTCGTCACGCTGATGACGCACGACCGCGATGACGTGGTCGGGGTTGAGCTCGCGCGCGGAGGCAACGACGTGCCCAATGAGCTCACGGCCAGCAAGGCGGTGCAGAACCTTGGGCTTGGCAGACTTCATGCGAGTGCCTTGGCCTGCTGCGAGAACAATGACGGCGAGTGTGTGTTCGGTCATAGACCTATTGTGCCCTGAATGAGCCGCACTCAGAACGCGCGCCGAGAACTCGGTAAGAACTGGGAAGAAGCGGGAGATTCTTCCGTCTAGCGCGGTTAGCGGTTCAAACTGTCCTCGTAGGCAGCAGCCGCGGCCTCAAGCTCCCACGACTCCACGAACGGATCTTCCGGAATCAAGTACGGGCGTTCGATAGTTGTGCCATTCGAACAGACGTAATCGTTGTGCCAGTCGTCGTCGTAAGTCGGGTCTGAGAAACAGAGCCATCCCCCACTCGCCTCGCTTTCGGCGGGCTGTTGATCTGCGGAGTTTTCGCCCTCGATTTGAGGGCGCTCTTGAGACGGTTGATAGTCGTCTTGAATGTCGGGATAGGACGAACATCCCGCGAGCGCCAGCACAGCCACGACGAGCAGAACAACAGAGCGGCGATACATCGGCGGCAAAGCCTCTCGGGTTTAAGCGGTGAGCGAGTCAGGAATCATCCAGAGAGTACAGCGGCAATCAAACGTCAGCTAGCCCCCAACTCAGGGTTCAGCCCAGGTCGCGCAACACCCCACATGCGACCCCTGACGCAACCGATTCGCAAGAACTTTGCGGGGACCAAAATAATCGAGTCATTCATCCGTTGGCGGCGAAGACTGTGCCCACACCTGTGCGAATCTGTCCGCGACCTGAGAAAGCGGCCAAACCAACTTGAGTCCGTCCTCGACCGAGTGCACTTGATCGGCCAGGGGTGGGAACACAACAAACTCGTGCGGTATCACCCTGCCGGCGGCATCGCGGCGTCCGAGCGGGTCGGGGAATCGCAGAGCGACCAGATTTCCGACGCGGCAATAGGCCTCTGATCGCCCCTCGACACCAGCGAACACAGCGTCGTATTCCGGCAGAGGATCGCTGAAGCCGCCTCGTTCAAGGAATCTGAATCCCCACGTTTTCCCTCTGGTTGCCCAGATCAGCTTCATAGAAGGCTCCGTAGAAATATTCTTTCCTCTTCGGCCTTGTACAGGTCTGCCCGGAACTTCGTGAGCACCGCTGTGAGGTCTTCCTGTTTAGCGATGCCTTGCGCGTCGAGGTCAGCCACTTTCTTTTCTAGGTTCTTTGCGTACTCCGCGAGTGCCGGGCCAGCCTGGGCCAAGAGGAAGCCCGCGACGGCGGCAGCTTTGTTCTTCGAGCCGATAAGTTTTGCAATTCCACCTCCCAAAATTCCGAGGCCGAACGACACAACCTCGGCGTTCTCTAGAAGCTTGAGCGCTACCTTTCGACCGATATGACCAGCTTGAACCCACCGGAGCTGTCGCTCGAAGGCAAACACTGATGCCAGAGGCAGCACCAGATCAAGCCCAACACGTTTGGAGACCTCGATCTTGTTCGCTTCGAATTTTGCGGACGAGAAGATAACGAAGTCCTCACCGACAGAAAGTGCACGATTGGATTCGACCATAGTTGCGAGCACATCCCGCAGCTTCTCCATGTCCGCCCCCGCCTTGCCCAACAGAAGATCCCTGAATTCGTAAACGTCCATATCTGGAACAAGATCGGACTTCGAGAGGGCGAGGATCCAGATACGTGGAAAAGTAACGAGAGGCTTTCCGTTGTCTAGCAGGTCGTCGCGCATCAGCAGCAATGCGTTGCAGTAATTGGTAAAAAGAGACTTGAGATATCTCTCCTCTTCGCCGACGTTATCCAGGAGACGCTGCCCATCCACCATCAGGAAAGCGACGTCTGATTGAAGCAGATCACCGAACGTGTCGATCCGGCGTTGAGCTTCTTCGGGGCCGCTCACATCGCGTTCGAACCACTCACCGGGATAGTCATGCCACACCACTCGAAGGGCATCGGCGCCGGCTTGCTTGGCCGCCTTGGCTTGAGCCCTATGCTTCACTTTGACCAAGAACGAGTAGGACTTAGCCGAGAAACGGTTGGTTTCGGGCAGCGTCGCCGACTGTTTCATTCCCAAGTAGTTTTGGGAGAGATGGGTTCCTTGCGACGGATTCTCGGCTAGGACGTTGAACCCATGCTTTTTGATATTGTGTGGCTCTTGTGCGGCACCGTAGAAAGACGAGAGCAGGACTGTCTTCCCGCTTCCGCTCTCGCCGAACACTGCGATGTGCTGCTCAAGTTTGCGACTCTTCTTCATATGTCGAACATACGGTAGCGAGAGCTTGACTAGTCGCAACTAGCCCGCGTGGATAGATCGATTACTGCCGACGGTGTCATATAGCATCCGTCCATGGAGACTCCAATGGCACCGAAAGACCTAGCGCAACAGCTCGGGTATGACGACGAGGGACGAGCAGTGCGGCGTGTGCTTCGTCAAGGATTCCCCGATCACCCCATGAATTCCAGATGGGAACCGCTATCTCCTCAGCAGATCGCCTTCGTTCGCGAACATCTGAGCTCGCGCCGCTAGGGCGGGAGCGACGAGCGAGCCTTCTACCTTCCGAATCTGATCGAACTCGGAAACCGGCCAGAAGCAAGAGTCTGTACAGACCTACATCTACCTGCCGCGCCCAGAGAAGAAGCCCGCGCCGCCGTACCCTAGCTCAAGATTGCGTGAGCGATGAAGCAACTGGAGAGACTGTCCTCGCCGAAAACGAGCACCGAAGGGCGCCCAACCGGCCCGACAAAGCACAAAGCCGGAACCTCGACGTGAAGTCGGGTTCCGGCTTTCTCTTTGCCCTGAAATCCTTCTGAAAGGGTCTCGACAATAGGAGCGCTTGGGTCTCCACAATCTCTTACAGCTCCGCCTCTAGGATTCGAACCTAGACTGGACAGCTCCAAAGGCTGCCGTGCTGCCGTTACACCAAAGCGGACCGCACCCGAAGGCGCGCATCAATTCTGCCAGATCATTGGCCGTCTGTCGTGCACGTAGCCCGATTCGGAGCCTTCACACACGTTTCTTCAGGGTTCTCGGGCGCGTTTGTGGCGCACATCCGGGGATTGAAGCTGAGATAATAACCGGATGCCCCAACGCGACGAAGTCGACCGAATTGTCGAAGCGTGGTCGCGCGAGCGCCCCGATCTCGACTTTGCGCCGTTGCATGTTCTCAGCCGTGTCGGTCGCCTTGCCAAGCACCTCGAACGCGCCCGTAAGGCCGCTTTTGCTGTCGCGGGCGTCGAGCCGTGGGAGTTCGACGTGCTTTCTGCCCTGCGCAAGGCCGGCGCTCCATACCAGTTGAGTCCGACTGCTCTCGTGCAGCAGACAATGGTTTCGAGCGGCACGATGACGAACCGCATCGACCGCATGGTGGCCCGCAAACTAGTAGAGCGTCGCACCGACCCCAATGATGGTCGCGGAGTGATTGTGATCATGACGGCCAGTGGGCGCGAACGCGTCGATGAGGCCATCACTTCTCTCGTGCATGACGAGACAGCCCTGCTGGCGCGCATGTCTCCCCTGGAACAAGAACGATTGAGCTCCCTGCTCAGAAAGTTGAGCCTCGACGGTGAATAACCTGCAAGCCCCGACCGCGTTTCGCCGCAACTCCCCCGGGCTCGGTCTTGCGCTTGCCGCTTTTGCTCTCGCTCTGCTGATCAGTTTTCTCGTGCCGGCGATACCGACCCTGACCGCGTGTGTCGTGTTGGGCATCCTCTTCGCCGCCCTGCCCTGGCGCGATTCGGTTCGCGCCGACGTGAAGCCGGGCCTGGCGATTGCTTCCCGACGTTTGCTACGCATCGGTGTTGTGTTGCTCGGCTTCAAGCTGAGCCTCGTGAACATTGCCGAGCTGGGCTGGCTCGTGCTCGGCATGATCGTGGCAATTGTCGTCATCACGTTCTTCTTCACGTGGGGCCTCGGACGGATGCTGCGCCTGCCCGGCCAGCAACCGGTGCTGATCGCTGCCGGATTTTCAATCTGTGGCGCTTCGGCCATCGGCGCTATGGCGGGTGTCACTCGCGCGAAGGACTCCGACACGGCTACCCCGATTGCGCTTGTCACACTGTGTGGCACCCTCGCCATCGCACTGCTCCCTGCCTTGCGCCCCCTCCTCGGTCTCGACACGGCAGAGTTCGGCATGTGGGTTGGCGCGAGCGTGCACGACGTCGGGCAGGTCGTCGCTACGGCTCAAATCGCGGGAGCGACCGCTCTCGCCGTTGCTGTCGTGGTGAAGCTGACCCGGGTCGCAATGCTCGCTCCCATGGTCGCGCTCGCCGGTGTGGTCGCCGCGCGGGCCGACCGCGTACAGGCGGCAGCCGCGAGCGAAGCCGGCGAACCTGCCGCCGATCGTGACGAAGTCAAGCGCCCGGCTATCCTGCCCCTGTTTGTCGTCGGCTTTCTTGCTGCCGTGCTCGTGCGCACCTTCATTCCGCTACCCGATGGCTTTCTCGAGGTGGCGGCTTACGGTCAAGAGCTCGTGCTCGGCATGGCGCTTTTTGGGCTCGGCGCTTCGATCAGCATCGGCAATCTGGTGCGCACGGGAGGTCGCGCCCTCGTGGTCGCGCTGATCTCATGGGCAGTCATCGCACTGCTCTCTTACGGCGCAGTTGAAATTGCGCGCGCTGCAGGCGTTGCGGCACTCGGCTAGAGCAAGCCTGCAGGGCGCTACGGCCTTCAGCGGCGCGCTACGAGAGCAGTTCGTCGAGTTCGAGCCAGCGGGTCTCGACGGTGTCGAGGGCCTCTTGCAGAGCCTGCTGTTCGCCCACGAGAGCGCCAAGGCCGGCGAAGTCTGACTGGTCGTGCGCGGCCATACGCTGGTGAAGTTCTGCAATCTGGTCCTGAAGCTTGGCGATTTTGCGACCAGCCGCAGCGTGCTCCTTTTGCGAGTTGCGCAGTTCTGCACCGCCCAACTTGGGTTTCGCTTTTGCGGCCGTGGCATCCGGAGCGCCCGCGGCAGCGCCCGAAGCGTTGCCCGAGGAACCCTTGAGCTGCTGAGTGCGCAATTCGAGGTACTGGTCGACCCCGCGCGGCAAGTGACGGAAGTTGCCCTCCATCACGGCGTACTGCTGGTCGGTGACGCGCTCGAGCAGATACCGGTCGTGGCTGACGACGAGGAGCGTGCCGGGGAAGGTATCGAGGAGGTCTTCGATGGCCGCGAGCATGTCGGTATCGAGGTCGTTAGTTGGCTCATCCAGAATCAGCACGTTGGGCTCGGAGAGCAAGATCAGCAGCAGTTGCAGTCGGCGCTTCTGACCACCCGACAGGTCTTTCACGGGAGTGGAAAGCTGCGTGCTCGTGAAACCGACCCGCTCGAGCATTTGGGTCGGCGTCATCTCTTTGCCGCCCGTGACATAGGTGCTCTTGTGACGACCGATGACAGTGCTGACGCGCTCGTTCCACACGTCTTCGAGCTCGGCAAGCTGCTGGGTGAGAGTGGCGACCTTGATCGTCTTGCCGCGCTTAACCCGACCCTTTGTGGGCAAGAGGGTTCCCGAAACGAGTGACAGCAGCGTCGACTTTCCCGCACCGTTTACGCCGAGGATGCCCGTGCGCTCGCCCGGAGCAATGCGCCAGGTGAGATCTTTCAACACTGTCTTGTCCGTCGTCGAGCCGGATGCCGGGTCGGTGACCTGATAAGTGACGGTCACGTCTTCGAGGTCAACGACATCCTTACCGAGGCGTTGCATCGCCATCGACGACAGCGAAACGCTATCGCGGGCTGGCGGCTCATTCTCGATGAGTTCGTTGGCGGCATCAATGCGGAACTTCGGCTTCGTCGTGCGCGCGGGAGCGCCGCGACGCAACCATGCCAACTCTTTGCGCATAAGGTTCTGACGCTTCGACTCCGAGGCAGCCGCCATGCGGTCACGCTCCACGCGCTGCAGAATGTAGGCCGCGTAGCCGCCCTCGAAGGGCTCGATCAGGCGATCGTGCACCTCCCACGTGGCGGTGCAGATCTCGTCGAGGAACCACCGGTCGTGAGTGACGACCAGCAGCCCACCGGCGTTCGTGCCCCAACGGCGCTTGAGGTGGCCGGCAAGCCACGAAATACCTTCAACGTCGAGGTGGTTAGTGGGCTCATCCAAGAAGATGACATCCCAGTCACCGATTAAGAGAGCAGCGAGGGCAACACGGCGACGCTGACCACCGGAGAGGTCGCCCACTTTGGCTTCCCACGGGATGTCAGCGGCGAGGCCCGCAATAACGTCGCGAACCTTAGGGTCGCCCGCCCAGACGTGCTCATCAATATCGCCGATGACGGTCTCGTGCACCGTCTTGCTGCCGTCGAGTTCGTCGGCCTGGTCGAGCATGCCAAGGCGCACACCGTTGCGACGCGTCACGCGACCCTCGTCGGGCTCCAGACGGCCGGAGAGCATCCGCATGAGGGTAGTTTTGCCGTCACCGTTGCGACCGACGATGCCAATACGGTCGCCCTCGTCGAGACCGATCGTGACATTGTCGAAGATTACGCGGGTCGGAAATTCAAGATGAAGGGACTCAGCGCCAAGAAGGTGTGCCATTCAGGCAAGCCTAGCCGGGTTAGTCGTTAATGATTCGCGCGCCGTGAACGGGACCGGTCGCCCGCACCACGTTCATTTGCGCTGCACTCAGCGCGATCTGCAATTCGAGAGCCGAATCAAGGTCGGCCGTGAGGAACGCGACAGTGGGACCGGAACCTGAAACGACTCCGGCGAGAGCACCATTTTTCTCGCCAAGCTCAATCACTGAGGCCAACGAGGGCTGCAGCTTGAGCGCGGGTGCTTGAAGGTCATTGTGAAGACACTCGGCGAGCATGTGCGGATCGCCCGCGCGGAGAGCTTGCAACACGTCAGAGTCGACCGACGGTGCAACTTCGGCGGGAAAAATGTCTTGAGAGTGACGCTGACGGTGCTTGTCGAGCTCGGTGTACACCTCCGGAGTGGAGAGCCCGTAGTCGGCGAGCGCCAAGACCCACTGAAACTGCCCCTTGGCGAGAGCCGGGCTGAGCTGGTCGCCACGACCCGTTCCGATTGCGGTTCCGCCGGTGAGCGCAAAGGGCACGTCGGAACCCAATTCAGAAGCAAGGCCGAGCATTTCTTCGCGAGAGATGTTGGTGCCCCACAGCGCGTCACAGGCCAGGAGGGTTGCCGCGGCATCCGCGGAGCCACCGCCCATTCCCCCCGTAACAGGAACGTGCTTGTCGATTTCGAGGCGAACGCCGCCGCGGTAGCCAGTGCGACGCGCAAGTAGTCGAGCCGCCGTGATCGCGATATTCGAACCGTCAGTGGGCACGCGGGAAAGATTGACCGTGCCGGTAACCGACACCGAGAAGTCGTCGGCAGGAAAAGCGCGAACATCTTCGTAGAGAGAAACTGCTTGATAAGCAATGGCGACGTCGTGGTAACCGTCATCAAGGAGCGAGCCCACTTTGAGAAAGACGTTGACCTTGCCAGGGGCACGAGTGTGAACCATTGTGGAGGCTGCCGGGACGGTAGTCATTCTCCAAACTTACCGTGCAGAACGTACCTGTCTGTGCGCGGGCTGGGGATAACGCGCACTTGCGCACAATTGTGAGGGTCTCGTTACACCTCCGAAATTACTTCGAAATCGTCAGACCCCGAACGGCGGCATAGCGCGCAGTCACGCCTTCTACCCACTCGGCGTTTACGTGAGAGGCGTTTGCCTCAAACCAGGCCACAAATTCTTCGTGCTGCCATGTCGTCGCACCCGCCATATCGAGAAAGGCGAACCATTCATCCGGATGCCGGCCCGTTCCTTCCAGAACGTCGCGGTCACTGGGGGTGCTGTTCGTTGCGTCCGACATGAGGCCAACCTACCGTCGTTTGGCACCAAACGGAATGGTTGAGTTCAGGGGCGTCGCAACAATCGCGAGGAGCGTAAGACTTTAGGCCGCGCGCGCAATAGCAAGAAAATCGAGCACCGTGAGCTCCTCGCCTCGAGCGGTAGGAGCGATACCCGCCGCAACAAGTCGCTCAGAGGCGGCCGTCGAGCTGCCGAGAACGCCAGAGAGCGCCTGACGCAGCATTTTGCGACGCTGCTGGAACGCGGCATCCACCAGTGCGAACGTCGCCTTGCGCTCCTCGATCGTGCCTGGCTGTTCGCGACGCTCAAAACGCACAAGCACCGAGTCGACGTTGGGCACAGGCCAGAACACTTGACGACTCACGAGACCAGCCGTCGAAAATTCGCCATACCAAGCCGCCTTGATGCTCGGCGCACCGTAGACCTTGCTGCCCGGGCCCGCCGCGACACGATTGCCGACCTCGGCCTGCACCATCACGAGACCGCGGTCGAGTGAATCGAAGTGCTCCAAGAAATGCAACAGCACCGGAACCGAGACATTATAAGGCAGGTTCGCGACGAAAACACGGGGGTCGTTCGGCAACGCACTCACGCGCAACGCATCGTCGGTGATGACCGTGAGTTGAGCATCCGGCTGCAGCTGACTGACCGTGATGGGCAACTGGGCAGCAAGCCGCTTGTCGATCTCGACAGCGACGACGGATGCCCCGGTCTCCAGAATCCCCAACGTCAACGAACCTAGCCCAGGCCCGACCTCGACCACTGTTTCGCCAGAGACGACGTGGGCGGCCTTGACGATACGGCGCACCGTGTTGGGATCGATGACAAAGTTCTGGCCCAGCTTCTTGGTGGGCTGAATGCCGAGCAGATCAGCAAGATCGCGGATCTCCGCAGGACCGAGCAGGGTGTTCATCGCGTGCCTACATTCTCGGATAATTCGGTATCCCACGAACCATACACAGCCTCGGTCGTCGCGGCGAGCTGCGAGGAGAGTTCAAGTTCGTTGATCTCCAAATGCGCTGCCATCGCCCGCACCGTGTACGGCATCAGGTAGGGAGCGTTCGGGCGGCCGCGCAGCGGATGCGGCGTGAGATAGGGAGCATCGGTCTCGACCATGATGCGGTCGAGATCAATCACCGACAGTGCTTCGCGAAGATTCGCGGCGTTCTTGAACGTCACCGTGCCCGCAAACGACAAAAACCAGCCGTTATCGGCCGCGATACGCGCCATAGCGGCGTCGCCCGAGAAACAGTGGAAGACGGTTCTCTCCGGCGCACCCACCCGCAACAAAGTCTCAATGACCTCGTCATGGGCATCGCGATCGTGAATCTGCAGCGCTAAGCCGTGGCGCTTAGCAATCGCAATGTGCTCTTCAAAAGAACGGAACTGCGCGGGGCGACCCTCGTCGTCCGTGCGGAAAAAGTCGAGACCCGTTTCGCCAACCGCGCGCACGCGAGGCAGTGCTGCGAGTTCGTCGATCGCGGCGAGCGCAGCATCCAACTCCCCCGCCTTCTCAAGCTCGGGAGCATCGTTCGGGTGGATCGCTACCGCAGCAAGAACCTGCGGGTGGGTAGCCGCGAGCTCGGCCGACCAGCGACTCGTCGCGACATCCGTGCCAACCTGAACTACGCCACGAACCCCCACCGAGGCAGCGCGTGCCAAGTGTTCGTGAAAATCGAGCTGGTTATCCGGCCCACCATCGGCGATCTCGAGGTGCGTGTGATTGTCGTAGACAACGCCCTCAAGAGGTTCCGGCAGCGGCGGATACTGCAGCTTCTCGTTCGCCTTCTCCTCGGCGCTGCGATGACGCTGTCTGATGAACGGTTCGGTCACGCCGTGCCGCTCTCGGCATCCACTTCGATGCGCGGGAACAGCGATGACTCGAGGGCTGTGACTCGCCCGGAGTGCGACCAGCTCTGGGCGTCATCGATGCGCTGCTCGCTCAGTTCGCCGACGCCACCAATAGCGGTCCACAGTTTGGCCGTTGCCTTGGGCAGCACTGGAGACAGCAAGATCGCGAGTGTGCCCAGACCGTTGACGGTCGTGGCAAGCACCGTACCGAGTCGTTCGCGCTTAGCGGGGTCTTTTGACAGCGCCCAGGGCTCTTGCTCGGTGATGTACCCGTTGAGTTCATCCACGAGTTCCCAGACCGATGAGAGTGCTTCATTGATTGCAAACTTGTCGATGAACGTGTTCGATTTCTCGGTCGCACGCTTCTGGGTGGCGACGATCGCTTCATCGGATGCCGTGAGCTCACCGAGCGCCGGAATCTCACCATCGAAGTACTTGTTCACCATCGCGATGACGCGCGAGGCGAGGTTGCCGAAGCCGTTGGCCAGTTCTGCTTGGTAGCGCGCGCTCAGGTCTTCCCAGCTGAAGGAGCCGTCTTGACCGAAGGTGATGGCGCTCATGAAGTAGTAGCGGAAGGCATCGGAACCGAAGGTGTCGGTGATTTGGCTAGGGGCGATGCCGGTCAGCTTCGACTTGGACATTTTTTCGCCGCCGACTAGCAACCAGCCGTGACCGAAGACGGCGCGCGGCACGGGCAGGCCTGCTGCCATGAGCATGGCTGGCCAGATGACGGCGTGGAAGCGGGCGATGTCTTTGCCCACAAGTTGCACGGCGGGCCAGCGCTTGGCGAACTGTTCGTCGTCGACGCCGTAGCCGATGGCGCTGACGTAGTTGAGCAGAGCGTCGAACCAGACGTACACGACGTGGGTTTCGTCCCAGGGCACCTTGACGCCCCAGTCGAAGCTCGAGCGAGAGATAGAGAGGTCGTCGAGGCCCTGCTTGACGAACTGCACGATTTCGTTGCGCACGCTCGCGGGCTGCACGAAGTCGGGCTGGCTTTCGTAGAGGTCGAGCAGCTTCTGCCCGAAGTCGCTCATGCGGAAGAAGTAGTTCTTTTCCTTGAGAATCTCGACGGGGCGCGAGTGGATCGCGCACACGAGTTGGCCCTTGTACTCACCATCGGGAGTGGTAACGAGGTCGTCGAGCTGCTTGTACTCTTCACAACCGACGCAGTAGTAGCCCTCGTACTCGCCCGCGTAGATGTGACCATCGTCGTACAGACGCTGCAAGAACGTGGCAACAGCCTTCTCGTGACGTTCATCGGTCGTGCGGATGAAGTCGTCGTTCGCGATGTCGATTGTCTCGAGCAGCGGCTGCCATGAGTCGGCAACGAGACGGTCGGCCCACTCCTGTGGGGTCGTGTTGTTTGCGACTGCGGTGCGCAGAATCTTCTGGCCGTGCTCGTCGGTGCCGGTGAGCAGCCAGGCGTCTTCACCTCGCTGACGGTGCCAGCGTGCAAGAACGTCGGCGGCCACCTCCGTATACGCGTGCCCGATATGGGGAACGTCGTTCACATAGAAGATGGGCGTCGCAATGTAGAAGGAGTCGCCGGCAGACATGCCTTCATTGTATTCGCCTGTGTTGATTGATTACGCCGGGCGCGGGGTGAGTGCTGTCGCAGGCTGTTACCCAGCGCTCAAGCGACTCAGAATCCGGATCCCACCCCACTGAATGTGGGAACGTGTGGCTTTTTCTTTATTTGTGTTGCAATAACGATAAAACGGGCGTATTCTCACAGACACGCGGTCAGGGCGTGAGCAATCAAAGGAGATTACGGAATGTACGCAGAAGAGCGGCAACAGCACATAGAGGGACAACTTGCTGAAGCTGGTCGCGTTGCCGTAATCGAGCTTGCCCGCACCTTCGACGTTTCCAGCGAAACCGTCCGCCGCGATCTCGACCAGCTCGAAGCGCGAGGCATCCTCCGCCGCGTGCACGGCGGTGCAGTCTCCGCAGCTCGGATTAGTCGCGTCGAAGAAAGCGTCGCCGCACGCACCGACCGCAATTCCGATGCCAAAGAGCGCATTGCGCTGGCCGCAATGGCGCTCATTCCGTCCACCTTCACTGGCGCAATCAGCATCGACTCGGGCACCACGACAAGCCGGCTCGCTCAGCACTTGCGTTACTGGCAGCCCGCGGCATCCACGGGGTCACTGACCGTCATCACCAATTCGATCTCGATCGCGGCAATCGTGAGCGAGAACCCCCACATCGAAGTTCAGCTCATCGGCGGTCGCTTGCGCGGCATCACGGGCGCTGCGGTGGGTTCCGCGACTCTCAACCAGCTTTCGAGCATCCGCCCCGATATTGCGTTCTTGGGCGCCAATGGAGTGCACGCCGACTTCGGTTTCAGCACCCCCGACCCCGACGAAGCCGCCGTCAAGAGCGCCCTCACTCGAGGATCTCGTCGCGCGATCGCCCTCGTCGATGCGTCAAAACTCGGCATCGAAACGCTCATGAGCTTTGCGTCACTCTCGGAGGTAGACACCATCATCACCGACCAGTCGCCCGACGACGATCTCGCTCGAGCCCTTGAGCACGCGGATGTTGAAACGGTGATCGCATGATCGTCACCGTCACCGCCAACCCCAGCCTCGACCGCACGATCGAGCTCGACTCCGCTCTCGACCGCGGCGAAGTTCAGCGGTCGAGATCGAGCAGTGAGCAGCCAGGCGGAAAAGGCGTCAACGTATCGCGAGCGCTGATCGCGTCGGGTCTCGACACCGTTGCCGTGCTGCCCGGAGATGCCTCTGACCCCATGCTTGTTGCTTTGCGCGCCGAGCACACCCCCACGGCGGGACTGCCGATCGAGGGCCGTGTGCGCTCCAACGTGACGATCACCGAACCTGACGGCACAACAACCAAGATCAACGAGCCGGGCCCGCAGCTCACCACTGCTGATGATGCCGCTCTCATCGATCTCGTCGTCTCGCACGCTCGCCGTGCCGAATGGGTCGTTCTCGCGGGGTCGCTTCCTCCCGGCTTGAGCACTGATTTTTATGTGCGCGTCGTTCACGCCATTCGCGCCGCCACCGACGGCCCTCTGCCGCGCATTGCCGTCGACTCGTCGGGCGCGCCCATGCAGGCCCTCATCGAGTCCGGGGTTGGCGTTGACCTCATCAAGCCCAACTCTGAAGAACTCGCTGAACTCACGGGACTTCCCGACACCTTCGAGAGCGATCCGGATGCCGCGGCTGCCGCTGCGCTCACGCTCGTCTCGCGCGGCTGCCGGGCCGTACTCGCGACCCTCGGTTCGCGCGGAGCACTCCTCGTGACTGCCGACGAAACTTGGCGAGCCACCATGCCTCCCGTCGCTGCCAAAAGCACCGTCGGAGCAGGAGACGCCTCACTGGCCGGCTACCTCTTAGCGGATCAGCGCGGCGCCGCCCCCGAACGTCGCCTCGCTCAAGCTGTTGCTCACGGCGCAGCAGCCGCTTCACTGCCGGGCAGCACCATGCCAACCCCCGATCTCACCCATCCCGATGCTGCTGACGTGCACGTGCTCAGCCGTTCGGGCAACCAGTAAACCTCAGCACCTCAACTGCTGCATACAAGGAGAAAGCAATGTCGCAACTCATCACCCCCGACCTCGTGTTGTTGGATGCCGATCTCGGCACCGACCGCGCAGGTGTCATTCGTGCGCTGACGAATCTCGTCGCCGCACAGGGCCGCGCCACCGATGCAGAGTCGCTTTTTGACGACGCCTGGGCCCGTGAGCAGAAGACCGATACCGGAGTTCCTGGCGGTATCGCTATTCCTCACTGCCGTTCAGAAGCAGTCACCGAAGCAACTCTCGTCATGGCGCGGCTCGATCCCGCCGTCGACTTTGGCGCTACGGATGCTCCCGCCGACCTGATTTTCTTGATCGCTGCCCCCGCTGGCGCCGACGAACAACACCTCAAGGTTCTCTCCGCTCTTGCGCGGTCACTCGTGAACCCCGAGTACGTCGACAGCCTGCGTGCAGCGAAAACTCGCGAAGACATCGTCGCTCTCGTCGAGCAAGCCACAGCACCAGAAGAGAAAGCGGCGCCAGCGGCTCCCGCCCAGAATGCAGCCCCCACTGAGGGTGCTGCACGCCCCGTGCTCGTCGCCGTCACCGCCTGCCCCACCGGCATCGCCCACACCTACATGGCGGCCGATTCACTCGCCGCTGCCGCAGAACGTGCTGGCGTCGAACTCCACGTCGAGACTCAGGGCTCTTCAGGCGCAACGCCGCTTGATCCTGCGGTTATTGCTGCGGCATCCGCCGTCATCTTTGCCGTGGATGTGGATGTTCGCGACAAGGGCCGTTTCGCCGGCAAGGCTCTCGTGCAGTCACCCGTCAAGCGCGGCATTGACGCGCCAGACGCCATGATTGCTGAAGCTCTTGCCGCCGCTCAGGACCCCAAGGCCGCTCGCGTTGCCGGTGGTGCTGCCAGCGAATCCACCAGCAGCACTAAAGACGAGCACTTCGGTCAGACCGTCAAGCGCGCTCTGCTCACCGGTGTGAGCTACATGATTCCCTTTGTTGCCGGTGGCGGTCTGCTGATTGCCCTGGGCTTCCTGCTCGGCGGGTACCTCATCACGGAGACTGCGGGCGACATCATCGTTCAGAACAGCCTCTGGAACCTGCCTGATGGCGGAGTCGCGGCGTACTTGGGTGCTGCGGCATTCAAGATCGGTGCAGCATCGATGGGCTTCCTTGTTCCCGCCCTAGCCGGTTACATTGCGTACGCGATTGCTGACCGCCCCGGTATCGCCCCCGGCTTCACGGCCGGTGCGGTCGCTGGCCTCATGGGTGCTGGCTTCCTCGGCGGTATCGTCGGTGGACTCCTCGCCGGTGTTGCTGCTCACTGGCTCGCCCAGCGCAAGACTCCGAGCTGGTTCCGTGGTCTCATGCCCGTTGTCGTGATCCCACTGCTCGCGTCGATCTTTGCGTCCGGCCTGATGGTGCTGATTCTCGGTGGACCGATCGCGTCGCTCACCGTCGCACTCAACGACTTCCTCAATGGCTTGAACGGCGCATCCGCTGTCGTTCTCGGTCTCATTCTGGGAGCCATGATGGGTTTCGACCTCGGTGGCCCGGTCAACAAGGTGGCGTATTCCTTCGCGGTAGCTGGCCTCAGCGCCGGTGCGATCGACAATCAGGCACCGTGGATGATCATGGCCGCCGTCATGGCATCGGGAATGGTTGCTCCACTCGCGATGGCTCTCGCTTCGACCCTTCTCGCTCGTCGTCTGTTCTCGCCCGTCGAGAAGGAAAACGGCAAGGCAGCCTGGTTGCTCGGCGCTTCGTTCATCTCTGAAGGCGCCATCCCGTTCGCTGCTGCTGACCCGCTGCGTGTGATCCCTGCCAGTGCAATTGGTAGTGCGGTTACGGGTGGAATCATCATGGCGGCCGGCGTCACCTCGCAGGCACCGCACGGTGGCGTGTTCGTGTTCTTCGCGATCAACCCCTTCCCGATGTTCCTGGTCGCGATTGTCGCGGGAATGATCGTCACGGCACTGATCGTTATCTTGCTCAAGCGTTTCGTGCGCAAGAGCGAGACTGCGGTCGCTCCGGAAGCCGCTCAGGTTCCCGTCGCCGCCTAGCCTCCACCACTGGCTCGCGCTTTCGCCCGAGTCGCATCCCTGCACCGCTCTTCCGGGGCAGACAGGGAAGCGACTCGGGCGTTTGTCGTTTCTCCCGCGGCAGGCCTTCTCGTTGCAGAACGGTGGTTCCCGCGCGGTGCGACGCCGCTACTTCTTCTTGGCCTGCAGGGCCGCTTCGTAAAGGTCGCGCTTACTCAACCCGGTTTGCTCAGCGACCTCGGCTGATGCTTCTTTCAACCGTGCACCGTCGGCCACGAGCGAGAGCACATACGTGACCGCCGTCGGCAGGTCGGATGTCGCGGGTGCGGCGCCTTCGACGACGAGGCAGATCTCACCCCGGGCACCATCCGCAAATTTCGCCGCGAGTTCGGCCGCTGTTCCGCGGGCGACTTCTTCGTACATTTTGGTGAGTTCGCGGCACACGACGGCGCGACGGTCGTCGCCGAGGGCGGTCGCGAGGTCGGCGAGGGCTGCGGGAAGACGATTGGGGCTTTCGAAGAACACCATGGTGCGTTCTTCGCGAGCGAGGCCACGGAAGTAGGCGACGCGTCCCTTGCGGGGAAGAAAGCCTTCGAAGCTGAAGCGGTCGGTCGGCAGTCCCGAGACGGCGAGCGCGGTGAGCACGGCACTCGGGCCGGGCAGCGCGGTGACCGTGACTCCGGCGGCGGCGGCTGCCGAGACGAGCGGGAATCCGGGGTCGCTGATGGCGGGCATCCCGGCGTCGCTGAGAACAAGCACATCGGCATCACGGGCGAGTTCGACGATTTCACTCGCCTTCTCTGACTCGTTGTGTTCGTGCAGCGGGATCAGCCGTGGGCGATTGTCAATGCCTAGGGCGCGCATGAGGTGCACGGTTGTTCGGGTGTCTTCGCTCGCGATCACTTCGGCGTTCGTGAGGGCCTCAATGAGACGCTGGGAGGCGTCGCCCAGATTGCCGATGGGAGTCGCCGCAAGAATGATCACTCCCCCATTCTCCCACCCGCACCGTTCGCGTGCGGAGCACTGCTGCCGGGGTCGTAGTGTTGCACTATGTCGACTCCGTCACCCTTGAGGGGCACTCCCCTCGGCGCCGCAATGCTCGTCGTCTTTGGCTTGATCTTTCAAGACGTGGGTGCTTCGGTTGCCGTGCTGTTGTTCCCCGAAGTCGGCCCTGGCGGAATGGTGTCGTTGCGACTCGTGTTCTCGGCCGCGATTTTGCTCGCGATCGCGCGACCCAATCTGCGCGCCATCTCGAAGCGCGCCTGGCTTATGGCGTTGGTGTTCGGCATTTCGCTCGGCGGGATGAACCTGCTGTTCTATGAAGCGCTCTCTCGGGTTGATCTGGGGGCAACGGTCACGATCGAGGTGCTCGGGCCTCTCGTGCTGTCTGTGATCGTGGCGCGGCGGGCAAGTGCGTGGCTGTGGGCGGTGCTCGCTTTTGCGGGAGTCGCCCTGTTGAGCCTCGGCAGCATCGGCTTTCTCGACCCCGTCGGCGTCGCCTTCGCGCTGGCCGCCGCAGTGTCGTGGGCTGGCTATATTTTGGCGTCGCGCAAGACTGGGCAGGTCTTTGCCGGGTTGGATGGTCTCGCCATCGCCATGGCAATCGGCGCGATCATCAGCCTCCCTTTTGGCATCTCTCAAGCGGGCAGCACTCTGCTCGAGCCGTCCATTCTGGTGCGGGGGCTCGCGGTGGCTATTTGTTCCTCAGCGATCCCCTATGCCCTCGAACTCATTGCCTTGCGGCGCATCTCTGCTGCCGCTTTCTCGGTGCTGATGGCGTTGGCTCCGGCTATCGCGACGGGTGCGGGATTCTTCGTGCTCGGCCAGAGCATCACGCTCGTGCAGGGTGTCGGAATCGCCCTCGTTATTGCGGCCTCGATTGGGGCGGTGCGGGCGGCCTCCCGCGTGCCGGGCGCTCCGGGAGCGGGCCCGAACGCACTACTGCCCGAAGAGACCCCGCTTTAAGGCGGAACCCCTCCGGGCAGTGTGCGCTAAGTACTGTGCGCGAAGTACTGTGCACGACTAAACATGCGCGAGGTACGCGAGGCTGACTTAGTGCGCGGTGCCTGTCGGTGTCGCGGTCGCGCTAGGTGCGTCATCCGTCTCGGCCGCGTGCATGGGGTGGCTGCGCTCAAGCGCGGCACCTTCAACATCGACACTCGGAATGATGCGGTCAAGCCACTTCGGCAACCACCACGCGGATGCACCGAGCAGGTGCATGAGCGAGGGGATGAGCAACATGCGCACAACGAATGCGTCGAAGAGCACACCAATTGCAAGGCCGAATCCGATGGGTCGCACCATCGCGAGGTGGGAGAACACGAAGCCACCGAAGACGGCGATCATGATGATCGCTGCAGCGGTCACCACTGCTCGGCCGCTGCGGAGTCCGCTCATGACCGCGGCCTTGGCAGGCACGCCGTGAACGTACGCCTCTCGCATGCCTGACACGAGGAACAACTGGTAGTCCATCGCGAGGCCAAAGAGCACACCCATGATGATGATCGGCGCAAAGTTCAGCACCGGGCCAGGGTCGGTGATGCCGAAGATCGCCCCCAACCATCCCCACTGGTAGACCGCGACGATGGCGCCGAAGGCCGCCAGGAGCGATAGGACGTATCCCGCGGTGGCGATGATCGGTACGAGGATCGAGCGGAACACGAGAATCAGAATCAGCAGGGATAGCCCGACAACAACCGCGAGGTACAGCGGCAACACTGATGCCAGCTTCTCTGAAATATCGATATTTCCGCTGGCGGTACCGGCAACCCCGAGAGCGATGTCTCCATCGATCGGTGAGCTATCGCGCAGGTTGTGCACGAGCGCTTCCGTCGAGACGCTAGAAGGCCCATCCGTGGGGATCACTTGGAAGGCGAAGAAGTCGTTCTCGTCAGAGACACCCACGGGAGCCACGGCGACAACGTCATCAAACGCCATCAGCTGATCAGCGAGGTCGGCCTGAGTTTTGAGAACATCATCTTCAGAAACCGCGTCCGGCAGACTTGCGGTGACCAAGAGTGCACCGTTCTGGCCGGCTCCAAACTCTTCAGCGACAAGCTTGTAGGAACGGTATTGGGTCGAATCTGCGGGCTCGGAGGAACCGTCTGGCAACCCCAAGCGCATCGACATCGCGGGAATAGCGATGATGAGAAGACCGATTACTGTCAGCACGAGAGTCGCTACCGCGCGACCGGTTCGCATCGGGCGCGGCGGCTTCTGCTGCTGAGACTCGTGGCCGATCTTGGCGCGTGATCGACGCGACAGCACTCGCTTGCCGAGAAGAGACAGCAGCGCTGGGGTAAGGCTGACTGCGATCAGAACTGAAATCAGCACGCAGACGGCGCCAACCGTTCCCATCACTCCCAGGAACGGGATTCCGCTGACGTTCAGCGCCAGCAAAGCGACGAGCACTGTAGAGCCGGCAAACAACACGGCGTTGCCGGAGGTTCCGTTGGCGAGACCGATTGATTCGTGAAGCTCCATACCGGCAGCGAGTTGCCTGCGGTGGCGTTGCACGATGAAGAGCGTGTAGTCGATTCCGACCGCGAGGCCAAGCATCACTCCAAGAATCGGGGTGACGGATGTCATCTGCACAACATCGGAGAAGGCCAGCGCTCCGGCGACACCAATTCCGACACCAATGACCGACGAAACGATGGGGAGCACGGCAGGCAGGAATGCGCGGAAAAGGATGAGCAAGACGAGCCCAGCCAAGATCACACCGACGATTTCACCGACACCGAGAAGGCCATCGGTGGAGTTAGCGATCGCCGAAGAGTAGTCAACCTGAACACCCGGGATATCGGCATTCTCGAGCTGCGATGCGATCGTGCTCTTGAGCTCTCCCGACACATCGAAAAGGTCGACGTCGAACGTGACGAGGCCCAAAGCCGTCGCCCCATCGTCGGAGATTGTGGTGATGTTGGCTGCCGCCTCCATGAGGCGCTCGCCATATTCGAGCTTCTGCTCGTTCTCTTCGATCGTCGCAGCGTTGTCATCGATCGTGGCTTGCTGCTCATCGATCTGTGCCATGCCGGCATCAATTTGGGCCTGCTGAGCCTCAAATTGCGCTACCGATGCGTCGTAGACACCGGCTGCTTTAGCTTGTTCGATCGCAGCATCGAGTTGCGCTTGACCGGCTTGCAGCTCCTGCTTCGCCGCATCCAGTTGCGTCTGACCGTCAACGAGCTGCTGTTTTCCGGCAGCGATCTGATCGCGGCCGTCAGAGAGTTCCTGTGCCTGTTCGCTGCGCTGAGCATCCGTTTCGAAGGGATCAATAACGCCGCTGACGTGGTCGAGCGGGGTCAAGTCTTCGAGAGTTGTGGTGATCTTCTCGCGTTGCTCGGCGGTGAACTTGTCGCCACTTTCGGAGGCGAAAACGATTGTCGCGGATGCACCGCTCACGTCTCCGATTCGATCACTGAGCTCTGCAGAGACCCGGTCTGTCTCAGTGCCCGGAATCGACATCGATGAGGTGAGGGTGCCACCGAAGAGAGCGAAAGCGCCCACGGCCAAACCCAAGACGGCGAGCCAGCTCACGATGACAAGCCACACGCGACGGGCCGAGAATCGGCCAAGGCGGTAAAGGAGTTCAGCCATGCTGAAAGAGACCTCTCGTTGGGGATATAAAACGAGCACGTCGTTGGGCCAGTGACCATGGTATTCGCAGAATTAGCGCTTTTCCAACAGTTGTCGGAAAACTCACGGTTTCAGGGCAAACATCTGTCAGAATCAACGGATGGATGCTCGAGTAGAACGAACCCGGCGAAGCCTGCAAGAGGCACTCTTCGCCCTCACTCAAGAGCGCCCTCTTGACGAAGTGACGGTCGGCGACATCGCCGAGCGTGCCGGAGTAAATCGCAGCAGTTTCTACCAGCACTACGCCGACAAAGAGACGCTGCTCGCCTTCGCTATCGAATCAGCCGCAGATGAAGCAGGCGTGCAACTGGCCGACCTCGATCCCGAAAGTGACGAAGCCCCGCCCGCCCTCACCAACTACCTGTCTCACATCGACTCGAACTCAGAGGTCTATTCGAGCGCGCTCAGCCCGCGCGGCTCCGCCCTTGTCGCGTCCCGCATGCGGGCTCGATTGAAGAAGATTGTGCGCGAAGGAATCCTGAGCCACAGCGCGGAGCACCGAGACGACCTCGCCTTGGAGATTGAAAGCGCAAGCATCACCGGCGCAACGTTCGGCATCATCGAAGCCTGGCTCGCGATGGATCCGCGCCCAGCTGCAGAAACCGCTGTCGCGTGGATCTGGCAATCATTCGGCACCCCCAGCGGGCGCTGGACGGCACCGCCCGAGTGATCCGCGAGGGCATACTGTCCTCACTCGGGCTGCGCTCGGCAGCAGCACGGCACAACGCTCAGTAACATTGCGGGGTGAGCCAGAGAACCCCGCGCGACTTCGATGAACTACTGTCGAGCGCCCCCGACACCTCTGGTGAAAGCGAAAACGCCGCATCGCCTCTCCCTCACTCACCGTCGCACACACCCCGTCACCACGATGAAGGTTCCCGCCTCGATGACTGGTGGGCGGCGAGAAATCCCGTGCTCCAGCGGTGGCTCGGGTGGGCTGGGCCGGCGATAGTGCTGGTGATCGCGGCGTTCACGCGATTGGTGGGCCTCGGGCATCCGTCGTCGCTGGTTTTTGATGAGACCTTCTATGTGAAGGATTCGTGGACTCTTGTGAACCTCGGCTACGAGGCGCAGTGGCCCGCCGAAGCGGATGCCCTGTTCAACGGCGGCAAAGTCAACATCTTCTTGAACGATCCGTCGTTTGTCGTGCATCCGCCGCTTGGCAAATGGTTGATCGGCTTGGGCATGCTGCCGGGCGGAGGCGAAGACCCTTTCGGCTGGCGCATCGCCACCGCCATCGTCGGCATTCTCGCGGTCGTCGTGCTCATGCTGATCGCCAAGAAACTGTTCGGCTCCACTGTGCTCGCCACCCTCGCGGGGCTGCTCCTGGCGATCGACGGAAACGCCATTGTCATGAGCCGGGTAGCGCTTCTCGACAACTTTGTGATGATCTTCGCCCTGCTCGGTGTTGGTGCGATGCTGCTGGATCGAGAGCACTCTGCCTCCCGGTTGGCGATGTGGATCAGCAGACGCGGGATGCGAGGCGCCAGCACTGAGTGGGGGCCAGCGCTGTGGTGGCGACCGTGGCTCATCGCCGCCGCCATCGCCTTTGGGCTTGCCGCCGCGGTCAAATGGAACGGCCTCTATTTCTTGGCCGCCTTCGCCGTCTACAGCCTCGTGGTGGATGCCCTGGCTCGCCGTCGCGCCGGCATCAGCTTTTGGGGTTCCGGCACCCTGTTCAAGCAAGCCCCCGTCAGTTTTCTACTCACCGTGCCGGTAGCTTTGCTCGTGTACCTCAGCACGTGGATCGGCTGGTTTCTCAGCGACAACGGCTACGACCGCTCGTGGGCCGAGACCGATGGCAATGCGTGGGCGGGAGCCTTCAGCTGGGTGCCTCTCGACATCCAAAGTCTGTGGCATTTTCAGTCGAGCGTGTACAGCTACCACGTGGGCGAAAGCCGACCGCACCCTTATCAAGCCAACCCGCTGACGTGGCTGCTGCTCATCCGCCCGACGAGCATGTTCTACGAAAACCTGTCCCGCGGCGAAGACGGCTGTCTTGCGGATGCCTGTGGCGCTTCGATCTCGGGAATCGCCAACCCCATCATTTGGTGGGCGGCCACCGCAGCCGTGCTCTACCTCGTGTATCGACTTGTGCGCTACCGCCAGTGGCAGACCGGTTTCATTCTGATGGGCGTCGCCGCGGGTTACCTACCGTGGTTGCTGTACTTGAACCGCACCGTTTTTCAGTTCTACACAATCGTGTTCGAGCCGTACCTGATTTTGGCGCTCGTTGCCGCGCTCGGGGTGATCATCGGCAGATCCGACGACGATCGCTACCGACGCACGAGCGGGCTCGGCGTCGCCGCCGTCTTTGTCGTCGTCGCCATCGCGGTCAGCGTGTTCTTCTGGCCGCTCTGGACCGGCCAGACGATCGACTACGACCTGCTGCGACTGCGCTGGTGGTTGCCCACCTGGGTTTAGGCCAGCCCGGGTTCGGCCTTTCGCGGTCGAAACCCGGCCACTTCATGGCGTTCTGTTACGTCGAAAGTCCGCCGACGGCATCCGTTTCTGTAGCCTGAGCCTATGGCTGATCGAGACTATGGTTTTCGCACGCGCGCGATTCATGCGGGCAACATCCCTGATGAGGCGACAGGATCTCGCGCCCTGCCGATCTATCAAACGAGCGCGTATGTCTTTGATGACACTGCGGATGCCGCAGCCCGCTTCGCTTTGCAAAAGTACGGCAACATCTATTCTCGGCTTGCCAACCCGACGGTCGCGAGCTTTGAGGAACGAGTGGCGTCGCTTGAGGGCGGACTCGGCGCTGTGGCGACCGGCAGCGGGCTGAGTGCGCAGTTCATCACTTTTGCTTCGCTCGCGGGTGCTGGCGATCACATTGTCTCGAGTGCCAATCTCTATGGCGGCTCGATTACGCAGTTGGATGTCACGCTGCGCCGTTTCGGCGTCGACACCACGTTTGTGCGCTCCTCCGACCCTGCCGACTATGCGGCGGCCATCACGGACAAGACGAAGCTGATCTTTGCGGAAACTATCGCCAACCCCTCGGGCGAGATTGCCGACATTGAGGGTTTGGCCGAGGTTGCACACGCCCACAATCTGCCCCTCATCATCGACTCGACGGTGGCCACTCCGTATCTGAACCGGCCGATCGAGTGGGGCGCGGATGTTGTCACCCACTCGGCAACCAAGTTTCTCGGCGGTGCCGGCACAACTCTCGGCGGTGTTGTCGTGGAGAGCGGCCGTTTCGATTGGGCAACCGACCGTTTTCCACTCTTCGATGAAACAGTGCCGAGCTACGGCGGCCTCAACTGGAGCGGCAACTTCGGCGAATACGCCTTCCTCACGCGATTGCGGGCTGAGCAGCTTCGCGACATCGGCCCCGCCCTTTCGCCGCACTCTGCGTGGTTGCTTGCGACTGGCGTGGAGACGCTTCCCTTCCGCATGCAGGCGCACGTCGACAACGCGCGTCTGGTTGCCGAATGGCTTGAGGCCGATTCGCGCATCGAGAAGGTGTACTGGGCTGGTTTGCCGGGGCATCCACACTTCGAACGCGCCCAGAAGTATTTGCCGAAGGGTGCCGGTTCGGTCTTCTCGTTTGAGGTTCGTGCAACAGGAACGCAGAGCAGCCGTGCGGTTGGCCAGAAGTTCATCGAAAGCGTGGAGCTGGCCAGCCATCTCGCCAACATTGGCGATGCGAAAACGCTCGTGATTCATCCCGCATCCACAACGCACGCGCAGCTCACCGAGCAGCAGCTCACCGATGCGGGCGTACTGCCCGGGGTGGTGCGCATCAGCGTCGGCATCGAAGACCCCGAAGACATCATCGATGACCTCGATCAGGCACTGACCGAAGCGACGAAGGGCTAAGGATGTCGTCAGAAGAAGTGCAGACCACCCAGCTCAGCAACGGGCTCACGTGCGATCTGCCGGCCAGTTCACCGCTCGCGAAGTTGCTGAAATCACAGCGCACCTGGGTGGGACCCGACGCGAAACAACGCCTCGCGATTTTGCGTCAAGCGAAGTCGATTGCGATTGTGGGTGCGTCGCCGAACCCTGCCCGCTCAAGTTATTTCGTGGGCACGTATCTGCTGCAGTCGAGCGACTACCGCGTGTATTTCGTGAACCCGAACGCCGACGAAATCTTGGGCCACAAGGCCTACCCCGACCTCGCTTCGCTTCCCGAAGTTCCCGACATCGTTGACGTATTTCGCAAAGCGAGCGACATCCCCGCCGTCATCGATGACGTGCTGGCCATCGGTGCCCCCACCGTCTGGGTACAGCTGGGAATCTGGAATCAGGATGCCGCCGTCTACGGCGAATCGAAGGGACTCTCGGTCGTCATGGACCGCTGCCTCAAAGTCGAACACGCACGCTTCCACGGCGGGCTGCACTTGCTCGGCTTCGATACCGGGGTTATCTCCTCGCGTCGCGCAGGGCGCTAGACGACCGGCCTTCAGTTCGGTTGCTGGCTCGTTCGACGCTCGTCGGCCATGAGCTCGCGCAGAAAGTTCGCGTCGCGGTCATACTCAGCGGCTTCGTCGCGCAAGTGCGGTTTCTCAAGTTCCACAGCCTTGTCGAGAGACATCTGCGCGAGGTCGTGGAGTCTGATAGCTGCCACACGAAGAATGTCGCTCCACGTCGCATCCGAACCGTAAGCGGCCAAGAGAAGCTCTACTCGGCGACGGGCATCATCCATCCCCGGCGCGTTGTCGGGGGTCACCGATGTCAGCGGCACGGCTCGCGTCGCGAAGTAGGCGAGATCCCAGAGCCGGGGGCCTGGCGAACACATATCGAAGTCGATTGCTCCTACGATCTCTCCGTCAACGAAGGCCAGATTGTGGGGTGAAAAGTCGTTGTGGCAGATGACCTCTGCTGGGATCTTCGCCGGCGACTGCCAGACAGCACCGTCTAGACCGAATCCGATACTGGCGTCGTGAAGCTGCCGAAGGCGGCGGGCGCCCTGCTCAAGCACGGCATCCGGCCACACCCAGTCGGGCAACGGATACAGCGGCACATCGCCCTCAATAAAGGAGAGGCGTTCCCGGCCGCTCTCGATGCCGAGTGGACGCGGTGCCCAATTGATTCCCGCCACCGCAAGATAGTCGAGGTAGCGGTGCACCGTCGGCGTCCACGCACCAACGCTGCGTAATACAGTGTTGCCGCTGCGTTCGACGGCGTTCATGTTTCCGCCGGCAAGAAATCCGTCCATGGTTTCAGCCTAGGCGGAGGTCGACGGTGCACTAACTTAGCGGTATGGCTGTAGCTCAGACTCGACGCGCGCGTGCTGCACGGCGCCGCAAACGTCGGGTCGATGCAGCCGACAACGATCTCACTGCTGAGCAGTGGGAGGAACTCAAGCGCGAATGGGGCGGCTGCGCCTATTGCACCGCCACCGACTCTGCACTCCAGAAGGACTGCGTGCAGCCGATCTCCCGCGGCGGCAGCTACACCGTCGGCAATGTTGTGCCCGCCTGCGGCTCGTGCAACGCGAGTAAAAGCAACAGCGAAGTGACGTCGTGGATGCGCCGCAAACGCCTCGACGAACGTGCCTTCCTCACCCAATACGTGCACGTGCGGCAGGCGCTGGGGATTCTCTAGCTCGCAGGCGCTGGTGTCTTGGCGGCCGCGTTGTGCCTCGTGATGTACATTTCAGGGTTGCAAACGTACACTTGAGCTATGTCAACCACCAGCATCGCGGATGCCCGCAAGAACTTCTCCGAGGTCATCGCCACGTCGGAGCGCGAAGCTGTGTTCATCGAGCGTCGCGGACAGCGCGCGGCCGTTGTCGTGAGCCCAGAGCAGTATGAGCGCATGATGGATGCACTAGAAGATGCTGAAGACGTTGCTGCCTTTGACGAAGCGATGGCCGACGAGGGCCCGAACATTCCTTGGGATCAGGTCAAGGCAGATCTGGGCTGGTAATGGCCTATCGCATCGAGGTCACGCCCGCCGCGGCGCGCGCCCTTGAACGGGTTAACCATCAGCATCGCGACAGAATTCGTGGCGCGATCGCACTGCTCGCCCAAGACCCACGGCCTCCGGGTGCCAGGGCGCTTCAGGGGCTTCCGGGGTTTCGCGTGCGCATCGGTGACTACCGCATCGTCTACACAATTCAGGATGACGTGTTGCTCGTAGTCGTCATCACGCTGGGGCATCGGCGCGACGTCTACACGCGCTAGTTCGCGCTCAGCAGCGCCTCCAGCGCACGCGCATCCGTGAGTGGCAAGCGGCACACAAACTCTTCGCACAGGTAGGCCGTGGGTGCGCCGTCAGTGGCGGTGCGTGCAGCAAACAGCTCGAAACCGGATGCCGCAAAAGCGTCTGCCTGAGTCTGCGAGACCGCGACACCAATGCCTCCAGCGCGGTGCAGCTTGCGGGCCAGAATCGTGAGCTCGTCGCCCGCCTCATCCCCGGTCACGACGACGAGCTGGCGCAAGGGTGCACCGAGCTCCGACATGAGAGTGAGGGCGGTTCCGAACGAGATCGGTTGCTGGGCTGCGAGTTGGCCGACCAGCTTCATGGACGCTTCGGCGGGATCCCGGTATTGGGCGTCGCCGGTGAGGGCGAAGAGGGTGTGAGCGGCGGCGGCCATCGCGCTGAGGCCACTGGGGTGGGCTCCGTCGCTGATGTCAGCTTCGGTGGAGAGACCTTGGGCGGCGAGCACTGAATCACTGCCGCCGGGGAGGCCGAAGGGTGAGCTACCTGACCCTGCGGCGCCCGCTGCGAGCGCTCCGTCGATGAGGTCGCGCGCGGCAAGCGCGTAGCGAACCTCGCCGGTAGCGATCGAGAGTTCGAGCAGACCTTGAGCGAGCATCCCGCTGTCTTCGAGGGTTGCTGCCGCCTCGGAGAGGATGCCGTCGATCGACGTGCGCACGAGCCGCTTCCCCGCATCGCCAGCACCACCAACACCCACGTGCTCAGCCAGCAGAAAGTCGGCGGCACCGCGGGCCAGCGCGATCCACTCGGGGTTGCCGTGACGTGCGCCGGCCAAGGCGAGTGCTTCGATGGCGAGACCGTTCCAGCCGGTGAGAATCTTGTCGTCGCGGGGCGGGGCTTCGACGCGGGCGCGGCTCGCGGCATCCAGCGAATAGTAGAAGCCTTCGACGCGCTTGCCGTCGACGGTGCTCTCGGAATCGAGGCCCGATGCGAAAGCTCCCGAGGGCAGCAGCAGTTTGTCGCGCAAGAACTCGGCGACGCCTGTGGCAACCTTGGCCGAGTCGGCGAGCGCATACGCGGCGAGCAGTTGGGCGTTGTCGTAGAGCATGCGTTCGTAGTGCGGGTCGCTCCAGTCGGCCTGGGTGGAGTAGCGGAAGAAGCCGCCATCGACCGGGTCGCGCAGGGCGGATGCCGCCATCGCCTTCAGCGTGCGGTCAGCGAGACCGGCTGCCTCGGGCGAGTGTTCGGCGGAGCGGGCACCGCGATCGAGAAGGAACCGCAGCACCGGCGTCACCGGAAATTTGGGGGCGTCGCCGAATCCGCCATGCTCGAGATCTTCGGCGGCAGCAAGCGCATCGATTACGGGCGCGAAGTCGGCGACGAGCTCACTCTCGACACCGCGGCTCTGGGCGAGCGCTTGGGCTATCGCACTGCCGCTGGTCTCGACCTGTTCGCGGCGGGTGAGCCACGCATCCGCCACCGATTCGAGCACTTGCCGGAATGCCGGATGCTGCCCCACAGCGGTCGGCGGCCAGTAGGTGCCGGCAAAGAATGCTCGCCCCGCTGGCGTGACGAACACGTTGAGGGGCCAGCCCAGGTTGGGCGTGAAGGCGGATGCCGCCGCCAGGTAGGTGGAGTCCACTTCGGCGTGCTCTTCGCGGTCGACTTTGATCGCTACAAAGTTCTCGTTGAGGTAGGCGGCCAGTACGGGGTCGCTGAATGATTCGCGCGCCATCACATGACACCAGTGGCACGTGGAGTAGCCGATGGAGACGAGCACGGGCACATCGCGGCGTTCCGCTTCGGCAAAAGCTTCGGCAGACCACTCCCACCAGTCCACCGGATTGGTGGCGTGTGATCTCAGGTACGGGCTCGCAGCAGTTTCCAGACGATTGGGCATAGTCTCAGAGTATGTCGAAGTTGACCGTGACCTACATTGGCGGCCCCACCGCGTTGCTCGAATATTCGGGATTGCGCATTGTGACTGATCCCACATTCGATGCCCCGCAGCTTTACCCCGACGAGGGCGGTGTGCCGCTCACCAAGACAGCGGGTCCGGCGCTGAGCCGAGCGGATGTTGGCGCTGTCGATCTGGTGTTGCTGTCGCATCACGAGCACCAAGACAACCTCGACTACGAGGGGCTCGAACTTCTCGCCACCGGCGTGCTGACGATCAGCACCATGAAGGCGGGCTCTGACCTCTTCGGCGGCGGCGTTGTCGGCCTCGACTCGTGGGAATCCGTCGTGGTCGGTGCCGTCACCGTCACCGCGGTGCCCGCACTGCACGGCCCTCCCGGTTCCGAGGCCCGACTCGGCCCGGTCACCGGATTCGTACTGCAGGCCGAGGGCGAACCGACCATCTACGTCAGCGGCGACAACGCCTCCCTGCCGCTCGTGCAGCAAATCGCCGACCGCTTCCCCGACATCAACATCGCGGTGCTCTTCGCGGGTGCTGCCCGCATCTCCGCGGTCAACGGCCCTCTCACTTTGACATCAGCGGATGCCGCAGAAGCCGCCAACATCTTGGGCGCCACCCATGTGGTTGGCCTCCACACCGAAGGGTGGGGACACTTCACCGAAACCCGTGCCGACCTCGAGGCTGCGTTCGCGGGGACGGGGTTGCTCGTGGAGACGCCGCCAGGGGCAGCGGTGGAGGTAGGACTTTCGCAGGTCGAATAACGACGTCCTGCTTAGCTCATCACGGTAGACCTTGCTACGTGCCCAAGAAGACAAACACAACGCCGGCCAGGAGAGACAGCATCCCCATCGCGCCCCAGGCCACCGCGAAGACAACTGATATCCGGTGCCACCTACGGTCGGGCATCCGGCGCGCAAACCACGTCCAACCCAATTTCTCGAAACGCTCGCGACTCTTGCGCGCATAAGTTTTTCGCTGCGTCCAAGTGTATGTGGCAGCGAACAGCAACAACATGCCGAGAAATAGAAACCCTTGGGCATTGGTTGCCGGGATCGGCGCCCCTGGGCCTGACGTTAGCAGTTCCATGACCATCCGAATCTTGGGGAACATCCCCGCTGAGAAATCTACCCACTATCCGCACCTCGGGCGTCCCCAACCGATGAGCGTCTTCAGTGAATGAGCGAGATCACTGCGATCTCGTCCGGCCCACGTCGATAGATTCCGGCGTCGTACTCCTCAGAAGGGTTGATGCGCTTGCCATGTTCGGGATTCATCAGTTCTCGGCGCTTCGTCGAGTTCGCGGTGATGTCGCTCACGTCTCGATCGCGCTGGAGAAGCACCCGCTTCACGCTAGGTCGCTCCACGAATTCCGAGAGAGCGCGGCCATTGCTATAGCCCAACGAGGTATCGAACTCCCAGCGAAGGCCACTCTCGTCGACGAGTGCCATAGCCATCATCCGCACCTTAGATGGAGATTTCTGCCCGCGCTTGCTCATGTTGCCTCCTGCACTCGAGTCTAATGACGAGCGATCTCGCTAGTGATCGTGGACAGCCCAGCGAGCGGGAGCATCCGAAATTACCTGGCCTCACCAAAATATGTTTTCCAAGCTATATTTAGAAGCAAGAAGGGCGGTGATCACTATGGCGAATGCATCCACATTGGTTCGCGCTGCCCGAAAAAGTCGACACCTCACCCAGGAGCAGCTTGCTTCTCGTTCCTCGATCGATCAGGGCAGCGTTTCCCGCTCTGAACGAGGGCGCGATGCAAGCTTCGACACGATTGACCGCCTTTTAGCTGGAGCGGGGCACCGGTTATATTCGGCCCCCACTCGCCGGGACGACGCCGCAACCGCCGCTACCGAAATCCGTCACCAGCTCGCTGCCGGCGACAAAGACAGAGCCCTTCGCGCCCTGCTGCAGCTCAACGACAACCTTGTGGCCGAGCACGGACTGATTCGCGGAGTCCTCGGGCTTGCCGAGCCCGAGTCGACTCGAGACCCGGCGTGGGATGCCGCACTAGCAGCGCTTGTAGCGTGGCGCCTCTCCGACGAGGGAATTCCTCTGCCGCAGTGGGTCGATCTCCCCAACCGGTTCCTCAGCAAACACCGAAATCTTGACGTAGATCCCGCAGACCCTGTTGCTCCCCTCGCAGAAGTCCCCGCCGAGTTCGCTAAACGCGGCGTTCTTGCGTGGCGTGACACGTTCGAGAGCGTGTAATCGTGGCAACCACTCTCGACAGGGATGACATCATCACCGGATTGCGTGAACTGATTGCCGAGCTACGCGCCGAGGGCGAAGTGGCAGGAATCCGGTTGGTTGGCGGAGCGGCCCTCTCATTGCGCTATTTCGACCGCGGAACCACCCAAGATCTCGATTCACTGCACGTTCGCCCGGGGAGTGATGCTGCGGTCGCCTCCGCCGCCGCCCGTGTTGCGCAACGCCACGATTGGGATCCCACCTGGCTCAATTTTGAAGTCACCAAAGCGGATGCTCTGCCGGCCCTCGGCCGCGCTGTTGAATGGGACACGATCTATGATCGCGACGACATCGTCATTCAGGTCGCATCCAAAGAGGCACTCTTGGCGATGAAACTGCGCGCCAACCGCCCCGGTCGCGACACCCGCGACATCCGACTACTCCTGAGCTTGTGCGAGATCAGCTCCCTCGACGACGCTGACGAGTTGTACGAGGATTTCTACCCGGGTGACAGCCTCGACCCCCGAGCGGTATCAATGGTGACCGCGATACTTGCCGACGGGAAAAGCCATACCCCCGAGCGACCAAAGCCGATCAACTTCTAGAGCTACGCCAGCGTTGTCTCCGTTAATCTGAACGCTCGCTCGACACCTTCGAACCTTGTGACGCTAAGTGTCCCGGTTGGCCTCTCGCCGAAACGTTTGGGGGATTTCTCGCAGCGGAGAAAAATCACCTTCGAACACGTCGAGCTCAAATAGCTCACCGAACTGATCCACGTTCAGCGTGGCGGAAACCCACATGCCGTCAACATCAAAGAAGGTTGCCTCCGCTACTTAATCCTCGAAACGTCGTTCTAGCGAAGGAGGGCCGATCGCCAAACTGCCCATACCGCCATCGTTGATTGGTGCAACGGTCAGCGCTGAGAGGGTGGCAAGCGAACCCGAGAACCGCGGGGCTCGTTCGACCAAAGCACGCAAAAGCCGCAGCTCTGCCTCGGTCGGGGATCGATAGCTTTCCGAGGTTGGCCGGAGAAATTCCTCTTTCGTTGGGGCTGAAGGAACCGCCCGCATTCGTGACCAGACGCCGAACCACACGACGCCGATAATCGCCGAGATGATCGGCAGCCACGCCAAGAGAGTTAGACCGAGGGGTCCGCTCACGATCCATATCAATAGAAGCGCGACCGCCAAGAGACCGGCGCTAGAAGTAACAGCCACAAAAGTGCTACTGAGGTGACCGCCAAAACTGAGGAGAGCGCGGAGGCCAAGTCCTACGCCGACCGAGACAAGCCCAACAATGCCACCTCCGATAGGCGCAAAGATGAGAAACACCAGTAGAAAGATGCCGAACATATCGGAACCCCAGCTTGGGGCAACCATTGCGAGCGCAAGCATGAGGCCAGCCACTGCGCCGAACAGCGAGGCGTTGAGCACAACAGGCCACGGGCCAACGCTGAGCGTTCGTCGGATTCCTCGCATCACTCCCCTAACGTAACGGCAGCGGTGGCCAGAACGAAGCATCCGGAGGGGCGAATCGCACCCGCAACTCCCTGGTGTGCTTACGCGGACTGTTCGAAGCGAGCCCGTGGAGCAGCTCGCGGCGGGCAACATTCTGAAGGCACGCCAGTAGAACAGACCTATCCATGCTGCCTCTTTCGCTTGCAGGTCACTGTGCCGGTAGTTCGCGAGCGTCGCGCAGTTCGACGTTGCCGTTGGGTGCCGAAACTTCGAGCAAGACCTGCCAGTCCGCGCCGTTTCGTTCAACTACCGCGGGACGTCCGCGCATCATGTCCGCAACGTCGTCGTGCGTGAGAGTGACACCGTATTTCTCAGCAGCCCACTCTTGTACTGCGGTCGTGTACTGAGCGAAGGCAGCCGAATCCCGTTCCTCGAAGCTTTCCGCTGCCGCGATCAGGCCAAGCACGCTCGCCGCCCCCGCAACAACAGCCAGAACAGTGAGCGCACACGCTCGGAGCCGAAACGTGCGCCCAGGCCCAGCAAACCAATACAGCACAGCGATCACGGCGATCCCGAAAGTGGCCACGGCACCGAGAAACGGTATGAATGCCCAGCCTTCGGTGGGGGCCTGATAGAGACCGGGGTTTGTCATGACTCTGGTCCTCGCCGCTCAAATGGTCGTCTAGCGCCCGGATGCACTAACCCGAGAAACACTCTGTAAATGTCGAGCGTACCAGCGGGCCGCACCACACAGGCCGACATCCATGCACCGAAGTGAGTGAGGATGCCGGCCTGTGCCAGAAACGAAAAGTGCGCCCTAGAAGGTAGCTTCGTCGGGGTTCGCACCGACACGCTGGTCGCGGTCGATCGCATCGATCAATGCCATCTCGTCCGCGGAAAGCTCGAAGCCAAAGACATCGAAGTTCTCGGCCATACGCTCGCGCGAGTTCGACTTGGGGAACACGATGATGCCGTTCTGCAGGTGCCAACGAATAGCAACCTGGGCGGGTGAAACACCGTGTGCTGCGGCGGCAGTCTCGAGGGCAGTCTCGCCGAACAGGGCGTACTTGCCCTGCCCGAGAGGGCCCCAGGCCTCAATGCGCATCCCCAGCTCTGCGCCATACGCACGCAGGTCGCGCTGAGCGAAGGCGGGGTGCAGCTCGATCTGGTCAACCGCAGGAACAGTGTTGCTGCCCGCAATGATCTTCTCGAGGTGGGGGCGGTGGAAGTTGCTGACACCGATCGAACGTGTCTTGCCCTCTTCTTTCAGCTGCTCAAGCGTGAGCCAGCTGTCAAGGTAGCGGTCAAGGTCGGGGCGGGGCCAGTGGATGAGGTACAGATCCACATAGTCGAGGCCCAACTTCTCGAGGCTGAGATCCATGGCGTCGCGAGCAGAGTCTGTGCCCTGGTCGCTGTTCCACAGCTTCGTCGTGATGAAGAGTTCTTCGCGCGGGATGCCCGACGCTTTAATGGCGTTGCCGACGCCTTGCTCATTGCCGTAGATCATGGCGGTGTCGAGGTGGCGGTAGCCAACTTCGAGCGCGTCAGTGACAATGCGCTCGGTCTCCTCGGGGTCCACTTTGAAGACACCGAAACCGAGCTGGGGGATGGAATTGCCGTCGTTCAGTTGAATCTGGGGAACAGTCATATCCCCATCCTGCCACTCACAACTGGAGGTTCCATCCCCGTCGCTCAAGCCCCTAGCGAACGCCGCCGCTACGAAATGTGGCGCTCGTCAACTCCCGAATACGCAGCGAGCGGACGGATGAGCGAGTTCGACGCAGCCTGCTCCATGATGTGAGCCGTCCATCCGGTGATCCGCGCAGCAACAAACAGCGGCGTGAACATGTCGGTGTCGAACCCGATGAGGTTGTAGGCCGGGCCGCTCGGGTAATCAAGATTGGGCTTGATGTTCTTGCGGCTCGTCATCGCCGACTCCAGAGCGTCATAGAGCTCAAGCATGTCTGGGCGATCAAACTCGGTCACGAGAGTTTCGAGCGCTGCCTTCATCGTGGGCACGCGTGAGTCGCCGTTCTTATAGACACGGTGACCGAAGCCCATAATTTTGCGCTTTTCTGACAACGCCGTCTCGAGCCAGGGCTCAGCGTTTGCGGCTGAGCCGATCTCATCAAAGACGTGCATGACGGCTTCGTTCGCTCCACCGTGCAACTGGCCCTTGAGGGCGCCAACGGCTGCCGTGACAGCGCTGTACAGGTCACTGAGCGTACTCGTGACGACTCGACCAGTGAAGGTCGACGCGTTGAAGGAATGCTCGGCGTACAGAATCATCGAAACGTCGAACGCATTAACGACCACGAGGTCAGGAACCTCGCCGAAGGTCATGTGCAAGAAGTTTGCTGAATAGCTGAGGTCATCACGCGGCTCAACGAGCTCCTGATCGCGACGGCGACGCTGATCGTACGCAATGATCGCGGGCAGCTTCGCAAAGAGGGTGAGCGAACGCTTCTGGTTGAGTTCTTCGTCGATCATGCTCGCGGGGTCGGTGAGAGTGTCGTCGAGGGCACCGATCACGCTGACCGCGGTGCGGACGACATCCATCGGATGCGCGGAGAGCGGCAACTCGTCGATCACTCGCTTCGTGTGCGCATCGAGGTGACGCTGGGCACGCTCCGATGTTTCGAATGCTGCCAACTGCTCGGCGTTCGGCAGTTCGCCGTGCCACAACAGGTAGGCGACCTCTTCAAAGGTGCACTTTTCGGCCAACTCTTGCACGGGGTAACCGCGGTAAAGCAGCGAGTTCGTTTCGGGGTTGACCTTCGAAATCGCGGTGGTGTCAGCGATGACGCCGGCTAGGCCCTTGCGGATCTCATTCTCGGGGGTTCCGGTTGAGTCAGTCATGTTGCTCCTCGGTGGTGTCTGTCGAGTGACGGGCTGTCAGTGAAAGTGTTGTGTGAGTCTTCAGTTAGTAGTGGCCATCGAGAGTGAAATTGAACACCGACGAATCAAAAGAGTTGTAGCTCTCATAGTCGAGCAGTTCATACAGGCGAGCCCTCGTCTGCATCTCAGCCACGGCAGACTGCTGGGTGCCGTCGGCGTTGATTGCATCGAGGGTGCGCTCTGCTGCACCCATTGCACTACGCAACAGGGTTACAGGGTAAATAACAATGTTTACGCCGATATTGCTCAATTGCGTTGTGGTGAAAAGTTCGCTCTTACCAAACTCTGTCATGTTTGCGAGGATCGGAACATCCACCGCCTTGCGCATCGCCTCGAACTCGCCGAGATCTTTCATCGCCTCGGGGAAGATTGCGTCAGCACCCGCGTCAACTAATTGCTTCGCGCGATCCATCGCAGCATCCAAACCATCAACGGCACGGATGTCGGTGCGAGCCATGATCAGCAGGTTCGGGTCGCGTCGCGCGTCCGCAGCCGCTCGGATGCGCTTGAGGGCAGTGTCGGTGTCGACAACGGCTTTGCCGTCGAGGTGCCCGCAGCGCTTCGGATTGACTTGATCTTCGATGTGGAGGCCAGAGACCCCCGCATCTTCAAGAGTCTGCACGGTGCGAGCCACATTCATCGGCTCGCCGAAACCGGTGTCGGCGTCAACGAGCGACGGGAGGTCGGTCATCCGCGAAATCTGTTGCGAACGACCAGCCACCTCAGTGAGGGTCGTCAGGCCGATGTCGGGCAAGCCCAAATCGGCACTGATAACGGCCCCCGAAATGTAGACACCGTCGAAGCCCTTGTCTTGAATGAGGCGAGCGCTCAATGGGTTGAACGCACCGGGCACGCGCAGCAGTTCGCCACTCGCGAGACGCTCGCGAAACTGGGCACGCTTGGTCGCTGGATCGGTCTGGGCGTACAGCATTAGAAGATTCCTTTGGCGGTCGTGGCGGGGAAGTTGCCGCGCACGGTCAGCTCGCCCAGTTCGGATGCCGACAGTTCCGGCAGTCGTTCGGCCGCAGCCAAGAAGCGTTCGATTTCGTCGCTCGCGAGCACACCATCCGCGAGGGTGCGGAACTTGGTGACGTACTGTTCGCGGGCGAAGGGTCGAGCACCGAGCGGATGCGCGTCAGCAACAGCAATCTCTTCGACAATGCGGCTGCCGTCGGTCAGCTCTATCTCGACACGACCGCCGAAAGCCTTCTCGGCGGGATCGATCGAGTGGTAACGACGCGTCCATTCGGCGTCTTCTTGAGTCGTGACGCGCTTCCAGAGCGCAACGGTGTCTGGGCGGTTGGCACGCTCGGGGGCGTAGCTGTTGACGTGGTGCCATTCCTGATCCTGCAGGGCAACCGTAAAGATATAGGGAATGGAGTGGTCGAGGGTTTCACGGCTCGCGTTGGGGTCGTACTTCTGCGGGTCATTGGCCCCGGAGCCGATCACGTAGTGCGTGTGGTGACTCGTGTGCAGCACGATGCGGTTGATGTTCTCTTCCACTAGTTCCGGATGCTCGCGCCCCAGCTTGCGGGCGAGGTCGATCCACGCTTGCGCCTGATATTCGGCCGAGTGTTCCTTCGTGTACGAGTCGAGGATCGCGGTGCGCGCCTCCCCCAGCTCGGGCAGCGGAACCTCATAGTGCGCGTCTGGACCGTCGAGCATCCACGCAATCACGCCGTCTTCACCTTCATAAATCGGGGTGGGGCTGGTCTGGCCGCGCATGGCACGGTCGACTGCTTCAACGGCCATCTTGCCCGCGAATGCCGGGGCGTGAGCCTTCCAGGTGGAGATCTCACCCTTGCGCGACTGCCGCGTGGCTGTCGTTGTGTGCAGCGCTTGGCCAACGGCCTGGAAGATTGTCTCGGTGTCGAGGCCGAGGAGGGTTCCAATACCGGCGGCCGCACTCGGGCCGAGATGGGCAACATGGTCAATCTTGTGCTTGTGCAGGCAGATCGCCTTCACGAGGTCGATCTGAATCTCATAGCCCGTAACGATCCCGCGCAGCAGGTCAGCACCCGTGCGACCCGTGTGCTGAGCAACAGCCAAAATCGGCGGGATGTTGTCGCCCGGGTGCGAATAATCGGCCGCCAGGAACGTGTCGTGGTAGTCGAGTTCGCGCACGGCAACACCATTGGCCCAGGCCGCCCACTCCGGGCTGACGCGCAGGTCGGAACCGAACACGGTGGCTCCGGGCGAGTATGGGTGACGCTCGGCCTGCGCTCGAGCAGCAACGACCGGCGCACGAGTGAGGGATGCGGTGGCAACAGCAGCGTTGTCAATTACACGGTTAATGACCATGTCGGTCACGGCATCCGTTGGTTCAAGCTGTTCAGCAGCGATGGCGGCAATCTTGTGGGCGAGCTGATCTTCGCGAGCGAGATTTTCGTCGCTGCGGTAAACGCGGAGAGCGTGGTCTTTCACTATGGAGCCTTTCAATTGGCGGCACGCAGCGGAGAATCTGCGGCCATGGCTAGAGCGCTCGTGAGCGCGTAATGGAGATGGACATGGGTGGCATGAGCGGCAAGTTCAGCATCGTGAGCGACGATCGCTTGCACAATAAGGAGGTGCTCGCGGGCGGCAGCGGCAAGGCGCTCCGGGTTGTCTTTCGCGAGTCGGCGCACGCGCACGAGGTGAGTCCGCAACGAATTGAGCGCCCCCGTGAGGTAGTCGTTGCGCACCGCATCATCGACTGCGTTATCGAAGCGCCGCACCAAATCGAAGTACGCGCTGCGATCGCCATCGTCGCGCGCCAGCAATTCAGGAACGGTGGCGAACTCACGCTCAAGATCGGCGAAGGCCCTGCCGGTGTGCTGCCGGGCGGCGATGCGCACCGCTTTCACTTCGAGTGCTTTGCGCACATCAAAAAGTTCACGGATGTTGTCAACCGACACGTCAGTAACGACGAGTCCCCGACCGGATTGGCTTGCCACGAGCCCATCCGCCATGAGCCGAGAGAGGGCTTCGCGTAGCGGAGTGCGCGAAACACCGAGACGTGCAGCTTGCTCGACCTCGCCAAGGATGGTGCCTGGCGCGAGGCGCCACTCGACGATGTCGTCGCGGAGGGCTTGGTAGGCGCGTTCGCTTGCCCTCATAGGTATCGCCACACGCACCTCCTCGAATCGCGAGCAGTGTGCGGCGTAGCGAGCCACACACCGTGATTTGTATACAAGAACTTCAGTCTAGGCTTGCTTAGGGAGAAATCAAGGCGAATTCTTCATGAAATGTATACAGATTCGCAGTGGTCGCGACGTGCGCGCCTTCGAGCTCCGCTCCACCGTAGTGTGAAGCCATGACTTCTCCCGCCGAACTTCTGGCGCTCTACGACTCCCAACAGCGACTCGTCGTGCCCGAGCATCCGCCCGCCGGGGTCACGTTCGAGGTCACCGACGGCGTTATGCGCGTCACGGGGCGCGGCGAAGGGTTCGTCGAGACCACCCAACACCTCGGCCTCAGCGGTGGCGAACTCGATGCGCTGATAGCCAAGCACCGCGACCACTTCGCGGCGCGAGGCGAAGCCGTGGAGTGGAAGACCAGAGCTCACGACCTGCCCGCCGATATCCCTCAACGCCTCGAACGTACCGGATTTGAGGCGCAAGAAAAGGAGGCCGTTCTCGTCGGGCATACGAGCGATCTCCTCGTCGCGCGGCCACTGCCTGCCGGTGTTGTGATTCGCGAGACCAACGATCACAACGACATCGTCGGCTTGAGCACGATGCTCTCCGAGGTCTGGAATGACGACCTCTCCTGGCTCATTGAGCAACTAGAAGCGCAGCTCGCCGCCGCCCCCGAACTGACAGTGCTCTTCGTCGCCGAGGCGGAAGGAACAATCGTCTCGGGAGCACGAATAGAGTTCACTCCCGGCAGCGACTTCGCCGGGCTCTGGGGCGGGTCGACCGCACCGGCGTGGCAAGGAAAAGGCATTTACGGTGCCCTCGCGGCGGCCCGAGCTCAGCGCGCTCAGCAACGAGGCGTGCGCTTTCTTCAGGTCGACGCATCACCGGAGAGCAGCCCCATTCTCCAGCGCCGCGGATTCGTCGAGATTACAAGCACGACACCGTACATCTGGAGCCCTTCTGCGCCTCTCGGCACTCAGTCATGAGCTACTGGAGAGAGCGTGCCTCAAGATAGGCGTCCAACGCTTCGCGGCTTGTCTTGCTCGGGATAAAGCCGAAAGATTCCTTGAGAGCCGTATTCGAGAGCACCGGTCGGTAGCGCAAGAAATTTACCTGAGCTGGGCCGTGCGCCGTGAGACGCAGAGCGTGGCTAACCCACAATGCGGCCGCGAGCGCCCACGCTGGCAGAATCAACTGTTTCTTGCCAAGAGCTTGGGCGATCTCTTTAATCGTGACCTTGCCATCACCGGCAACGTTGTAGATACCCGCAGGGCCTCCTGTCGCCGCACGGACCACGGCGGCGACGACATCGTCGACCCACACGAACACAAAGGGACTCTCTGAGCCAGCGATCGTGAGCAACCGGCGAGAGTTCCAGAGCGCTGTGATCTGATTCTCTAACCCTGGTCCGAGAATGGTGCCGATGCGAAAAATTGTTTGAGACATGTGCGGGGCGGTCACGCGCAGATCGGCGAGCATTTCTTCGACTAGGCGCTTGTGGCGGCTATACGGAAAATCGTCATTGCCGCGCAAGGGCGTGCTCTCCGTAATCCATTCAGGGTTATCCGCGTGGTACCCATAGGTTGCACCGCTGGAGGACACAACAACTCGCGAGACTCCGGCTTCAACACAGGCAGCGAACACTGCGCGCGAGCCCTCTACATCCACCGCAAATTCTTGACTCACGGTCGTGCTTCTGCTGGGGTTCACGATCGACGCGAGGTGAACGACGGTGTCGATGTTCTGCCGGCGAAGCAAGTCGGGCAAGCCCGCAGCATCCGTGACGTCGACTCGCTCATAGCGCACCCCTGGCAACCGCACGCCGGGGTTCGGCGGGCGAATATCCGCACTCACTACACACTCAATCGATTCGGATGCTGTCAACCCCGCCACCACGAAGGTACCCAGAAATCCGTTGCCGCCCGTCACTAGTACTCGACTCATGCGTTGACCTCCGGTTCATTCGCGGGGGGACCGGAATCTCGCCCAGTCCCGCTCTTGGCACTGCGCGCCGTACGGCGTCCCCACCATGTGGCGAGTGCGAGTCCCGCGATGATGTCCCAGATGCCCCACCATCCCGCAACAACGGCCATCCCGCCTAGCCCCCCAAAGAAGGTAAAGACGAGGCCAAGGCCGAGCCCGGCGTTGCGAATCCCGACCTCAAAAGTGACAGCTTTCGCTTCATACAGGGCGAGTCCGCCGAGTCGCGCACTGGCGTAGCCGAGTCCGAGCGCGACGGCGTCGTGCAGAAAGACAGCCAACAGAACAACGCCAACGTAGGCGATGAAGAACGGGAAGTTGCCCGCGAGCGCCGCAATGATGAACCCGAGTAGGGCGAGCAAACTGATCCACTTCACCGTCGGCTGCACTTTTTTAGCGAAGGCGGGCCACCGATTCTTGATGGCAAAACCTAGCGCAAACGGCAACCCAATAATCAGTACGATCTCGAGCAGCATTTGCCAACCGTTGAGGCTGACACTTTCGAGAATCGCGGATGCTGTCGGGTGCCAGCCACCCCACAGCGACAGGTTCACCGGCAACATAACGATGTAGATCACATTGGTGACGGCAGTCATCGAGACCGAGAGGGCGACGTTGCCCCGCGCTCGGTAGGTGAGCACTTGGGAAATGTTCCCCGGCGGGCAGCAAGCGACGAGGATCATCCCGAGAGCGATCGACGGCCCGACCTGCAGCAACAGGGTGAGCCCGAAGGTGACGGCAGGCAAGAGAACGAGCTGCGCGACCAGCGAAATTGCGAAAGCGCGAGGAGCTTTCAGTACGGCACGAAAATCTTCCAGACTCGTGTCGAGCGCGATACCGAACATGATGAGGCCGAGCACCACGCTGAGCGCGACGAGCGAGCCCGGGCTGAAGTTGAGCAGCGCATCATCGATATTCATGGCCGTTCCTTAATGGCGCGGGCCTTACGGGTGAGGGTCTCTCGAGCGTGCCGCACCGCGCGCCGATAGGCGTCTTTGTTGACGTAGTACGACATACGTTCCAGGGCCAAATACTTGTAGCCGCCGGTGAGGTCGGGCCACGGTTCTTCAACCAGCGTGCGAAAATGCGCGGCGGCGCGCGGGGTCTCTTCTTGAGCGACAAGGTAGGAGGCGAGCAACTCAGCTTGTTCATAACGACCCTGCCACCCGATCCCACTCGCCTCGATCATTCCGATCACGTATAGACCGTTGAAGCTCGGCGGGAAAATATTCAGATAGAGCTCTGGAGCCAAGGAAGACCAATTTAAATGCTCCCGCCCCAAAAAGGGGTACGCAAGCGTGTAGCCCGTCGCAAGAACGACGAGGTCGTAATCAGCGTGCGTGCCATCGGTGAAATGCACGGAGTTTCCGTCGAAACGTTTCGGCGCGGGCACAATTTTCAAGTCACCTTGCCCCAGATGTCCGAGCACGAGAGTGTTCACGATGGGGTGCGATTCATAGATCTTGTAATCGGCACGAGGAAAGCCAAACTTCACGGGATCTCCCGTAAACATCTGCAGTAGCCGGGTGTCGATAAATTGTTTGAGGCGAGCTGGCAGCGGGCGCCCCTGGTCGAATGTGTCCGCGGGTTTGCCAAACAGATATCGCGGAACGAAATAGTAGCCCCGCCGCACGCTCAAATCGATACTGTCCGCATGGTGCACAGCATCGACTGCGATGTCGCATCCACTGTTTCCTGCCCCTACCACGAGTACTCGTTTACCCGCGAAGACCGTGGCTTTCTTGTAGTCGGCGGAATGGATGATCTCGCCCGTGAATTCACCCTCAAACTGCGGAATATTGGGGTGCGCGAGGGTGCCATTGGCCAGCACGACACTGTCAAAGTGTTCGATGGTTGGTGCGCTTCCCTCACGAACACTCGTCACGTTCCACCCGCCACCGTCAGCGGGTTCGACTCGGTCGACCGTCGTGGAGAAGCGAAAATTCTCTCCCAGATCGTAGCGATCGCTGTACGCCTGGAAATATTTGCGAAGCTCGCGGTGGCTCGGATAATCCGCCGCAGTGGTCATCGGCAGCTCTCGAAACTCCGTCGTAGTACGCGAAGAGATGAGGTGCGCAGACTCGTACATTGTGCTGCGCGGATTATCAATATTCCAGAGTCCGCCAACGCCGTCGGCGGACTCAAAACCGACGTACGAAAGACCCGCCTTGGCGAGAGCCCGGGAGGCGGCTAATCCAGAGGGACCAGCGCCGATGATCGCGATCGACTGCGGCATCCATACCTCCCTAGGTGAACCACTTTATTCACGGCATTTGCGCAGCTTACTAGACCTAATTCTCGGGGTAGACCAATTCTGTAGGTAATAGAATCGGGTTGCTTAAGAAACTCCCAGTGTAAATACTGGGCGGTGCAGGATTACCCGCCGGCGTCTACCCGAAAGATGCCGATCTTGCACTAGGGGACCTAACCAACATGCCCAAAAATCCTACGGTTGCGCCTGCCCGGCGACGCCAATGGGGCGCAGAATCGCGCCTCGAACCGCTACCCACCGTCCACCCAGCTCCGAGCGACCGAACTATTGCGCTCGCACGTCTCTCGATTGTCGCCACAGTTGTGTTTTGGCTGGTGTACGTGATCTATACGATCCTGCGCCAGTTCATCAACAATGGCACCGAAAGCTTCCGCTTCACGGCAGAAGCCGTTTCGTATCTCATCGTCGTGACGTTCCTGACGTTCTCTGCGCTCATGTACCTGATCGCGCGCCACGGCGCCTATCAGCGCTTTCGCGCTCATGCTCGAGTGCCGCGGGCCGAACTAGACCGACACTTTGCCGACAACCAAGGCTCAATCACGGTTCTTGTCCCTAGCTACAGTGAAGAGCCGGATGTCGTGCGCGCCACTCTGTGGTCTGCCTGCCTTCAGGAGTACCCCAGCCTTCGCGTCGTGCTCTTGCTCGACGACCCGCCCTTCCCCAAAGACCCGGATGCCGCAGCTCAGCTTGCGAAGTCGCGGATGCTGACGGAGCAGATTCAGTCAGAGCTCTCGGTTCCGCGTAAACGCTTTGGCGACGCGCTTGCCTCGTTTGAGTGGCGCCTAGAACAGGGCCGCCCGCTCGGGCTGTCTGAAGTGAACGCTCTCGCCGACGAGTACCGTTGGGCCGCAGCATGGTTACAGACGAAGGCCGACAACGAACAGCGTATCGACCACGTTGATGAGTTCTTCGTCACTCAGGTCCTTCAGGGCCTCGCCGACGAATTACAGCTCACGGCAGACGCCCTCGGCGCTGCCCTCGACGAGCACATGGTTCCTCCGACGGCGCGCCTGCACGAGCTCTACCGCCGCCTCTCGCGCACTTTCGATGCAACGCTTTCCACTTTCGAACGCAAGCTCTACGCGTCCGTGTCACACGAGGCGAACAAGGCGATGAACCTCAACGCGTACATCGGACTCATGGGCGGCCACTACCGTCCAGAAGAGACTCCCGATGGAACAGTGCTGCGTCCCGTCAGCCGCCCTGAAGCTGGCGATCTCTCCATCCCCGACTCTGAATACCTCCTCACGCTCGACGCCGACTCGTTGCTCTTGCGCGACTACTGCCTCCGTCTCGTCTACTTGCTTGAGCAGGCAGACAACGCGCGGGTAGCTGTCACGCAGACTCCCTACTCCTCTTTCCGCGGTGCCAGCACGCGCATCGAACGTTTGGCGGGAGCCACTACCGACCTGCAGCACATCCTGCATCAGGGCAAGTCCTATTACGGCGCAACCTTCTGGGTAGGCGCCAATGCTGTGATTCGCAAGGCTGCTCTGGATGACATTGTCGAGACCGAAACCGTGGGCGGCTTCACCGTCAAGCGCTTCGTTCAAGACCGCACGGTCATCGAAGACACCGAATCCAGCATCGACCTGGGCGCTCACGGTTGGACGCTCGTAAACTACCCCGAGCGCCTGAGCTACAGCGCAACTCCGCCCGACTTCGGCTCGCTCGTCGTTCAGCGTCGCCGCTGGGCCAACGGTGGTCTGTTGATCATGCCAAAGCTCTTGCGCCAAATGCGGGAACGTCGCGCTCGCGGCGAGACCGTTCAGTGGACTGAGTTCTTCCTGCGTGTGAACTACATGACGTCGATCGCCTGGGCCAGTTTCGGGCTCGTCTTCTTGCTCGCTTACCCCTACGACAGCCGACTCTTGAGCCCAGTCGTGCTCTTGGCCGCGGTTCCCTACTTCTTGTCGATGGGGGCCGACCTTCGGTATTGCGGTTATCGGTTCACCGACATCTTCCGCATTTATGGCTTCAACCTGATTCTGCTTCCCGTCAACCTTGCCGGGGTCATCAAGTCAATCGAACAGGCAATCACTAGCAAAAAGATCCCCTTCGCACGCACTCCCAAGGTGCGTAACCGCACCGCGACCCCGCTGCTGTACGTCATCTCGCCGCTCATCATTATCGGATTCTCGGCCTTCACGTTCTGGCGCGACCTTAACGCCGAAAACTGGGGAAACGCCGCCTTTGCTGCGTTCAACACGATTCTTGCTGGACTCGCGCTCGTGTCGTACATCGGCATCTGGAATACCGTCGTCGATATTTGGCTCGGCGTCACTCGCCCGCTCTTCGTCGAGCGAGACCGCAAGAAATCAAAGCAAAAGGAGAACGTCGTCGTTGAGCCGACAACCCTCGACTGGCGCTCGGTTCTGTACTACGGCGATGACAGCGGGGTGCACACCAAGGTGCGCGACTCAATTGTGTTTGCCGAGATGCTCCCACCCGTAGACGAAGCAAGAGAGGTACGATCATGAGTTCCGCAACCCACAGACTCTCCTTCCGGCGACTAGTCATGGCCATTGTCGTAGCGATCGCTGTCGCTTCAGGAGGATTCTTCGCCTATCAAGCATGGGCATCCAATCAGGCGGATCCCGCGCCTGACCCCTGGTTCGCTGCCTACGTGGATGTGACTGCAACTCCTAGCTACGAGTTCGAGTCCGCCACGAAGGAGAGCGGCAAAGAGGTCATGTTGTCGTTCATCGTTGCGGCGAAGGATGGCGCATGCACTCCCACGTGGGGCACCGCCTACACGATGGATGAGGCCGCCGTTTCCCTCGACCTCGACCGCCGCATCGCACGTCTGCAACAGCAGGGTGGCGACGTGGGTATCTCGTTCGGCGGGCTCCTCAACGACGAGCTCGCGACCGGATGCACCGACCACAACGCTCTCGTCGCCGCCTACAATTCGGTGCTCAACCGCTACGCCTCCACGACGATTGACCTCGACATTGAGGGCGAGAACCTGACCGATACTGCCGCCGGTGAGCGCCGCGCTGCTGCAATCGCCAGCTTGCAAGAGTCGCGCCGGGCTGCCGGCGAGGATCTCGCTGTCTGGCTCACGCTTCCCGCTGCGACCTTCGGCCTTACGGAAGACGGCACAACCGCCGTCGCCCAAATGCTGGATGCTGGGGTTGACGTCTCCGGCGTCAACATCATGACGATGAACTTCGGCGAGAGCTTGGCCGATGGCGAAACGAGCGGAGCAGCATCCATTCGTTCGCTCCAGGAGACGCACCGTCAACTCGGTGTGCTCTACGACCAAGCCGGTATCGAACTGACCGACGCTACGATCTGGACCAAGCTCGGGGCAACCCCGATGATCGGCCAGAACGACAACGAAGATGAAGTCTTCACCATGAAAGACGCCGTGGCGCTCAACGAGTTTGCGCTAGAAAAGGGCACAGGTCGCATGTCGATGTGGTCGCTCAACCGCGACACCACGTGTGGCCCGAACTATGCCGATGTCACGCGAGTCTCCGACGCCTGCAGTGGTGTGGCTCAGGGCGATCTGTTCTTCGCCGACGTTCTTGCTGAAGGCTACGACGGCCACGTCGCGAGCTCTGCAAAGACCATCACAACAGAAGAACCTGCTGACCCCGCCGACTTCGTGGATGACCCCGCAACAAGCCCTTATGCCATCTGGCAGGAGGACGCGAGCTACCTTGCCGGCGCCAAGATCGTGTGGCACCGCAACGTGTATCAGGCCAAGTGGTGGACGCGAGGCGAGGTGCCAGACAACCCCGTACTCAACTCGTGGGAAACCCCGTGGACACTTGTTGGCCCCGTGCTCGATGGTGAAACTCCCGTCAAAGTACCGACGGTTCCCGAAGGCACCTACTCCAACTGGAACGGAACGTCAGCGTACGAAGAAGGCGATCGCGTTCTGTTCGACGGTGTTCCCTACGAAGCAAAGTGGTGGAACCAGGGCGACAGCCCGGCCGCATTCTCATCAGACCCCGACGGCACGCCGTGGGCTCCGCTCACCACAGAACAAATCAAGTCGCTCTCTGACGGCAGCGGAACTACCGGTGGGGCCGGGGATCTTGCCCCGGCCGACACCGACGGCTAAGAGAAGAGTCCTTCGCGCACGCTGCGACGTCGGCGCTGTTCCTCTGGATCGGGCAGAGGAACAGCGGCGATGAGTCGCTGCGTGTATTCCTCTTTCGGACTGCGCAGCACCTGATCACGCGTTCCCTGCTCGACAATTTTTCCGCGGTGCATCACAGCAATCCGATCGGCAAGAATGTCAATGACCGCAAGGTCGTGGGTAACGAAGAGGCACGCAAAGCCGAGTTCCTTCTGGAGTTCCTGAAAGAGCTCAAGCACTTTCGCCTGCACCGAAACGTCAAGCGCTGACGTCGGCTCATCCGCGACCAGCAATTTGGGGCTGAGCGCGAGAGCGCGTGCAATTCCGACTCGCTGGCGCTGACCACCAGACAACTCGTGCGGGTAGCGGTTTCGCATGTGGGCGGAAAGCTGCACTCGGTCGAGCAACATGCTCACGCGCGCTTCCTCATCTTTGCGACTGAAGCCACCACCAAGGCGCAACGGTTCTCCGATGCTCTCACCAATCGGCATACGCGGGTTTAGTGACGAACCTGGGTCTTGAAAGACGATGCCGATATCGCGACGCACGGCGCGCAGATCATTCTTGTTGATCCCCACCATGTTGGTGCCGACGATGTCGAGGGTTCCTTCGACGGCGGGAAGCAAACCAACAACGGCACGTCCAATCGTGGTCTTGCCCGAGCCAGACTCCCCCACAAGCCCGAGCACTTCACCCTGACGAATAGTGAGGTTGATGTCATCGGCAGCGCGGAACGCGGGCACGCGGCCGCGCTTCGGGTATTCAATGGCGACACTCGACATCGTGAGAACGACCTCACGGTCATCTTTCGATGCTGACGCGTCGCCCGCTTCGCCGAGGTGCGGCACTGCAGCCAGCAGGGCCTGGGTGTACGGATGCGTGGCGCCCGCGAACAGCGAATCTGCTGTTCCAGTCTCCACAACTTCGCCATCTTTCATGACCATCACGCGGTCAGCGAGATCAGCGACAACACCCATGTCGTGAGTAATGAGGATGATCGCGCTGTCGAGCTTGGAGCGCAAATGGTGCAAGAGTTCAAGAATCTCGGCCTGCACCGTGACGTCGAGAGCAGTCGTGGGCTCATCGGCGATGAGCACGCGCGGCTCACACGAAATCGACTGGGCGATCATTGCGCGTTGGCGCTGCCCTCCAGACAACTGGTGCGGGTACGAGTCAAATGCTTTTTGTGGGTCGGGAAGTTCGACCATGGCCAGCAGCTCGAGGGCACGCTTGCGCGCATCGACTCGCAGCATGCCGGGGTGGTGCACTTGAAGAGCCTCAATGATCTGGAACCCGATCGTATAGACCGGGTTGAGTGCGGTCATAGGCTCTTGGAAGATCACCGCGATCCCCGCACCTCGCAGCTGGCGCAAGCGGTGCAGGGATGCCCCGACGAGTTCTTCACCCGCGAGCTTGACGCTGCCCGAAATGCGACCATTCTCAGGGAGCAGCCCGAGCAAGCCCATCGCGCTCGTGCTCTTGCCCGAACCCGACTCCCCCACAATGGCGAGGACTTCGCCTCCCTGCAGGCTATAGCTCACATTCTTGGCCGCGGTAACCCATTCGCCTTCGACCCAAAAGTCGACGCCAAGGTCAGTGACCTCGATTGCCGGAACCTTGGTAGTAGTCGCGGTAGTTGCTGTTTCAGTCATCAGGAGTTTCGCCCTTCACCCTGGATGCGGTGTGCTCGTGGGAACATAGTTCCGTGTCGCCAAACTTCACCCTGCACTCGCGATTCGGGCGCGTACTTTCCATCGTCGTCATTGCTGCCTTTGCTGCAGGACTTATAGTCACGGCTCTTCAGGGCCGATGGCTGGATGCCCTGCAGGTCACGCCCGTCTTCGGACTGCTCGGCCTGCTCACGTGGGCGATGTTCTGGCGCCCTAACGTTCGCGTCACTGCGTCCGGCGTGAGCCTGCGCAATGTGCTGCGCACGGTTGACGTCGCGTGGCCTGAAATCCGCCGCATCGATACCAAATACGCGCTCACTCTGGAGACAGCGCATGGCACGGTTACTGCGTGGGCTGCACCCGCTCCCGGCCGTCACTCCGTGTACAGCGCCGTTCGCCAAGATGGCAAGAACTTGCCCGAATCGAGTTACTTGGCGGGCACGGTGCGACCCGGCGATCTCATCACGTCGGATTCTGGCCAAGCCGCGTTCGTCATCCGCCGCCACTGGGAACAGTTGCGAGACGACGGTCATTTGGATGCCGCGACGAGCGAGTTCTCGAAGCTGCGAGTTGCGTGGCACTGGCGCACCATCGCGGCTTTCGTTGCTCTGATTGTGCTCGGCGCGCTCACGACGCTCGTCTAGCTGCGCGGCCTTCATTTGTTGGACGTTCCGTCGCCGGGACGCGCCCCGGGAATGTACGCCTTGAAGAAGGTCGTGATTTCGGAGCCGAGGCTGCGCTGACGCGGAACTCGCTTCTGCCGAGGGTCGAATGCATCGCGCAATCCGTCGCCGATGAAGTTAATGCACAGCGCAATAATCACGATGAACAGCCCGGGCCACCAGAACAGCCAGGGCCGAGTCTTGAACGCTTCGTTGTATTCGCTAATGATCTGCCCCAGGGAGATATCCGGCTGGGTAATGCCGAATCCGAGGAAGCTCAGCGACGTCTCGAGGAGGATGACCGCGCTCATCAGCAGTGTTGCGCTGACGACGATCACGCCGACGGTGTTCGGCAGGATATGGCGGAAGATGATGCGGAAGTCACTCGCACCAGCAACCCGCGCCGCATCAACGAACTCCCGCTCGCGCAGGCTCAAGAATTCGGCGCGCACGAGTCGCGCCATTCCGGTCCACGCGATGAGACCGATCATGACGGCCAGCAAGAACGCATCACCACCGATCGTGCGGCCCAGCACGGCGCCGAGCACGAGCAGCGGCACGATGATGATGACGTCAGTGATGCGCATGATGAGCTGATCGATCCAACCGCGGTAGTACCCTGCGAGCGCACCGAGTACGACGCCGATGACGGTCGAAATGATGCCGACGATGAAGACGACGTTGAGTGACTGCTGCATTCCGCGCATGACTCGCGCGAAGACATCCTTGCCTGTGTTGTCTTGACCGAAGGGGTGCTCGCCGAAGCTGAAGGGCCACCACGTGAAAGTGGGGGCACCGCCCGGCAGAACGATGTCATAGCGTTCCCACCACGTGGAACTCCACCAGCCGGGGATACGGAAACCGTCAATAATCAGGCGAGTCGAGGATGCATCGGGGGTGAGTTTGCCCGTGCCGCCGATGACAGTGCCCACCGAAGTAAACGCGAGAAGCACGAGGAAAATCAACACAAATACTGAGATGACCGCGCCACGGTGTTGCAAGAAGCGGCGACGCACGATCGCACCTTGGCTGAGTCCGACGGTCGCACGCTGCTCAATACTGAGTTCTTGGCCCACCGACTGTTCGTCGGCTAACGGGTTCTTGTCGGTCATGATCAGCTCACCCGAATTCTGGGGTCAAGGGCCGAGTACAACAGGTCGGCGACAACGTTGAAAATTACGGCGAGAATACCGGTGACGAGGAAGAAGCCCATCACGAGGTTCACGTCGGTGCGATGAAGACCCTCATTGAAGAGGGAACCCATGGCCTGCCAGGCGAAGACTCTTTCCGTGATCACTGCTCCACCAATAACCGCACCAAAATCGAGCGCAATGATGGTGGCGATCGGAATCATGGCATTGCGGAAGGCGTGACGCATAACGACCGTCCGTTCGCCGAGGCCCTTGGCCCGAGCGGTGCGCACGTAGTCCTGATTCATGACATCCAGCAGGCTGGCGCGAGCGTAGCGCGTGTAGGCCGCGAGCGAGATGATCATGAGCGCGATTGTGGGCAGCAGCATGTGGGTGAGCGAATCGAGCATGTTCAACCACGTGTCATCCACGCGTCGGATAGCGGGCGTCGAAGCCCCGATCGTCGCGATAACACCATTGCTGAGCGGGATGCGCGCCACGTACTCATCCCAACGGATAAACATCTGGTCGAGCACGAGCGGGATAACGCCCAAGCCTCCGACGAGGCCCGCAGTTCGCGCAATGACCGCTTTGCCGTCGCCTCCGACCAGCAAGCCGACCACGATGCCCAGCCCCGCCATGATCGCGATAACGAGCAACACGGTCCACGCACTGTTGAGGTAGTAGAAGAGGAACTGGAACGGCCAGCTCAATGCGATCGTCAGCACGACGACGATTCCTACTGCGAGCAGAGCTCGACGGTTGTGGAACCCGGTCGAGGTGAAGAGCACGACCGCCGCCGTCGCCACGGACATCAGCGCAATACCGACGTAGCCGATCGACGGGCTTTCGAACCAGCGAGTCACGTCGAGCAGAATGAGCAACGCGGCTATTCCACCACCAACACTGAGAAAAGCGATAACACGCGTTCGCAACTCTCCGCCGACGACGGCGGAGGCGATGAAGCCCATGATGAGCGCGACAAGCACAATCGACCACCACGGCATGACGGGATCACCCAAGAATTCGTTGAAGCGAATAGCGCCGAATTCTTTCAGCAGTACCGCCACCCAGAAGATCGGCAGCGAATAGAAGACGAAAGTAAGGAAAGTGACCACGTAGTCGTACCCGCTGTACTGACGAAGTGCGGTGGTCATTCCGATAGCAACGCCGATCACGATCGCAAGAATCGTCGCGGCGAGAACGAGTTGGAGAGTGGAGCCGAGCGCTCCGCTGATGGCTTCAATCACGGGCTGTTCGCCTCGCGCAACTGAAATACCGAGGTCACACTGACCGATGAAGCAGGCTCCGACACCGCCAAGCCACGAGAAGTAGCGCAGCACCGGCGGTTGATCGAGATTGAGGACACCGCTCAAATACTTGATCTGGTCTTGAGCGCTGGGGTCTCGACTACCCCGGAGTTCTTGAAGCGGATCACCGGAATTCGCGGTGAGAACGTAGACGACGAACGAGGCCACAAGAAGCACAAGAATAGTGGCCACGAGGCGCCTGGCGACAAAGGTCAACACCGGGGGTCCTCATTTCGGGGGCATGACAGTACGGAACAAAAACAGTGCCGCTGGGCGGCAGAGAACGTGTGCGAGGTGGGCCGGGCTTGAAGCCCGGCCCACCCTTAAGGCACTACCGAGTTATTCAGCGTCGGCCGGTGCCCACTCCCAGAAGTTCCAGAAGTAGGTCGGCGACAGCGGACTCGGGCTGACGTTGGTTACTGAGTTGTTCCACACGGTGATGCCGGGGAACTGGAAGATGGTGACGCCGTAAGCGTCATCCCATACCAGCTTCTCGACCTCAACCTGGATCTCGTTCTGGGCCGCAGGGTCCAGCTCGGTCTCGAGGTCCTTGAGGAGACCATCAACGGTGGTGTTGGAGTATCCACCGAAGTTGCTTGGCTGATCGGTACCGAGGTACTGGTCGGAGCCGGTGAGCGCGAGGCTCGTCGACTGCCACGCGAAGATGGTCGCGTCGTGCGGGTTAATCGGCATTGCTTCTTTATCGGTGAAGGCCCACGTGGGTTCTGAGTCGTCGACAACCGTGAAGCCGGCAAGTGCTGCCGACTGCTGGATGAACTCGAACTCGGTTGCACGACGCACGTTGCCCTCGGGGTACCAGAACTTGACCTCAACAGGAGTCGTTACTCCGGCATCAGCAAGCAACTGCTTGGCACCGTCAACATCGACCTCGGCGTACGCATCCGAACCGTTGCTTGACGCAATTTCGTCATATCCGGGAGCACCGGGGATCTGCAGGATCGAGTCGCGCAGAGTCGCATTGGGGTTGAGCGGCGTGATCAGCTTGTCGAGGATTTCCTGGCGAGGAACAACCTTGAGGAATGCCTGACGAACAGCCTTTGCCTTGTCTTCATCTCCGCCGTAAGTGGCGGGGTCGAAGGGGCCACCGTTGTTGAAGGTGAGGTCAATGTGCTCGTAGGTGGCCTCATCCGCGGTGACGTAGTCGGCGTTGTCGAGTCCCTTGACGAGCTCAAGCACGTCGGGGGTCGGCTGGCCGGCAGCAATCTGCACGTCACCGTTCTCGATGGCCTGAACCTGAGCGGTCGAGTCCTCGATCTGGCGAACGATGATGCGCTCGTACTTCGGCGAAGGGCCCCACGTGTAGAGCGGGTTTGCCTTCAGCGCAACGTACTCGTTCTCGACGAGCTCGTCGAGAACATAGGCACCGCTCGACAGCGCAACAAGTTCATTGTCCGGCGTGCTCGGGGCCTGGTAGGCGTCGTTCCATGCCTTGGCTACTGGGGTGAGCCATTCGACGTCATCGTTCTGCACAGCCTCGACGAATTGCGACTTGGCCTCATCAACATCGGTGATGTCGGGGTACGCAAGCTGAACAACACCGTGGGCGGCAACGCCGAGGTCGAACTGGATCTCCCAGTCAACGTAGGCCTTGTCGTAGACGATCGTGATGCTCTTGTCGTCGATCTCTGGCATCGCAGAAGCGAGGTCGCCACGCGGGTTGGCGTGGGTGAAGAGCGGAGCGTCGTCTGCATCCTTAACACCGGCGAAGATGGTGGTCCACGCGAGCAGCAAGTCAGCGGAGTCGATGGGGGTTCCATCCGACCACGTCACATTGTCGTTGAGTGTGTACTTGACCGTCAGCGGGTCATCGCTCGTCTTCTCAAACGATCCGAAGTCGGTGTTGCGAACAAGCTCTGGCTTGTCGTTGTAGTACAGGAACGACGAGTTCATCATGTACAGCACGACTGCGTTCGCCGTGTTGTTACCTGCTGCACTGCTTCCGTTGAAGTTGTCGATCAGGTCATTCCACGCCACTGTAATTTCGGTGTCGGCAATAACTTCGGACTCATACGGCGGAGTACACCCTGTAAGGGCGAGAGCTCCAGCCGCGAGCACAGCTATGACAGCTGAGACGCGCTTCTTCTTCATCTTTCCTCCAGTAGAAAGGTGGTCGAGGGGACGGCATAGACCAATCCCATGGCCGCCATTACACCCCAAACCTGAACACTGAGGCAAGGAAAACTGACGATTCGCACAATTTGAAACAAGATCGACATAATCGTGCGTCAGTTAACTGTCGTTAACCCACAGAGGGGTGATGCGCGGATGAGCGAGGGTAGGGCGGGAGCCACATTTGTTGACGCTACAGAGGTGTCGTGGTGTCGCAAGAACTTAACATCAGCCAAGACTGAGCGGCGAGCATCCGCCGTAGAATTGAACACAGCCAAGCCCACACCGGCTGTCACTGTTGCCGCTGGACAACAGAAAGGAGTGCGCTGATGCCCCCAGAGAACGCCCCCATCACCATTTCTATTGAACGCACCGTTGACCCCGCGCGCATCGCCGAAGCCACCGCCTGGATGCAAACAGGCATCAACCTTGCCACCAGCTACCCCGGCTTTCTTGGCTCAGGCTGGGTGCGTGCCGGCACCAACAGCACCACATGGCACATGCTGTACCGATTTGCGGATGATGCAGCACTCTTGCACTGGGAACAATCCCCCGAACGTGCGTGGTGGCTGCAAAGCGGCAGCGGGTTCGTGCACGATCAACGCACCGAACGCCGCACCGGAATCGAGGGCTGGTTCGATGAGCCAACCGAGATCACCGTTGAACATGCAGGCACGAGTTCTGGCGCGCCTGCTGCTCCCCCGCGGTGGAAACAAGCGGTCATCATTTGGCTCGGGTTCTTTCCGCTCAACCTGCTCTTCACCTACGTCGTCACCCTGCTCGTTCCGGGGTGGGATGCACTCCCGATCCTCGTGCATGTGCTCATCACCACTCTGTGCCTCACGCCGATCATGACCTACCTACTGCTGCCCGCAGTGACCCGGATGCTGCGACGCTGGTTGTCGCCGACACCCTAGTTACCGCCCACAGCAAGTAAGCTGAAGGGCTATGTCTGCATCAGAGGTTCACTCCGCCAGCACCGCAGCCGCGCTGCCCGCTGACGTGGTGGTGACATACCCGCCTGAGCTGCCCGTCAGCCAGCGCAAAGACGACATCCTTGCGGCCATCCGCGATAACCAAGTCGTGATCCTTGCCGGCGCGACCGGTAGCGGGAAAACCACCCAGCTACCCAAGATTTTGCTGGAACTCGGCAAGACATCCATCGGGCACACGCAGCCGCGAAGGATTGCGGCGCGAACAGTTGCCGAGCGCATTGCGGAAGAACTCGGAACCGAGATGGGTGACCTCGTCGGTTACCAAGTGCGATTCACCGACCGTGTGGGCAAGAACACTCGCGTGAAGCTCATGACCGACGGCATTTTGCTCAACGAAATTCACCGAGACCGCGACCTCAAGAAGTATGACGCGATCATCATCGACGAGGCCCACGAGCGCAGTCTCACGGTCGACTTCTTGCTTGGCTACCTCAAGCAATTGCGGGCCCGACGCCCCGACCTCAGCATCATCATCACGAGCGCCACGATCGATCCCGAGAGCTTCTCGAAGCACTTCGACAACGCACCGATCATTGAAGTGTCTGGCCGCACCTATCCGGTCGAGATTCGCTACCGCCCGCTCGTTGCCGAAGAGCTGGAAGCAGACGACGCCGAAGAAGAGGCCGCGAACCGCGCCGACCGCGACTACCTCCAAGGCATCAATGACGCGCTCGACGAACTCGCGCTCGAAAGCGACGGCGACGTGCTCGTATTCCTCTCGGGTGAAACCGAGATTCGGGATGCCGAAGAGGCGATTCGCGGCCGCATCAGCGGTGGCGGACTGCACGAAGGCACCGAGGTGCTGCCGCTGTACGGCCGCCTGAGCGCCGCCGAACAACACCGAGTCTTCGAGTCACGACGCACTCCCGGCACGCGACGCCGGATCGTGCTGGCCACCAACGTCGCCGAAACCAGTTTGACTGTGCCCGGCATCCGCTATGTCATCGATGCGGGAACGGCGCGCATCAGTCGTTACAGCACGCGCGCAAAGATTCAGCGATTGCCGATCGAAGCGATCAGCCAGGCCAGCGCCAATCAGCGCTCCGGGCGTTCCGGTCGAACGAGTAACGGTATTGCGATTCGGCTCTACTCCGAAGAGGACTTCAACTCTCGGCCTGAGTTCATGGAGCCCGAGATTCTGCGCACCAACCTTGCGGCGGTCATCCTGCAGATGGTGTCGCTTGGCCTCGGCAACATCGCCGAGTTCCCCTTCCTGCAACCGCCAGACTCGCGCGGAATCAAAGACGGTCTCGATCTGCTCACCGAACTTGGCGCGGTCGAGAACATCGCCGCAATTCGCAGCACGAAAACCTCATCGAGCGTCAACGGCCCCCGCACCGCGAATGGCGCCGCGAAGGAAGCCGCGCCGCGAATCACCCGCATCGGCAAGCAGCTCACGCAGTTGCCCATCGACCCTCGCCTTGCCCGCATGGTGATCGAATCGAAGCAGCACGGCACCACGCGCGAAGTGATGGCGATCGTCGCGGCCCTCAGTATTCAAGACCCCCGCGAACGCCCCCTCGATAAGCGACCGCAAGCCGACCAACAGCACGCCCGCTTCATCGACCCCACGAGCGACTTTCTCACCCTGCTCAATCTCTGGAACTATCTTGAAGAGAAGCAGAAAAAGCTCTCGGGCAACCAGTTTCGACGTATGTGCAAAAGCGAATATCTCAACCATTTGCGCGTGCGCGAATGGCACGATGTCTACCGACAGTTGAGCCGAATGGCCAAACCGCTCGGGCTAGTGATCGGTGACGTCCACTCGAACCCCGACGGCATCCATCGTTCACTGTTGGCTGGCTTGCTCAGCCATATTGGCCTCAAGGATGTTGCGAAGCGCGACTACATCGGCGCGCGTCAGACCCGCTTTGTCATCTTCCCCGGCTCGGCTCTCGCCAAGAAACAGCCCAACGCGATCATGAGCGCCGAGCTCGTGGAAACGAGCAGGCTCTTTGCGCGCACCAACGCCGCGATTGACCCCGTCTGGGCTGAGAAGCTCGCCGGCGATCTCGTGAAGCGTAGCTACTCAGAGCCACACTGGGAGAAAAAGCAGGGAGCCGCCGTCGCGTTCGAACGTGTAACGCTCTATGGAGTCACGCTTGCCGCCCGCCGCCGCATCCAGTTCTCTCGCGTTGACTTACCCGCCGCTCGTGAACTCTTTATTCGTCATGCGCTCGTCGAGGGTGAAGACGACCTAACTAAGCGGGACAAGCGTGTGTGGGGCTTCGATGCCTCCAACCGTGCCCTGCGCCGCGACCTCGAACAACTCGAAGAGCGCAGCCGCCGACGCGACATTCTGCACGACGACGAAACAATCTTTGAGTTCTACGACAAGCGCATCCCCGCCACCGTTGCCTCGGTGCGCGACTTTGAGGGCTGGTGGAAGAAAGCCCGTCACGACTCCCCTGACCTGCTGACCCTCACCACCAACGATCTCCTCGAAAACGCGGATGACGCCGAAGTCGACGAGAACGCCTTCCCGTCCACGTGGGTGCGCGGCGATCAAACGCTCAGCCTGACGTATCGCTTTGAACCAGGAACTGACGACGACGGCGTCACCGTCGCCGTGCCGCTGCCGCTGCTTGCCGGCCTTCGCCCGGAAGGCTTCGATTGGCAAGTACCTGGACTGCGCGAAGAGCTCGTGACGGCGCTGATCAAAGCGCTGCCCAAGCCAATCCGCCGCAACGTCGTGCCCGCGGCCGACTGGGCTCGTCGCTTGCTCGAAAATGCTCCCACCGATCCGACCGCTGCGGCCCTCGACGACGGCCCTGGCCTGACCGAATACCTCGCTAAAGAGATCACCCGCCTGACCTATGTGAGGGTGGTGGCATCCGACTTTGAACTCGAGCGAGTTCCCGCGCACTTGAAAGTGACCTTCGCTGTCATCGACGAACGCGGCAAGAAGGTCGGAGCCAATAAGTCGCTGCGCAGCCTGCAGGCAAGCCTCAAGCCGGTTGCCCGCGAGAGCGTTGCTCGTGCCGTTGAGGGCGCCGACAAAGGTTCGACAGAACGGGCGGCCACCACTCTCGAACGCTCAGGAATCACCGCGTGGGACTTCGGGCACCTCGATCGATCGCGCGATACCAAGCACGGCGGCAACACGATCCGCGCCTACCCTGCCCTCGTGGATGACGGTGACTCGGTCTCCATTCGCCTCATGTCGACGCCCTACGATCAGGCCATCGCGCACCAGGGCGGTGTGCGCCGACTCTTGCTGCTGGCGATTCCCTCGCCGCTCGGCTACATCAACGAACACCTCACCGGCAACGAAAAACTAGTGTTGGCGCAGAGCCCGTATCGCTCCACGAATGCTCTCTTCGACGATTGTTTGCGCGCGTGCGTTGACTCTGTGGTGGGAGATCGCGAGATCTTCGCGCAAGCCGAGTTCGAGGCGCTGCGCAACGAAATTTCGGCAGGACTGGTCGACTCGCTCTTTGCGACAGTATCGCTCGTGGCATCCATTGTTTCGGGCACGCGACTGGCCGATAAAGCGATCCGGGCCGCCACCAGCATGCACCTCATCGCGCCCCTGGGCGATGCACGTGAACAGCTCGACGCGCTCGTCTATCCGGGCTTCGTTTCGGCCACCGGGCTCACTCAACTACGCCGCGTGCCCGTCTATCTCAAGGGCATTGAGCATCGCGTTGCGAAACTCACCGAGAATCCTGGTCGCGACCGTGGTTGGATGTCCGAAGTCGAGTTGGCGACCCGTCGCTACAAAGATGCCGGCGGAACTCTTCCGCTTGAGCAGCATCCCGAGCCACAGATCGCTCGGGCGCGTTGGATGCTCGAAGAACTGCGGTTAAGTCTTTTCGCCCAGCACTTGGGCACCGCCGAATCGGTGAGTGTGCAGCGCATCGCGAAAGTGCTCGCTTCCTAAAGCCGCATTTTCAGCAGCAGACCGCCGCCACAAGTTACTCTTGAGGCTGCGAGTGGCACGAAATCGTGGCCTCTCTACTGAAAGAAAGCAGCTCACGCGTGTCCGAAAGCACCACCGACCACCCGACCACCCACGAGGTTTCCGCCGAGATTGCGCGTTCGTGGCTCTTGGTCGCCGCGACTCGCCCCGAAAGTTTTGATGCTGCCGAGCGTTCGCGCGCCGACCAGATCATCCTCGACGTTGAAGATGCTGTTGACCCGCGCCTCAAGCCCGCAGCGCGCGATTCGGTTGTCGAATGGTTGAGCAATGGTGGCAGTGGTTGGGTGCGCATCAACGACCGCGCCTCCGATTTCTGGTCAGACGATGTGGATGCCCTCGCCGGTCTTCCTGGCCTGCGCGGCGTCATGCTCGCCAAGGCCGAAGCAGCAGCTCATGTGTCAGAGACCTTTGACCGCCTCAAAGGAATCACGCCCGTGATTGCACTTGTCGAGTCGGCACTGGGGATAGAAGAAGCCGTATCGATCGCTCGTGCTCGCGGCGCCTACCGCCTCGCGTTCGGCAGCGGCGACTACCGTCGCGACACTGGCACGAGCGCAGACGACCTCGCCATGGCCTATCCGCGCTCGCGCCTGGTTATCGCCAGCCGCGTGGGCAACCTGCCCGGCCCCATCGATGGCCCGACCGTCGGTACAAGTCACCCGGTCCTGCGCGAGCAGGGTGGCATGGCCGTCTCTCTCGGCATGACCGGCAAGCTCTGCCTCGACATTGAGCAGTTGCCGATCATCAACGAAGTAATCAGCCCCACTCGCTCAGATGTTGCGTGGGCTCGCGAATTCTTGAACGACTTCGAGGCTCGTGGCCGCGTCATCCGTGACGGCAGCGACTTGCCCCGCCTAGGTCGCGCGCAGAAGATCGACAAGCTCGCTCGCGCGTTTGGTGTCGAACCCGCGTAAGCCCGTAGTTGTTGTGGCTCTTCCCCGCATCTGCACCCGCGGTTAGGGTTGAGCCATGACAACGGCAGTCATTGTTGACGCAATTCGTACGCCCTCGGGCCGGGGAAAGCCCGGCGGAGCACTCTCTGCTGAGCATCCGGTCGATCTGCTCGCCACGGTGCTTCAGGGGCTGCTGAGTCGTCACGATCTCGATCCCTCCACGATCGACGATGTCATGGCGGGCTGCGTGACCCAGTCGGGGCAGCAGGCAGTAAATATCGCGCGGAACGCCATCCTGGCGGCAGGACTACCCGAGTCAATTCCGGGAACCACGATCGACCGCCAGTGCGGCTCTAGCCAACAGGCGGCACATTTTGCGGCCCAATCGGTGATGGCCGGAGTCAACGATGTCGTCATCGCGTGCGGCGTCGAACTCATGAGTTCTCACCCCATCGGCCAAGCAACGCTCGGGCAGGCCGGGCTCAGCCCGATGCTCCACGAACGCTATCCCGAAGGCCTCGTGCATCAAGGAATCTCTGCCGAGCTCATCGCCGCTCGCTGGGGGCTCGACCGAGACGATCTCGATGTCTACGCCGCCCTCTCCCATGCCCGCGCTTCCGCTGCTGACTTCGGCAGCGAAATTTTGCCCATCGGCAACCTCAGCACTGATGAGACGATCCGACCGGGAACCTCCGCCGACGGGCTTGCCGGTCTCAGTCCCGCCTTTTTTGATCAGCAGATCGCCGACAGATTTCCTGAGATCACGTGGCGCGTGACCGCCGGAAACTCATCGCCCCTCACTGACGGTGCCTCGGCAGTGCTCATCATGAGCGAGGAGCGTTCGGCCGCTTTCGGCCTCACACCGCGAGCACGATTCCACTCTTTCGCCGTCGTGGGATCGGATCCGATCGAGATGCTGACCGGGATCATTCCTGCAACGCATCGTGTGCTTGCGCGCAGCGGCATCCGGCTCGACCAACTCGACAGCATTGAAGTCAATGAGGCTTTCGCCTCTGTCGCTCTCGCCTGGTTACACGAGTTTCCGGTCGATCCGGCACTCGTGAACCCCCGAGGAGGCGCCATTGCCCTCGGCCATGCTCTCGGCTCCTCAGGCACTCGACTGCTCACCACTCTCGTCAATCACCTCGACACCACCGGCGGCCGCTACGGACTCCACGTGATGTGCGAAGGCGGCGGCATGGCTAATGCAACCCTCATCGAAAGGTTTTAATGAAAATTCAGGATGCCGCAGCGCTCATCACCGGTGGCGCCAGTGGACTCGGCTTGGCCACCGCTCGCGCTCTCGCCGCGCACGGTGCGCAGGTCACCATCGCCGACTTGCGCAGCTCTCCTGGAGTCGAGATCGCCGCCGAACATGGCTTCCGCTTCGCTCCCACCGATGTGCGTTCGGAAGCTGACGTTCAGGCTGCCGTCGACCTCGCAGCGTCGGTCGCTCCGCTGCGCATTGTTGTCAACTGCGCTGGGGTTGCGACTCCGGGCAAGACCCTCGGCCGCAAGGGTGTGCTGCCACTCGACACCTTCGAGACCGTCATCGGTATCAACCTCACAGGCACCTTCAACGTCATTCGCCTTGCGGCCGCCGCAATGGTCGAAACCGAGCCTATCGAGGGCGAACGCGGTGTGATCGTGAACACGGCATCGGTGGCAGCGTTTGACGGCCAGATCGGCCAGCCCGCCTACGCTGCCTCCAAGGCAGGAGTGGCCGGGATGACGCTGCCGCTCGCGCGTGAATTTGCCGCCTCCCTCGTGCGCGTCATGACAATCGCGCCAGGCATCTTCGAGACTCCGATGATGGCGGGGTTACCGCAAGAAGCGCAGGATTCGCTCGGCGCGCAAGTTCCACATCCGTCGCGCCTTGGTCGACCGGATGAGTACGCGGCTCTCGTGCAGCACATCGTCGAGAACCCCATGCTCAATGGCGAAGTGATTCGGCTCGACGGTGCAATCCGTATGCAGCCGCGCTAGTACTCACCCTCGGCCGATTCCTGCAGCTCGGCGAGGTTGATAGTACGCAACTCACGCAGCCTAGTTTCACGGTTTTTTTGGTACTGCGGATCAGCGGCAGGAATGTACGCATCACGAAGCTTGGCAATGATGGCTGTTCCGATTTCACTCCACGCCAACTCGCGGGCTTCATCGATGATGTTCGAAATTAACTCGCCGTCCATGGATGCTTGGCGAAGCCCCTCGGTGAGGCCCTCCTGCACGTCACGGTTGCGTTCCGTGCGCGTGACCTTGAGCAGTCGTTCGGCTTGGTCAGCGAGGTGATCGAACTCGACATGAACAAGACCGGCCAAAGCACCGTCGTCGTAGTCAAGGTGATCACGAGCGGCATCCACAATAATGCGGTTTTTCACTGCCATGCGCACCGCGTTGCGCGCAATGAGCACGCCCTCCTCGACAACACGTTCGATGGGGGCCTCTTCAACAGGCTCGGGCGCCCTAAATTTGCCCAAGTTAAGGCGCGGGCGCCGCCGGAAAAGTCTCACAGTGCAATTGTTTCGAGTTAAGTGGATGAAGGCTATCCCCCATCCGATGAAGCTTAGAGTGCCCGCCTGAACGAGCTACAAGGTTTTCTCATAGCAGACGCCGAACGGGATGTCAGCGTAGTGGCCAAAAGCCTCGATACGTTGATATCCAAGGCTCTCATACAACGCCATTGCCGGCAGTTGAGCATGACCCGTCTGCAGCATGAGCGACCGGGCGGAATCCTTGCGGGCCACACCCTCCAGCTCATTCATCAGTCGCCGGGCCGCGCCTTTGCCACGATGGCGTGAATCGACAAACACCTTCTTTACTTCGAGGGATTCACCGAAAGGTCGAAGCGCGGCGTGGCCGATAACAGTATCGTCATCGAGCACGAGCAGCGTGTGACTGATGTCGTCAGGCGACACCGTCAACGCAGCATTTACTGCGTTGCGGCCCGCCTCATCGAGGGCGGCCTGACGATCTGCGTACATCGCAGTCGTCTCGACCTCCATCAGTTCACGCTGTGCAACCGCTCGTGGGTCTAGCCAGTTGACCCACTCAACGGTCAGGCTCACTCCGTTTTTACTTTGGTGGTTGCCGACGCGTTTGCCTCGTAGGAGGTATTGGTCGACTCAAAGAAGTTGACGAGCTCAAGAGTGTCGTTGGCTGTTGCCATCCACTTGGCCGGGTTCGACACCTTGTAGTGCGGCTCGAAGCCGAGCTCTTCAAGGCGACGATCAGCCAGGTACTTCACGTACTGGTTGATGTAGTTAGCGTTGAGGCCGAGGATGCCACCGGGGAGCAGATCGTGGTTGTAGGCCTCTTCCATCTCCACAGCATCCAAGATCATCTGGCGAATTTCGTCAGCGAACTCTTCGGTCTGCAACTCAGGGTTCTCTTCAAGCACCGTGAGAATCAAGTTGATACCAAACTTGAGGTGCAGGCTCTCATCCCGAACGACCCAGTCCATGAGCGAACCGAAGTTGCGCAGCAGGTTGCGCTGGCGGAAGGACAGGGCAACCATGAAGCCCGAGTAGAACCAGATGCCTTCAAGCACCACGTTGTAGGCCACAAGGTTGCGGATGAAGTCTTGCTTGCCCTCGATGGTGTTGATGTCGAGAGTCTGTTCCGTCATGCGACGGATGTACTTCATCTCGAACTCTTCTTTGCGAGCCATCGATGGCACATCGACGTGAGAGTTGTAGGCCGCTTCGCGATCGATGGGGAAAGTTTCGAGAACATACTCGAAGCTCATGCAGTGGTTTGCCTCTTCCCACATTTGCTTCGCGAGATACAACGAGCACTCTGCGGCCGAGACGTACGGGTACACACCGAAGGCCAGCGCCTTGTTGACAAGCAGCTCATTGGGGTTGAAGTAACTCATGAGGAAGGTCACAGCGTGACGTTCTTCATCGGTCATCTTCTTGAAGTCAGCAATGTCTTCACCGAGCTGAATCTCGTTAGGGAACCACGTGTTGGCCACAGCCTGGTCATACAGATCCATCGCCCATTGGTACTTAATTGGCTTCAGCAGGAGGCCATCTTGCAGGCCTGTACCTAGAATTCCCATTCCGGTTACTTCTTCTCTCTCGATTGGTGCTCGATGTGTGTGGTGGGGAGAACACAACGGTGTGGTGTCGCGTTTCCCGGGTAAGGCTACTGAGGGCTGCTCTTACTGGCAGCTATCGCACTGCAGGTCATCCATAGGGTCGACCGGTACGAAGTAGTCCTCTACGGTGTTTTCGCGGTTCATGATTACTCTGCCTTCTTTGAAAATCCGCCGAAACCTCGGCGTGCGGGAGCTGCGCCCGCGGTGGATGTCGAAGCGGAGGCTGTTGCAGCCTTGCTTGACGTAATTTCTTCTGACTTGTTGACCTTCACCGTTGACTGCTCGGCTTGGTGGCGAGGCTTCATGTGCAGGTAATAGGTGGTCTTCACTCCGCGCGACCACGCATCGAAGTAGATATCCATCATGTCGCCGAGGTCACGCGTCTCGAGGTACATGTTGCGGCTGATGGCCTGGTCGATCCACTTCTGGGCACGAGCGGCAACCTCAAGGAACGCGTATGGAGAGAGCTGGAAGCTCGTCTTGAACACGGCCTTGACGTCATCGGGGATACCTGCGATGTTCTGCACGTCACCTTGGCTGCGCAGGATTGCTTCACGGTTCTGCTCCCAAAGTCCCTGCTCCTGAAGCGTCGCAACGAGGTTGCGGTTCACTTCAAGGAACTTGCCGTTCGAGGTCGAGCGGCTGAAGATCTGCGAGAACTGCGGGTCGAGACCGGGCGTCGTGCCGGCAACGAGTCCGATGGATGCGGTGGGAGCAATCGCCATGAGCGTTGCGTTACGCATTCCGCCCTTGACCTTCTCGCGCATGGCATCCCAGTCGAGGCGCGTCTTACGGTTGACCTTGATTTCCATGCCGCGGTCGGCTTCGGTGAGCGCGATGGAGTCGAGCGGTACGAGGCCTTCTGACCAACGGCTACCCTCGAAGTTCGTGTACGAGCCACGCTCTTTAGCCAGCTCGGTGCTGGCGTCGATCGCAGCGTATGACACGTGCTCCATGATTTCGTCGATGAGGTCGTAGGCCTCTTCGCTCTCGTAGCTGTAGCCGAGCTTCTCGATGATGTCGGTGAATCCCATAACGCCCAGACCAACGGCGCGGTTCTGCTCGTTAGAGAAGTCGGCCTCTTTCACACTCGAGCGCGTGATGTCGATGAGGTTATCGAGCTGACGGACAGCCAGTCGAGCGCTCTCGGCGATCTTGACGAAGTCGACTCCACCTTCAGGCAGAAGGTGACGCGAGAGGTTGATCGACGCAAGGTTGCAGACGGAGACGTTGTCTTCATCCTGCGGAAGCGTGATCTCGGTGCAGAGGTTGGAAAGGTGAATCGTGCCTGTGTTGTTGTTGAGCGCACGGTTATTGATGGTGTCTTTCCACGTCAACCACGGGTGGCTCGTGGTCTGCAACGAAATGAGGATCGACTTGAACTGCTCGCGAGCACCGATCTTCTTGAACATGTGCATCTCGCCAGCTTCGGCCTTCGCAACATACTCGTTGTAGCGCTCCGAGAACGCCTTGCCGTAGAGCTCGTTGAGATCAGCAACTTCGAGCGGGTCGAAGAGGTACCACGCGTCATCATTCTGAACGCGCTTCATGAACTCGTCGCTAATCCACACTGCCGTGTTGGCGGTGCGCGTGCGGCGGTAGGGGTCACCCGAGTTGCTGCGGAGTTCGAGGAACTCCGGGAAGTCCATGTGCCAGTTCTCCATGTAGAAGCACAGTGCGCCGAACTTCTTGCCGCCGCGACTAACTGCACGCAGGATCGAGTCGATCGTGTGCATGAACGGGATGGGGCCGGTGGACGTGGTGTTGTTAGAGCGAATAGGCGATCCCTGAGCGCGCAGCTTGGTAACCGAGAGACCGATGCCACCAGTCCCCTTGGTGAGCCACATGACATCGCGCGTCGTCTTCGCAATGTGCTCCATGTCGTCTTGCATTTCCATGACGAAGCAGTTGGCAAGCTGGGGGTAAATCGTGCCCGCGTTTACGAGAGTGGAGCCTGCAGCCAGGTACTCAAGGCTCGACATCTTTTCGTAGAACTTGAGTGCGGCCTCGTTGGGGTTTGCTTCGTTAAGCGAGAGCCCCATGGCAATGCGCATCCAGAAGTACTGCGGAACCTCAAGAGCGTCGCCGTTGCGACCCTTGATGCCGTAGCGGTTGTTGAGTGTGACAACACCGATGTACTTGAGCAGCTCGTCGTGAGCGGGCTCTAGGTGCTCGGCGAGAGCATCCAGGTCAAACATGCTCGTGAGGCGAGGGTCGAGGAGTCCCTCTTCAACGCCGCGAACAACGTTCGGGCCGAAGTGCTCTTTGTGGAGGCGTTTGAGGTCAGCCGCGTCGGTGTAGTCACCGAGAACGCGCTTGTAGATGGTCTTGAGGAGTAGTCGAGCGGCGACGGTATCGAAAGCCGGGTCGTCTTTAACATTCTGGAGCGCAACCTGGATGACAGCTTCGTCGAGCTGCTGGGTGGTGATGCCGTCAAACAGCGTCAATTCGAGCTCGGAAGCGATCTGAGTAACCCACGTAATGTTCTCGTCGAGGCCAGCTGCGGCTTCTTCGATTGCGATGTTGATCTTGTTCGCATCGTACGGCTCTCGCTGACCGTTGCGCTTGACGACTGTGATTGCCACAAATACTCCCTAAAATCCCCGAAAACACTCAAAACCGTGACCCCCGGCCAAGCGGTGACACCACTATATATCGTGGGTGCCACCCTCCGCCAACCCTAGATGTAGTGGGCGTGTCATCCACAGGTGTGCATAACTTCGCGGGGTTTTCCACAGCCTATGGATAACCTCTGACACCCGAAAAAACCGCATAAATACGGCCCAACCCAGCACAAAATTGGCCCGACTCCACAGCTAAGCTGGAGTTCTTGTGAACGCATACATCGACCTGTTGAAAACTCCGGGCATCGCCAGAATTATTGCCGCGCAACTTACTGCGCGACTACCGAGCGGAATGCTCTCTCTGGCGATCCTTCTTCACGTCGAACAGATCCACGATTCGTACGGCGCAGCCGGACTCGTGCTCGCCGCCACGAGTGTCGGCCAAGCTGTCGCCGGTCCTCTAACGAGCCGCTGGATGGGTGTCTGGGGAATGCGCAAAGTGCTCATTCTTACCCTCGTCATTTGTGCTGCAGCCATCTTCGCGATTGCCCTTGTGCCCATGAGCGTCGGAATGTTCATGATTGTTGGCCTCATCGCCGGCCTCAGCAACCCACCGGTGCAACCCGCCGTGCGCACGATCTATCCCAAGATGGTCAACTCGAAACAACTGACCCCGCTATTCTCTCTCGACGCCTCAGCCCAAGAAATCATCTGGGTCGCAGGCCCCGTTGCCGCCACCTTCATTGCCGTACAAATCTCCACAACACTGGCGATCGTTGTTGCAGGCACCTTCCTCATCCTCGGTGGAATCTGGTTCATCGCGAGTCCCGAAGTCGGTCAAGTGCGCATCCCGCGCAGCAAACGCTCCTTCGGAACCGTGTTGCGCCGCCCGCCCGTCATGCTCGCCACCATCACCGGCTTCTTGCTGGTGGGCGCCGCCGCTGCGGTAGAAGCATCCGTTGTCGCCGTCTTTGGCCATGGTGGCCCTCAAGCCGGCATCGTGCTCGGCATTTGGGCAATCGGCTCGCTCTTTGGCGGTCTGCTCTTGGGCCACTTGCCCATCGGCCCCTGGGCTCTTGCACGACGCATGCTCATAGTGTTTGTCGGCATGGCACTGGCCATGATTTACCTTGACTTCTGGTGGCTCGCAATAATGCTGCTCGTCGCCGGCATCGGCATCGCTCCCGCCTTCGCCGTGATCTTCGCAATCGTGTCAGCCAGCGTCAAGTTCAGCGATACCGCCGAAGCCTACGGATGGGTCGGCACCGGTCAACTCATCGGTGCAGCCCTCGGCTCCGCCGTCGCAGGGTTCCTCATTGACGCCAACGGCCCCATTGGCGGATTCTGGGCTGCTACCGTCATCGCTGCCCTCGGCGTGCTCGTGCCGACACTATTGCGCGGCTGGCACCCTGACCTGCGTGGCAAAGATGCGAGCCCCATCCCCGACACCGAGCCGATCAGCACTCTGCGCCAGTAAGCCCTGTGCCAGTAAGCCCTGTGCCAGCGATCGTAACTACCAGCGTGGATGCACGGCAGCGCGGAAGTGGCGATCGTAAATGTCGCGCACCCCGGCCATGAAGCCTTCGCTCAGGGCAGGCACCTCGCCGGCACCGGCGTTGGACTGAGCCTGAGCTACGTTGCGCGCTCCCGGAATCACCGAGCTCACGCCGGGCTGCTGAGCAACCCACGCGAGCGAAACCTGCGGCGTCGAGAAGTCGGCGACGGAAGGCTCGGCGGCGAGAAGCGCCGCGAACTCCTGAGCCGCGGCGACACCGGTCTCGAAGTCGACGCCCGAGAAGGTCTCCCCCACGTCGAACGCTTCGCCGTTGCGGTTGTATGTGCGGTGGTCGTTTTCCGCGAACGTCGTGTCAACGCGGTACTTGCCACTGAGCAAACCAGAGGCCAGCGGAACGCGGGCGATGATTCCTACACCGGCGTCGAGCGCGGCTGGCAGTACGGCATCCAGCGGCTTGAGGCGGAAGGCATTGAGGATGATTTGCACGCTGGCGACGTTCGGTCGCGCGATTGCGGCGAGCGCTTCATCCGCGGTCTCCACACTCACGCCGTAGGCAGCGATCGCGCCCTCGGCGACGAGCGTGTCGAGGTCATCGAAGACACGGTCCATTCCGAAGACGGCGGTGGGTGGGCAGTGCAGCTGCACGAGGTCGAGAGTGTCAACGCCGAGGTTCTGGCGGGAGCGGTCTGTCCACTCGCGAAACTTGGCGAGGGTGAAGTTGCTGGGATCTTGCGCTTCGCGGCGGCCCATCTTGGTCGCGACGGTGATGTCGAGTTCGGGGCGGTCGGCGAGGTAGCTGCCAATGAACTTTTCGCTGCGACCGTCGCCGTAGACGTCGGCGGTATCGAAGAACGTGACGCCGCCATCCACCGCGGTATCGAGCACGCTGCGGGCATCCGCCTCACTGACGTCACCCCAGTCGGCGCCCAACTGCCACGTGCCAAGACCGATTGCGGAAACAGAACGGCCGGTGCGGCCCAGAGTGCGAATGTCCATGACTCAACGCTACGCCTCCGCGGCGACAAAGTTCGACCACGCAACAAACGTCGCCCGTCCGTGAGGGCAGTCACGAACGGGCGACGAGTGTGTAGTGCTTAGGCAGCGACGCTCTCGAGCGCCGGAGCGAAGTGTTGACGGAGCACCCGCGACCACCGGTTGTGCGGCAGTTCTGGGCGAAGGGCGGCAAGGCCGGTCGCAAACTTGGAGATGCGATCCGGTCGGTGACCCATCTTCCAGAGAAGGCGGTCGACCTCGCTGGCCTGGCCCGACGACTTGGTTTCGACAATGACAGTGTCGTCGAAGCGAAGCGCGTCGTCGTCACACTCCCAGGCGAGAGCACTGTCGATCGTGCACCGGCTGCCGCTCCCCGGCAAGAACAGAGTCGTGCGGGTGTAGCGCGTCGTGAGCACCGGCTCCATGCTGTCGGAGTCGATGCCGACCACCGAAGCATCGTGCAGCAATTCGTCGATGTACTCGCGACCCTCGACCGTGAGACGGTCGCGCTCGTCGAAGCTGTATGGCAGGCGCTGCTTGGCGGTCGTGCCGCGCGAGCCCTTCGTCTTCACCTCGAGGTAGCAATCCCCCGTGTCCAGATAGCTGCGAGTGCGGGCCTTGAAGCGACGGCGTCGCGGATGCGCGGCCAACAGGTAGCTCGCCGCCTCCGGAGTATCGAAGTACACCGACTCGTAGTCGAAGTGCTGCTGCCCGTTGATCTCGAGCACCCGAGCTTGAGACTCGAGCTCGGCGAGCAGTGCTTCCAGGTCGGATGCCGGCACCAAGTACTTGTGGTCGACCCGCGTCAGCAGCGAGGCGCGTTCGGCCAGCTCCTCGAGCGAGATGGATGCGAAGCGGGTGGTGTTTGGCGTGTTCATCGCTGTGCTGCCTCAAGGTTGTCGTGCGCACCGTCGGCGGTAGCTGCGGGCGCAGCGGTTCCGGTGTTGCGGGCCGAGCGAGCCCCCTCAACGAGGCGGTAGCGAACATCCACCACCGTCGTGTCGTTGACGAGGTCGAGCTTCGAGACCGTGAGCGAGTGAACGCGAGCGCCCAGCAAGTTTTCGAGACGCACACGCAGGGTGGACTCGTCGGCGATCGCGGCATCCAGCGTCACCGTCTGCTGACGGTAGGCGCGGAACAGTCGTGGGTGGTCGCCGAAGGTCATCACGAGCACGATCATGGCCATGAGCGCCGGGGCGACGTAAACCGAGACCAGTGAGGTGGTTTCGCTGGCGACGCCGGCAGCGCCGAGGCCCGCGATGAGGCCGAGGGCGAGTGAGGCGAAGTAGTACGCCACTTCGTGCTGCGCGATCTCCGAAGAACGGAGGCGGATGATCGAGAGAACTCCGAACAGGCCGAGACCAAGGCCAACACCGACGGCGCTATCGGCCAGCATGACCGTAACGGCCATCACGCCAACGTTCACGATGAGGTAGGCGACGAGCAGGTCGCGGCGGCGGTGGCGCGCAAAGTACAGAGCGAAAGTGAGAAGACCGACGGCGACAAGGTCGAGGGCGATCATGGTGAGTTGGCTCATTGCGGGGCTCCAAAGTTGTTGCGAAGTGTGGTCGTGCTTTCACGCTGGTCCCCATTGAGCCCGAGAACTCTATGGACTTTCTATGAACAATCTCGACGCGGCGTGGGAGTCCTAAAAAGACCTCACTCGTGGCTTCGAGGTGAGAGAATTCCCGAATGGATGCCCTTCTCGACTCCCTCGCCCGCACGACCCCGGTCGACATTTCGCCGACCCTGCTGATCGTGATCGTGGCCGCAGCGGCCGTGCTGAGCATCCCGCAGCCGATCTGGAAATGGTTCGGACTCTTCACGACCCTCGTGCACGAACTCGGCCATGCTGTCGGCGCGATTCTCACCGGTCGCTTCGTGCACGGCATGAAGATTCGGATGAACCACTCGGGCGAGGCCGTCAGTAGCGGCCGCGGCAAACTGGGCTCCGTGATCAGCGGTTCGCTCGGCTATCCGGCGCCGGCCATCGTCGGAGCCGTGCAACTCTGGTGCGTCACCCAGGGCTACACCGCCATGGCACTGTTCATCGGCGGCATCATCCTCGTGCTCACGCTGCTCGTGATTCGCAACCTCTTCGGCTTCCTTGTCGTGGCCGTTTCCGCCGCCGCGAGCGCCGCCCTCTGGGTGTGGGCAACGCCCGAACAGCAGAGCTACGTGCTCCTCGTCATTGCGATCGCCCTACTCGTGGGAAGCGTGCGCGGGCTCGCGACAGTGATTGGCGTGCACACTCGCAGACGTGACCAGCTGAACACTTCTGATGCCTACCTCCTCTTCAAGCGCACCGGAATTCCCTCGGCGTTCTGGCTCCTCGTTTTCGCCGCCCTCATCGGTGCGAGCGTTGTTTGGGCCGTCACGATGGTGCTCGAAACGTACTAGGCGCGCGGGCGCTAGGGCGCAGCGGACAGCAGAGGTTGACCCCGGGCTGACGTGGCTCCGGTTCGGCCTAGGCGCGCGGTTTTAGGATGCCCGGAGCAATGCGTTCCGGCCGGAAGCCGTATCCCACGATTCGCGCCAAAATCGGGCGCACGCGCGGCAACACCACCGCAATCACGAAGCGCTCGCGCAGGCGCGGTGGGTTGTGCAGAACGACTCCACTCGTGGCGCGATTGATGAGCCGGTGCGCCACTCGTTGCATGCGCTGCATGAGCACCGTGGGCAAGGTGCGGCGGCGCTGCACCGCGGCGCATGCAGCATCGATTGCTGCGGCATCCGTCCCCTTCTCGCGCAGCACGGGAACGACAGTATTCGCGAGGGCCACGGCGTCTTGAATCGCGTAATTGATGCCCACGCCGAACGCGGGCGACATCGCGTGGGCGGCATCGCCAATACAGATCGCGCCTGGCACCGACCATTCAGGCAGACGATTGATTTGCACCGACAGCAGTTTCACGTCGTCGAAGCTCGCGATCTCGTGGGTCACGTCGCGTAGGCGTGGTGCGGTCGCCGCAATCTTGTTGCGGAACGCTTCGATGCCCGCCTTCTGAAATTCAGGAAAACTGCCTTTTCGAATGAGAAGCCCGCACTGAAAATAGCCGGGTCGCGGGATCGTGACGAGAGCGGAACCGCCGCGGATATTGGCGAGGGTGTCGCGCATCGGTTTCGTGGGGCGCGGCACCCGAAACCACAGCACATCAATGGGAACGCCATAGTCTGCCGGCACTAGGCCAAGGGCATCGCGCACCGCTGAAGCGCGCCCATCGGCGGCCACCGAGAGCGCCGCGTTCACGCGAAGCGGCCCGTCAGGCGTCGTCGCTTCGATTCCGACCACGCGCCCGTTTTCCTGAATTTCCGAATGGGCTGTGGCCTCGAGCACCAGGCGAAATGTGGGTTGCCGCTGGGCTTCTTCCACCAGCATGTTCAGCAGATCCCACTGCGGCATGAGCGTCACGTAGCGGTGTGGCCCAGGCAGCGTCGTGAAGTCAACGGCACGAAGCCGGATGCCGTCGATCACCGCATCGAGAACGGAAAGCTCGCTGTGATCAATCCTCGCCGCCGCCTCGCCCAAACCGAGCTGGTCGAGCAGATTCAGCGTGGACGGGTGAACGGTGTCGCCGCGAAAGTCGCGCAGAAAGTCGGCGTGTTTCTCAAGTACTACGACATCGATGCCGGCGCGAGCCAGAATGAGGCCGGCCACGATTCCGGCCGGGCCTCCCCCTGCAATGCAGACGGTGGTGTCGAGTAGCTGGGCCATGAGAGTTCCCTCCGTTAGCTCAACGCTACTCCTGCCGCTCGCGCGGGGAACCGCTCGCGGCTAGCGGGCCTTCTGCGCCAGTTCGGCGCCGCTATCGATCACGGAGACCAGTCGCTTGGCCAGGCGTTTGCGCACGAGGTGGTCGTTCGCTTCGACGCGATGCATCGTCACTTGCCGCATCTGCTCGACGATGCGCATCGTTCCCGGTGCGATGAACTGGTCGAGGGAGCCGTAGACAACATCGATCGGCACTCGCACCGAGGCGATGTCACTCACGGTCGTCTGTGTTTCGATGCAGTTCTTGAGGCTCAGCACGAAGGCTTGCCAGTTGCGCTCAGATACATCGAGGATGTCCTCGAGCTGAAAGAGACGGCCTAACGTTTCGGCGGTCGCCATCGTGAAATCTTTGTTGTCGCGCAAGAACTCGTAGGCCCGCATGTAAGCACCGACGCGGGCACGCACGAGCGGATCGCCGATCTGGTTCGGTGGCACGTAGATGGGTGGGCTCACCAGAACGAGGCGACTGACCTTGCTGGGGTGCATCGCCGTGTAACGCGCAGCGAGAAGGCTGCCGAGCGAATGCCCCACGAGAATAAAAGGGGCGTCGAGCTTGAGCGAATTGATCGTGGCCCGGATGGAATCCACGTGCTCTTCGATGGTGAAAGTGGCATCCACAGGGCTGGGCGATTCGCCAAAACCGAGTAGGTCGAATGAGATGCAGCGGTAGTGATCTGAAAGCTGCGGGATGACGTGGGTGAATGTCGCCGCGGATGAGGCGATCCCGTGAAGAAAGATAATCACGGGGCCTTCGCCCTCATCCGCAGCAATATTCAGCAGCGGTGCCTTTGACGGGGTAACCCACCGTCGAAATGCCGCCCATAAACCCATGTATTCAGTATCCCAGTCCCAGACGGGTGGATGCTGAGTTAGCGAACCAATTTAGCGAAGGTTCTCTTTGTACTCGTTCTTCGCTTCGGTGGCTTCGCTCTCGGCTTTCGCGCGCTCGAGGTCGGCTTCTGCCTTCTTCACTTCGGCATCGGCCTCAGCCTGGTCGGCTGCGTCACTGACGCGCTCCTTGGTGTCGTCGACGAACTCTCCGACCTTCTTTGCGGTGGCTTCGCCGGCATCCTTTGCGTTATCGATGAGACCCATGATTCCTCCTTGTGTAAGTAATCCGTGTCTTTCAGTGCCTCGCTGTGAGGCACCATTTCACGATATCTGCGGCGTGCCAGCGGCATCGAATTTTCCATAGAACCCCAAGTGTGCTCTCAGAAAACGTCAAGCTCACGCCCACCGCGCGCGGAGCTCACGAACGATAACGATCAGGTGGTGACGCTCGAATCGTGACAAACGTTGGGTAGTTTTTCCGCATCCCGCAGCCCTACATTGAAAACATGAGGCGCACACTAAAGATCACCACAGCACTGGCATTTTCCGCACTCGTTCTCTCGGGCTGTTCTGCCGGGATGAGCGATCTCTCGACGAGCGAGTCGTCGGAGTATCTCGTTGACGAGGCGATCGAGGGGCGGTCCGGCACGTCCGGCGACGTTCAAGAGCTTGGCGCCCCCGCCGCCGACGGCGCTCTCGCGAATGAGTCCGACATCAGCCGCGAGGTCATTACTACGGGCTACATGGCCGTGACAGTAGTGAGCCCCGATGAAGCGACCGCCGAAGCCATCCGCATCACCGAATCTGTGGGTGGTCGCGTTGACGGCCGCAACGAGTATGCGCCGTCGGAAGGCAACCGGGGCAGCTCCACCCTTACGCTGCGCATTCCGGCATCCGACCTCACCGCCACGCTCGACAAGTTCAAGGAACTGGGAGAACTGCAAGAGGTCTCCACCAACGCCCAGGACGTCACGATGCAGTCGCGCGATCTGGAAGCGCGCATCACGGCTCTCGAAGCGTCGGTCGACCGTTTGCTCGCTCTGCTCACGAAGGCAAGCGACACCGAAACGTTGATCCAACTGGAGACCGCAATCTCTAGCCGCCAGGGGGAACTCGAGAGCTTGAAATCGCAGAAGCGGTACTTCGATGATCAGGTTGCGATGTCAACGCTCACGCTCAGCCTCGTCTCCGAAGCGGATGCCCCCACCACCGAGCCCAACACGTTCCTTGACGGACTCGCGGCCGGATGGGCAGCACTCGTCGCCTTCTTCTCCGGCCTACTCGTGTTGCTCGGAGTGCTGCTGCCGTGGCTCGTTCTTCTCGCGATCGTCGGCGGTGCCATCGTAGTGATCGTGCGAACGGCACTGCGTTCAAGCCGACGTTCGACCTCCGCAGCACCGGCCGCGACATCCGCACCGGTTGAGACAGGCACGGTTGAGACAGCGACGGCAAACGCCGACGCAGCCGCCACCACTACCCCCGAGGAGTCGAAGGCCGACTAGGCCTTCTCAGCCAGCAACTCTCGCACCCGAGGAATGACCTCGGTGGCGTACAACTCAATACTGCGCATCATGCGTTCGTGAGGCAGGGTTCCTGCGCTGTACTTCATGTCGAATCGCTGGATGCCGAGGGCAGAGACAGTGTTCGCTATCTTCTGCGCCACGGTCTCCGGCGATCCGGCGTACATGGAGCCGTGCTTCACTTCGCCGATGAACTCATCAACGCTCGACTCGGGCCAGCCGCGGTCGCGGCCGATACGGTCACGCATGGTCTTGTAGTGCGGCCACATCTCCTCCACTACCTTGTCGTCGGAGTCGGTGATGTAGCCGGGCGAGTGAACAGCGATGGGCAGGTCGGGTTGCCCCAACTCGGCCAGGGCGTTGTGGAACAGTTGCGCATAGGGCGCGAACCGTTCGGGCTGGCCGCCGATGATCGCCAGCACCATAGGCATCCCGTAGCGAGCCGCACGCACGACAGATTCGGGGCTGCCGCCGACGCCGATCCAGGTCTTGAGCGAGCCAGATTCGGTGCGCGGAAAGACTCCTTGGTTCTTCAGGCCGGCGCGAAGAGTGCCCGACCACGTAACCGGCTCTTCCTTGATGAGTTCAGAGAACAGGTCGAGCTTCTCGGAGAAGAGCGTTTCGTAGTCGGCGAGGTTGTAGCCGAAGAGCGGGAACGATTCGGTAAATGAGCCGCGACCGAGAATGATCTCCGCGCGGCCGTTCGACAGAGCATCCACGGTGGCAAAGCGTTCGTAAACGCGCACGGGGTCATCCGAGCTCAAGACCGTGACGGCCGAGCCCAGCTGGATGTTCGTGGTCGCAGCAGCGAGCGCGCCCAAGACTGTCTCGGGAGCAGTGATCGCGAAATCATCGCGGTGGTGCTCGCCCACACCGAAGTAATCGATGCCGAGCTTGTCGGCCAGCACTCCCTCGGCCACCACATTGCGGATGACCTGCGCCTGACTGAGTGGCGCACCGTTGTCATCTACTGTGACGTCGCCAAATGTGCCGAGTCCAAACTGAACCTGCTGATTCACGAGCTCCCTTTCGCTGAGACGCCGATCGCGTCTGTAGGCAAAACCGTAGCCGGGCATCCGCTATTCCACGATTCTGAGGCAGCCACCCGCCAGATGGCGGTGGGGCGGATGCGGGGCTCGCGGTCGAGGCGAGCTAGACCGAGTCGCGCCGCACACAACAGCGCCCCGGTCACGATGGAGACCGGGGCGCTGCTGGAGCCGATCAGTTGATCGGAGTGGGTGTACTTACGCTGCGGTGAGCGTGTTCGTTACCGAGATGAGGGTAACGATTGCCGCGTTGATGAAGCCGGCGATGTACGGGTTGTTCGTCTCACGGTAGATCTTGCGCGAGATGACTGCGGTTACGGCCAGGATGAGGATGACCGGGTAGAGCCAGATGCTGAAGATTCCGCCGAAGCCGTCGATCGTGTACCCCGTGGTGAAGAAGTTGGTGTACTGAGCAACGACGAGAACGATGGGTGCCAGAGCGTTGAAGAACGCGAGCAGTGCCGTGTTGATCCACTCCTTGCCGCGGATGGAGAAGCGGTTGAAGGCGTTGACCGCAACCGAGTTCGCAACGAAGTAGATCGCGAAGAGCGGCAGGTACATGAGCGCAATGCCGACCTTGTCAGGAGTGAAGGCCTTGACGGCGACAACCCACCAGCGGAAGTCCGTCTTGAAGAAGTAGTCGAGCACGAAGACGATCGCGTAGGCCGAAACAACGACGACAAACGACAGACCGAGGCCGTGGAAGAACTTCTTCCAGCCAGGCAGTACTCCGGATGCGCGAAGGTCGAGACCGTTCTTGCGTCCGAAGACAAGGTACGAGATCACCATGATGATGATCGCGGCAATCGCGTTGACCGCGGCCCAGAAGGCTACGAAGAACACGGCGCCCTGAGGCATGAAGAACTGAACAGCGTTGAACGCGATCGCGCCCACCCACGGGGTGTTAGCGAGGATCAACCAGCTCCAACCGGAGATGATTGCCGAAACAACCAGTCCGCCCCAGAACCAGGCGAGTCCCTTGCGGGTTGCGGGCACCACTGCTGCGGCAGGAGCGCGCAGTCCAGTGAAGGCGCGGGTCGAGAGCAGTGCACGCGTGAAGGCGAGCAGGAAGATTCCGAAGCCGATCAGTCCGAAGAGCGTGAAGGTCTCCTTGACCTGCCACACCTGCGAACCGGCTGCGATCTCGTTGGGAGCGCCGAATGCTTCTTGGAAGAACTCGATCTGGCTGCCGACTGTCGTCTTGGAGATGGTTCCCCACGGGTGGTTCTCTGCTGGCGTGTAAACGATGCGGAGAGCATCCTCACCCTCGACAGAGTCGGTGTAGAACTCGCTCGCTTCGCGAACGTCAGAGGAAACTTCTTCCGGGTTTGCACCGAAGTGGAGGAACGACTGTGCGTTCGGGGTTCCGATGTACTCGCGCGGCGGCGTGAGAACTTCGCCCTCGGGGCTGTAGCTGCGGAAGAAGAACTCGTCGTACTGGTCAGCAACGATGCCGACATCGCGGGCACCGTACAGGTTGAAGTACGCGTTCTCAGCTTCGGCATCCGTGTACACAGCGTCGTTGTCGACGAGCAGGATGGCCGAGATGAGCTGTTCGTCAGCGGCGTTGTCGATCACGGTCGAGAAGTTTGCTGCGCGCGCACCGTTCGAGTGACCGCTCACACCAATCTTGTCGGTGTCCACGTAGGGGAAGTCAGCAACGAGCTTCACGGTGTCGTACATACCGGTTCCGCCGAGCGTGAGGTCGGTGGTCAGCGGCGATGAGTTGCCGTGACCGTACATGTCGATCGATACAACAACGTACCCACGGCGTGCAAGCTCAACGTAGTTGGCGTCTTGCATTTCGCGGTTGTTCCACCAACCGTGGCTGACCACGATGGCCGGAGCCTTGTTGTCGACGGTCGCGGTGTCTGGCTTGAAGAGAAGTGCGCTCATCATCTGGCCCGACGAGGTCTCCCAGCGCATGTCCTTCACGCTGATTGAGCCTGCACCGGTTTGAACGATGGATGCACCGATAGATGTGACCAACATCATGACTAGCGAGAGAACGAGCCAAAAGCTGTTCCTCTTTACTAACGAGGTTTTCATTGATTCCCTACCCCTTCGTGGGTATCGATTGCTGTGTGGTTATGGACGTGACTGACAGCACGCCCGTCATGGGTAAATCAGGCAGATCAGGTCTCCACGTCCTCATCAACCCAGCCCATGGTCTTGGTTACCGCTTTTTTCCAGTTGCGGTAAAGCTGATCTCTCTCGAGGCGAGCCATTTGCGGCTTCCACCTCTTGTCTTCGTTCCAGGTGGAGAGCACGTCGTGCTCGCTGCCCCAAAACTCGACCGCGATGCCGGCGGCAAATGCCGCGCCGAGAGCGGTGGTTTCGGTGATGCGGGGGCGGATGACATCCACGCCCAGCTGATCAGCCTGAAACTGCATGAGAAGTTCGTTGGCCACCATGCCGCCGTCGACGCGGAGTTCCGCGAGGTCGACTCCGGCATCCGCATTCATGGCGTCCATGACCTCGCGCGTTTGGTACGCGGTGGCTTCGAGCGCTGCACGAGCGATGTGGTTCTTGGTGACGTAACGGGTGAGGCCGAGGAGGGCTCCCCGAGCATCCGGTCGCCAGTAGGGGGCGAAGAGTCCAGAGAAGGCGGGCACAAAGTAGGCGCCACCGTTGTCTTCGACTTCGAGCGCGAGGCGCTCGACATCGGGAGCGTCGGAGAACATGCCGAGGTTGTCTCGCAGCCACTGGATGAGCGACCCCGTGACAGCGATCGAACCCTCAAGCGCGTACACGGGGGCGGCGTCGCCGATCTTGTAGCAGACGGTGGTGAGCAGGCCGTTATTGCTGTGAACGCGCTTGTTGCCGGTGTTCAGCAGCAAGAAGTTGCCAGTGCCGTACGTGTTCTTGGCCATTCCCTCGCTAAAGCAGGCCTGGCCGAACGTCGCCGCCTGCTGGTCGCCGAGGATGCCCGCGATGGGCACTCCAGGCAGCGAACCGTGGTCGCGGCAGTGGCCGAAGATCTCGCTCGAGGAGCGAATCTCGGGCAGCATCGACATCGGGATGCCCATGTCTGCTGCGATGTCTTCGCGCCACTGGAGAGTGTCGAGATCCATGAGCATGGTGCGAGAGGCGTTGGTCACGTCGGTCGCGTGCACTCCCCCGTCGACACCGCCGGTGAGGTTCCAGAGCAGCCAGGTGTCGATCGTGCCGAAGAGTAGCTCGCCGCGGTCAGCGGCTTCTTGAGCTCCGTCGATGTAGCGCAAGATCCACGTGACTTTGGGGCCGGCGAAGTACGGTGCCAGCGGCAGGCCCGTGATGGCCTTGTACTTTTCGAGCCCCTCGGAGCCCGCAAGCTCGGTAATGATGTGCTGGGTGCGAGTGTCTTGCCAGACGATCGCATTCGTGACCGGGATACCCGTGGTCTTGTTCCAGACCACCGTGGTTTCACGCTGATTGGTGATGCCGACCGCGCCAATGTCTTGGTAGGTCAAGTTTGCCCGCGAGAGTGACAGCCCGACGGTCTCTCGAACGTTGTCCCAGATCTCCATCGGGTCGTGTTCGACCCAACCGGCACGAGGGAAAATCTGCTCGTGCTCGAGCTGACCGCTCGAAACGATACGCGCGTCGTGATCAAAGATGATCGAGCGCGAGCTCGTCGTTCCTTGGTCAATCGACAGTATGTACTGTGTCATCGTCGGCGTATCTCCATTGATCGTCTGTACTTTGTGAGGCGCTTGCGCGCCCAAATCCAGTAGTTCGGTTACTTTGATTCGAGTGCTGCGGGGGTGACGAGCGGCACGATTTGCGGTGCTGCTTCGCGCACGTCTGATGCGCTTTCGTCATCGCGGGTGAGCGCAGCAGCAGCTACGGCCTCCGCCATCTGGGTGTAGACCGCGACTTCGTGAGCGGTGGTCTGCTCATCCCAGCCGAGGAGCTTCGCGGCAATCTCTGCCACTTCGGGCACAGCGGCCATTGCCTCGTTGAGGTACTCGTAGTTCATGCGGGTGCGACGAACCATGAGGTCTTCGAGGTGCAAGGCACCTTCGTGGGTGATCGCGTAGGCGATTTCGGCACGAAGGTAAGCGGAGGCTTGCGCCAGCGGCTTGGCCATCTCCGGCTCGGCTTCAGCGATGGCGGCGATCTCGGAGATCTTCGCGCCGTAACGGTGCAGCAGGTGGTCGATCATCTGATCGCTCCAGCCAAACGTCGCTCCGAGTGCTGCGGCACCGGCGGTTGCTTCCTCGAGTCCTTCAGCGCCCAACAGTGCGACAGTTTCGGTGGTGGAAGGGTTGGCCTTGGCCGCGTCCTTACCGATCGCGAAGTCAACAGCATCCTTCGCCATCACGCGGTACGTGGTGAACTTTCCACCAGCGATAACCGTGAGGCCCGGGATGGGCGACGCCACAGTGTGCTCACGCGAGACCTTGGCCGAGTTTGTGCCCTCCATCGTGCCCGGCTGCAGCAAGGGGCGAAGTCCCGCCCAGGTGCCGATAACGTCGGTGCGGTCGATGGGGTTTGCGAGCACTGCGTTGGCTTCGGCAATGACGTAGTCAATGTCATCGGCGGTTGCCGCAGGGTTGAGAAGGTTCTCTTTCCACGGAGTGTCAGTAGTGCCGATGACCCAATAGCGTGACCAGGGAATCACGAAGAGCACGCTCTTGGAAGTTTGCAGGATCAGGCCGGCTTCACCCTTGATGCGTTCGCGAGGAACAACAATGTGGATGCCCTTGGAGGCCAGAACTTTGAGTCCGCCGCTTTCGTGGGCGAGAGCTTGAGTCTCGCCGGTCCAGACGCCGGTGGAGTTGATGACGGCCTTGGCGCGGACGGGGAAGGTCTTTCCCGTTTCGAGGTCAACCATGACGGCGCCGTTGACGACACCCTCATCGTTCTTCGTGATCTCGACGACCTGCATGCGGTTAGCGGCGCCGGCGCCGTGAGCCGAAGCGGTGCGGATGACGCTCACGACGTAGCGAGCATCATCGACGTTGGCGTCCCAGTATTCGATCGCGCCGACAGCCGCATCGTGAGCCAGGCCGGGGAAGCGAGCAGCGAGCTGCTTGCGCGACATGTGGCGGTGCCACGGAACGCTGCGCTTGCCCGAGGTGCTCTTGACGGTAACCGAAGCGAGGAAGTCGTAGAGAGCAATTCCGGCGCCGACGAAGGCGCGCTCCCACACGTGGTGGCGCAGCGGGTACAGGAACGGCAGCGGACGCACGAGGTGCGGTGCCACATTGTTCAGCAACAGGTCGCGCTCGGTGAGTGCTTCGTGCACGAGCTTGAAGTCGAGCATCTGCAGGTAGCGAAGCCCGCCGTGGATGAGCTTGCTGGCGCGGCTGGAAGAGCCGGCGGCCCAGTCTTGGGACTCAACGACGACGGTGTCGAGACCACGCGTGGCGGCATCCAGAGCAATTCCGGCGCCGGTAATTCCACCACCGATGACGAGAACGTCAAGTTCACGCCCCGGCTCTGCGCTCTCCATAAGACGCTGGATGGCGCTGTCGCGGGTTTCGCGGGTGAGGGACTGGTCAGCCATGAACACTGCTCTTCTATCGTGTGGTGGTGGTTACCGCCGAGGGCGGCTGTGAATCTTCTGGGATGATCCACTGCTCAGCAGCGTATTACGCTAGCTAGGGTCAATGACAAACTGAGCAGCACATCTGCACGAACGTGCAAGGATGGACGTTATGGAACGCGAAGAGGCAATGCTGGCCGCATCGTCGATGTATTACTTGCAAGACATCAAGATGGACACCATTGCGAACCACCTACACATGTCCCGCTCAAGCGTGTCCCGATTGCTGCGGGATGCCCGCGATAGCGGCCTCGTAGAAATCACGCTTCGCCCCACCCCCACGCGGGGCCCGGGCCTGGCGAAAAAGATCGAAACGTGCTTTGGAATCGCCACCCATGTCGTGCCCGTCGCTGACCTTGCCGACGAGACAGAACGGCTCGAGCAGGTAGCGAAAGCCACCGCTCGAATGGTCACCGGCTGGTTCGATTCCGACATGATCATGGGCGTGGCCTGGGGCACCACGTTGGCCGCAATCTCGCGCCATTTGGGCAAAAAACCCACCCGCGGAAGCGCCGTCGTGCAGCTCAACGGAGCAGCCAACGTTCGTACCTCGGGCGTGGAATATGCCGGCAACCTCATCGCCAACTTCGGCGACGCGTTCGACGCCCAAGTGCACTTATTCCCAGTGCCGGCGTTCTTCGATTACGCCGAAACACGCAATGCCATGTGGTCAGAGCGGTCAATTGTGCGCGTGCTCGAATACCAGCGTCGCGCGGATATTGCGCTCTTCTCGATCGGCGCCATCGCCGGTGAAGTGCCCAGCCACGTCTACTCCGCCGGCTACCTCGAAGCGGGCGACATCGAAACGCTCGACAGTGAAGGCATTGTGGGCGACGTGTGCACCATCTTCCTTCGCGAAGATGGCAGCTATGAAGACCTCTCGATGAACGCACGTGCAACCGGCCCCACCCCGGCAGAACTGCGTGCGATCCCCCGCCGCATCTGTGGTGTGGCCGGCGATAACAAGGTCGTTCCGCTGCTCGCAGCGCTGCGGGCGGGCGTCATCACCGACCTCGTGATCGATGAACAGACCGCCACGAAGCTCGTTGAACACGTCATGGAACTGAAAGAAGGAGCAGCGTCAGCCGAAGAGCTAGCCTTCCAAGAACGCCAGAGCGCGGCAGAGCCAGCGCCCGCAGGCTAGTGGACGACGTGCATTGCGCGTGCGGCATCCGTAATGCTGCCCGTCAGTGACGGGTACACGGAAAAAGCGCGCGCAATCTGGTCGACCGTGAGGCGGTGTTCTACCGCGAGCGCCATCGAGATGATGAGCTCAGAAGCGTTCGGTGCCACAACCACGCCACCGATCACGGTGCCGGAGCCGGTGCGAGCGAAGAGCTTCACGAAGCCGTCCTTGATGCCCATCATCTTTGCGCGTGGGTTCGAGGCGAGCGGCAACTTGTAAATAGTGCCCTGGGCGAGGCCATCTTCAATCTGCTTTTGCGACCAGCCGACAGTGGCGATCTCCGGCTGGGTAAAGATGTTGGATGCCACGTTGCGCAGTTCAATCGGAGTAACACCGTCTCCCATCGCATGGAAAACGGCGGTGCGGCCCTGCATTGCGGCGACAGAAGCGAGGGGGAAGAAATCGGAGCAGTCACCGGCAGCGTAAATCGACGGCATCGACGTGCGCGCGACACGGTTGACGCGGATGTGACCCGATTCCGTGAGTTGCACGCCCGCCTCTTCGAGACCGAGGCCCTCTGTGTTCGGCAGCGAGCCAACCGCCATGAGGCAGTGCGATCCTTCAACTGTCGTGCCGTCTTGCAGAGTGGCGATAACGCCATCCTTGGTGGTCTTCACGGATTCTGCCCGCGACTTTGAGAGAACGGTCATGCCGTTGCGCTTGAATACGTCTTCAATCACGCGAGCAGCGTCTTCGTCTTCGCCGGGCAGCACACGATCGCGCGAAGAAATAAGGGTGACTTTGGCGCCGAGAGCCGTGTAGGCCGAAGCGAACTCGGCACCGGTAACACCCGAACCGACCACGATGAGGTGCTTGGGGGTTTCGTCGAGCGTGTAGAGCTGAGTCCACGTGAGGATGCGCTTGCCGTCAGGCATCGCGGATTCGAGCACGCGGGGACGGGCCCCGACGGAGACGATGACCGTGTCGGCATCCACTTCGTCAAAATCGGTACCGGCCTTGCCCTTGCCGGTCGAGACGACAAGGCGCTGGGGGCCATCGAGGCGACCCTCGCCTTCGATAATGCGCACGCCCGCTTTAATGAGCTGCGACTTCATGTCGTCTGATTGCTGACGGGCGAGGCGCATAAGTCGCGCGTTGACCGCGGCCAAGTTCACCGTGATCTCGGGACGCACCGCGCGACCGGATTCAGAACGCGAGTAGAACTGCACGCCCAGGTCAGCGGCATCCCGAATCGCGTTCGTCGCTTCAGCGGTCGCGATGAGCGTCTTTGACGGCACGACGTCGGTCAGCACTGCCGAACCACCGACACCCGCTCGCTCGACGAGAGTAACGTCGGCTCTCAGCTGAGCGCCCGCAAGGGCTGCTTCGTAGCCACCGGGGCCACCACCGAGAATTGCAATTCGTTGGGTGCGCTCGAACTCATAGGCCATGCGAACATTCTCTCGCTCTTCTGCCCCAGCGACAAACCGTCGACGCACAGATGTGAGCACAGCTTCCGATCGCCCCTCAACAGCAGCGACACGCGCACTCCTGTGCTCAGATTCGCATCGGATACCTCGGCGCGTTGACTGACTCACCGTTTAGAGTGGATTCCATGTCACAGTCGCCCATCACAAACCCCCTCGACGACCCCACCGCAGACCCGTTTGAGGTCGCGAAAGAAGCCGCTGCCGCAATCGCAGCCGCGACAGGAGTCGAGAAGCACGACATTGCCCTCACCCTCGGAAGCGGGTGGGGCAAAGCTGCCGACCTGATCGGTGAAACTACCGCGACAATTCCTGCCTCGGACATCCCCGGCTTCTCTAAGCCAGCGCTCGAGGGCCACGTCGGAACACTGCGCTCAATTCTCTTGCCGAGCGGCAAACGCGCCCTCGTCATCGGCGCCCGCACGCACTACTACGAGAACCACGGCGTTCGTCGCGTTGTGCACTCCGTTCGCACCGCTGCCGCGACAGGCGCCGCAACCATGATCCTCACCAACGGTGCCGGTGGCATCAAAGAGACGTGGAAGCCCGGTACCCCCGTGCTGATCAGCGATCACCTCAATCTCACGGCAGATTCGCCCCTCGAAGGCGCGACGTTCATCGACCTCACTGATCTCTATAGCAAGCGACTGCGCGAGATCGCCAAGTCGATCGATTCCAGTCTCGATGAAGGTGTGTACACGCAGTTCCGCGGCCCCCACTACGAAACCCCGGCCGAAGTGCAAATGGCCAAGACCATGGGCGGGCACATCGTCGGAATGTCCACGGCTCTCGAAGCGATTGCTGCGCGTCAAGCCGGCATGGAAATTTTGGGAATGTCGCTCATCACGAACCTCGCCGCCGGCATCCAGACCACTCCCCTCAGCCACGAAGAAGTAATTCAGGCAGGAAAAGATGCTGAAGTGCAGATTAGCGACCTCCTCGCGCGGATTGTGACCTCACTATGAGCGACAACGCACTCACCACCGACGACCTGATTGCCGCTGCCAACGCGTGGCTCGAGCAAGACCCTGACGCCGTTACGCACACTGAACTTGAAGCTCTGATTACGGATGCCGTCAACGGCGACGAGGCCGCAATCTCCGGCCTGCATGACCGCTTCGATTCGCGACTCGCGTTCGGCACGGCCGGGTTGCGCGGCGAGTTGGGTGCCGGCCCCAATCGCATGAATCGGGTTCTGGTCACTCAGGCGGCTGCGGGACTTGCCGCCTATTTACTCACTCATGAGCAGAGCCCGAGCATCGTGATCGGCTACGACGGTCGAGTGAATTCCGAAGTCTTCGCGCGCGACACCGCCACGATTATGGCCGGTGCGGGTGTGCGTGCCATTCTCTTGCCGCGGCTGCTGCCGACGCCCGTGTTGGCGTTCGCGGTACGTCACCTCAAGGTGAGCGCCGGCGTGATGGTCACCGCGAGCCACAATCCTGCCATCGACAATGGCTACAAGGTCTACCTGGGCGGCGACAATCAGGGCTCGCAGATTGTGTCGCCGGCGGATACCGAGATCGCGCACGCTATCGATGTGGTCGCTAAGAGCTCCATTTCTGAGTTGCCTCGTTCCACCGACTTCGTGACCACCGACGATGGTGTTGTTGACGAATACATCGCCCGCACTTCGGCTCTCGCTGGCTCTGTCACTGATGTCGTATATACCTACACGGCAATGCACGGTGTCGGGTGGGAAACCACTCAGGCTGTGTATGCGAAGGCCGGATTCCCGGCGCCCGCCCTCGTGGAGCAGCAGGCGAACCCCGACGCAGCCTTCCCCACGGTCGCATTCCCTAATCCTGAAGAACCAGGCGCTATGGATCTCAGCTTCGCGAAGGCACGCGAAGTGGGAGCCGATCTCGCTATCGCCCACGACCCTGACGCCGACCGTCTTGCTGTCGCCGTTCCGGGCCGGGATGGCGAATGGCGTCGCTTGAGCGGCAACGAAGTGGGCATGCTGCTCGGGTGGCGGGCAGCGGAACGCGCGAACGGCACCGGAGTGCTCGCGGCATCCATCGTCTCGTCTCCTGCTCTGCGCGCAATCGCCGCCGACTACGGCATGGATTACACCGACACCCTCACGGGGTTCAAGTGGATCTCTCGCATTGATGGCCTCGTCTTCGGCTACGAAGAGGCGCTGGGGTATCTCGTCGACCCCGACAAGGTTCGCGACAAAGACGGCATTTCGGCCTCGGTCGAGTTTCTGTCTCTCGCCGCCGAGCTCAAGGCGCAGGGCTCAACAATTCTTGATCGCCTTGACGAATTCACTGCACGCTTCGGAGCCTTCGCTTCGCGTCAGGTCTCACTGCGCTTCGCCCAGATCTCTGAAATTGGCGAGACAATGACTCGATTGCGGGCTGCAGCCCCCAGCAGCGTCGGGGGGCTTGCGGTGGAGTCGTTTGATGACTTCGAGAATGGTATTGACGGTTTCGCGCCGAGCAACATCATCCGTCTTCAGATTGCGGGCGGATCTCGTGTAATCGTTCGCCCTAGCGGAACCGAACCCAAGCTGAAGTTTTACGTCGATGCGTCGAGCACAGAAGGTGACGGTGCCGATCGACAGGCCGCCGCAGAATCGGTAGCAAGCGCGCTAGAGGCGGGAATGCGGGAGCTTCTCGTTTAGCCGAGCGCATCCTCGAGTTTTTGCGCCAACTCTGAGGTATCGAAAAGGTTGACGATCACGATGACGTCAGCGTTGGTTTTGCCGATTGCTTCGACAAACTCTTGGCTCGTGAGAATGATCTGCGCATCTGCAGCGACGGTGCGCACTGTGCTGACGTCGGCGGCGACAACGGTCGCCTCGAGATCAAGGGCCCGCAATGCCCGCTCGGCGTTGACTTTGAGAACACCAGAACTGCCGATACCAGCACCACAGATGGTCACAATTTTCATTCCGGACTCACTCCCATAATGCGTTGGATTTCAGCGGCAGTCGTCGCGGCAGCCAACTGGTCGATTGCCGAAGAGTCGTTGAAAATATTCGCGACAGCCGCAACGGCAGCCAAGTGTGCGCCGGCTTCTGAAATCGCGAGACCGAGCACTACCCGAACGGGATCATTGTGCGCGTGGCCGAACCGCACGGGTTCTTTGAGAGTGACGATCGACAGGCCATTGGTGATCACTTGCGGACCGGGGCGAGCGTGAGCCAGTGCGAGACCCGGCGCGATCACGACATACGGGCCGTGATCTTCAATCATGCGAATCATTTCGTCGGCATAGCCGGGGCGAGCCGAACCAGAGCGGGCGAGGGCTTCACCCGACAGCGCCACTGCGGCGCGCCAATCTTTGGCGACGGCGCCGATTTCAATCGCTGACTCGGGCAGCGGAGGAAGTGACATAGTTACGCTCTCTCAAAACCGACGCTGATGGCCTCGGACAGCTCTTCGCGTTCTTCAATAGGCAAGAATGCTGCCGCAGCGGCGTTAATCTGGAAAACCTCAAGGTCCGTGAGGTCATAGCCGAAGGCTTCAGTGAGCAACGCGAGCTCGCGGCTGAGAGTTGTTGCACTCATGAGGCGGTTGTCGGTGTTGACCGTCACCCGGAATCCGAGCTGGTAGAGCAAGTCGAATGGATGATCGATCATTTCGTCGCCCCACTGCTCAATCGCCCCCGTCTGCAGGTTCGACGACGGGCTCAGTTCAAGGGCGATCTCGCGATCCTTCACCCACTGGGCCAGATCACCGAGCGTGACATACGTGTTTTCGTCGTCTTCGTTGGCGATCGTGATGTCTTCTGCCAACCGCACACCGTGACCAAGGCGAAGCGCCCTGCCATCAAAGAGCGCGCTTCGGATGCTGTCGAGACCATCCGCTTCGCCCGCGTGCACAGTGGCGGGCAGGTAGTTGTGGGCGAGCAAATCAAAAGCGCCGCGCAGGCGACTAGGCGGGAAACCTGCTTCCGGTCCCGCAATATCGAAGCCGATAACACCGCGATCGCGGTGGCGGAGGGCCAGTTCAGCGATGTCGGTGCCGCGTTCAGTGTGGCGCAAAGAACTAAGAAGCTGACCAACTCGGATGCTGCGCCCGCTTGAGCGCACGGCATCCACTCCCTCTTCGAGTCCCTGCTGAACCGCAGCGACAACCTGATCGAGATCGAGGCCCTGCTGCAGGTGCTGTTCGGGTGCCCAACGGATTTCGCCATAGATGACTCCATCGGCCGCGAGGTCGTGAACGAATTCGCTCGCCACCCGCTTGAGACCATCAACGGTTTGCATGACGGCAATCGTGACATCGAACGTCTTGAGGTAGTCGACAAGCGAGCCCGAGTCGGACTGGTCCGCGAACCACGACGTCAGTTTCGCGACGTCGTTTTCGGGAAGTTGATACCCGATCTCGTCGGCCAACTCAATAATTGTCTGAGGGCGAAGTCCACCATCAAGGTGATCATGCAAGGAGATCTTGGGTAGCGCGGTGATGCTTGCGCCGCCTCCGGGCATTACGAGATTCTCAACAGCGGCGTTCATGCCTACAAATCTACCGTGCCAATCGCTGAAAGCGCCCTGAGGTTCTGCTGCATGACGTTACGTTCCTGTGACAGCTTCCTCGTTCAGAAGTAGAGAGATTTCTTTTGCCGCAGCGGTAGCCAAAAGCCGCACACTCTCCGGGTCAACTTCGCTGAACGTTGTGGCGACATATGGCACCGTCAGAGCCGCGACGACAATGTCGTTCGCACCGAATACTGGTGCCACGACATCCGTAATTCCCGGCTGCAACGTGTCTGCGTGCATTGACGCTTCTGGCGATTGCGCGGCGGGTGACGAAAGTACGCCGCCGGTAGCAGTGGTTGCGATGTCGAAGCCTGCTCCCACTCGCACCCGAAAACCGAAGTCGGCAGGCGACTCCACTTGGGCGATGACCCGCACTTCTGTGCCGTCAAGTACGGCAAGGTTGCACGATTGTCGCGCCGCCTCCGCGAGATTCTGCATGATCGGGAGAGCGACACTGACGAGCCCACGCAATGGCGGATGATGATGCGCAAGCTCAAAGAGTTTCATCGCGAGAACATAGAGCCCCGATTGTCTGTCGCGAAAAATGTAGCCCCGCCGCTCAAGCGTGGAGAGCACTCGAAAGATCTGGCCGGTGCTGCGCCCGGTTGCTTCTGCTATCTCCGATTGACTGAGTGAACCGGAGGTCTCCGCGAGCAATTCGAGAATGTCGAGCCCCTTGTCGAGCGCGGGTGCGGAATAGCCCGGCGCTGCGCTATCAGGAGCCTTCGACATTAGCGATCAGCTTTCATCGTGGCGAGCATCCGCCGTGCAATTTCGCGGTTGATCGCGTCAGGCACGGGCTGCGCACCAGCGACAAGGGTGTCGGCTGCGGTGGCAACGCGCTCAAGGGAGAGCGCTTGCAACAAGAATCCGAGGTCCATCGACTCAATCGAGTTGCCCTTGGGTTCACGGCCAGCGAGATTCATCATGCGGCCATCGGCGAGAAGAGTGACATGGCGCTCGCCCGGAAGATCAAGTCGCTCGATTGCGGTGTCAATTTCTGTGCTACCCGTAGCGAGCTCGCGCAGTGCTGGAACGTCAATTTCCCACGGGAAGTGGCCACAGTTCACGAGCATCGCGCCATCAGCTACGCGCTCAAAGAATTCCGTGCCCAAGACCTGTGGATGCCCGGTGGCGGTGATGAACACCTCGCCCCACTCGGCAAGGTCGAGCACATCAGCCACACGGTAGCCATCGAGTGCCGCTTCGAAGGCCTTGATTTCGTCAACTTCGACGACCGCGACTTTGCCGCCGAGTGCCCGGAGATAGTGAGCGACTCCACGGCCGCACCAGCCGTATCCGGCAACAACGAAGCGACGCCCAGGAATCATCAAGTTAGTGATGCGCATAAAGCTCTCGACCACTGATTGGCCAACCGCATGCTTGTTTTCCCCGATTGCCTTGAGTGGGCTGTCGTTGATCACAATCACCGGATAGGGCACCTGATCAGCAAGTTCGTCACGCAATCGGTAACCTCCGGAGGTGGTTTCTTCTGTGCCACCTACAATCTGGGCACCGCGCCCGGCCGCCACAATTCCCGCAACGAGGTCTGCCCCGTTGTCGAGGAGAATGTCTGGCTCGGCCGCCACGACACTCGCGACGTTCGCACGGTGTTGCTCAAGAGTGTCATCGCGCGCGCCGAAGATAGTCATCCCCTGGTCGCGCAAGAAAGCTACGACGTCATCTTGGGTTGAGCCATGGTTTCCCGTCGCGACGATTTCCGCTCCGCCTGCCGCAAGAGTTTCGAGCAGCACGGCAGTCTTGGGTTCGAGATGCAAGGACATGCCGATGCGGTGACCAGCGAACGGCCTGCTGATGGCGAACTGCTCGCGCACTTCAGCGAGCAGGGCCATGCGGGATCGAACCCACGTCAAGCGGGCGGCGGCGCGGGCGATCAATTCGTCGGTCATGACGCCACTCTACATATATGAAGACAGTTTTCATATATGCTCTCCGGTATGGCTGAAAAAATCATTCTCGACTGCGACCCTGGGCACGATGACGCGATTGCGATGTTGCTCGCCCACGGCAACCCCGACATTGACCTGCTTGGCGTCACCACGGTCATGGGCAACCAAACCATCGAGAAAGTCACCCGCAACGCTCTGGCCATCGCTCGCGTCGCCGGCATCACCGATGTGCCTTTTGCCCGCGGCGCCCACCGCCCGCTCGTTCGCCAGATCGAAGTCGCCGAGTCCATTCACGGCGAATCAGGGCTCGATGGGCCTGTTCTCCCCGAACCAACTATCGAACTGGATGCCCGGCACGCGGTCGATTTCATCATCGACACCGTCATGAGTCACGAACCCGGCACCGTAACGCTCGTGCCTACCGGCGCCCTCACCAACATTGCTCTTGCCGTGCGCAAAGAACCCCGCATTGCCGAGCGCGTCAAACAGGTGGTTCTCATGGGTGGCGGCGTCAACGTCGGTAACTGGAGTGCAACCAGCGAATTCAATATCGTCATCGACCCCGAGGCTGCGCACATCGTCTTCAACGAGCGCTGGCCGCTCACGATGGTGGGCCTCGACCTCACTCATGAAGCACTCGCGACAGACACAGTTGCCGCATCCATCGCCGCCGTCGGCACCGGCCCTGCCCGCTTCGTTGGCGAGTTGCTCGAGTTCTTCGGCGAAACTTACCGCGATGCGCAAGGATTCGACCACCCGCCCGTTCACGACCCGTGCGCAGTCGCCTTCGTTATCGACCCGACCGTGATGCAGGTCGTCACGGTGCCACTGGATGTCGAACTCGCTGGCACCCTCACGCTCGGTATGACGGTGGCTGATTTCCGCGCGCCGGCTCCCGCCGATTGCACCACTCAGGTAGCCCGCAACCTCGACCACGCCAAGTTCTGGGGGCTCGTTGTCGATGCCCTAGAGCGCATCGGCGATCCGCAACTTTAGGCCTGAGCGGCCTGCCGCGCGCGACGCTTTCGCGCGCCCAGGTCAACGACGCCGATGAACATCGCGACGGCGAAGAACAGGGTGGCCGAGAGCATCCCGACGCCGTAAGCGTGGTGGTAGAGCTCGACCGTTCCTTGGCCGCTGTTTCTCTCGTTGTAGAGCGTGGAGTAGAACAGGGAAAGCGCTACGGCGGTGCCGATTGCGGTGCCGATGCGCTGGCCAAGCTGACCCACGGATCCAGCAAGCCCACCCTCAACGGGAGGGATGTCATGAAGCGTGAGGGTTTGGTTGGGCGAGATCACCAGCCCGCCGCCGGTACCACCGATAAGGAAGGCTGCGGCCATCACGAACGGCGTAATCGATGGCGGGGTAAGAATGGCGGCGGCCATGAGGAGGCCGAGCCCGACGAGCAAGATTGCTAGGCCGACGACGACGAGCGAGCGACCGTACCGCTCGACCAGGAGACCACCCCGCCAGGATGAGAATGCGCTCGTGAGGGCGAAACCGATTGTCACCATTCCGGCAAATACGGGCTCGAGACCGAGACCGAGCTGCAAGTAGAGAGTCGTCAGCAGGAACATCGCGGGCATGGCGGCAAAGTAGACGGTGGCGAGCAGAGTTCCATTGCGGAATGAGCCCACGCGAAAGAGCTTCAGCGGAACGAGAGGTGCGCGGCCTCCAGCCGCGTAGCGACGCTCCCACGCGACAAATGCTGCAGCGGCGAGCACAAAGACCACGAGTAACCACCAGCGGTTGGGATCATCCGTCGGCGCTCCCGTCGTGAACAGGAAGGGCCACATGAGTGCCAACACTGTGACGCCAAAGATGGCAATACCGATCGGGTCGAGATCGAGGCGGCCGTAGCCTGACTTCGACGTCGCAGGGAGAATGCGCCACGCGAGTACAAGCGCGATGATGCCGAGCGGTACGTTCATCCAGAAGATGTAGCGCCAGCCATCCTGGGAGCCACCGAGAGCAATCATGAGGCCACCGAGAGTGGGACCGAATGCGGTCGCGATACCGATCATCGCGCCGAACAAACCAAAGGCACGACCACGCTCTGGACCGCGGAACAACTGCTGAATAAGACCAATAACCTGAGGCATCTGGATGCCCGCCGCAACGCCCTGCAGAAGGCGCGCTGCCAGCAGCAGCTCGGCCGTCGGCGCAACCGCGCAGGCAACACTGGCTAGCGTAAAGAGTGTCAGACCGATCAGGAACAGCGTCTTGCGCGACCGCTGGTCCCCCAGTCGGCCAGCGGGAACCAAGATCAGCCCGAACGTCAATACGTAGCCAGAAACGATCAACTGCAGCTGAGTGGAGCTTGCTCCCAGAGCATTCTCGATCGACGGCAATGCGACATTGACCTTCGACAGGTCGAGAATCGTAATTGCTGCAACGACAACGCACACCCAAAAGGCACGCCACTTGTTCTTATCGTCTAGGGCCTCGGCAGCACCCGCGGTGGACTCATCCGCTGTAGTCATTTGTCCAACTTTACGTCAGCAAATGAGAGTCCTCGTTCAGCCTGTGCGGGGCGTGACCCCTGCGCAGGCTCCATGCTCGTGCTAGTCGATGCGTCCGGCGATCAGCGGACCACCATCGTGCACAGCATCTCCCTCATCACCGATGCGGTAAGCACCCTCAAGCGATTCAAGCGCGCGCTCAAAACGAGCAGGCTCGTCAGCGTGCATCGTAAAGAGTGGCTCGCCCTTGCGCACCGTATCGCCCGGCTTCGCATGAAGATCGATGCCTGCCGCGTGCTGAACAGGGTCCTGCTTGCGCGCTCGACCAGCGCCTAAACGCCACGCAGCGACACCGAAGGGTAGCGCTTCTTGTTCAACGAGAACACCATCGCGGTCCGCGACAACAACGTGGCTTTCCTTGGGCTGCGGAAGGGCCGCATCCGGGTCTCCACCCTGGGCGCTGATCATGCCGCGCCAGGCATCCATTGCCTGCCCGTTGTCGAGAGCAGCCTCAACATCGGCGTTTTCGTGACCAACTTGCGCGAGCATTTCCCGAGCAAGCGCGATCGTGAGTTCACGAACGTCGGCGGGGCCACCTCCCGCGAGCACCTCGACCGATTCGCGTACTTCGTTGGCGTTTCCGATAGCGAGGCCAAGAGGCACGTTCATATTAGTGAGAAGAGCGACCGTCTTGACGCCGGCGTCCTTACCCAATCGCACCATAGTTTCCGCAAGCTCACGACTGCGCGCAGCATCCTTCATAAAGGCGCCAGAACCGAATTTGACGTCGAGCACGAGAGCCGAAGTGCCTTCTGCGATCTTCTTACTCATGATCGAGGATGCGATGAGCGGGATTGCTTCAACGGTTCCGGTGATGTCGCGAAGGGCATACAGTTTCTTGTCTGCCGGAGCGAGGCCCGAGCCTGCGGCGCAAATAACTCCGCCAACGCCACGCAACTGCGCGTAGAACTCTTCGTTTGTGAGGTCAGCACGCCAGCCAGGAATGCTCTCCAGCTTGTCGAGCGTTCCCCCGGTGTGGCCGAGGCCACGGCCAGAAAGCTGCGGCACAGCAACACCGAATGACGCCACGAGAGGAGCGAGGGGCAGAGTGATCTTGTCACCAACACCGCCCGTGGAGTGCTTGTCGGTTGTCGGCTTGCCGAGACCCTCAAAGCTCAGCGTCTCACCGCTGGCGATCATCGCGAGTGTGAGGTCGCGAATCTCTTCGCGCTCCATACCGTTGATGAAGATGGCCATTGTCATGGCAGCCATCTGCTCGTCGCCAACATAGCCGCGAGTGTAGGCATCCACGAGCCAGTTGATCTGGTCCGTCGTGAGCGTACCTTTGTCACGCTTGGTGTGGATAAGGTCAACGACGTCGAAACGTTCAACCTGCGTAGCGTCTTGGCTGTTATTCACCGTGGTACTCCTCAAGCGTGCGTGGCCCGAAAGCATCGGGAATTACTTCGTCAATCGTTTTGATGCCCGACACAGTCTCGAGCAACATTCCTTCAGCAGAGTGCTCGAAGAGCAACTGACGGCAGCGGCCGCAGGGCATCAGGGCGTTGCCCTTGCCATCGACACACGTGAAAGCAACGAGCTTTCCGCCGCCCGTCATATGCAACGACGACACCAAAGCGCACTCGGCGCACAGAGTGAGCCCATACGACGCATTCTCCACATTTGCCCCCGAAATTACCCGGCCGTCGTCGACAATTGCTGCGACACCAACCGGGAACTTCGAATAGGGAACATAGGCGTGAGTGAGGGCCTCTGTGGCGACGAGCCTGAGCGCATCCCAGTCAATTGATTGCGACTCAATCGTCATAGCGCTACCCCTTTATATATGGTGTTCCGGATGCTGCTGGCGGCCGAGATTTTCCGACCAAACCAGCAACGGCAATGATCGTCACGACGTAGGGCAGCATGAGCATGAACTCGCTCGGCACCGATGATCCGACGACGCTCAAGGCGTTCTGCAAGTTGCTGGCGAACCCGAACAGCAGCGCAGCAAGTGTTGCCTTGATGGGATCCCAGCGACCGAAGATCACCGCGGCGAGGGCGATAAAGCCTGCGCCTGCCGTGACATCTTTGCCGAACTGTCCCGTCTGGCTCAGCGTGATAAACGCACCACCGAGACCCGCGATCGCTCCGGCAAGAGCAACGTTCCAGAATCGCGTGCGCGTCACGTTGATTCCCACCGTGTCTGCCGCCTTGGGGTGCTCGCCTACTGCACGCAGGCGAAGGCCCCAGCGGGTGCGGTACATCGCGAACGCGACAGCCGCAACGATGATGTACAGCAAGTACACGATGAGCGTCTGTTCGAAAAAGACCGGCCCGATGATCGGGATGCCGCTCAAAATCGGGATCGGCAGCGTTGAGAACCCTTCCGGATTATTCAACTGCTCGGGGCTTTCGGTGAGCCACTGTGAGTACAGGAAGCCGGTGAGTCCCGAAACCAGAACGTTGATGACAACACCCACGATGATCTGGTTGACGAGGTACTTGATCGCGAATACCGAAAGGAGGAATGAGACGAGCATGCCAGCAATAGCCGCAGCAAAGAGTCCAGCGAACGGCGAGCCTGTAATGGTTCCCACGACAGCGGAGACGAAGGCACCAGCCAAGAGCTGGGCTTCGATCGCAATGTTGACCACACCGACACGCTCAGAGATGACGCCACCGAGAGCACCGAACACGAGAGGAACCGCGAGCACGAGCGAGCCCGCGAACAGCTCGGGAACACGGAGTGTTTCGTCAGCAGCAGCCCAGGTGAGGAAGCCTGTGAGCGCGAAGACCGCACCGGCGATGGGGATCCACCGGGGAACAGCGCGGTTCTGAGAGATCATGAACGCGGATCCAACCGCAATTAGTGCCGTCAGAATCGTAACGATGACACCCGTCGCAAGCGCCGGCAAATGCACCACAGGCAATTGGATGAGATCGCTACCGGTCGAGAGGTCGAACCCGGTCGGGGCATCCTCAGCGAAACCGATGAAGAGCACGCCAGAAATCAGCGAAACAAAAGCGAAAGCGATGGGCAGCTTCCAACTACGACGATCGATCGTCGATGCCGAGACGGCACTTTTTTCAGTGTTTTTTGTGAAAGTCATTAGCTGAGCACCTTCTTTGCGCGAGCGCCGGGCTGCGGCAATCGGAACACAGCGCGCACGAGCGGCGGAGCTGCGATAAACAGAACGATGAGTGACTGAACAACGAGAACAATGTCAATCGGGATGCTTTGCGAAGCCTGCATCGTGAACCCACCAGCTTTGAAGGCACCGAAGAGAATTCCGGCGGCGAAAGTGCCCCACGGTGTAGAGCGGCCCAAGAGTGCGACGGTGATGGCGTCGAATCCGATGCCGGCATCCACCCCAGAAGTGAAACCGCTGGTTGTTGTTCCGAGCACCTCAGTGCTCGCAGCGAGACCCGCATAACCGCCGGCGATCAACATGACGTAAACGTAGAGACGTTCAACTTTGATACCAGCGACGCGAGCTGCGTGCGGGTTGAGCCCGACAGCGCGGAATTTGAAACCGAGGCTCGAGCGGTCAATGAGCCACCAAGCCAAGACGGTCGCAGCCACGACGACAACGAATCCCCAGTGGAGCTTGAAGCCGTCGCCAAAAATCGGCGGCAATACTGCTGTGTCGGCCGCTGGCGGAGTCTTCGGGTTGTTGGAGCCAGGGTTCTTGAGCAGATCCGTGCGCAGCAGGAAGCTGATCAGGTAGTAAGCAACGTAGTTGAGCATGATCGTCACGATCACTTCGTGGGCACCTGTGCGAGCCTTCAAAAGACCCGCGATAGCGCCCCAGAGAGCACCACCGATGATTCCCATGATCACGGCAACCACAACGTGGATGACGATGGGCAAGTCCCACGCAAAACTGGCATAACCAGCGAAAGCGGCACCCACGATGATCTGACCACGGCCACCGATGTTGAACAGTCCAACACGGAACGCGATAGCGACTCCAAGACCTGCTGCGATCAGCGGCGTTGCAAAGACGAGCGTCTGGGTCAGCGGCTTGATCCCGGAAAGGAAGTCATCACGACGGAAGTCGTAAATCGAACCCTGGAAGAGCGCAAGATAGGCACCACCGACAGCGCTGCCAATGGCGGCAAAAAGGTCGCCTGGACGCGCGAAGAAGTATCCAGCCGCTTCTTGAACTCCCGGATCAGTGAAGGCAATGAGAACGCCACCGATCAGGATGGCGAGCACGACTGCAAGAACGGAAAGCAGGGCGTTACCCGAGGTAATTTCTCGGAATGCATTCGTCCAACGCGCGCTGTCTGGATTAGTTTGAGAGCTCTCGGCGTCGTTCACAGTGACGACATCCTCCGGTTTCTGCTCTTCAGGTTTTTGGGGCGTTGGCTCGCTCATGCTGCCTCCTCCGTAATGCGTTCGCCAGCCATCATGAGGCCGAGTTTTTCGCGGGGGGTATCCGCAGGCACAATTCCAACAATTTGCCCCTTGTACATGACCGCGATGCGGTCGGCCAAGGATACGACTTCGTCGAGCTCAGTGGAGACGACAATGACGGGTACTCCACGATCGCGCACACCAACAATTTGCTCGTGCACGAACTCGATCGAACCGACGTCGAGCCCACGGGTCGGCTGCGAGACGACAAGCAACGACAGTTCGCGGCTCATTTCGCGTGCCAGCACAACTTTCTGCTGGTTACCACCCGAGAGCTTCGAGACGTGCTCATGGATGCTCTGCGAACGAATGTCATAAGACTTGAGCTTCTCGGTCGCGAACTCATTGAGCGCATCAGTCTGCAGCGTACCGAGCTTCACGAACGGTTCTCCGTCGCTGCGGTCGAGCATCAGGTTTTCAGCGACGCTAAAGCCACCAACAAGACCATCAACCGTGCGGTCTTCTGGTACGTAGCCGACGCCGTTGTCGAGAATCTGACGAGCATTGAGCCCGAGCAGTTCGGTACCGTTGAGTGAAATTGATCCCGACGCGCGCTCCCGCAGTCCGAGCAGTGCTTCTGCCAGCTCCGTCTGCCCGTTGCCCTGCACGCCTGCGATCGCGAGAATCTCACCACCACGAATCGTGACGCTGAGGTCTTGCACGGCACGGTGGCCGAGTTCATCGGCAATCGTGAGGTTCTCGATAACAAGCGTGTTGTCAGTCAGTTGCGCCGGCGCTTTGTCGATTGTCAAGTCAACCGCACGGCCAACCATGAGCGATGCGAGTTCTTCTTTGCCTGCAGTGGGGTCGGCTTCAGCGACGACCTTTCCTAGGCGGATTACAGTGATGCGGTCCGCGACTTCGCGAACCTCACGCAACTTGTGCGTGATGAAGACAATAGATGTTCCCTCGCCCTTGAGCTGACGCATGATGGCCATGAACTCATCAGTTTCTTGAGGGGTGAGCACAGCGGTGGGCTCGTCGAACACGAGCACCTTCGCTTCTCGAGAGAGTGCCTTGACGATCTCTACTCGCTGCTGCACTCCGACGGGGAGGTCTTCGACAAGAGCATCGGGGTCGATGTCGAAGCCGAATCGCGCGGAAATGTCACGCACGAGGGTGCGGGCGGCATCCAAGTTGAGGAGACCAGGACCGTACACCTGCTCGTGGCCCAGCGCCACGTTCTCAGCGACGGTGAAGACGGGAATCAGCATGAAGTGCTGATGGACCATGCCAATTCCGGAGCGCATAGCGTCTCCGGGGCCAGCGAAGTGGCGCACTTCGTCATCGATGAGGATCTCGCCCTCTTCAGCCTGATACAGGCCGTAGAGCACATTCATCAACGTTGACTTGCCCGCGCCATTCTCACCAAGGAGGCAATGAATTTCGCCCTCTTCGATCGTGAGATCAATATGATCATTCGCGATTAGGTCACCAAAGCGCTTGGTTATACCTCGCAGCTCAAGCTTCACAATCTCTCCTCATTGCTGTGATGGCGTCCTCGCCATCGTGGGGTTCACAAGAATAGCCTCAGAAGACTAATTCAAGACGAAGGGGGCTGACCCTCTCGAGCCAGCCCCCTCAGTGGTATCTAACTAGTTGAGGTACGACTTCACGGCGATGTCGCCGGAGATGATGCCGTCCTTGACGGTGACGAGTTCAGCCTCGAGGCCGCCGTCAACCTTCGACTCGAAGTCGTGGAACGGCGCGATGCCAACTCCGCCGTTTTCGAGGGTTCCCACGTAAGGCGTGGTGTCGAGCGTTCCGGTGGAAGCCTCGGTCACAACTTCTTCAACTGCAACACTGATCTGCTTGAGGATAGACGTGAGGAAGAGGTCCGCAGCTGCGGTCTCAGTCTCGGTGAGGTCGGCGTCGACGCCGATCATGGCGATGTCCTTACCGGAGTCGCGAATTGCCTCAACCGCGCTCTGGAAGATGGGTCCACCAACGGGGAGCAGAACGTCTGCACCCTGGTCGATCAGGTTCTGAGCTGCTGCGCGCGAGTCAGTTCCAGGCGCGAAGCTACCGATGAAGGTACCGTCCTGAGCTGCGGTGTCCCAACCACGAACTGTAACGTTCTCTCCCTTTTCGGAGTTGTAGTACTCGACGCCCTGAGCAGCACCGTCCATGAAGATGGAAACGGTGGGGAAGTTCATTCCACCGTAGGTACCGATAACGCCTGACTCCGAGTAGCTTGCTGCGGCGTATCCGGCGAGGAATGCTGCACCAGCAGTGTCGAAGAGGATCGGCTTGATGTTCTCTGCGTCAGTCGTGCCGTCGAAGTCGTTGTCAGCTGCGTCGTCAACAATTGCAAAGTTGATGTCAGGGTTTGCAAGAGCAAACTCAACGGTTGCTGCGGAGAGGTTAAATCCAACAGTAACGATCAAGTCGCAACCCTCGGCAATGAGGCTCTCGATGTTGGGCGCGTAGTCTGCGTCGCTGGTCGATTCAACAGTGCGGAACTCGACGCCGAGCTCGTTTGCTGCGGCCTCGATGCCTTCGTAGCCGAGCTGGTTGAACGACTTGTCGTCGAATCCGCCCGAGTCAGAAACCATGCAGGGAAGGAAATCAAGCGCTTCGCCCGATCCCGCGTCGGTCTCTTCGGGTGCAGCTGCGCAACCGGCAAGTACGAGTGCGCTAGTCGCAACGAGCGCCATGCCGCTGAGTGCGCGGCCGTGAGTGCTGATTCTCAAGGTGTCCTCCAAGATGCTGTTCGACAGAATTTGTCGAAACATGATTCACCTACGGTACCTAAGAATCAAGTAAACGATTGTGCGAATATGAGCGCTGAAGCCGAATGGTTACAATCACGAAATCGTGACGTCACAACACATCGCTCCGACCCGAGATTTTTAGAGCATCCACTACAGATTTGACGCGCTGAGCGTTTGCAGTTGTCGTAACCAGCAAAGCGTCTGGAGTATCGACCACGACGATGTCGTTTACCCCAATAAGGGAAATAAGCCGGTCAGTCTGGCTAATGACGACTCCCGTTGATTTATCGGCCAAGACACGAGCATTTTCGCCAAGGATCGCGAGGTCAGATTTGCGACCTCCCGAGTGCAGTTTGGCGATGGAAGCGAAGTCTCCGACATCGTCCCAATCGAAGTCGCCAGGCACGACGACGAGTTTGCCCTCAGCGGCCGCCGGTTCTGCGACGGTGTAGTCGATAGCAATCTTGGCCAGGTGGGGCCAGACAGCATCGACAACAGCGCCCCGCTGCGGGGTGTCCCATGCTTCAGCAAGCTGGGTCAGCCCGTCGAGCAAGTCTGGTTCGGCCTTGCCCAATTGCTCAAGCAGCACATCGGCTCGAGAAATGAACATGCCACCATTCCACAGGTAGTCACCGCTCGCCACATACGATTGCGCCGTCTCAAAGTTGGGCTTCTCGACGAACGACTTTGCCCCAATGGCACTCGGAGCGCCCTCGATATTGAGAGCGGCACCACAGTGGATATACCCGAACCCAATCGCTGGTTCGGTGGGGGTAATTCCAATCGCCGCGATAAAGCCAGCGTTGGCAACTGCGATTGACTCACGAACGCTGCGTCGAAAGCCGCGGATGTCACGAATCACGTGGTCAGCGGCAAACGACCCAATGATGACGTCGGGGTCGCGCTTGAGCAGAATCGCCGCTGCGAGCCCGATGGCTGCTGAGGAGTCTTTGGGCTCACTCTCGAGGACGACGTTGGGGTCGCTGAGCTCGGGAAGTTGTTTTTCGACGGCAGCGCGATGCGCTCGCCCCGTGACAACCATGATGCGGTCGGGGCCTGAGAGTGGAGCGAGGCGATCCCACGTGTCTCGCAGCAGGGTTTGACCCGACCCGGTGAGGTCGTGCAGAAACTTCGGGGCGTCTGCGCGTGAAAGCGGCCAGAGCCGTGATCCGATGCCGCCGGCGGGGATCACGCTGTAGAAGTTGTCGAACGATCCCTCATGTTGGCTCATGCATCCACCTTAGACTTCAGCACCCGTTAACTCGCCGGTTATCCACGCCTCGTAGCCTGAGCAACACGAGATCGATTGAGGTGCTGATTGTGCGAATCGTCGTTGTGAGCGAGAGCTTTCTTCCCACCGTCAACGGAGTGACGAACAGCGTGCTCAAGGTTCTTGATTTTTTGAGCGCCGAGGGGCACGAAGCAATCGTCATTTGCCCGTCTGCCGGGGCCCCGAAAACGTACGCGGGTTTCGCAGTTCACGCGGTCCCTGCCTTGGCCTATCGTCAATTTCCTGTCGGTCTCCCCAATCCGCAAGTACACCGGCTGATCGCGGATTTCCGGCCCGATGTCGTTCATGCAGCAGCTCCGTTCTTGCTCGGCGCCCAAGCAATCTCCTCAGCGAATCGTCTCGGCATCCCCACGGTCGCGATTTTTCAGACGGATGTCGCGGGTTACGCCCGTCGCCATCGACTCGGCCAGGCAACAAAACTGGCGTGGCGCATTGTGCGCTGGATTCATGATGGTGCGCAGTTGACTCTCGCGCCCTCCAGCACAGCCATGGCAGATTTGCGCGCTATCGGACTCACGAAGTTGGAACGTTGGGGGCGCGGCGTCGATCTCGCGATGTATCACCCCGCCAAGAAGCTCTCCCCCTCAACGGCCCGGCTTCGGAAGCGTCTTTCTCCCAACGGCGAAGTGGTGGTCGGCTATGTCGGACGGATCGCTCCGGAAAAACAAGTGGAGCGCCTGCGGGCACTTCGCGGCCTTGACGGGGTCCGCGTCGCAATCGTGGGCGACGGATCATCCGTGCCTCTTGTCAAGAAGGAACTCGCCGGCATCCCCGTCACGTGGTTAGGCAAACTTGGGGGTGAAGAGCTGGCAACCGCCTATGCCGCTTTCGATGTGTTTGTGCACACGGGCACCGAGGAGACTTTTGGGCAGACTCTTCAAGAAGCGCACGCGGCAGGGTTACCCGTCGTAGCTCCCCGCGCAGGCGGGCCAATCGATTTAATTGATCACGGTACGAATGGTTTTCTTTGTGAAGCCGACAACGAGAGTCAGCTGCGCGCCTATGTAGAAGCGCTTGCCCTCGATCCCGCGCTGCGAGCACGCATGGGTGAAGCCGGGCGCCGCACCGTGCTGAGCAAATCGTGGAGTGGCGTTTGCGCCGAGTTGGTCAAGCACTACGAGGCGACCATTGCGGGGGTTCCTGCACCTCTCGCGCTGTAGAAGATTCTCGGGTTCTCGTTCGTCAGCCGGTGAAATTCACTCCGGGTGCTCATTCGTGTCTTTAAGTTCGGCAATATTCACGAAAACCTTCGCGATTTCTTGCTATTTAGGGTCGGCTGGGAAGCGGGCGTCTCCACACGGGAATAGAATGGGTAGGTCCGCTGTGCGGACACTCATCGGTCGCGGTGGACGCGACCCAATACCGCAAGGAGGGTCCTCGTGCCAGAGAAGTCGGCGAGCAACCTAGTGGCGGAGCCGCAGTCGCCGCCCAAGATTCGCTCACCCAAGAGACCTGCTGGCACCCTGTACCGGGGTAAAGAGGGCATGTGGTCGTGGGTGTTGCACCGCATTACGGGTGTCGCCATCTACTTCTTCCTCCTCGTGCACATCTTGGACACTGCCCTCGTTCGCGTGAGCCCCGAGGCGTACAACATCGTCATCGAGTCCTACAAGACACCGCTCATGGGTCTTGCTGAGATCGGCCTCGTCGCAGCGATCGGGTTCCACGCGGTCAATGGACTGCGCATTATCCTCATCGACTTCTGGGCCTTCGGCGCCAAGCACCAGCGCACGCTGTTCTGGGTTGTCGTTGGAATCTGGCTAGTGCTGCTTGCCGGATTCATTCCCCGCCAGCTAATGCACGTCTTCGGAGGTTGAGCATGAGTCTCATCGAAGCCCCCCGCACCCCCACCCGTGGTCGCCGCACCGGCGGAATCAACTGGGAAAAATGGGGATGGATCTACATGCGCGCCTCTGGCGTCGTATTGCTCGTTCTGATCTTTGGCCACCTTCTCGTCAACATGTACTTGGGCGAGGGCGTCAAGGCAATCGACTTCGCATTTGTTGGCGGAAAGCTGTCTGACCCGTTCTGGCAAGTCTGGGACGGCCTCATGTTGTGGCTCGCCCTCATTCACGGCGGCAACGGAATGCGCACGCTCGTGAACGACTACGCAAGCAACCCCAAGGTGCGCAGGGTTCTGCTAATCGGAATCGCTGCTTCCACCATCATCCTGATCACGCTGGGAACCCTCGTGATCACCACCTTCGACCCCTGCCCAGCCGGTGCTGACCCAGCCCTGCTCGCCAGTATCTGTGAGGGACGCTAATTGTCTACGATCAACACCGGCGATATCGCCGACGGAACCGTCATTGACGGAGTCCATTACCACCAGTTCGACATCGTGATCGTGGGTGCTGGAGGCGCCGGAATGCGAGCCGCTATTGAAGCCGGCCCACATGCCAAGACCGCGGTGATCTCCAAGCTCTATCCCACTCGCTCGCACACGGGCGCAGCGCAGGGCGGCATGGCTGCGGCCCTCGCCAACGTTGAGGATGACAACTGGGAATGGCACACCTACGACACCGTCAAGGGCGGCGACTACCTCGTCGACCAAGACGCGGCTGAGATCCTCGCCAAAGAGGCAATCGACGCCGTAATCGACCTCGAGAACATGGGCCTGCCCTTCAACCGCACCGAAGACGGCAAGATCGACCAGCGTCGTTTCGGTGGTCACACTCGTGAGCACGGCAAGGCGCCGGTTCGCCGCGCCTGCTACGCCGCCGACCGCACGGGCCACATGATCCTTCAGACGCTCTACCAAAACTGCGTCAAGCTCGGCATCAACTTCTTCAACGAGTTCTACGTTCTCGACCTGGTCATGACCGAGGTCAATGGTGTTGAAGAGCCCTCCGGAGTCGTTGCCTACGAACTCTCGACCGGCGAGCTGCACGTCTTCCAATCGAAGGCGATCATTTTCGCCACCGGTGGATTCGGCAAGATCTTCAAGACCACATCTAATGCTCACACGCTCACGGGTGACGGCGTTGGAATCATTTGGCGCAAGGGCTTGCCGCTTGAGGACATGGAGTTCTTCCAGTTCCACCCCACAGGCTTGGCCGGTCTCGGTATCTTGCTCTCTGAAGCGGCACGAGGCGAAGGTGCAATCCTCCGTAACGCCGAGGGCGAGCGCTTCATGGAACGCTACACGCCGACGCTCAAGGACCTTGCTCCGCGAGACATCGTTGCGCGTTCCATGGCGACCGAGATTCGCGAAGGGCGCGGAGCTGGTCCAGAAAAGGACTACCTGTTCCTCGACATCACCCACCTCGAACCGGCCGTCATTGACGAGAAGCTGCCCGACATCACGGAGTTCGCTCGCACCTACTTGGGCGTGGAACCGTACACCGAGCCGGTTCCCGTCTTGCCTACCGCGCACTACGCCATGGGCGGCATCCCCACGAACGTTCAGGCTGAAGTTCTGCGCAACAACACCGACGTCGTCAAGGGCCTCTACGCCGCTGGTGAATGTGCGTGTGTCTCCGTTCACGGTTCCAACCGCTTGGGCACCAACTCCCTGCTCGACATCAACGTCTTCGGAAAGCGTGCAGGCAAGTCGGCCGTCGAATACATCAAGACGGCGGAGTTTGTGCCGCTGCCCGAGAATCCCGCTGGCGGAGTGCAGAAGATTCTTGACATGGTTCGCTCCGGAGATGGCACTGAGCGCATCGCCGTGATCCGTAAAGAGTTGCAAGACTCGATGGACCGCAACGCGCAGATCTTCCGCACAGACGAGAGCCTTGAAGAGGTCACTCAGCTCATCCAAAAGCTCCGCGCGCGCTACAAGAACATCCAACTGCACGACAAGGGCAAGCGGTTCAACACCGACCTGCTCGAAGCAGTCGAGCTTGGCTTCCTGCTTGACCTCGCCGAGGTCCTCGTGTTTTCGGCACGTTCGCGCAAGGAAAGCCGCGGTGGCCACATGCGTGAGGACTACCCCAACCGTGATGACGAGAACTTCCTCGTTCACACGATGGCGTACCTTACGGGCGACCCCGAATCAGAGGAGGCGGGTGACCACATCCGTCTCGACTGGAAGCCGGTAGTCATCACCAACTACCCGCCGATGGAGAGAAAGTACTAATGAGCACTGCTGTCGCTGACACCAAGCCCACCGCACCCGAGGTCATCCCGACCTTTACTGCGACGCTCATCATCCGTCGTTTCGACCCGGATGTTGACGAAGAGCCGCGTTGGGAAGACTTTGATGTCGAGCTGTACGCGACCGACCGCGTGCTCGATGCTCTGCACAAGATCAAGTGGGAACAGGATGGGTCGCTGACTTTCCGTCGCTCGTGCGCTCACGGAATTTGTGGTTCAGACGCAATGCGCATCAACGGCCGCAACCGCCTGGCCTGCAAGACCCTGATCAAGGATCTCGACATCACCAAGCCGATCTATGTGGAAGCCATCAAGGGTTTGCCGCTAGAGAAGGACCTGATCGTCGACATGGAGCCTTTCTTCGACTCCTACAAGGAGATCAACCCGTTCCTGATGGCTGGCGCCACCAAGGGCGGCAAGGAACGCAAGCAGAGCCCCGTTGAGCGCGCGCGCTTCGACGACACCACCAAGTGCATCCTGTGTGCAGCGTGCACGTCGAGCTGCCCGGTGTTCTGGACTGACGGACAGTACTTTGGTCCTGCCGCGATCGTGAATGCTCACCGCTTCATCTTCGACTCGCGGGACGAGGGTTCGCAGGTTCGCCTCGACATCCTCAACGACAAAGAGGGCGTGTGGCGTTGCCGCACCACCTTCAACTGCACCGACGCATGCCCCCGAGGCATCCAAGTCACACAGGCGATCGCTGAAGTGAAGCAAGCAATCATTAAGGGAAAGCCGTAACAGCTCTCCAGCACTAGTTGAGATCGCCCCCGTCACGACTTCGGTCGTGACGGGGGCGACTTGTTTGCGGCCAACTGTGATTCACGCGGCCGCGCACGACGAGCATTCGGGTTGCTCAGTGAGCATTCGAGTTGCTCCACGTAAAGAGACCGAAAAGTGGCGCAGCTATGACGCAAGAACGAGCTGTTTACCCTAGAAGTGGGGTTTAGTTCAGGAGTCGAATGTTGAGGCCCTGAGTATTGCCCGATGACAAACTCAGTGGCTTGATGAGGTCATTGATAAGACCGTCGAGGGTGCCCACAATCCCGCCAAGCAATCCGCCGTCTCCGACGATTCCTGCGAGATAGTCGCGATCAACTGTCTGCACAAGATCGAGCGACGAGAGACCCCCAGGAATGCCAGTGACGTTGAGAGCGAACGTTCCATTGCTTGAGACGGTGGTTGTTGCGTAAACCAGGCCTCCAGCTTGAAGCGAGAGATGGGCTCCCGGCGTTGCCGTGCCCACAAGATGGAGATCGATATCGGCGGCTGCGACGCCACCCGACGCGATATGCCCCTCAGGAGGCGCTCCCCCGGTAACGGTGCCAACGATGCCGTCCACGAGCCCCTCGACGGCGTCACCCACACCATTGACGACACCACCGACTCCATCGACGACGCCGCCGAGAGCGCCAGAGCCATCGCCGCTCGCCTCCGTTGCAACGCCCAACTCGGGAACGGTGGGAATCGTCAAATTGCTGGGGTCGTCGCGACCGCCGCCCAAGTTATCATCCACGAGCGACGCATTCGCGGAAGCGCTGCCGGAGGAGTCTGTCGCTTGGCTCGATGAAGTGCCCTCCGCGTGCGGAGAATCTGCGGAACTAGGGGCAAGCGCAATGACCGTGCCGCCCAGAGCGAGTGCCGCAGCTAAGGAGCCGGCAACTGCGACAGGCAATGCCCCTGCGCCCGCTCCGCCGACCGCGACCGTTGCCGCCGTTCCCGCTCCGGCAAGCTGGGTCGACGCCACTACCGCAGCGGGCATCGCAGGAGCTGCCGCTGCGGTCAACGATGCTGCGCCGCCGTGTCCGAAGGCACTCAGGAAGCCGCCGCCAGCGACTCCGCCCAGCAACAGCGGGATCATTACAAGTGCGAGGCGCGAGCCAACTTCATCCACCTCTTCACACACGATTGCACACCGCGTGCACGTGGCGAGATGGGCGTCGATCTTCTTGGCATCACGAGCGCTCAGGCTCTTACGGGCATGCTCGCCAAATTTTGACATCGCCCACTGGCATTCGCCGGATGCTGTGGCGTCGTTAATGTGTGCCTGAAGCCATGCTTTGCGGAGACCTTCCCGCGCGCGATACGACAGCGCTGCGACGCCGTTTGCGCTCATGCCGAGCAGCGGGGCCACTTCATGAGGGTCCATGCCCTCCACTTCGGTGTACCACAGCACTGACTGCCAGCGTTCCGGCAGTTCCCGAAATGCTCTCGCAGTGAGGGTGTGGTCGAGTGCGATCGCTATCGGGTCATCGAGGGTGCTGGGGTCTTCAAAGTCGGCGATCTCATCCACTTGCACTTCTCGGGACGCTGCACCCCAGGTCGAGGCGAGATTGCGGATGGTCGTGTAGAGGTAGGGGCGGAATGCTCCTTGTGGCCCGCCGCCCGCCAGCACGCGCTGATAGATGCGCGCGAACGCCTCAGACACGAGGTCGTCCGCGTCTATCGACGTGTACTGACGAGCGACACAGATGCCCGAGCGGTAGTGGCGACTCCAGAGCTCGGCAAAGGCGTTTTGTACCCCCGTACGCGCCTGCGCCAGCAGCTGCTCGTCCGAAGTGGTTAGCTTCGAAGCCACAATCCCGCTCATTCCCCTGATCCATTCCCGGGCCTCTCTGTCCCTGCGAGGAGAAGGCTATGAAATGAAAACCTTCTTACTCAAGAGACCAAGGAACCCGTTTTCTATGACGCAGACTAGCGAGTTTTTTGAGAAATTTGTGCCCCCATTTGGGGGCAACAGATCGTTCTGTCCCAAACGGTCCCGCGTTTTAGCGGTTCCCGGTGAGCGCGACGGACAGCAGAACGGTTCGACCACTAGACCACTTGTTCGTGCTGAAGGCACCGAAAGCGCTTACTCGCAGGCCACATTCCGGTCGCGTACTCGGTGCGCTTAACCACTTCCTCACGGAAAGCAGTCGACCAGTTGTGCCGATCAGGTGGACGCTTACTAAATTTGCCGCGATCCGTCATCCGCCGTATTTGTACCTCGAAAGCATCCGCTCACAGCCAGAGGGCTGCCTTAGCCCACCTGAGCGGCAGCTTCGCGGGCAGTCGGTCCGGTGGTGGCATTGATCGCGGCTGCGGCGCGTGCCTGAGCCTGCTCCATCGTCACTGTTTTCAGTTCTGCGCGCACATCGGCGAGCGCCGCAGGGGTCATTGACAGGCTCGTGACGCCCAGACCGACGAGCACAACTGCAAGCTGAGGGTCCGCAGCAGCTTCGCCGCAGACTCCGACAGGCTTGCCCGCAGCTGCTCCAGCCTCGCCGAGCATCTTGACGAGACGCAACACCGCGGGATGCCACGGGTCTTGGAACTTGGCGAGGGTGCCGAGCATCCGGTCCGCAGCCAGCGTGTACTGGGTGAGGTCGTTAGAACCGATGGAGACGAAGTCGCTACGTTCGGCGACCTGATCGGCGAGCACTGCGAGCGAAGGAACTTCCGCCATCACACCGACGGTGTTGAGGCCAAGTTCGCGACCAAGGGAGACGAAGTATTCGGTCTCTTCGGCATCCGACACCATCGGGGCCATCACCCAGAGGTCGGCATCGGTGGCGTTTTGAGCGTTGACGAGAGCGGTGAGCTGGTCGCGCAGAATGTGCTCGTTCACGCGAAGTGAACGGAGTCCGCGCTGACCCAGGGCCGGGTTCACTTCTTCACCCATATCCATGAAGCTCAGCGGCTTATCAGCCCCAGCGTCGAGGGCACGAACAACAACCTTCTTGCCCGAGAAGTGCTGCAGCATCTCGGTATATTCCTTGGTCTGCTCGTCAACCGTCGGTGCGGTCTTCGCATCGAGGAACATGAGTTCTGTGCGGAACAGCCCAACACCTTCTGCGCCGAGTTCAACGGCCTGTGCCGCCTCAGAGGGGCTACCCAGGTTGGCGAGCAAAGGAACGAGGGTTCCGTCGGCGAGAGCTCCGTCGGTGATGGGGGCGTTCGCGGCGGCGGCGAGCTCGGCAATGCGGGCTTCGGCGGCGGCGCGCTGCTCTGCGGTGGGGTCTGTCGTGATGGTGCCGGCACCGGCATCCACGATCACTTCGGTGTCGTCGGCGAGGTCGAGGGCCTCGGCAACACCCATGATCGCCGGGATCGCCTTCGAGCGAGCAAGAATTGCCGTGTGGCTTGTGGGTCCACCCTGGCGAGTGACGAGCGCGAGAACCTTGTCGAGTTCAAGAAGCGCGGTGTCGGCTGGCGCGAGATCGTCAGCAACGAGCACGAAAGGCTCGTCGCGCTGCGGAACGCCGGGGGCGTCAACGCCACGGAGGCGAGCAACCACTCGCTGGCTCACGTCGCTGAGGTCTGTTGCGCGCTCGGCCATCATGCCGCCCAGAGAGATCAACATCTCACGGAATGAAGCGAAGGCCTCGAAGACAGCACGCTCGGCAGCTTTGCCGCCATCGATGAGTTCATTCACGCTGTCGAGGATCGACGGGTCTTCCGCCATCAGCGCCGTAGCTGTGAGCACCTCATTAGCTTCGGCATCCGCCTTCTCGGCACGCGAACGCAGATCAGCGGCCACAAATGTCAGCGCTGACGCTGCGGCTTCTTTCTCTGCTGCGGCATCGCCCGAGTGGCGTGCGTCTTTCGGCTCTGGAAGCGGGTCGGGCATACGCACGACCTTCCCCATTGCAACCGATCGTCCAACTCCAACACCCTGAAGTTCCATGTAGTGTGACCCTCTCTTATGCGTTACGCACAGACAGCCTAGCTATCCTTAAGGGATGCAGCTTGCGCAACGACTGAAGCCAGCTATCGATTGGGTGCTCAGACTGCGCCCCGTACGGGTGTTTTTGCACTATTCCGACAAGCTCGGGCCGCTGCTCTCGTTCGGACTTTCGTACCAAGCGATCTTCGCTGTGTTCGCGGCCATTTGGGTCGGATTCGCTGTCGCCGGCTTCATCGTGCAGGGCGATCCAATACTGCTGAATGCCGTCTATAACTTCATCTCGACGAACATTCCGGGGCTGATCGGCGACGGGAGCGGCAACGGCGCCATCACTCGAGAGACCCTTGCAGATACCCAAATCCTAGGGATCACCGGTGTAATAGCCGCTGGAGGTTTGGCATTTACCGCTCTGGGATGGATCGCTTCAGGGCGCAGCGCTATCCGCACAATGTTTGGGCTCGAAAGTTCCGAGACCAATTTTTTTCTTCTGAAATTGAAGGATGCTGGGCTCGCTATCGGCTTCGGACTGGCCATTGTGGCCTCCGCAGCAGCGTCAATCGCCAGCTCGGCCGCGCTGAACTGGGTACTTGGGCTTCTCTCGATCGACGAAAATTCGTTCGCTTCGCGGGCAGGGGCGCAAGTCATTGCCCTTGTCATTGTTCTCATTCTCGATACGGCAACTCTCGGAATCTTTTACCGTGTGATCTCGGGAATCAAGATTCCATTCCGGATGCTCGCTCAGGGAACGATTATCGCGGCGCTCGCTCTTGGCGCCCTCAAATTCGGAGGAGGCTTCCTCCTTGAGGGCGCTACCCGCAACCCCCTGCTCGCCTCGTTCGCGGTAATCATCGGTCTACTGATTTGGTTCAACCTGATCTGTCAAATCATTCTGATTGGTGCTGCGTGGATTGCTGTCACTGCTGACGATGCTGAACTCGACGTCAGTGGCGAAAAACGTGACGAGAATGCACCGCGAGCGGTTACCCCGACTCCGGCCAGCGAAGAGGCTAAGGAAGCGGCTAAAACTGCGGAGGTCAACGCTCGCGAGCAAGCGCGCGCGGACGAAAAGAAGTTCAAACGCACCTTCTCTCGAATGCTGAAGCGCACTAAGAAGAAGTAGTGTGCTGGCGCTCTTTGCGCGATTCTGCGCCCGGTGCGCTGTCGTCAGTGCGCGTCGGTAGTCTTGAAGCATGGCAACACGTCTTCGCATCGCATCCGTCAACGTCAATGGTGTTCGCGCCGCCTACCGCAAGGGCATGGGCGACTGGCTGGATGCCCGTGACATCGACATTCTCGCGTTGCAAGAGGTTCGCGCCGTCGACGCCGACGTAGAAGGGCTGCTCGGCGACGGCTGGAACATCCTCCACGACGCCGCGACGGCAAAGGGCCGCGCGGGAGTCGCTCTGGCCTCACGCAAGGGTTCTGCGGCATCCGCGCCTCTTGCCCATCGCGTGGCTCTCGGTGCCGACGACTTCGATAGCGCTGGCCGTTGGCTTGAGGCCGACTTCGACGTCAACGGCAAGACCGTCACCGTAGTGAGCACCTACGTTCACTCGGGAGTCGTTGATACCCCGAAGCAGGTGGAGAAGTACAAATTCTTAGAGGCCATGCTCGTGCGTCTGCCCGAGCTTGCCGCCCACAGCGACCACGCTCTCATCGTCGGCGACCTCAACGTTGGTCACCGCGAACTCGACATCAAGAATTGGCGCGGCAATCGCAAGAAGGCTGGCTTCTTGCTCGAAGAACGCGCCTACTTCGATCGCTTCTTTGGCGCCGCCGGAGAGACGATCGAGTGCGTTGATGGCACGACCGCGCCCGGACTCGGCTGGGTGGATGTCGGCCGCCAGTTCACTGGCGAAGTCGACGGCCCGTACACCTGGTGGTCACAGCGCGGCCAAGCTTTTGACACCGACACTGGTTGGCGTATCGACTACCACGTCGCCACCCCCGCGCTTGCGGCCACCGTTGCGGACTACCGCATCGACAAGGCCGGCGCCTGGGATGAGCGCTGGAGCGATCACGCTCCCGTCGTTGTTGACTATTCCATCTGAAAGAATTAGCCCATGAGCCCCACACCTCGCCTGTTTTCAGGCATGCAGCCGTCTGCCGACTCGCTTCACGCGGGTAACTACATTGGCGCGCTGCTGCAGTGGCGCGAAATGCAGCAAAACTATGACGCTGTCTTCTGCGTTGTAGACCTGCACGCGATTACTGTTCCGCAAGATCCTGCCCTGTTACGCCAACAAACTCGTCGCACCGCCGCTCAGTACATCGCGGGCGGAATCGACCCCGAGCACTCGGTGCTCTTTGTGCAGTCGCAAGTTCCTGCCCACGCGCAGCTGGCATGGGTGCTCAACACCATCACCGGTTTTGGCGAAGCGTCTCGCATGACTCAGTTCAAAGACAAGTCAGCCAAGCAGGGTAATGATTCCGCCTCGGTTGGGCTCTTCACCTACCCGATTCTGCAGGCAGCCGACATCCTTCTCTACGACGCCGCTGTTGTTCCGGTTGGCGAAGACCAGCGTCAACACATTGAACTCACGCGTGACCTGGCCGCTCGGTTTAACTCTCGCTTCGGCGACACCCTCGTGGTGCCCGAAGTGCAGATTCAGAAAGAGACCGCCAAGATTTACGACCTGCAGAACCCGGAGTCGAAGATGAGCAAGTCAGCCACGAGTGACTCTGGCGTGCTGTGGTTGCTCGACGAGCCCTCCAAGACGGCAAAGAAGATCAAATCGGCCGTGACGGATGCTGACCGCGAGATTCGTTTCGACAGCGCAGCAAAGCCGGGCGTCTCCAACTTGCTCACTCTGCACTCGACCTTTAGCGGGACATCCATCGCTGATCTCGAAACACAATTCGAAGACAAAGGTTACGGCGACCTCAAGAAAGAGGTTGCCGAGGTTGTGGTGTCTGAATTCGAGCCCGTGCGCGCACGCACGCTCGAGCTCTTAGATGACCCTGCCGAGCTCGACCGTGTGCTCAGCAAGAACGCTGAGCGCGCCAACGAGATGGCCGAAGCCACACTGGCCCGCGTCTACGACCGCATCGGCTTCCTGCCGCGGGTGAGCTAATGCAGGTCTTCACCCTCACCAGCGAACGTCTCACTCTCGACGCCCTCACCGGCGATGATGTCGAGCTCATGACTGCCTACTGCCAAGATCCCATCTTTGAGCACACCCTCACGATCCCCTGGCCCTACGCACAGTCAGACGCCGAGTTCTTCATCAACAACCTGGTGGCTCAGTGGTGGGAAGACGACGACGAATACACGTGGGCGATCCGTGAAACCGGCAAGCCAGAACTGTTGGGCGTCATCAGCTTTCGTCTCTACAACGACACCATCGGCTACTGGATGGGTGCGCCCCACCGCGGCAAAGGCTTCATGAAAGAAGCCGTCGCTGAGGTCTGCCGCTGGGTGTTCTCCACCGGCCGCCCCGAAGTGCGCTGGGAAGCCCTCGTGGGCAACAAAGCCTCTGCCGCCATCGCGAAGAGCCTCGGGTTCACCTACACCGGCATCGAGCCTGCCTCGAGCGAATACCGCGGCGGCACGCATCCGCCGTCGTGGTGGGCAACCCTCACCGCCCCGGATGAGAACCCCAGCTATGAGGTCGAGTCCGGCCAGCCGTGGCCGGTTTAGCGCCCGCCTCGCCGTCACCATGACGATCACCGTCGCGCTCTTCGACCTAGACGACACCCTGTTTGCCCACCGGGCATCCGTCGATCTCGGCATTCGTAACCACCGGCGCACGCTCGGCGCGGCCTTTGCTGCGGGGCCCAGCGCCGACGGCAGCGCGATCTGGCCCGACGACGCCAGTGAAAGCCTGCGCTGGACGGAGCTCGAAGAACACCACTATCACCGCTACCTCAACGGCGAACTGACCTTCGAAGGCCAACGCCAAGCGCGCGCCCGCGGATTCGTCGAGCCCTATGGTGTGATGCTCAACGACGCCGAATCGAGCGTCTGGTTCGACACCTACTTCGAGGCGTATCGCGCAGCGTGGCACCTGCACGACGACACCCTCGCTTGTCTCGACGCACTCGAGGCCCGCTCCCCTGCTACCCGCCTCGGCATCATCACCAACGGCGAACTCGACTTTCAGACGCGCAAAGTTGAGACGGTCGGCCTCACCCACCGAATCGAGCACCTCGTCGCGAGCGGCGAATTCGGGCACGCCAAACCCGACCCGCGCATCTTTCACCACACCTGCGAACTCTTCGGCGTCGAGCCCGCCGATGCCGTCTACATCGGCGACCGACTAGCGACGGATGCGCTGGGAGCCGCGAACGCCGGACTCACCGGAGTGTGGCTCGACCGCGAGCGCAGCGCAACCACCGACCAACTCGACGAAGCGCGCGCGTCCGGCGTCAGCGTCATCCACTCGCTTGATGAATTGGCGGCGCTGCTCGACTGAGGAGCTCCTCCACGCTCAGCCGAGACGCGTAACAAACTGAGAGGTTGGGGCGGGAATAGTTGGCGGCGAAACGCGTTGAGTAGACTAAGCAAAGCAAAACGTGCTCCGGGGCTCGGTGAGAATCCGAACCGGCGGTTATAGTCCGCGACCCGCGCCGAAGCGAAAACTTCGAAACGGTTGACCTGGTGAAACTCCGGGACCGACGGTAATGAGATCGCATGATCTCTCAGTCCGGATAAGAGGAAGCACGAGCCGAACCCTCTGTGGTGCCCAAATTGCGGGCTCCCAGAACGGGACGGCGGGTTTCTGAACCCATTTTCCCGGAGCGCGTCCCACGAGACGAGAGCCGGATGACCACACCAGAACAGCAGGCACAGCTGGAGAAGCTGATGCGCCACGCGCTGTCACTGGCGGGCCACGGCCCCATCACCGGCGGCAACCCCCAAGTTGGTTGCGTGCTCGTGGATGCCACCGGCGAGATTGTGGCTGAAGGCTGGCACCATGGCGCCGGCACTCCCCACGCCGAAGTGGATGCCCTCGCCAAACTCGGAGCCGCCGAACGAAGCGGCAATGCTGAGGGCCTCACCGCCGTCGTGACTCTCGAGCCCTGCAACCACCACGGACGCACCGGCCCCTGCGCTCAAGCCCTGCTCGATGCTGGCGTGAGCAGGGTCGTGTACGCCGTGTCCGACCCGGGCCCGCACTCTGGTGGTGGAAGCGAACGACTTCGCGCCGGTGGCGTCGACGTGATCGCCGGTGTTGCTCAGGCTGAGGCCGAAGAGTTTTTGCATTCGTGGCTGACCGCTGCTCGACTGCAGCGTCCGCATGTGACAGTGAAGTGGGCATCCAGCCTCGACGGTCGCGCTGCCGCCGCCGATGGCACGAGCCAGTGGATCACCGGCACCGCCGCCCGCCAGCACGTGCACGAGCAACGAGCGCGCGCCGATGCAATCGTCGTGGGCACGGGCACAGTGCTCGCCGATGACCCTAGCCTGACCGCGCGGGGCGACGCCGGCGAACTGCTGGAGTGGCAACCGCAGCCGGTGGTGCTCGGTCGGCGCGAGATTCCGGCGGCTGCACAACTGCGCCAGCACCCCGAGAAACTGCGTCAGATTGACGGCAGCGACCTTAACGCCGCACTGAACGAACTGTTTGAGGCGGGCATCCGTCGCGTCTTCGTTGAAGGTGGCCCGACTATCGCGAGCGCCTTCATCGCTGCGGGCCTTGCGGATGAACTGCTCATCTATCTGGCCCCGAAACTGTTGGGCGGCCCCCAGGTGGCGCTCGGCGAGCTCGGGGTAATGACCATGGCTGAGGCAAAAGACCTCAGCGTCACTGAACTTCGCCCACTGGGCAACGACGTACTGATTGTCGCCCGCCCGGCGGCAGAGACAGGAGCGTAACCGTGTTTACCGGAATCATTGAAGAGCTCGGCGACGTCGTCGAACTGGCCGCGACCGATGATGGCGCTCGCCTCACGGTTCGCGCCCCGCAGGCGGTATCGGATGCCGCTCACGGCGACTCGATCAGCGTCAGCGGCGTGTGCCTCACCGTTGTCGAACAGGGCCCGGACTGGTTTACGGCCGACGTCATGGGCGTCACTCTCGACATGAGCACGCTCGGTTCGCTCGCGGCCGGTGCTCGCGTGAACATCGAGCGCGCGATGCAGGTCGGCGATCGTCTCGGCGGCCATATCGTGCAGGGTCACATTGATGGCACGAGCGCCGTGTTGAGCGTCACCGACGAGGGTAGTTGGAGCATCCTTCGGTTCAGCCTCAGCGAAGAGCTGGCTCCGCTCGTCGCGCGCAAGGGTTCGATCGCGGTGCACGGCGTCTCGCTGACCGTGAGCGCTGTAGGCCGCAACTGGTTTGAGGTCTCACTGATCCCCGAAACTCTCACCGCAACAACGTTGGGAGCGCTCGCTGTGGGCGACTCCGTCAACATCGAAACCGACATTCTGGCGCGCCATGTGGCCCGGATGGCCGAGTTCACCGACGCACCCGTGCGTCACGAAAGGACCGAGTCATGAGCCTCGCCACAATCCCGGATGCCATTGAGGCGATCCGCGCCGGTCGGCCCGTCATCGTTGCCGACGATGAGGGTCGCGAGAACGAGGGCGATGTCATTATCTCCGCCGAACTCGCCAGCCAAGAGTGGATCGCCTGGATGGTGCGCCACTCCTCAGGCTTCATTTGCGCTCCCATGACGAACGAAATCGCTGATGCACTCGCGCTTCCGCCGATGGTGTCGGTGAACGAAGATCCCCGCGGCACCGCCTATACCGTCTCGGTGGATGCCGCGAACCGTCTCAGCACCGGCATCAGTGCCTCTGACCGGGCTCACACCCTGCGAGTGCTTGCCGACCCTCTCTCGATGCCGTCGAGCCTGCACCGCCCTGGCCACATCCTGCCGCTGCGCGCGGTCGATGGTGGCGTTCGTGAGCGCGACGGTCACACCGAAGCATCCGTCGATCTCATGAAGCTTGCCGGTCTTCGCCCGGTGGCGGCAATTTCGGAGATCGTGCACGACTCGGGCGAGATGATGCGCCTTCCCGAACTGATCGAGTTTGGCGCGCGCGAAGGCGTTCTCGTCATCACGATTCTGGATCTCATGCGCTGGCTCGAAGAGAACCGCTGCGACACCATCCCGGCTCCGATTGAGCCAATCCCCGAAATGAGCCGGGTGACGTTCGAGGTCGAAACCACGATCCCGACCGTGCACGGCTCGTTCACGGTTCGTGCGTACCGTGACAACTCGACCGGCGCCGATCATGTTGCGTTCATTGCGCCCGGAACCCTCGACCACACGGGCGACGGGCCTACTCTCGTGCGCGTGCACTCTGAGTGCCTCACGGGCGAAGCGTTCGGCTCCCTCAAGTGCGAGTGCGGCCCGCAGCTGGATGCTGCGCTGGAGACCATCCAGCGTGACGGCGGCGCTGTGATTTACCTGCGCGGCCACGAAGGGCGTGGCATCGGGCTCATCAACAAGCTGCGGGCCTACCGCCTGCAAGAAGATGGGCTCGACACCCTCGACGCGAACCTGGCCCTGGGCCTGCCTGCTGACTCCCGCGATTATGGGGCTGCCGTCGGCATCCTCAAGGATCTCGGCATTTCGACGGTCAGCCTGCTCAGCAACAACCCCGAAAAGAAGCGTCAGCTCGAAGAGCGTGGCGTTGTTGTCGGCGACCTCGTGCCGCTAGTTGTGGGCGTCGGCGCCAGCAATGAGGGTTACCTCGAAACCAAGCGTGACCGCATGGGTCACCAACTCCCCTCCACCGCCGTGCTCGATGAAGCACGACTTACCGCGAAAGGCCTCTCATGAGTGGCGCAGGATCCCCCGAAATTGTTACCGATGCAACCGGCCTCAAGGTCACGATCATCGCCGGGCAGTGGCATGAAGTCATCACCAATGGCCTGCTCGCCGGAGCCCACCGCGCCCTCAAGGCAGCGCATGCCGACGTGACCGAGGTGCGGGTTCCCGGCAGCTTCGAGCTGCCCGTCGCGAGCAAGGCAGCCCTGGATGCTGGGGCGGATGCAGTTGTTGCTCTCGGCGTCATCATCCGTGGCGGAACACCCCACTTTGAATACGTGTCGGATGCCGCCACCAGCGGCCTCACGCAGGTGTCGATCCTGACCGGCAAACCGGTGGGCTTCGGCGTGCTCACGCTCGACGACGAACAGCAGGGCCTCGATCGTGCCGGGCTAGAGGGCTCGAAAGAGGACAAGGGTGAAGAGGCAGCCAACGCTGCCATCGCGACCGCGGTGTTGCTGCGGCAGCTGCGCGGCGAGTAACACTCTCAGCGGTGTACCTTCAGCCCCACCAGATACCCCGGATGTTGTACGCAGCATCCAGCGGAAAGGCTTAGTGTTTTAGAGGCTGATTGCTGATGCCGATGTCGCTGAACATTCGCGGCACCTTCGCCCTACAGTTTTGGGACAACGAGAAACTTCATGAGCTCGACTTCACACACCTCTGCTCCTCGTCGCGGACGTTCCGGATCACGCGACAACCCCGACGACGGCCCCCGCGCTAAGTTCAGCGAGCTGCTGCCCTACCTCTTTGAACACCGCAAGGTCATGATCTTTGTGATCATCTTGAGCATCCTCGGTGCTGGCGCCTCGCTCGCGCAGCCGCTGCTCGTGAGCCAGGTCATCACGATCGTTGAGGCCGGCAAATCTCTCGGCACCCTCGTGTGGCTACTCGTCGGCCTTGTCGTCGTCTCGGGCGTCATAAGTGGCTACCAGCACTACCTGCTCCAGCGCACCGGCGAGGGCGTCGTGCTCTCGAGCCGTCGTCGTTTGGTGAGCCGGATGCTCAACCTTCCTATCTCAGAATTCGACCGTCGCCGCACCGGTGACCTCGTCTCGCGCGTTGGCAGCGACACGACCCTGCTGCGCGCAGTGCTCACGCAGGGACTCGTCGAAGCTATCGGTGGTTCGATCACCTTCATCGGCGCCCTCATTGCGATGCTCATCATCGACCCCGTACTGCTGGGCCTCACGGTGCTCGTCATCGCCGTCGCGATCGTGACTGTCACGACTCTGTCGAAGCGCATCCGGGTGGCGAGCCAGAAGGCACAGCGCAAGGTCGGTGACCTGGCTGCTGCTGTAGAACGAGCCATCTCTGCGGTGCGCACGCTGCGCGCATCCAACGCCACCGAGCGTGAAATTGAGGCCGTGAACGATGACGCTCTCGGCGCGTGGAAGATGGGCATCAGCGTTGCCAAGATCTCGGCACTCGTTGTTCCGATCGCCGGAATTGCCCTGCAGGTGTCGTTCCTTGTCGTGCTCGGCGTAGGTGGTTACCGTGTTGCCAGCGGCGCCATTGAGATCGCCGACCTCGTCGCGTTCATCCTCTTCCTGTTCCTCATGATCATGCCGCTCGGCCAAGCCTTCGGCGCGGTCACGGCCGTGAACCAAGCGCTCGGTGCGCTCGGTCGCATCCAAGAGATCATCAAGCTGCCCAGCGAGCTCGAATCCGACGTCGATGTCGTTGCCGTTCCAGACATCGAATCGGATGCCGCGATCACTTTCGAGAACGTCGAATTCTCCTACCCCGACGATTCAGTTCTCGTGAAGGTCGAAACCGAACTGGCCGAACTCAAGCACGGCGGCTCAGAAGCTGCCGCCGAGGAAATCGACCTCACCGTGCTGCGCGGAGTCAGCTTCTCCGTGAAACGCGGCGAGCGCACCGCGATCGTCGGCCCCTCGGGTGCCGGCAAGAGCACCATCCTCGCCCTCATCGAACGCTTCTACGACCCCACGAGCGGTGTTCTGCGCTTGGGCGGAGCTGACCTCCGAGGGCTCAACCGCGAAGCCCTACGGTCCCAGATTGGCTATGTCGAGCAGGATGCCCCGGTTCTCGCCGGTACGCTGCGCCAGAACCTTCTCATCGGCGCGCCGAACGCGACCGACGAGGAATGCATCGCTGTGCTTGCTTCGGTGAACCTCACCGGTGTGCTCGAACGCAACCCCGCTGGTCTGGATGCCGCTGTCGGCGAAGACGGCGTGATGCTCTCCGGTGGTGAGCGTCAGCGTCTCGCTATCGCCCGAACGCTGCTCGCGGCTCCCCCGATTCTGCTGCTCGACGAATCGACCTCCAGCCTGGACGGCCTCAATGAGCAAATGCTCCGCGAAGCCATCGACGCTGTTGCCGAGAATCGCACGCTCATCGTGATCGCGCACCGACTCTCGACGGTCGTCGATTCCGACCAGATCGTCGTACTCGACAAGGGCAAGGTCGTGGGCGTGGGCACGCACTCCGAGCTCGTCAAGTCAACCCCGCTCTATAAGGACCTCGCCAAGCACCAGTTGCTCGTGTAGCGGTCACTCCACCGCGAGCGCGAACATCGCCACCGCAGCGGTCGCAGCAACATTCAGCGAGTCGATGCCGTGACGCATCGGGATTTGAACAATCGTGTCAGCAGCATCGATGGCCTCGCGAGTGAGACCGTGGCCCTCGGTGCCGAGCACGAGAGCAACCTTTTCGGGAGCATCCGCCGCATAATCACGCAGCGACACCGCACCGTCTTCAAGCGCGAGCGCAGCAATCTGAAATCCGGATGCCGCCAGCAGAGCACGGGTGTCCGTCCAGTTGCCGATGCGGGTCCACGGCACCTGCAGCACAGTTCCCATCGAGACGCGGATCGCGCGGCGGTAGAACGGGTCGGAGCACTGCTCGGTGACGAACACCGCATCCGCCCCGATTCCGGCGACCGAGCGGAAGATCGCGCCAACGTTGGTGGGATCGACGACGTTTTCGAGAATGACGATTCGGCGAGCATCCACCAATAACGCTTCGGGCGTCAGCAGCGGCGGGCGGTGCATCGACGCGATCACTCCGCGATGCAATACGTAGCCGGTCAGCTCGGCGAGCAACGATCCGTCGCCCGTGAAAATCGGGACGTCATCGCCTACGAGTTCGACAATTTCGTCAACAGAGGTTCCGAGGGCGAGCACCGAGCGCACCCGGTGGCCGGAGCGCAAGGCGCGCTGCAACACGAGGGCCGATTCAGCAAGGTAAAGACCGTGTTCGGTTGCTTGAGCTTTGCGCAACGCGACGTCGGTCTGATGCGAATAGTCAGCGAGCCGTGGGTCACTGAGCTCGGTGATGGGGATGACGGGCACGCTAAATGTCCCGACTCACGCGAATGAGAATCACGGTTCGTCCATCGGCACGCTGGCCACTTGCCGCCTCGAAACCGGGACCGGTCACCGCTTCGACGCCCTCATACAACACGAGATTGTCGAGCATGAGTACATCCACTTCCGACGCCCACGAGAGCGTCGGCGCCACACGATAATCGCCAGAACGCAAAGGATCGACGGCATCATCGGGAAGCACGACGGTGGCATACAGCAGCCCGAGCGAGCCGTCGACGGTCGCGTACTGCACCGTCTCAACCTCGACACCTTCCGGAAGGGCTATTCGAGAAAATTCCGCAATCTGTTCAGCCGAAACATCGCTACAGGGTTCTACCGACCCATCGCACAGCGAGTCGCTTGTCGGCCAGATCGCGGTGAAGACCGCGGCACCGCCCGCCACAGCAATTCCAACGACGAGTCCAAGCCCGACCAAGAGAGCCAAAAGCCGCCAGCCCAAACCCTTCCCGGGCGGCAATACTTCTGACTCGCTTCCGAAACCTGCGAGCTGAAGCTCCTCGGCATCCGGTTCTCCCGCGCCCATGCGATCCGCGTCAGCAGACTCGGTCATCGGCGACATCACGCTTCGCTAGAGACCAGCGTGATGCCCGTCTGCGCCATCGTGGCGAGAGCCGCGTCGCTCGAATCGGGCGCGACACCAGCGACGAGCCCCGTGAGAACCGAGACGTGACGGCCGCTGCCTGCAGCATCCAGAGCAGAAGCAAGCACGCAATAATCGGTGGCGAGTCCGACTACGTCAATCGTGTCGACCCGCAATCGATCCAACACAGCAGGCACAGTTTCGCCGTCATCGGTAGTGCCCTCAAAAATGGAGTAGGCAGGAACGCCCTGCCCCTTGCGCACCTGAATCCCAATGAGCGAGGTATCGAGAGCGGAGTGGTACTCCGCGCCCGGCGTGCCAGCCACGCAGTGAACCGGCCAAGTGTCAACAAAATTAGGGGCGGCATCTGTCGCAAAATGACCGCCGTTGCTGTTGTCGCCATCGTGCCAGTCACGCGACGCGATCACGACGTCATAGCGTTCGGGATTCGCGCGAAGATAATCGCTGATTCCGGCCGCAACAGCGGCACCGCCGTCGACGCCTAACGCGCCGCCCTCGGTGAAATCGTTCTGGACATCAATGATGAAGAGTGCAGCAACCACACGGCAAGTCTAAGTCGCAGTGGCCCCGACAGAAACAGCGCTAATAGTTAGAGAGGTTGCCACCGCAGGCATAAACCCCTGCGACGAGGTTATCGAGGGCCGTGCGAGCATCAGTGGAGATACCCTCGCCAATGGCATAGAACGCAAAGGCAAGCTTCGTGCCATCTTCCGCGTTCACGACCCCACCGAGCGAATGCTCCTGATTTGTCCAACCCGACTTTGCTGCAACCTGACCGGATGCCGCAGCAGCATCCCCCTCGAAGCGGTTGTAGAGGTCGCCGCTCTTGCCACCGATCGGGAGCATAGAGAATGCCGCGCCAATTGCTCCGTCGCCGTCGGCACCCTTCGCCATGAACTGAGCGACGACAAGAGGCGGAACCTGATTATTGGGGCTGAGACCCGAGCCGTCGGCGATAGTGATCGCGTCAGTGTCGGAGAGTCCGGCATCCGATAGCGCCCCCTGCATTGCTTGCGTTAGAGTGCTTGCCGCACCGCTCAATCCGGCCTTCTTGGATACTAGGCGGGCCAACGATTCAGCAATCGAATCGTCACCGCTGATCAACATCTGTTCCACGAGCACACTCACCGGCTGCGACTTCACTTCAGCCAGCACCGTGCTGCCGGCCGCTGCCCCTGTTGAGAAAGTGACCGCGGGCAAGCCAGCAGCTTGGGCAAATGCTTGACCCGCCGATTTCACCGGATCGGTGCCGCGCGGGCTGATCGCAAGAGTAGGGTCGGCACGATCACCGTTCACCATGAGTGCGGTGACATACGAGTGATAGCCACCGGTACGTTCGCGCTCAGGCCAGCTCGCGTCCCACGCATCAGCGGTAGTCCACAGCGTAGAGTCGAGCACAATTTCCGTCAGAAGCACACCGGGATGAAGCTCGTCATAACGAGTCATCGCTTGCGACGCAAGATCTGAAATCTGCGGTGCATCCCGGTAGAACGACGCATTCGTCGTCGCCAGAGTGGGGTCTCCACCCCCGACCAGAACAATCGAACCCGGCTTTGAACCATCAACAACTTTCGTGCTGATGCGAGTATCTGCCCCCAACGTCTGCAGCGCAGCAGCAGCAGTGAAGGCGGTCACAATGTGGGCGGGACTTGAGGCCTTATCTGCAGAACGGCCCCACAGCACATCACCCGAAGCGACATCCGTCACCACACCCACCAGCGACGGAAAGCTTGCGGCCGTAGCGAGAGGGTCTACCGAACAGGTGCGCACAGCAACTGCCCCGGGGATAGCATCCGGTTGGCTCCGCTGCTCTGCAGTGACTTCGTCTGGGGGGACATCAGCTGCCGAGTTAGCGGAGCCAACCGAAATTCCGGCGAATACTGCTACTCCTGCGAGTAGTGCGAATAGAACCGCTGCAACCGTTACCGCGGATGCGGTGGGGTGCTGGGCTATAAACGCGCGTATTCCTCCCGGCGCTTTCGGCTCGCTGCTGGCTGAATCAGTCACCCGGTTATAGTACCCGGGTGACTGCACTCAGCGCCCGCATGCGACCTAGCAGTACGTCCAACGTGCTGCAGCGCGGGTAAAGCTATAGGGTTCATCGATTCCACCGTGCGTCATGGCGAAAGCAATGCACGCTCCGGCAGTGCTCGCGCCGGGGCGATAAAGAGATGCGCGGTGGGCACCGGATTCCCACCACTTGGATGCAACGGTGGCTCCGCTGTTTCCCGAGCCTCCGGCAAGGTTTCCGTCACAACCGCGAGCGGGAACACCATCAGAGCGCGTAGTGCCGTTGTGCCCCCACCCGTCAAGCGGGTTCGAGCTGGGTGACTCCGCCATCCAGAAGAGGCGATCTTCCATGCAGGAATCCCAACGGAAATTAGAGAGCGGAATCGGCTGCAAGCAGTTTGCAACACGAATCGAGTTGTAGGCGTAAGCAAAAGATGAGAGGTCACCCGATGTCGTTCCAGGAACACCCTGCGAGGAACTGCGGCTCGGCGCACCCGGCACGCCACCACCGACATTGCCCGGGCACGACTGGCCTGCCGCGGCATATGCTGCGCGAATCTGAGCAACGGATGCCGTACCGCCGGTGGGCGAAGCGACAACGATCGGCTTCGGCTTGGGCACCGCTTTTTGAGCCAAGTGTTCAGAGTCAGACGTCAGTGACTTAGCTTGTGCCCTAAGGTCTGCCGCGAGCGACTCTTCTGTGATGCGCTCAACGCTGGCGACAGCAACGACGTCGACAGCTTTCTCGACCGGACCAGTAGCGGTAGAAGCAAAAAGCGGCGAACGTGCCGCTGAGTTAGCGGTTGCACTCTCAGTGAGCCCGGGCCCGCCTCCCCCGACGAACGGTACTACTCCAACTATCACGACGGTAACTAAGGCCGTTAAAAACGGAACTCTCCCCATGAAAATCGCCCCCCAGACGAATAGATCGGATGCACACCCCACTGCTTCCTATCGCCAAAGCTAGGGGCGAAGCGGCGGTTACACAAGCAAAGAACTGCGGAAACATGCGGAAATACCCGTCAATGGGGGGGTGCGGGCTACAGATAGAGCCTCTGTTTAGGGGCGCGGTGTCGGCGGCTATCCGTCTTCGGCCGTCGAGGTACCAGAGGTTCGAGGTAGGCCCATATCGTTCCACAAGCTCCAGATTTCTCGTTGAGCACGTAGCGCCATCTCACGAAGGAAAACCTCGTTAAATTCCCGCCGTCCACCTCTCGGCTCTGTGTCGAGAATGCACAACGCCCCGATCTTGACCCCGGAGGGCGCCTCGATCGGGAACCCAGCATAGAAACGAATTTTGGGCCCATCAGTCACGAAAGGGCTATTCGCAAATCGCGAATCTTGCGTGGTATCAGGAACAACCAGAGCAACGTCGTTCTCGACCGTCGTGTTGCAAAAAGAAAGATGACGAGGAACCTCTCCCGCCTCTAGGCCCGCATGCGCCAGAGTCCACTGGCGCTCCCCGTCTAGCACTGTGACAAGGGCGCTCCTCGAACCGAAGGCCCTATTCAGCTGCGACACGATTCGCTCAAGACGAGGGGTTAGCTGCTCGCGCACGCGATCTATCGCAAGTATCTTTGCTGAATGCTGTCGCTCGTGTTCGTCACTCGCGATGCGCAACTCACTGACGTTATTTTCCCTGGGCCTGTCCGCCAAGTGCGGCAGCATCCCGCCCGCTAACAGTGATGCCCACATTCGATATTGCTGTGAAGTACGGTATGCGTCGCCCGAGTCATCACGCGTCTCTAGCGACTCAACCGAAAGTGGCAGGTAGGTGACCCTCAAATCACCGTTGATCACTTCTTGCGTCACAGCGTTAAGCAGCCGCGCGTGATCATCAGCGACCATTCGCACAAATGGGCCAAAAGCGCCGATCATCTGAAAATTCGGGATTCCGACAACGAAAAGCGGCGTGGGGCGAGGGAAATTGGCCCTAAAGCCACCAACCATCGACTTCACTTGATCACGCCACTCAGAAGTCGGCGTCAATGCGAGGGCATCATTTACCCCGACCGTGACAATGACGGCGTCGTATCGCTCAGCCCCATCGGCGCACATGGCTTCCAGAACTCCCTGCGTGCCCATCTCAGGCTCGGCATCAACATCTACTTGGTAACCGTGCTTCGTATGAGCGGCCAGCTCCCGCGCCAAGGCTCCGGCAAGTCCAAGTTCATGGCTAACAACACCCCATCCCACTGCGGGACCAGATCCCACGAGCAGGAGGCGCCGAACTCCCTCTCCGGGAGCATGCCCGCTGGGATAACCACGGGGACGTGGAAGGTTTCGCGCACGCTCCTCTCCCGCTGCCACTCCGGCACGCATGAGGGGCATCAGCGGCCATCGCGGCACGTTGCCCTCGCTCAACGATGTTGAGAGATAGGTCGATAGAAACCGAGCGATTCTCATTCGTTGGGGGTGAAACAACGGTTCAGATGAGTTTGGGGGCATGCTTCAACTACTTTCGATGCGCTGACCACCGTCACAGGACAGCCAGCGCTGGCGATGGGGCCTATCATAGCCGCGATGCTCAGCCCGGCCAGCGCACCACAATAATGCATGATAAAAACCGGCATTTCTGCGGGCAATGGCGCTCGTGACGACGCGCATTCCGATAACCCAATTTTTGGCCGTGGGAGTGGTTACTCTCACCACGTTGACCGATGAATTGAGCCGCCTATCAGAATCGAACTGATGACCTTCTCATTACGAGTGAGATGCTCTACCGACTGAGCTAAGGCGGCCGGCCACATTTTCATGAGGCACAGCATGAAAGCTTAGCCGAAGTTTTGCGGTTCTATGACCCACTCGGCGAACTGAGCCTTATGCGCCACAATTCGGGTCTCCGCTCGGCACAACACCGTTGATGAAATAGGCGTCGACCGCACCATCAACGCAGTCAACACCGCCGTTGTAGGCGGTGTGTCCTTCGCCGTTGTAGGTGATCAACTGGGCGCTCTGAAGTTGCTCACTGAGCGCGACGCCCCACTCGTACGGGGTGGCAGGGTCGCCCGTTGTCGAAATGATCAGCACAGGCGGAGCGCCTTCACCTGTCAGTTCGGTGATCTCGGGCCCGATGTACTTGTAGGGCCAGTTCAGACAGGTGAGGTCACCCGTCGGCGGAAAATCACGATAGGTCGTAGGCGAGGCCTCACGCATGAGTTCTTGCTGTTCTCTGAGTACAGCCGCGTCTGTCTCAACGGGATAATCCACGCAGTAGATAGCGATGAATGCCTCTAGAGAGTTGTCGGTGTACGTGCCGTCAACGTCGCGGCTGTAGTAGAAGTCAGCCAAGAAGAACGCTGTTTCGGTCTCGCCCCGCGCCGCCTCAGAGAACAAATCATTAAGGAACGGCCACGACTCTTGAGAATAGAGCGCCGTGCTCATCGCAATATCGAGCACCCCGGCATCCATCAGCCGACCGTCCGGGGCAGCAACCGGCGAGGCATCGTAACGGTCATACAGTTCGCGAATCGTAGCCAGCGCAGCATCCACACCGCCCGTGAAAGGACAGTCATCGAACTCGGAGGGACAAGCAGCCAGATAGTTCTCCAGCGCACGCTGGAAACCCATCGTCTGCACGCGCCCTACTTCGAAGACCGAAATGGAGGAATCAGTCGCGCCGTCGAGCACAATACGGCCAACGTTCTGGGGAAAGTTCTCGATGTAGTACGTCCCGATGTCGCTGCCATAGGAGTACCCCAGGTACTGCAACTTCTCGTCGCCGACGATCGCGCGCAACATGTCGAGGTCATGCACGGTGCTCTGGGTATCAATGAACTGTAGAACCGGACCAGTGTTCTCGAGGCACGCTTGACCGAAATCGATCGCCGCTTGCTCGCTCTCCGCAAGCCATTCATCACTGCCCACCGCGGCATCCGGAATGCCAAAAATGAAGTCATCGAGGCCAGCATCGTCGAAGCACGTCACGGGAGTAGACCGCCCAACACCGCGAGGGTCCCACCCGATCACGTCAAAGTTCTCGCGCAAGTTCGCGCTCACCGCGAAATCGACGTCATCGTGGATGAGATCGAAACCGGAGGCGCCCGGCCCGCCAGGATTCACAAACAGCGAGCCCTGACTCTTACCGGTCGCCTTGTGACGAGCCAACGCTAAGGTGATATCGGTCTCGGACGACGGATTTGCCCAGTCCATCGGCGCCTTCGCCGTCGCGCACTCAGCACCATTGTCACAATCAATCCACGTTAGTACTTGCCCGTAGTAGGGAGCCAGCTCGGCAGAAACAGCCTCGCCCGTAGGCTCCGAGCTCTCTCCAAAGAGCCCCGGCAACAGGTTCGCGCATCCACTCAGCAACACCGTCAGGGCGAGAGCCGGCACCACGAGGGCGAGCCTGCGAGCGCGAGAGGCGGGGGCAGCAGCGATGGAGTTCACGGCCTGAGCCTAGCGGTTAGCAGTTCGGATCGGAGTCCGGAACTTCGCCCCTGAGGAGAAAGTCTTCCACCGCACCGTTCACGCACTCATTCGACTTGTTGTACGCGGTGTGGCCCTCACCGTTATACGTGATCAAGTGACCAGAGTCGAGATTATCGGCGACTGTGACCGCCCACTCGTACGGGGTAGCTGGATCGTTAGTGGTGCCGATAACCAGCATGTCCGCAGCATCGGGAGCAGCAATCGAAGTGCGGTCCCGCTTCGCCTCAGCAGGCCAGTTTGCGCAACCCGGGTCGCCAAACGACATCTGCGGCCCAAAAATCGGAGCCGCGACGGCAAGCTCGGCGGCCTGCTCACGCATTCTTTCGTTGTCTGCTGGCTCTCGGGCATCCAAACAATTGATAGCGATGAAGGCTTCGGTTTGGTTCTCGGCATAGGTGCCGTCATCACTGCGACCGTTGTAGTTATCGGCCAGATCGAAAGCGATAGACGCATCGCCCTGCATCACCGTGGTGAAGAGCTGACGCAAGTAAGCCCAGTTGGCCTGGCTGTACAGCGGCAGAATAATTGCCGTGAACATCGTGCCGCTGCCAAGCTTGCGGCCATCGGCGTTTGTGAGCGGGCTCTTGTCGAGCCGCTCAAGCAGCGTGCGAATGGTGGCTCGAGATTGTTCAACCGATCCGGCGAAAGGGCAATCGCTCGCGCCAGCACAGTCTGCAAGGAACGCATCAAGGGCGCCCTCGAAACCTTGAGCTTGCGCTTTAGTTGCCTCAAATTCGGATGCCGCGGGGTCGACCGCACCGTCAAAAACGAGTCGCCCCGTCTTCTCCGGGAACAACTCGGCGTAGACCTGCCCAAGCAACGTTCCATAGGAGTAGCCCAAATAGTTGAGCGTCTCATCGCCGAGCGCAGCGCGCAGCATGTCCATATCTCGAGCAGCACTCGGGGTATCAACGAACCCTAGAAGCGGACCCGTTTCTTCACTGCATCGCTGAGCGAACTGGGCAGACGCTTCGGTTGAGGCAGCAATCCATTCATCGCTGCCCCTCTCCCCCGGAGTGATGCCATAAATGTAGGCATCGAGTTCAGCCGGGTCGGAATAACACGACACCGGCGTCGAACGGTTAACCCCACGAGGGTCGAAACCGACCACATCGAACTGAGACTGCACAGCCTCACTCGTGGCGTAATCCACGCTGTCTGCAATGAAGTCGAACCCAGAGCCCCCAGGCCCACCCGGGTTTACCAACAAAGAACCAAGACGGTCACTGCCGCGCGCTGTTTGCCGCACCAAAGCAAGATCGATCGTGTCGCCCTCGGGAGCTTGCCAATCCACCGGAGCGATCGCCGTGGCGCACTGCAGGTTGTCCCCGCAGGTCGACCAGTCAAGAACCTGCGCATAGAACTTCTCCAAGCCCGGCGCAACGGCCTCGCCCGTCGGCGTCGACGTGGTCGACGATTCCGTGGGCATAAACCACGAAACGCACCCGCTCAGCAGCAGCGAAACGGAGAGCGCCGCCGCCGTTATCGCCGTGATGCGGACACCACGACGGCTCATGCACCACGCCCCGACACGGCCACCTTCACGAGCATCGCTTCAAGGGCAAGCGCTGGTGCAACGTTGCTTTCGATACGACGACGCGCCTCTGCGATGCCATCCATGATGGCTAGCGTCGACGGCGCAGTGGTGCGGTTCGCGACCGACATGAGATTGTTGACAATGCTGAGGTTAATGAGTTCTCCTGGGGCGCCGATCTGAGTCAACAGGATGTCGCGATACAGCGACAACAGGTCGACCATGATGCGGTCAATACCGTCACGCAAGCTGCGTGTCGCGCGGCGTTTCTGATCTTCTTCGAGGTTCTTCAACTGCACGCGCAGCGCTGGAGGAACTGTTCCTCCGGGGGCGACACCGAGCGAGCGCAGAGCACTCTCACGCTCTTGCGCATCTTTCTCTTCGGTGATGGCTGCAGCATCCGCTTTCGCCAGTTCGAGCAGCGACGACGCCGCAATCACGGCATCAGACACGGTGCGGATATTGAGCACCGTGGTGAGCGCAAGTTCACGTCGTTCACGGGCCTCCGCATTGGTGGCGAGACGGTGTGCCATGCCGATGTGGCTTTGCGCTTCTCGCGCGGCACGCAGGGCAATATCGGGTGCGACGCCATCGCGGTCCTGCAGCAGCTGGGCGACATCTTCAATAGCGGGTGTGCGAAGTCGCACGCTGCGCACCCGGGAGCGGATAGTAGGGATGAGGTCTGCTTCACTGGGGGCGCAGAGGATCCACACGGTGCGCGGTGGCGGCTCTTCGAGGGCTTTCAGGAGCACGTTGGAGGTGCGTTCAACCATGCGGTCGGCATCTTCGATGATCATCACGCGGTAGTGGCCGACGGAGGGTGAGAACTGCGAGGAGGCGACAAGTTTGCGTACTTCATCGATGGAGATGATGACTCGTTCGGTGCTGAGTACGCTCAGGTCGGGGTGCGTGCGGGCGACCACTTGTTTGTAGACCGATTCTTCGGTCTCTTCACCGCGGGTGCCGAGCAGGGCAGCCGCGAAGGCGTAGGCAATATTGGAGCGGCCAGACCCGGGTGGTCCCGTGATCAGCCACGAATGCGTCATGGACGATTCGCCTGTGCTGCCCAGCGCCGATGACGATGCAGCAGCCTCCAGAACGGCGATCGCTTCAGCTTGACCCGTCAGGCCTTCCCACAACGACATGCGTTCAGTCTAGGCGGGTTGCGGGAGGTGATTCTGGATGCGCTCACGGATCGCTGTCGCGATCTCGGTGATGTCGCGGGCAGCATCCACAACCAGAATGCGGTCGGGTTCTTGAGCGGCCCGCTTGAGGAACGCATCGCGCACTCGGGTGTGAAATTCTTGCTTTTCGGCTTCGAGGCGATCGTAGCGGGTGCGAGCGCTGTCGAGTCGCTTACGGGAGTCGGCAGGGTCGAGGTCAAGAAGTACGGTCACGTCGGGCAGCAAATTCTGCGTTGCCCACAGCGACAGCTCGCGCACCTCGTCAGCACCGAGAACTCGACCGGCTCCCTGATAAGCCTCGGAAGAGTCGATGTAGCGATCCTGTACGACAATGTCTCCGCGTTCGAGCGCCGGACGCACCACGGTAGCGATGTGGTGGGCGCGGTCGGCCGCATAGATGAGCGCTTCAGCGCGCGGGTCCATGTCTCCGCGTCGGTGCAACACAATCTCTCGCAGTTCTAGCCCGAGTTCAGTGCCGCCGGGTTCACGCGTGACGACAACGGTGTGGCCAGCTTCGGTGAGCCAGTCCACGAGAAGCTGCGACTGCGTGGTCTTGCCTGCGCCGTCGCCGCCCTCGAGGGTGATGAAAAGCCCAGGCACGCTACTGCGCTTCAGGTGGCGCCGAAGCAGCAGTCTTTGACGCAGACGGCTTCTTCGCAGCAGGCTTCTTGGTTGCCGTGGTCTTGGTTGCCGTCGTCTTAGCCGCCGCAGTCTTCGCTGCAGGCTTCTTCGCTGCTGGTTTCTTGGCGGCGGGCTTCTTGGCTGCCGTCTTGCGCTTGACCGGTCCCTTGGCTCGCTTGTCGGCGAGCAGTTGCACGGCACGCTCGAAGTCGATATCTTCGACGGTTTCGCCGCGGGGGATGGTGGCGTTGGTGGTGCCATCGGTCACGTAGGCACCGAAGCGACCATCCTTGATCTTGATCGGTTTTTCGCTCACTGGGTCAGCGTCAAACTCCTTGAGAGCACTGGATGCTGCGCGGTTGCCGTATTTGGGCTGGGCGTAGAGCTCAACGGCTCCCGCTACGTCGATGTCGAAGATGAGATCTTCGCTCGGTAGCGAGCGCGTGTCGGTGCCTTTCTTCAGGTAGGGGCCGTAGCGTCCGTTTTGTGCCGTGATTTCGGCACCAGATTCGGGGTCAACTCCTACGACGCGAGGCAAGCTGAGCAGCTTGAGCGCGGTGTCGAGGTCGACGGTGTCGAGATCCATGGTCTTGAAGATGGATGCCGTGCGCGGTTTCACCGCCGCGACCTTTTTCGGCTTTTTGGCCTTCTTCACTTCGCCGGTCTTGGGGTCGATCTCTTCGACGGGCTCAGGAGCGGGCTCGGGTTCTGGTTCGAGCTCGGTCACGTAGGGTCCGAAACGGCCATCCTTTGCGACGATCTCTTTGCCGTTCTCCGGGTTGACTCCGATAACACGGTCGCCGACGACGGGTGCGTCGATCAGTTCGATGGCTTTGGCGAGCGTGAGTTCGTCGGGCGCCAGCGCTTCGGGAATGTTGACTCGACGCGGCTTTTCGGGGTCGTCGCTCGGGGTTTCTAGGTAGGGACCGTATTTTCCGATGCGCAGTGTCACGTCATCCGACAGCTTCATCGAGTTGATTTCTTTGGCATCGATTTCGCCGAGGTTGTCGATGACGGTACGCAGGCCCCGGTACTTTTCGTCACCAAAGTAGAACGATTGCAGCCATTCGACACGGTTCTGGCTGCCGCCAGCGATCCGGTCGAGGTCGTCTTCCATTCCTGCTGTGAAGTCGTACTGCACGAGGTCGCCGAAATATTCTTCGAGCAAACGGATGACCGAGAAGGCGATCCAGTTAGGCACGAGTGCCTGGCCGCGTGGGGTGATGTAACCGCGGTCGATGATCGTGGAGATGATCGACGCGTATGTTGACGGACGACCGATGCCGAGCTCTTCGAGCTTCTTGACGAGGCTGGCTTCGGTGTAGCGCGGGGGCGGGCTGGTCTCGTGGCCTTTGGCCTCAAGGTCGAGCAGTGTGAGCGTCTGCCCTTCCTTGAGAGGAGGGAGCTTCGCCTCTTTGGGCTCTGCCGTGGCGTTGCGCTCTTCGTCTTGGCCCTCTTCGTAGGCCTGCATGAAACCGCGGAAGGTGATGATGGTTCCGCTGGCCGAGAATTCGGCAACGGGAGCTTCACCGGCAGCGATCGTGATGGATGCCGTTGACCCCTTCGCGTCTGCCATTTGAGAAGCGACGGTGCGCTTCCAGATGAGTTCGTAGAGCTTGAAGTCGTTTCCGCGCAGCGTGGACTGCAGTTCGCTCGGCGTGCGGAAGGTGTCGCCCGAGGGACGAATAGCTTCGTGGGCTTCTTGAGCGTTCTTGCTTTTGCTCGCGTAAACGCGCGGCTTGTCTGGCACGGCATCGGCACCGTAGAGCGCGACAGCTTGAGTGCGAGCGGCGGTGATGGCTTGCTGCGAAAGCGACGAGGAGTCGGTTCGCATGTAGGTGATGTAACCGTTTTCGTAGAGCGATTGTGCAACGCTCATGGTTTGGCGGGCGGAGTAGCGCAGCTTGCGGCCCGCCTCCTGCTGCAGCGTTGAGGTGGTGAAGGGTGCTGCGGGGCGACGAGTGTATGGCTTGGTTTCGACCGTTTTTACGGTGATGGTGGTGCTCGGCATCCGCAGGGCGTCTGCGAGGGTGTGAGCGGCTTTTTCGTCGAGGGCTACCGCGTCGCCTTTGAGGTTTCCGCGGTCATCGAAGTCGCGACCAGCAGCGACACGCTTGCCGTCGAGGCGAACGAGCTTTGATTCGAAGCCGTTGGTTTCGGTGTCGGGCGAGAGCTGGGCGATGAGGTCCCAGTAGTTGGCGGTGATGAAGGCGAGGCGTTCGCGTTCGCGTTCGACGACGAGGCGGGTTGCGGCGGACTGCACGCGGCCTGCCGAGAGTCCGGGGCCGACTTTGCGCCAGAGCACTGGGGAGATTTCGTAGCCGTAGAGACGGTCGAGGATGCGGCGGGTTTCTTGAGCGTCAACGAGGGCGGTGTCGACGTCGCGGGTGTTGTTGATGGCCGCTTCGATGGCGTCTTCGGTGATCTCGTGGAACACCATGCGCTTGACGGGAACTTTGGGTTTCAGCACTTGAAGGAGGTGCCACGCGATGGCTTCTCCTTCGCGGTCCTCATCAGTTGCGAGGTAGAGCTCGTTGGCCCCGCTGAGTGCTTTCTTGAGTTCGCTGACCGTTTTCTTTTTGGCGTCGGAGACGACGTAGTAGGGCTCAAAGCCGTTTTCGACGTCGACGGAGAACTTGCCGAGGGATCCCCTTTTGAGTTCGGGCGGCAGGTTGCGCGGTTCGACGAGGTCACGGATGTGGCCGACGGAGGACAGCACGTCGTAGTCGTCACCGAGGTACTTTGAGATCGTTTTGGCCTTGGTGGGCGACTCAACGATGACAAGCTTTTTGGTGCCAGACACGGGACTCCTTGAATGATGACGCACTAGACCGGTGGCAGCGCCACTGTCAGCGACACAATACACACACCGACCGCTCAGTTGCCTAATCCGCCCCGGTTGGGGGTGGGCCTGCTGTCGCGCTCGTTGTGACCAGTATGCCGAGGATGCGGCGACTTGCGGTAACTGTCACGATACGCCCATCTACTGTGCACTCCTCTATATGGGCGTCATTTACGCGTGCGAGCAGTGCGGCGTTCTCGCACGGGTAGCCGCCGACCAGGCCACTGGCGGTATCGGCGGCGGCGAGAGCCGCGGCATCGGTGGCAGCAGACAGCGCGTGGCGAACGCTGAGCGCCCAGTAAAGAGGAATGACGAGTGCGGCGATCGCAATCACGGTGGCAACGAGACCGACCATCAGGAGTGTTCCCGCACCACGTTGCTCTCGCAGTAGCTCGCGCCATTTACACACCAGCACCCTTGCGTGCGCTTGCCTTGCGCCCATTACTTGCCGCCCGCGAGTGCGCAACTGCTGGCGCTGAGAGTGATTGGCAACAGCCCGAGCAGCGCATTGCGCGCGGGAGCCCTGACAGTGGCGCATACAAGGTTGTCGCGCTGATAGGAACTGAGCTGGGCAGAAGCGACGAGGGCGGATGCGGTTGCCGCGACGGTTCCGGGGCTTTCGTCTCGAGCGAGGCTCCGCGCCGACGCGGCTGCCGCATCCTGCAGGCGGACTTGCAGCCCGGCGAGTTGCACGCCGCTGAGGCAACACACGAGTACGAGAGCAACGGCGGGCAGCGCCAGCGCAAATTCTGCGGTAACGCTGCCACGCTCGTTGATCAGCAGTGACGCGGGCCGTCGATTTGGCACGTCCTCACGCGGGGATGGAGAGTGCACTGCGAACGATGTCGGTGAGCATTCCGCGTACTTCGCCGGAGCGCAACACGACCACGAGCAGTCCGGCGAAGCCCACCGCCGCAAGGGTCGTGATGGCGTACTCGGCGGTTGCTGCACCGCGTTCGGAGCGCAGTCGGCCGCGAACGAACGAGCGAGCCTGCCGCGCTCGCATCGCCGGCCCCTTATCCCCCAAGAAATGGTGGCGACGGACACGGCCCGGTGTGAGAGTCGGCAAGGGAACGAGGTACGGATCATTCATGGGGTACTCCTTCACGCGCTTTCGCGCAGTCTGCGGCCGAGTGCTTCCAGCCTGCCGATAGCCCGCCTCAGGCGGGCCAGCCGCGTCTAATGTGTGGAACACGGTCAGAACCCCTCAACGGTGGATGAGATGACCGCGACCATGAGCGGCAGCACTCCGAGCACCATGAAGGCGGGCAGCACGCACAGCCCAAGCGGGAGCATGAGGTGCACGGAGAGCGCGGCGGCGGCAGCCCGGGCATCCGCATCGGCGTGAAGTCGCAGCTCATCGGCTTCGGCCTGCAAGAGCTCGGCAGCGGGCACGCCTGCGTCGTGAGAGAGCTGCAGGACTTCGTCGAGATGGTCGCCATCACCGGGCAACTCGAAGCGCTCGAGTGCCAAGGAGACTATGTCGCGGGCGTGCACGAGCGAGCCGCCACCTGAAACCGCAACCGCCATGAGTTCGCACTCGAGCCCCGGCGCTGCCCGCGTGGGCGTCGCCGAGCGCACGAGTCGCCGGTTCCACCGCACGGCCACGAGAATCAAGGCACCGCCAACCACAATGCAGCCCCAGCCGATCGGGGTGGTGAAGAGCACCCCGAGGGTGTCGAACCCGAGAAGCGCTCCAAAGAGGAGGCCGATTGCGGGCAGCGCGAGAACCATGCGCGCGGTTGAGACGGGGGCGGCTAAGGCGGTGGCCACTTCGCGCTGGATGTGCACGAGCATCCGCAAAGCGCGCGCGTGGGTACGCAGCGCGCTGGCTAACGGAGCCCCGACTTGCCCGGCAACGAACCAGGCTGCCGCGAGTGAGTTCCACGCCTGCCTGTCTAGTAGCGGCAGGTCGGCGGATGCCCGATAGATCCGTTCTGGTGCGCCTGCTGATTCACTGCTTTCCACCGCTACCGCCGCGGCAATGCTGTTCTTGGCTTTGCCGCGCGCGACGTGCCGCCATGCCGAAGTGGGAGTCAGGCCTGCGTGCAGCAGTACGGCAAGACGTTGGGTGGTGCTGGCAACGTCGGGCAGTTGACTCGGTGGCGTTTTCATTCGGTTTCGGCGATGGTGAGGCGGTCGTTGTCGTCGAGTTCGAGGTGGCCGAGGTGGGTGAGCCTGCGGCGGCCGTCGACGCGGTCGATGTGGAGTACGGCTCCGATGGCGCTGACCGCTTGGCGTGCGATGGCGGTGGCATCGAGTCCGGCGAGCGCTCCGAGGGCTTCGAGCCGACTGGGGACGTCGCGCAGGGAGTTGGCGTGCAGGGTTCCGGCGCCACCGTCGTGGCCGGTGTTGAGGGCACTGAGGAGTTCGCGAATTTCTGCTCCGCGACACTCGCCGACGACGAGGCGGTCAGGGCGCATGCGGAGCGCCTCGCGCACGAGGGCGGGCAGCCCGTAACCTCCGGCACCTTCGAGGTTTGCTTGACGAGCTTCAAGCGAGACGAAGTGGGGGTGCTCGACGCGGAGTTCCGCGACGTCTTCTATGGCGACGATACGTTCTGTTGCGGATGCTGCGGCGAGGAAAGCGCCCAGGAAGGTTGTTTTGCCTGCTCCTGAAGCGCCAGAGATAAGCACGTTCTCGCGCTGTTCGATGAGTGTCTGAATGCGCTCGAGCGGCACGTCGTTGAAGAAGCCAGCGAAGTCGAGTTCCTTGAGCCCGAAAGGTTCTCGACTGGGCACCCGGATGGAGAGCAATGTGCCCGTGGAGGAGATCGGGGGCAGCACGGCGTGCACGCGCACCCCACCGGCGAGCCGAACATCCACGCACGGTGTTGCTTCGTCAATGTGCCTGCCACCGAGGTTGATGAGGCGAACGGCGAGCGCCCGCAGGTCGGCTTCGGTCATCCCGACGTCGCCGGCGGGTTCGAGCCCGGCTCCGCGGTCGATCCAGACATGGTGGGCACCGTTGACGAAGACATCGGTGGTGTTGGGGCGACCGACATAGGGTGCGAGCGGTCCGAAGTCGTGCAGGGAGTTCGCGGCCGATACGGGAGCGGATGGAGCGGCCGCAGCAGGCGATGACTCGGCGCCGGGACTCCCGCTGTTTTTCGCACGAGGGTGGCGAGGAACTCCGGGTTCGGCGGTGAGCAACCGGCGAGCGACAAAAGGGACAGGGTCGGAGGAGCGCGAAGTGTCAGTCACGCAGCCACGCTAGGCACTGCTGCGGCGCCGGCGAACGTCACTCCCCTCCCGAACGAACGAAGCACTCCCCCTCGCCGTTGGGGAGGAGGAGTGCTTCGCATCACACTAAGTTCAGGGCCGACTAGTCCTGAGCGACGGTGATGGTGACGTCGATATTGCCGCGCGTGGCGTTGGAGTACGGGCAGACCTGGTGGGCAGCATCCGCGAGGGCTTGTGCTTCATCCTGTGCGAGGTTCGGAATGATCACCTCGAGCTCGACGGCGAGCTTGAAACCGCCGTCGTCGGTGGGAAGCAAGTGCACGGCACTGCCCACTGACGAGTGCTCGATGGCAATCTTCTTTGTGCGGGCCACAAGCTGAAGCGCCGAGTGGAAGCACGCGGCGTAGCCGGCGGCGAACAACTCTTCTGGGTTGCCCCCGTTGCCCGAGCCACCCATCGCCTTGGGGGTAGCCAGATCGAGGTCGACGGTGCCGGATGTGGTGGTGACGTGGCCGTTACGGCCAGCGCCGGTCGAGAGAGCTTCTGCAGTGTAAAGGGCGTCCATTAGTTCTGCCTTTCGATGACATTAACTCCAACAGCGGGTGCGTTGGAGAGGTTCGAGGTGACGTGATGCAGCGTCGAGAGCGTCGACGTAAATTCGGGGATGGTGATGTTTGTGGCTTCGGCGATGCACCTGGGGATGTGCGCCAATTGCTCGTGCAGGCCCAGCCCGAGATCGGTGACCGTGACAACCACTCGGCGCTCGTCGGAAACGGAACGCACTCGCGACACGAAACCGCGGTCTTCGAGCCGCTTGACCAGCGGGGACGTCGTGCCCAAATCGAGCATGAGCTTGTCTGCGAGCTCGCTCACGGTCAGAGACTGTCGCTCCCACAACACGATGAGCACTAAGTACTGCGGGTAGGTGAGTGACCACGGGGCGAGGAGCGCAGTGTAGCGGCGATTGGTGGCCCTCGCTGCGGCATAAAGCCCGAAGCAGAGCATGCTGTCGAGGGCTGAGGGTGCCTTCTCTTTCGTGCTCTGTGTGTCATCCATAGAAATAGCTTTGCATACAAATACTTTGTGCACAAAACACTGGGAGCGCACAACCCCAAACTCTCAGCCAGCACACGCCAACAATGTCTCGCTCAAGAGGGAGGGGTCTCGTTAAAGAGACAAGAGGGAGAGGTCCCGTTAAAGAGAGAGGGGCGGCGCCCAGTGGGGGGAAAGGGCGCCGCCGCAGCGGCCGACGATTGGGGGGAATCGTATTGGCCGCTTGCTGAACTTGCGCCCAGCGACTTTCAGTGTAACGCAACGCTATGTGCCCGCAATGGAGGTTCTAGAATCGGTGGAATACTTTCAGAAAGCACGTGATCAAGAAACGTCATCACACGATCGAAGAGGATCAAATGCCCAGCAATTCAATCGACAGTCTCCTGCACGAATCTCGCCGTTTTGCCCCGTCAGAGGCCTTTTCTGCTGCCTCGGAGGCGAGCGCCGACCTCTACTCCTCAGCAAAAGAGGACCGTGTGGAGTTCTGGGCCGATAAAGCTCGGGAGTACATCCACTGGCACAAGCCATTCACCGAAACCCTAGATTGGTCTACCCCGCCCTTCGCTAAATGGTTCGCCGATGGCGAGCTCAACGTGGCCTACAACTGCCTCGACCGGCACGTTCTCGCAGGCAATGGCGACCGTGTCGCGATCCACTGGGAGGGCGAGCCAGGCGACAGCCGCAGCATCACCTATGCGGAACTGACAGCAGAGGTCAAGCGTGCCGCGAACGCTATGGCCGCTCTTGGCGTCACGCAGGGCGATGTCGTCGCGATCTACATGCCCCTCGTGCCCGAAGCCATCATCGCGATGCTCGCCACTGTGCGACTAGGGGCCGCTCACTCCGTCGTCTTCGGCGGATTTAGCGCCGAAAGCCTCCGCAGCCGCATCGACGACGCGAGCGCCAAGCTTGTCGTCACAGCCGACGGCGGCTGGCGCAAAGGCAAAGTCTTCCCCCTCAAAGCGGCAGTGGATGCCGCACTCGCCAACGGGGAATCCAGCGTCACGAATGTGTTGGTCGTCAAGCGCGGCGACAACGAAGTCGAGTGGACCGAGGGTCGCGATCTGTGGTGGCACGATCAGATTGAGGCAGCGGAGCCCGAGCATGAGGCACAGGCGTTCCCCGCCGAGAACCCGCTCTTTGTGCTCTACACCTCGGGCACGACGGGCAAGCCGAAGGGCATCCTCCACACGAGTGGTGGCTACCTCACGCAGGCGGCGTTCACGCATAAGAACGTCTTCGACCTCAAGCCAGAAACTGACGTGTACTGGTGCACGGCAGACGTCGGTTGGATCACCGGCCACACGTACGTGACCTACGGTCCTCTCGCTAACGGTGCAACGCAAGTGCTCTACGAGGGCACCCCCGATGCCCCGAACCCCGGCCGCTGGTGGGAGATCATCCAGAAGTTTGGCGTGAGCATTTTTTACACGGCGCCGACGGCTATCCGTTCCTTCATGAAGGCGGGGCGTCAGATTCCGGAGCAGTACGATCTGAGCTCGATTCGCGTGCTTGGTTCGGTGGGCGAGCCCATCAACCCTGAGGCCTGGATTTGGTACCGCGATGTGATCGGTGGCGGTTCCGCACCGATCGTCGACACGTGGTGGCAGACCGAGACGGGCGCGATCATGGTGTCCGCACTGCCGGGGCTCACGACGCTCAAGCCGGGTTCGGCGCAAGTGCCAATTCCCGGAATCAAGATCGACATCCTCGGTGAGGATGGCACTCGTGTTGATCCGCCCAACGGCGGACTGCTCGTGGTGTCTGAACCGTGGCCAGCGATGCTGCGCGGCATTTGGGGCGACCCTGAGCGTTTCAAGGAAACCTACTGGTCGAAGTTCGAGCACCTCGATACGCCCAAGTATTTCGCGGGCGACGGAGCCCATGTTGACGAGGATGGTGACATTTGGCTGCTTGGCCGGGTCGACGACGTTATGAATGTCTCCGGGCACCGCCTGTCGACTACGGAAATCGAGTCCGCTCTCGTCTCTAACCCGATCGTCGCAGAAGCCGCAGTGGTGGGGGCAGCGGATGAAGCAACGGGCCAAGCCGTCGTCGCCTTCGTCATCATCAAGTCGAATCAGGAGCACGCGCAAACCGCTGCCGAAGCAAGCGCGCTACTTCGTCAACACGTCGCGAAAGAAATCGGTGCGATCGCCCGCCCACGCGAGATCTTTATCGTCGCCGAGCTGCCCAAAACGCGTTCGGGCAAGATCATGCGTCGACTGCTTCAGGATGTTGCAGAGGGTCGTGAGATCGGGGATACGACAACGCTCGCCGACACGACAGTGATGCAAATCATCTCGGACAAGCTCAACTAACTCCGCGGAGCAATAACAAAGGCCGGGTCGCGTTGGGCCCGGCCTTTGTTATAAATTGCGCACTGAGTTTCCGCTACTTCGCGCGCTCCTTGAGCAAGCGAATTGCCGTATCAAGATCGCTGAACGGCACGCGCTCATCGCCGATGATTTGGTACGGTTCGTGACCCTTGCCCTGCAAGAGCACCACGTCATCCGGATTCGCAGCATCGATCGCGTAGGCGATCGCAGTCGCACGGTCACGAATTTCGACTACCCGTTCAGGATGCTCGAAGCCCGCCCGAATGTGCGCCACGATCTGATCGCCATCCTCGTTATGCACGTCATCATCGGTGACCACAATAAGGTCGGAACCGCTCTCGACAATCCGCGCCATTTCGGGCCGCTTGCCCGGGTCGCGGTCGCCCGTTGCCCCGAACACTGTCACGATGCGGGTGTGGCCCGACTCGCGCAGAGCCGTCACGGCCTGACGCACTGCATCAGGCGTGTGCCCAGCATCCACAACGACCAACGGAAGTTGGTCATTTTCACGGATGCGGGTCATGCGACCCAGCACCGGCTCGAGCGGTTCCAATACCTCGGCGATCGCTCGCGGCTCAACTCCTTGAGCCCACAGCACTGCTGCGCAAGTAAGCAGGTTGTCGACGTTGAAGCGACCAATCAGTCCGCTCGACACGTGGTTGCTTTCGCCGTCGATCACGAGATCGAACTCGAGTCCTTCGGTCGTGAGTTGCACGTTGTCGGCGCGCACGCTCGCCTCGGCGTGACCGTGGGAGGTCATTCCGATGGCGCGCATGGCCGCCGGAACGGTGTTGTGGAAGTGGTCGAGCGCCGCAGCATCATCCAGGTTGAGCAGCGCGGTTGTCACGCCGGGAAGCGTGAAAATCTTCGCCTTCTGCGCTGCGTATTCCTCCATCGAGCCGTGATAGTCGAGGTGATCGCGCGTAAAGTTCGTGAACGCCACGATGTCGAACTCGACACCATCGACGCGACGCTGTTCGAGCGCATGGGAGCTGACTTCCATGGCAACATTCGTGACGCCAGCACGGCTGAAGTCGTCCAAGAATTGGTGAACTGCAGTGACTTGCGGAGTCGTCATCCCCATGTTGATGCGACGCTCACCGGTAATGCCAGCACCGAGAGTGCCAATCGTGGCCGAACTCGTGCCAAGTCGCGCCCACGCCTGAGTGAGCAAATGTGCGGTCGATGTCTTGCCGTTGGTCCCCGTGATGCCCACCATTGCCATCGCTGCAGACGGATGCCCGAGAAAGGCATCTGCCCGAACGCCGATGATGTCGCGCAGGTCCGCGATCGCGTACACCCGCTCATCCAGTGCAACGCCCTCGGCCGCTTTCGCGTCGACGAGCACCGCGACAGCACCCTGGGCGAGCGCCGCGTCGATGTATGGCAGCGCCGACGACGCACTCGTTCCAATCGCCACGAACACGTCATCCGCGCCCGCTTCTCGGCTGTCTTGAACCAGGCGGCGTGCCTGAAGCGTGACTCCGCGGTGCTTCGCATCCCACTGGCCAAGATCTAGCGGGCGCAGCGGCGCGTTCTCCCCGGCCTGGCCGGGGTACCACACTTCGATCACGCGAACTCGAAAACGAACTCGACTTCAACCGGAGCGTCGAGAGGCAATACAGCAACGCCAACGGCGCTGCGAGCATGCTTCCCGGTTTCGCCGAAAATCTCCACGAGAAGTTCCGAAGCTCCATTGATGACGCCGGGCTGGCCCGTAAAACTGGGGTCAGACGCAACAAAGCCGACGACTTTCACTACGCGCGTGATGCGGTCGAGAGATCCAATCGCACCCTTCGCTGCAGCAAGGCCATTCAACACACACGTCTTGGCGTATTCGTGGGCTGCAGCAGCATCCACTTCAGCCCCGACCTTGCCTGTGGCAGGAAGCACGCCGTCGACCATCGGAAGCTGGCCCGCCGTGTACACGAGGTTTCCCGACACCATTGCTGGCAAATAGGCAGCGAGCGGTTTTGAGGTCTCGGGGACGCTCAGTCCCAACTCTGCGAGCCGTTCATCGAGCTGCGACATTACTTGCTCTCTTCCTTGATCCGTTTGAAATAAGCGACCGGTCCCCCTTCAGGGCCGGTGCCCACCTGCACAAGTTCCCACCCCTCAGAACCCCAGTTATTGAGGATGGCGGTGGAATTGTGCACCATCAGCGGTGTAGTCAGGTACTCCCAGTTGGGCATTTTTGCGGCTCCCGTTCAGCATTGCGTTATCAATAATCCCCTACTGTTGATCATATGTCTGCCCTAAAAACTCCGCGTCGCGGCATCGTCTCGGCTGTAGCCGGATTGATCGGCTTCAGCGCGCTCTCCGGCGTGCTCGTTACCGCCATGGTTGCGCCCGCGCTCGCCGTCACCGGCATCACCGCTTCCAGCACCATCGGCATCTTCGATGGATTGCCTGATTACCTCGAGATCGGCCAGCAGCCCGAACGCAATGCGATCTATGCGAAATACACAGGCAGAGGAAGCGTCGACGGCTACTACCAGATCGCTACAATTTACGACCAAAACCGCCAAGAGGTCGGCTACAACGACATCTCTCAGTTCGCAATCGATGCGGTAGTCGCTGGTGAAGACCGCCGTTTCTTTGAACACGGTGGCGTCGACCTCACTTCGCTCGTTCGAGCAGCAGTCGGCAACGTCGTCTCCTCGGGAATCGAGAGTGGTGCATCCACCCTCACGATGCAGCTAGTCAAGAACACCTTCATCTCTAAAGCAGAGTCTCTGCCCAATGAAGACGAGCGCAAGGCCGCTTTCGAAGACGCCACTCGAGAAACCATGGACCGCAAGCTCAAAGAAATGAAGCTCGCGATCGGCCTCGAGAAGCGATACACGAAGAAAGAAATTCTCACCGCGTATCTCAATATTGCTAACTTTGGAAACGCGACCTACGGCATTCAAGCCGCAGCACAGCGTTATTACAGCGTTGATGCCAGAGATTTGAGCCTTGAGCAGGCCGCTAGCCTCGTGGCCATTGTGCAAAAGCCCAGCACGCGCAATCTCTCTGATCCTGAAAACTTCGAGGCCAACAAAGACCGCCGAGATGTGATTCTTTACGCCATGCTCGATGTCGGGGCAATCGATCAAGAGCAGTACGACGCGGCCGTCGCCATCCCTGTCGATGAGGAAACGGTGGTTCCCTCTGCTCCCAACAACGGGTGCATCGCCGCAAACACTTACGCGAAATGGTTCTGCGACTACGTCGTCAAAAGCGTTCCTGACTTCGAGTTCCTTGGCGCAACGAAAGATGAGCGCAACGAGAATTGGAAACAGGGCGGATACAAGCTCTACACCACCCTCGACCTTGATGCTCAGATTCCATCACAGAAAGCCACGTGGACGTACGCTCCCAACACAGAAACCGCTTTCCAGCTCGGAAGTGCCACCTCCACGGTGGAGTCAGGGACCGGGCGAGTACTCGTGATGGCGGAGAACAAGCTCTTCAATGACACCGCGGATGGCGGCGGAGTTGAAAGTACCGCCGTCAACTACAACACGAGCTACAACTACGGCGGCTCGAGCGGATTCCAGCCCGGCTCGACCTACAAGGTGTTCACCCTTATTGAGTGGCTCAATCAGGGCAAGGGAATCAACGAGCGCCTCGAAGGTACAGCTCGAGACATCCCCGGCTCCAAGTTCACAGACAGTTGCAACGGTCCCTACGGCGGAGTTGTCAAGTTCGGCAACAACGCTAACGAACGAGGTATCTACTCGGTCGCCGAAGGCACCGCAGAGTCGATCAACGGTATTTTCTTCTCAATGGCCACCCAGCTCGACCTCTGCAACATCCGCAATGTTGCAGCAAGCATGGGCGTCGAGCGGGCCGACGGCGACGAACTTCAGAGCTTCCCGTCATCCATCATCGGCACCAACGACGTGACGCCGCTCAGCATGGCGTCCGCTTATGCCGCGATCGGTGCTGGCGGCCTCTGGTGCGAGCCGATCATCATCGATAAGGCCATCGATGCTGGCAACAATGACCTCGGCGGGCAAGAGAAAAACTGCCGCCAGGCGATTTCTCCTGAGGTCGCGGCAACCACCGCGTATGTGCTGAAGGAAGTGCTCAACCGCGGAAACGCTGCGTACTCGGACCCCAACGACGGTATCCCGATCTTCGGTAAGACCGGAACGACTGACGGCGCCGTTCACACGTGGATGGCAAGCGGAACAACCCGCTATGGCACGGCAACGTGGGTCGGCAACATTTCCGGATTCCAAGACATCAGTCAGGTCTCCTACGCCGATGTTCAGGGCTATCGACTCCGTCACTACATCACCCGAGCAACTGACACTGCTCTCAACATCAAATACCCGGGTGGTGCTTTGCCCGAGCCCGATTCGAAGCTGCTCACTGGCGCGGGAACTGAAGTGCCCGACCTCACCCTGCAAACGCTAGAGCAGGCCAAGTCGGTGCTCGTAAGCCTCGGCTTCAACTTCGCCGACGGCGGTGGAGTCGACTCCGAATTGCCCGCGGGTCAGGTCGTCAAGACCAGCCCTGCGGCCGGCACTCAATCGGCTGCTGGTGCGACCGTTACGGTCTATACGAGCAAGGGAAACAAGATCAAAATTCCGGATGCCGTAGGCGATGGCCAGTCGAATGACTTCGCAACAGCTCAGGGCATCCTCAACGGCGCCGGATTCAACAACGTGAGTCAGGCCTGTGAAGAGGTCATGCCCACCGATCCCAAGGACGGAAAGGTCACCGCGTCGAACCCGTCCCCGGGCACCTTCGCGAAAACGAGCACCGCCGTGACACTGACGGTGGCTCAGTCCACTCCGTGTCCGTGAGTAACCATGTCTCCCCCGCAGCTACCGCACTCGGTGCGGTAGCTGCGGCTGGGGTCGCCGCGTTTGCGTGGGGGGCCTTGGTAGAACGGAATGCGTTCACCGTGCGGCATGAGACTCTGCCGATCCTCGATCCGAGTGCCCGCGATATTACGGTGCTACACATCTCTGATCTCCACATGGCACCGTGGCAAACCCGCAAGCAAGACTGGGTGCGCGCGCTCGCTTTGTACGAACCTGACCTTGTTATCAACACGGGAGACAATCTCGGGCACACCGACGGCATCGTCGGCATCAAGCGTGCCTTCGAGCCTTTCGAAGGCACCCCTGGTGTCTTCGTGCACGGCTCAAACGACTATTACGGTCCGCAGTTCAAGAACCCCTTCACCTACTTCACTGGACCCTCCTCGGGGCACCGTCCGGTTGAACATCTCGACACGGATGCCCTCAATACTTTCTTTGAAGACGAGCTCGGCTGGTTGTCGCTCAATAACCACGCGCGTGCCCTCGAACTGCGAGGATCCCGACTCGAGCTCTTCGGCACCGCTGATGCTCATCGTGGTTGGGACCGACTAGATCGCCTTCCCGCCAATGTCGAAGAAATGCGCGAGAACGTTGGCTGGGCGGATGACCCGTACGGCCCCGAAACTGTCGCGATCGGCGTGACACACGCGCCATACCGTCGTGTGCTTGATGCGCTCGTCACGAATGGTGCAGACGCGATCTTTGCCGGGCACACCCACGGCGGCCAAGTTCGAGTTCCCGGCATGGCAGCGGCGCTAGTCGCGAATTGTGACATTCCGCGCGAACAAGCGAGTGGGCTTAGCATCTGGCATCACCTGCGTCGCGCCGCATTCTTGAACGTCAGTGCGGGCCTCGGAACATCGATTTATGCCCCCGTTCGCTTCGCCTGCAAGCCCGAAGCGGTCGTAGTGACTCTCACCGCCGGAGATATCGGCTATTCTTGATTTGTTCGTCACGCAAGTGACGGATGATCGGGGTGTGGCGCAGCTTGGTAGCGCGCTTCGTTCGGGACGAAGAGGTCGTGGGTTCAAATCCCGCTACCCCGACAATGTGATGTCGCAAGACATCGGAATAGTCCGAACCCACGTTTTGTGGGTTCGGACTATTTTTTTGTGCCGACGGGTTGATAGTCGCGACTGAGGTCAATCATGAGCTCCCGCAGAATCTCTCCAGTGGCAGCGTTGATGATGGTGACGTCGAGTTCTTGGATGAGCAGGGTCACGTGGGTTCCGGCGTGGGTTCGGCCGACGCCGATGTGGCGCAGGTGGCCGGCAACGCGAAGGCTGACGGTGCCAGATTTGTCGATCCGGTCGTGACGAACCCGGTGGTGAGAATCATCGCGTGGTGTGTTGCTGGGTGTGGCTTTGATGCTGGTTGTGTAGGCCGCCGCAGGTGTTGAACGGTGCTCCAGTGATCGGTGTGGCCGACGCTGGTTGTATTCGTCTGCGAACTTGTCCAGCAGTAGTTGCAGCTCGGTGAGCATGGTTGGTTGCTGAGGTTGGGCTCGCAACCATTTCTTCAGGGTTTGTTGGAAGCGTTCGACTTTGCCTTGCGTTTGCGGGTGATGGGGCGAGCCGTTCTTCTGGATGATCCCGCGGCGGAAGAGTTCGTTTTCTAGGCTCGTGCGGCCGCCACTGTTCTTGCCGCCGGCCAGGCGCACGGTGTAAACCATTCCGTTATCGGTCAAGGTTGATGCGGGATAACCGTGCTTCTGAGCGGTCTGGGTGAACGTGTTCAGCACGATCGCGGCGGTCACGCGGTGGTGTGCGGAGAGGTGCAGTGCGTAGCGGGAATGGTCATCGAGCCAAGTGATGATCTCGGTATCGGCGCCCGGTCGCGCATCGCCGGTGTTGAGGCGGTAGTGGGTGAAGTCGGACTGCCAACACTCGTTGGGTTGCTCGGCGGCGAAATGGAGGTAGGAACTCTTCGGCCGTTTCTGTGGTTCGGCCTCGACCAAGCCGTGTCGGGTGAGGATGCGGTGGATCGTGGCTCGGTTCAGGGTGATGTGGTGGCTGTGGGTCAGGTGCCAGCCGATAGTGTCAGCACCAGCATCCAAACCGGCGCTGTCGAGTCGTCGACGTAACGCGATCACGAGCTCGATAGTCTCGGGTGATGTGGCAGCCGGGCTATTGTGAGGGCGCCGGGATCGGGGCTCGAACGCGGCCTCGCCCTCGAGCCGCCAGCGAGTCATAAGTTTCGAGATCCAGCCCTGTGAGACACCGTAGCGGCGGGCGACGTCGGACTGGCTTTGCCCGGCAAGAACGGCGGTGATCACGAGGCGCTGTTTGCTCATGCCTCAGCCTGAACGTATGCCTATGACCTGCGACAGGGTATTCCGATGACGTGCGACACCCTATTCCTATGTCCTGCACCAGAACACCGCTACCCCGACAAATCACTGGCTGTGAGCCGCAGAATTGCGAGTCTCAGGCAGTTCACTAATCGCTCTCCTTCGGGAGGGCGATTTGTGTTTGGTCACGGTGCACGGCTGGGTGGCACCGCAGCGCTCTGGCGGCGTTCGATTGACCCCCGAGCGGTGCCCTACTCTTGACAAGTGGCCGACGTAACACTTATAGCCGAACGAATCATTCGCCGCTTCGCCCGCGACACCAACCTGTTGGTCGCCGGCCGCAGCGTGCGCATCATCGCAGCTCAGCCCGAAACTGCTGAACTCACCGCCATTTCTCGCGAACTGACGCGAATGCTCAGCGCGCTGGGTGCTCACGTGGTCACCGCTAGCCGCCACGACGCCATCACCACCGCATCCACTCATCTCCTCGACATCCAGTTGGATGCCGCTGGCCCCGATTCAGAGATCACCGCCATGCTCCTTCTGGGTGGCGCTTCCCTGCCGTCGCGCGGAGACGCCGACGGACGCATCGACTTCGCGGGCGAACACATGCCCGTTTCGCGACTCGTAGCGAAAGGCCTCGGCGAGCGCGGTTCGGTCCAGGGCTTACGCATCGGCATCGCCATGGTGCTCGAACCCAAAACTGCCCAGTTGGCACTGCTGCTCGCCGCCGCGGGCGCCGAGGTCGCGGTGTACGCGCACCCGGATGAAATCGATGCGTCCGTTGCGGAAGCACTACGGGCGCGCGGTATTGCTGTCGACGGCTCCGAGACGCTGAGCGGCCTAGCCGAGCGCGCTGCTGCGCTGGCGTTCCTCGAACGCGGTTTCGACATCCTTCTCGACGATGGTTCGCACCTCATCCGTCTTGCTCATGAAGATGCTCCGCACCTCGTGAAGCAGTGGATTGGCGCGAACGAGGAGACGACGAGTGGCTTGACGCCGCTTCGCCAGATGAGCGCTCTGGGCATCCTCGACACTGCTGTGTTTGCGGTCAATGACGCTCAGATGAAGACGCGTTTCGATAACCGTTACGGCACCGGTCAGTCGTGTGTGTTCGCGATTGCGGATGCTCTTGACCGAGTCGGTGTGACCGTGCGTGATCAGCCCGCTCTCGTGATCGGGTATGGCCCGGTGGGTGAGGGCGTTGCGGCTCACCTTGCGGCGCTCGGAGCCGAGGTGCGCGTGGCCGAGGTTGACCCCGTATTGGCGCTTCGTGCTGCCCATGATGGATACGACATCGGTGAGGCTGCCGAGCTCGGTGCCGGCGCCCTGGTCGTCTCGAGCACCGGCGTTGCGCACACGATCAGCGCCGACCTCGCCCGCACAGCGCGGGCCGTTGCTGTGGCCGGCGGCGTTCCCGGAGAACTCGATCTCGACGGAATGCTCATGGGCGATCCCGCCGAACAACTCACGCCGCTCGGCGCCCACGTTGATCGTGCTGATCCGGCGGGCACCCTCGTGCTCGACCGTGGCGGCTGCATCAATATCACCGCAGCCGAAGGCAATCCGATTGAGATCATGGATCTCTCGTTCGCTGTTCAGCTCGCCGCCGTCGAAGAACTCGTCGTCACCCGACCGGCCGTCGGAGTGCACGCACTCCCCACCAGCATCGACGACACCGTCGCCCGTGCCGCCTTGGCCGCCCGCGGTGAACACATCGACACCCCCGCCGACGCCCAACTCGCCGCGGCCCACGACTGGCGCTCCCGCCGCTACCTCAGCTCTTCACCGAATCAGGAAACCCGATGAGTAACCTCCATCCCGAGGCACCCGCGAGCACCACCGCGGATGCCGACCACCAAGTCGTGCTGTACACCGCCGGCCTCGTGATCCCCATCACTGCTCCCCCGCTGCTGAACGGTGCCATTGCCGTGCGCGACGGTCGCATACTGCACGTCGGCGAGCGCGACTGGGTTCGTCGCTCCCTCGCCGACCGCGGCATCAGTGCGCGCGAGATCCACTGGCCCGGCGTCCTGTTGCCCGGGCTAGTCAACGCGCACTCGCACCTGCAGTACACCGGTATGGCTGAAGTCGGCCGCGGGCAGTACAACGGTTTCGACGACTGGTCGACCGCGTTCAACCCCGTGTACGACCAGCCCCACGACTGGGCTGCGGATGCCGCGGCAGGCGCTCAGCTCATGATCGAAGCGGGCACCACCGCCGTCGCCGACATCGTGACCGACGTTGAGGCATCCGCTGCGTTGCACGACGCCGGGTTGCACGGCATCACGTACTGGGAAGTAATGAGCTGGACCAATGACGACTGGGCTCGCACCGGCCGTCAGCAGGTCGAGGCTGCTCTGGATGCTCTGCCCTCGCCTCCCGGAACCGGGCTCTCGCCGCACGCCCCGTATTCGCTCGAGGTCGTGCCGCTGCTCGAAATTCCGGACATCGTTCGCGAGCGCGGTAGCCGCCTGCATTTGCACCTAGGCGAAGCGGCATTCGAGCGCGAGTTCCACCACGAGCACGGTGACCCGTGGCATGGCCGCGAACTGGGAAGCTTTCGCGAACTGCGCGCCGCCGGTTTCGGCACCGGCGCCACAGAGTTCGTCGACCAGCTCGGCGTGCTCGGGCCCGACTGCCACATCGCCCACGGCATCTACATGACCGCGCGAGACCGTGCCCTTCTGCGGGCTCGCGGCACGAGCGTGGCACTCTGCCCCCGCTCCAACGCTGTTATCGGCCTCGACGAGCCTCCCGTGGCCGCCTACTTGGCCGAGGGCAACGCGCTGGCCATCGGCACCGACTCCCTCTCGTCGAGCCCTTCACTCGACCTGATGGCGGATGTCGCGGAGCTTTCCCGCATCGCGCACTCCCAAGGGCACACGATGCGCGACCTTCCCGAACGCCTACTGCGGGCAGCGACCCTCGGCGGCGCTCACGCCATGGGCATCGACGTCGGCCCCGACCGCACCGGTCACCTCGCTGTGGGCGCGCTCGCCGACCTCGCGTTCTTTGACATCCCCGTCACCGGAATCGAAGACACCATCGTTGCCCTCGTCGAGTCCGGCACCGGCCGCGCCGCTGCCACGCTCGTCTCCGGCCGCGTACGTTTTGCCAGCACCTCCTTCATGAACCAGACCGGAGTAACCGCCCATGACTAATCCCACTGCTGCCTCCGGCGCCGCTAATGCCGCCGATGACACCCGCCCGGCGACCGCGCAGCTGCTCAACCTCGAAGCGCACCCCGAGGGCGGCTGGTTCCGTCGCACCTGGGCCGGCACTAGCCCCGTCGAGACTCCGAACGGCGCACGGCCCTCGGCCACTTGCATCCATTACCTGCTCGTTCCTGGCGAGCACAGTGACTGGCACGTCGTAGCCAATGATGAAATTTGGATGTGGCACGGCCCCGGAACGCTTGAGCTCTCGCTCGGCGGAAGCGGTGACCTGCCCGACGAAGAGAACGTTCAACGCTTCGTTTTGGGCCCTGATCTCGCCAACGGGCACGTCGCTCAAGTCGTTGTTCCGGCCGGCGTCTGGCAAGCGGGCCGACTGACCGCCGACAGCGAGGTGCTCGTGAGTTGTTTTGTGTCGCCCGGTTTCGACTTCGCTGACTGGCGACTTGTAAACTAGCAAGTCTGTAATCCTTTTCTCCGCCCGAGCACAGTACCGCTCGGGTGACGTTTGTTCAACCACCTCACGCACCGCAACTGGAGACTTCCATGACCTCATCACGGCACTTTCGTCGGGCCCTCGTCGCCACCGCAGCAGCAGCTGTTCTGGCATTGACCGCCTGCTCCGCCGACACCACCGCTGACACGAGCTCGACCGTCGATGACGGATCGCTACCCACCCTGACCGCGGGCAAGCTCACCATCGCTACCGGCGAGCCCGCCTACGCCCCGTGGATGGTCGACAACGACCCCACGAACGGTGAAGGTTTCGAAGCTGCCGTGGCTTACGCTCTCGCCGACGAACTCGGCTTCACCGCCGATGACGTTGTCTGGGTTCGTTCGAGCTTCGACAGCGCCATCGCACCGGGCCCCAAGGACTGGGACCTCAACCTGCAGCAGTTCTCGATCACCGAAGACCGCAAGCAAGCCGTTGACTTCTCCAGCCCGTACTACACGACCACCCAGGCGATCATTGCGACGGAGAGCTCGGCAGCAGCCGACGCCACCACGCTCGACGACCTCAAGGACGTCGTTGTCGGCGTTGCCAGCGGCAGCACCAGCTACACGATCGCCGCTGAAGCTCTGGGCGACGACCTCTCGGTCTTCAACTCCAACGAAGACGGCGTTCTTGCGCTGACCAGCGGTCAGATCGATGCTTTCGTCATCGACCTGCCCAGCGCGTTCTACCTCGCCAACGTTGAAATTGATGGCGGCGTTATTCTCGGCCAGTTCGAGTCCTCCGCCGGTGGCGACGAGTTCGCTTTCGTGCTGCCGAAGAACTCCGAGCTCACCTCCGCTGTGAGCGAGGCTCTCGACGCTTTGGCTGCTGACGGAACTCTTCAGGCCATTCAGGACGAGTGGCTCAGCGCTGCCGTCGACGTTCCTGTTCTGAAGTAAGACCACGCCGATGAGCACCTCCACGAGCACGCCGTCGTGGCGCCCCAGCGAGCTTGAGCTGTCACGACGGAACGTGCGCCGGCGCGCCACCGGTCGTTCGGTGCTCATCGGCATCGTGAGCACGATTGCTTTTGCCACGATTGTGGGACTACTCATCGTCAACACCCCCGGTTGGGAGAGCGTCAAAGCATCGTTCTTCAACTTCGAGGTGGGGGCGGCAAGCGTTCCGTCGATCCTCGCTGGGCTGTGGCTCAACATTCAGGTGCTCTTTATCTCAGCGATCGGCGTTGCCATTTTTGGCACGCTGCTCGCTGTAACGCGATCGCTGCGCGGACCGGTTTTCTTTCCGCTCCGCGCAGCGGCAACGATTTACACCGACCTCTTTCGCGGGATGCCGCTGCTGATCGTTCTCTACCTGGTCGGCTTCGGGCTGCCGGCGCTCGATATCTTCCCGCGCATGCCCGCCATGTTCTGGGGAACGATCGCCCTCATCCTCACCTACTCGGCCTACGTGGCTGAAGTACTGCGCGCGGGCATGGAAGCCGTGCATCCGTCGCAGCGCATGGCGGCCCGCTCGCTGGGTCTGAGCCATGCCAAGACCCTGCGCATCGTCGTGATCCCGCAGGGCGTTCGCAAGGTCGTTCCCGCCCTCATGAACGACTTTGTCTCTATGCAAAAAGACGTGGGGCTCATCTCGATTTTGGGTGCCGTGGACGCCGTGCGAGCTGCCCAGATTCAGGTCGCCCAGAGCTACAACTTCACGCCCTACGTGATTGCCGCCCTGCTTTTCGTCGCCATGAGTTGGCCGATGATCAGGCTCACCGATTGGCTCACCGCACGACTCGCTAAGCGCGAGCAGATCGGAGGCGTCGTATGAGTGTTCTCGACGTGCGCGGAGTGCGCAAACAGTTCGACGATCACGAGGTTCTGCGCGGCGTCGACCTCTCCGTCAACCAGCACGAAGTCGTCGTGCTCATCGGGGCCTCGGGCTCGGGCAAGTCAACGCTGCTGCGAACAATCAACCTCATCGAGCGTGTGGATGACGGCCAGATCTTGCTCAACGGCGACGACATCACCGACCCCGGCATGAATGCCGACTCGGCCCGCAGCCGCATCGGCGTGGTGTTCCAACACTTCAACCTCTTTCCGCATCTTCGCGTGATCGACAACATCACCTTGGCCGCGCGCGAGGTGCACGGAATGTCGAAGGCGGATGCCACCGAGCGAGCGATGACGCTGCTCGTCTCGCTCGGCCTCGGCGACAAAGCGCGCGACTACCCCGATCGCCTCTCCGGCGGCCAGCAACAGCGAGTAGCCATCATCCGTGCAGTGCTGACAGACCCTGAACTGCTGCTTCTCGACGAGATCACGAGCGCTCTGGACCCTCAACTTGTCGGCGAGGTTCTCGACCTCGTACGGCGCTTGAAGACCGACGGCTCGACGATTCTCATGGCGACCCACGAGATGTCCTTCGCGCGCGAAGTCGCTGACCGCATCGTCTTCATGCAGGGTGGCCGCATCGTTGAGCAAGGAACCCCTGCCCAGATCTTCGACTCACCTCAAGAGCCTGAGACCGTGCAGTTTCTCTCGCGCGTTCGCCACTAGGACGCGA